>Ga0208507_1000021_pt1 | contig 142721 bp, 178 predicted proteins | sample CryBogCBH12Aug01_FD_184626 | JGI IMG/M metagenome (GOLD analysis project Ga0208507, IMG submission 184626) | Freshwater microbial communities from Crystal Bog, Wisconsin, USA - CBH12Aug09.1 (SPAdes) (version 2) | ecosystem: Environmental > Aquatic > Freshwater > Lake | place: Crystal Bog...
GCTATGTGCTAAGTACCATTGCTATGTGCTAAGTACCATTGCTATGTGCTAAGTACCATTGCTATGTGCTAAGTACCATTGCTATGTGCTAAGTACCATTGCTATGTGCTAAGTACCATTGCTATAAGCATGTAGTTAAGATGATTCTTGAAACAGCCCAGATATTGTCTACAGCCCACCATTCCTTAGGTAACGCAAACAATTACGACTTTTTTGTATAGAGCATTTTCCAAGAATCACCCTGCTGTTAAATGGGTTTTAGAAAGCCCTAAGAACTATGAGTGGTTAAGGTCACTTGGGTTAGAATTGTGTAAAGAATACTCCCATAGGTACTCCAAAGTTCACAAAACACAGAGTATACTTAAAAGTCTAAAATGGCCAAAACCCTTGTTACTTGTGAATTGTGGTTTTACTCGTCCTAGGCTAATGGATGCCAGATATTTGTAAGGTTGGAAGTGCTGTGCACTCTTATAGAGTATTATAGGTACAAGAAAAACGTATCTAAAATAGGGATGGAGTGGAAGAATAGGAGTGTTCCCAAGTTCATGAGTTTAACAGCAACATGAGTTTAACAGCAACATGAGTTTAACAGCAACATGAGTTTAACAGCAACATGAGTTTAACAGCAACATGAGTTTAACAGCAACAATCTGTAAATAATGAATAATAAGAATAATAAAAGGCAGTAGGTAGTAATTGAGTAAATAGTTTTAATTAAACTTTAAGGAGAGCAAAAATGTTAGATGGATTTAAGAAAAAGAAACCTAACGTATACCTTGTATCTGTAAGGTGTGCAGTTCAATGGTTTAAGGTTGGGGATTTTCCTAATGTTGTTTCGGTAGCGGACTATTTGGAAGACTTTTCAATGAAGACTTTTCAATGAAGACTTTTCAATGAAGACTTTTCAATGAAGACTTTTCAATGAAACCTGTACTATATGGAATAGTAGATGGTAATTGGTATTTGCATAGAATGTACCACGCTTCTCGGGGGAGGGCTCCTGCAATAGCAGTGGTACGTTTAATTCTAAAGGATGCTTCAAGTTTAGGTATTACACACTTAGGGGTTGCTTTTGATAGCAAAACAAACTTTAGGAAATCCATAACTACGACCTATAAAGCAAATAGGAGTTTATCTCCTGTCATTGAACTGTTAAAACTAACCAAAGAGGAACTCAAACGCCAGGGCATAAAAGTCTACCACAAGAAAGAGTACGAGGCGGACGATGTGATTGCTTCCTTTTGCCAACTGTACACTCCTTGTGTGGTGTTTTCTGCAGATAAAGATTTGTTTCAATGTGCGGGTTTAGGAATATCCTTTTACAATTCAATAAGTGGTAAGCTAGAAACTTCTGGAGCTAACCGAGGAATTACTTTGGACTACCAAATACTGGTTGGGGATAAAACTGATAACGTAGAGGGAGAGCTGCAGAACAAACCCGCATTAGCTAGAAAACTTTTAGGGATTTTTGGTAACTACAAGGATGCTGCACATTCTTTGAATCTGAATATGAAGAAAATAGAGAAAACTCGTAAGTTGGTAACTCTAGTTACTTCTCTAAAACTTGGGAAACCAACTTTAGTTAAAACTAAAAATAAAGGTTTGTTTTAATTAGTTAAAAAAAAGGGGGGGGCAATAAAATGGCTAAACCTCCATTCATGGTATCTCGAAAAAAGAGGCTGGAAATTCAAAAAGAAAACGAAAAAGCACAGAAATTGCTGAAAAAACAAAGACAAGAGTTACACAAACCTCTTTTAGGGTTAACTGCTAGTAGGGGTTTTGTTAAACCTAAGGAAATAGAGTCCGCAAAATTTCTAGTTCGTAACAATTTTAGTACACCGCTGTAGTTGGTAGTTTTACAGGAAAACCCCAAACTAAAGTATACACGGGTAGTTCTATGCTAGGTGTGGCTACTATGCACAAAAGTAACTCAATCCCTGTTTTTTCTGTCGAAGAAGCAATTTCTATTTCTAAAATGCGGAGGTAACCAGTGTTAACTCAAAACATCAAAGAAAAAGGGAAAATGGCTAAAGGTAAACTGAAGCGTAGTAATCCTTTTGCTTTGGTGGATGGTCGAAATAGTGGTAGATTTTTCACTGGGCAAATTCTGAATCTTAGTAAAGGAATATGGGGAAAATGGGGAAATGCGTCTTTAGACTCAAACAGAAGCGTTTTTAGAAACTCAAGCGACCTGTTTAACCCGTGTGGGTACAGAGTGTAGGTACAGAGTGTAGGTATAAAAAGAGGTATAGATAAAATGAACGATTTAGAAAAAAGAACAATATCAGCAGTACAGTTTACTAACTTGAAGAATGCAAACTCCACACCTACGAGTATCGAGGCAGAGTCAAATGAGAATGCGGGTATTGGGATTGGGGATATTCTATCAGACAAAAAGGGAAGTGGAGCTCGTTATAATGAAGGTAAAGCCCCTTTGGAGTTAATACCCTTGCGTTTAATTGCAAAACTTGAAACCCGGCAAGGGAGTGCGTTAACTAAATTTCCAGAGATTAGGTGCTTACAAAATCTGTCTATTTTCCAGGAAAAGCTAAACCCCAATAATCCAAAAAAGGATAGAGAGGTGCTCGAGAATGCAATCTCTGACATTTTAATGGATAGTCCAAAGGAAGGCTGGAAAGAGTGCGCTAAAGTATTTGATTTTGGAAGAAAGAAATATGCGGATTGGAATTGGGCTAAGGGAATGCCTTGGTCTGCTGTGATAGGAAGTGCTGCTAGGCATTTAGTATTTGGACTAATGAATGAAAATCCCATAGATGAAGAATCAGGGTTAACGCATAGAGGTCATTTACTCTGCAACTTGGTAATGCTTTGGACTTATGTTTCAACCTACCCAGAGGGCGATGATAGAACGGATAGGTTGACTGAATTAGAATCTTGACAAGAAGGTATTATTTTAGGAGAATAGCATGGTCTTACTTTTAACTCTTTTCATTTTTAATGAGTTTGATGCGTCTTGGTACTGGTATGCTGCATTAGTAGCATTCTTGATTGGAGAATTTTTAGTTACTGCTTTTAACAAAAACCAACTTTAATGCTAAAATCCTAAAACTGTAAATAATGGTTGGTTGTTAATTAAATATTTTTAAGGAGATAAAAACATGGCAAGAAAAAGTAAAGATCCAGAAATTGTAGTAGAGGCTGAAAACAATGCTACTGCGGTGAATACTACTACGTTGAATACTACTGCCCCTAATTATAGGGTACCTACTAACCCCATACCCGAAGGTTTGTCAATTAACACAACTTCACCTCAAGAGCCAAGTACTCCAGTTTCACCAGATTCAGTAAATACAATTCCTAAAACGCAAAGCGAACTATTGCAAGAAACCCTCGTAGTTCTTCAACAGAAAGTCGAAGCGAAAGAAATTACAAATGTTCTTATGTTCATTCAAAATTCTGGGTCTACAGACTGGGAAACCATTGTTAGCTTAAATGAAGCAAATAGGTTTAGTTTGGTTGGGTATCTCATGAGTTTTGTATCTCAACTAACCAACGCTAAGTAGGAGTTTCAGTGGGTCGTTAGCTTAGAGAATTAGAGCAAGCACTTGTAGTGCTTGGGTCGTTGGTTTGAATCCAAACCAACGACCCACTCATTTACCTTAGGAGTTTTCGATGTTAGAACAGTTGTGGACTTTAGTACTGGCAAACCCTGTACTGTCTGGAGCAGGAGCTCTAACAATTGCTGGGGGACTAGTATATAAACTAAAAGAAATACCAGACAAAGTACTGCACTACTTATCATCCACTTTTGTATGTGAAGTTACAATTAACAATTTGGATGCTTCCTATATATGGATTGAACGTTGGCTTACTTCGCATAATTATGCTAAATCCATGACAAGAACTCTACTTAAGTCTTGGGAAATTGCTGATGAGAGCATAGATGACCACTATGCGGCGCCGTCTTCACCTTCCTCTAAGGTCAAGAGAAAGTGGGCGTTGTTTCCTGGATTTGGAACTCATTTAGTGTGGTGGAGACGTTACCCTTTACTAATCTCAAGAGAGTCGTCAACCCCTGTTTCTTCTAGTAGAACAGGGTTTTCTTTAGAAACAATACGAATTCGAACATTTGGAACAAACCCAAGTAAGCTAAAATTCATAGTAGAAGAAGCTCACAAGTTAGTTTCCGAAGAAGAATATAAACTCGCAGTCTACCTTTGGAAATCCTATTGGTCTAAAATAGAAGGGAAAAGCCCTAGGGGTCTAAATACAGTCATACTTAAGAAAGGCGAAAAAGAAAAGTTAATTGAAGATCTGAATACTTTTACTTCCAATGAAGCCTGGTACAAGGAAAGGGGATTACCTTACCGCCGTGGGTACTTATTTTCAGGTACTCCAGGAACAGGTAAAACTTCGCTAGTTTTAGCTATGGCCGTTCACTTAAAAAGACCATTGTGCGTTCTAAACTTGGGGTCTTTGTCTTCTGATACCGAGCTGTTTGATGCAGTAATTCATGCACCTCAAAACGGAGTTGTACTAATCGAAGATATAGATTGTGCTTCATCTTCAAGAGAAAGATTGAATGAACCTTCTACTTCATCGGAAGATGATGCAGCAATTAAGGGAATTACAAAGGCAGGATTGTTGAATGCTTTAGATGGAATTTTAACGCCTGAAAACCGTATCTTTGTAATGACAACTAACTATCCAGAACGTCTTGATTCCGCACTAATTCGCCCTGGAAGAGCTGATTACCACCTCAAGTTCGAGGCATTGGGTGAAGAACAAGCCGAAATGGCTAGTCTGTTTTATGGGCCTAACTCCTCTTGGAGGCCGTTATCTGTACCTGTAACGCCAGTAATGTTGCAATCAGCTTTCTTAAAATTTTCAGATGATCCACAAAAAGCTAGAGAGTTCTTAAAAGATACTTTAACAAAAGCGGATACCGTTGCTAAACAGATTTTCCTAAAAATATTCGATATTGTTGGTGGCTCGATATGGGTAGCGTCAGAAGATGGCCAAAAAGTTTATGATAAACTTGTGGAAGCACTACAGGCTGGATATTCTGTAAATCTTTCCTTTGCAGAACGAAAAGCTCTAATTATGGCGTTTTTGAATTCTGCCATTGGGCAGCTCTACAATGGACAGTACACTGATGTTTTCTTAAGGGAACGACTTACTTTTTCTGATATTTCAGACAATGATCGTGCCCTATTAGAAGGTGCTATTGAGAATGCCAAGCGGTATTTTTCCAATCCACAGTCATACGACAGGGCATGGCAAGAAGTAGAGGAGTACGAGCTGAAATAACCTACTTAGAAATTTTAGAGTTTTCCATTAAAAAGGAGAAATAAACATGGCAAAGATGACAGTTGCACAGTTGCAGGAAGGGTTAACTTTCGTACAAACCAAAGTAGAAGATTTAGAAACTGAACTAAAGGAGCTTACTGTTGAAGTTAACAGCTTAATCTCGAGTGTTGAGATGAGAATGGGGGGATTAACTAGCCAGACAATATCTACTACTGGAAAGTTAAACACCGCTATAGAAGGTCTAAAAGAAGAGTTAAAGTACTACAAGTCTAAAGTAGAGTATTCTTTGGGTTACTTTTCTAAGGTTACTGATATTCTATTGTTTTTCGTAGTAATAGATACTGTGGTGCTTGTGTACCAATATTTTCGTTAAGCCAAAAGATTTCTAATAGTGAATTTCCAATCGGTAATAGAATCTCTATTATAGTACTTTAGTCCCTTATAGCTTAACCATCTATTTAGTTTTGGCATTCTATATGCTCTGCCTAAAGCAGTTACCATAGATTTTTGGCAAACTGGAGATGCAGTGAAGAAGGGTGCAGCAAATGGAACTTCGCTGGATACTACAATGGGAACTCCAACTGCTAACATATCGGCTGAGACTATATTAAAAGTCTCAGAAAAGGATACTTGCATTCCTATATCCATTGAGTTGCACACTTCTAAAAAATTCTCATGAGTTAGCCACTCGTGCCTAATTAACGTATGGCCACGGGAATTTTCAAAAATACTAAACAAATTCTTAAGTACTTCCTCTCCCCTTGTTTCTACTCTATCCCCATTTACATGGAACGCAAGCCTTTTACCATTGTTTTCTGCAAACTCAATGGCTGCTAACGCTTGGTGAACCTGGTTTTTTAATGGGCGAATAGCACCAAAGCAACCAACATTCAAAACTCGTGCTTTTCTATTTGGTACTTTCGTATCTACGTCTGTTATTGGATAATAGTTTGGTAGGTATTTAACTTTATGGTATAGACCTCCAACTAGCCGTTTAACCGAACTAAGCATTCTAGGGGCATTGGCAGCAACATATACATTGCTATACTTTACATACTCCTTAATCCACTTATATGCAATTCCTTCTTGGGCCATGAATGGAACTTCGCTATGGAGTCTAACAACCCACGTTACTGAGGGGTGAAGCGCCTGTAAAACTTCAAATTTTTCTGGCACTACCCACAAGGCTTCAATAATTGCAATTTTAGGATTGTAGATAGTAACCAGTCTATCAATGCAGTTGTTATCAATAGCAACTTCCAAGTTAGAAGTAAATCCTTGCTCATTGAGCATATCATTTACAAATACCGCACTGTTATATAATCCAGTTGAAAGGCACTTACTTTTACCCGAGTAGAAGCTGTAATCTTCGTATCCTTTTCTTAGTTTAAGAATAAACAGTATATCAGTTTTCATTTTGCCCCCTTTATATATCCTTTAAGACTTTAAGTTTTACTTTGTAGGGTTAAACACCGCTTAATCATTGTGTTTCTCCTACAGTAGAAAATGCCTCAACAAGTTTTTCTTTTAACTTCTTCTTTTTAACAGGTAAAGTGTATACATCAATAGGGGCGGCAGTATCGGGATCGTACTTAGCGGCAATTCTTATTGCCTCCTCAGGGGACGCCCCCATTTCCATTGCTCCCAAAGCTGCTAATGCCCCACTTCCTATTGCCATAAATTGATCTTTAACAATAAATCTAGTTAAAGTAGCAGCATCCCAGGCGTATATACCGTTTTCCGTTAATTGAAGAGCATCAAAATCTGCATCTACTTCTAAATCTAGGGCTTCTTTTGCTTTTAAGTAATTTATGAATCTAAGGCAATGCCCCCAATCCCCAGCTACACCCACTAAAGTACTATTGTGAACATGAATTTTAGTAACTTGAAAGTGCAAGTTACCATCCGAACACCGTGAATCTGCTGCCATTTGTCTATGAGTTAAACTTGCGGCAATAGTAGTCATTCGTTGTTACTCACTGTTGTTACTCACTAAATTAGTTAAGCCACCAACGAGTCCACGCAAAGTCTCCGTTATCCGGATGAATATACCATGAAGTTTGGTGTGGAAAGGCGTGACGCCCACAAGAATGGTCGAAAGCATTAGTTCCAGAAAGAGAGCCGCCTATCATCCAATCTAAGTCATTTGCAGATGTATGAAAATGACCCATTAAAAGCTTGGTAAAGGACTGCTCTGGTATTCCCATTCTTTTAACTGCTTCCATTGCTACTCTTCGGTCAAAGCCGTAGTAAGGTTTGCCAGCCCACCCACGAATTTGATGACCGTGCATCATGAGGTACTTTTCAGGCCCAACAGTTACCAACGCAGAAGGTTTGGAGTGAATATGAACATTCGTATTCTTTATTTTTGAAACATACTGCTTAATTATATGGGCTACTACATATCCCCAGTTGTTTACTCCGCCTTCTGCAGCCTGGGGTTTCCTTGTCATTCTTCCGTGGTTATCCAAAGTAAGCAAGTCAACTGTTACTTTTTCAAAATGTGGTGCCATCATTTCAATCATTGCACCTAGCATGTAACCACACCCCACTGCTTGTACTGGAGTTGGAAACGCATTGGTAACTTGCAATTCCTGGTGAATATCCCCAGAAATATAGTCCCCTGTTCCTAAAATGTGAAGATAAGGAACATTGTAACCCTGTCTCATCGTTTCTGTTTGTTTGATAATGGATGTAGCTAGCTTTTTAATTCTAGCTTCTGCAATTTCAGGAGAAAATATACCAAATCCATCCACTTCTTCTGAATCAATTACTTCGCCGTAATGTAAGTCTGTTAGTTGAACTACGTGAGTGCAGGGTGCAGTGGGATTTTTAGAAGGAATATACTCCATCTTTACAGGATTAGCAACCTGAATAGCATCCATTAGTGCACTCTTAACTTCTAAGGCTTCCCCTTTTTCAGAAAAAACCTGTTCATTTTTTGCACGTAATTCTGCAACTTGACGCCTTAAGTAAGCAACCTCAGGATCTGGAGCGTGAGCTGACTTAAAATCTGCCAACGTTTTCTTTTCTTTAGCCATTTTAATTTCCTTTAATTGAACAGTTAGCTAACCAGTTTAACTAACCAATTTAACTAACCATTGCAGTTATGGTGGATGCAAGTTTAGGAGTGGCAGCCCATACTCGTTTATTCTCCCGTTTAATAAATACTACATATTCGGAAAACATCTCACGGTAATTTCCTATATCTGAAATAGATACTCCCGCATCTTTTGCAAACTGAACTTCATATTCCCAGCCATCCTCTTCGTCTTTTGATGTGGCTTTAAGTTTATTGAGAGCCTCTTTAATCTTAGATGGAACTATTGTATCCTTATCATATAGGTTTCTAAAGTCGTTAAGTGTTTTCTTACCTTTTAAGGCCACAGGTGTGGTTCCTTTGGTTACTTGTTTATTTGCACTATAATTTTTTCCACTGGTGCTACCTGTATGGAGTAAACGTCCAAAAGCTGACTTAGACATATTTAGGAAAGCAGCAGCCGCTGCTTGAGTTCCGTACGTTTTTACCAATTCCATTGCTTCTTGTTGAGTCACTGTATCCATTTTTAATCTCCTAAAAGTTTGCTACTTGGTGGCAAGAAAATCTGTTACTGCTTTGTAGCCACGGTTAAAAAGATCGGCTTTTGCACTTTCTGACAGCTCAGAGTCTAACGCTCCGTAAGGTAGTGCATTTACCGACAAAATAGAGGCGCCGGAAGCAACCGCCCAGGCTTCCAAGTTCCCCTCATTACTTGATAAAGCAGTTTTAATTATCTGCTTTACATACTCAATATAAGTAGAGGTTGGCCCAGCAGGGAGACCATCTACAACTTCAATTCCTACTCTTGGAATACTATCATTGGTTAATTGATTAACTGGAATGTTGTTGCAAAGACCACCATCAACACCCAAGTTCCCATTCGGAAGTTTTACTGGAGACCATACAAATGGAACAGAAGCCGAAGCTCTACAAGCATCCGCTAATTTTACTGTAGGGGTTTCTTCTTTAGAAAATACAAAAGATTTTCCCAAAGTTAAATCTGTAGCCATTATTGTAACTGGTATTTTTGTATCCTGAAATGTGAAATCTCCAATTGAGTCGTTTAGCCACTTTTGTAAAAGAGACCCATCGTTTTGTGCTTTTCTACAAGTGGCTCCAATACGGTAATCCATTATGCCTTTTGGTACTGGCAAAAAGCATATTTCTTTTATTTCTTTAGAAGACTTTCCCAAAGCCAGCAAAGCTGCTGCAATAGAACCACCAGACGTACCTGCAGTTTCTTTTATTTGTATGCCAGAATCTAAAAAGGCACAGAGTCCACCACCGTGAATTGGGGCTAAAAATCCGGAACCGCTACACGCTAACCTAATTTGTTTTAATTTAGTCTGTTTCATGGATTTTCCTAAAAAGTTTTGCAAGTTATACCTGCGGAAACAGGCAGTTGTTTATTGTTTTCTATTGCTGTTCTAATTTCAACTGGGTCTCCTGATATTGTAGGATGGCAATTTTTAAGAATAGGGTCTTTTAAGGTTAAAAATAGAACTAAAACTGCTGCCAGTATAACCATTTAGTTTACTACTTGCGAAGTTGTTGAAGTTTCCATATCTTCAACAGGAAACCAGCCTTTTATTTTGGCCAAGTTATACACTGCATGACTTATAGTAATCAATGCAGCAGCAAGTAACAAAGGAACTGTTTCAGGAATGGGAGATGGAAATCCATTCAATGCCCAAGAAATTGCTGGAGTTATACTTGCAGCACTAAAAGTGATACCACCGGTAATTGCAGATGAGTTGTTCATAGTTTAATTCCTGTTTCTATAGTAGGATGCAAAGGAGTAGGGAGTGGAGTGAGTGATACTCCTATTGAAAGAAACACTAAGAATGCAAGTATGAGTATTATATCCATCCATTTCACGGGTTTTCCTCCTCAACCTAAAATCTCAAAAGGAAAATTTTTTGCTAAAAACGCTTTAAGGTTGCCTACCCTATTTAACCATCCTTGTAATTCCACTTCATATTTGCTTTGACTATTTGCTAAATTTTGGTAGAATTGTATTCTAAGGTTTAGTAGCAAAGGTAAAATAGAAGAATTTGCTTTTGTAGAATATGTCTGTGTAACTTGTCCCCATAACCCATCCTCAACCACTCCTAGAGACTTTTGAAGTAGCTTAATTGCTTCAACTGGGTCAGCATTCACTGCAAAATCAAAATGAGCTATTGCTACACTTGGTACTAAATTATCGCAATGAGCTGGCCCCCAGTACATAGTAAACAGCAAATTTTTAACTTCGTCTGCTGTTATTTGCTCTACTGGTTTAGTATTTTCTCCATGACTTGCAAGGTACGCATTATAAGTCCATTGAGTAACGCCATGGAATGTTACTCCGCCTGTATCTTTTACATATCCTTTTTCTGCACTTTGAGTAAAGTCTAAAGCTAATTCAAAAGAACTCATTTTTAGAATACCAAGACTCCAGGTAGAGTAGATCTAGCCCACAAGTAGTCTCCTGAAGCCAACCCAATAGGAGTAGAGGTATTTGGCTTACTAACCACAATCCCTAAAGAAGAACTAGCAGGGGCTGTTGGAGCCGCAATTACCTCTACATTAGTTAAGTTTAAGTTGGGTTGCCGTACTCTTGATTGTACCCAAATAATGATGCTTGCAGCTGCTGCGGCAGCTGTTATTTGAGTCCAGGTGGAACCAGCTGGAACAAACGCATTTACTGTAGCCATAGAATACTCCTAAGCGTTGATAGTTCCGCCAAGATTTACAAAAGTAACATTAGTAGAAGTAGTTCCCAACTTATTAACTGTACCAGTTGGGTACACTGTAATGGTACAGGCAACTGAGGGGGTTTGAGCAACTGCAATGGTAAGAACTCCTCCAGATAAAACATTCCAGTTATTGCCCCCGATGGCATTGGCATTGTTAAATACTGCAGGTCCAGTAACAACCGAAGAAGTTCCAGCAAAAGAATTAGCTGCAGACAACGTAGCAATGCCTGTACCAGCAATAGTTACACCACCGACTTGAGTGGAGACTGGAACTGCAATATTCAGTGTAGCATTGCCCGGAGTGTAGATTAGTCCAGGGTAATTGGCTGCGTCTATGTAAGACGGAAAACTAGCCAAATTACTGGCCGGTACTGCAGTTGGGGTTACGCTCGAACTAGCTGGCCCAATTACTACGGAACCAGAGCCAGTAATAGAATCGCTGGTATTTGATACCATTGATAGGCAATTTAATACTTGCCCACCTATTAGTACGGTTGGTCCTTGTGAAGAATCATCAAAAATAAAAACTGTGTTTTGTGAATAAGCATTCGTTATAGGCATGGTTTTATTTTCCTTAAATTAGGCAGTTACTGCCTGAGTTACAGATGGAATAAGTGAAGTTATTGCTTCTCCACTCGCAGCTGGTATTTTACCTGTTGATACTGCTACTTGAACTCCAACAGAAAGAGCAGTATTAAGCGCTGCTTTGTGGTCATCCGGGGTTCCTGTTGGGTTAGATGCTTTAATATTTTCATAAGCTGGTACTGCTAAAGTTATAACTTGCTGAACAAGTAAAGCAGTGCCAGCGACTTGGGGATCAACTATAGCAATTATAGGAAGTAGTGCTTTTACTACATCAATTACTTTTTCTACATCCTTTATAATTGTCTGAAGGTTTACTAATGACATTATTGTTTACTCGCTGGGGTTACATTCTTCAAATCGTTAATAACTTGATTGATAATAGTGTTAGCAATCAATAAGTCTGCCTTAATGGCGTTTTGTTGTGCTGCAGGTAATCCAGAATCTTCAACTGCACTAACCAAAATTGGTAATGCTGAGTTAGCTAAATTTTGAAAACTGGAAGCGTCTAGCCCAGCTGACCCAGCGGATGCAAATTTAGTAAGTTTGGAACAAACTAAAGCAACGTCCGCATTTATTTTAACAATTTTTGGTTGAATAGTTGGGTCAGAAAATTGAAAAGTCGCTAACACTGTACCGTCAGTAATAAGCTGAGGGCATACTTGAGTTGTAAACTTTTGAATGGAAGTTTCAGCTTGTTGAACTTGAGCAGTAGTACATGCTGCCACTAAAAATGCTCCAAAAATACTCGCAACTAAAAATTTCTTCATTATGTACTTTCTCCTGTTAAAAGTTTTAAGATACTCCAGCTCTATAGGTTGCTACTCCTTTTCCATTAAATTCTGCTGTTAGTGTTTGTTGCCGCAATCTAGGGTCAAAGGAAATATGAACCCATGTACCTTCCTCTATACACTGATCGTATTTTATGTTTCCTTTTACTATTGCTTCTACTATTTGCTTTGGAGTACCAAACGAAGGACATACGAAATCCATTGCGTAGCCTTGTGTATGTGCCGAGTTGGGTACGCCTTTTACTGCAGTGTTTAAGGCTTCACATCTATACCCGGAATCCACAAGTACAGGAAAGCCCAAAAAATTACGAATTGTTTGAGCATTAGGTGCAAGAATGTTTCTTATGTTTTCTTCAATTTCTGGAGGAGGCGTGTTATCAATTCCTAGTCTAACTGCAGTTGTAGAAGCAATAAATTCTTCATACGTAAAGTTTGTAGTTAATTGTTCTGACATTGAATACCTCCTTCGCCTTAAAATTGTTCTCAACGTTAAATTGTTCTAAACATTAAATTGTTCTAAACTGTAAATAAGAGTTAATTAAAACAACATTTAAAATTAAAACAACATTTAACTAGGATACATCTTTAATGGTTAAACCTAAAATACTCACTCTGTACGAAACAGCTTTAGCGCAAACAACAACTGAAAAAAGAACAACACAAAAGACTTTAAGATGCTCTAGCTTACCTCCATGCTTTGTGTCTTATCTACTAGACAAAGACAAACCAAAAGAAAGCAATGTATTGGGTAACTACTACACTTCTGTTGGAACCATTCTTCATGGCTTAATTCAAAACTCTATTTCTAAAACTGTTGCAGATTGGCAATGCACTAAATGTAAAGCAGAGTATGAACTAAAGGTAAAACCTTCTAAATGTACAGAATGTAGTTCTAGGTCTTTCTCACATTCTGAAATTGAACTGACCTACAAGAATATAGAAGGGCACATTGACCTTATTTTCTTACTGAATAAACAGTACCACCTAGTAGATATTAAAACAACTTCAATGGCAAGTTTACCCACGGTTGTTAAAACCCCACCCGCTTCCTATAGAACGCAAGTTACTTCTTATGCGTGCCTTCTATATAAAACACGAGAAATTAAAGTAAACACAATTTCTATACTCTATGTTCCAAGGGACAACCCTTCCGCAGCGAATCTTTGGACACTGCCTTTTACAAAGGACGTTTACAAACAGGGTATGCTGAATTTAGAAAAATGGAATGAAACGTTTGAAAGAATTAAACACAAGGAAAAGAACATTGAGATTGTTCTCTGTAAAAACGTATTCTGTAAATATTGTATGAATTCAATTGCAGAGTTACAAAGCGCTCTAAACTCTAAATATGGCAAAAACTCTTTTGAGGTACAAAAATGAACAAACACTCTAGCTTAGAAAATGGTCAATTAGTAGTTGCCCACTTAAAAAATGATAATTATCTTATTGGAAAATACGAAAGAAGCTCTATGACAATGGGAGTATGGGAACACTCAATTACTACTCCACGGCAAGTAGTTCTTCGGGAAACACCAGCAGGAATATCATTTGGATTAGCTCCATTTGGTTCCTGCTTTGGAATGATGCCAGAACTTCGTGTAGCTATTATTAACAGCGAAGATATATTTTCTCTTAGAAAGGCTCCTTCTAAACTCGAGGAAGTGTACTTAAAATCAACTACAGGATTAGTTTTGCCTTAACGAGTAACAACCTTAACGAGTAACAACCTTAACGAGTAACAACCTTAACGAGTAACAACCTTAACGAGTAACAACCATGAAAATTTCAATTACTGTTTCAAGAACAATTCAAACTGCTCCGTATGAATCCTCTAAAGTGGAAGTTACTCAAGAAATAACTACAGATGAAGAGAGCAGCGAAGATGCCAGAAACGATCTATATAGGGACACTACTCGGGCAGTTAAATCCTTTATTGACAACGAATCCAAGAAGTATAGGAAGGAAAAGTAAAAATGAAGGTTGGTTATTCTTTTCACGAAAAATATAGACCAAATAACCTCAGTGAAGTAGTAGGCCATTCTACGGTTGTTACTCAACTCAAAGGTATGGTTAAAAAAGGCCTTCCTGGAGCAATTCTATTTACTGGCCCTACTTCTGTAGGCAAAACTACTCTTGCTAGATGTTTGGCTGCAGAAGTAAATGGAAAGCCAGTGGAGAAGCAATCAGACTATAAAGAAATAAACGGTACTGACCAAAAATCTATTGACGACATGAGGTCTTTAATAAAAATAGCGCAATATCAACCCTCTAATAACCGTCGTTTTATAGTGATAGATGAGGCTCAGGGTATCATAGCGCAGCAGCAATCAGCAGCAGCCCTTTTAGCCCCAATAGAAAGAGCAGGTAAGACAAGAACTACTTGGATTCTTTGTTCCATGGACCCACAAAAGTTTACCACAGGAAATGGTAAAGCACTAATGGGTAGGTGTACTGTTTTTGCACTTAATCCACCCACAAACAAAGATTTGTTTATTCAGGGGAAAAGAATAAGGGCAAAAGAGAACATGGACTACGTTTCTCTAGAGCTACTAAAGACCCTTGTTAGAAACTCAAATTACCAAATGCGGGTTTTAGCAAATATTCTTCAATCAGTGTACCTTTATTGGGAAGGATTGAACCCAAAAGAAAGGCCAAAAGAGCTAAACCAAGAAATTCTAAGTGAGGTTTTGGATACCGCTTTCGACAATGACGATTTAGCTCTCCTTAAAGTAGTGGTTTATGCTTTTAACAACTCTTTTGCACCCATAGTAACTACCCTATTAAATGTGGGTGATACTTATGGATTTGTTAATAAGCTCCTTTACGCTGCTCAATTTCTTGTTAATAACGCAGCTCTCAAGGGTAAAAGGCATCATAAAGTATGGCCAAATCCCACATATAATAAGATGGTTGAAGAATTAGGGGATGTTAAGTTATCCAAACTAGCTAGCTTTTTAGCATGTTGTACTGAATTAAAAGCCAATGCTTCCAAGTTTGAAGTTAATGAGATTTCGCTAATTGAAACGTCCTTGTTTAAGTTTATGAAAGAAAATGGAGAAACTCGATGAGTACAAACTTAAAATCTCTATTAGATACAGTTTCAGAAGAATCCTCCAAGTTTAACATTAAAGAGTACAACGAGAGGAGAAAGCTTCCAATTCTTACAGACGGAGTACCCTCAATTAAGGAGTTTTTAGACTCTCCGGCTGCTACCTGGAATTTGGTTAAGCAGTTGCCTTACCCTATAAATGGTATACTGTCTAAATTAAAAATAGCTCATAGCGAAAACCAAAGCTTGGTAGGGGTAGAAAGCGATTCCCTTATTAAAATAGCAATAGCTTTAGGAGAACTTTCTATTAAATGTCAGTCTCTTTCTCTAGCTTTAGGAATACCATTGAGTGATACTGAGCAAGTATTGCTCGGAGCTTTATCTAAAAATTGTGATAGCGAGCAAGCTATTGAAGCAATTGGTTCTTTACTTTTTGGGGTTAAAAATGACAGTTAGTGCAATTAAAAGAAGAGCAGCTACAAGAAGTGCAAGTAAAAAAGACAACCAGCATTTTCACAGAACAAAGGACAACAAACTGGTAGCTTGCTACCATGAGTGCAAAAACATGCTTACTTCGTACTCTTTTTGGATAGGCATGTCTATTGGGTGGCCTTTAGAGCATTTTCTATGGCAGAAAATATGGCCTTTTTCTTTGGTTGCTAAACTATTGGGAATTTAACTCGGGTTAAAAGGTAAAGTATGAGCGAACAAGAAACTACAGAGCAGAAAACCACAGAGCAAACTACAAAACCTAATCTTAAAATTGCAGAGTTACCCAATTTTAGGAACGAGGTTTTAGTTGAGGAGATTAAATCAGTACTCGAATTGGCAGAAAAAGGAGAAATTGTTGGCGCTATTTTTGTTGGAGAAAGACCCGATGGCTCAATTAGAAACTTTGCTTCTACCTTTGAAAACAGGTTTGTTTTGATAGGTTACTTGCATACGTTAATTTTTGATCTAATTGACAGTGGAAAATCGGAAAACTGAGGTAAATTTTTAAGTTACATAAAAGGAGTGTTAATATGAATACAGAAAGTATTACTATGAGTGCAAAGTGTTCAGAAGACTACTGTAATAGAGGGTTGACAGCTGACTCGCTTTTTGGCTGTTACTTACCCCATTGCTTCTATTTGGTTGTTGGTCTATCTACATGCTTGTAACGTCTGGAATAGAAGCTAGTCCAATAGAAATTACACAGGCCGTAAAAAATGGACAAACCGGAAAATGTGTTGCTGAAGTTATTGAGCAAGCACAAAGTATGAGAATTATTGATAGAGGGTTCATAAGTAGTGCAATCCGTCATTGCACTGATAAAAACCTCCTCGAAATACAAAAAAAGATAGCAAAAGATGCTATTTCTACTTAAAAATAAAGGGAAATTGTCAAAAATTAAAATCAACTGGAGACTTTATGTTGTTGGAATTTTCAGATTTAGAAATGGATGAGGTTATTGAGATTAGTACTTGGTTAAAAACTAACCCAAAAGCCATACCAAAAGGGTGGAGACACCGTATTGAGCGGCTAGTTGAATTACTGGCAACAAAGCCGTATAAGTCACCTACAGCTTACGCTTGTTCCAATTTTGAATCCTTTTTAAAAAATCAAGGCTCAATGAAAGTAGTTAAAGATAAGCAGGATTTCTTTGAACTACCCTTATATAAGGAAAATAAGGTATTATAAATGCAAATTGTAAAACTACTCTGCAACTCAACCACTCATTAGTTGTTTGGTGTTAAAAGGAGAATTAAATGTTTCCACAAAATTACCCGCAAATGGAAAGAGACTGGAATGATTGGTTTATTAAAGACGAACACACGCCAATGGATGAGCCCACTGACGCTCAGTGTATTAAGTTTTCTCTAAAATCCTGTGGGGAAGTTAGACAGTATTTAGCAGATAAACCAGACGCCCCTCATCTGTCTTTTGTTGATTTAGATTTTTTAGAACATATTTTTAGGTTAGCTTGGATGAAAGGCTATACTTTCGGCTCTAATGGCGGGGTTGCTAATACGCTTACTGACGTAGAGAAAGAACAATACCAAAAAGCTATAGATTTGAGTAAAGACTGGAAAGATGGGTTAGTACTGCAGCAATTAGAAGTTTTACGGACCTCTACTGGTTTATAATTACAAGGAAAAATTATGGCAGAGTTAATTACTGGGGCTACATCAAAGTTAGTCGCAGGAGTATCTGAGTTTGAAGGAAAGCAGCTATTCCGCATCTCAAAGCTCTTTAGAAAGGATACTCGAGAAGGAAAACCCTCAGAATGGGGGTTTACACGGCAGGGGATAACGTTGCCACAAACTCAAGCCTCATTAACTTTCTTAAAAGAAGCCTACAAAGAACTAAAACAGGTTGTTGAGGCTAAAGGCAATGATTCCAATTAAGTATTTATTTCCTACTGCTATATTGGCTTTAAGCCTTTGTGCAGCAGTGGTTTATTTAACTCAGGGGGATTTTAGAAGAGGTATTTATTGGCTTTTTGCAGCAGGAATTGTTGCAACAGTTACGTTTTGAGTTTGTTTTACTTAAAAAAGAAGGGTTAGCTTAAAATTACTCAAGCTAACCCCTAGGAGAAACCGGTGTTTTCACCGGTTGGAGGAGACCCACCACGGTCCGTTCATTCTTTAATACCAATTTTAGCAACATTTTATAATATTATTTTTACAACAAAAAGGTGTAGAGTACACATACACCTGTTACTTTCTTTTCTAAATACTTTACATTGTTGCTAATGTCTGAAAAAGCAACTGCATTTTCAACGGAATTGAACCTTAAACTGAGGCACAAAGCTGGTCTATCTAAATAAATTTTGTATTCTAAAGATGAGTCAAAAGATGGAAACTTTTCCAAATAAAATTCCAACTCGCCTAAAGAGTTCATAGTTTCTACAAAATTTTTGTTGATTTTTCCAACTTGTGCTTTGAGTTCATGTAGCATGCTTAAACCTTGCCGTGAAGTTCAACGTAAAATTGAGGGCTAGCTCGATAGGAAGCAACGGTTAATGCAACGGATTTTAGATTACGCCAACTACCCAAGTAGTTAAAAGTAATAAAAGTATTAGCTCTACTTTTGTTCAAAAGTTCAATTCCTAGCTTGTCCTTAAACTCTTTAACTACTTCCTGAATTGCTTCCTTTACATTGCCTTTAAGCTTTGGAGAATCCCAGCTAGCATAAGAAAGCTTTCCAAACCCACAGTCTTCGGGATTTCCAAGAATAGAGTCTTCAACTTTAACCAAAGAAATAGCTTTAGCAATCACTAAAAACTCCTGCTGTAGTTCTAATTCTTTTTGCTCTTTTTCAATTTTTTCTTTTAACTCCGCTATTGATACTGAAGAAACCATTTGGTAATGAGCAGTTAATTTCATTTGCTTAGCCTCCAGTTACCTCTTGACTAGGAGTTTCCGCAACAGTAGGTTCAGCAACGGATACTTCTGGAGTAGCTTCTGCTCCTACTGTTTCCCCTTTATAAGGCTCCACCTTTTCAACCACCGCTTCAACTAAATTAGGTACTACTTCGGCAGCAGCAACTCCAGTTAGGATTGTATTCATTACAGTAGAATCCTGTGGAATAGGATTCCCTTTGCCATCAATGTACTTTTCAATTACCTGGTTAACTTGTAAACCCTGACTATGAGCAAAGTCTACCAACGCCTGGTGGTCAGGGCCTGTAAAGGAATCCCCTTCGGAAACAGAATAACCTGCATTTTTCATTGCCGACTTAATAACTAACATTCCGTACATTTTTAACTCCTTTTTGTTGTTAAACCTTGCTCTTAGAACTCTTGCCTAATTGAAACGTTGTAAGTGTAAGGGTTCCATATCGGTGGGTATTGAGAAGGGAATACATTTACTTGCCCCTGTCCCTGAATATCATTTCTGTAAATTGAAAACGCTAAAGTTGTTTTATTGATTGTGTATCCTGTACCAATAAAAGGGTACACATTTAACTGAACTGGTGAGTTAACGTAAACATCGGCTCTTGCGCAAGTAGCACATGCTTCCCACCCATATACACGCATTTTCCACTGAGTTCTGTAGACGTAAACTCCAAGCTCTACAAACACATCCCCTGGGCCAAGTTTCCAGCTTGGAAGAACTGAACCGTAAATTCCTTGCACAGAACCAGAACCAATCCACCTGGATAATGGCCAACAAGGCCCATTGCAAGCATGAGTACTGGTATTGTAATTAGCATCACTTGGTGTTGCTAGGGCGTCAGAATATACATGCCCCAAGTACTCATAACCAAGTCTCCACTTCAATCCATCTACATATCGGTATTTGCTACTAAATTTATCCGTTATTCCAAACCCACCACTACCAGATTTCATATTTAGTGAGTGTGGAAATCCCTCCTGATACCAAATACCGTTAGCTGTTGGCGTAAACTTGCTTTCTCCCAAACTAAGCTCAAAGTTTGTGGCATTTGTAGCAACATTACATAATAGTAAAGTAGAGATTGCTAGGTTTTTAATTGTGATTATGGCTAGGTTTTTCTTTTTCATTATTTTTGCATTAACTCATCATTACGTAATGCAGATTCTACTCCATATCTTTCTAGCATAGTTGCTTTTTTCTTGGCAACTACCTCAGGATTACTGGAAGGGGACCTATATCCAGTCCTTTCTTCGTACTTTTTCCTTGAGTTTTCCCTTAATTCCTTTGAAGACCAATTATGCTCTACTCCATAGTGACGCAAGATAGAAGACTTTCTTTTAGCTACTACCTTTGGATCGTGTGCTGGACTTTTGTATCCTGTCCGTATCTCATATGTAGTATTGCTTCTTCTACTAACTAATGAATTCTGCATAGGGTGTTCTACCCCATATTTCTTCAAATTAGTAATCTTTCTTGCCTTCTTTACTTCTGGATTTTGTCCAGGATTTTCATATCCTGTTTTTTCTAAATAAGCAGCTTTAGACTTTTTGTTTCTCGTTTCCCAGTCTATAGTTTTAGCTGTTTCCCTTACTTTTTCTCTACCTTCACGGGATTCTGTGTAGGTTTTAGCTCCGTACCTTTCTAAACAAGTCTTACGCCTTTTGGCCTGAACTTTAGGATTGGAATTAGGACACTCGTATCCATACTTTTCTAAAAAAGTTCTTTTAGCTTTCTTAACACCTAATTCTTTGCATATACGAAAAGCTTTGTTTGGGTATTTTCTTTACAGTTATTACATACATACTTTTGAGCAACAAATCCATTGCATATTCTACAACGGTCTTCTTTTGCAACTGTTTTTATTGCCTTATTAAAAGCACAAGTTGGAAAATCCTTTACTAATCTGGATAATAATTTGGCGTACTTAGTCTTGAGTATTTCTTTAAGTCTATTATATCCCGCATTTCCACCTGGGTTTTTACTTTCTAACCTTTTAAGTATGCCAATATCTTTCTCTGTTAACTTCATTGAAGGGGTACTCCAGATTGTTAGGTAGAGAATCTAAAACTCCCTACCTAAAATTGTTCTGTAATACCCCTATTTACAGATTACTTAAGCATTCAGCGTACTCAATACCTCAGTGAGTGAAACACCTTGCTTACTAATTGCCACAGTTACTTGGATTTGATTTATCGGAATCTCAGGAATGATTACTACATTGATACCCAAAATTCCAGCATTTACTGCAGCTGGAGGATTATTAGCTGCATCAATTTCGCAAACACCATAGGAAATCATGTTTGCATTAACTTGTGCTGTAAGGTACGTGTTAATTGCGTTAGTTAATGCTCTTTGAAAGGCAACTGTTGGGGTCTCTTGTAAGCCATATTGCAAGTATCGGTACAAAGCAGTTTTAATTACATTAACTGCTCTTCTTACAGATAACCAAGACAATGCAGAAGTATTGCCTGATAAAGTCTGCTGTTCCCACAATGCAATACCCTGACCTACGAAATTCAATACATAGTTAACTTGAGCTGAATGTAGCAAGTTAGCATCTGTGGTTCCATTGTAGTAAATACGTGGTTTTAAGCACTTTGGCAGCTGTCCTCTATTTAATCCAGCAGTGGAGTATCCGGGGTTAAGAGAAGCATCAGTGTGAGCCAATAATGCTCCGATTGTTCCCACTAAAGGTACATAGAGTTGTTGGTTAGTTATTGAATCTGCCTCTAACTGGTCAGGTGAAAACAAAGCACTCCAGGTTGAATTAAGGTTCAATGTAATGTTTCTATAGTCTGCTGCTGACTGTGCAGTTAGCTGAGAAGTAGCTGGAACTGACAACAAACTGCAAGTATCTAGCCTACTTTGTGCCAAGGCGTCGAATCCTTTACCGGAAACAGCATCGCCCAATCCTGAATCCATGAGGATATTGACGGCGTATAGTTGAAAATTGGAGAATACTTGCATTGCAGTAACTATTTGAGCAGAAGTAGGTGCTGAACCGGAACTACCTACACCCAGTGCAATAGTTGCTTGTGTTCCCACTGCTGGAGGAGAGCTCAATGCGGCTGCATTAGAAATGCAATTAACATATTGAGAAAACCCATTAAGGTTAGCGGCAATTTCTGTTTGCATACCAGAAGATGATACTCCTTGGTACAATGTACAAGTAAATTGCTCCAAAGGAGTCGAAGTGGAGACTTGGTTATTGTAGATATTTACTTGAAACGCTGCATTTGACCCCATTGCAGCTGCTGCTTGAGCTGCAGTTAACGGCAGAACTGTGGACGATGGCACATTAGTTGAAGAAACGTCAAGATAAGATGTAGTTGAAGCTCCGACAGTTGCAATCAACCCCAAAGAACCAGCTGCTCTACCATAGATGTTGTAGCCTATTGCATTTGGTACTAAACTCCACTGAATTTGAGGAGCAACGTTAGCTGAAATACTTACATTGCTAGCTGTAGAAGCAGCACCCACTAAATTACCAGGGAATACGGCAGCAACTTGATAAGAATAAGAACCAGCAATCAGGTTAGATGCAGAGGTCGAAGAGGTAGCGGAAGTTCCAGCCGGTATTAAAGCACTATAGGAGGTAATCCCAATTGAATAGGTTGAACTGTAGCTTCCAGGACCAAAATTTGGGTAAATTAAAGCAACAGCTGTTCCCGTTACCCCTGCGGTAGTAAGTAGCCCAGTCCAGTTAGTTACTGGATTTTGTTGGGGGTCAGGAGTAACTACTGGAACGGAAAGAATCTGAGTTCCACCAGCGTTAAGATACAGCAAATAAGCACCAGTGTTATTACCTGTACCCGGTACACGTAAACACCACATTCCAGCCCCACCCAGCAAAAAGTCTTGAGCAGCATAGCCACTCATTGATACGGTAGGATTTGGGTTACCGTACATTGCAAGGTATTGAGACCAACCCGAAACGTAATAAGGAATGGATTGTCCTTGACCTGAAATTACAGGCAAGCAACCAGTTGAAGACAAACTTGATATAATGTAAGCGCTTAAGTTTACTTCTGTCTCGTAAACTCCAGCAGCTCTACTTACTAATTGGATTCCCATGAGTAATTAACTCCTTTTGAATTTTACTTGGTTTCTTAGCCTTCTGTACTTGAAGATTGCGCTGGGGCCGAATAGGAACTAGAAGTTCCAGTTAATGCTACGTATTTAGATCCATCATCATTAAACAAGTAAATGTTAGGGTTCTGTAAAAGGAATCCTGGATCTGGAGTGTGGGCGGAATCTAACTTTGCTCTACCACCAGCAGCCAAGTAGATGTAATGCTTGGTGGAGTCACCCTCTATAATAATTGGTACATTGATTGGGTGGGGGTATCCGTTTGATATCTTCATTGAACTACTCCTTTATTAGTGTGCTTCTACGTTTACAACTTTTGCTTTTCCTTTTGGATTTACTTTAATACCTTTTTCTTGTTTTACTGAGGGTTTTTCCCCTGAAGGTTTAGTTCCTTTAGCATATTTGGAATTAGGATGATCCTTAATGTAGTTTTCTTGTTCTTCTCTACTCCAGTTAGAAAACCAATCATTTGCTGCTTCTACGTAATGTGCTGTGAGTTTCATTTTTACCTCTTAAAATATGGTTGATGGTGAATTTGTTACTGTAACCCCTACTTGAGAGGATAGTTTAATATCTGAAACTGCTCCTTCCGTATCTAATTCTCCATCACTCATATACCCATTAACTGTTATCGTAGCCTGTACAGTGTATATAGGTTCAGATTCTGTTACATTGGTACGTTGTTGAATAGGAACAGAATCGTCACTCATGTAAGAAATACCAATTTTTTGTGACCCATATTGTATGGAGAAAGTTAATTGCTTTCTAACCATGTTTAGCATGTAAGTACGCACAAAATTACGCATTTCGTTTGCATCGTTTGATACGAAAGTTACTTGAACTGCAAACTTTACTGGAATAATAAAGGCTGTAAGGTACTGATTTCCAGTTTCTGCTCTCTTAATGGTTATGCCCGACCTTATGAAAGGAACGCCATAAGAATCGCCATTATACTGGTAACTCAAAATTTCTAACCCAATAAACGGGTAAGAAATTGCACCATACATTTTTTCTATGGTTCGAGTAAGATCAGTACCTGTAGCCCATACTACTTTGCACTTAAATTGTTGCACGATTTGCTTTTCAAAGCCTGCCATGCAGTATACATCTATTGGCTCAATTTTCATTTAGCTTTACGTTTCAAAAGAGCGGACTTAGCTGCAAATTTAACATTATGATTCAAATCCTTAGCTAGCATTTCCAATGTAGACAATGGAGTGTTTGGATGCTTTGCTACGTCTTCCTTAACACTAGCGTACGCACTCTTAGATAAAATTTCTAATGCAGATGGTGGAGTTTTAGGATTTTTTGCTAATGCCTCTCTAATACTCAGCTCCATTCCCTTAGCTAGCATTTCAAGTACGCCAACGGGAGTTTTTTGGCTCTTCGCCATTTTTATCTTTTCTTCTCTAACAGATTTAGAAAGCCAATCATCTGCTGCTTCTACGTAGTGTGCTGTAAGTTTCATCAAGTAGCTCCTTATCTAGAGTTGTTGTGAGTTTTATTTAAGCACATTTGCTGCAACGGCTAAATCGTCAATTAACAGTTCTTGGTCTTGCGGGGTTTCAGTAGTTCCATCATTTACTGTTAACTTGTAAACATGGTTTTGTTTATCTGGAGTACCGTCAACATAGGTCTCTTGCATTTTGTTAGTACCCAAAGCATTATTTTCTTCTTCACCAGAGATATCTACACCGTCTTTTTCAATATCCCCTTTTTCTTTGTTCAATTCCCCGTCGTCTAAAAAAGCTTGAACAAACTCGGGTTTTTCTATTACTCCACCAAGAATGGCTTTAACATCGTCCAACGATAATCCAATGGACACTCCCAAGGCTTCCAGTTGTCCCTCTGTTGGGTTACCAATAATTTCTTTGAACTCATGAATAAAGGCTCGTATATCATCAGTAACAGAGGGAGGTTCAACATAAGTTCCAGCCAGAATAGATGCCATTACTTTGTAAATTCCAGCATTTTCGTCTGGTGAAAATATGCCATTGCCAGAAGTTTGTGCATCTTTACGCAACAAGTTGTTTAGCTCTGTTGAATCATTCCAATCCACTAATACACTTTGTTGCCCTATATCTTCTTGCATTGGGTATTTATTAAGTAGTTCATTACTTTGCATTTTGTACTCCTTAATTACTTAATTAAGCAATGGCTAAACCTTCAATTTGCTTAATTACTAAGGCTAGATATTCAGGATCGTAAGAATAGAGCTGTTTATAATATTCAATGGCAGATTTGCGTCCAAGTCCCCCCAAAGCGGCAGTAACGGCTTTATTCGCTTCTGCCGTAATCTCAACCTTGGTAGTAGCAACAATAGCTTCATTGTTTACTGATAGTTTATCGTTACGGAGTTTAGAAACCACAGTTGTGGTAGTTTCATCTGAAGCAACTACAAATCCGCAGTCCATGTCTCCTTGGGTATCCACAAACGCGCAGACTGAAAACTTTTCAGGAATTTCTGAAGTAACAGCAGTTAATCTTGCAACATCATTTCTTGGGTAATGGACGGATGCCAACAGGGCGGTAAGGTCAGTGTCTCCGTGGCGAACAAGGCATTTTTGACCTGCATGAACTTGAACATCCCACAATGTCTTATCATTGTTATCCATGAGAATGTTATGTCCAAGAACACGGTAATTTGCAGAAATTTGCTGTTTTGAAGGTACACGGATTTCGTTATTGGCTTTAACATAGCCTACAGCAATACCCGGAGAAAGGGAAACAAAGCTGTTCTTAACAGCAGCACCCAAGTATTGCATTTTTTCGCCTACAGCAGATTGGAATTGTTCTTTGGTGAATTGGCCGGTATAAGATACGATGACTTTAGCCACAGATTTAGAAATTGGCTTATAGTCAGTAATTTGAAGAGTTCTTAATGACATTTTGTGTCTCCGCTAGTCTTTGTTGCGTTGAAGGAGTAGTACTTATGAATTTAGTTAGTAGTTTTATTTAGTGCTATGAATAGCAGACTTACTAGTTTCTATTAAATTAAGATTACTAATAAATATTTTTTCGAGTTCAGACTTAATTTTTGAAATTTTTACTTTAGGTTCTAAAACAGACTCCAAAGAATTTTTAAGTTTAGTAACAGAATCTCCCATAGTTTTTGCTTTGCTTTTAAGATCCTCTAAGCCAACTACTACATTTTGTAGTTCTTTATCTTCCTTATCTACTGGTAGAGTACCATTATTGGTAAACTCATCTTGTGGATTGCTAGAAATTATGTAATGTGCTGTGAGTTTCATCTTTTTAAGCCCTAGAAGGTTGTACCATCAGACAGGTAATCAAAGCTCCAAGTTACTTCCATATCAATAATAGTGGCAGCTTCCATACCAGAGAAGTCATACGCACCTAGGGATGTTGGAAATACTCCAATGAATTTTACTGTTTGTCCAATGGTAACTAAATCAGCTCCATACATATCCAATTCTAAAGTAGCCTTGTAATTGGAAGATAAGGCTCCTGTATTATTTTTCCAAGAGCGGGCTAAATCTCTCCAAGCCCGTAGAGCTTGGAACGTAGTGTAATCAATAGTTTCCAGGAATTTGGTAGTAAAAGTAGGGCTTTGGTAAGTCGCTCTTCCAGCTTCATGCTTCCTTATTCCAGCTAATTCTACAGGAATTTGTTCCAAGTCAGAAGTAGGTAGTTGAGTAGCGCGAACTTTTGTTCTTAAAGCGGCATTGTCTCCACCACCAGGAATTGCTGGGATGATTAGATCAAAAAACCACGATTGGCTTACATCCGGTAAACTAAAAAATTCTTGTGACGAAACACGTGGCATAGTGTTTGCTCCTTTGGTGTTCCATAATGTGTAGTAAACAGTACTTACCTTAACAAAAGGGAAACCCTCTTTTGGAGAATTTCCCTTTTGAGCTGTTGAATTTGTTACTCAACAGATTACTTGGATTTTGATGCTTTCTTTGCTCTAACGTACTTCAAAGCTGCAGCAAGGGAAGCTGCCTCTTTTAGTTCTTCTTCACTGGGTTCTTCTTCCATAGACATTCCGTCGTCCATTTCTTCATCACCAGTTTCGTCAACACCTTCAGCGGCAGCTTCTTTCAAAAGTTCTGCCTTCTTGGGATCAACGAAGCCTTCGTCCATATCAAAGCCTTCGTCCGCAGTTGCATTAGAACGCTCAATGATATCACATGCTTCGCCTGCATCATCTTCTTCCGCAGCAGCTTTCAGGAATTTAGCGGCTAGTTTAAACTTTCCTTTTCTGGCAGCATTGATTGAGAATGCCGCCCATTGTAGAGATTTATTTGCCTTCTTCATAGAAACTTACTCCTTAAAATAAAGTGTTAGGTTGAGATGTGAGTAGCTCAATTGAGCTACCCGCACTATTAACGAATTCCCTTAGCAATGGAACGGCTATTGGAAATCGAAACTGCCCACAGTTCAGACATCATCCAACCACGGCCAGGTTTACCTTCAATAGCTTGGTCAATTGGGGAAGAGATAATGCCGCCACGGTCGGAATACGCACCATGATTAAGCGGGTCGGAAATAACAAAGAATTCCCCTTTGTTCAGCACTTTGTGTTCAGGATGACGGAAGGCGTCTGTAGTAATGGTCATGCCGTACATGATAGCCAACTCACCAGTGAGCAACAATTCATGGCGAGCAACTGGGTCAATGGCGTTATAAAAGTCTGACTGACCAGTAATATCTTGCCACAAGTCTGTTGCCATCAGGCAATGAGCGTGCTTAAGGCCCCAACGTGCAACTAATTGAGCAACCGAGGTCAAAATGTAAGGGGTAAGCAAACCACCACCAACTTGAGTAAGGGGGTTATCAACACCAACCAAAGCATTAGCCTGATTGTACCAAGATTTATCTTCTGCAACCATAATAGCTTCTGTTGCTTCAACAAACTTTTCTTGCAAAACATCACCAGGGGAGCTAGCAAGCTCAACTTGAGTAATGAACGGGCGTGCAACCAATTCAAACTCAGGAGGAGTAAACCATTTATCCCGAGTGATTTGGGTTTCTACACGGGTTGGAGAGGTTGAAAAAGTTGCATATACGTTCTTTTGACGCAGAGGGAACCGTGGAATTCCACCATTAGCTACGGTATGCTTGGTCAAAAACTTACGTGCAAAACCAGTACGGGTTTCAGCCAAATAAAGTGCATCGGCAATCTTTTCGCCCAATACACGGTGAACATCCTTGTCATTGAATGCGGCTTCTACATACTGACGGGATTGTTCGCTGGTCAAGTTCAAACGGTGTGCGTCATTTGCTTGCATGAAGCGTACTTGAGCTTGCAGCAAGTCTTTCTTGCTACTAGCGTTAATTTCACCATTTGCTCCAACCATCTTAGCCATTGTGGGGCTCAAAGACAATTTTGCTAGGTTAATTTCGTTCATATTTAACTACTCCTTGTTATTGATTAGTATTAGATGGTTGAAGTAAAGCGCAAACCAAGGAAAGGTAAGCCAGTATTCAGAGTAGATGCAGTATAGGGACTAACACCCGGAACTTGCACTACAGCTGCATTGATAGCAACACCAGTACCTGCCTGCGACGTAACAATACCAGAAGCTGCAAGTTTAATACCGGTAACTGCAGTCCAGTCCACAGAAGCATCGTAATTAGAGGTAAACACAACACCTCTACGAATAACGCCAATTTGGTTTACCAAAAGACCGGGGTAATTGCCAGGAATTTGATTACCTTGTTGAGCATATTGTTGAATAGCACTTTGAGCATAGCGGTACTGAATAACGATTGCATGGCCTGCTTGCCCAACTGCCAAGGTAAAGGTAGAACCAGAAAGAGTTGCACCACCTACAACCGAACCTGCAGTTTGGTCGTAAACAACAAACTGACCAGCAACTGGAGTGTTAGAAACGGTAATAGTGTAAGGCGAAGAGCTTGGGCATGTAAACGGTTCTACGGCAGTTGCATATACATCCATAAAGGGAGCTGCGTGCAAGGATGCAACAGAAAATCCTTCAAACAAGTCTGTAGCGGTACCGGATGAAGGCAAGCTTCCCAAGTATTCAGAACCACTGGTACGAACAACCGCTTGTCCTTCACTGGTAAACGTTGCGCCGGCTAGCACAGCGGTTTCGCCAGAGTCAATAGCTTTTGTTAGGGGAAAATAAATCATCGTAAACTACTCCTTTGTTAGGTTAAATTAAAATACTGACAGGCTATTTGCTTTCAAACTCGCTAATACTGAGGTTGATTGCAATGCCTTTGCAGTTACAACATTACTGTTTTTCATGGGAGCAAGCAACGCTGCAACTGCGGGGGTTTGTCCAACTTCTAAACTGTCGTCGTCCTCTTCTTCCTCTCCACTTGGTACAGTTGGAGTATTCGTCATGTCAAAGGCTTGAACATAACCGAGTCTTACTTGGTCATTCCAGGAAGCTACAACCTTGGCTTTTTCCAACAAAGCCTTAGTATAAGTAATTCCTTCTGTTGCAAATACATTAGCAACCAAACGGGCAGCGCCCTTAACTCCAACAGCTTCTAATTGAGCTACCAATGAGTCTTTAAGGCTATTCTTAACATCCTTGAATACACCTTTATTGATTCCAACTGCAGCAATAGCCAAAGATTGTTCCAAAGCTGCATCTTTACGTTGGTTTGATTTAAGGTATTGCTGAACAGAAGATTCTACACGCTTAGTTACGTTTGCTTTAATAGCTTTATCCGCAATAGATACTTTAGCCAGTACAAAACCGGATTTAACTAAACCTTTTCTCAAACCATCTGTAGAAACGTTGCTTTTAACAACTTCCAGATATTGAGGAGTGTTATAAAGATCAGCAACACCGATCTTTGCTGCGCTTCGTTTAGTTAAGGTAGCAACAATACGGTTGCTCACAATGGCGTGAACGTTGGCCCCAACTTCCACCATTTCTGGTTCTACTTCATCATCCATATCATCTGCGTCTGCCAAAGTAACATCATCTGCATTTGGCTCTTCAAAAGCTTCTGGAGACTCAAGATCTTCAGTTGCAGCTGTTTCTTCTTCTTCAACTGGAGGCAATTCTACCTCTCCACCTTCTTCAAAGAAGACAGGAAAATCTTCATCTCCTTCGTTGTCTTCCTCAACTAGTGCGTCATCTTCGTCATCAAATTCCGCAGTTTCTTCTTCTCCAAATTCCGTTTCTGGAACTTCAATGGTTGGAAGATCGCCTTCATCCAATGAGGAATCGACTTCTACCTTTTTCTCAAACTCACCGTTGGAATCATCGTCCATTTCGATATCTTTTTCATCCATATTGTTGAGTTCTTCTTCATCTTCCATACCTTCATTTCCAGCAACTTCCATGTGAAGGTTAGAACCATGAGCATCGGGTTCTGCAAGAATTCCAGCAATGGTTTTAATTGCATTTTTGGAAGCCTTGAGCTCTTTCGTTTCTTGCTCATTGTCTTTATGAGTGTTGCGTTCTGGAGTTGGGGGTTTTCCATCAGTAAGAATGTTAGCATCCGCATTCCTAACTGCTACACCTGAACGTTCTGCTTCACCTAGCGTATCGTTTCCAATATGCCCATTGCTTGCTTTAAGTCTCATGGAGTACACCTCATGTTAGTTAGTACAAAGTTGTAAAGATGGATTAACTTTAACTCCTTCTCAACCTTAAATTGTGGTTTGCAAAATTAAGCTTGTTTTTGTTACTTTTGTTTTTCGTCAACTTCAGCAAATTCTGACTGTTTAGCATTTGGTAAGTTACGGTAAGTAAATTTTGCAAGGTAATCTTTAATGGATTCAGCATTACCTATGGAAATACCGGATCTTACTATGCGGTTCAACAACGTAATTGCAGACTTTTTAGAGGCAATGGATACAGATATTGATGCAGGAGCACGTCTCCACGTAATTCCTGGTACTTGTACTGCAATTACTTTCTTAGTTGCTGCTTGATTTAGCGGCATAGTAATGTAAGCTTTGCCTGCAACCTTTCTCGTTAAACTAACTGATTTTTCCACTGACTTATCTTGTATTTCGTTTGCATCGCAGATTAAAGGATACATACGAACTGCCTTAGGATCTGCAGACGGTGTTCTAATCAAACGCTGCATCTGCTGCAATTTTGCCTGTGCTGGGACGTTGAGTATATGTTTGTGCGTTGTTAATCCTCCATTTTTAAGTTCGGTGGATAAAAGTTTCATGGCTGCAATGTCAGAACGGTCAAACGTAAATTTCTTAGCCTGCAATGTTGCTCCCCATTTAGCCAATCTTTCGGCATTTGGCACATACGCTTGCACCCAAGGCGAGTCTTTTCTTAAGCCCATTGCTTCTAATCTACTCTTTACAGCTTCGTCAGAGCCATAATATGATAAGTGCAAATATCCGTTCATTACTTCCAAGAACAAGTCAGCTTTAAGCTTTTTGCCAACTTTAGGCAGCAACTCAGGAGTTCTTTCCGCCTGTTCTTTTTCTCTTAATGCTTTTTTGGATAATGCTCTATTTATCATCTTTATTGGGTTAGTCTTTATAGGAACTGTTGTTTTGAAGCCTACTTTACCTGCAATTAGTTCCCGCATATCCTTGCCGTTTGTTTCTGTTCTTGTAATTAAAAACGCTGCTGTTATATTAACTACCATTACTGTGAAATCATCGAACCTTACTTTAACAGAACGGGGAGTATAGGTTCCATCTTTTAGTTTTCTAAACAATACTCCAATTATTACTCCATCTCCGGCATCACAATGAACAGGTAAACCAAGTAGAGGCGCTGCTAATGCTTTCTTTTGTTCTTTGATTGCTACGCTATCGTTTTCTTCTGTATCCTCTGTATCCTCTGCTGTATCTCCTGTTGAATCCTCTTCTTCTTCTTCTTTTGCAGCTTCTAATCCTAAATGTACATCCAACCGTACAAGACCAAGATCTTTAGCAGCATACAACTCGGTTCCTCTGCAGTAAGGAACTCGGCTTAGAATTGCACATCCTTCTGGGTCTTTAGCTTTTGTAACTAAGGTTGGTTTAAGTCCGCCTTCCTTAAGTTGTTGTTTGCAGTATACGTCAATGTCTTCTAGCATTAAGTCTTGCAGCATACTCATGGAATGCTGATAATCTGCCAAGTTTGTCTTAAAGTTGTTCATTGTTTTAATGTAGAACAGCTTCATAGGAATTACTGGCATTGCAGGTATGTTTTCGTACCTTGAGTCTCCAGTATTATCGAACTGAGCTATGGTTATCTGTTTGGCTTTTAACCTTGCGGCTTTAGTTACATCGTAAGTCGTGTCCGCAATAATTGTAAGGAAGAGTACTTGGTCTCGGCTATCCGTTGCATTTTTCAAATCTGGTCTAAAAATGCGAGAATCTCCTTGCTCTTGTTCCCCTGGTGTCCAGCAACCTTCTATTCTAACCAACGTAGAGCAGCCACCAGATTGAAGATTAAGGCCAGTTTCTAAACTATCCCGAATACCTATCATCCAGGAATACTTACTCGATGCAAACCTTTGTAAATCTTGTTCTTTAGAACTTGTCTTGTAGTTAATGCCTTTTGCTCTCAAGTCAGCGGGCATTGCCTCAAACAAGATGTTAGTTGAGTTGTTGTAGTTGGTAAACACTAATACTTTTTTACCATTTTTAGTATGCTCTCTTAAAATCTCCTCTAACGCTTTAGCTTTAGGAGATTTGAGGTCATCCCCAGTCAAAGGTTCTACCACTGTTTCTAGAGGGTCAACAATGCGTTCTCCCTGCTCGGTTATTGTAACCGCATGGAATCTTAGAGTTCTTCTTCCTTGGGTAGAAGGGTCTGTAATAAATTGCTCAAGTATGGATAAGTAGGGAATTAGCTCACCCTGTTCAGCATCAATATCCTCTTCGTCTTCACTATCCTCATTTTCTTCTACAGCTTTCTTTTTACCAGTTAAAACATCAATTGCTCTTTTAGCTTTACGGCCTTCTGCACCTTTCCCTTTTTCAGCTGTTTCTACAATGGAGCTAACCATTTCTTCAAAAAGTCCATCATAAAATTCTTTTTGCCTTTCAGTTAGTTGCACAGATAGAAAGGCGTCGTGACGCTCTGGTAGTAGAGAAGCCCACTCTTTTCTTTTAGCAGTAGCCCAAACTGTATTATTTTTAAGGTGGTCTTTTAGAGTAGCCAAGGAAACCTCTCCTGAAGTTCTCCACTTAATTACTCTATTACCCTTAACTTCTAATCCATACTTTTCGTTAAACTCATCTCTTGAGCCAAGAATAGTAGGGTCAAGTAAAGCCATTTGCCCAGGTAAATCAGATGGAGAGTCAGGATTAAGTGTACCAGAAGCTATTCTTTTCTTTTTAATATCTGCAACGAGTGATAGAACGGCACGGGCTCTTCCACTCTTTAAGTTTTTAAGAAAGTGAGATTCATCCATGAATACGTACTGAATACCATACTCCTTCAAGAATTCTTGAACAGGGTAAACAAAAACAGGAGTCGTACCGTAGGCGGTAACTTTTGCTCTATATTTTAGAGCATCGTAGTCAATTATGAGAATTGTATTCTTGGGGGCGTTGTTAAGTATTTCTCTATAACGTTCAAACCCAGATTGGCGAATGTTAAACGAAGTTACAGGAATTGCGTTTAACCTTCCTTCCGTAAAGTACACTATTTCCGATACGTAGTTTGCAATTAGGGTAGAAGGGCACATAACTGCGAAAGGACCTTCTGCTCCTTTGGCTAATTGGTCAAGTACATCAGTAACTCCCATTAAAGTTTTTCCACCCCCAGCGGAGTAGTCATACACTCCTAAATCTGGGTCATCTCTCATGAGATTACGGCCACGAACTTGGTGAGGCAAAAGCCCACGTTGTTCTGTCAAAACTTTACCAACTAAAGGTAATGCAGGTAATTTCCAATCTTTGTCAATGGCTTGAGAAGTGTAGGGCTTAATTACCGTTTTAGCTTCAACTAACCCTTCTGGAGTACAATATGAGCTAATTAACTGCAAAAATCCTAAACTGGATAACACATTAGAAACAGAATATTGACTGCAAACTACATCTAACCTCTTTAGAATTGCTGCACACAGCGTTTTAAGGAACTCTAAAACTGGAAACAGTTCTGATTTGAGCAAATATACCATAGGAGTGTTTTCTCCGTGGTAGTATGCTCCACATACAGTTAAGTAGTAGTCCTTAATTGATGCAGAATCCTTGAGTATTGAGTTAAGCCGGTTATTAAGAGCGTACCCTTCTCCTCTCATTTCCTGCAATTCTTTAGAAGGAATAATAGCATTTTTTGAATAAGAAGTAGGTAGTACAGAAACTCCTAGCATCTTACTGTAAATTTCAAACCTTTCAATCGTCTTTTTGTCTAGAGCATATCTAAACAAAATGTTCATTGCAGATTGAGCATTGCAAGCTCTAAATCTTGATAACTCAGTTGTAACTACATTGCCTGAAGTGTTAGTGTATGTAAATTTGTTGTTAATGTAGTCAACTAAAAGAATTTTGTTAGTAGGTAATTTGGCTTTTATTTTGTTTTTAATATCTACTTCGCCATACGTCCCATCTGGGTGCTGCATTTCTCCAATAACTTGGGCTTCATACGCGTCTACCTCATTATGTACTACTGGAAGGTACATTGGTTTACCTTCCATATCAATAGTAATGCCGTAGGAGTCTACTCGAGTTTGTTTTGTAACTTTTGGCAAAGTAGAAGCAATAATTTTGAGAGGAAGAGCATTTGTAGCATGTTGCTTTGGAATAAAATCAGCGTCTGCCCATTGTCTAAGTAGAGGATACATATCTACTAAACGAAGAGTATCAAAGGGCGTGTTATATAGAATTTCACATTCCAATGGAGTTATTAAAAACTCTAAAAATACAATGGAACCATTATCTACAGTTTCAATATGGCAGCCCTTAAGACATTGCCTAAGAATAGTTAAAAGTTCTGGAGAAATATCAGGGCGAAGAAGATTACTTACTTCAATGGAAGTTGGAAGTTTATCTGTACCGTTGCTTGGAGATTTTGCTCCACTTCTGCTGTAAGGAAGAAAGTCAACGAATAGACTTCCAACAGTGCCATTTGAAGACACACCGACAGGTACAGTAACGCTCAACCCACTAGGTTGTTTTTTGATTGTTAAATACTTTGGAATTGACCCTTCATTACTTTCTGTTCTATTCATACTCCACTGTCTAAGAGTTCGAGTATTGGTCATGGCCGCTATTTTTGAGTCTTTTTCTTTCTTAGCAAAAGCTACTGGAATTGGAGTATCCAAGTCTTTCGCAACAGCTTCCAATACCATCTTAAAAAATAGGAACCGAGCATCCCCTTTGTAATTGTGAGTAAACAAAGCAAGGAATTTTTCACCTTTAGCCTTCTTTTCTACAGCGGGATGTAGCGGAGTAAGAACAAGAGTTGAAGTTTGCGAATTTGGTGTAAAAGCTACTAAATTAGTCATTGTTTTCATACTTTTTATATCCATTTTCTAATGTGGCGGGAATTAGGAGTAATTGACTTCCAAAATTTTAGAATTTCCGGTAAAGTTGAACGAGTAGGAGTAATGGGGCACTGCAATTCGTAGCCAAAATACCACCACTTACTTCCCCTTACTGGGTTATAGAACCAAAAGGTAAAGTTAGAGTTTAACTTGAGGTACCACCTATGCTTTGAATCCCATATTCTGTAAACTCTGTACCTTAGTGGGAATCTATAGAGGCGAGTTTGCAAGTAGAGTTTGCCTAGCTCTGCTTTAGCTTGTACTTTAATAGTAAACCCACCATTCTCGTTTTCTTCTATGGTTTGTTGGTAAAACCACGTATTTATGGAGTCGGGTAAGGGGTTAACAATTCTAAAGAACAAAGCTAGTATGCTTTTTTGAAACTTAAGGTAAATTTGAATAGGTTGAGTTTGTTTAGTTTTCAGGCTTAATCCCTGATCTTTAACCAACTTGTAAAAATACTTAGTAGCTACAGCCAAATCTGCATCGTACTTATCCGTAGCTATAATCCAAAGTGGAAGTAAATCCAAGTTAGTATTTTTTGGAAATGGGAACTTCATTTTTCAACCATTAAATTGTGGTTTGCAGAATTAAGAATTGCGTGGATTATAGAACCTATGTCCATCATCGAGGGGGATTTCCTTAAGTATGTACTCTAGAGCATCAATGGAAGTTTTTACTTTTGCTAACTCCAAGGAGGTCATTACTTTTTCTTTGTACTCTTCTAGCTTGTTTTCGTTAACATTAGGTTGAGACGTCATGGCATCAATGGATTCAAGCATTATATCATTTTCTTTCTTTGCTTTTTCTAACTCGCTTAGCTTTTCTGTTAGTTCTTTGTGTTTCCAATAAGGCATTCTTAACTGAATGTTTAGATTGCTATGTTTACTAACTTGTCTTTTATACAGGCTGTCCTGATAGAACCACGCAGCATTCTTTTTAACATCTACAATAGACTTACCAGATGCTGGGGGTCCGGCGACTCCATTAACTATTGGAATAACCCACTTACCGAAAAGTATATTTCTAACCTCTAGTTCAAAGGAGCTTAGGGATACTGTTGCTACTGTTTTTGGTACCCTTGCGCTCATTAACTGTTTAAGGGCGTCTAAAGCCTGTAAGGGGTTATAGACAGCATGAATTCCTATTCCATTATTGCTTACCCATTGCTCAATGTTGCTTTTATCATCATCAACCAGTACCTTGTTTCTTCCAGAATAATTCTGTTTTAAGTGCTTACCAGGAACAATAACTGCAGGTAAAGAAATTCTATGAAAATGTAACCATCTTATTTTTTGTGGAACTATTCTGGAATGAAAATCGTTACTTACGGAAGAGGAAAGAATGGAAACAGGAACATTAAGAGACAAACAATACTCAACTAATTGCATAGCCCCTGGAAGTAGGGGTAAAACCTCAAAGCCACGAAGGTCAATAAAAGAGTTAAACTTGTTAGTATCATCTGGAGAATGGTTACCTACTAAATCGGAAAATCCAGAATTAAAATCAGCAAGGATTCCGTCCTGGTCTAAAAAGATTTCTTTGATAGTCATGTAGTTAGTGCCTTAGTATGGGTTTAATAGTTTCCTTGGGAAAGCCATTAACTAAGTAATCTATGTTTTTTCTAAGTTCATCTCGTTCTTCTGCTAATTGTACAATTAACTCTTTAGATTTTTGAAGTAAATCCATGCAGGATTTTAGCGTACTTAAGTATACTTGCTTTTCTGCACTATCCATGTCTGCACTATCCATGAAGTATTCCTTTTACTTATTTTGAGTTGGAGATGAAAGTATTTCTTGACTTAGGGCAACTGCCCACGCAGGGTTCTCAACAATAGATAACTCCACTGGTTCCAACCCATACGCATTAAGATAAACTAACTGACCATTTTCCTCTCTCCAATTAACCGTATCCGTAGATTGAATATGAGAACAGTTTTTCCATTGTGTTTTTGTAGCTTCCGCGCCGCAAATAGAGCACCTAAATTCTGTCGCATTACACCCCATACTAAACGTATCACGCTGTTTAGTAACAAATTCGTGAGCCATATCCGGGCTCTTTTGAGTATCAATCCCAGCTACACCCATTACTTTCCAATACTTACCGTTTCCATACCCTGCTATTGGAGTTAAGTAAGAGTCAAAAACAACACCGTGCGCATCGGTATGAATGGCAGATTGATGTTCTTCATGAACAGGGCAGCCTGTCCACGCCTTATAAACCTGGCGGGCAACTGGAGGAGCGATGAAACGAGCTAATTCCGCAGCAGGAAAAGCTATTCCGTTTCGGTTAGGAATGTCTGATGGGCAAATAATAGTAGGAATTAGTAAGTAATCCTCAATGTTGGGAGAAATGTTGTAAAGCTTAGCTGCAAAAGGAAGCCAAGATACATCTATTCTGTCCGCTATTTCCTTCTGCTTTTCTTCCGTAGGTACTTCTACTTTTACTGCATCGGCAGTTATGCTAGCTTGCCTAAACTCTCTCGGCATTGTGTGTGATATTTTCATTGAGTAATCCATCCAGTTAGTTTCTTTTTGCCTGTATTCCACTTACCTTTTACGTTGCCCTCCGAATCTATAGCTACTAATCCTAGTTCCTCAATTCCTTTTCTTTTTTCAAATTTTGTGGTTAGTCCTAATTTATTAACCTCATCTAACCATTTTTGGTAGTCATCAAAAGGCTGTATTATATTTGAAGGTATAAAATGTGCGGTTAGCTTCATTTCTTTTGGATAGGCATAGGTTGAGTCTCCACCGATTGCTTGAGTAGAGCTTTAAGAGACAAAGTGTCCAAGTTATTTATTTCCTTATTTTCTCCATTTTCTAAAAATCTTAAATCCCAAATTTTGTCTTTATTTTGGCAAACTACAAATAGCGTATTTCTTGGAAGAGTAATGCCCTTTACTTCCATTGGTTTTGAAGTAACAAAGTAGGAGTAACCAAACTTGAGTCTAGTGTTCCTATGAAACTTTAGCAACCGCTCTAATTCTTTTGAAAATACTGAGTCTAGAGAAGAGTTTGTTACAGTCTTAACCGTTAGGGAGTATAGTATACTCCCTATTAACTCCTGCCCTATATTGTGCAATTTACCCTGTTTGGTTAATATCCAAAAAGACTTTTTACCCCTAATTGCATCAGGCATTTCCTTGTTTTCTCTTACTGCGACTTTATCGCCTTTTTTCAAACCGTTAAAGTCTTCTCTAACAGTTTTAATAGCCCAAGTGTAGTAAGAGGATTTAATGAAATTAGAGGTAAGTTTCATTTTTCGTTTTTCCTTTCCTTTAGAGCCCGTCTTGCTGCAGTTCTAACATACGTGTTCTTATCCTTAGTTAGAAACTTAAGAACGGAAACCGGGGTGTTAGGGTTCTCTGCTACTCTTGCTTTAACATAGCCCCCCTCATCTTTAGCTAAAACCTCAAGTAGGGCAACTGGTGTGTTAGGATTACCTGCTACTCTTGCTTTAACATAGCCCACCTCATCTTTAGCTAAAACCTCAAGTAGGGCAACTGGTGTGTTAGGATTACCTGCTACTCTTGCTTTAACATAGCCCCCCTCATCTTTAGCTAAAACCTCAAGTAGGGCAACTGGTGTGTTAGGATTGCTAGCTACATCGCTCCTAACCCTCCAGTATCCATTTTTAGCTAAAACCTCAAGTAGGGCAACTGGTGTGTTAGGATTGCTAGCTACATCGCTCCTAACCCTCCAGTCTCCATTTTTAGCTAAAATTTCAAGTATGGAAACCGGGGTGTTAGGGTTCTCTGCTACTTGTATCGTTTCTGTTATACTCATTCCTTTAAGATCGGACGGTTTTATTTTGTGGTTAATAGCATAGGCATCACTATTAAGTTTAGAAAGACCTGGCTTAACCTTATACTCACCTTTAGGCTGTTTACTACCTAACCAAGTAGTAAATTGTGAAACTTTCTTTCTAAAGGATGCTGGGGCACTGCCGTATTCCTTTCTAGAAGCCTGAAATACTACTTGGCCTTTACTATTCTTATAAGGCAATAGCAATATCCTAGCTATAGGTCTATTGATGTTTAAGTCGTTATCCCTTACTAAGTAGGCTACTAATGCCCCTTCCTTAATTAGAGTTTTGAGAGCCCCATTTTTTACTCCTTTCGCAAGGTTCATACAGGAAGTCCACCCTCTATCAAAAGAAATGCCCAATATGTCGTAGGGGTGTCTACTAATTACACAGACTAACTTACCTTCCTCTTGAGCGGTAACTCCTTTACGTTGTGGGTCACTATCAAAGGCTTTTTTAGCTTCTGGGTCTTTAGATAGAACCTTACCTAGTCTAACTGTTCTACCATGCTTATCAATGGCTGTACCTAAAGTATAGTTATCCAGACTAAACCCTACTTTAGTAAGGTAGTCCTTAACTAGAGGAGGTACAGTTTCAGATACTTTATCATTGATAGCTTTAGAACCAGATAGTGGTAAGTAAATACGGTAATTATTTCTAGAGGTATGAGCAAACGTTGCAAAAATGTTAGCATAGAGGTTCTTATTACCTACCCCTTTATATGGTCTGTATAGAGACAGTGGAATAGCCGCCTCAACTAGGAAAGAAGTAAGACCAACCCGTTTCTTAAAGATGGTAGTTACTAGAGCATAGTTATTCTCTTTCCCTTCTTTTTTGGCATCTTTTTTAGCATTGTCCCATTCTTTTTCTAAATGCTCTAAAGTTCCATGTCCTTCTTTACTCAGTTTTTTAAGGTAAGGAGTGGTCATTCTGCTTTCCCATGTTAGTTTGTAAGACTTGCAAGCGTTGCTGCGTTGCTTGCAAGGAGGTATTTGCAGATTCCAATGCCTTCTTTTTTTCTAATAGAGGAACCGTAGAGTTAGCTACAGGAGGTAAAAGTACGGTTGGTTTGTTGTTATTAGCAGTAACAACAGCAACGAGTACCGGCTCTGTTCCCGCCAAGCTTGACACTTCGCTTGCTAATTGCCGTAGTTGCCAATTAACTCGATCTAAATTCTTTTGGGTTTCTTCTGCTTTGGAGTATCTGTTGTCTAACTCAATGGAGACAGGTACAACAGAAACCAAACAAGCCACTAAAAGTGCGAGCATTGGTGGTATTCCGAGCTTTCTCAATAATTCAAGCATAGTTTAAATAAACACCTCTTCTAGTTAAACAATTACCAAGTTGGTTCCGCATTCCTGACAAAACTTAGCTTTAGCTTTGGAAACAGTACCGCAAGTTACACATTTGGCTTTACACTGCACTGTTAGTGGTTTATTGACTTTTTTACCACCAACTTGCCCAACGAGCTTTAAGACCATTACATGCACTGTTTTTTCAGTTATTAAATCCTTGACTTCAATAAATGATTGAGTAGAGATTGCCCCAGGAACAGTTATTCCACTCTTCTGCTCACTATTCATTACCTCACTACCCACTGGCCCACTTACTGTTGTAGTGCTTGAGCACCAGATACTATCGGGAGTATAGGGTTTGGTAAAATCAATATAAGGAGAATAATAGGGTGGGTATATTCTAAAATATTCGGGCTTAAAATAACCGTACGGACTAGGAAATGTCGACTTGGAAGGTTTTACTTTGTCTATTGTATACCTGTCCTCATTACTATCCTCAAAGGAGTATTCAACTCGTATTAGTCCATCTTCTGAGTTAACTCCCCTTACTTTCTCAATTTTTTTCGTTCTTTCAATAAACTTAAACTTGTTCCCTTTGTTTAAGTCGCTAATGAAGCGTTCAACTTCTACTGTTTTATTGGGTTCAATTACTAAAGCATAGTTTGAAAATGGTTTACCATCAATCTCAATTAGCGCTTTGCATCTTCTTGACTCCAAATTCTTAAAGATAACGGAGTATTCACAGCCAAAAGGCAATTTAACGGTATCTCCAGACTCCTTAAGTACTTTACCTTCAACTTTTACAGCCACGACTAACTTATTTGCGTACATTTTACTTCTCCTTAGTTTAACAGCCTACAGACTAAAGGCTCAAAAATTAAAGTCTGTTCCTTGTTTACTTCCAACCTAAAATTGTTCTGTTACCGTATACCTCCATAACTCCAGTAAGGGGATGCGGGACCTACTGTCTGCCCTACCGCTCCTATCTGGCCTACCTGTGCTGCTAAATTAGAACCCACAGCCCCAGTTCCTCCCAAAACTCCCTTATAGGTGAGATTAACTTTTAGTTGTTTTAATCCATTATCTAATTGCTGTTGTATTCTGCCTATTGCGGAATCCAATGCCTGGGTCTTGTCTACGTCCAATTGTATGGAGGCCCCCTGAAAGTTAAATGCTTTTTCACCTTCTAGCAGGTATTGAGCCTCTAATGCTTGAATTGTAGCACACTGAAGAAGGTATTCTCGAATTGGCCCTGCTGCTTGAGTAAAAGTAAAGGAGGTGAATACTCCATAAGCTCCATTGAAGTAATCTCCACCCATTCTAAGGTATCTCAAAAGCTCTGTGGGTTTGTATTGAGAATCAGCAACACCCCACAAAGTCTGATTAGCCTTGTTTACTCTTGCTTTTAGATCATCCATACAGGATAGCATAGTAGGCGTAGTAATGTAGAGCGTAGAAGTCTGCCTAAAGGTAGGCCCACCCGAGTTAGAATACCCCCAGACTACGGTGTAGGGAATAAAAGAAGGTGGTAAAATAGGTTGAGTTTGCAGTACCGCAGAATAAAGCCACCCATTTTCTACTTGCACTGGAGATGTTGGTAAAGTATTTGCAACCAATACATCTGTATTATTATAGATATTCAATGTGACATTGGAATATGCGTTATCGGTAACACACGCTAAGCTTACTGGGTCTCCAAACAGCTCTATTGCATCCTCTGCACCCGTGGAAGCAACCGAAGATTCAATCCAAACAACTTCGTAAGAATACAGAATAGCGGAATTAGGCAGTGTTAAGGTATACCTTATTTGGTATGGAGAGCCTGGGGTAATGGGTAGAGTTTGTGGCGCTGTAACTACAGCGTTAGCAACAATGGTCTGATTCGCTCCATTACTTGTTGAGTTTGCGACATAGCAATTACCAGAAGACCATACAACAGAAGAAGAATCTACTAATTCCCAAATAATAGAAGACCCTGTAGTATTAACATCCGCAGCTAAACTAAATACAACGGTTGATAAAGCAGATTGCCCAAGTTGCATTTTACCAAGTAAATCTTGGTAGGATTGTGGAGCTTGGTACGCATTTTGTACGAAAGAAGATGGCTGTATAACGCACACTAGCATGAAAGAATAGGTAGCTAGGTTAGTTACAACAGTTAAAGGGGTACCGTAAGTAGTCTGGTTTGGTGCAACAATGGAGCCACCAGAAAAGGTTGCAGTTAAAGTGGAAGAAGTCGAAGCAACTGTAACTGTGGGAGCTCCAGTAGTAGGCGTAGTGGAGCCTACTGTCGCACTGGTAATAGTCTCGGTTAATCCCAAAGTAATGGAAACAGGTTGAGTTAAATTAGCTGCGCCTACTTTTGAATACACATAGGTAATCATTATTTAGCAGTCCTTAATTCTAAAAAAACATCCATTGTTCACTAAATACTCTCCTAACTTTGGGTGAATGTCTTGAGGTAGTTTCCTAATGTTAAACCAACCGTGTGTAGTATGTTCGTGGTTTAGTTTAATTTCTGGTTTTGTATTCACTCTTCTAAGGAAATAATGAAAAGTAAAGTCTTTACTGGGATTAGATTTACCCACATATTCGTTCTGAGTAGTGTCCAAGTTAGTTTCTTCTTTAACTTCTCGTTCTATAGCTTCGTTCATTGCTTCGTCTGGTTCTACGCAACCTCCAGGTAAATCCCAGGTATGAGGAAAATCTCCAAACTTGGAACGCTTAAGCAACAATAGCTCATTACCACACATTATTAGTAACCCACAGGCTTCGTTTTTCATTTATGTCTTCAAAGAAAGTTTAGAGAAGGAATAGAGGGAATATGTAGGCCTAATTTATTCGCCAAGGTTATGGAACTGCCACTACTTGTACTTCCGGGCCCAGAAGTAATGAAAGTCCCAACATCTTCTATGGAAAAGGTAACTGACAAGTTTAATAAGGCTCCACTTCCACTATCTAACTCGGTTAAAGAAGTTGTTGTTGGAAAACACCTTGATGCGTTAACCGTAATAGTTTCAGTTCCATTCATAGCAAGTATATGGAGTTTAATAGGCTTTTTGTAAGTGCTTGGAAATCCGTAAACTCCACGGGCTCCTTGAGCAGCATATCCGGTAGAGATCAAGTTAAACCAGACACCTATGTAGTTTTGCGATTCTCCAGTTGTATCCAAAAAGAAATCGGCAGTTATTTCAGGACTAGATAAGCCAGAAATTGAATTTGTTGTTACTCCAGCTCTAGTTATTTGCTCTGTGGAATACGATCTTATTGGAATTACTATTTTGTGGCAGTAGTACCAAGGAATAGGTGTTGGGTACCCCGCAAGTGGAGGAAAATCTACAAACCATTTCCAAGTTTGCAGTTGATCTCCAAGTTTGTTAAGACCATAATAACCATTACCGTCTGATAATCCACCAGCACTTGTGGATTTTGAAAAACCAAATAGAGAAGCAATAGTGTTCGCTGTTCTAATGCCCTGCCCTATTGTATTTGCAATCTGGTTAGCATCAGTTTGAAGCGTAAGTATACTATTGGTATACTTACCTTGTACTGAATTTACAGCATTGGATACCGCGTTTCCAGCTAATCTAAAGTTGTTTGTTAGCTGCTCTGCTCCACCAAGATTGCTCATTTTGAATTCATTGTATGAATTATTTTTCCAACTTGAGAGTTATCTAATCCATACTTATCTTTTAGCCACTCCAAGTCTGCTCTATTTATGTTATTTTCAAAATCACTAATGAAGAACCTTACAGTTTGCCCCTGGCCCTGCATTGAAATTCTGGACTTAGTAGGACGTTTTAGAAGTTTTTTAACATCCAAGAATAATTGTTCCTTTATTGAGTCCATTTTTTTAGAGTCAAGTCCAGGCTTAAGTACAAAAACTAAAGAGTCATTTACAACCTTAACGGTCTTAATGGAGTTTTTAACTGAAAAATGCTCTTTACTTAAATCTTCGGGCTTACTTTTTAAGTTGTACTCTATTGGTAGGTTTCCTAGCTCGTTAGAAAAACCTTCTAACTCTAGTTGATTGCCTATTTCTTTAATAGCCTCTTTAACAGAAGTTACGGCTACTCCCCCCTTGAGTTTAGAAGGTATAGCAAAGTCTGGTTCTAGAAAAATGCGAGTAGTTTGCTCATCTACATTCCACTGAATAACTACATACAACTGAGGGGTTATTCTGTTACCGGAAGATACTTTCAAAAGTTTAATGTAACCAGTGAAAACCAATTTACCGGAAACATCTGTAGAGACATACAAGTAGCTTTCAGAAGACTTGAATTTAAGTGCTCTGGTTAGCTCCTGCCCTACGGCGTTTGCGTAATTACGAAATTCCTCAGGAACGTGCTTTCTTGCCACGTTGTTTAACCATTGCATGAGTCCTGTTAAAGCCGCAGCAACCTGATTTCTAAGTTTATTGAGTTCCCCCAATACTTCCGTTGCTTTAGGAAATTTCATTTTTGCAATGGATTCTGCCTCTTGGACAGAAAGGTATTGTTCATGCAAAAGCTCTGCAGTTTTGTATTTTGTCTGCAGAGTTTTCATTCCAGGAATAACAATTTTTGGAAAGTCTGTGTTTACTTTAACCTGCTTGTAGCCTTTTTTAGACCTATTTGAGGAGATATCTAGGTATTCTCCACTAGCGGACTCAATTCTTACTCCTTGAGCATCCAGCATATTAAGAGTTTTCTTAAGCTCTTGTGACTGCTTTTCAGCCCAGGTTTTTAAGTCTTCCGCGCTTCTAAAGTCTTCCATTATAATTATCCTCTTTTAGATCTAGCAGCTTTTGCTAATTGTGTTCTTTTCTTCAAAGGTTCTTTTGGTTTTTTCCTTTTTACCTTTTCTTCTACCTTAAAGTCTTCAAGTACTTTTTTAACCATAGGAGTTTCTTTAACTGCTGGAACTTGCTCAACTATAGTTAGATTTGGCTTTTTAACTTCCCGAATTGTGGGTTTAATTTCCCCCATGAGTTCTGAATATGTTAGTTTTGTTTTTTCTTTAGAAACTGTATTTTTATTTGCTTGATCTCTTTCTCTTCTTTCTTTTCTCGAAAAATTTGCTATTAACCAGTACATAGGAAGAATAGTTAGAACCAAAGCCAAGTTAGAATAAGTAACATTGCTTGGTTCACTATGCAAATAGGAGTAAACTAATGACCATAAAGCAAACGCTGCTCCAAGTTGGGGTGTCTGTAGAGCATATCGAGTAACCACCGATTTTGAAGCATCAGTATAAAACCCTATTGCTAATCCTAAGCCCATTAGTGAAGCCAGAATAAAGGCGTAAACAAGTTCTAAACTATTCATGGTTTTTACTTTTCTCCGTTGTATTAGAATGTATAAAAGGTGTTTCTAAACTTTCATGGTTAGCCTCTTCCAACCCCTTTGAACCAACAGGGAAAATTCTACTAAACAGATCCGCCAACCATGAGCCAGCAACAGTCCCAACTAAAAGATTGATTAGGTAGTTTATGCGTGTTGTAGACCACCCCAGTACCCAAGCAAGAATAGTTGGAAGATACTCGTTGTCCAACCCAGGAAAGAAGTACACAAGTTGCACTGCCAAAAACCAAGACCAAACTAATGCTATTGCTGTTCCAAGTACAATGTAGAACGCTGCTTTACCGCAGGATGAGACATGACCGTCTGACAACGATATAGATACGCCTGCCAATGCAGAAATAACAACTAACATTACGGAAGCTGCAACTTGACCAAAGTACCCAGTTAGTAATGCTAAAAACCCTAAAGATGACCCAGTTTTTAAGACAACAGAGCTTGTTCCAGTTTCAATAGCAGCCATTAAACTTTACCTCCTTCATCCTCAACTATGGGCTTCACAGTGAAGTAGATGTAACGAGAAGAAGGTGAGTGGTTTATTTCTAGATACAGAGAATGACTACTCAAAAGTTGTGAAATTCTTAGCAAGTTGTTCGGTCTCACTCCTTTTTTACCATACAGATTAAGTTCACCCATAACACGGAAAACTACGGAACCAGGCGTGGTCCTATTTGACATTTGAATTACATTGTGTTGGCTTTTTATTAACATCTTTAACTGTGAAGCCCACGAAGGATATTGCACTCCACTACTATTTTCTTTTTGTTCTTTGGTGTTCATAAAAACTACCCCTTATTTTTAGTTAAAAAGTAAAGCTATCTATTCCTTTGTTGTCTAATAGCGCTGACCTCACAGATTTTTGTACTGTTGGTCTATATTGTGGAAGCTGAATGAGTAGCTCTTGAGGTTGGCACGCTCTTACTGTGCATTCCCACCCCAATAAATCCTTACGCCTTGAAGACCAAGGTGTTACATTCTCAACAACTAATGTTTTTCCGTATTCTTGTTCCTTAATTACATCCTGTGCAGTAAGAGAAGGAATGTCCGGAGATAATATAATTGAAAACGGATCAGTCAATTCCAATAGCGCTAAATCTGCTGATCTTGGAAGTTTTGGTAGTTCCATGTAAATTGACTCAGAAGAGAACCCTAACTGTATCTCAAAGTGAGTAAAGTTTTCAGTTGTAGTTAGCTCTATTACATGAGGTAATCCGTCGCAAAATTGAAGAATGTTTAGCCCCTGTAAGAGTGTGTTCCCAATGGTTGGGTTTGTTACAATCTTTTTCGTTCCGTTATACCCTTGTACCGAATCCACTAACACTGCACCCTTAGGGAGTGTAATAGTGGCCGTATGAGTACCTGGACTTAATTCATACGTTAATGGGTCTATGAGAGAATGAGTATTAAAATCTGTTGGAACTAAAACTTGTCTCCACCCTCTAAAAGGTTGATATCCACCGACAAAAGAGGAACCAAAGCAAATGGGGCAAGCAATGTCCGTTAAACCATAACTTCCAATATCGAACACCACAGGGTCCCTAATTTCTTTTTCAACAGTTTGTCCATTTCCTGTTTCGTCAAAGGTTGCTTTGTTTACCGCTCCATTATTTGTTGTTCCTGTTCCATATTCAGTAATACCAAACTGCATACCCAATAAAAAGTCATCAATAACTCCGGGTTTAGCGTTTCCGTGTTCGTCTAATTGCGACGTCTTAGAGGATAGTATTTTGTTAGCTGCTTTACAGGAGCATACTCTACCTGTAGTTAGCCTATTATAGAGTAGACCTGCAACTCCCTGCACTCTAAACGCAGAAATCATGCGTTGTTGCTGAATTGGAGTTATTTGTTTAACCATAGCTTCAGCTACATCTGCATTTCGAGCATTGTTAGCTGTTAAAGTTGACCTTCTTTCGAGAATTGGCATTAGATTTTGTCGTCAGAATCAGAAGTATCAAGAGATTTAACTTTTTCGATAGCTTTGGGTGGACGAAACCCCCACTTAATAAATGTAGAAATAACTGCAGTTGGGTCAATGTAAGAACTCAAAGCAGTTGCACCAGTTACTTTCGAGGCAGCTTCAACTCCACGTATATGGGATAACGCAGCCCCAACTTTAACTGCAATCGCGTTCATAGCTGCAATAGCTTCTTTCTCAGTTTTAGGTTTGTATTTTCCTTCTTCTTCTATCCAAATGGAAGAACCTTTTGCTGTTCTTAACTTGTGACAGCTAACTGGAGAACCCAAAGACTTAAAGAATTTGTTTATGTTAGCAGGAAACACTCTTAGTTTTTTGCCTTCTTTAGTGTAGGTAAAAAGGTAGTCAGATGAGAGTTTTCCTTCCTCTAACTCTGCTAGAATAGAAATTATTTTCTTGGCGACTGGTGTATTTGGGAGTATAGCATTCTTTTGAGGAATGTTGCATTTGCCTAGGTATTTAATGGTTGCTCCATTTGGAGTTACAGTAACGTTTTTAACTGCTAACGTTCCCATTCCTTTACCCTTTGCTGTTCCCATTCTTGCAGAGAAATTGTACAAAAGTTCTAAAACTACAGCACAGACACATGCTGGATTTGAGATGTCAAACTTAAGAATGTACTGTTGCCATTTCGTTCTAATGGAATTTAGTTCTGGAAGTAGGTCCCGAACTTTTTGGTATTTACTTTCAGATGCACTCTTGGTATAATTTTCAGTATAGAACTGAGACATTCTTCCTGGAGTAACGTCAGTCTCATGTCTAAATGCTTTTATTGCCCAGTTGTTTCCTTTACCTTCTCCAACATTTGGATTTGTTTCTATTCTTGCAAATACATCTGGACTTGGACGAGTAGGAATTAACTCACCTTTGGGTGTATATATCTTACCTACGGCATCAATTAGTCCAATATGTCCAGGAACCAGAATGTGGTCAAACCCTGCTACGTTAAGTGCATTGTATGCGTCTTGATACGGTATTAGTGGTTTACCCGATTTTCTTACTAAAGACTTAAGAAGCTCTCCCGCTGCTGCGTAATGCTTCTTTCTTTCCTCTTTATATTCTTCCAATCCTTCTGGGTCTGTATCTCCTAAAATGTTCTTTTCATCTGGAGTTAAGAATGTACCTTTACGCCCAACAAGTGCATTAACTGTTTTATGAAGCTTGGAGTGGTTGAATTGCTTAACATCAGGTGCAAAGAGAGAATCTAATACCGGGTCTTTGAGTTCGGATACACACTTATCTACTAACTTAAACTTTTCTGGTGTTCCAGATTTAAGGTAACTTGCTACATTCTTTAACTGTTGTAGCTCATTAGCAGTAAACTGTGGATATGCTTTGAACTTTTCCATTGAGCGAATCAACGAACTACCAAGATTGAACAGCAATTCGTACTTGTTGCGTCCAGACTTAGCCGCTTTTATTGCTTCGTTGAGCCCAGGGTATCCAACTGTAGGAGATAAATAGCTATCCCATTTGTTAGGTAGTTTTCCATCTGGGTTATTGTGGTAATCCCACGAAAGAACTACAAGTGTTTTAAGTAGGGACACCAGTTGAGATGCGTTTATTCTTTGTAGCATGGATAGTAACTCCGAGGTTATTATTTTCTCAACCTTAAATTGTTCTCAAAATTAAATCTGTAAATATGTTTTGAAGGATGCGAAGTAAAAGACTACAAGTAAAAGACTACAAGTAAAAGACTACAAGGATAAAACAAAGGAGATACTCCATGATGCAAAGACTGAAAACTACAGGTAACTATGAAAAGACAGCTGCACTTGCAAAAGCAAATTTGGATACTTTACTTGTTGCACTCGGTGCAGGTAAGAATTCAGTTGAAACTAACAGCAAGACTAAAAAAGAAAATCTGTTCAGCACAATTAAGTTGTTAATTAAGAAAGTTGGATATGTTAAAGCATACTCCTTTATTAGAGGAACAGGATTAGTTAATTCTCAACCAGTATTCGTTGGAAAATTAAACCACAAGCGTTCCTCTTTGGAATACGTAAAACCAAAAGTAGCAAACAATGCTTAGAGCAGTTGGAATAGGTGATTTGCACTTAACTGGCGTTAAAGGAACTGTGCTAGTTGGTGGATTGTCTGAATATATACCTGACCACGATGCAATGGTAATGCGGCAGGTGCGTCGAGTACTCAAGTGGGCAGTAAAACAAGATATTTGTACTGTGTTTCTTTACGGAGACATTGGATGTTTTCCTTTGCTCTCTTATTCTGCACAGTTAGAGTTACTGCGAGTGTTTAGGGATTTTCCTAACATGCACTTTCACACTATATTGGGTAACCACGATAAGGTAGCAGAAGATTCTTCACTCGGACATTCTCTTTTAATACTACAGGAAGTGGTTGAAAACTTAACTGTGTATGAAAACCCAACAACTGTTAAACTTGAAGGTACCACCGTTAACTTTTTACCCTGGCCGTTTACCGAGTTTAAAGACTGCCTTAATGTATGCCACGTATCTGTAAATGGTGCTGTAGGGGATACAGGACACAAAGAAAAAACTAAGGTGAGTACAGACTTTGTAACTGTAGCGGGTCATTTGCACACTAATCAAGTAGTAGGTAACACTTATTACTCAGGAACGCTATACCAAGTGTCTTTTGGAGAAAAGCCAAAGAAATCCTTTCATTTAATTGAAGGTAAAACTGTAGTTTCTATTCCTTTTGTACCTGAGTACACTCTGCATACGCATACTGTAAATAGTGAAGAGGATTGGAAGACTAAGCCAAATGGTCCCAAGGATTTAGTTAAGGTTGTAGTATCTCCTGGAGTCAAGGTGAATACGGATGCTAACTTTGTTAGGTTTGCGGCACAGCCACCCCAGTCAGGAGTTGAGTATGCGTATTCTTTAGATGACTTTCTTAAAAAATGGCTTAAAATGCAACAGGTTCCGAAAGCCTTAAAAGTAAAAGCATGGAACCTTAGGCTACACAATAGTATGGAAGGAAACTAAAGTGCAAACTAAAGTGCAAACTAAAGTGCAAACTAAAGTGCAAACTACAATCTGTGAGGCAGTACCACATTCTTTTAGAGTATGCCCCTTAGCACCAAATCGTTGCTTGTGGCAACATAGAATTACTAATGAGTGCCAACATTTACCAGTTGAAACTGCAAACGAATACGCTGAGTTAGTTGGCCTACCTTATTTATCGGGAGAGCAATATGAACAGCTAAAACAAAACTTAAGAACAGCATTGGAAGAAAGGTAAAGCAAGGGGAGATTAAATTGAAAACAGCAACAGCATCTTTGAAGGAAAAACTATCTAATGAAATTTTAGCTAGTTTGAAGCACACAGGTCTATTAAAAAGACCGGTTGTAAAACTTCCAACTGTGCTATTAGGCATTAAGCACTGCGGAAAAAGAACTATCAAAGTTTTTAAGCTCGTACGTAAGCACATTTCTTAAATTAACAACACAAGGAGTACATAATGAGTAACAGCAGACGTTTAACTTTAACAGAAGTAGTCAAACAGGTAGAAGATGCGCCTATTTGGGTTGTAAATAATACAGGTACCGCAATCTCTGCACCCCAGCCCGCGGATGTAGTAATCTCTGTACCGGCTTCAAATGGAGAAGAGCCAACTACTCTTAGAATTCCTCAGTCTTGGTTGCCCTATTGCATTACTGACCATATTCCTCGTTCAGAGTTGCTCAACAGTTCTGCATTTAGACAAACTATTACTGCAGAAAGACTGCTTTTAATTACTGAGGAATATGCGAATGAAGTATTGGCAACGGAAGAAGCCAAATCTGAAATGCAAAGACTTCAAGACATAAAGTATAATGTTGAACATGCTCGAGAGTTGGATAAACTTGCAGAAGAAGCAGAAGTTAAAGAAGAAAAATTTGATTCAATCTTTTTAGCTCGGGCTAAGCGGTTTGAAACCATGCCAGATACAGTGGTTAAAAATGAACTTAAGATGTTAGGTTCCCTTTCCATTGAAGAAACAGAGTACTTAGTTGATGTACTAAGAAACAAACCAGAAACGGTTGGGTTTCTTAAGGATAGATTAGCTTCAACAAAACGGGGTATTTAACATACTTCTAGAGTAAAACAGCCTCACAGGGAAGGGGCAAACTAGCCCCTTCTTTAACTAAAACAGCTTAATCTCAAACAAAAAACTAAAACAGTTAATTCCACAAAGTTGTAAAAATCTTCATAGAAAATAAATTTGACAGCTTTTCAAAAGCTATTTATAATATAATTGTGGTAGAATAGAACCACGATTTTAACTTAATCTCAATAAAGGGGAATTAAAATGGACAATTACTTATTTTTAGACGTAGCATACTTAAAGGAAACTTTAATTAGGCTTCAAAGGTTAATTGAGGATGTAGTTAGTGGGAAAATAGTAGTAGATGATGATTACATTAGCCAACTGGATGAAAGGCTAAGTAATGATATTGAGGTAATTTTGGGTGACAATGGGTTACCAGATACCCATTACGATTAACTTAATTTTTAAGGGGAAATTAAAATGAAAGTATATCAAGTTTTAATAGTTTTTATCGGGTATGTTGTTTGTATAGTTGATATTTTTTTAAGGGGATTTTGAAAATGAAAAAAATTTTTAATGCAATTAAAGAATTTTTTAATCCAGGAAATCTTCAAGTGCAAGTTTCTAAGGAAAGTATACGGGAAGACGGAGAAGTACGGCTACAAAAACCTGCACAAAAACCTAAAGTTACTTCTAGTCCTTATTCAAAAAAGAAAACAGTTCTGACCGTTGAATTTTGTTCGCAACTTGCAAAGGATAACCGAGAAAAGCGAATTGCAAAATACCCAGAAACGGTGGGGTTTGGTCAGATTCAAGCTGACCTATCTGTAACTCCTAAAAGAAGTCGAGCCAGAACTAAACCAACTGTGGGCTCCACAGTTACTTCCTAAAAGAAACAAGTAGGTAAACTTAAACAAAAAGGAAACTTAAACATGGATATCTCTAAATTAAAATCCAAATACTTAAAAGCAAAAAAAGCTTACTACGCGGGTAAACCAATCATGACTGATTCCGCTTTTGATAAGTTGGAAGACTTGTTGAAAGAGAATGAACCCAAATGGTCTGAGTTGGGAAAGACAGGCATTACAGGAAAAAAGACAGATAAAAAATTGGTAAAGTTTATGCCTTCCCTCAATAAGGTTTACCCTAAAGATTACCCAAAATGGGTTGCCAAGAACAAACCAAAAGAGCTAATTATAATGGAGAAACTGGATGGAAATTCCGTTCAGGTCGTTTATAAAAAGGGCAAGTTAGTATCAGTACTTACCCGAGGAGATGGGGAAACAGGTGGGGATATTTCTCATCTCCTGCCCTATTTTACTTTGCCAAAATGTATTCGTAACTCCATTTCCTTTGTAGGTAGATTTGAAGCCATTATTTCTCGCACAAACTTTCTTAAACATTACTCTGATACGTTTGATAACGCAAGAAATATGGTAGCTGGATTGCTTAACCGTAAGGAGCCTTCTTCGGCATTAGCGCATGTTGATTTTGTGGGGTTAGGTATTTATGATATGAACTTGGAAGTTGGGGTAGACCTTCTTGATGCCAATGGCTTTAAGGTAGTCTCGCATAGGATAGTGAGGGATTATCTAAAAGGAGGATTAAATGAAAAAGATCTAACAAAAACCCTTGCTAACCGTAAAGTAAAGTCAGAGTATGAGTGCGATGGACTAGTATTGGCAACCCAGGATTTCGTTCTTGAGTACCCAAAGAATGAAAAACCAAAAGCCAAAATAATAGCATTTAAGAACAATGACGAAGGAACGGAAACAACTGTCCGTGAGGTTATTTGGCAGGTATCCGGCAACCGCAGGGCTATTCCAAAAGTCCGTATAGACCCAATTAAGTTAGATGGAGCTACGCTCACCTATGCCACAGCTCACAATGCTAAAATGGCAAAAGATTTGGGAATTGGGGTTGGAGCAAAAATACTGGTAGTAAGGTCCGGCGGAGTTATTCCCAAAATCGTGGGAGTTACAAAACCTGCCAAGTTTGAACCACCCAAGTTTAGGACAGTCTGGGGTACAGGAAATTCCCAAGTTCATTTAATATCCATTGATAAAGCAAACGACAAAGAGTCAGCAGTAGATGTAATGGTTCGATACATGAAACGGTTGGGTATTGAAAACATTGCTGGTTCTACTATTTCCTCTATGTATGACCTAGGAATTACTTCCATTACAAAGTGGTATTCCACCCCAGATGAAAAGCTGGCAAAGTTAGCTAACTCAAAGACTACTGAAAAAGGAATACACATGCTGCGCTCAATTAAGCCAACTTTAGAAACTTTAGCCGATGCTAGTGGGTGTTTTCCTCCTGGAATAGGGCGGTCTCGATTGGAAGAACTAAGAAGCAATGGTTATCCCATGAAAAAGTTAATGACAATGACTCCTAGTGAGATTACCTCTATTAACATTCCAATAGTTAAAAGTAAGACTCTGGAATTAGTGGCAAAAGGAATGGCTGAGTTTTGTAACTTTTATAAGCAAATATCCCCCTACATTTCCTTATCTAAAACTGCAACTGGAAAAACAAAAGCCTCCGCAGGAACAGGGTTTACTTGGACTGGTTATAGAAACAAAAATGAAGAAGCTTTTATTGAGAGTATAGGAGGACAAGTCGTTCCTTTTGGAGCAAAAACTGCAGTCTTGTTTTACAAGGAAGGTGGCAAGCAGTCTACCAAAGTAGAAACAGCAAAAGAAAAAGGTATTCCCGTGACTACTTTTGCTGATTACATTAAATCAGGCAAACTAAAAGGAAACTAAAATGTATACTACACTTAACAAAATCAGAGAGTTTGGGCCATGTTTGAATGGATTGATGACTACGAATCTCAGTCCTGGACTGAGCAAGGAGAGTTTATATTTATGGAGGAAGAAAGTAACAATCCTTTAGACCTTTTCAAGGAACCTGTTAAGATTATATTTGAGGAAGGAGAAGAGCTATGGACTCTAATTCACAAGTAGAACAAGAAAACTTACTGTGGTTATTTGGTACAAAATATGTAGGAGTAACCGCTACTAAATTAAACGAAAACATTAATATAAACGTTAGGTACTGGTTCAAAAATAGTGACAGTTTTGCTCCTGGAGCCTATGGAATCTTGATACCTACTAATAAGTGGGATGATTTTTGCAACTTGATAGACTCCATAAATATCCATAGACTAGAACCTAAACAACTTTAAGGAGGTAAAATGAATACTAAATATGAGTTTGTAAAAATGAATACTAAGTATGAATTTGTGGAGGGGGATATAGTAGAAGTAAATGGGGTAACCCTTCACCGCATTAGAGCCTTAAAGGACATAGGAAGAAGGGAATATAAGGTAGTCAAAACAGGAGACCTAGGTGGTTACATTGAGTCAGAATCTAACCTGTCTACTGTTGATGATTGTTGGGTATTTGACAATGCTTATGTATATGACAATGCTCAGGTATTTGGTAATGCTTGGGTACTAGATAACGCTCAGGTATTTGGTAATGCTAAGGTATGTGGTAATGCTAAGGTATTCAGTAATGCTAAGGTATCTGGTAATGCTAAGGTATCTAATTATGCTTGGGTATATGGTGATTCTGAGGTATGTGGGGAAGCTGAGGTATATGGCAAGGCTCGAGTATTTGATACTGCTCAAGTATATGGAGATGCTCAGATATTCGGTATTGCACTTGTATTCGGTATTGCACTTGTATACGGTAGTGCGGAAGTATGTGATAAAGCAGTAGTATGTGGCGATGCAAAGATTTATGGAAACCAAAAAGTATGTGGAAGTATAAAGGAGCTTATAAATAATGTAGATGAAGAAAAAGATAAAACCGTAACTACTCGTGGAAAGTATGTAGTAGGCAGAGTAAAAGGCGATATCTTTGTTTCTGCGGTTATATTGCAAGAAACCGCAACTCATAGCTCTATACTTCCAATTTTTGTAGAAGGTTCAGTAAAGTCAGCTGGAATGTTTAGCTTAGACTTTGAATGTGGAGTCCCAAAGGTCAGAGTTGAAGGTGAATCTACGAGCCTTAAACTTAAACCTAGTCATTTAGACTCCATGTATATTCTTACTACTTTGGGACTTTATGACCCCTCTCTTAATAACAAAGGAGACACAAATGACTGACTATCTTTTTCCAATGGCATTAGGAATTGCATCAATCGCTTTTATTTTCTTAGTAAAAGCACTTGCAACCTACTATATCACCCTAAAAGCTATCCAAAAATGGGATGGAGCCCTTCCAAGATATGTAGGTGGAGAATCAGAATTGTTATCATTTATAAATGTACTTAAGGATAAAAAGTCTTAAACTTAAACTAAAGGAGAAATAAAATGTCACATATTAAAACTCTAGTTCGGGGTGCGTACGATATTCAAAAGTTGCGTATTCAAATGGGAAACCGCATTGTTCAAAACTTCAAATCTAAATTGGGGTATATCTCAGGCAAAACTGAAGATAAAATGGAAAAAGAAGAGCAAAAAATTCTCATAACTTTGCGTCAACAATATAAAAAGATTACTGACGGAGTAAAGAACTTTCCTAGACCTTCTACTTTCAAAGGAAATGAAATAATTTCTGACTATACGGAATTGTGTCTAATTCATCAGTATTGTGAATTGGAAAATTCAGAAAGCCAGCATTTTCGTAATATGGAGAAAGTACTTGAAAGCTACCCCATTTATAAAGAGTTTCTTAGTAAAGTTAGGGGGTGCGGGCCAGCAATGTCAGGAGTAATAATTTCTGAAATTGATATTTCAAAGTGCAAATATGCTTCAAGTTTGTGGATGTATTCTGGGCTGGATGTAGCATCAGATGGTGCTGGAAGAAGTAAGAAAAAAGAGCATCTAGTTGAATTTAGTTACATTGATAGAGAAGGGAAGGAGCAGACAAAACTAGGCATCACCTTTAACCCTTTTCTTAAGACTAAGCTAGTGGGTGTTTTGGGGCCATCTTTTCTTCGTTCAGGAAACGAAAAATACACAGAATGTTACTATAACTATAAAAATAGGCTTGAAAACCATCCACTGCATAAAGAAAAGACCAAACTGCATAGGCATAATATGGCTATTAGATACATGGTTAAACGCTTTTTGGTTGATCTTTATTACGACTGGAGAACATTGGAAGGTCTTCCTGTGGAAAAAGAATACAGCGAAGGTAAACTTGGTATGAAACACGCAGCTTAATTTTAACCACAACTATGAAAGAAACCCAGTGATGTTAAGTGAATCAAAAATAAAACTAACTATGTTAGAGTCAAAATATGTAAAATTACCAAAGGAAACAAGCGAATCAATAAGTAAAAGTAACCCAGAAATACGAAGTGGGTCACAACTACAAGTAAACCAAGCTTTAAGAGAGAGTCGGATGAACTGAGACCCCCATAGAAGACGTAGCGACTCAAAGTTAACCAAGTAGTCGAAGTAAACCAAAGGAAATAAGTGAATCATCCGGTTTAAGTAAACCGAAATAAAGAAGTGAATCATAGGATCTAAGTAAACCAGTAAGTCTGAGCGAGCCAAATAACGAGAGTAACCCAATACCTCAAAGTGCCAGGTAAACTACAAAGTTGTAAAAATCTTCATAGAAAATAAATTTGACACCCTACTCAAAGTTCATTATAATATAATTGTGGTAGAATAGAACCACGATTTTAACTTTGTAAAAAACTTAAACTAAGGAGACTTAAAATGAATACTAAATTATTTCTAACAGTAGCAGCTGGGGCAATAATGGTTACAAGTGAACCAGTTATGGCACATAAAAATACTGGAATGATAGTGGTTACTGCACAAGTGTTGCCGACTTGTATTTTAGATACAAGTGCTGCTCCACCGGTACTTTATGATTCCTTAAAAAGAAATTCAGGGTCTGGTTCTGACATTTCCGTAGAGTACGAGTTTACACTGCAATGCACCCGAGGTTCACCACTGACAAAAGTTTCAGTAGTATCCATACCTGAATCCGGAGTAACAGTAACAGTAGCTGGAGGATCATGCCATTCTCCACATGAACTAATCTACTCTGACTTTTCAGGCCCTATAAAGGATTACATTTGTGTTACTTTTCCAAAAGGACAAGCACTCCAGGTTGGTACGTATGGAACTTCTATTTCTTTGAGTTTAAGCACCTCTGGGCTCTAATTTATTAAATTCTAAAGGGGAAACAAAATGTCAAAGTTTAATAGTAAACCATTTACTGAACTTGTTAAAATTCAGGCTGAATTAGCAGAGTTAAAAGCTAAAACTGAAAAACTGTCGCTTTTAGAGAAGGAATATTCGCAGCAAGTTTTGCAATACTTTGACTCTCCAGGAAAATACAGTATTGCTTTGCGTGGTAATCCACTGATTGCTTCAATTATTCACTACAAAAAAGGAGTATTGGATAGTGATAAAATTTCAAGGGTATTTGCCAAAATGGGTAAACAAGTACCAGTAAAAGAGGTTGAAGTTCATTACGTTAAACTTAAACAAGCTGATTAACTTTAAGGAGAATTAAAATGAATACTAAGTACGAATTTGTGGAAGGTGATACAATAGAAGTATATGGAGTAACCCTTCACCGCATTAGAGCATTGAGGGATATAGGCGATTTAGTAAAAGTTGGAGACTTAGGTGGGTACGTTGAGTCAGAATCTAACCTGTCTACTATGGATGGTTCTTGGGTACTCGACAATGCTAAGGTATATGATAATGCTAAGGTATATGGTAATGCTAAGGTATGTGGGGAAGCTGAGGTATATGGTAATGCTAAGGTATATGGTAATGCTTGGGTATCTGGTAATGCTAAGGTATCTGGTGATGCTAAGGTATCTGGTGATGCTTGGGTATCTGACAATGCTTGGGTATATGGTAATGCTAAGGTATATGGTAATGCTAAGGTATATGGTAATGCTTGGGTATCTGGTAATGCTAAGGTATATGGTGATTCTGAGGTATCTGGTGATGCTTGGGTATATGGTAATGCTAAGGTATATGGTAATGCTTGGGTATTTGGTGATGCTCAAGTATTTGGTGATGCTAAGGTATTTGGTGATGCTAAGGTATTTGGTGATTCTGAGGTACGTGGGAATGCTGAGGTATGTGGTACAGCTAAGATGGATGACGGGATGGTATTTAGCAATATTGTGGTAAGCGAAGGCCCAAATATTCATAAAGATAAACAAGAAAAACCTCTAAACAACAACACAACCTCAAAAGGAAACTAAAATGAAAAATGTTAACCTGTGCGACAAACATTACATGAAATTTTTAGAATTTTGTCTCTTAAACTTTAAGAAGGATAGAGTGGATGCTTGTGATTGCCTACTTGACTCCTTGAATGAACTTGAGATTCAAAGTATCAAGGATTCCATAAATTTTCTTGATGCTCAACAATCTCAGATTAGGGCGGAACTTGCTGAACTTAGAAAAAGAGTGGGATAAGGGGTAAAGTAATGAGAACTTCTATTATTCCTTATGAATCTCATAAAGATTTCTTACTACGAATACTTATTCCTCCTTTGCGTTGCAAAATGAGAGAAAAACTAAAACAACTTAGAGAATGGCAGCAACTTTGCCATTCTCTAGCAGATAGGGCCTTTTCTGAGAATGAAAAACTTGTATCTGAGCTTTTTCAAAAAAGAAGAACAACTAAGAGCAAAACTTTAGGAGTTCCTCAGGACGAGCTTCTCTCCTCCTCCATACACTATACTCCAGAAGAGGAATATAGGTTAAAAAAGTTATGGAAACAGGCAGCAAACATCTGCCATCCTGATAAAGGAGGAATAGTAGAAGATTTTTTGGACTGTAAGGCGGCATTTGAGGCTAAAGACCATGAGTTTTTATTTTCTTTTGTGCAGTCAGAGAAAACTTTGGAAGGAAAGTACAAGTTTTATGGTCTCCGTTTTTTAGATTGCCATAGACAGGAAGTATTGTTTAGACAGTCTATTTTCTTCAAAATAGCCTATGAAGTTCAAAAGGGAAACTTAAAAGAGGCTAAACTACTAGCAGAACAACACTTAAAGGAGGAGTTAATTGAATTATCTAAGTTTGCAGTATAGATTTTAAGTAAAACTGTAAATAAGTAGTGTTACAAAGTAGTGTTACAGTGAGGAAAAGTAAATGACTAGAATTACAGGAATGACTTTTAAAAGAAAAACCGCAGTTAACCGTATAGGAGACTTGAATATTCCTATAGTAAATCACTTACTGTTACTTTTAGTTTTCGGTAAAAATGTAAATACTAATCATTGGTTAAACGAAATAGTAGTTTCTCTACTGCATGTTTATTTTGATACTTTTGTTAAAGGAGGTAAAAGATTAAAGCCAAACGACTTAAGTGAGTACCTAATTCCGGGATTTATTGAGCATGAGCAGGTCTTAGATGAGTACATCAAAGATCTTATTAGTTCTAAACCTCAATTACTTCCTATAACTACTCAGGATAAGATTAGCTCTGAAAAATTACTTAAACTTTACTTGAAAATTATAAAAAGTTTATTAGAAAGGACAACTAAACCTGAGAAGCTAAGACAAAGTTTAACTATGAATATTAAAGAAATTTTTGGTATAGAATTAGAGTAGTTTTATTCACTGCAGTATATTTTTAACATTTAAGGAGATAATCATGGTCAAAACGACTAACAAAAAAGCGGCAGTTTCAGAAAAAATGACTCCAGCAGAACGCATGAAGAAAATGCACGCTGCTAGAAAAGCTGGAGGTAAAAAGGTAGCAAAAACAAAGCGTAAACCTTTAATTGTAACTAAGCCACCAGAAGGGTTTAAGCCACAGAACATTGTGGCGCAATTCAAGGTGGAAAACGACGGTTTAATTGGAAATAAGGTTTCCGTAGGCCGATTTCTTGGACGGTATGAAGTAGGTACTGGATTTTCTTCTATTGATTCCGAAAAGAAAGAAAACCTGCTTCAAAATGACGTAACAACTGTTATAGGGTTGGCTACTCGTTTGGGTGCAGCAGTCTACAAGCAAACCAAAACCAAGTTTTATGCGCTTTCTCCGAAGGAACGAATCGCTACTGAAAATGTACCTTTAGCAAAGCGTTCACCTGAAAATAAGGGTGCCCGTAGACTTCCCAAGGGTGCTGTTTTTGGCGTAATTTTGAGAGTGGCTAAACGTTCTAATCCAACTGAACGTTTGTCAGTTTTAGTTCGAGATGTTCTACAAAAAGCGCCAGATTCAAACAAGTGGGTTGTTTTGAAGAAGGAAGACCCAGTTGCTAAACTTCTGCGCAAGCAACGCGAATCTTTGGTTCCTGCATTTAGTTCTATTTCGTTGAATCCAACTGTTCGTGAATTGCGTAAGTTGAATAGCAAAGTAGAGGAGGAAAGTTCAGTTAAAAGCCAGTAGGAAAAGTTAGCAAAAAAGCCAGTAGGAAAAGTAGCAAAAAAGCCAGTAGGAAAAGTAGTACGTGGAAAGTAATCTGTAAATAGGTAGTACAAGCAGTAATGGTTAAAGCCGAGAACCAATATCTAAATCTTGGCAAAATCTCTCGAGGATTTTAATTATGTTAAAAGGTAAGAAGACCACCCGTGTTGCAAAAGCAAAGCCTGTTCGTAAAGCTAAAGTAGCAGCTACAGAAAAGAAGGTTCGAGCAACCCGTAAAGTTGTAGCAGAAAAGAAGGTTCGTGGAACTAAAAAGACCAGTTCTGCAAAGACACGTGCAACTCGCGGAACCAAAAAGGCTGTTCGTAGTACCAAAAAGGTTGTACGTGGAACCCGTAAACCTGTGAAAGTAGCCCGTACTCAAAAGGTGCAGTCTCCAGCGGAAGCAAACTACGCAATTTTGGTAGGTTCTTCTGAAACAGGCAAAGTTACAACCAAGGGTAACCAAGTTTTTATTGATGGCATTGAGGTGTTTAACGTTACTGCCATTGTTGGAAATACGGTTTACTTTACGGGTGTAAAACTGGTGAGTGCAGCAGAAGGTTCCCAAGTGTTTAATATCATTTCCGATGATGCTCCAGAATCAGTAGAGGATTCTGGAGATGACCTAACTGACGACGCTGAATTTGACCCAGATGCCGACGGGGACAATGAGGATGAAGGCGAAGATGAAGGTGAAGGCGAAGATGAAGGTGAAGGCGAAGGAGAGGATGAAGGCGAAGGAGAGGATGAAGGTGAAGTAGAGGATGACGACGATATGTTTAGTTAATTGTCCGAGAGAGGGCTAACTCAAGTGGGGCTAACTCAAAAAATGAGTTAGCCCCACCTTGCCACTTTATCTGGGGGTTACTAAATGATTAAAGACGTCCTAAATGTTTACTCCTCAAACTGCTTAAAATGTTCTCGACTTGAGTCCTCTCAAAAAAGAACATTTCCCTGCTCCTACGAATCAGGAAATACGGATTGTCCAGCACATGAAGTAGAAATAGTAATTACAGGAAAGCTAACAAAAGCTGTTAATTCACTCGGGAGAGCTAGAGCTAACAAGGACTATTTACTTGAGAGCAAAATACTAGCGTGGGTTAGCAAGCAATCTAAATCTTTTCGTGATAAATTCAGGGGACTAGTTGAAAATGGACACAAAAATAGTTAAATTAGTTCAGGTTGGTACCAGACTGGTTATTCAAGATTTTGAGACCTATAAAGTTCTCAAGCAGGAAGGAATACCAGTTCTATGCTTTGAAAAACAATTTCTTGGCACTTTAGCTACCTTTTTAGATTGCCCGATTGAGATTGTAGAATTCAAAGAGTTGGAGTTACCATTTTTAGAAAAAGTAATAGAATTTTGGAATAGGCAGCCCAATAGAACAATTGCAGTTTCAAAAGGTTTAGTTAAGACAATAAAATTAACTGCACCAGTTGTAGTTACTAAAGCAATGAACTCTGTTACTTCTGCCATAATTGAGTTCTACGAACATTATGGTTTCTCAGCGAAAACTATTATTTCTGAAACAAAAAAGGGAGATAGAAATTTAGTAGTCATTTCACTCGAATTTACTGGTGTGCCAAAAATACCAAAAGTTGAAACTCAAGAAGAGGCCGTTTTTGATTTCGGTTATACGAGGTTAACTCTAACTCTTAACTCTAATAAAAGATGGTATTCAAAGGTATCAGTTAAAACTGGAGATAAGTATAGCATAATCCATACTTCTGAATTTCTAACAAGGGATGTTTCCGGTATAGGCAGCATGATTTCCGCCCTAATTGGAATACATAATTCTCAACAAGAAAACCTTGTTAAAACAGCAGGAGTAAAATTTGAGAGTTTCTCTGATGACTAACTACAATGAAAAGTCAATCCAAAGGTTTGCTGGACTTCAGGGTATTCGCAAAAAACCTACTCCCTACATTGGTCCTAACGACAGCTCTGGGCTGTTTACGATTTTAAGAGAACCTGCGGATAACGCTGTAGACCAAGCATTAGCTGGTAGAAACAATCAAGTTACTATTGCTGTGGATAATGGGTCATATTGGGTTATTGATTCTGGAGAAGGTATTCCTGTAGGTGTAAAAGAGTTTGAAAATGAGCATGGTCAAAAAGAAAAACTAAGTACACTGTATGTTGCTACTGGTTTAACTCATGGCGGTTCTAACTTTGCAGGTTCTTCTATATCAAGAGGGTGCTTTGCAGGGGATACTAAAGTACGCCTTCTTAATGGTAAAGTGGTTAGTATGGAGAGGCTTTATTCAAGATGGAATAAAAATCAAACTCCTATAGCCATAATGTCCTATAACCTAAAGTTCAAAAAACTTGAACCGTCCTATATTAGTCATGTTCAATTAACTAAACATACTCGAAATTTAACTAAGGTTATTTTTGATACTGGAGAATCAGTTTTGGTTACTCCAGATCATCCTTTCTTTGTTAAAAAAGGTGGAAGCATAGCTAAAGTTAGAGCAGAGAATCTTAATGGAGGAGATTCTCTTGTAACTTATTATTCTTCGGATATTCCTGATATAGTTAAGTATTGGAATCATACTGTTACTGGAGTAGTTAGTATCCACAAAACCAATTCTATTCCAGTCTATGACATAACCGTAGATAATACCCATACGTTTTTTATTGAACCTGGTATTTTGGTATCAAACACTCATGGCCTCGGCCAGAAGGCAACTAATGCAATGTCTAAAGAGTTTATTGTCTGGACTTGTAGGGAGGGAAAATGGTACTCAATAAAGTATAGGGATGCTAAATTAGTTGAAAATGTAAAAGAGTGCCAAAAACCTAAGCTTCCCTTTGGGTTAAAGTCTTCAAAAGGAACAGTGGTAAAGTTTATTCCAGATTTAACCCTATTCCAGAAAGGGTCAATAATGCCAAGTTCCGAGTTAGTTAGCTGGGCTAAACTAACTAGCTATTTGGTTCCTAACTTTTTAATAACTTTAGTTTCCAGCAAGGGAACAAAGCAATTCAAAAGCAAAGGACCACAGGAATATATTAAAGATAGGCTGGAAGAGCAGGGAGGAGAGCAACTTGGTAAAACCTTCCAATACTCTTCTCGAGAATTGGACGTTGCTGTGGCTTTCTGCAACTATGAAGGCTCTGGAGTTAATTCTTACACTAATGGACTACTCAACAAAGATGGTGGGGACCATTATGAAGCGCTTAAAGATTCATTGTTTAAGAGCTTGGTTAACCTTAAAAAAGTAAAGCAAAAATTTACAAAGGCAGATGTGGTAGATGGGTTAATTGGTCTTATAAATTACAAGATTGCAGCCCCCAAGTTTAACAATCAACCGAAGGATAAGCTCATTGATGACCGGGTATATCCTGTAGCTGTAGAGCAACTAACTAAAGCCTGGTTAGAGTTTTGGAAAACTCATAAATCCATGCTAAATGAGGTTTTGGAAAGAGCGTCTCTCCTTAGGTCTAAGACAGCGGACTTTTTGAAGGACAAAAAATTAGTTAAGAATGTTAACGCTCAGAAGAAAAAGCAGTCAGCGAAATTTGGAACCATTCAAGGTAAGTGTCCAATAGATAAACGTGAGCTAATATTGGTAGAGGGAGACTCGGCGGGCGGAGAAGCGAAAAAAGCTAGGGATAAAACTTTCCAAGCTATTTATCCACTCAAAGGTAAACCGCTAAATGTAATGGAAGTTGGAATAGATAAGATAAATAGCAATGAAGAAATTGTAGGGTTATTAGCAGCATTAGATGTAGACTTATCTGGTAAATCGCAAGATATTCCCTATGGTAAGATTATTCTTATGAGTGATGCAGATGTAGACGGAAAGCATATTGGCGTTTTATTACTTGGATTCCTATATAAATACTTACCAAATCTTTTCAAACTAGGTAAGGTTTATGCGGTAAGGGCGCCATTATTCAAAGGGCACCACAAAGGTAAAACGTTATTTGGTATGACAAAAGAAGAGGTATATAAGCAAGCGGGAACAGATAAAGTCCAACTATCTTACCTAAAAGGTTGGGGTGAAATTTCTGGCACTGATTTAGCGTGTGGATTGAAGCCTGGAGTAAGAAAGTTATACAAACTACAACCTCCTGAAAATGCAGACAAAAAGGACTTTGAAAAGTTGCTTGGTACTTCTCCAGATTTTAGGAAGAAACTTTTGGGAGTGGCGTAAACAATGAAAACTACAACTGAAAAAGTAATAGAGAAATTTATAGAAGCCCCTTTCTTAAAATTCTCCTTACGTAACTACAAAGAATATGGAATTGCAGTATTAGAAGACCGTGCAGTTCCAGCAATTCAGGATGGTCTAAAACCAGTGCATAGAAGAGCTATTTGGGCAGCACATTCTCTTGGTGCTAATTCTACAAGTAGGTGGGTTAAATCAGCAAGGGTTGTTGGAGATGTAATTGGTAGATTTCACCCTCACGGTGACTGCCTTCGGGGGGATACTATTGTACCGTTACTAAATGGAGAAACCCCAACTATAAAGGAGTTAGCGGAAAATTACTTAAGTAAAAAATGGGTTCTATCTTATGATAGTAAAACTAAAAAATATGTACGAGCTAGAGCCTATGCTTGGAGATTGGGTCAGATTACTGATACGTTTTATAGAATTACTCTGAATACTGGAGATGTACTTGAGGCCACAGGAAACCACAAGTTTTTTACTGAAAGGGGCCAAATAGAGATCAGTAACCTAACTATGGATGATATCTTAATAGGAGGGTACACCTATCATATTTCCAAGGACGCTGTACCTCATTGGAGAATTTTCGCTATAGAAAAAATAGTCTTAAAACACAAAGAAGAATTTTACGATTTTACAGTCGATGGCTATGCTAACATGATAGTTTGTCCTGCGGGCAATCCTTCGACATTTGTCGTAGTACACAACTCATCGGCATACGGAGCTATAGTTGGAATGACCAATGTAGGTAAGTCAATAAATAACATCCCTATTGGTTTGTTTGAAGGTGGTGGAAACTGGGGCAGTTGGAGTTCTCATACCGCTGCTGCCTACAGATATACTGAATTAAAACTTTCAAAATTTACTGACTCAGTATTGCTAAACCCTTTTTACTTACCCGTAATTGAGTACGGTCCTAACTTTGATGATTCCACAGTAGAGCCCTTGGTATTGCCTGCTCTACTTCCTATATTATTCCTTAACGGGTCATCAGGTATGGCTCCTGGTGCTAGATCTGAAATACCTAGTTGTACGCTAAAAAGCGTAATTCAGACACTGAATGAGATATATTCAGGACTGCCTATAACCCCTGAGTTGCTATATAGGAATCTTAGGTTTAGGTCTTGCTATGGGGCTTTGGAAGACAAACCAATAGGCTCAGAAGTTGAAGAAAGAAAGTCAATTTTCAAAACTATGAAAGGGTCTGTTCTCCTTCATTCAAACTTTAAGGAAGTTAAACCCAATGTTTGGGAGGCTACAACTTTTGGCCCTGTAGCGGATTCCCCTTCCATTATTGACCGAATACGTAACAGAGTTTCGTCTGTAGTATCAGTGGAAGACAGTTCAGATTCAGATTCAAAATTTGGAAAACTTACTGTAGTGTTTAAGCGGGGAGTAGAAGATTCTGACATTGAAAAAGTTAGAACCATTCTTGATTCTAAAGAAAACTATATTCTAAACCTTACTGACCGCTATGTAGACGAAAAAGGCCTACTGGCAGCCCGTTTGTTTAATGCTTCTCTTACAGAAGCTTTTAAGAAATGGATTGAATTTAGAATTGACCTAGAAGTTAAAGCTTGTTCCTATTGGATTGAAGAGTATAAAATTCAACTAGCTAAAACTAAATTGCTAATGTTAGCAGTTGACAATGTTGATATAATTCTTAAATCCTTAAAGCGTAAGGAAAAACAATTAGAATTAGAGATATGGCTAGCAAAGGAATTAAAAATATCAGTGGAGGACGCCAAGACAATTTATTCTTTGCAGGTTAGGCAATTGCGGTCATTAGAAAGAGAACCCCTTGAGGAAAAAGAAAAGTCGTTGCTAGCTAAGTCTAAAAAGTTAGACCAGAGAAGAAAAGATCCATTCCCTTTTATGAAGTCCCAGTTAAATGAGCTATTTCTGCCAGAAAAATAAATTTGACAATTTTTCAAAAGCTATTTATAATATAATTGTGGTAGAATAGAACCACGATTTTAACTTTGTGAAAAACTTAATCTCAATAAAGGGGAATTAAAAATGAGCACTAAATCAAAAGTACTATTTACTATTCCGGTGGACATTACGGTTGCTATGCTAAACAACTTTGTTAATGCTGGGCTAACATATGACGAGAATTGCGTAGACAGTGATACCTACACGCAAAGCGTGGTTAAAAAAGTACTGGGTGGTAAAACTAACTTGATGACTAATATAAAAGAAAATACTATGAAGGATGAGTGCAGTCTAACCTATATCAAAAAGTTAGTTGAATACCAACTTAAGTACCAGGTGAGCGAAGAAGCTATTAAAGATGGGCGTGGCGTAGATTTCTATTTTTCTGAATTACCCAAGGATTCTTACTATCAACGACTAGTGAAAGTGCTGGACAGGGAGCAAGAAGTTTTTGACAGTCAAAAGGTGATTCCCGATCCCGAGGAGAAAGAAGCTATTGACCTTCTCAAAAACCGTGGGTACCGGTTTACCCGAGGTGATTAGTAAGCGATTACAATTACAACTTTGTGGAAGGCTAAATATTGAAAAGGGAATTTAGCCTTCCATTTCTAAAAGGATATCAAAAATGAAAGCTAAAACTAAAGAAATAGAGCCCCCATTTCCGGTCGAAATTTTGGATAAAGAACCAGTATTAGTACGGAATAAATATAGTGGGGAAAGTTGTATGCTAACACCTTTAGCAGTAGCAGTATATGAGACAATTATTGGGGCTGAATATTTAGGGCATTACGATACAATGAGTATGGGCCTCTATTGGTTTCGGGTAAATTTCCCTGATGAGTATTATATTCTTTTGGATTGAAGGTCAAACCAATTTAACTGTATCAAACCTGTATCAAACCTGTATCAAACCTGTATCAAACGGTTATACCGGAAACCGTAATCAATTCCGGTACTCTAAATTTAGGAGAAACACAATGAGTAATACTCAAGCATCAAAAGCAATTACTAAGTTGGAAAAAGCTGCTGCCAAGCTACAAGCTGCAGCAAATAAAACAGCTTTGGGATATGAAAAAGCATTTAATGCTAAAGTTCAAAAGTTGGAAACCAAGCTTTCAAAACAACTGAGTAAACTTGAAGCGAAAAAGAACAAGCTTCTTCAAGTCGAAGCAAAGGAATCTGCTAAAACTGAAAAGAAGATTGCTAAAACGACTGCTAAGGCTGCAGCAAAAGCTCCTGCCAAAGCAGCAAAGACAGTAGCAAAAGCCCCCATTGTTGCTGCCTCTAAAAAGGCTCCAGCAAAAGCTAAGCCTAAGACTGCTCAAAAGGCGTAAGGTAATCGGGCTATTTAGTGGGTGGTAAAACTGTAAAAAGGGGGTTACCACCCACTAAGTTTACACAGGCGAAACCATAGAAGGGGAATAAAAGTGGATGCTAAAGCTACTGGTAAAGTAAGTGCAAAAGAAAATTTAGACGTATATGTTGAAAACCCTGTGGTATCAGAGGAAGTACAAAAAGAAATTAAAGCCAATTTTTCGGAAGCAAAACAAAAGCAATTTACTGCCTTTAAACTTAATGCTTTGGAGTTAGTAGATAGATGTGCTTCTCTAGCCTCGGAATCAATCCCCCGTCAATTACGGGATATTACAACTTGTTTGGAAGATTTGATTCCCAAGCTTCGTACATTTTCAGTAATGGGTGGAAAAATTATTTTGGATAAAATTCAAAATGAATTAGTTTCCATTCAAGAAGGGCTATTGTCAGGGGCCATTAAAGGGGTAACACCTACAACTATTACTGCTCTAACAACCTTGGTTAAATCTGTTGAAGAAAAAATATCATCTCAGCATGAAAAAGCTAGAGATGATTCCTTTAGCGACGAATCGCTGAATACAGCACAAAAGGTATTTAACACCAAGCACTCTAAACTTCCAGCACTTGGAAAGGATACCCCATTCAAAATTGCAAAAGGGGCTATTACTTTTACCGCAAAAGGGAAGGTATTTTCTCAACCTACATTTATGGTAAATGTTGAAAAGTTAAACCGCTTGGGGTTTAAGTCTTCCATATTTGAAGGATATTGCGTCATTGAAAACCAAACATTACTTGGAATAAGCAATGCTTCCATTCCAACAAAAGAAGTAGGTAAAAAGGTAGGTGAAGGTAAGACTTTTGTTGAGAAAAAGAAAACAAAAACTTCCTTTGACGTGGCTAAAGAAGTTCTAAAATCCATTATTCAAAAAACAGGTAAGCATTGGATGTTTGTATCTTCTGAACCGAATCCAGTTTCAGGAGGAAATTGGTTTTGGATTATACCGGAAGCAGATCTCCAACTTTTACAATCCGTTAATAGAAAGTTTCCTTCTTGGGGAGTATTTTAATGTTAAACCATAAGCTTTATAGAAGCAAAGTTTACCCAACAAATGACGTATTGGATTACTTTGTTGCCCTATTTGCATCAACTCCTTTGGAGGTGGGGTCAGATTTTGGAGTAATTTTAGGGTCATCCTATACAGAGTTTGAGACTTTTCCTACAGAAGTGTACGAGTTTAAGCCTGGCTCTTTGGGAGTTTGGTACGATAGTATCTCAAACCATTCTTCACTTATACTTCCATTGCGGGCAGGCCCAAAGGCAATTAGTAGGTGGCAGCAAATAGGAGATGAACACTTTTCAGTGTTCATACCCTTTGTAGTTTTAGCGGATTACCAAAAAGGTCTTCGCCATAGAAGGAAGGCATTTTTAAACTCTATTAGTGATTCACTGATTCAATCTAACTATACTTTAACGTTTCATGGAGAACAGTTAATTGAGTATGATAACTCACTACCTATACATTCAGATTTTATTTTTGATATAGTTAATAGGTCAGCGTCTATATTTGCAGAAGAATTGCAAGAAGAAACCGATTGAGGTGACTTTATGGCTTTCAAAAATAAAATTGTAGGAGATACTGATAAATGCTTTGTGTGTTTTTCACCTTTTAGAGAAAATGGTGGAACTTTGAATTGCGAAATTCACCATATAATTCCAAGAGCATTTGGAGGCACAAAAGGGCCAGTAGTTTATTTGTGTGAAAACCACCATACTCTAATTCACGAGGTAGCTAAAAAGTTAGTAAAGTCGAAACCCATAAAGAACCTTTTACAGAATGAAAAAGTTGGCCTTCGTAAAATTATTTATTTAGCGCAAAGTATAGCAAAAGCAGAGGTAGCTTTTGGAGAAGATGAAAATAAACACCTATTGCTAGCTTTAAGAGTAAGTAAAACAGTAATGCAAGTATTAGATAAGTATAGGGGTAAGTTAAGCAGACAAGAGTTCGTACTATCTTCTGTAATTGAAAGGCTAAAAAGAGTGCACGAAAGTAAACAAACTTAAAGGAGAATTAAAATGGACAATGGATTATTAGTTTTGATTGGATTTTTAGTAGTTTTTATTGGCTATTTTATTCCAGGTATTATAGCCTCTAAAAGAAAGCACCAAGACGCGGGAGCTATATGGGTTGTAAACATATTTCTTGGGTGGACATTCTTGGGGTGGGTTGCCGCACTTATTTGGGCAAACACTCGAGTAGTTGCAAATAACAATGGAGTGGTTATTAACAATATTTCAACTTGAAATTTAAAAGGAGAATGAAAAATGCTCCAAGAAATTAATCTAAACAAGCCTTCGTTACCTAAACAATGGAGGCATTGGTGCAAAGAGGTAGGACTTAAACTGATTAGTAAACACGACAAAAATTGGAATCGCTTTGCGTATATGAGAGGAAAAGGCCGATATTGGCGAGTAAACGCCTCTGGAGTATTTGAGTGCTCTTGTCCTATTCCTTTTTTGATAGATGGGCAAACAGCCTAGGTGCAGCAAGTGTGAAGCTTCCAAATACCTTAACTGAGTTTAGATTAACAGTTTCGGATCTGGTGTTAAGGAGTGCAAGTAGTAGGTAAAGTGAGTAATTAAAAAAGGGGATTTAGTTATGTTAAAGAAACCAGTTGATGTAGAACATGCCACTCGTGCATCCCTTGAAGCTGCAATGAAGTGTGGAGAGTGCCTTCATTTTAAAAATCTCCCATTAAGAAAAAATAAAGTACCTTGCCACCTTCTTGGAGTAAGGGCTTTTGCAGTTGCCCCGAAATGTTACACTCCAGACGTTTCTCAACTTCAAATAGGGGCAGGTAACTTGGTAAGAATAGCCCTTTTATTTCAGTCAATGAACTCAAAGCAAAAAAGAATTTTAATGGCTACCCTAAAGCTCACAATGGGGCAATCTAAATTCAAGTTCGGAGAAAGGGTTTATTTAAAACCTGGTAGAGAGTATGTTCAAAATTATTTATCAGCAAACGTCATTGGAACGACCAGTTCTAAAACTCATGTTATTACCTGCGGAGAGCAGGACTTGGGTAGAACTTGGTTTGGGTACCTGGAGCAAAAAGACCTTTTAACTTTCCAGATGTGGAAGGATAGAAGAGCCAAGTTAGTAAAAGAAGGTAAACTTGTGGATCCTAAAGCTCCAAAAAAGAAAGGAATAACAGAAACCAAGTTGGCCTCTGAAACGTTTGAACCGCCTGTTCCTACTATTGATAGTGGACCTAAAGAGAATAAAGAGAATAAACCAAAAAAGAAAGGAGTAAAAGATACGTATGAAACTTTAACTATTCGGTGAGAGAGTTTTCATGGTACAGGGACTAACATTTGAGGAAGCTCAAGTAGTGTTTGATTACCTTTTTGGTAAAATAAACAAATGGGAAGTAAGAAAACTCCTACCTTCACATAAAGAAGTTTTTGCTAAGGTTAATCCAAACAAAGGGTATTTTTATAAGAATGCCAAGTTGTATCTTTGGGCATTAGCTAATTTTAGAAAGGGGGGTCAACAGCATGGGCCAGGTAAATTCCTAATTCAAAAAGAAGATGTTGCAGATTTACGGGCTATTGTACTCCCGTCAATTAGCACCAAGTACCCGGTTTTAACTCTAAAGCAGTTTGAATTACTTGCTGATTCTTGCCTAATGAGTATTCTATCCTCTCAATGGATAGGAAAATTTATAAGCAAAAAATTGGTGTTTCTAAACAGGTTTGGACTTTCAAGAAACGATATAGAGTCCTCTTTAAGGGAAGCAGGATTTATTGCACTTTGTAAAAAGTATCCTTACTACGAGTCTGAACTTCATGCAGTAAACGTGTGCAAAGCTGCTATGCACAATCATGCTTATAGATTGGTTGAGTACAACACTTGTCCTAAACGTGCAGTACAAACAGTTTCCATGGACGCATTTTTAGGTACTTTTAGTCGAGTATCAACTCCAGCTACAGTAGAAACAGATGAGTGGGTAAATAAGCAAAGTCTGCTTTCTATTGAAAGTAAGCTTTCTCCAAGAGGAAAGCTATTTTTAGATTTAGCACAGGGAACATATAACGAAGAATTTTCTGCTATACTTGGAAAATCAAACTCAGATTTAGCTTTAGAGATGCCGTACGATGAATACCTAAGTAGAGTTAGAGCATTTGTGAGAGTATCATATTCTCAACAAGTCAAGTTCTTTAATGAAGTAAAAAGTAAGATGGTTTACAAAACCTGTAAATAAGAGGGTAGCATGTCAAAAGTAGTTAAACTTTAAGGAGAGTAAAATGAAAGAAAATCTTGTAGCGGGAGCAGTATGGTTTAACAGCAAGGGGAAAGAGCATCTGGTACTTGGAATTTCTAATGCGCATTTGAGTGAGCAACAGCAAGCCAAGCATCCACCATTGGTCGTATTCCTTGACCCAGATGGAAATTTGTCAACTCTTTCGGAAGAAAAGTTTACTGCATTTTTGCAATTTGAAAAGGTAAGTGATAATCTCGAAAGTGTCTTTGACGATCTTCTTAGCATGTTTGTAAGTGGTGAGTACGCACCCACCGAAGAACCAGAGGATTCAAAGGAAAGCACTGAACAGGAGAAAGCACTACTTTCAATTCAAACTCAAGCTGAAAATGATGTAGAAATTGAAAACTACGGTGAAAGTAAGTTCTCAGTGGTATCAGACGCAGTTGAAAAGGAAATCAACAATGAGCTAAATTTGGCTTTTGTTTCCTATGAAGAATCTCCTTATGGAGCTACTGAAAATTCACTGCATACTCTTACTTTTGATGCTTCTGCCGTTGAGTACGCAACCCTGCTAAAGGTGTTTGCAGACCCAACAAAAGTTTCCAAGTTTTCAGTTAATGAACTTGTTGTTGAGTATGATGCTTATATCGTAGTAAGTAAGTGCGTGTTTTCTGATGGAGGAGAGGCTTACAAGGTATATTTGGTATCAGAAAACCTTCCCATTCACTCTTACCGCTCTACAGAGCTTTTAGCAGAGCTGATTCATGCAGAGATCGCTAAGCCAGTGTTTGAAGCCAAAACCACTGTTACCGTACAACCAAAAGTTGTTAACTTGGCATGACACAGTTAAAGCTGATTATAGCAAAAGAAAACGAAGGGAAACCCTTCTTGGGTAGAGTATTAAAAACTACCCAAGAAGGGTATGAGGGTTTGAAAGAGAAAAATCTTCACATGGATGGGCTTCAACAAGAGTTTTCTATTGCTAAAAAGAATGTAATTGCAATTCTAAACACTAAAGCCCTAATTGAAGGTAACTGTTTTGGGTTGAACCCCAAGGAGGTATTTAGAAAGAAAACTAACCATGACTTTGGAGACTTGTGCTGGTTTTACACTCCTTCTTCTGAAAAAAAAGAAATAATTTTATCTGCTTTTGATAAGGCTTGGAGATTACTCAAAAAGAACAGGTTAGAGTATCCTGTAGATGAAACCGTATGGGAAATTCGGCCCTCTAAAAAAGTAAAGCACTCAGGAATGTACAAAAGCAAGGGTAAAATAGAACCAGCAATTTTTGAGGTTCGTCCAGAACTCATGGAAAAAGAAAGGGACATGACCTATGTTGTACTTCATGAGGTAGGGCACCACCTGCATGATGTATACTTTACTCATGACAAAGGAAACGCAGCATGGATTAAATTGTTTGAAAAAACAGTAATGGCAAGACCCGTTTCAAAAGAAGAGTTGAGCAGAATTAAAAATGAATTATTAAATGGAGAAGTATTACCCTCCAAGTTAATAAAGTCAGTAGCGGAAGAAGACCAGCCTGCCATACGGACAATTTTGAGGCATATTAGAACAAACAATAACTTGTCACCAAGAGAGTTAGATTTGTTGTTTGTGCATGAGCAAGCCCTGTTTTCTTCAATTTGGCCTGACAAAGGTATAACAGAAAAAGATTTGAAGCCCATAATTTCTGAATATGCCACCAAGAATTATAAGGAACTGTTTGCTGAAGCCTTTTCTTTTTGGTTAACCGGTAGAATAACAGAGTCAGGCGAATTTCCATCTGCCGTTGAAAAACTATTAGAAAAGAGTTTGTCTGTAGTTAGAGACAACTTGAAGTAGACCACACTAGCATTTTAAGGAGAGTAAACTAATGAACCTAATTCCATTTTTTGGCAAGCATAAATATATTACTCGGGAGAACCGCAAGTTTCGTGTTCGGTATTCACTTAAAGGAGAAACTATAACTATTGGTTCCTTTGATAACTTGGACTTGGCTTGTTGGAAAAGAAACGTGCATTTTGCACATAACCTGGAACTACATAATAATGTATCCACTTTAGCATTTAGAACGGGATGAATTTAGAAAAGGAGTAAAGGCATGACTACCAAAAAATCAATCTCTACAGCTGAATTTGTAGAGGAGTGTAAAAAACAAAATAAAATGGAGAATTTAGATTACTCCAAGGTAGTCTACTCCACTCAAAAAGAAAAAGTAACCGCAACCTGTGCAATACATGGTGATTTTTCGCGTACAGCTATGAGCTTGAAAAAAGCGCTAATACCCTGTATTAAGTGCAGAAAAACTTTTCAAGTAAGCAAAAAAGAAAAGGAACCACCTAAAGTTTCGATTCCTCAATACCAGAGAATTGGTGTTTATTCTAAAGGGTCACAAACGCCAATGTTCGTTGTAACTATGGCAGATAATTCAGAAGAAAAAGTAATGAACTTTGTCAAACTTTATGGTATTGATTTGCCTAAATCTTTTGAGATTAGGCCAGTGACTTCTGCGACAGATTATGTCAGTTGGAGTTTTGGGAGAGCAAAATTGCATAGTAAAAACTTTGTTGAAGAGGAGTTGGCTGCTTAATTTTGTGCCCGTAGCTCAACTGGATAGAGCACCAGCCTTCTAAGCTGGGGGTCGCTGGTTCGAGTCCAGCCGGGCACGCCATAGTTAATAGGGGTAAAAATGCTAAAGCCAACGGGACAACTAAGGTACTTGAAGCAGTTTCTTCCTATATTTCGTGCGGAAGAACGTTCATCTTTGAATACTAATCTTGGTTATACAAAAATAACTTTACAGCGTCTTTGGGTAGATGAACAAAATCCAGAAGGGAGTGAGTGGAGACCAGATGAGGATATTCCAATAGTTTACGAGGTAACATTATGCTAAAACCAACACATAGATTGAGGTTTATTCGGAGGATAGGTACTGAGCAAATCATACAGCCTAATGATAAAAACTATAGGTTGTTTGCAGGAACTGCTGTTTCTCCATGTGTTAAACTTCAACAATACTGGGAATGCCCACAAAATAGCAAACCTCCAGAATGGAGAGATGCTTATTATATAGTTTTAGATACAGTACGTCTGTAAATAATAGGTTAGAACAAGCGCGCTCCCGCGCGAGTAAGGAGCTCAGTACTGTTTCCCCTTTACAGTACAAAACCTTTCGGTAGATTGAGCATAACCGTCCCAATTTGGGTGCAAGGGAAAGTTGAGTGGCAACTCAGCCCCAGCTGCAGGGGATATAACTATCCGGTGGAAACAAGCTACGAGTGCGCTCGTAGGGCTATGCCACAGCCTTTACATGACCGCCGGAGGGCTTGTAGGTAGATAGCCCTTAAATGCGTGCAGCACCCAACCTTTTAACACATAAGGAGTGTAGAATGGAAAAAATAACTGCAACGAAAGTAATTGAACCCTTAGAAACGAATTTGGTTGAGTACGTTAAAGAGCATCTTTCTACTAAAATTAGTAAATCTAAACTCGATCCTATCGAAACGTATGAAGGAGGAGACGTTTATAATTTTGGGGATGATGAAACTGGTTACTATGTTCTTGTAGTAAGAAATGAAGTTGTATACTTTGTTAGGTACAAAAAAATAAAACACAATCAGATGCACTTTGGTAGGCAAGTGTTGGTTTATAGTAATCGAGTTGTACCAGAAACAGCCGAATTTGCTAGGTACATATTTTTTCAAAAGCTATTGCCTAGATACCACTCACTAATTGCTGACCAATTGCAAACACCTGACGGTAAACGTTTTTGGCAATATTCTATGATTTATTCTTTTGGAAAACATTATGTATATTTTTTGGATAGAAGGTCTTCTCCAAATAGGTTAATTCAGTTGCATAACCGATCTGACATGAATTTATATGGAGATCAACTTTGGGGTACTACAGAAGGTCACAAAAGAACTTTTGCTGTAATTAGTGATAGAGCATTAAAATTAGCAACAAAGTAATTAGTGCAGTACACAAAAGGCCTTTGCTACGGGCCAATAATTTTAGCCGCCTAAAAGCTGCCATTGCGAAAAGATGGCCCCGTATAGCAGTAAGCGGGATTAAAAGAAGGAATTTTTCATGCCTCTAGCTCCCTTTCTTCCAAAAGACTGGAACGACCATTCTCAGCGACTCTTAGTAATTTTGGAAAATACTCCAGAAGAGTGTGCTATTCAAAATACTCTAAATACTAAAATAGTAATGAACCCTGCAATGTACCCAAAGCATGGTTTACCTGTTGCTATATTTCCTTTTTCTGATAGGGATTACCACAATCTAAAGCCCAATGCAAAGGGTATTTTGCTTTCTAAATACCGCGCTAAATGCCTAGCTTTCATTGAAAAGTATAAACCAACACACGTTATTTTTTCAGGCAATGATAATCCTTGGGACATTCCTTTTAACCAGTTGGGTTGGGTTTATAAGAAAAATGGAGTTAGAGTAACCACTTCTTTAGATTTAGATAAAATCTACAGCTACAAAGGAGGGGTTTATGCCAACGCAGTTGGTCTTTTTATAGACCACCTTAATACTCTACTTGGAACTTCTAATGGACGCCCCCTACAGAACATTGAACCATCTCCAGTTTACGTAGATACGTTAGAAAAATTTGAAAAACTTTTAGCTAAACTGGAAGAAAGTAGAGTGATAGCAATAGATACAGAAACAGCTGGATTATCTGTACACACCAACAATGCACTCTATACAGTTCAGTTTAGTGTTTCTTCAACTAAAGCATATATCGTTCCAGTAGACCATCCTACAACTCCCTTTTCTAAAGAAGACCTTAAGATAGTAAAACAAAAACTACGAAAGTTCTTTGCGAGTACTGGTAAAGAGCTTGTATTCTTTAATGGAAAATTTGATTTGAGAATACTCCGTGTCTTTCTAAAAGTGGAGTTCATAAGGCATAAAATATGGGAAATTAGGTCTGGAGAACATGCTTTAGACGAAGGCGTACAGCTATTAGTAAATTTTAAGCCTAAAGGAGCAAGTAAACTTTATAACCCAGGTAATTTAGCTAACACAGTATCGAGGTATGGTAACGATTTTTATTACGGATCAGCTTTCGGAAAGGATGACCGGTCTACAATAGGTCACATTGCTTGTGATAATCCAGATTTCTTAAAGTATGCAGCAATGGATGTTCAAACAATTTTTGGTGTTAGAGACTGCCAGCTACAAAGAGCAGAAAAACAAGGTAGGTTAAATTCTTTTAGAAAACACATGCTTTACCAGATGGGACCTACTGAACACCAACTATCACTGCTTGAGCAAAATGGGTCTTTAGTTTCAATTCCAAAAATTAAAGAATTAGTCTCTAAAAAATCTCCTATAATTAAAATTATTGAGGAATCAACTTTAGAACTTTCAATGTACCCCCAAGTAATACAGGCTAACAAGTTAGTTGCTCAAAAATCATCAACTGCAAACCCCTTATTTGGTACACCCTGGGTGTTTTCTTGGACAAAAGGAGACCATCTAAAAACATTATTTTTTGAAGTCTTGCAGCTTGCACCCTTATCAAAGACTAAGTCGGGTAAAGACGCTATTGACAAAGAATTTATTGCGTTTTACAAAGATAGGTCTTTTATTGTAGATTTGTATGGTCAATTAGCAGAAGCTAGAACAGTTGCAAGAACTTTCCTAACAGGAGTTTTGCAGAGGTTAGAATTATCAGAAGATAAAGATTCAAAAATGCGTTCAAGATTTGATGTATTCAATGTTGATACAGGACGCTTAGGTTCTGCTGACCCAAACCAGCAGAATTTTCCTTCTCGTGGTAAGTTAGCAAAACTGGTTAAGTCTATATTCATAAGTGCTGAATCTCATATTTTAATCAAGTACGATTATTCAGCACATGAAGTTAGATGCTGGGCAATAGCAGCAAACGACGAGGTACTCGGCTCCGTATTTGAAACAGGAAGACAGCTCCGTAGAAAGTTAATTAAAAATCCAACAGAAGAAATACGGCAGGAAATAAAGAAAAAAGGTGACTTGCATATTCTTAATGTAAAGAGGTTTTTCAATAAATGGGTGGAAAAATCTGATCCATTGCGAGAAGCAGTTAAATCGGTTATATTTGGAGCAATCTACTTAATGACAGCAAGAACTCTTGGTAGAAATACGAAAAAACCTGAGATTGTTGAAATACAAGCGTTAATGCGAAAAGCTCGAGATGAAAAACAACCCATTGAACCGTACATGGAAAGACTTGAGGAGCTTTTAGAAGAGGATAGAACCGAGTATGCAAATAACATTCTTAATAAACTATTTTCTGCATTTAAGAAATCTTCAAAATGGTTAGATTCCGTTACAAGAAGTGCCGCAAAAAAGCAACAAGCAGAGTCTCCAATAGGCCGAGTTAGGCATCTTTGGGCTACTCTTTTTGAAGATAAAAGTCTAACTGCTAAACAAATAAGAAGAGGAGCAAATGCTCCAATTCAGGGTTTTGGCTCTGAAATAGGTGTAGTTTCTTCCTACTTAATATGCAATACGTGGAATAAACTCTTTCCCAAAGTAAATGTTGAGTTTAGCAGAATAATCCACGATGCGTCTTATTTCCATGTTCCAATAGAATACTCTGTAGAGTTTATTCATGTTATGTCATACATGGCAACTACTGGAGTTGCAGATTACTATGAAAGGCATTTTGGACTAAAAATGGTAGTCAATCCTGAGATAGAAATTGAGCTTGGAGTTTCCGATGACAAGTTTGAAAAATGGAATTGGGAACTGCCGTCTTTGGTTTCTTTAATGGAAAAAACACTAAAAGACAAGGGGGAAACCCACAGTCTAAAGCACATATTTAGATCTTGGAAGAATAACTCAATGAAAAATTTTCCACTATTGAATGTAGAGTTATCCAAGGAATTGAGAACTGAATACCAAAAACTTAGAGCATAAACTATGGTTGAAAGAAGAATCCAATACCTAACAGGTTTAGAATCGCTAATTACTTTTGAAGATCCTCCTGGAACTTCACACATCTTTCTAATTGAAGCCTACCCTCTAAAGTTTAATATGTTTTGGGTAAGACTAGTAGAGTTAGAAAGGTTAGAAAAATCTAGAGCAATGAAATCGTATTTAAGAGAATGTTGGTCTAACCGCATTTACTGTTCTTCTATTTTAAGTTTTATGCCAGCATTAGTATTATCAGTAGCAGAAAGAGTGGATTTAAGTAATCCAGAATTACTTCACCTAAATTTTGGCGGCTCTCTACTCAATGAGTATCCCAAGTTAAATTTAGAACAGTTAACGGGCAACCCAAACACTGTAGTTCATTAGGAGATTTTAATGACACTTCAAACACTAATACCTTGTTTAACTCCTCAAGGAATACTCTTAGGAGCTTTTTTAATTACTCCAACAGATTTAACTAATGTTGGAGTTTTTAATTTTTCAGAAGGGTCAGTTTCACTAACTTGGATTACATATCCAGTGGATGCAACAAACCCTTCGGGACTTAGATCCTTTTACGCCTATGTTACAAATAACCCTTCGCAATTACCAGGATTTTCTTCTTTTGTCCCTGCGGATATAACCAACTATCAGAGATGGAATGCTCCTCAAGTGGGAGGTGGGTTATCATCTCAACAAAACAATCTTCTTGAAGTTATACGGGGTGGCTTTTACTCCAATAGGAATTTGTTAGTAGTACCCTCGTCAAGCGGAACTACGCCTACTCAACCCAATACTTGGGAAATAACTTTAGCTGCTTCTTCATTAGAAGGAATTACATTTGTTGACTTTGATTGGACACTTTTAATTGCTGGAACTTCCATACTTCCAACCTCAAATCCGACTGGTATGAAAGCTATAGTTGTAGGTACATCCAATCAAAACAACTTGTTCAATACGGTAAGAATACTGCTTCTTACGAGCCCTACTCCTGGTACATATAGCTTTGGATTTTTAGTAACCCAGGTTAGCGGAACTGTAACTGCAACTCTTAATTTAATCATTGACTAGCTTACAATTAAAAAATGAAAATTTACATCTCAGGTCCTATGACAGGTATAGAAGACCTTAATTTTCCAGCCTTTCATTTTGCAGAAAAGGTACTAAAATCTGTTGCTCAGCAATTTAGCACTCATATAGAAGTAGAAAACCCTGCCAGTTGGGGGTTGCCAGCCGAACCCTATGAGGATTGCATAAAATTTGCTATTACTAAACTTATGGACAACTGTAAATATGTAATTGCATTAGAAGGCTGGGAAAACTCTAAAGGGGCTAACGCAGAAATAGCAGTGGCTATAGCCCTTGGAATTCCTGTTCTATCTTTAGAGGACGTAACCTCAATTTTTGGAGAAAAGAATGAACAAACCCCAAATGAGTCTATCTGACGTAATCACTGAACTTGAACTATCCTATAAGCAGGCACTTAGTAATCACGAACCCTATCTAAGGATAAGCTTTAGTGGGTTATTAAACACTTTAATACATCTTTATAACCAAAAAACACAACTAGAGAGGGAAAATGCACTTGGAGGGAGTGCAGAACCTTTTATCTGGAAACCTATAGAAACTGCTCCTAAAGATGGAACTACCATACTTGGTGCGATTATCATTAGATGTACCCGCAAAGAAATTTCTTATATGTTTGCTGGAGCAGTAAATTACTTGGAAGGAGAGTGGTGCAGTGAGTATAGAGTTTCTAGAAAGAGCACTCATAATTTAACTCATTGGATGACCCTTCCAAAAACACTTGAAGGAGAATAGAATGGAGAATAGTTTTGAAGTTTTAGGGAAAGGTTACGTAAAACTCATTGAACATTGGGGTTCAGACGAGAGAATAATTGAAGCTGCTAGAATGTCTACTTCAAAGGGGTTTAATGGGTGGGGCGAACCTTGTAAGAATTGTGAAGGTAAAGGAAACTATTATATTGAACTTGTTTTAACACATTGCAAGGAATGTGATGGACAGGGGCATATTACTGGAGATGAAAAGCTACTCAAATTTCTATACACTAACAACCACTCGACCCCCTTTGAGATGGCAGGTTTAATCATTGAAGTTAAAGCCCCTATCTTTGTATTTAGAGAATGGCATAGGCATAGGACACAGAGTTACAACGAAATGTCGGCTAGGTATATTCCATTACCCAATGAAAACTACACTCCAACTCTTACTAGATTAATTTTAGGGTCTAAATTTACAGCAAATAAGCAAGCTACAGGTACAGCGGAAATAAACATTGCAAAGGCGGATCTTTGGCTATCTGAATTGGCAGCTTTGTATGCTTACGCTCAAGAAGTCTATGAGAAGGGACTGGAAGCTGGAGTTCCTAAAGAATTAGCAAGACTTTCTGTACCCGTTGCTAGGTTTAGTAGAATGCGCGCATCGGCTAATCTTCTAAATTGGCTAAAATTCTTAACATTAAGAATGGATAGCAAAGCTCAATGGGAAATTAGAGAATACGCAAAAGCGGTTGGAAATTTAATTTCTCAGAAATTTCCAAAAACTTGGGAGCTTTTTGTAGAACATACGTTAAGGAGTGAGCAACAATGAAACAAGATCCTAAGGTTTTATCTTCGTATAAGAGCATGGAAAATGAAGTAATGAACTTTTTCTTCGACCCTTCCAGAAATTCAAGTACAGTATTGCATGGACTTAATGCTTTGCAGTCTAAGATAGATAGTTTGATTTTAATTCTGGAAAAAGAAGTTGCTAATGAACAGGACATTGCTCAAGAAAAGGAAAACGCCTCAAGTGAAGAAAACTCGTCTTATTTGGATGCTTATGGAATTGGAAAAATACTAAAAAACTCTTTTTTAGGAAGGAGAACTTAATGTTTCCTTTTAGTAGGAGAAACCTGGTGTTTCCTGCAATTATGACTAATCCTAAAGTTTGCATTCCTTTAAGTAGTCCAGTAGTAATTACTGGAGAGGTACTAAACCAAGGATTGCACTTTGATGAAGTGATTGTTAGAAACGGCAAAATCAAAAGCAAGTTAAATGGATTAAAGGGCAAGCCCCTTAACGGAAAGTTTAAGGTAATTTTAATTCCTGAGTGAGCTAAAATGGAAACTAATCAAAGTAAAAAGATCCTTTTATCCGAATCTACTTTTTTAGATATTGTAAAAGGATTGGCAAAAAAGATTCGGGAATCTGAAGAGTATTCTGTTTCTACGCTTAAATACATTGTTGCACCAAGCCGAGGAGGGTTAATTCCTGCGGTTCATCTGTCTCATTTGCTCAATCTCCCTTTAATTGTTTTAGAAAAACACGAGTTAACCTCCCTTAAATCTAAGGTAGAATTTAGGTACAGTTTAGACAATGATGAAGCGGAGCAGTTTGAAAACATTAAAATTATTCTAGTAGAAGATATTTCTGATACAGGTAAAACCTTTCAGACCATGCTTAGCGGGCTGAACTCTACAAAAAACGTAATAACAGCTAGCCTTGTTTGTAGAGGCACTACCTCATTTTCCCCTGACTTTTTCGGTAATTACTACATAGGTAACTCTTGGGTAGTATTTCCTTGGGAGCACAAACCCATAATCAATAAAAAATGATTAACATTAAGAAATTTGGCGTTTCTGGAGTATTGTTTAATAAGCAAAAGCTAAAGGTTGAGCCAGGAGTAACTTACATATATGGCAAGTCTACTCAAGAAAATGGCAATGGAAATGCAGTAGGTAAATCTCTGTTTGCAACCTCTATAGCTGAAATTCTGTACGATACTCCAATAGTCGGTACTCGCCAAGACAAGTCTACTGCTACGTATTTGCTCGAATTTGATTCTCACAGAGTAGTTTCTAAAAATAAAAAACTCTCCGTTACTGAAAATGGAAAGGCAATAAAATTTAGAACAAAACAACTAGCTTCAGAATGGCTTAAGAAGCATTTTCCAGTTTCCGAAGAAGAGTACAGAACATACTGTTTCTTAGATTCAATAACTCCACATCCTTTAGTTAGAGGAACTTCTTCACAGCGCAAGGAGTTCTTTACTAACTTCTTTAGAATATCCTCAATAGATACCGCCCGTCGAGAAGTAAATTCTAAGCTAAACTACTTAAAAGTAGAAAGAGCAAAACTAAATGAGGTTGTAGCTCAACTAAAGGAATGTAGTACTCTGTCTAAACAAGAGTTTATCTCAAAACAATCTAGATATAAACACTTGCAAGAGGAGCTTGAAAAACTCTCAAAAAGCTACGAAGAGTACCAAAAAGCAACTCGAAATAATGAACTAAGAGCGTTGTATAGAAGCGACTTAGAAATAGCTGGAAATCTTTCCTACAAACGGTTAGAAAAACTAGAATTACTACTAACACAAAGACAAAGTACAAATGATAAAGCGAAGGAATACTCGCAATATCTCAAAAGAAAAGAAAACTTTGAAGAGTTGGCTAAAGGGATAGACTTCTCTGTACCAATTGAAGAACTAGTCAAAGCCAACGATAAATACCAAAGACTTTTAGGCAAGTTGGTGGAACCAACAAAACCAAAGAAAGTAACTTTGCTAAAAAAGGTGGAATTTTCTCAAGAACAGCTAGATGCCCTATCAATAGTTAATCAAAAAATAGCGTATGCAACTAAATTTTCTAAGGGCAAGTGCTTTGCTTGCGGTCAACCTGTAAAAGTAGAAGATTTGAGTAAGCTGCAAGAAAAAAAGAATGAGTTAACAAAGCTAAAACAGCAATCTGAAGACTATAAGAATTCAGTAGCTGAGTATAAGCTTTATAAAGAAAAAATAGTACTGTATAGAGAAGAGGTAGAGCAGTTTAGAAAAAACGAGGAAGAGTTGAAAAGACTAAAACCCTTTGTTAGGCTCTACAATGCCAGAATAGAACTAGAAGAACCTAAACACGTAAAAAAGGTTAATTCTGTACCCACTAAAAAATTAGAAAAGTGCATTGCGGCTTTGAAAAGATGCTTACCTAATAAAGATATTTTAGATCTTCCAGAAAGTAAAGTTGTAGAGTTTAATATGGAAGCTTTACTAAAATTACAAGAAGAATTTGCTCAGTTACGGGTCGAGCTTAAAGCTAACAAACTCAATAGGGAGAAAAGGATCACTCTGCTTGAGAGGAAAGACAAATTAGAAACTATTCTTAAAAATGAAAAAGCTCTTCAGTTGCTCTCAAAAGCGTATTCTGATAAGGAATTAAAACACCTTATAGTTAAGTCAATTTCTGAAAAATTAGTTGAGCTTGTTAACTTTTACAGTAAAGCAGTTCTTCCCTCCTCTACTTTTGATATTAAGTGGGGTACGCAACTTTCTATTTTGGCTACACGTAAATCTGGAACCACAGATGTTAGAAAGTTATCCGCAGCAGAAGCTAAGCTGTTTACTTTAGCTTTAGTATTGGCATTACTGCACTTTGTTCCTTTACATAAGAGGTGCAACTTGCTAATACTTGATGAGCCTTGCTCTTCATTTTCTCCTCATACTCGAGAAAAATTTTATTCATTTTTACCAATTTTACTAACTATTATACCCTCTATAATCGTGGTTACTCCAGACCCAGATGAAAGAATGCCTGGGGCTAGGGAATACACCATAGTAAGAAATAAAAAGGAGTCTAAACTTGTCTCGGGACACCCAACTGAAGCGTAATCTTTACGCAACAAATTACTGGGCTCCACTTGATGTGCACGTTTATTTACGAAGGCACAAAATAGGGCACACTTTTGATAAAAAAATGTTCGGAGTACCTACTCTTGAATTACTAACCGACCTTCGTGGAGTTGACTCTCTTCTTCCTAAAATCTTCTTTGGAGCAACAAGTTCCATTCTATCCTATGGAATACCTTGCCTTGACTATACTCGTGGAATGAAGGTCTGTATTGATTACGTCCTTAAAACTCCAAACTCAATAACTGTAAATAGAGGTTACAAGACGGTTATGGAGTATGTTAATAGTTGTTGTTATTCGTCTGCCTTATCAGAAGCAGAAACTGTAATTTTATCCATAAAGGATACTTCATTTAGAAAAAGGATTAGCCTAGAACTAATGAAGTACTTAAAAGGGGAATTGACTGTAGTAAAATTACAAACTATTTGTGGCTTACATGAATATAGTAATGAACTATTGAGTGTTCTACCCAAACTAGATACTTTAAGGTTAGCAATTCAACATTCTAAGATTTCATCTGTTAAGGAAGCTTCCTCTAAATTTAGAGTGTCTGAGTTTGATATAAATTTTGTATTAGCGGAGAGAAAAAATGAGCATGAAGTTTCGGTTTGAAGTACCCTCAGTAAATGCTGTTCTTGATATAGTTACAGCACTAGCCCCACCTTCTGGAGGTTCCGTTAGCTTAAATGCTACCAATGGAAAATTGGTAGTAACTTCTAAATCTGAGTTGGATTTAGTAGTGGCTAAAATTCCTTGTGAGGTCGAAGGTTCTGCTCATTTTGCTATTACCTTAGATACATTTAAGCAAGCAGTTAAGGGCAAATCTGCAATGCAAGGGGAGTTTCTTAACGACCAAGGTTTGGTATTAACCAGTAAAAACTATAAAGCAGTTTTGGCTACTTCTGATGCAGATTCAGTTGAGTATCCAAAAATTGAACCAGATGAGGTTCTAACTATTACTCCTGAGATGGGGAAATTTCTACTCAAAGCTGTGAGTAAAGTAGCGCTATCCCCATTGGGTGAAACTTGGATTCCTCTATCTATTGTTAGTACGGAAAAAGGAACAACTGTTATATGCTATGACCCCTACAAAGTTTTGTGGATGAAAAATTCTAAACTTGTTGGTAATTTTAGAGTAACCCTTCCAGTAACCACAATTAAAAATATACTATCTTCGCTATCTGGTAGAGAAATAACTCTAAATTTGACTAAACAATTAGTTGAAGTTAAAGCAGGCTTAGTTAAGGCAGCTGTTGCACTTCCTGGAGAAAGTACAATTCCTTTAGACTCTGTTCTTGAGATTATTAAAAAGAAGAATACAAGTGAGTTAAATGAGTTGGATAAAGAAGAAGTCTCTAGTTTTTTAGAAAATGCTAAAGCAATAGCAGTTGGAAAATTATCTGAAATATCTGCCAAGGAAAATGTATGGAAAGTATCTTCGGATAGTGGCTCCATTTCTGCCAAGTTAAAAAATGCAAACTTGACCTTCAAGATGGATTGCACAGTATTGAGCGACTTAGTTGGAAAATCCTCGAAGGTAGTGTTGATGGGGGTAAATGAGAGTGCGTATTTCTTTTCATTAGGGGATAACGCCTTTGCTTATGGTTCACAAAATCAGTAAAAAATAGCAATGACTTACTCCAGTATAATTACTACCTATAGTGACCTTCCTAAAAATTACTTTTGGAAAAAAGAAAATGGGACTCTTTTTCCAACAGTTGACCTTAACAAAGGAATTTACACAGTAGGCGCCCCTTTGGACTTATCACTGTTTAGCTCTGTTTTTGTGCTTAACCAAGGCAACAAAGAAGTAGGATATTACTTTCAATCCCCTTATAAGGAAAAAGTAAGTAAATTTTTTTACTTAACTTGGTTTAGAAGTAATGAAGGAAAGGCAGAATCCTACAGAGCGTCATTAAAAACCGAAAATTTACTCATTCTTAATTTTGAAAACCATGGCTTATTAGCAATATCCCCTCAATGGAATTTTAGACTGTCCCAAATATTTGAGAACCAATGAAACTTATGTTCACCTCATCCAAAGAATTCCAAAAATTTAAGCAAGAATTTGCAAATAGAGTCGAGATAGACCAGGACACTCTTATAGCTGAAATTCTTACTCTTCATAAATCTAGGTTATCACGAAACATAGTTGGAGAAAAACGGTACTCTCCTAAAACGCTCATTGATGCTTCCCTTAGTGACTTATCTACTCGAGCTAGATTTACTGAGTTATTTGTGAGATTAGATATCAATGTGTCCAAGATGGAGCTTTTAATTAAAGTAATAACTAACTATATAGTTTCAGAGTATGGGGAAGAGTTAAAAGCTGAGTACAAAACAGTAGGAGAAAGAAACGCCTATATTGACCGTAAACTGGCTAAATACAAACGACAGATAAAAGAGGGGCAACAAGTAATGGAGATGCTTCAAGCAGTAATAAAAGACATAGACATGGGAGGGTATTTGCTAAAAACTTGTATTGAATCCCTAAAACTTATTGACCCTAAAAACAATGTGGTCTAAAAATCCGATACGTATTGTTCAAAGGGAATCTTTATTTTTGCCCTACAAAGAAGTTAAAAACAATGCTAAGTCAATAATTCAAAAATACACTCATTCTTTTTTTCAAGAAAAGGTGTGTTCCAAGTGTGAGTGGTTACCTGAAAGACATGCGGAATTTGATGTCTGCCAAAGGTGTCCAGCGTTCATAGGCTCTTATCAGCTGGCCAAAAAGGTAAAAGTAGGGAAGAATACATACCTTAAAGTTCCAGTAGGGGCTACGAAATACATACAGTCTAAATTCCCTAATGCAAAATGGGTACATAAATCTCCAACTACAAAAATTTCTCCCTTTGAAGTAACGGAAAAACTGCACGACTTTCAAACTATTGCCGTTAAGGAAATGATTAGGGCAAAAAGAGGAGTTTTACAATCTCCTCCAAGGTCGGGCAAGACCGTTATGGCAGCAGCAATAATACAAAAATTGCAGTGCAAAACACTAATACTTGCTTCTCAAAGAGAGTGGCTTCTTGGGTTTCAGGAGACTTTTATTGGTTCAAGTACTCAAAAAGGGTTTACAAACATCTCAAAAAACCGAATAGGGTTTTGCAAAAAACTTGAAGACTTCGAAAAGTTTGATATTTGCTTAGCTACAATTCAATCTTTTTATTCTTCTAAAGGTGCAAAACTTTTATCTGCTATAAAGTCATTGTTTCCTGTTATAGTAGTAGATGAAGTTCATTATGGAGCAGCAGACAAATTCATTGGAATTTTAGGAAAGTTAAACGCAAGGTACATTTTTGGTCTATCTGGTACTCCAGAACGAAAAGACGAAAAATTCTCCTTAATTAACTCTGTAATTTCTCCAGTAGCCCATAAGACGAATGTTGAAGTATTGAGACCAACAGTAAAATTAGTTAGAACGAAATTAACAAAGTCTTATGCTCCTAATACACCTTTTCACCGCATTATCTCTGGAGTAGAAGGAAACCCTAAAAGAATTAAGCTAATTGCAAAACACGCTATCGAAGATATGGAGAAAGGTCATTCAGTTTTAATTCCAGTAAGGCTAATTAGAACAGTTCATAAAATAATCTCAGAAATAAATAAACAGGCAGGTAGAAAAGTAGCATTTCCTTTTTACGGCGGAATGAAAAAGGAAGAACGGGATATTACGATTCAACGAGCTCGCCTATATAAAAGAAAAATAATAGTAGGTCAGATATCAATGGTATCCACTGGCATAAATATTCCTAGGTTAAGTTGCCTTTATGAAGTAGCAATTAGTTCAAACATTCCAAAATGCACTCAGCGAGTTTCCCGCATACTTACAAAAATAGAAGACAAACCTTCTCCCATTCTCAAGTTGTTTTTAGATAATGTAGCAGTAAGAAAGCGGTGCTTAGCAAATGAGTGGTTCCGCGGAATAGTTGCAAGGTTTAAGCCAATAATATCAGAAAAAGATTCTGAAATTTTGCATGAGTATTTTAAGGAAAAAGACTTTTCTAGGCTAGAACTTTAGGGGCTATCAGGAGGTTTTATGAGGATAAAAAAGAAGTACGAAAACGATAGAGTAAAAATTACAAAGATGTGTGAAGCAACCCCAGGATGGGTTAGACCCATTCCAAGTTTTACGTTTGCTCCCAAGGACTTTGTTATTGGTCATTCTGAACTTAATCAAACCATTGTATCTGTAAATAGACAGTATGCTTCTTTTAATTCGTTTAATGAGAATTCAAAAGCTCCTGTGTTTTACCTATGTTCGGGTGCAGTTGACGATACATTGGCAGCAAGGTTTGCTTCTTACTTGGGGTGGATTCACGAGCAGGAGGGAGGAGAGCCAGCATGGGTTCCTTTGTATGGAAATTTTTCTAAAATTGAATTTGTAGAAGAACCCACTCTACTCATATTATCTGGTTTAACTGCTACCTCCACCTCAGTTAAAGTTGAAAAATGCCGAGATGCCCTAATTAAATGGTCTCACTTACCACGAATTGTTGTAGCATCAGGCGATGACCCAATATCTTTGGGTTATAGATTAAACTTGATTCCAAATAGCTTCGCCTATTTTGGAAGTAATTTGTTGAAAAGTGGTGGGTCAGAGGTAGTATAAAAATGGCTATTAAATTAGCGTCACCTCGCGCAGAATTAACTGTTCTACGAGGGTTAGTCCACTCCAAAAAAGTTAGTGGTGCTTTACTTAATTTAGTTGATAAATCCTACTTTTCTTCAAACGAAGCGAAAACGATTTATGAGTATGTTAATGACCATGTAGCAACACATGGTGATTTACCTTCATTTAGACTAATGGTAGAAGATCCTTCCATAAGTAGAAAAGCTCGTGAGTTTTTTAGAGATTCTATACCTACAATAACTTCCGTAGAAGACGCTGTTAGAGCTGCCAAGGTACTCAACAGGTATAGACAGTCTCGCGGGGTGCATGCCATAGGAACTCACATTGCTAATAAATTTGGCGGGGATGCTGTAGATGTTCCTAAAATAATAGAAGAAATTAGTGAGGCCATAGTAACAGTTGGGGGGAGTAAAAATAATGCAGCATTAGTAGGTCATATAGGCAGGTCATCGAATACCGCAGAGGATATTGAAGACATACTTAATGGGGAATCTTCTGAATTAGTAATCCCCACGGGAATACGTGACTTTGACGAAGACAATGGCGGCTGGCTTCGTGGCTCTCTTGTATCCATGGGCGCTAATAGTGGCGCAGGGAAATCAGCAGTTGCGCTTAACGTGGCTCTAAATCAAGCATATAAGGGGTATAGAGTAATGTTTGTTCCCTTAGAAATGTCAAGGCAAGAGTTAGAGTGCAGAGCATTAGCTGCCATATCAGGAATTGATAACACAAGAATTTTACAGAGAAAACTAACTGAAAATGAAAAAACTTACGTTAAAGACAGATGGACTGAGTGGGAATATAAAGTAAAAAAGAGAAAAGGAAGACTGTCAATCTATAAACCAGACGACGAAGTATCTGTAAATGATATATTCAATGTAGCTAATGTGTATAGACCTGACGTTCTTTATATTGATTATGCTTCACTTCTAAAGGAAGCAGACGAAGACGATGCGTGGAAAGCCTTAGGTAGAGTGAGTAGAAAAAGTAAGTTAAATGCAGAAGCAACCAATAGGGTTAATGTGTTGTTAGTACAAATAAATGACGAAGGAAAGATTCGTTATGCTCGTAAAATTGGAGAAGACTCTTCGTCTTGTTGGATATGGAATGCTCCACATTCAGAAAGAGCTAAAAATGTAGGAAAAATTAAGATTGAGCAATTTAAGTCAAGAAACAATAATAGCAAACCTTTTTTCATTGGAATGAATTGGTCTCACATGAAAGTAGTAAAAGCATCATCTGTTCAAGAAGAAAAAGTTGGAGAGGTTCCCCATCATGCGTCAGATATTTAGGAGATAAAAATGAAATTTGAAGTAAAAGAAAACGAAGGATTTGCAGCTTTGCTGGTCAGCGAATTACCGTATTTTGTGCAGTCTACATTTATACAGGCGACCTTGTAGGTATAAGTGAAACCTGTATTAAACTAGAAAATCCAAAGATTGTTTACGAAACTGGGGCCTTTAACGAAAAAGAATGGAAAGATGCTCAATCCCTACCTAATGAGCTATATATTCAAACTGGGATGATTGAATCTTTTGAAGTGAGCATTCCCATTAAAAATATTCGCAGGTTTTGGTTATATCCAAAGTTGCTGTCAGGAATACACTCTATGTCATGGTCGTACACTGGGAAAAATTCGTATAGTGAGTCCGGTTCTGGAAATAGATCCCGTTGTAGGTGTAGGTCAGGAAACTGGAGTTGGGCGTGGTCAGAGTCAGGATCAAAATCAAGGGCAAATTCCAAGACTAGGTCTACCTCATAGCACAAAAGAGAGAAAAGTTCTGAATAAATCTTAGGAAGCTATTAGGAAACTAAAACAGGAGATTAGACTAAATGGCTGTCTACCACAAACCCAATGCACTTTTATCGTATTCTTTGGAGAATTCAAAAATGAAACCTTTTGACTATGTAAAAATGAAACCTTTTAACTTGGAAGCCGCCCTTGCTGGTGCGCCAGTTGTAACTAGAGACGGTAGGCCAGTGAAAATAGCAGGGTATAACCCGGATGCTCATGCAAGCGGTACCCTGACTGGTTGGATTGAGAAATCAATAGCTGGGTGGAATAAAAAAAAGGGGGGGAGGGCTGAAATGAAGGCTCTTAAATGTACGCAGCGCCCAAACCTTTTATCCATACATTAGAGTTTGCAGTTTTCAATTAAGGAGGCTAAGATAAAGCCAATGGTAGAAAGATTGCAAGTATCAGTAGGAAAACACATAGTATTTTGCTATGACGGTAATCCATGCTGGGTTATTCCAAAAGGTATATTTACTCACATAGAAGTTATAAGAAATTTTCCACCTGGAATTTTTATAAAATTGCCGTTTTTTGGTTACATTAAAGGAGCAGGGTGGACTTGTCCAAATACTACTCCAATTCCAAATGAAACTAGAGTTTGGCTTCCAAACTTTGTTCGTTTTGATATTGATGATTTCTACCATAGAACCTCTATAACATCAAGGAAAAAAGTTCTATCTTATGTACCAGAGGTAGCCAAGGCGGTAACTGTAAATAGAAAGACCAATGAGTTTTACTATAAAGTATTAGTTAAGGGAGTAGCAATAATTTCTTCGATAGAGGTACTAAAATGAAAGAAAGAAAAGCGCAACTACTTAAAGTTGCTAATTTACTATTGTCTGAATCTAACTATGCTGTTGATATTGCTTCGTTAAGAGGATTTTGTTTAGGAGCAAACATTGAAGCAAAAGATCTAAAACAATACTTAATGGAGCATCTTGGAGAGTTTCCTAAGTGTATTCCAGAAAATTTTATTTACGCCGCTGGACTGTAAAACAAAAGGAGGCCTAAATGCTTGCCAGTACATCTTTAGAGGTGGAAGCAGCCTTAGCCGCATATTCAGGTGTTAAGAATAGAGTAAGTAATTCCGTATTTATTTTATGTCCATACCATTCTGAAAAAACTCCGTCAGGTAGGATATTTTTGGATAATGGTTATTTTACTTGCTATGGCTGTGGACACAAAGCCCCGTGGAGTTCAATTAAAGAAAAACTAGGCATTGGAGATAAACCTTCCGATATTTATGCTGGTAAAATATCTATACCCGTAGAGTATGAAGAAGTAGAAAAATTGGAATTAAAAGAGTTACCAAAAGGAAAATCTTGGAGAGGATTTTCAACCTCATTTTTATCTTCCCTAGGAGCCAAACTACAAGTCTATAAGGGCAAAACTTGGGTGTGGTTTCCTGTGGAGGTATTAGGAATTCAAAGAGGGTACATTCGTGCCTTTATCAAAAAACCAAAGACTAACCTACCTTCATATTTTAATAGCTATGGCACTTGGTCTAAAGAATATGGATTGTTTTTATTTGACCAATCTGTAAATATAATGGACAAAGCAAAAAAGAAAACTCTAGTAGTAGTCGAGGGTCCTCGGGATGCCCTAAGACTGGTTAGAGCTAACATTCCAGCAGTTGCTCTATTAGGAGCTACAAACTTTACAGAGAAAAAGGCATCCCTATTGGAAATTGCTGGAGTTACAAAAATAATTTCCTGTTTAGACGGAGATTCGGCAGGTATAGCCGGAACTAAAAACATAGAGCATATTTTAAGTAGGGGTAATGGGTTAAGTCTAGAAGTATTTAGCTTGTCAGGGAAGGACTCTCCTTATTGGAAATTTAAGGATTTTGACTTTCCAAAAAAGGAAGCAGGGAAAGAAGGCGTGGAATTGTGGGACCCTTACTCTATGCCCAAAGCGAAATTAAACGAACTAAAGCAACTTTACTGGGAGTAAATTATGTCAAACCGCGTAATAAAAGAACCAAAGTTTACTATTACAAAAGATATACACCTATCTTATGGTCATAGGGTATGGACTCAGGAATTAGACCCAGAGTTTGCTTTAGATAACTCGTGCGTATGTAAGCATTTGCATGGACATTCTGGAACTATAACGGTTGGACTTAGTTCAGAAAAAGTAACAGATGGCTTTGTAACTGACTTTAAGCACTTAAACTGGTTAAAGCAGGCTGTGGATACTCACCTTGACCACAAGTTTATTATTGATAAAAACGACCCACTATATATGTATTTAGTAGGCTGTGCTGGCTATGAAAAGCAACCCTGTATGTTAAACGAAAAAGAATTTTTTGGAGGCGCATATTCCTTAGTCTCTCCTTTTGCCTTAAACAATTCACTTACAGAATTCGTTGAGAGCTTTACCGTTGTGAACTTTGTTCCTACATCTGAAAATTTAGCTAAATGGATTTTTGAAATAGTGGAAAAGAAAATGGAAAGATTAGCTACAGTAGATTTTGTTACATGGAAAGAAACAGAAAAAACTTCTGCAACTTATAGTTAAATATATTATAGATTAAAATGAAAAAAATCTGGATTACATTTAGTAAGCATGGATTACATAAATACCCAAATGCTCCGGTTGAGGTTGGATATTTAGCTAATGAGCATAGACACCTATTCAAGTTCAAAGTAACAATTGAAGTTTCTCACTTAGATAGAGAATTAGAATTTCACATGGTACAAAACTATTGTGAAGGCATGTACAGTTGTGGGGTTTTAGAACTGAGTAATAAATCCTGCGAAATGCTAGCAGTCGAGCTTTTAGACAAGCTTCACAAAAAGTATACGTATTTTCCTAATTCAGAGGATTTTAGATATCTCGAGGTTGAAGTTTCGGAAGATGGAGAATGCGGGGCCATTTGCGATGTAACTGATTTACTTAGGAAAACTTTAGAATGAACATTCTTGTAACCGGTGGGTTTGGGTACATTGGATCTAACACTGTTGTAAAATTAATCCAATCAGGTCATAAGGTAGTTATTCTAGATAACTTAGTTAATAGTTTTTTAACTACAATCTCAAAAATTGAATCTATAACTAAAAAAGGGGTGCCTTTCTTTCTTGAGGATTGCGGTAATACTTCCGTTGTCATATCCATTCTAAAAGAATATTCTATTGATACCGTAATCCATTTTGCTGGTCTAAAATCAGTAACAGAGTCTGTGCTTAAACCCATTGAATACTATAATAACAATGTTGCCGGTACCCTATCGGTGCTTTTAGCCATGAAAAATACTGGTGTAACTAGGTTAGTATTTAGCTCTTCAGCTGCGGTTTACGGAATTACAGAAGAATCACCAATAACAGAGTTGCATAGTTGCAACCCAGTAAATTCATACGGTCAATCTAAATACTTAGTTGAAAAAATTCTTAAGGATGTTTGTACAAGCTCTCCCATGTGGAAAGTATTGTGTTTACGGTATTTTAATCCCATTGGATCTGATACTACAGCTAGTTTGGGAGATAATCCAAAAAGCCAAACTAAAAATTTAATTCCATTGCTATGTAGAGTAGCTCAAGGTGAAATTCCCCATGTAGACGTATACGGAGATAACTTTAATACTCGGGATGGTACTGGAGTTAGAGACTATATTCATGTTGAGGATGTAGCTCAAGGCCACTTGGCTGCTCTTACTGCCCTTAATAACGTTGCTGGGTTTGATGTAGTTAATTTAGGAACTAGTAAAGGCTACACAGTATTAGAAGTAATAAAAACCATGGAAAAAGTTTCTAAAAAGTCAATACCATTTCAAATTTGCTCAGCTAGGCGAGGGGAGATAGATTGTTATTATGCGGATGTTACAAAAGCAAATAACCTTTTGGGGTGGAAAGCAACGCATGATTTAGAATCAATGTGTAGCTCAGCTTGGCATTTTGCAAACAATAAGGGATTAACTCATGCAAACAATAGTTCACTCCAGTATTCCTAAATATGCAGTAATTGGTACTAATAGCGCTGGAAAATCTACAGCTACGTATTTAGCCTGTGGTATTCTAAAACAACAAGGAATAAACGTTGATGGAATTTTTCAACAGGATAGGCGCAGACCATTTCCTACAGAGTTAATGGGAAAGTACTTAGAAGCTCATTATTGGCAGTTAGCTAATTTAATTTCTGTTGAGTCTTACTTTTCTCTAATACAGTCTGGTACAGACGTTATTTTATCCGATCGTTCAGTATTTGACTTATTTGAGTACGCTAAATTTCAATGGCCTCAATCTATTGGGGCTCTCGAGCAATTTATTTTGACCTATACTGCTACTTATACCAAGTTATTTTATTTGAAACCTATAGAGTATGTTGATGATGGTCAAAGACCTCCCAAAGATTTTGTTAATGCTGTTGACGTTTTAATTGAAAAAGACTTACCGGTTAATACAATAAGAATCCCTTTACAAAGAAATTCTGGAGTAAACCCTGGTGAGTTCATAGCTCAAAGAATAGCTTACGATTTGAAGTTAGCTAAATTAGGTTTAAACTCTATAAATTCTCGCCTTATTGGCAGTAGAGGGTGTATGACTCACCGCATAGATTCTGATTGGGATATTGTAACTACAGTAGGTGAAATTGAAAAGAATCCTTTGCTAAACTCTATTGAAAAAAGAAAAGATAGTGGAAAAAATTCTAATTCAAGAGGTCTGCTTGGAAAAGCTCCAACTCCCTGTTATATAGTAAAGAGTTCAACTTTTGACATTATAGTTCATGAGACCATTGAAGAAGTTATACTGTACGACTCAATAACTCCTTATACGGAAATTTTTCTATGAAACTTTCTAGGGATACAACTTTAGATAAAAAACTTCCTACTATTGGATATCATTATGCTCCAGCTGGGGCAGATAAGATATCCACCACAAACTTAAAATGTACTCCATATAATGAATATGCTCCAAAAATTAAAAAAATTAAAAAGGGGAGTACCATTATAACTGTTTGTTATGGGTTTAATAAGAAACTAACATTAAGTAGAGTTTTGCCCCTCAAAGATGCACAAATTACAGGAATAACCATACTCAAAAAAGCAAAGGTTAGCCTGTATAATGCCACCATGTTAACGGTAAACGAAACAACCCATACTCGACTAAATAACATAAGAAAGGCAAGTTACACTATTCAAGATAGCGGTGGGTTTCAGCTGTGGTCTGGAGTTGAGGACTTTTTAGACCCAAAATTGATAAAGAATAAACACACTCTTTGGGCAGATTCCGGCGTAGGATTAGACTTACCCCTTAGTGGCTGTTCAGATGAAAAGGTATTTTTAGCCGGAGCTAAAATGCTAGCGGCAAACAACCAAGTAATGAAAAGCAATAAGTACAACTTGATGAACGTTTCTCACGGAGGAACCTTAAAGGGTCGAGAAAAATGGCTAAACATTGTGCTTGAGGACCCTCAAACTTCAATGTGCATTGCTGGTCTACGGGCTACAGCGATGCAACAAAATATCTCGGGAGTAGGGGACAGAATATCTCCAGTAGCATTTATTTCTCACGTTCTTTTTACAATTCTTAAAACTCAAAAATACTATCAGCATTATCACGTATTAGGTGTAGCTACAGGATGGCAAATGTTTCTACTTTCATTGGTAGCCCATAACTTAGGTAAAACTATAACCTCAGATTCCGCTACAGCTCAACTTTCTGCTAAATCTGGATTCTTTTTAGAAAGCGACTCCCTAAAACCCCTTGGAAGAATACCGAAATCTGTAAGACAATCATATTGCAACTGTGAAGCTTGTAACTTAGTTGGTAACAAATACTGGTTTTATGTTGTAGACCAGCTTACTATGCTCCATAACTTGTATAGTTTAATAGATTGCGCTGAAACTGCTAACCGCTATGCTGAATATGCTATAAAAAATAATGTTTCTTTTTCTGACATAACTACTGTGGTTTTAGGATCTACCTCATCAACCAAGCACACTGATAAGGCTATTTTTGAGGCGGTTAAATTAGTAAAAACTACAGATTATAAAAAGTTAAAGGAAGTTTCAGTTTTTACTACTCCTACAACTCTGTTTACTCAAAAAGACGAGCTAATTCAGACGCGTAAAGTCCTTAAAAAATATGGAGAATATTATGGAACCTCCTTTTTTACTCCGTAGTCAAGAACCACATTTATTTACTGGAATAGAAGTCGAGCATTCCCCGTATTTTGGAGAAAAAACTCTTTTTGTAGTTGGAACCGTTGAAAAAGAAAAAATAGAAAAAGCTCTAAAAATAGAAAACTGTACGCATTTATATTTGGGAGCTAATCAACACTTTTCAGATTACGTAATTGAGTTAGCAAAAGAATTTAGTAACTTAATTCACGTAACTGTTGATATTCCTTATTTGCTATATATAGATGAAGTGTTTAGTAATGAGCTACTTCACCCAAGTCTTAAAAAAGTACACTTTATGCTCAGTGCCCCACTTGTAGTTTCACACAGATTACTTTCCATTAAAGTTGATGATTCTGTAAATAATAGGCGTAATCCAGGAGTGTGGGTGTTTCCTATTACGTCAAATACTAAAAATTTTACACCTTGGTCAGCTTATAAAAATGATGTACTTTTAGGAGAAAAGTTTTGAAAGTATTTTATATGGGGTTAGAATCAATAGTCTCAAGATACACCTACCAATTAACTAATTGGAATACTCGAGTATTTGAGGAGCTTGGAGTTAATTACGAGATAGTTACTGGGGAAGAAATTCCAGAGGCTAAAGGACATATTTTAGTAGGTTCAGTTTTGGATGCGCATAACCGAGGATACTACTCTTTAACGCAAACAGCTAATTTGGTAAAACTACACCAACAAGGTAATATAACCAGTACAGATGTAATTTTTTATGAGGATATGTTTACTCCAGGAATAGAAATTCTTCCTTATATTTTTGCTCAAGTTCCTATGAATAAACGACCTAAAGTTTTTGTTAGGTGTTTAGCGCAAACTATTGACCCAGACGATTTTACTAACCGGGAAGGTATGTTTGGTTTCATGAGAAGGTACGAACAGTTAGTAGATTCTTTCGTTACTGGCATTCTATGCGCTTCGGAAGAGATGGTGGCTAACTTAAAAATTGCTGGATTTAAGTCTGACTTGTATGTAACTGGTTTACCCTTTGGTAAAGCTGAAGTTCAAGAGAGAGTTACACCTACTCCTTTTGAAAACCGTCCGAAAACTGTAGTATTTGCTGCTCGGTGGGATAGTGAAAAACAACCTAAATTTTTTATAGAGGTTGCAAAATTAGTAAAGAAAAAACTTGGAAATTCAGTAAAATTTGTAGTCTTGAGTGGAAGAAAAGGAATAAACTCAAATGATTTAGACTTGAAGACTGCTGCTATTGAGGCTATTCAAGACTCAACTATTGAGTGGAAAGATGGGCTTTCCAAAAATGAATACTACACGTGGCTAAATAACAGTAGAGTTCTTTTTAATTGTGCATTGCAAGATTGGGTTAGTAATACGGTAAGTGAAGCCGATGCTTTAGGCTGCAATACTGTTTTTCCTGCGTATAGATCTTTTCCAGAGGTTTTCAAAAGTAGCCGAGAACATTTGTATATACCGTTTAATGTGGAAGACGCAGCACTCCTCATTGAAAAAAATATAGAACAACCACAATCTGATTTAGGAGAAGTTTCTAGTAATCAGAATCTTTCCATATATAAAACAGTCAAAATTTTTCAGGGAGTAGGTAAAGAGTACCTACGGTCAAATTTAGACTATAGAGGAAAGTTGTACGGAGCAATTTCAAAAGGAGATTAAAATGTTAGTACGGTTTAGTTTAGCAAATGGAGGAGATTTTGCAGTTACTCCCTCCAATGTTGTAGCAGTGTATTGGGGCAAAAAAGAAAACTCTGTTGACTGTATTCCAACTACAATCGTTCTTGGGACTGGTGAGGAATTCAATACAGAAGAAAGCTTTGACGAAGTATTAGAAAAACTTGGTTCCATTTAGGCTTATTCCATGTTTAATTATACTGAACTTTTTTATTCATTGCAGGGCGAAGGGGAAAGAGCTGGCGTACCCTCTGTTTTCCTCCGTTTGTTTGGCTGCAATTTGAGATGTCCTGGCTTCTACGGTAAACAAAAGGTAGACTCTATTGACCCTTCCCAATACTCCAAGTTTGAAGATTTGCCCCTCATGGACGGTGGATGTGACACCTACGCTTCTATTTACCCCCAATTTTCTAAATTTGCTCAAAAGATTACAGTAGAAGAACTTGTTAAAAAGCTGTCTAGTTTTGATTGCCGAGACCTGGTTATTACCGGTGGAGAGCCACTGTTACCGGGGAATCAACGTAGGTTAGTAGAGCTACTTACTAACTTTGAGTTTAGCAGCTTACCTTTTGATGTAATTACGTTTGAAACGAATGGTACGCAAGAACTAATTCCTGAGATGGTAAAAGCAGTGGAGGACACAGGATTTACATACTTATTTTCTGTTTCTCCAAAATTGTCTAATTCAGGTGAAACAGAAGAAGCAAGAAAAGTAAGACTACAGTTAGATTTTAAGCAGGAACCGGAATGTTCAAATACTCAATACCTTAAGTTTGTTATAGCAACAAGAAAGGATGCGGAGGAAGCATTGCAGCTAGCCATGGAACTAGGAGCTACTCCTTTGAGTATTTATTTTATGCCGATGGGTGGAATTGTATCCACCTATGAATTACACAAAACTGCTGTAGCTAACTTGGCTTTGGAGTATGGAGTTAGGTACTCTGATAGATTGCAAGTTCCACTATTTAAGAACGATTGGGGCACCTAATATGAAAACACAAAAATTTAGTCACAGAGAATTAGTAAAGTCCAAGTTAGAGCAATTAGGTCGAGTTGATACCGCTTTAGCCAAATCTTTAGGAATTTCAAGGCTACCTGTTCAGATTGAAAGGTTAAGAAAACAAGGTATGAAAATTAACTTGATCCGTGAGTATACAGGGTCAATGTACTATATGTTAGAAAACTATACGCTCAAAAAAGGTGCTCAAAATGACTTACAGTGAAAATAACAAGTACATAGATGTTCTGAATTCCTACATTAAGGAAGACACTGCATTAGTTAATTACTATAATAAAACTTTGAAGTTGCCTTCTGGAGAAATAGGAAATAGATTACTTTTAGTGGAAACTAGACTACTTAATTTGTCAAAACTTGTTTGTGAGCTTATTACAGAGCTAGGAACAAATAAACAGTTACCAAAATACTACTGAGGAATAAAAGTGGCTAATACTGACGAAGCATTAGGAGCGGAAATAGGAACAATTTTAAGAAACAAGGGAATAGAAACTCCCATGTTTGGATCGAACTACCTGGACAACTTTTCAAAAATAGAAACACTGGCTCCATTAGTTGAGTCCATTCTAACAATTCTTGGAATGGACTTGAAAGATGATTCTCTTAGGGATACGCCAAAACGTGTTTCTAAGATGTTTATTGAAGAATTGTTCTATGGGCTTGACTACAGCAACTTTCCGGCATGTACAGCCGTGGATAATAAGATGCACTATGACGAAATGCTACTTGAGGGAGGTATAACGGTAAACTCTCAGTGTGAGCACCACCTTGTACCGTTCAAAGGACATGCGTACGTTGCATATTTACCAGCCAATAAAGTATTGGGGTTATCCAAGTTTAACCGAATAGTAGATTTCTTTAGCAGAAGGCCACAAGTTCAGGAGAGGCTAACAGTACAGATTGGTACCTCCATACAGCATATTGTAGAAACGCCAAATGTTGCGGTTGTACTAGAATGTTCTCATTTTTGTGTTCAATGCCGTGGAGTAAAAGATTCTGATAGTTGGACTGCAACGTCAATGCTCGGGGGTATTTTTAAGGAACAAGCGGTTAGAGTTGAGTTGTTTTCTCTAATAAACGGTAGACGAGGGAGGCATTAGTAATCCATGTCAATGACTTTAGACGATATTATTAAAAAATGCAAACCATTACAAAAGGATCTTGCTCTGTATGTAAAATTTAGGTCTATAAAAACAGGGAAGCAAGATGACGTGTATCCATTTATTGCTGCAAAAGCTTATTCAACTAAGCGTAGATTACCGGACGGACGTATGGTAACCAATGTAAATCCGGAAACTTACATTGCAGTAATTATGGTTATTGACAATAAAAAACACGTCAAGGTATCCTGTAGCTGTCCTTCCTTCAACTATGGAGGTTTTGAGTATTCTTTAGCTAAAAAAGGGGCTGCAGATATACAATATGGAGACGGGTCTGCACCGGATATAAAAAATCCAAAAAGAATTCCAGGAATGTGCAAGCACCTTGTTGCTTTAAGAAGTTATGTTAAGACAAAGTACAAGTTCTAATGGCAAAAACTTACCGTAAAAGTGAATCCTTTGAAGTTCTAAAAACAGTAAAAGACTACAAAGATAATCTCACAACTTACCAATGGCTTAATACTCTTGATTTCTTTATTGAGGAGGCCGTTAAACCTTTGGCGTTCGCGCTACCTACACTCACAAAAAACTTTTTAGCATTAGTTGCTGCTAAACAGGTCATAAATTCCCATACTCGTTATTGCCGAGGAGAAAAACAATCGTTAGTAATAAACATTTTTAATTTCCTGTGTACGGAAAAAGTAGAGTACCTAAGTGCAATAACTGTAAATAGGGGGATATGGTTTGGATTCTTTTCCTTAGCCCAGGGAACAGTAGAACCCTATATGTCAGTTATGAGTAATCCAGCCCAGTACTCCCAGTACCTAGTAGCCAAGGATTGGGAGCAAAAAAGACCTATTTGGCAATTCATTAAACAATCACAATACTGGCAGGACAAGGCATCATGGTTCAAGTCAATAATAGTTCAAAAATTTACAAGGTTGGCGTTAAACCGAGCAAAAGCATCGTATACTGCAATCGGTCATATAGTTGACTTAGATGATATTATCTCAGTTAATTTGCAATTTGTAAATAAAGCAGTAGAGAGGTGTGATACAAACAAGGGTACGTTAGCCACCTTTGTAAACACTTGGTTGTACTCTGCCAATGCAGAAGTTAAAAAGTTAATTTCAAAGAATGAAATGTCTTTGAATGACGAATTGTTAGTTGCGGATCAATCTGTCTCATGGGAAATGGAACGCTCTATGTCTGCAATAGCTAAAGAAGTAGACAAAGAAGGGTATGTTAGAGCCGTTCTTGGCATACCTGAGTATTTTACAGCAGTAGATTACCAAGTGCTTCAAAAAGCAGCAAAAGTAAGTTAAATTTAAGGAGAAATAAGAATGTCAATAGATTTAGAAGACACAAAAACTGGTGGATTTTCGGACTCACCAAAAATTCCAAGTATTGAAAAAGTATTACCGGTAGTTAAATGGAAAGCTGGAAAATATACCAAAATTCGTTTAATTGGTAAAGTTACTCCAACTGCCAAGTTTTGGGTTAAAGTTAAAAAGAAGGATGGGGGCATAACTAAATTTCCTGCCCCTTGCATTTCTTACGACCCATTAACTCAGGAACACGATGAGACAATAAAAGATCCTTGGTGGGAATATTATAAGCAGGAACGAGCTGCAATTAAAGACGGCTCGTTGGACAAAGAGGATGCTTTAGTACAGTACTCAACTGATTGTTATTGTAACGTAATAGTTAGAAGTAAGCAGCAAAAGGGTGGGGATTTTGAAACTCGCACTAAAGCAGAAGCAAGGACAGGATTCAAAGATCCGGAATCTGAGTCTGATACTCCTGTAGAAGTTGCACGTTTTACTTCCTCTGTTTTACGTAAAATAAAGGAGAAGAAAGAGCTAAATGAGGTAGAAACAAAAGAAGGTGTTACGTGTTACCCCTGCAATGACCCTCGTTATGGTTTTGATATTCTTGTTAAGTATAATGAGAATTCTGCGTCACCAAGCGAAACCTATTCGGTAGAGAAGGGTGAAGGTAGAACAAAACTTACTGAGGAAGAGAAGCTGTATCTTGTGTATGACATTGACAGTGTTGCAAAACTTCCTGAAAATGTTACAGAAGAATCAGTTATTAGTGATTTTAATTCATGGAGAGAAAGAATGGGAATTAAGAAACCTAGCAAAACAACTGTTTCAAAGAAAGGCAAAGGGCGTACAGAAGAAGACGAAGATGAGGATGACTTGGAAGAGGAAGAGGAGGATGAAGCGCCTAAATCCAAGGCAAAGAAACCCGTCAAGAAGTCTAAGAAAGTTGAGGACGATGATGACGAGGATTTTGATGACGAAGATGAAGAGGACGAAGCTCCCAAATCTAAATCAAAAAAGGCAGTGAAAAAGTCTAAAGTCGAAGATGAAGACGATGATGAAGACGATGATGAAGATGATGACTTCGGCGACGATAACGAAGACGAGGAAGAGTCCCCTAAATCTAAAAAGTCAGTTAAAAAGCCTGTCAAGAAGTCTAAGAAAGTAGAAGATGACGAAGACGAGGATTTTGATGACGACAGTGATGAGGATGAGGATGAAGACGACGAACCCAAGTCAAAGAAACCTGTCAAAAAGTCAAAGAAGGTAGAAGATGAGGACGATGATGATGACGACTTTGGTGACGATGACGATGACGATGAAGATGAAGATGAAGCTCCCAAGTCTAAGTCAAAGAAACCTGTAAAGAAATCAAAGAAAGTAGAAGATGACGACTTTGATGATGACAGTGACGACGATGACGGTGACGACGAGGATGATTCCCCCAAGTCAAAAAAATCTGTCAAAAAGCCAGCTAAGAAGCCTGTCAAGAAGTCAAAGAAGGTAGAAGATGATGACGATGATGATTTTTGATCTTTAGATTGTAAATTATGGGTACTCAGCTACCTTAGTGAGTTCCCAATTTTCCTTTTTAAGAGAAAAACCAATGGCAAAAAGAAAAGAAGAACAGGAACAGTTTGATATTAGATTAGCGCTTTCAGACTCAGTTGATGATGTTTCAAGAAGGCTAAGTTATGAGGAATCCTCTCTAGAGGCGGTGCCTCCCATGAGTACAGGTATGCTGGCAATGGACTTGGTTTATGGTGGTGGGTTACGTCCAGGTATGCTTACACACGCAGGGGAAGAACAAACTGCTAAGACTACTGCGCAACTTACAATCATGGCTTCGGCGATTAAGCATGACATACCTTTAATTGCTTTTTCTGACTATGAAGGGAGCACTCGTTCAAGCAAAAATTATGTCCATGAGATTCTAAAAAATGTTGGTGTTAAAATGAACATGGACGAAGTATTTGGTAAAAAAGACGACCAGGGTAAGTGGGTTGTAACTCCAAGGGTTCGTTATAGAGCTGAAGCAATTTTAGAAAAATTTTACGATTGGCTGCACTCTATACTACAAATTCTGCCGGATAAACGGTTGGTTGGAAAAAATTGGTGGCTAATCTACGAGGATACCAAAGAAAACAAAGCAAAGTATGGGGAGTTTAGTGACCCATCCATGCCAAAAAAGTATGGTAAAGGTATATGGATTCCAGCACAAGATTCTAAACTACAGGCAGTAATTTGTGTGGATAGCTATGCGGCCATGAACCCCTTAGCCCAAGATGAAGACGAATCCTCCAATGCTTTAGCTGTTGCTGCAAGAGCCTTTGCTAAACAATTACCTAGAGTTAAAGGGAGAATGCTTCAAAAAATGGTAGCAGTCATAGGCACTAACTTGTTAGGTGATATTCCTATGGCTATGTATGGCCCTACTCAAAACGAAAAAGGAGGTAAAGCCCTAAAGGGATTTTCTGATGTACGAGTTTGGTTTACAAAAAGATCCTTATCCGCTCCACCTTTCAATCCAAAACCGGGTAAGAAAATATCCAGTGAGATTGAAGCTTCTGTAACTGGAGAAGGAACTGATAGGTATAGGTACATTCATATAAAGGCGGTCAAGAATAAGCTATCTATGCCAAACAGAGAAGCGTACCTTAGAATATGGGAAGAGGATGGAGAGGGAGTAGCCCGTGGATTAGACCCAGTATTTGATACTATATTTTACCTACGGGAAACAGGGCAATTAACCGGTAAGCGTTCCAAGTTCGAGCTGAACCTAGATGGAATTCCAACAAAGAAGTTCGTTACTTGGGAGCAGTTAAAAGGGTGGATACTAAAGGACAAAGCGTACAAAGTTGCTCTTTGTAAGCACCTTGGTATTAAAAAGCCTTTTGACATTCGTATATTTTGCTTTAGGCAAATGGAAAAAGGAATTGGAGAAAAGTTATACATTGCTGCCAATATTGACAAGCATTCAATCAAAAAAGGTGAAGAAGATGACGAATAACCCTTCAAAGGAAGCAGTAGGCGTTCTAATACCGTGCTCCACTTTACTTTCAGTACTTCATGTAGATTGGCAAAATGAACTACCTCAAGATAGAGCGGGGTATAAACTATTCAAGGAAAATCTTTTATCCTATGTACTATATTCAACTTCCTGCAAGTTGTTTGATAAAGATGGAAACGAATTCAATGTACGGGAAGACCAGTGGCTACAAGTTATTAGAGGTGAGTACAAAGTCCTAAGTAGGTTAGATAAGATTAAAAAATACGGAGACTTTTCTTCTGCTCGACTTGTGTACTATAATGAGGAAGATAATGAATCTTTTATCCTTAAAGAAGGAGATGAAAAGAATGGTACTCAACATTTACTCTAAATCTGGAGAAATTCCTACCTACGCTCATGCAACTGATTCTGGAATGGACTTAAAAGCCTTTTCCAGTACTGAAAACTCATGGACTATTCACCCTAACCAAGTAACTATAATTCCAACTGGAGTTTTTATTGCATTACCTCCAGGCTACGAAGCTCAAATTAGGTCTAGATCAGGACTTGCTGCAAAGTATGGAGTATTTGTTGTAAACAGTCCTGGTACAATAGACGAAGGGTACAGAGGGGAACTACAAGTCATACTGACTAAGGTAGGTAATGCAAACTTTGAGGAAGAGTATGTAGTGAATACCGGAGATAAAATTGCTCAATTAGTAATTGCTCCTGTCTCTAAACTTGGAGTAGTCCTTATGAAAAACCAGCACGAGTTTGAAAAACTACCTCAAACAACAAGAATGGCTGGTGGATTAGGTTCTACTGGAAGATGAAACTATGGACCTTAATTTAACATACGCGACTGCTGCAAATAGTAGCGTTGTTCCTACTCCAAGCACGCCTTCTCTAGAAAGGATAGCTAAACGTAAAAACAGAACTTCTAGATTTTGGGATACAGTTGATTACTGGGAGCCTAATAAAGAAATTTCAAAAAAGGCTGCGCTCATTACTATTGACAAGTTAGTTGTCGATTTGTTACCCAAGTATAAGGGAATTACAAAACTAGCTAAGGATAATTCCCTTGTTATTACGAATTTTATCTTAACGGAGCTTGCACCTTTAACTTTAGCAATTAGCCCAGCAGTAACTCAGTGCAAAGAAATTCTTAACCGTACTCTTAAAACAGACGAGGATAACTCTCCTTCCCTTGATACCTCCGTTTTAGATCAAGTATACTTCATGTCGAACGAAGCAGTTAAAATTCGTTTAAGAAGGTTTATTGCTAAGTTGTATTCTCTTAAAGAGTTTGACTTGGTTAAAGAACCTGACGTACTTGATAAACTTTCAAGGTCAATAAGTAAACCAATAGTTGAGGCTATTACAAATAAAACCTCAGGTAAAAATGAACTCAAAGAAGCATTAGATCATTTAGAAAAAATGCAAGGAGTAAACAAACAGAGGAAGACTCATGCTAGGTAAACAAAGAGATAAAAAACTAAAGGGCAAATCTGACTCCAGATTGGCCCTTTTCTCCTTTATTGACTCAGAAGCTCTACAGCCTCATGTTGAAGAAAAAAGTAGAGATTTACCCAAACTTGTTAAAAACAACGAAAATTTTGATGTTCGCGCCTACATGGATAGTCTAGTAGACGAGAATACAGGTATAATTCGTGACTTAAAAATTGACGATAGAGATTTCCCTTCTGCTAAAAACTTTTTTGACTACTCAACTACCATAATTGGGAATGATGCTAACCCTCCTTGGATTGCACAGATGTGGATGTGCGTATTTGCCCTGGGAGAAGTATGCCCAATCTGCAGCTCCAAAAAATGGTCTAACTTTAGATACATTATAGAGGAAGTAGGTAAACACGTTCCAGCAGAAGCATTAAAAGAACACCTTGTATTCTTGGAGTATGGAATATGTCCTAAGTGCAAAACACATAAGTGGGAACTCATTAAAAACCACGGACTTAAAAACTATGCTGAATTAGTAGCTGTGTTTGGTCAACGGTCAGGTAAGAGTAGCAGTCTTGCGTTAATGTCGACCTACATAACTCATAGATACCTTAAACTACCTCCACTCGGCACCCTAACTAAAGCAATACAGAGGTCTACTCCAATTACTTCCACATTTGTCTCCCTTAATTTTGCTAAGGCGTATAAGCTTTTGTGGACACCTTATTTACGCATATTGCAGGATTCAAAATGGTGGAATGACTACCATGAATTTCTAAAATACACTTCAAATAGATTAGGAGTTGAGCTAATAAAGGATAAGGATGTATTTTTGAAATACTTACACCGCAACATGGAATTATACCCAGCTGGGCCTAAAGGCGAAACTCTCCGTGGAGAAACTAGATTTCAGGCTTCAATAGATGAGTTGGCGTTGTTTCCTCAACCTGCGGGAGATTCAGAAGAAGATGAGGATACAGATAGAGCCAATGCTGATAAAACTCATACATCCTTAAGTACAAGTCTATCTACTATTCAAGGAGTACACTTAGAACTGTTAAAAAGACACATTGATATTCCTCCTGCTCTCATGTGCGGAATATCTTCTCCCATGGCTGAAAGAGATAAAGTGTGGAGATTGTTTCAAGATTCACAAACTATTGAAGGTTCAAAAACCATACTTGGAGTAAATGCTGCAACTTGGGAAATTAACCCAAACATGGATAGAGAAACATCTCCCATGATAATAAACGCATTTAGACGAAACTCAGTCAATGCAATGCGAGACTATGGTGCAGTCCCTCCAAAAGTAAACTCTCCGTTTTTAAGCCCAACTAACTTTCCTTACAAACTGTGGACACAACCTCCAACGCACGAGTTAATTCCCATGCTCGATGAGCCTGGAGTAACTTATGCGAAAGTCCGTAAACTCAATAATGTTTCTTTTCCATCCGTACTTTGTTTAGACGCAGGCAGAACAAACAACTCTTTTGCAGTTGTAGCTGGTCACTTTGATTTGCATGCTCAAAAGGTCGTTGTAACAACTCTATTAGAGATAAAACCAGTAGAAGGTCGTCCAATTGACTTTAATTTGGTCTATAAGAATGTTATACTTCCAATAGCTAAAGATGTCCATGCTACTGCTTGTTTTGCTGACCAATGGCAGGGTGTAGAATTGTTAGATAGACTAAAAGATGATATGGGTAAGTATGGAAATGGAAAACCTAAGTGTGGTGTACGAACTTACTCTCCAAAGAGGTTTGACTTTGATACTTTAACAAGTTTACTGACTAACAGCAACATAAGACTACCCTTCATTAAAAAGGAAGTATACGACGAGACAATACAGTCATTGCACAATATAAAAGTGGAGACAGCATTTCCTTCTCAGCATCTATTACTGCAAATGCTAACTATTCGGGATGTAGGTGATACACGTTGCCCAGAAAAAGGTGTTGGTTATACGGATGACTTGTACCGAGCACTTGTGCTGCTAACCCGTATATTTGATGAAAAAGTAATGGAACGTTTGAAGACAATTAAAGTAGAATCAACAAGTAATGAGCAGTTAACAGTAAAGCCTATCTATGTTTCTCGTGGTGGATTATAAATTTGAGAACAATTTTAGGTTGAGAGGATTTAACTCATGAAAAGAGAAACTTACAACTCAACCTATTACAAACTTCGTAACTCCATTACTAAAAGAGATAAAAACTGTGTTCAATGCGGTGAGAAAGCGAACCACAGGCATCACATCATACCCTTATCACGTGGCGGTACTAACTCTATGGCAAACTTGATGTTCTTGTGTGAAACTTGCCACCAATCTAAACATAGACACAAGTTTACTAATAAGCGAAAGGTAAAGGCATGTTAGTATTAGGATTAGATCCAGGAACTAAGAACTTTGGTTTTTCCTTAGTTGAGTTTAAAGGAAAGCCAAATGTGGTTACTACTGGAATGCTCAATTATCCAATTTCTGACTTGGTAAATTACCAAGAAGGTAAGGAGCTGTTTAAGAAAGAGGTAAAAGCCCTAAGTAAAAATTCAAGTTTAATTGCTGTTGAGCGGTTTCAATCTCGAGGTGGTAAAGCTGGAAAAACTATTGAGTGTGTTAACATAATGATAGGTTTATTGGATCAGTGCAATAAACCTTTATCCATGTTTTTACCTGCTACTTGGAAAATGGACTTTACTCGAAGGTTTGGATTCAAGGTTGTAGAAACTTATTCGCATTTTGATTGCAAAAATCACGAAGTTGATGCCTCACTAATTGCAATCTATGCTTACTCCAAGTTTGTTAAACCGATAGAGTACAACTGGAAGAAAATTTAATTAAACATGGGGATTGAAAATGGGGATTGAAAATGGCTAATGCAACATTACTTCCAATAGACTTTATTACCGCAGGAATTTCACCAACTCTTTCTGTAACTTCTAAAGATGAACCAGAATACCTTAAAGGGTGGGTGGATTCAAACTTGGTAGTTGCAGCCAATGAAGTTGCAGGCGGTGGCGGCCTTCCAACTTGGTGGACTAAGCTTAGCGACGAAGAGCAAGAATCCTATTTGGAAGAACATCCTAATTCCAAATATGCGGATGCAGCGAAATCTCATATTGAGCGACGTAAAGCTGCATCCGTAGTAGCTCCATTAACTCCAGAGCAAAAGTCAGAAGGTAATAGAGTAGTTAAGTTTCTAAAGACTAAAAAGCAGCATTTGGTTATAGCGGCTAAAGCTCATGCTCTAGAATGGAAACATGCGGGTGGTGCTGTTTCTAGACTAACTACTGGTAAGCCTTTAGAAGACCACCACAAGGAAGCATTAACTGCAGTCGGTACTGATTTAGCACGCCTTATTATGGCAACAGCTAGCGGTGGAAAGTCAGAAGTGGCTAAGCTTTTGGGTGAAGGACTGGCTGATCTATGTAAGGACACCTTTATTAAAGTAGCGTTGGGAACTGCAGTTGGACTCAATCCTTCTTCGCATAGAACAACTTCTGGCTACTTAATGTTAACGTCAAGAGAAAATAAAAACTCAATGGAATCCATTAGCAAAGAACAACTTGAAAGAATAACAGAAAAAACAATTCTTCTTGTCTTAGAAGAGTTAGAAAAGAAATTTAAGGAGGATACTCCTAAGGAAGTTAAGAAAGCTTTAGAAAAAACAACCAATAAGGCTTTAGTGGTTAAGGCTAAGATTGATATGAGCGAAGAAGTTGCAGGTGCTGGTCTTTGTCCTGAGTGCCGTAAGCCAATGGGGACAACACTGGTTGGAGGGCATGAAATGCTGGTTTGCTATACGGATAGAATTACGTTACCTAAACCAGACGGGTGTTAAGTTGGGAATTAAAAAAACAAAACCCAGTAGAGCTTTAGTTAAGGTTAGTAAACGAGAACCTAAAAAGTTAAGCAAAAAGCTATCTAAAGTTAGTGAAAAGTTATCTTCTATATTGGGGGATAGCTCGGAAAACATATTAGGTTTGCTTGAAGCTAACAATTCTGAGTCGGCATCAAACTTAATACTAACAAAACTGATGCAGTCTTTAGTTGATACAATCCCCTATGCTGAAAATAATGTAAGAAAAACTCGGGGTCAAAAGGGAGTTTATCAGTTAAATTCGTTAGTTCAATCCTTGCGAGAACTAATGATTGATATGCAAGCAGTGAGGGACAAGGGACTACTTGGTGAACGCCTAGTTGAAAAAATTATTAGACCAGCTTTTATGGACATAGGTAAAACTTTGGTTGAAGAAGATGATAGAATGTACCGAGAATTAAGAGACCAGTTTGATTCAGAAGCAGTAACAGCAATTCGTAAACTTCAAAAAGAGTCGATTGCAAGAATTGCTGAGTTTATGAACCGTCAATATAGTGAAGTTAAAGAAGGTACTATTGCCTTCATTCAAAACTAAGGCGTAAAATGAAGTTAACTCATTGGCTTAAAAGTTCAAAAATAGCAGAAGAAAAAGTTTCAGATAATTCTCCAATCTATGTATACCGAGAATTGCTTAATGTGGATCAATTGTCGGTGTGGGCTAAACAGCAAGGATTCTCTACTCTCTGTCAAAACTTGCACACTACAGTTGCTTGCTCTAAGACTCCAGTTTCTTGGAAAAGTATTAAGTTAGACAAAGACCAGGTATGGGTTACGTCTTCCATTGTTTCTCAATCTCTTAATTGTTCTCTAGTTATTTTAGACGACTTAGTATTAGAGGAAAGACAAAAGGAGTTTGCGAAACTTGGAGTAGAAGACTACGGGACTTCCATGACACTGTCCTTAGAGACAAAAGCACAAGGAGCAGTTCTTCCATTTGCCTTAAAATTTGGAGGAGAAAAAGTTCGCTCATATACTATTGTACCTGCAGAACACCTTAATGCTTTTACTGAATTAGTTGGAGTTAAGCCTAGATTAAGTCATTGGTTCAAAACTTTAACCCAAGAACAAAAAGATGAATACTTAAAAACCCATCCAAACTCGAAGCTTTCTGTTTGGAACTTGCACTCCAAAGATGCAAAGTAAACGGCTAGTAAGAGCAGAAGTTGCACCGTTTATTGTTAACCGGTTAAAGAAACAATTCACTAAAAAGAAAATGGCTGTTTTTAGTGAATTGGGATTAAACAAAAGGGGTAGATTACGGGCAGATATACTTGCGTTATCCATGTCCTCAATCATAACAATAGTGGAAGTAAAAAGTAGTGAAGCTGACTTTAAGGCGGATAATAAATGGGAACTCTACTTACCATTTTGTAACCGTTTTTACTTTGCTGTACCAGAAGGCCTTAAACTTAATGTACCCAAGGGAATTGGAATAATTGCGGTGAATACTACTGGGAAAATGAGAGTAATTCAAAAATGCAAGTTTCGCTCAATAAAGAGCGAAGAAGTCAAGCAAAACATCTTAGTTAGATGTGCATTTAGAAACTCAGATAACAACACGAGAAAAAATAAAGGCAATAGTTAATAGGAAAATACAATGTTCCTTTCAGCAAATACAGTATTCAAAAGTTCAGGTCAACCTGCCAAGTTAAATTCTAAAATAAATGCTTCTGTCTTTGCTCAGCCGTTTATGGGCAATCCTTACCAGTATTTTCTTACTGGTATTATAAACCAGCAGCCTGACATAGATGATACTTTGCAAACTATGCTGTTGCTACGGGATATTTATCAAAATGATAATATCGCTGGGTCTGCAGTTGATATGATATCGTCCTTTCCTTTTTCTGATTATGAATTGCGTGGATTAAAGGATAGTGAATTAGAGATTTTTAAGCAGTCATTAGCGCAGATTGATATAGTAGGGTTGTTAGCTAAAGTTAGCTTAGCCTATATGGTTGATGGATTTTACTGTGGAACCTTATTACTCTCTAAAGATCAAAAACTGGTTCAGGATATTATGACGCATGATGCTCTTCAATGCAACATACGGGCAAACATGCTTCAAGCTTCTGACCCAGTTATTCACGTTACAACAAACCAAGATATTCTTGCTTTTTTAAATGCAAATACGGAGTACTCAAAGGCCGTAACGGAAAGGTGGCCCTTAACTCTTAAAAATGCCTTGCTATCGGGTCAAATGATTCTTGACCCATTATCTACTGTGTATGTACCTAGGTCAGGCTTAACCAACAAACCCTTTCAGTCTTTTTTACAAAGAATTTTACCAATGTATTTATTGGAAAAAGCACTTTATAAAGGTACCTATACTGAAGCGGTAAGAAGACAAAGGTCTACTACGCATATTCAAATGGGAGATGATATTTGGACTCCAACTGATGCAGAACTAGCAGCAACTGTTAATTTGTTTATGGAGTCAGAAAGAGACCCGCTTGGTGGTTGGGTAGTTACACGGAATGGGGTTAACGTTTCTGAAATAAAGCCAGGTGGAGAATTTTGGAAATGGACGGAATTAAGTGACACTTTAACTCCCTACAAACTTCGAGCTTTAGGAATTTCAGAAGCCTTCCTATCTGGTGACGCTTCCTTTGCTTCGGCTGAAAGTGCATTTTCCGTTTTTCTCGAGACATGCAATTCGCATAGAATGGAAATGACTCGCAATGTAATTACAAATAAAATTTTTCCTCTAATAGCGTTAACTAATGATTTAGTTAAAGATGGCAAGCATTTGAACACCTCAAAGGTATCCGCAGTAGAGCTACTAACAGACGTACGGGTTAAAGGACAATTAAAAATACCAGAAATTCATTGGCATAAACAGTTAACCTCAAAATCAGAAGAGTCGTCTTTTGATATGCTAGAAAAGCTGAGCGAAAAAGGTGTACCAATAGCCATTAAAACTTGGGCGGCAGCTGCTGGGTATGATATAGACACCCTTATAAAAGATTCAATTGACAATCAAGAATATAAAGCTAGATTTGCAAAACTTGGAATTGGAAACAATAACGAAGAGGAGCCACTTTCGACAGAGGCTTCCTTGAAAAAAGTGGGAGTACTAAATAGAGATTGGAATGTAGAAGAGTCAAAAACTCCTAAGAATTTCGATGTGATGCTATCCTCCATTGCATCAAAAATGAACGGGGACCCTGAATATAGGGCTAAAGTAAGAAAATCAAATATGGAAAAGTTTGGATACTTCAAACTTAATTCAACCAATGTTTAGTGTAACTGCAAAGCCTTGTGAGTTTTGGGTTTACAAAGGAAAAACACCAATAGTAGTTTCCTCAATGGAAATCACTCAAGGAACAGTATTTGGACTACTTACCGAGGATTTCGGTAAGATGGTTTTTCCTTCAAATATGAACAAGGAGTATTTAGTTAGTGCTGACACAATTAAAAACCTTCTAAAAGGAAACACGAAAATGGCTAAGGGCAAGTTAACAGCTCATTACGTATCAACTGAAAAAGAAAGAGTGGAATCTCTAATTAAAGATGAGCAGTTTTACAAGTTTTGGATTTACACTGGTAAAAAGCCTATGAGTTTTAATTACCGTGGAACTAACTACAGACTAGAACCAGGTGACCAGTTTGGTGTTAGAGAGTCCGCAGATAAAAAGAAGATTCGTTTTATACTTGGAGAAGATGTAAATAGAGTATTTACCATTGAACATTCAGCTCTAGTTACACTTTCTAAAAACTCTAAACCGGCAAGAAGGGTTTAATAGCACAGTTAAAAGCAACAGGAGGAGTAATGTTTGACTCGATGAGTAACGAAGACGAAGATACTCGAGATTATCCAGTAGTTGCCTTTGGGTTTAAGGGGGATATTCCAATAGGAGCTATTTCTCAAGACATGCTTATACTTCATAATGAATATAAAAATATGAAGTGCGCGCAGGACGATGCCGTAGACCATCTTGCTTCCGCTACGGGCATTCCTATTGTTGATGAAAAACCAAACGTAATACTATTCTACAAAACAGAAAAGGGTCAAGAAATTCCTAAGTATGCGACTCCTTGCGAAGTAATTGTACGGGAATTAGTAACAGAAGACCCTCCTCAAGGGGTTGTACCTCCTGATATGAAAACTTTAAATCCAAATAGACATTCCTGGAGGTGGGGTCCTAACCTTACGGAAATGTACTTAAACAGAAAAGCTCCTACAGGAGCTCCAATAATTGACCCGAGGTTGTACCACTTGTATTAAGTTTAGGAGAACATTCATGGCCTTAAAAAGACCCACCATTAAAAATCTACAAACAACTAATAAACCGTTAGTCCATAGCGAAATTGTTAATCCTCTTAGAAAGAAAGAGGCTAAACTAGAAGCAGTTCCATTACCTCACCCAAAGAATACTAGCGAACCTTTGGCAATAGGTATAGGAATGCCTTCTAGGTTTTACTTCTATGAGTTTAAGGACTTATTCATTACACCCTTCAAAACCAAGCATTTAGCCAAACTTAACCATGTAAATGAAACTGGTGATTTACGGTCATTGTGTGAGACAATTTCTTCAATTTTGTCTACATCCTCTGGAGAGCAAAATTTAGGCTTTAAGCTAAACCTTGGAGACTTTGCGTATGTTCTTCATAGACAGTATCAAGATCATTTTAAGGGAACCCCATTAACTGTAACTGCATATTGTGAAAATGAAGATCATATTGCAGAAGTAGAAGCTTTACGCAAACCTAAGGATTCTTTGGTAAACAAAGTTACTTACGCTTCATCTGCTATTAAAATCGTTGAGTTGCTAGAAGCACCACCTCCCCTCTTAATAAAGGGGAACCGGGTTAGACCACCGACTCTATCAGATATGCTTTGGATGTCTGATGACCCAACGTTACTCACTAATAATGAATTTTTGTACTTGGTAGGAATTGCAAGCTACCTTGAAGTTTTAAGCCCGGGAAGTAAAGAAGAAATCCCAATTATGGATAAGGTTAAGTACGTAGAAGAAACACTGGAAGATGTGGACGTATACGCTATTGACGCTTACCGGGAAAATGCTCCAAAATTTGGAGTTGAAGAATCTGTCAAAACTAACTGTGTAGGGTGCGGCGCATCAATGGAGATTAACTTTTCCATTGATGCGTCCACGTTTTTGTAAGAGGTTTATTCCACCGTTTCCTTTAGAATCAAGATTACAAGCAAAGCAGGCAATAATGACATATTACCAATGGTCAGAAGAAATGCCTCTACAAGAAATGTATTTTCACCTTACTACTATTTCAAAAATTCGGGAAACAAAGAGAAAGGCTTTAGCTGAAGGTAATGTTTTCATTGAGTGATATTCCATTCATTGAGTGATATTCATTGAGTAATTGAGTAAACTATCAAAGGAAAAATGAAAGTAAAAAAGAGAGTTGGCGTTAAATCTAAATTTACTACAAGTAATGCTTTAGTAAGAGCAAAGCAGAAGCAAGCTATGGCAAAATTTGATGCTATAGAGAGCACTGCTCAACTTAAAGTTCTAAACTCCAGCCTGCTCAATGCAGGCATTGCTACACCTTCGATTGCTATTTCTGAGGCCAACTTAAGAGCGCAAATCGCAGTAAAACGAAAAGTCATAACAAATAAAAGCATTTTAGAGAACAAGAAGGCTAAGATTGAGTCCATTGAGCATGCAAAAGAGCAGGAAAAGGTAGCTAAAAATGAGACTTTAAGGCTCAAGCAAAATTCTGTGAATAGTCTAAAGGACAGGCTTATTCAACAGAAAGAAAAAGAAGTAGAGAGCCTTGAGTCTAATCTTTTACTACCAAAGTTTTCGGAATTTGTCGAGGAAACTCAAGAGAACGCTAAAGTCGCAAGTGCCTTAGTAGCTTCAAAAAATGTCCATTCAGAAATACACGATACTAAACTCAAAATAAAGAGAAAGAAAAAAGAGGGAGTTGAAGCAAGGGAGCGAGCTGCTGGCACTGCAATGGTAGTGGCTACTCCTTTAAGTACAGATACTTTCGGTGAATTTCTATTAAAGAAAAAGAGAGAAGGAATTTCAAGCCAAATAGCTGATATTCTAAATAAGGCTAAGGATAGAATTCTTACTAAAAAAGAAGCAGAAAAAGTAGAAGAACTATCTGAAAACGTAGAATTATCAGACTCTATGGAAAAGGCAGTGATGTCTGCCTTAAGAAAGTTCCATAAAAAACAAAAGCATAAAGTAGAAGGAGCGGGTAAAGCAGGAGTTGATTATGCCGCTAATTTAATTACACGTAAAGTCAAGAGTGTAGCAGGTACTGTTGCCAACATTGCGGGAACTATGGTTCCTGTTGGTAAAGTTTTCGATGCTTGGCAGTTTGCCCATAACAAAGTAGGCGATTTTTCAAGCACAAAATACGGTAAATTTATTGATAAGCGGCTTTCGAACCCAAATAGAAGCGACATAAGTAGAGCAGCTTGGCACTCCATAGATAATGCACTTAGAACCTTTGGAAACACTGTTAAAACTTTACCAACTACCATAAAAAATGCGTTAATGAATTTGCCTTCACTGCTATTTAAGGGAATAGCTAAAACTCTTGGAGGTATGTTCAAAGGTATTACTAAACTTGGAAGTTTTGCATTTTCAAAAATACGGGGAGCTCTATCGTTTCTTGGAAGTAGCTCAGGTTTGCAAGATTTAGCAGCAATGGCTCTACTTTGGCCTACATTTATTAGCCCGTTAATCTCCACCATTAAAAAGCAATTAGAAGATACTTATGGGGAACATTGGATAAGTGATTTTCTAAGTAAAACTTGGTATTCTGGTATGGACTTTCTTGTTGATAAAGTTCGAGATGCTTTTGGCCTAAGTTCCTTAGCGGATGCCAAGAAAAATGACCTAAACGATCTGTACGAAAGAGTTTCTACTAAGCCTCTAAGAAAAGGAGCTGGTGGAACTGTAGACATGCAAAATGCAGTTAGGGATTATGAAGAATATTCTGGAGAAAAAGCTGCAGGCAACACTCTCAAAGAAAAGTACAACTATATTTTAGAAAAAGCCAAGCAGAGTACTTGGAAACCAGGTAAAGCTGGTGGAGTGGAAGAACCTTTAAGAAACCCACTTGGTTACACGGACACCGTTCCTTCAACTGACTTAGACTCTACTCTACCTACTTCTTTAACAGGGGATGTTACTAAAGGCCCGTTAAACCCATCCTCCTTCTTTTCAGATTTATTCTCAAAGGGTACAGTAAAAGGTGGAGGTAAGGGGCTAATTGGAAACTCAAAATATCCTGTACTAAATGTCTCACCCCCGGGAACTGCCCCTGTTCCTTTAGTAAAGACTGCACCAGAAAGTTTACAACCCTCTACTCCAGGGTCCGTACCTGTATCCTCTTATACTTCGTCTACTCCTCCATCTCTAAACGTTTACCCAAGTGGAGTGGCTACAGTACCAGTTAATAAAGTAATGGCTCAACCAATGAGTGGAGCAGGAGGAGTTGGGGCTACGGGAGATATGAATAGCATGAACCCGGAACTGATGACGTCTCCGATTGCTCCTTTAGAAAAGCAGCAGTATTCAGCAAAGCCTTTAACTGCAGGAGGAATTAAAACTTTTGACTGTAGTCCAGAATACCACATGCTAAATGCCTGCTTAATTGGTCAACATCTATGATATCTAAAGAGTTAATTGAAAAGGGAACAAAAACAGCGGAATACACAGTTAATTCCCTCGTTACCTTTGGATTCATTCAAGAATGCAAAGACGTGTTAACTGGAAAAAAGCCAAATGTACTTAATTATTCTAATCTTATTACCTCAACAGTAACCAAGTATAAAAGGTTTATTGAGAATTCCAAAGAGGTAGAAACTTCAGTATTTAAGGAAATGTCAAAAGCTGTAAAAACCGTTCTTACTAACCTATTTGGAAATATGATAACTAGAATATGGTCTTTTATTCGAGACGTTATATTTGATGTGGGGTCAGTTTTTGTAACGAGTTTTTTTAAAATATCAAGGTTTTTAGTAGAAACTGCAATAAAAGTAAGCAGACATTTGCTGGTACTTTTAGTAGAGAACCCTATAGCAGCTGGAGCATTAGCCGCAGCTTTGGGAGTTGCCTACCTTCTGTATAAAAAACCTTGGAGAATGAAAAAAGAAGAAACTGTTGAAGCGCAACAGCCCGTAGAAAGTGAAATAAAAAACTGGGAACAGGCAGCAAAACCTACAACGAAAGAAGGAACCAAAAAATTTGGTATTGAGTATGAAGAAGCTCATAAATCTTGGAAAGAATCTTTAGAAACTAAAGGTCAACAAGAAAGAGACATAGTATGGGCAGCTAAAGTAGTTGGAGTGGATAAAGGTTTGCTTTTAAGAATAGCAAAAGCAGAATCATTGGGAACAACTGGAACTAACGCTAAAAACCCATTATCATCTGCGCGTGGCTTATTCCAATTTTTAACTTCTGACTTTACTGATAAAGATGGAAAATACCACGAATCTACATGGACTACAGTAGTTAAAAAATACGGTAAAGACTTTAAGAAGTATGGGGGCTATGAGATAACTATGGAGAATCAAAATCCATACGATCCCAAACAGTCGTCTTTTCTTGCTGCTCACTTATTAAAAGAATGCAAAGAAAAATACCCATCATTAAAAAGCTCAACTGATTTTTATATGGTTTGGTTTTTAGGCCCTAGAGCAGAGCAATTCTTAAAACTGTTCCGTAAAAATCCAAATACTCCAAACGAAAGCTTTTTTAAGCCCCTTGAATTTGAGCAGAATCCTAGCATAATAAAGTATAAAGAAACATTGTGGCATGTCTACCACAAAATGCTCTTAAAGGTATCCGATGCCAAAGATACTCAATACGATAGGCAGGACTACGCTGAGGTAGAAGCACCCCTAGTTGTAACTCCAAAACCAGTAGCCTTAGTTACTACTCCAGCAGTAGCGCAAAATGAAAAAGTTGTTGCTTTTAATAGCAAAGAAACAACAAAGAAACAGTACTCATCACCTCCATCTGGTTCTGCTTCAATTTCACAGCCAGAAGTGTACCGAACTCAATTTGGCTTGTACTCCACCGGCTAAAAGGATTGAAAAACCATGCCATTATCATTGCCTAGCATAAATGTAGCAAATGGGTTACAAGGTTTAGTAGGAAATCAACCTTTGTCCGCTACAAGTCTTTTGCCGAATCTATCTATTCCCCCTATCGGTGGAGTATCTTCGTTGTCAGCTGCGCTTCCAGGGTCTGCTGGAGCTCAATCGTTATCAAGTGTAGGAGGTGGGCTTTTAGAATCTCAATCTTCTGGACGAGTATACGGTACTACGGATGAGGATTTAGCTAAGAATCCTAACTACTCCATTACTTTTATTCAGTACGATGATGCAGGAAATCCAGCAATAACTGTAAAGGCGTTTGCTCCAACCTCTTTTCAAGCCTCTTTTGATTCTCAATTTCAAGCCCCTTTTGCTGGGGGATTACTTGGTGGTGGCTTTCTTGGAAATTTGGCTGCAGCGTTGACTGGAACGAGGTTAACAGCACAGGCTTTAACCATGCAGGTATGGCAAGGAGGAGCAGACCACCAATTTACGGTAGATTTGGACCTTACTGCCTGGAGTAATTCTGATGATGTACGTGGGCCTTTAGCTGGGTTAATAGAGATGGGAGTTGCAGGAGTAGACAACGGATTGTTTGTTGCTCCTGGCCCGAGATTAGATCCCGAAGAAACAGGTAAAATACTTGCTGGGCTTTTTACACAAACTGCGTCTGTAGCTTCTCAAGTTATATCAGCAAGCAACCCTCCTACGAGTTCTTCTCAGGCAAATACCTCTGGAAGTTCCGTAAATGCCATAGCTTCCGCCGCAAATGATCAAGCTACAGTAGCGGGTAATTCTCAATCCATAGCATCCGCATTAACAAATAACGGAGCAGTTGCGCAAGAGAAAAAGATAATAGGGCAGTCAAGTACGGATTTAATGAAGAAAGCGGTTAAAAAGAAAATATCTGTGCAGATAGGACAGTGGTTTACATTACCAAATATAGTTATTACGAATTTAACTCCAGTTTTTGCTTCAAACATTCTTGATAGCAATGGATTTCCAATTAAAACCTCAGTACAGGTTACCTTTATTCCCTTTTTTCAGTTATCCAAGGAAGACGTTCTAAATATGTTCGTAAATACCAACTCAAGTCCTGGGGTTGGGGTTGCAAATACTGCAGCCACACTTTCATTAGCGACTGGGCTAACTGGTGGAGTAAAGGGTATAATTCCGACTTCTACAGTTAGTAGCGGATTGTCTTTGCTTGGTTAGGGGCTAAATAATAATGAAGACTTTATCACAAACAACAAAGGTAGTTAAAGACAATGATGGTACAATTCAACCTGACTTGTTAAACTCCTTGTATGTAAACATGCAATATGAGGTAGTAATTCAAGAAATTTTGCAAGTTACAAGTGCTCACGAAGCTAATTTACCTGGCTTAGCTTATTCCTATTACGGCGATGTGGATATGTGGCGTGCAATTTTAGTAGTTAATGGACTAATTGACCCAATATCGGACGTAGTTGCAGGAATGTATTTAGTTATGCCAACCCGCGATTCTGTATCAAAATACTTAACTGCAAATAATGCAACGACTTCAATAGCAAAAATAACAATCTAAATAAGGTACTACTCAATGGCGTTTACTGTTGGGCCAACTTGCCGCATAGAACAGATTCTAATAGAAAAGAATAAATTACCGGATACTTTTGGCATTACTTACCTACATATTGTATCCTCAGCGGAGGTGTCTCTGCCTACCTGTACTCTGTCCTTCATAGACCCAATAGGGTTTATGGAAAAAATAGGAATAGGGGATGGAACTATAGTTTCTATTACAATAACCACTTCAGTTACAAAAACGTATGAATTTAGAGTTTGCAAAGTGCCTTTAAGACTGCAAGCTGGTCTTGGGTATACTTATACTTTAGAAATGTACTTAAATTACCCGCTATATTTGGCTCAAACAGATGAAAACTCTCAAACTGGCCCATCATCTGCCGCCATGACCTACATAGCCAATTCGGTAGGGTTAAATGGTTCTCAAAATAACATAGTAACTACAGCGGATTCTATGGTGTGGTCTCCAGGAGGAAGAGTTTATTCAGTATGGGCTAGATCTATAGCCTTAAGAGGGTACAAAAGTTCTACTTCTTTAATGGTGGTTGCAGTTTCAGAAGATGGCGATTTACTCTACAAAGATATATCCTTAGCAAAAATTGCGGTGAACGTCTCTACAATCTTAACTCCAGGATTTGTATTTTGCCAAGAGTTTAAGCCAACAATAACTCCTGGTGTAAGCAATTTAACTCTTAATTATGACCACACAAGGTACGCTCAAGATCTAACGCCAATCGCCTACGATAGCATAGATGTTTTTCCTCATAATAATTCCATACTTTTATCCTCAACTGTAGATTCTATTATAACAAATGGAGGTTGCAGTTTTGGTCCTGTATTGTTTGGAACAACGCACGAGAACTATGACAACGCAGTAGCACAAAATGTTAGAGCGGATGCGACCTATTCAGTACAGGGAGAATTTTTATTTCCAACATCTAGCGGGTTATCTCTGCTAGACGCTTTTACTTTTGAGTTAAAAACACAGGCGCTAGATAGTCAACAAAATAATTCAGAGTTAAAGATAGATTTTTCTGGTAAATGGATAGTTAAAACCAAAATGATCCATATTGAGGGTCCACACTTTGCTGAAAAAATAATTGCTGTCAAACAAACACTATCCAATTAGCCATCAGAACAATTTTAACAAAACAATTTTAGGTTGAGCCATGATTTTTTCAAATCAGCATCAATTATCCTTATTTCCAAACGAATCTCAAAGATACATAGGAATAGTTACTTCCATTACTGACCCTAAAAATTTAGGAAGAGTTCAGATAAAATGTCCAGGAGTTTACCCAAAAGGTTCAGATTGGATAGGGATTCAAAGGGATTGCATTGTTGGAGCTTCCCCTTCAAACGCTACGTCTTATGGAACTTTTGGAGTTCCGCCAGTTGGTGCGGAAGTAATCTTTGAATTACAAAATAATGACCCTAATTCTGCTATTATAGTGGGTACAAGGCAAACTGCTGCTTTACCAAATGGCTGGAGTACAACTGCATGGGGTTGGTTAGATATAGATGGAAATTACATACAAGTAGATAAAAAGACATTTAAGCTATTTGTTGCAGCCTCTGGAACTTACCTTGCAGTAGATTCTTCTGGAAACATAACAATTTATACTCCTGGAACCATAACTACTAATTGCACAACTGCAACAGTTAACGCATCATCTGGAGTCAATATAAATACTCCAACAGCTACGTTCAGTACTAATGTAGTTGTAAACGGCACTTTAACAGTATAAAACAACAGTATAAGAAAACAACAACCCATGAGTAACAGTCCATGAGTAAACCTGTAGCAGTTGTTGGTAGTACATCAAGCCATGGTGGTTCCATGATAACAGCATCTGGCTCAAAAGTTATAACGCCTCAAGGCCCAGTTTGTATTACAGGCGATTCTCATTCCTGCCCCATTTCTGGACACGGAGTAACTTCAGTAACAGGTAACTCTACTCGAGCTACTACTTCTGGTAAAGCAATAGTACTTCAAGGAGCAGTAGCAGGATGCGGGGCTAGTATAGTGGGTAACTTTGCGACGAGAGTAGCGTTGGATTAAGGAGGAAAATTGGCAACTTATCAGGATGTAAATTCAAATATAGGAATTGACTTTAATTCACCGGTATTATCGGATATTAACTGTATTCAAAACGGTTTAACCAATATGTTTTCTACGGTTCCAGGTCAACGAGGTAGAATTTTTCAACCTACCTACGGTTCTGCCTGGGCTTATCTTTTGCAAGAGCAAATAAGTACTACTAATGCTACAAAGATAATTAAAACCATGATAAACGATATTAAAACATGGCAACCCTGGATTACAGTAATTGAAGGTCAGTGCACTATTTTAGTGGATTACACTTTGCCTGGGTACTCTGTAACTCTAGCTTGGCAGTTAGCTTCCTCAACCAGCACAAATTTTACTTCTTTTGCACTTCAAACAAATGGCTAAACTATGAACATACTGCAACTACTGCTACCTACAGTACCTTTTGGTCAACCCTATTCAACTAATATATCCATTGACCCCAATTCTTTGCCTTCCGGTGGACTACTCACAACTGGAAGCTCTCAAATAAAATCTTTTACTGTAACTATTCCAACAAATTTACCACCTGGAATAGGTTATACTGTCGGGGGCTATTCTTTAAGTCAGCTCAATGTTACAGTAAATTCAACTGGCCCCTACACGTTGAATGGTTCTCCTAATAATACTCTATCAGGGAATTCCTATGTAATTCCTGTTTCTATAGTGGGCGGTTTCATAGTTCCTCCAACTATTACTTTAACTGGAGTGTGCAATACTACTGGACTGTATACTGGTAATCAATTTATAATTACTGCAAATACTACCGCAGGTGGTTCAGTTGACTTATATGGTAATGCTACAATTCCTACTGCTTCTACATATTCTTCAACTCAAACTTATACTTTAACCTGTATTCAGCAGATAAATTTATCAAATTTAACTGTGGATCAGGGGGATTTTGTAACTCAGTTGCAAACAGCTTTAGCCAACAAGCAATCTTGGGCTGGAAACCTAACTACAGAAACTTCTGAAACAATAATTGAATTAGTTGCGACCATTGCTGCGTTTGACTCTACTCGAGTAATTAGAGCAACAGAAAACGCATTTCCGCAATTAGCTCAAAATGATGCTGCAATACTTGCTGGGGCAATTCTTTCAGGAGTTAGATTAGCCAGAAAGTTACCTGCTCAAGCTTTGGTAAATTTAAGCAATACTGCATCAACTTCAATTACTATTTTGCCTTATACTCAATTCTCAGGTGCAGGTGCACAGTGGTTTAATACTCAAACAATAACCATTCCAGCGTTAGGAAGTATTGCTAATGTTGCGCTTTATGAAGGTACAATAAACATTACTTATGGCACTGGAACTGGTAAACCCAACCAAATGTGGATATCTAATGAGGATTCATTCACAATTTCTGACCAAGATGTAGTAATTAAAGTAAATGGAACTGTTTTAGAAAAAACGTTTGGTGGATTATGGAATGCTGCAGGAACAAGTGCGTATGGAGAATTTACACTAAAAGATGGAAGAGCAATTGCACAGTTTGGTACCGCTAGTTATGGATATTCCCCTGCTACTTCTGATACTATTGCAATTCAATACTGCGTTACTTCTGGATCTTTAGGAAATACACTTTCTACTATTGGTTCTTCAGTAGTGACCGTAGCTTTGGTTGGGGCAGCCTCTCAAGCTGTGCCTTATCCTACCATATCTGGTACTTTTGTAACAAATCCATCGGGTGGAGCGGATGAACTCCCAGCATCAACTTACAAAACTATTAGCGCTGGCTCTTTTGGAACTTATGGTTCAGCAGTAACTAAACCACAGTTACAAAGTATAGCCAAAAACTATCCCGGAATAGCAGACGTTATAGTAAAAGTTCAAAGAGACATAGATCCCTCCTCTTTATACTTGATGAACACTGCTCAAGTATCCCTACTGCCTACTGGAGGGGTAACTTGGACACAAGCACAAACTTCTGCATATTTTAATTATTTGAACCAAAACACGATGTACTCAACTCAATACGTACTTATTACTCCTTCAGCTATTCCAGTAGTAGTTGCTGCAAATGTGTACGTTATAAATACGGTTCAATCGTTGGCTGCAATTCAAGAAACACTTACTAATGCAATTACTGCGTATTTATCTCCAAGAACCGGAATACTTGGGTTAAATATGTACTTATCTGACTTAGATACTCTAATTAAAAATGCTGCTCCTGGTGTAGTTGATTACGTCGATATTGTGTACCCTACAGCGGATATGCTCGTAACAGCCCCCTCAACTCCTCCCATTTTGTACGCACTTAACCCAACAACGCCAACTGCTGGAGTATCAGCATTAACCACCGGAGCGTATGCGTACTCTGTTGGAGTGAGCGCAGTATCTCCAGTGTTTACTGGCAATACTTTCACAGTAGGAGCTGGGGGTGCTTCTTTATCTTCTGCACAATCCGGTTACTTTGTAGAAATTACGTATAGTGGATCCGCAAGCCCCATTGCTCTCCCTAGTCCAGGGGGAAATTCTGGTGTGTCTTACACAATTTACAACCAGAATACATTGAGCTCCACAATAACCACTGCGTCAGGAGCAATTATTTTATCTGGAGTATCAAGCACCTCCATAGGAGTAGCGCCAAATACTGAAGTATATTTAGTATCAGACGGCACTAACTGGTTGGCTACGGTTGGAACTTATAATTTAGACGTAGGAGCGCCTAGTTCTTGGGTTTATCCAGTGTATGGAACAAGTTTGGCAAATGGTACTCAATATATTGATCTTACTTGGCCTATAACTACGGGGCAATCCTATACTGTTTATGGAAGAACAGCAACATTGTCGAATACCATTGGAGTATTGGCTACAATATCCGCATCACAAGTTGCTTCTCTAGTGGCAGCCGGAGTAACTCCTGGACCTTCAACTTCAACCAGCGGCTCTCCAATAGTTATAGCAACTCCTTTTTGGGTATCTAATATTGGAAGACTATCCTTTAGAGATAACGGAATGACTCCCGTTGCACCAATTCCAAGTTTAACTGGAATAACTAACGTTGGAGTAAGATACAATAGTTTAGCAACAACTGGCTTACCAACAGGCATATCTTCAAATCCATACATAAATGTGTATTATACGAGTAGGTAACTATGCTACAAATTGATGCTAATCAGTTTCAAATTTACCAACCAGTAGGAGTAACTTTTAGCCTACAACCTTCCTTTTTAATTTTAGGAGGAAGTGGAAGCTACTCTTACGCTTCTTCTGGGCTTCCTTCTGGAGTCTCCATGTCTTCAACTGGAACTATCTCTGGGAAAGTTTCCGTTGCGTACCAAGGCGATTTTACAGTAACAGTTATGGATTTAGTTACTAATTCACAAATTACAGCCACTTTTGACTATTACTTTGTAAATACTCTGTTTAACTACACAAATAATGCTCCTACATCAAGCCCTACTCTCAATAGAAGGCAGTTTTCAAAGCTAACTAGGCAAATTTTACTTCCACCCTATTTAGAAACGGCTTACTTTTTAGATCTATTAGGTGTTATTGACTTTGTATTTGACGCTAATCTTGATGCTCCAGTAGAGGCGTTAGAAAACATAAGAAATCCATATTGGAGCGGGCCAGGAGCTGAAGCCAAAATTGAAACACTGGATAACTCTACAGTGGAGTTACAATTTCCTGCTTGGGTTTCCTTGGCAGCTTCTACTGTAATTTCCACTTTGCCTGCTGGAACTTATGCCTACCAAGTTGCTCCCGTGTTTGCAAACAACACCATAGGACCGGCAAATAGTTTAATGGAAGTATCTGTGGGGCGGCTAATTTCTCCTTCTTTAACCTGGACTGCTGTACCAAATGCTGTTAGTTATAACATATATGGAAGAACAGAAGGCAATTTAGGATTACTTGTTAATGTACCTTATTCTGTACTATCTTACACAGATACAGGTGCAACCACACCAGTTACTGGTGGGTATATACCTTCACCATACCCTTATCCTAAACTATTGGATGAAACTGACTTATCTTCCGTAGATAGAACAACCCTTGTTCAACAAGTTAACTTACTTGGAATAAAGCTGCAATCAATTGGAGTTTTAGATGACTCCTCATACCGCTCGTTGTTGAGATTTTTAGGAAAATACTGGTTTCAAAAAGGTACAAAAGCCGCTATTGACTTTTTGAACTATGCACTCAATATCAATTTAGCCATAGATCAGCTATATGCAAACACTACAGCTAATTACTTAACTAAGATATATTCTGTGGGAGCAGTTTCTACCTTTGCTACTGGGTTGTCTGGACCTGCAGCCATGGTAAAGGATAACTCTGGAAACATCTATGTTGCGAATTACCAAGGTGGCAACACCATATCTAAAATAACCCCAGCGGGAATAGTATCCACCTTTGCCACCGTACAGTCTCCCCCTTACGCACTAGCCATTGATTTAACTACTAATACTCTCTATGTAGGCTATGGACCTAATTATCCTTACGTATTATGCAAAATAACAAGTGCGGGAGTGGTTACACCAGTCTTTGCCACAATTTCCACTACACCTTGCTATGGTCAGTCTATTGTGGTAGATAGCACCGGAAGTAACATCTACGTATCTAATGGACAAGGCGTAATTACTAGAGTAACTTCAACTGGGTCAGTAGTTACAAATTGGGCTGGGTACTCTGGATATACAAATGCTCCTATAGGTATTGACTCAAGTAACAACGTATACATAGCAACTCCTAACACAGGTTTCACCTCCATAGTAACAAAAATTACTCCGGCTGGAGTAATTACAACACCTTGGGCTACAATTAGTGGAATAAATCCTATTGGATTAGCAATTGACTCAAGCAATAACGTATACGTAGCTTGCTTTGGAGCCTATCCAATATCCAAAATAACTTCGACAGGAGTAGTATCTACGTTAGCTACTTTGAATTTACCAAGTAGTTTCCCAACACCTATGATCGTAGATTCTTTTGGATATATCTATGTAGGAAACAACACAAATACTACAATAACAAAAATAGCACCAAATGGGTCATACACTACCTTTGCGTACTTACCGGGTTATTTCCTTTGGAGTTTTATTTTAGATTCAAGCAATGCGCTATATGTTTCTAATGAACTCTCTTTTGCGGGTAACCTTCCTTCAATAGTTAAAATAACCAATTCCTCTGCAACTGCTACAATTGGTACAGCTTTAGCGAGTACTCCTTCTGCCATTGCTATTGATACTTCCGGTAACTACTACTTGGCTAACGGTGGAAGCAACACCGTATCCAAAGTAACAAGTGCAGGTGTTGTAACTCAAGTATTTGCAAATACGGGTACAAATCCCGTCGCTATTGCGGTAGATAGTTCAGGGAATGTCTATACTGCAAATAGTGGAAGTAGCTCAATTACCAAAGTTACTTCCACTGGGGTTGTTACTATAACCTGGGCTACTGTTGGAACAAATCCCGTAGCAATCACGGTAGATAGTTCTGGAAACGTCTATACTGCAAATAGTGGAAGTAATACTGTATCTAAGGTAACGAGTGCAGGGGTTGTTACAACAACCTGGGCTACTGCAGGTACAAATCCCGTAGCAATCACGGTAGATAGTTCTGGAAACGTCTATACTGCAAATAAAAATGCTAATTCCATATCTAAAGTAACAAGTGCTGGTGTAGTTACTCTTAATTGGGCTACTACGGGCACAAGTCCAAGCGGAATTGCCATTGATAGCTCAGGTAATGTCTATACTGCAAATAGTGTAAGTAACACTGTTACCAAAGTAACAAGTGCAGGTGTAGTTACAGCAAGCTGGGCTACTACTGGAGCTACTCCCTCGTCCATTGCAGTTGATAGTTCTGGAAACGTCTATACTGCAAACTATGGAGCAAACACTTTAACTTTCATTACTCCATTAGGAACTTCTACTACTCCTTATGCAACCTTTACATCATCCGTAGGACCATTAGTAGTGGATAGCTCGGGTACCGTCTATACAACAGAGCAATCCATTGGAACTGATGGGTATTGGAGATCAGGCGATTTAACCAATTTATTAACTGCGTCTCAGGTAGCTGCAAATTCAAACTATACGTTACTTCAAAATGTAACTGTACCTTTGAACACGCTTACTCCAGCCCAACTTTCAAATGTTTGGATTCCAACAACTTTAGTTCAAATAACAAACAATACGCCATCAATATCCACTGATACAATAGTAACCCTATTTGACGAAGTATGTAACTATAATCTATGTATAAATAGGCTTTACACAGTTCAAACTGTGGTAACTGTCTTGTATATTGACGTTTCTGGCACTGTATTAGATTCTATAGTTGGAACCGCTACCTTTCCAGACTATGCTAAGATAAATATAATGCCATTAGCTATTGCCATTGATAGTTCAGGGAATGTCTATACTATTAGTCAATCAAGTAATTCCATTACCAAAGTAACAAGTGCTGGTGTAGTTACCCTTAATTGGGCTACTGTTGGATCAGTACCAAGTGATATAGCTGTTGATAGCTCAGGAAATGTATATACTGCTAATTACGCAAGTAACTCCATTACCAAAGTAACGAGTGCAGGTGTAGTTACCCTTAATTGGGCTACTGTTGGATCAGTACCAGGGCATATTGCAATAGATAGCTCTGGTAACATTTATAAGACTAATTACGCAAGTAACTCCATTACCAAAGTAACGAGTGCAGGTGTAGTTACTACAAGTTGGGCTACTACGGGCACAAGTCCAACAGCCATCGCTGTAGATAGTATAGGGAACGTATATACTGCTAATTACGCAAGTAACTCCATTACCAAAGTAACAAGTGCTGGGGTGGGTACTACAAGCTGGGCTACTACGGGCACAAGTCCAAGCGGAATTGCCATTGATAGCTCAGGAAATGTATATACTGCAAATAGTGTAAGTAACACTGTTACCAAAGTAACAAGTGCAGGTGTAGTTACTACAAGTTGGGCTACTACGGGCACAAGTCCAACAGCCATCGCTGTAGATAGTATAGGAAATGTATATATTGCAAATAGTGTAAGTAACACTGTTACCAAAGTAACAAGTGCTGGGGTGGGTACTACAAGCTGGGCTACTGTAGGATCTCAGCCAGTGGATATTGCTGTTGATAACTTAGGGAACGTTTATACTGCTAATAGTGTAAGCAACACCATTACCAAAGTAACAAGTGCAGGAGTTGTACTCTAGCAGAACAATTTAAACAAAACAATTTTAGGTTGAGCAAAGGAGATACCTAATGGCATATCAAGTAGCAGTAACAAACACTGGTGCAGCAATGCTTGCATCAGCCATAACAAATGGACAGATACTAACGCTTTCTACTTTTGAAATAGCAACTGGGTACGGATATGACCCAACTGTAGCTTCAAATGTATCTCAAGCAGTTCCTGCCTTTCAGGGTGCTACTTTAATTAGTGGTGCTACTGTACTTTCTGTTTCCGGTAACGTTCTTACCATAGTTTGCTCCATTCCAACTACAGTCGTATCCTCTTTTGGAGAAATTGGTATTTGGGCTACTAATACGACTACTAGCCAATCCAATATGTTTGCAATAATGGTATTTAATACCGCATTACCGGGCAGTGCATCACTTGGATCTGGAGTAACAGAAGCCTATACCATTGACTTTCAGTTAACGTTTTCGACTGGTCAATTAGCATTTATAAATACATCAAGCTCAGTATCAACAACAGTAGCTAATTGGTCCTTAATAGAAAGTACCTTACCCACTTTAGCTACAACTACCACCATTTTAGAAGTGGGGACTGTAGCAAATACTCAAGAAGTATCTCTAATAGCCAAGGGTGTATCTAATCAATTTTGGCAGCCAGTTTCAACCTATTACCCTGTTATTTATTCAGTATCCTCTTCGACTTCTTCGACTTCTATTGTATTTTCAAGCCCAATAGCAGTAACTTTTAGCGAAGGAGCTTTTGTAATTAAAGGAGCAAGCTACAATACGGCGGGTATTTGGAATGAATCCTACCGTGAAGTAACAGCCATGACGGTTTCCGGTACTGGGCCTTACACCTATACTTGTACTGTTGCTACTATTGGGCCAACAATACGTACAAATATGTGGCCGGTTGGAGGTGTAGTTACTCTATATTGCAATAACTCTTCTGCAATCGTACAGAATTTATTAGGAGTTGAGGTAGCGAGAGCACAAACTGCTGAAGCTTCTCTGTTTCCAATTAAAGGCAACTATCCTACTACTAATAGTCAAAGTTGTAATACGTTAACTACAACTGGTTTGTGGCAGATTGACTGTGCTAGTTACACTGGCTCAACTAATTTTCCATACACCAACTGCATCGGTTCAATGTATGTTCAAAGTTCTTCTTCCTATACAAATACGAGTTCTCAACTCTATAATTGGGTATCTCAGATATTCATTGATGGCAAGGGAGCATTGTATTCTCGTACGTATACTCTCATTGGAGGTTCTTCCTCTTGGTCAGCCTGGGTGTCTCCAGGAGGAGTAAGTAGTGTATCAGGATCTGGGGGTTCAACTGGGTTAACCCTAACTGGTGGTCCTATTACCTCATCAGGTACACTTACTCTTGGTGGAGTTTTAGGAACATCTAACGGTGGAACAGGAATAAGTGCTACTCCCTCTAATGGTACCCTTTTAATTGGTAATGGTTCTGGTTACTCCTTGAGTACTTTAACCGCTGGAAGCAATGTTGTAATATCGAATGGAGCTGGAGGAATTACAATATCTGCAACGACTAGTAGCGGTGGGGGTGGAACAGTAAGTTACGTTAATGGTTCTGGGGGTTCAACTGGGTTAACCCTAACTGGTGGTCCTATTACCTCATCAGGTACACTTACTCTTGGTGGAGTTTTAGGAACATCTAACGGTGGAACAGGAATAAGTGCTACTCCCTCTAATGGTACCCTTTTAATTGGTAATGGTTCTGGTTTTAGTTTAGGCAACTTACATGCTGGACCAAACATTGCAATAACCAATGGGTCAGGCTCGATTACTATCGGAACTTCTGGTAGCTTTGTTACTTCTGTTGATGGAAACGGAGGGGCTGTAGACTTAAGTACTTTAGCTAGTTTTAGTCATAGTTATGGTCCTGGTGTTCCTGGTTATACAAGACTACCAGGTGGACTAATTATTCAGTGGGGAGCATTCCACCAGGGGGATTTGCCCGCTGGGCATTCCTTTGTAACGATAAACTATCCAATAGCTTTTCCTAGCTACTCTTTTTGTATAACTCTTGGAATTCGTGATGTTAATCAAACCATATCCACGGATATCGAGTTTTCGGTACAAAATAACGTAGGATTTGTAGTAGGTATGGCAGAAAGATACTCTATTGTTCAAGATCTATACATAAATTGGATATCAATAGGTTATTAGGAGATCTTATATAATGTCAGTTTTATATTCGCCGTCAAAGCATGCTGCTGGTTTAGGTTCAGGGTTTTATTTTGCTGAGGACCCAAATGCTCCAGCAGATTCTTTTTTAGTATCAGATAAGGATCACGGAACTGCTGTTGGACAAACTGGAGGATTCACCTATTCCTTCACTCCTCCGGTAGCACCAGCTACCGAAGGTACACTCACACTAATTCCACCTGTTCCTTCCTCCATAGCGGATTTGAATTCTGCAGCAGGAAATAAACAAATTTCCATGCTAAAAGCAGCGTATTCTTCGGCAATTGCCGTTCCTGTGCAGTTTACCAATGCTGCTGGAGTTACTTCCACCTACCCAACCACCGCAATTTCCATAAATGGACAATCCTATATACAAAACTTGCAACAGTGCGTTGGAGCTGGCTCTTCTGCGTGGACTTTAGGAGTGTGGGAAGACTCCACTGGAGTAATGCAGACTTTTACTTTTGCTGACCTTCAAGGGTTAGCAGCAGCTATTGAGGCAGTTGACGCACCAGACTGGAAAGATTTATTTACAAAAATAACATTGGTTCAATCGCTAATGACGAGCACAACTGTAGATAACACCGCAGCAATACAAGCAATTAGTTTTTAATTTTTGAGTCTTTTTAAGGTCAAATTTTTTAAGGTCAAATTTTTTGAGGTCAAAATGACCACACTACTTAATTTTACAAATAATGCAGTAACTACTTTAGGTGCCCTGGTATCCCCAAGCTCAACAGTAATTACAGCTACTACTGGTACTGGAGCACTGTTTCCTACCTCTAGTTTTTTCTTGGTACTTAAAAACTCTTCTAGCTATGAAGTGTGTTTTTGTAGTGCAAGAACAAATGATACTTTTGCTGTAGTTAGAGCACAAGATAACACTACTGCTCAGGCATTTAATGTGGGAGATACTTTAGAGTACGCAATCACTGCTGCTACTTTAAGGACTATTCAGTCAAACCTAGGCAATTACTCTCAAACAATAGCCCCCACAACTGCCACTACGCTAACTACAACTCAAGGTGGTAGTTTTGTATCCATTGCTTCTACTGGACTAACAATCCCTATTGGTTTACCAACTCCAGTTAATAATAATGGCTTAACTTACACCCTGGTAAATAGAAACACTGTAGTTTCAGTAATAACCACATCCACAAATTTAATAATAGTTAGCGGTACTGGAGTTTCCGCATCCACACTTTCTCTAAATCCAAATTCAGAAGTTGAACTTGTTTCTGATGGTACAAATTGGATAGCTACTTTTGTATCTGATGGTTCTCTAGTTAAATCCAACCTATACTCTGGAACTACTGGCCAAGTGTTGTTAAGTAATGGCTCTGGTAATGCTCCAACTTATGGAGCCTATAGTGTGTCTTTAACTTCGAGTCAAGTTACAACTGCTCTTGGGTATACTCCATATTCAGCAGCTAACCCTTCTAACTATATAACTAGTTCTGGCAGTATTTCTGGTAGTGCCGGTTCTGTTGCTAATGGACTAACCATTGGCACTGGATTATCTGGTACATCTTACAATGGGTCAGTACCGACTACTATTGCTTTAGCCAACACTGCTGTAACCTCTGGTTCTTATACGAACGCCTCTATAACAGTTAATGCTCAAGGCCAAATAACTGCTGCATCCAGTGGATTCGGTGGTGCAGTTACCTCAGTAGCTGGTACTGCAGGGCAAATAACCTCAACTGGTGGTTCCACTCCAGTAATTGGATTAGCAAGTGGAATTGTAACTGCTGGAACTACTGGATCTTCTACGCTAATTCCAGTAGTCACTGTAGATACTTATGGTAGAGTAACGTCAATTACGACTGCTGCTAATCCTCAAGGAGCAGTTACTTCAGTATCGGGCACAGGTACAGTTAACGGTTTAACTTTAACGGGTACTGTAACTTCTACTGGCAGCTTAACTCTGGGTGGGTCTTTGAGTGGAATTGCTAATTCCTCATTAACCAATAGCACAATATCAGGAGTGGCTTTAGGGAGTTCGTTGTTTAATTTAACTGCTGGCACCAACATTTCTTTTTCTTCTGGTACAACTTATAATGGGTCTGCTGCAGTAACCATAAATGCAACTTCTTCAAGTTCAAACTTGTATATAGGATCTGGGTCTGGTTCTCCAACTAATCCAACGGTAGGCGCATATCTTGGTCAAGTGGCGATTGGTAACGGTGCGATAGTTTCCAGCACAGGAACGGGCGGGATTGCAATAGGCACTACTGCAACGGTAGCGGGTTCGACTAATAATGCGGTGGCAATCGGTAATTCTTACGCTTCGGGGGCGGATTCTTTTGCTGCGGCTATTGCAGACCATTCGGGGACGTTTGGGGCGCTTGCTGCTAGTTCAATAGCATTGGGCTATCAAAGCACGGTATCTTCTGCATATTCGGGGGTATCTGGCGGGTATAAAAATAGCATATCATCTGGTGGCAATTATAACGGTATAGCTTCCGGTCAAAATAATAGTATAGCTACTGGGGGTCCTGCCAACTTTATTGGCGGCGGGGCTTTCAATAGCATCACGTCGTCAAGTTACAACTCAATATTAGGTGGTAGTAATAATTACATACAAGGCAGTTCCCAATATGGAACAATATTAGGGGGATATGGTAATTACATTACTGCAACTTCTGGCGGAGTCGCCTTTGGTACTTATGCAAAAGCCACCGGATACAACCAAGTTGCTTATGCCTCCGGCTCGATAGCATCTCCGGGCGACTCACAAATTTCTTGGTATGTTGTTAGACGCACGACAAATAACGCTACGCTTACATCTTTATATCCTGATGGTGCAGGGAATTTTGTCTCGCCAATAGTTCAACCCTCTCAAGCATTGTCCTACGAAATAACTGTAGTAGCTCATGTTGCATCTTTTATTATAAATGTAGGTTCTAGCCCTACTGGAATAGTCGTTGATACATCCGGCAATATTTATGTTGCAAATTCTGGTTCTGGTACTGTTAGCAAGATTGCTTTAGGAGTAGCTAATAACACTTGGGCAACGGTTGGTATTAACCCTTACGGAGTGGCCCTTGATTCTTCCAGTAATGTTTATGTGGCTAATTACGGGTCGGGTACAGTCAGCAAGATTACACCTACAGGGGTAGTTACTACCATTGCATTGGGAGACAACCCCTATGCAATAGCTGTGGATTCTTCCGGTAATGTTTATACGGCTAATTTGGGTTCTGGTGCTGTTAGTAAAATTACATCAGCTGGAGCAGTTACTACAACATGGGCTACAGTTGGGGGTTCACCTCGTGGCATAGCCATTGATTCTTCCGGTAATGTTTATGTGACCAATTCTGGTTCTAGCACTGTTAGCAAGATTACACCTGCCGGTGCGGTTACTACAACATGGGCTACTGTTGGAACCGGCCCCAGTGGAATAGGCATTGATACATCAGGCAATGTTTATGTGGCTAATACTGGGTCGGGTACTGTTAGTAAAATTACATCAGCTGGAGCAGTTACTGCAACATGGGCTACTGTGGGTTCTAGCCCTACTGGACTAGTCATTGATACATCAGGCAATGTTTATGTGACAAATTATGGCTCGGGGACTGTTAGCAAGATTACATCAATCGGTGCGGTTACTGCAACATGGGCTACTGTAGGTGCTAACCCTTTTGGAATAGCCCTTGATTCTTCAGGCACTGTTTATGTGACTAATTTGGGGGGCGGTTCTATTAACAGAATTACATCAGCGGGGGTGTTAGTCAGCTCTGGGGCGGCGGCGACATGGTCGTCTATAACGCCCGGGTTGGTTTACAACGATGGCGGAAAGTTAAACAATATCGCACCTACATTTTCCCCCATTGTTTCTACGGGGGGGGTATGGACGGGTGCAGGTGTATCGGTAACTACTTCTGGTACTAACCTAATCGTGCAAGTGACACCACCAACTTCAACAACCGACACTATCCACTGGGTAGCACGTATTAGAACCGTGGAAGTTACCAACTAATAAAGGAGAAATCCTGGCTTTGAATGTTCCTAACTTATCATTACCAAGTGGTCTAAATGTTACCAGCGCCTATGCCGTAATTGCTGGTTTTGCAAAGGCGGATGATTCTACAGTGAGAATCATGATTGCATTTTATGCGTCAAAAAACGCTTTTTCTTCCGGGTTGCAGGCAGTTTACAGCAAGGACTATCTGCTACCAATTAGCAGTCCAGAATCGGCGCTTCAATCTTTGGTAGTTAACGGGAATATTAACCTGTTGAATGTGATATATTCCAATCTGCAAACTTTGCCTGATTTTGCTAATTCAACCCTAGTTTAGTAAACTGTAAATAAAGATGTAGCAGAATTAGTAACCAACTTGAGATTAAGTTCATGTCAGATATAGCAGATGATGCACAAAACACAGAACAGCAACTCTTAAAGGAAGCTGTGTCTATAAGGTTAAAAGTTCAACGTAGAACTGGTAAGTGCTTAAATTGTGGGGAATGTACCTGTAAAAAATGCTCTAAAAAAGGTCTACCTCATTGCAAAGAAAGTGAAGTAGAGAAGCACAATCCTCCCGCGTACTGTGATGTTTTCTGCAAGGAAGATCATGAAACCCGTTTGAGGTTTAACCGCTAAAATGACTATACCTTCAAATCTTTTAGTCTCAAGTTCTAATTTTGATAACGCATTAACTTTTGAGCTATTAGTCAAGTTAAATTCTACGGTATTAGAAAAAGTATTTTACCCAGGAATATCAGATTCCAATGCTACTTCTTATTACAATAATTCAAATCTAATTGCTGGTAGTTTGGGAACTAGCGGAATTTCCTACAACTCGATGTACACTATTCCTCCAACTAACTCAATTTCAGCTGGATTTTTAATAGGAACAGGTATTCTAATAGTAACAACTACTTTTCCGTGTACTGTTCTTATTGGAAGTAATTCTTTTAATGTAAACAGCTTACTAATAACCGAAGTCTCTAGTTTCGTTCCTTTGCCGTTTTCTCTATCTGCAGGGCCATTAACTGCTTTCGTAGAGGTTTTTACTTCTATTGAGGTTACAGGGGTTGGCGCCTCTCCTATAACTTCTACGGATGTACTTGGATTAGCAATTTTGGGCCAAGCAATTTTAGGACAACCTTAACTGGAAAAATAATGACTATTATTGAAACAGCATCAACTCCAACAAATACTCTATCTTTTGACCTAACATTGTGGAAGGGAGAGTCCTCCTTTAGAAGAAATCTTGGTCAATTTACCGCAATATACTCAACAACTGCTACTCAATTTAATACGCTATCCATTACTGCAGGTAACACGCTAACAGTTAACTGTAAAGTTTTAATGGTATCAACGGATACTCCTATAACTATTACTTGTGGTACTGTGGTTTATACTGTAAATTCCTTTATTTTTATTGACTATGTACCAACAAGTACTGCAGTAATTGCAGCACCTTCCGGCGCTAACGTAACAGTAGGAGCAGGTTAAGATGAAATTGCAAGCAAATTTGGGAACACGTTGCTATGAAACCCTGGAAGCAATTAAGAATAACACCAAACCAATAACTGTGTATTTTATACCAAATACTGGAGTTTTTGAATTAACAGTTAATAAAACTCAAGATATAGGTTCCTGTTTAATAGTAGGAAAATACACTAAAGCTATTGTTTCCGCAGAGGTTTTAATGGAGGACATGAGGGAAACATTAGCGGATTCAATTAGGTTAGAAATGAGAAATGAAGTATTAGTACATTAGGTAGAGTACATTAGGTATGGCACAAAACACATTAACTTCTTATGAATTAAGAATACTAAAACTAGCCCTTCCTATACTCAAAAAGCTAATAGAACCTAGTAAACCTAAAAGTGGAAAAACCCAATTCACCTCCTTGGTTTTTGGTTCTCATAAGAATGAAAATGTCAGCCAAACTAAAGCTCCAGTAGAGTTATACGCAGATGGTTCCTACTCTGTTCAGACAAAAGTTGGAGGGTGGGGCGTGCTCCTACTTAAGGGCAATAGGCGAAAAGAAATAAATGGATTTGTGCCTTTGGGGCAGTCAGCCTCAAGAATGGAATTAGTAGCTATACTTGAAGGGTTAAAAGCATTAAAAACCACGTGTAATGTAATAGTACATTCTGATAGTAGATACGCTCTTGGAGCAATGACAGGCAACAAAGTAAATGCTAATTCTGAATTAGTAAAAGCGCTAAAGGAAGAGTCACTAAAGCATTCTGTAGAATGGATTTGGGTTAAAGGACATGCAAGTAATGCAGGTAACATTGTAGCTGATAAGCTAGCTTCTCAAGGGAGAAAACTTGGAGAAAACTCCAAAGTATTTTTGCCTAAAAAAGAAAGAAAGGCTCATAGAAAGCAGCAAGTTAAAAAGAAACAGTCTAACATCCCTTCTAGTAGAACAAACTTAAGTAAAACGCAGCAACAAGTTTCTGCATCAAAACTTGTAGTTGAGAAGAGAAAGAGAAAATTGGAGTTAGCAAACCTAAAAGCAATTACAAACGATACTCCTTTTACTACAAGTTAAAATGTAACTGCACTTGACAATTTACAAAGGTTACTATATAATCAAGTTGTAGAATACTAGCTATTGGATTTTTGTAAATAAAGGGGCAGTTAAATGGGCATAACAAAAATTAAATCCTCTAAAATAATTCCAGACATTGGAAATTCCGTAATTGACGCTGCCTTGCTACATCTAAATTATTACTTAGTAAAGGAAAGCTACACGCAATCGAATCTTACAATGGTAAACAGGTTTACAAGGAGGTAGTCCAACAAGTTTTGGATACTACGTGCTTTATGACTTGGAAGAAAAGGCTATTTTGTACTTTGTGAGATACCGTTTAATAAAAGCTAATAAAATTAAAATGGGTAGACAAGTACTAGTATGGAGAAATAGAAAAAGCGTAGCTGCAGCAGGGTTCCCTTATTTTAACCAAAGGAGAATAAAGTCATGATTCAAGTACTAATTCAAGGACCAGAACATTCCAAAAAAGACTGGGTAGTTTTAACCATTGCTAAAGCATTAAGAGAAATGGGAGCGCAAGTATCCGTTCTTGGTGAGGATACCTACATGGCTCATAAAGCTACAGCTAACATTGAGGAATTTCAATCTAGATTGACTGGTCAAGACATCGTAGTAGCAGAAGTAAGAACTGGCAAAGTTCACTTGAGATCAACTAAAGAATACGCAGAAGATTAAAAAGGAACTTAACCTTAGCTATTCTAAGCAAAACTTACCCAATTACTTCCGTGGAAGAGGCAATAGAAGTTCTTTTAGTACTTAACAACATAAAAGAACTGCGAAAAGAATTGGTTAACTTGGGTTTAATAGATGTAATATAGAAGATGCGATATAGAACACTAACGCTTACCTCGGCACAACTCTACGGTAAGCGTTAGTCTTTTAATTAGCTAGAACCACTCCTAGCTTTGTGTAGTAGTGGGGGTGTTTGCCGCAGGGTGTGTTTCGCGGGGCACCGTAAAAACAGGATGTTTCACTGAGATAATCTTTGTGAAGAAGTATTGCTGAGAAGCATCACTTTCTTGTAAAGAACCAAGGCTCCATACTTAGATGCCATAGGCTATTAACTACAGTTATGGTATTGGTCAGTTTAAGAACATAAGCGCTTTTTGTTAAAAAAGTACACACCAGTTAACGGTTATACGGCCCTTGAAAAAGGTGTCCAAGGTCAAACTCCAAGACAAGAAGGCTGCCTAGTTACGCAGCGACCCGTTAACTTCACAATATTGCGTAGTTTAGTTAGGTATGCCGTTTACGGATAAACATACTTAATCTGTTTACAATCAAACTACGCACAGGTTTATATCTTGTACGCCTGAGGTTCTAGCCCGCTCTTGGATGTAGCGGTAAAGGTAGCACTTTGGCGCCTATTGTAATTCTTAACAGGTTGCAGTAGGGTCGGAAGATTGGGGAGGTTCAGTCCCTTAGCTAAAAGTGTCGTATAGCTTTGTTAAAATGTCCTATACTTAGAAGAATCAGGCTCCCGACATTCTTAATGCTCCAATCGGCTTAAGAGTGGGCCAAAAGCACAACAGGGACCTGCGGTGGGATTCGTCCTTTTTCAGGAAGGGCGGTGTAACATAGAGCATAGTGTAACAGGTAGTGAGAAAAGAGAGTTTATATAGTTGATGCGGCTAAACAGCTTAAAAAAGCCAGCGTAAAGTTAAAAGTAGTGGAAAACACCACGAAAATGCCAAATTGGTGAAAGCTAAGGCGGTGCGCCACACAAGTGGATACAGACTCAAAACATTATTTTGTTCTAGCGGTGAGGAATCGTTCTCGAAAAGGTAGTAGGCTGGCAGAGTTTAGCTGAAATCTGAATGTTATTGGATACCACCCCTGCTTTGCTTACGCGTGATGCGGCAAAGTAGGAACCGTACTTGATTCAGGTATGGCTGTTTTACTGACTAATCAAAGAAATGTGACTCGGATGCGAGCGTTTCGGTGGTTGGTTGGGCTGCATTTCAAGCAAGACCTATGTGCAGATGCTGCGGCGGAGTTAACTTTGGGGCGACCAAACCCGTGTAGCAAAGGCAGTAATCACGCAACCTACTGAACCGGTGCCGGTGCCGAGTGGAATAAATATGGAGTGAGCCGACTAATCCCACTCCATGCTCACTTTTGTGTTAAAGTGTCCATTTTTATTGAATTTTCAAAAAATTGCATATTTTTATATGCTAATTTTGAAGCCTTTTAAGGGGGATATAACCTGCGGATTAAGGCCTCATGGAATAATGAGGAAAGTCAGTACGAGATACAGTGAGAAAATGGAAGAAAAAGAGAAAATAAATGAAGAAAATGGGAAAATTAAGGAAGTGAGGCTAAAAAAAAGAGTAAGTTAGGAGAGAAAGTGGAGAAATAGAGGAAGTGAGGCTAAAAAAAAGAGTAAGTTAGGAGAGAAAGTGGAGAAATAGAGGAAGTGAGGCTAAAAAAAGAGAAACTGTAAATATATAGAATATAGGTAATAGTGGTTATAGGTAATAGTGGTTATAGGTAATAGTGGTTATAGGTAATAGTGGTTATAGGTAATAGTGGTTATAGGTAATAGGGAGAGATAAATGAACATATTTTATCTAAGTAAGAATACAAAGCTATGTGCTAAGTACCATTGCTATGTGCTAAGTACCATTGCTATGTGCTAAGTACCATTGCTATGTGCTAAGTACCATTGCTATGTGCTAAGTACCATTGCTATGTGCTAAGTACCATTGCTATGTGCTAAGTACCATTGCTATGT
>Ga0208507_1000022_pt1 | contig 140996 bp, 181 predicted proteins | sample CryBogCBH12Aug01_FD_184626 | JGI IMG/M metagenome (GOLD analysis project Ga0208507, IMG submission 184626) | Freshwater microbial communities from Crystal Bog, Wisconsin, USA - CBH12Aug09.1 (SPAdes) (version 2) | ecosystem: Environmental > Aquatic > Freshwater > Lake | place: Crystal Bog...
ATAGTAATGGACCTTCTGGCAATAACTTCGCTGACTTTGGTATGGTCGGTGTCAACTGGTCGAACTCTTCTTGGACGATCAGCCAGCCATCAGATGCTTATCTATATTCTGCTAATACAAACTTGTCAATCGGTGTTGCATCTCTAGGTGGTGGCACAAACTACGTTAACTTCTTTACTGGTGGTCAGTTGGCTTCCAATGAAAGAATGCGTATCACAAACAGCGGCAACGTTGGTATTGGCAATACTGCACCTAATGCTACACTTGCCGTCACTGGTACCGCAAACATCTCTGGTGCCGTTAACTTTGGATCATCACTTACTGTTGGTTCATATCTAAACGTCACAAACCAAATCAATACAGCAACACTATACGTTACGACATCAGCTAATATAGCATCATCTAACGTTATTGCTAATACTTCTGGTGTGTTCGTTGCCAACACTTCTGGTGTTGTCCAAGCCAATCTACACTCTTCGGTTGGTTCTGCTGTTACTCCAACGACAAACGTATCTACTGCTGGCTATGTTTCTGGTAACTCAACAGTCACAGGTCCAACAAACATTGCGATTGCTAACACTCTTGGCAATACAACAATCAATACAACATCAGTTGCAACATCATACGGTTTCAACGTTAATAGTTCAGTTCTTCAGTTTACTGGCGGTAACGTTTCAGCTACATCAGCAAATCTTAGCGTACAGAATGCCATTATTTCTGGCAACTTATATGTCCAAGGCACACTTGCTTCAATCAATACTACCAATCTAAACGTCAATGACAATATCATTGGTCTTGCTGATGAAAATAGCCCTAACTATGTTTCACCATCAGGTATAGCATATAATACCACAGCCGACGTAATAGACACTGGATTCATTTCAAGTGCGCCTATTCAGTCTGCAACCAACATTACAGCGAATACAACATTAAACTCTGCTAACGTACAGATGACAACAACTGCTGGCTTCTATGTCGGTGAGTTGATCACTGGTACAAACATTCCTGCGAACACATTTGTCACTGTGGTCAACTCGACCAACTTGATTATGTCTCAGGTTGCTTCTGGTACAAGTTCTGTTGGTACTGCGAATGCTTATTATACAGCATTCTATGGCTTGGCTCGTGTTGCATCTTCAAATAGCTTCTCACTATTTGTTTCAAACAATCAGATTTCTAACCCATCATATCCAGCGAACACAACGCCATTTGGCGCGACGATTGGTGCTACTCAGTCACCAATGCCATTGTCATTCCTTGGTGTCACATCAACTCAGTCTGGTGTTACGATCACAGCGAATTCGACTGTCAATGTCAACATCACTGCTAACACACTATCGCTTGCCACTGCTCTTGGAGCAGGTTCTGGTGGTACTGGTCTACTGACACTAACTTCTGCTGCTGTTCTCTATGGTAACGGCTCTGGACCAGTTGGCCTAGCATCTGCTGGTGCTAACGGCACTGTTCTACAGATTCTAAATAATATCCCAGCATTCGGAGGTATCGACGGCGGGACATTTTAGACACTCGGTTTATATAAATACTCTAGAGATAATATCAAAGGAGTATTTGTATGCAGAAATATGGTTTCATTTATGTTTGGTTTGATATTAAACACAAGCGATATTATATAGGAAGACATTGGGGTTATGTTGATGATGGATATGTGTGTTCATCAAATATAATGAGAGATGCATACAGAAGAAGAAACCAAGATTTCAAACGGCGAATTGTATCTTATGTTTATACATCTAAAGAAGATTTGATTATTGAAGAGCAGAGATGGCTTGATATGATCAAAAAAGAAGAACTGGGTGTTAGATACTATAATAAAACCAAATCTGCCACAACACCATCTACGCTTGGATTCAAACATTCTGAAGAATCAAAAATAAAAAGTAGAATATCTAATATTGGCAAAAAAAGATCAGACAAGACAAGACAAGCGAATAGATTAGCATCACTGAGACAATTTTCTGATCCAGAACAAAGAAGTAAACTGAGCACTAGTGTAAAGAAATTATGGGAAAATCCTGATTACAGACAAAAAGTTTCAGATGCGCACAAGGGCAAACCTTCTTCTAGAAAGGGCAAAATCCACACAGAAGAAACAAAACAGAAGTTGCGCGATAAAAGAAAAATACAAGCGCCTATGTCCGAAGAAGCACGAGAAAAAATAAGACAATACAACTCAAACGCGATTTGGATAACAAATGATAATATAAATAAAAAGATACATAAAGATGCTGATATTCCTATGGGATTTCGCAGAGGCAAAGTTAGAGTGAATAAATAAGGATATATTATGACTGAAGAGTTTATCACTGTTTATATTGAAAAGATGAAAGCTACATTAATCGACTTGCAAACGAGAGTCTTGTTTCTAGAGACGGACTCTCATTTCAAAACAAAGGCGATTGAAGAACTAAATATTGAGAACGAAAAGCTTCGGATTGCTTTAGATAAAGCAGGAAAGAAGTCAGTAGCAAAGAAGACTGAAGAAGATTTTTAATACTGGTACATACCAGTTGACTTAGAGGTGCCATATGGCCAATACTGTTTTGCAAGTCTTCCGCACATCTGTTGCTGGTAGACAACCTAATACTACGGTTTCAACCAACAGTCAGTATATCAATGCTGGCGGTCTTGCGTTGAATATGCCAGATCAGATTCTCTATACGAGCAATGGCTCTACATTAATCGTGGTCGGCGCAAATGCTCCATCATATAGCGTATCTGGTGGTAACGTATCGATCAACTCAGCCGGTGTCTTTGTATCCAATACAACTGGTGTAGTAAACGCTGCTGTACATTCTGTCGGTACTTCATTTATTGCCAACTCAACAGGTATTACTGGCACTCTGTTGACAGTATCTCAGCCAAACATTACAGCTAACAATGCCAACTACCTGGGTGGTACAGCTGCTGCTTCTTATCAGTTGAATAGCACGCTTGCAAGCAACGTTGCAACGCTTACAGCGAATAATACAACCTACGTAAATGGTAAGACCGAAGGTAACTTGAACGTCAATAGTGCGACAAGTGCAACAAATGCCAACAACGCAGCATATTTGTCAGGGTATACATGGAGCGCACCTGCTGCTATTGGTGGCACCACTGCTAATACTGGCACATTCAGTAGCGCGACTATTAACGGCACACTAAACGTAGGCGCATCTGGTACTCTTGGTACTGGTGGTCAGTTGCAGATGGCTGGCTACAACTCAATAGGTGGTACAGGATATCACACTTTTCTTGCTCTTGAAAACACATATTCGTCAGCAACGAATCCATACAAGTATATTCGTCTGAACCCTGCTGGTGGGCTAGAATATATCAATAGCGCATATAACTCAGTTATTTCTCAACTGACGGATGGTGGCGGTGCATTCTTCTTGGGTGGTCTTTCTGTTGGCACATCGTCAGTAGGCGGCACTGGTACTATTCAGGCAACTGGTAATATCACTGCATACTACTCAGATAAACGCCTAAAGAACATCATTGGTCCTATTGAAAACGCAATTGATAAGGTCAAGAGAATATCAGGTATTCGTTACACAAACAATGAAGTAGCGAAAAAATATGGTTATGATGATGAAAAAACACAAGTAGGCGTCATTGCACAAGAACTAGAAGAAGTTCTACCAGAAGTTGTTGTTGCTGCTCCTTTTGATATTGCTGAAGATGGCACAAGCAAATCAGGTGAGAACTACAAGACTGTTCACTATGACAAGATTGTACCTCTTCTCATTGAAGCGATCAAAGAACAGCAAGCGATTATTGACGATCAAAACAGCAAAATGAATAGAATGGAACAACAACTAAATGGCATTATGGCTAAACTAGAAGAAAAATGAAATGACTCTTTCATATAATTGGAATCTCACAGGCATCACAAAACAAAACATCGCCGATCCAATTTCGGCAAATGACGTTGTAGTTCATGTCAGATGGGAATACACTGGAACTGATGCAGCAAACAATACAGGAACTTTCACAGGTGCAACTCCTCTTGATGTTACTGTATTGCAAGCGAACAATTTCATTCCATACGAACAATTGACCCAGAATACCGTTATCGGTTGGGTTAAAAATATTGTGACAAATGATACATTGTATATGTCACATATCAATGATCGCATTCAAGAACAGATAGATAGTATCATCAGTCCAAAGACGGAAGTTTCAGCAAATGATTTCCCTTGGATTGAAACGTCAAATACAGCAGCAAACACTGTTGTATCTAACACCGCCGCTAACACTGTCGTGTCGGCCAAAAAACCTATCTCAAAATAATAATGGAGTAAATTATGACTACTGAAAATCATGAACTAGATCATCTTGTTGACACTGAGCAAACCGCTCTGCCAAGTGAAGATCCTGTTGTTACACTAGCACTTCCTGTAAGTGCTGTCAATATTATTTTTGGTTCATTGCAGGAACTACCACATCGTGTTGTTGATCCTGTAATTCGCAATATCTTTGAACAATGTCAGTCGCAACTACAGAGGTAATTTATTTTTATAAATAAGTAGAATATCAATCGGGGAGAGGGAACCGAAATGTCTACAAGTAATTCAACATTCATCGCAAAGAATGGTATCATCGCTAATGGCAGTCTAATCTATGCTGTGGGTGGTACATCTAACGTAGGTATTAACAACACTTCTCCCGATGCTGCTCTTACTGTTACTGGTACAGCAAATGTCCAGGGCAATGTTGTTATTACTGGAACAGCCAATACAGGCAACATCACAGTCATCGGTTCTCTCACCAGTACAACAAATGTCAACACTGTAAACGTTTATGCGACTACCGTTACATCAAATACGGTCGGTATCCATACAGGTAATGTGAACGCTACTGTAGTAAACGCTTCAGCTAATGTTTTCACAAATAGCGTATTTGCCACTAACGTTTCTGCAACATCAATTGTTGCTACAGCGAATGTCACAACAAATACCATGTTCGCTACAAATGTTGTAGCAACGACAATTTCTGCTACCACAGTAACCGCAAATGTTGTTGCTGTAGTGGTTAACACTGCTCAGGTAAATGCTACTGCTAATGTCACAGTCGGTGGTCTATTGAACGTCACAGGCAACTCTACGTTTTCTGCTAACGTAACTGTAACGGGCAATCTATACGTAACAGGTGCGGTCACATATTCAAATACCGTTATTGCCAACGGTAGTTTTATTCCTGGCGCAAATAATGCATATACATTAGGAAACACAACATATGTGTGGGCAAATGCTTATGTTACAAATGTATTGGCAACAACTGTTACTGGCAATCTAAACGCTGGATTTGTCAATGCATCATCAAATGTTTATGTTGGCACATCAGCGAATAGTGTTGCCATAAACACAAACACTATTGTTATCGGCAATGCATCAGTTAATGCTACGATCAACTCTACCACGTTTACTGGCACATCAAACAACACAAGTTTTGTAGGTTCTGTATCAGCCGCTAATGTTGTCTCCAACGCACAACTATCAGCAAATCTAGGAAACTATCAAACAACTGCTGGTCTATCTACAAACGTAGCAACACTTACTGCAAACAACTCAACCAACTTCAATGGTCAGCCAGCTAGTTATTATACCAATGCATCAAACATGTCATCTGGTACTTTGCCATATGCACAGCTTCCAACAAACATCGTAAACACAACAGCCGCTTTCACGATTGCAGGCAATACAACATTCACAGGCAATACCATTGCAAATGGATTTGTATTCAGCACAACATCAATCGTACTAGCAAACGGTGCATTGTCTGGTGCTTCTGGCAAAGTTCTAATGTCAAACGCGACTAGCGGTGTTTATTGGGGTACAGTCACTACCAGTCCAGGATCAGTCACATCTATTGCTTTTGCCAATGGATTGAATGGCGGTACTATCACATCATCGGGCACAGTTTATGTCGCGAATGCAGATAACAGTATAGCGGTTTCTGCTACAGGCGTTTCAGTTAACACAGCATACATTTCAACAATAAATCCTGGATCATGGGCAAACTCGACAAATGGTTTCACGCTCAATAGTGCTGCTTGGGCTGCTCCAGGTTCTATTGGTGGTACTACCGCAAACTCTGGTATATTCACTACTGTTACGGCAACAGATCCCGGCTTTGCTACAGCTGGTGCGTTTGTCCTTAGAACAAATACTTCAAATACTGCTATTATTCAAGTTGTTAATAATAACAACCAAACGCAGTATTCATTCATGCAAGCCAACTCTTCTGGTTGGTGGAACTGGTCTGCAAACGCTTCATTCACAGGAAACGTTTCTGTATCTGGATCTTTTGTTGGTTCTGGTTCAGGGCTAACTGGTACAGGACTATCATTTACTGCTGGTACTGCAAACAATGCAACAAATCTCGGTGGTGTCTCAGCAGCTTCTTATCAACTAAACTCAACACTTGCTGCGAATGTAGCTACGTTGACATCAAACAATGCAACAAATCTCGGTGGTGTTGCAGCGGCGAACTATGTCAACACATCAGGCAACTACACAATCTCTGGTAACCACGCATTCACTGGTACAGGCACAACAATTAACTATGGTGCTGGTGCATATGCAGTTGGCTACAGAGATATTCCACAGAATACTCAGAATACAAGCTATACAACCGCAGCATCAGATTCTGGTGGTCATATCTTCAATGCAGCCAATACAGGAACTTTGACATACACTATTGCCAATAACGCCACAGTTGCTTGGGCAAATGGGGCTGCGATCAGCATAATCAATGGCAATACTGCCACACTTACGATTGCTGGTGCTGGTAACGTTACAATCCAGTTGGCGGGAACTACAACAACAGGAAGCAGAACTCTAGTTGCTGGCGCAACTGCAACTTGTATTCGTGTTGCTGTTGATAGATGGTTTGTTGGTGGAGCAGGAGTATCATAATATGAGTGGTATTCAGATGGCTTTGTTAGGATCACAAACTTTTATTCCTGTGTTGCGAGTATATTCAACACTTGGATCTGGTACAGAAACTATACCAGTCGGGGCTAAAACTTTAGTAATTGAAGTTTGGGGAGGCGGCGGCGGCGCTGGTATTGGTACAAAAATAGCTGCTTCTTCTGCCGGCGGTGGTGCTGGTGGTTACTCTAGATCATCGTATAACGTGATAGGATATTCGGGACAAACCATAAATTATACTGTCGGGGCAGGCGGCACCGGAATAACCGATGGTCTAGCATCTAACGTATCATCCAATTCTTATACATTAACAACTATGCAAGGATATGGTGGTAAACATTCTCCCAACAGCGCGACCGCGTCGACGTATGGTGCTGGAGGAAATGGTGGTTCAGCTACGGGTGGCAATCAAGCAAACTATAATGGTATGTTAGGTGATGACGCACAGGGCGCAGGTGGCTTGGGCGGCGTGGGTACAACAGGAACAGTTAGTGGAGATGGTTCTCCATATGGTGGAGGTGCAGATGGAAGCACATATCCAAGTCCAGCAACTTCTGGCTACAATGGGGCAGTCGTGTTTTACTATACATAAATAACAATAAACAACAGGGAAAAAATAATGGCAGTTCCAAATTCAAGAGAAAGTTTTACCAGAAATAGTTTTTCCTGCGCCGATAGATAATCAATATCTTACTGTTCAATATGATCGTTTGGTTCCTTTATTGATTGAAGCGATTAAAGAACTAAAAGCAGAAATTGATGAATTAAAAGGTTACAAATAATGACTTTGGTAGCATCAGGAACTATCAGTCTTGGAGGTAATGCCACTAGTGGTAGTGCAAACGTGTCTATTGAATATGAGTTAAGATCATCATATGGCAATACGACAACAGGAACATCCACAATTTCACTGAACGATAGTGCCGTAAGATCGCTTGCGGGTATAGCATCTGGCGCCATTTCATTTTCTAGTTTATATGGCAAGTCAGCATTCACTCTTATATTACATGTATATTCGACACCTGGATCTGGTACAGAGACTATTCCAGTCGGAGCTACAAACTTAGTGATCGAAGTTTGGGGAGGCGGTGGCGGTGGCGGTACCGGCACAAAAGCTGGTGCATACGCTGGAGGTGGTGGTGCAGGTGGATATTCGAGATCATCTTATAGCGTTTCAGGATATTCAGGCCAAACATTAAATTATACAGTAGGTTCTGGTGGCAACGGAGGTTCTACCGGAACTCAAGGGTCAAACGGCAGTTCATCTAGTGTTTCTAGCGGTTCATTTTCAATAACAGCTATGAGTAGTACTGGTGGAACAAGATCATTAAATAGCTCCGTATCAGGTAGTACTGGAGGCGCCGGTGGTACTGCTACAGGCGGAAATCAAGCTAATGTAACTGGTCAAGCCGGCGATAGCAGCGGAATACCTGGAACAGGAACCACAGGAACAGTTAGTGGAGATGGTTCTCCATATGGTGGAGGTGGAAATGGCGGTTCTTATCCAGGTGCTGGATCTAGCGGAAATGCCGGTGTAGTTGTATTTTATTATACATAAATAACCAAAATATTAGGAAAAAGAAATGGCAGTTCCAAATTCAAGAGAAAGTTTCAAATACTATCTACTCAGAAGACTTGGCGCTCCTGTTATATGACAACACCATATACATACTTACTACATCATATACCGACAAACATGTTTTATTATGGCGTAAGATATAAAGAAGGATGTCATCCTGAAGATTTCTGGAAAAATTACTTCACATCTTCTAATGTCGTTAAATCACTAAGAAAAGAATATGGCGACGATTCTTTTGAGTTCGAGATAAGAAAAACGTTCAAAGATGCTAAAGATTCTATAGAATGGGAACATAAAGTTTTAAGAAGATTGAAAATTAGAGAAACCAATAATGTGTGGTTAAACAAACACGACGGTCGTGCTGTCATCTTTACAGAAGAAGTTAAAAGCAATATAAGTAAAACCAGAACAGGACAACACGTAGGTGAAAAGAATCCTATGTATGGAAGAAAAAGACCAGATACTGTAGAGTTCAATAAAAGACCGGACATAATAGAAAAAAGAAGACAAAAAGCACTGACCAACAATCCTATGAAAGGAACAAAATGGTCAGAGGAAAGAAAACGTAAAATGTCTGAAAGAATGTCTGGCGTTAATAATCCTATGCACGGAAAGATTAGACCAGAAGTTGGTGAAAACAACAAGAAGTATAAGACAAAGAGGAATATAGAAAATGTCAATACCTACTAATAGGGATGAATTTAAATACTACATTCTTCGTCGTTTAGGAGCTCCTGTAATCAATATCGATGTTGACGATGATCAAGTTTCTGATCGTATTGATGAAGCTTTGACATTCTTCTGGGACTATCACTTCGAAGGTTCAGAAAAGACATATTACAAGTATCAGGTAACTCCAACTGATATTGAAAATCAGTATATCACTCTACCATCGAACATCATTGGTGCAGTCAATCTATTCCCTGTTGGTGAATCATTGTCATCAAATAATCTGTTCAACATTCGTTATCAGATCACATTGAACGATCTATATGACTTGACTGCTACAACGATGGTACCATACTATCTTGCTATGCAGCATATTCAGTTTCTTGAACAGCTTCTAGTTGGTCAACAGCCACTTCGCTTCAATCGTTACAACAACATTCTATATCTAGATATGGCTTGGGACATTGTACAACCAGGAAGCTTCTTAATCGTTGAAGCATATCAGATCATTGATCCAAACGTATATGGTGGAGTATGGTCAGATCGTTGGTTGACACAATATGCTGCTGCACTAGTCAAGCGTCAATGGGGCGACAACTTAACGAAGTATACAGGTATCAATCTACCAGGTGGAAACAAGTTTAACGGTGATAAGATCAGAGATGATGCACAAAAAGAGATTGATAGGCTAGAACAAGAGATGTATACCACTTGGAGTCTTCCTGTTGGAGACATGATCGGTTAGAAAATACACTTTTATAAATACTCTAGAGATAGCATCAAAGGAGTATTTTATGAAGTATGGTTTCGTTTACATTTGGTTTGATCGTAAGCACAAAAGATATTACATTGGTTCTCATTGGGGAACCGAAGATGATGGATATATCTGTTCTTCAACTTGGATGAGAAACTCCTACAATAGGAGATACGAAGACTTCAAAAGAAGAATAATCTCACGCATCTATACCAATAGACAAGACCTTCTAGATGAAGAATATCGTTGGCTTTCTATGATAAAGAAAGAAGAGTTGAAAACACGATATTATAACTTTTCTAATCATAGACAAGGTCACTGGACTGAAGGCAAAACAACAACCACAAAGCAGCGCATTTCTGAAAAAACCAAAGAAGCAATGCAAAGATCAGAAGTTCGCGAAAAGTATCTGAAAGGTTTGTCTATTCGTGATAATGGATCTTCAAGACCTGAAGTGAGAGATAAAAGAAGATTGTCTATGATAGGCAAAAACAAGGGTAAAGTTCGCACCGAAGCAGAGAAAGCGCATCTTAGAGAAATAAATACTGGCAAAAAGATGTCAGAAGAAACAAAGAGTAAGATAGCAGCCAAGTCTTATTTCAAAGTTGACAAGTGTATTCATTGTGGAACAGAAGCAAATGTAGCAACTTTAGGTAGGTATCATAATGGTAGATGTAAATATATTGCAGCACATTACTGATTATATACAAGTTGGTGGACAAGTCAATAGATATTCTCGTATAAATATAGAAAATATCAAAGGAAAAGACCTTGCCCACCAACTTCTTCTTCAGGAACAGCGATTACAATCCTGAGCAGAATCTGCTACAGAATCTAGCAGACGAAATGATTCAGATTTTTGGTATCGATTGCTATTATCTTCCGAGAACAACAAACTATATTGATAAGTTATTTGATGAAGCACCAACGTCTTCATTCAACGTGGCTATTCCACTTGAAATGTATATTAATGATTATGAAGGTTTCCAAGGTGAAGGCGATCTACTCAGCAAGTTCGGGCTAAACGTAGCAGACAAACTTACACTATCGGTGAGTCGTCGTAGGTTCGCACAAGACATCGGTAGCATATACAACTTGATTCGCCCACAAGAAGGTGATCTTGTTTACTTTCCATTCACAACTGGTATTTTTGAAATCAAGTTCGTTGAACATGAAAGATCCTTCTACCAGACTGGATCGCTACAATACTTTGAGTTGCAGCTAGAGAAGTTCAACTACGATTCGGAACAGTTCAACACTGGCATCGCAAATATCGATTCGATCCAGCAGAACTATTCAGTGGCAGACAGTAACTTCTGGTATCTCACCGAAGCAAGTTACGATCTTATTACCGAAGCTGGTTATGATATTGTCAACGAAACTTTTGTTCTAGATGAAATCGATCCGACAACACAGAATGAAGAGTTTGTAGCTTTGGCAAATACCTTCGTGGACTGGTCGGTTACTAATCCATTTGGGAACGACATTTAGATTTTGTGCTTTCTAGCAAAGTGCATAGGAAAGCCACATCTGGCCATTTCTTTTCTACACAAAACACAAGAGACTCTATGTTTGTTTCTATCTGCCGAAGCTGCTTTCCATTCGTCTGTGCATCTTGCCTTTGCTTTTTCTGACAAACGTTCGCGTAGTTCTTGATTATTCATTGCTTCTTTTGTTTCTATAGATATACTATTCTTTTCGTCATTTGTTCTAGAAACTTTATATCTATCGTTTTCCTCTCGTGATTTGGGATTTACTCTATATTTCATAAATCTTTTTCTGCAATTTTCCTTTTCTTCTTCTGATTTATTAGACCATCTGATTGAAGCTTCGCTTGACATCTTAGACAATCTTTCCGCAGTAAAACTATTTCTTTGGTTTTGTTTTGTTTTTTCTGAAAGTTTATAACCACCAGAATTTCTCCAACGAATGTTGGATATCGCTTCATTGATATACATAGGATTTACATCTACATTGAAGTGTTTGTGTAGATAAGATTCGTGATTTATAGCAGATTCTCTTGTATCAAATATTTTTATGATTTTGGTTTTGAAAAATGAAGGATTTCGCTTCATCTCTTCAATCCAAACTTTCTTGTGTTTTTTTGATGTAACGGTTCCATGATATCCTCTATTGATTTTGGATATCGTGCTGTAACCGATATAGAACGGAGGAAGTTTGTTGCCAATATAAATAGTAATATATGTACAATACATGCTGGAATCTCCTAAGTTTCTAGAGTAGATGGGTTTCGGCCAAGTCACCGCGATCTACAACTATATTTATATAAACCGATTCGGGAGAAGTATTATTTTTGGCAACAACTTTTATTTTGGCAGTATCAGAAAGTATATTGTTCTGTTTGGTTCGTTGTTCAATGATATTCTCATTGATCGCGTCAATGAAGCAGGAGATGCTGTTGATACACTGAAAGTGCCACTATCATATGGTCCAAAAGATCGTTATCTCGTTCGACTTCAAGAGAACCCAGACTTGCTACGCCAGGTCAATCAGGTTCTACCTAGAATGTCTTTTGAAATCAAAAGTGTTGAATACGATTCATCGCGTAAGTTAAACACCATTGGCAAAAATAGAAATCTGACCAATGCTTCGAATGTTCTTGAATATCAGTACAATCCTGTTCCGTACAACTTTAACATCGATCTATCGATTCTTGCTAGAAACGCCGATGATGCTTGTCGCATTGTTGAACAGATTTTGCCATTCTTCAAGCCAGAGTGGACAACAGCAATCAATCTCATTCCAGAAATGGGTATCGTGATGGATATTCCTGTTGTTTTAAAAAACATTCAGTATGAAGATACTTACGAAGCCAGTTTCAATGACCGGTATGCTATCATCTGGGAACTTCAGTTCGTTCTCAAAGGCTATATCTTTGGTCCAATCTCAACACAGGGCGTCATCAATACTGTTGATATCAACTTCCGTGTATCTGGTGATAACGATACTTTTGTTGGCACAATCAGTAACGGCAGTAACACAATCTTTACAAATGCCGATATTGATGCTATCGATGTTGGTTCTAGGATTACAGCAAACGTTCAAGGATTGCCAGCAAATACAACAGTAACCGCGGTAAATACGACATCGGTTTCACTTAGCAACATATATACTGGTTTAAACTCTAACGTAACCTTTACAACTTCTGGCAACTCTCCTATTGCAGAATATGTACAGATTACTCCTGGTCTGGATGCGAATGGAAATCCAACAAGCAATGCTTCCATTTCTATTCCTGTATCAGAGATTGAAGCTAACAGCAACTATGGTTACATAAAAGATTGGTTTACAAACATCGGGTGATCTATGAACATAGCGAATAATCAAATCATTTCACAAAAACTAGGCCTTAGCCCAATGAATGACTCGGTTGGGTTTCCGACAAAGAAGTTGCCTACACAGGCTATTCTTGTTCAAGACGAAACGCAAACCAATGCAGAGAACGATTACGACTTTGCACGTAAGAATCTTTATGACATCATCGAAGCTGGTCAGGAAGCACTCACCGACATGCTGGAGTTCGCAAAGCAGTCTCAGTCGGCATCTGCATACGAAGTTGTTGGTACGCTGGTAAACGGCTTGGTGACAGCTAACCAGAAGCTTTTGAATCTAAGCAAGCAAGTCAAAGAGATCCAGAAGATGGACAAAACACCAGAAGAAGCAGAAAAGACTACTGGTAATGTAACTAACAACCTATTTGTGGGTTCTACAGCAGAACTTCATAAGTTGCTTAGAGGAGATTAAAACATAAGTATTATGTGGTTCACGAGACGGCAATCTCCAACCACTCTAACGCTAATAGGAGCATCAGCATGGAAATATTTAATCTACTTATAACCAAAAAACACAATCGTCATTATGTAATGAGGTATTACAGATATATAAAGTTGTGTCGAAAGACCTAGTAAAAAATGTTACTGGGATGGATTAAACAACAAAGTGATGAAAAAATATATTGTAGGACAACAACCTGAAGGTTGGTTATTAGGCAATCCTATGAATCCAAAGAAAAAAGTTTTAAATTGATATGTCACATTATTATAACAACAATATCAACCTCAAAGCAATAAATGTTCCTATTCAATGGGACATAGAAAAAGTCAAGGAGTTTAAAAAATGCTCCGAAGATCAAATATATTTCATTAAAACTTATTGTAAAGTTGTTCATGTTGATCACGGTCTTATGAACTTTGGTCTTTGGCCATTTCAAGAGAACATGATTAATACATTTGAACAAAATAGATTTGTAATTTCCAAAATGCCCCGTCAGGTCGGAAAAACAACAACAGTTTGTGCTTATATATTACATAAGATGCTTTTCAATCAAAATTATCAGGTTGCGATTCTTGCCAACAAAGATGCTCAAGCCCGAGAAATATTGAGTAGAGTTAAACTTATGTTTGAACATCTTCCTGATTGGATGCAACAGGGTGTTAAACGCTGGAATGAAGGTGATATTGAATTAGAAAATGGATCGAAGGCTCTTGCGTCCGCAACTGGCGGTTCTGCTGTTCGCGGTAAAACATTCTCTCTACTCGTACTTGATGAGTTTGCATTCGTTCCTAATAATATTCAAGAAGAGTTCTTCGCCTCGGTCTATCCTACAGTAACATCTGGTAAGACAACTAAAGTTATCATCACATCAACACCAAATGGGATGAATCTGTTTTATAAGTTGTGGTCGGATTCAGAACAAGGGCGCAACACCTACGTTCGCTGCTCTGTTCATTGGAGTGATGTTCCAGGAAGAGATGAGGATTTCAAAGATGAATATATCAAAAACACCAGTGAACGTCAGTGGCGACAGGAGTTTTGTTGTGAGTTTCTAGGTTCATCTAATACACTGATTGATGGCAACAAACTAGCACAACTTACGTATATTGATCCTATCCTAACAAACAATGATGTGGACATGTACGAAGATGTGGATGAGTCTCGTGTATATGCAACTGTGGTTGATACGTCTCGTGGTTCTGGTATTGACTATTCTGCTTTTATTGTTTTTGATATCACAGACGTACCGTATCGAGTAGTGGCAAAATATCGTAATAATGAAATCGAATCTCTCGTTTATCCTACAATCATCTATAACGTATCACGACATTACAATAATGCATATGTTCTAGTTGAAATCAATGACGTCGGTCAACAGGTGGTGGACATTCTACAGCACGATCTAGAATATGAAAACGTACTGTCAACAAAGACTAAAGGTCGCGCTGGCCAGAAGATCGGCGGCACTATGGGCGGTGTTCGTTTTGCTATGGGTGTTCGAACCACAACACAAGTCAAGCGTATTGGTTGTGCCAACTTTAAGAGTTTGGTTGAGAATGATAAACTGATAATCAATGACTATGATCTTCTTCAAGAAATGTATCGCTTTGTTGAACACAATGCTAAGTACCAAGCAGAAGAGGGAAGTCATGATGACCTCGTAATGTGTTGTGTTTTGTTTTCCTGGTTAGTACATCAAGACTATTTCAAAGAACTAAGCAACAACGATGCAAGACTTGAAGTTTTGGCCAACAACCAGAGACTTATTGAAGAAAATCTTGTGCCATTTGGTTATGTTGATGAAGCATGGGAAGATCCCAATGCAGGTGATGATTTCGAATCGTCATTCAGACAGTGGTTGATGATGTAGCATCTAGTATTAGTTTTTTATAAATACAATCAAAGCAATCATAATCATAACCTGTTTTTGCGATAAGGGAGATAACAATGGCAATTCAAGTCAGTCCAGGCGTAAGCGTTACCGAATACGATGCAACCACAACAGTACCTGTCGTTTCGACCACAACTGGCGCTATTGCTGGTGTGTTTCGTTGGGGTCCAATCGGTCAGCTAGTTCTAGTTGATTCAGAAGTAACTCTATGGAAGCGTTTTGGTAAACCAACCAATCTAAACGCCGAAACATTTTTCACAGCCGCAAACTTCCTTGCTTATGGTAACTCACTATACGTAAGTCGCGCTGCTAACACAACAGATACTACAACTGACGGTTATGGTACATTTAGTGCTATCGCTGATACAAGTGGCGCTATTGTTGCTAACGTTGCTGGTAATACGTATTGGGGTTCGAACGTTAACGCAAACTTCAATATCACAAACCAGACAGCATATAATACTGCTGCAAACAATGGTCAGTTTTCTTCAAATCCAACATACCTCTATACTGCAAAGTATCCAGGTGCAATCGGTAGCAGCCTTACAATCTCAACGGTTGATACTGCTAACGCATATTCATCAAACTTGGTGAATATCTCAAATACAACATTCACATTCAACTCGAATACTGCTGTACTTTCATTCAACGATACTTCAGCCATCATCAATGCTGCTACTGCTGCTGCTAACCTAGCTTCATATGTTGCATATCAAGCATTAACAGTTGGTGACTGGATCACAATTGGTAATACAACAATCGGTACACAGACACTACAGGTTGCTTCAAAGGGCACTGCTCCTGCACTAGTAATCAATGCTGGCGTAACATTCACTGCTTCGTCAAACACTGTTACTGGTCTAAGCGGAATGACAAATGCTTACATTGGTTACTCTGTAAGTGCTTCTATTGCTGGTCTTGCTAACAACACCACAATCGTTTCTGTTCCAAGTTCAACATCAGTTGTTCTATCAAGCGCATTCACAGGATCAACCGGTTCAGCAACAATCAAAGCTGCACAAGAGTTCCTAAACCTTTCATTCTATACTCCATACACAATCTCAACACCTTGGAACGTTTCAGGTAACGTTGGTCGTCTATGGCAGTATTACAGTTCTGTAACTGGTGCGCCGGCGGTTTCTTACTACGGTCAGAACTATGGCAATAGTGCTGCTGTTGATCAGATCCATGCTGTTGTCACAGATACACTAGGCAAGTTCACTGGCGTTCCAGGGCAGATCCTAGAAGTATTCCAGGGAATGTCACGCGCTACAGATTCTAAGACTGTTGATGGTGCAACCAACTACTATCTCAACATTCTAAATCAAAACTCAAACTATGTTTGGGTAACAAATCTACCAACTGCCTCATATGCAAACACTTCAGCGAATATGACAACATTGACCGATGTTGTTCCTACATCTATCGCATTTGCTGGTGGTCAAGACGGCTTCTCAGAAAGCAACGTTGGTACAAACATCGGGGCAATCACTGCCGCTTATGACCTCTATAAGTCAACAGAGCGTGCTTCAATCTCGCTTCTATTGACTGGTAAGTCAGACGAAACAAATAGAACGCTACTTGGCAACTATCTAATCCAGAACATTGCTCAGCCACGTATGGACTGCGTTGTGTTCATTTCACCAAATGCTTCATCAGTTGTCAACAACGTAGGTAATGAACTTGCTTCTGTTCAAAGCTTCCGTGCTGGCTTAACAGCATCTTCATATGGTGTCATGGATTCTGGCTACAAATATCAGTACGACAAGTACAATGACGTATACCGTTATGTTCCACTAAATGGCGACATTGCTGGTCTATGCGTCTATACTGATACGACTAAAGATCCATGGTGGTCACCTGCTGGTTTCAATCGTGGTCAGATCAAGAATATTGTCAAGCTTGCTTACAATCCAACCAAGACAGATCGCGATGTTCTATATCCACTAGGCGTTAATCCAGTTGTGACTTTTCCAGGTCAAGGAACAATCCTATACGGCGATAAGACATTAGCAAACCCATCAGCGTTTGATCGTATTAACGTTCGTCGTCTATTCATTATTCTTGAAAAGACAATCGCACAGGCTGCACAGAACTTGCTATTCGAGTTCAACAACTCGTTTACACAAGCACAGTTCGTTTCGATTGTTACACCATTCTTGCAACAGGTACAAGGCCGCCAGGGCATTACTGCTTTCCAAGTTGTTTGTGACTCAACAAATAACACACCAGCAGTTATCGATGCTAATCAGTTTGTAGGCGACATCTATATCAAACCAGCACGTTCAATCAACTTTATCCAGTTGAACTTCGTTGCGGTAAGAACAGGTGTTGACTTCAATGAGATTACGGCTGCTATCTAAAGCTAACAAGATAAAATAGGAGAATAATCAATGACCTTTAGCGTTAACGATATTAAAGCACAACTGGTTGGTGGTGGCGCTCGTCAATCACTATTCAGTGTTCAGTTCAACAATCCAGCTTTGTCTATTTCGAATACTAAGGTGCCTTACATGATAAAAGCATCTTCTATTCCGGAAGCAAGATTGGGAAACATTCAAGTTCCTTATTTTGGTCGTAAGATTAATCTTGCGGGTGACCGTACATATGCGGATTGGACAGTAACCGTAATCAATGATGAAGACTTTATTGTTCGTAATGCGATGGAACAGTGGTCAAATCAAATCAATAGCTTTCAGGGCAACCTAAGAACTATCGGTTCTTCATCACCGGCCGCATATAAATCAGATGCTACTGTGACACAATATAGCAAGACAGGCGCGGCTATTCGCCAATATACTTTTCATGGTATCTATCCTGCTGATGTTTCTGCAATCGATCTAGATTGGAACACAACAGATCAGATCGAAGAGTTCCGCGTAACATTCATGTACGATTGGTGGGAAGTAACTGGCGGCACTACAGGTATTGCTGGCGGTAACTAATATAAGTAGACTGTAAAGGTTTACTAAGGGATTGTTATGGTAAAGTTATTTGGTTGGGAATTCAAGAGAGAAGAAGAACAACTAGACATCCCATCATTTGCTCCTAGAGAGACGGATGATGGGGCTCTAGTTGTTTCTGCTGGTGGTACTTACGGTACGTATCTCGACTTAGAAGGTTCTGCTAGGACTGAAGCCGAAATCGTTGCCAAGTATCGCGAAATGTCTATTCAGCCAGAAGTAGAACTGGCGGTTAATGATATCGTTTCGGAAGCGATTGTCAAAGAAGACAATAAAAAGATTGTCGAAATCAATCTAGACGATATAGAATATGCCGACAATATCAAACAGCGTATCTCGGAAGAATGGGAAAAAGTTTCAGGGTTATTTGATTTTAATAACTACGGCTACGAAATCTTCAAGCGTTGGTACGTTGATGGTCGTCTATACTACCATGTGATGATCGACATCAATGATCCTCGTTCAGGCATCAAAGAACTACGCTATATTGACCCACGTAAGATCAGAAAGATCCGTCCAGTCAAGCGTGTTCGTAAAGGTCAGATTTACACCAACGTAACAGACTCAGAGTTCTACATGTATAATGAACGCGGCTTCAAAGGCGCTTCTGCTACGGGTATGGACAATCAGGGTCTACAGATCGCCAAGGACTCAATCGTTCACGTCACATCTGGTGTGGTCGATAAAGATAATAAAATCGTCCTTGGCTATCTACACAAAGCAATCAAGCCACTTAACCAGCTTCGTATTCTAGAAGACGCTACCGTCATCTACCGTATCTCTCGTGCGCCAGAGCGTCGTATCTTCTCAATCGATGTTGGCAATCTACCAAAAATGAAAGCCGAGCAGTATGTTCGCGACATCATGGTCAAGCACAAAAACCGCTTGATCTACGATGCCACGACAGGCAACATTCGTGATGATCGTAAGTTCATGACGATGCTAGAAGACTTCTGGTTCCCTCGCCGTGCTGATGGTGGTGGTACTCAGGTTACTACATTGCCTTCAGGTCAGAACCTAGGCGAACTAGCCGACGTTGAATATTTTGAAAAGAAACTTTATCAGTCGTTAAACGTTCCTGTGTCTCGCATGATCAGCGACTCTGGATTCAATCTAGGGCGTTCATCTGAAATCAGCCGCGATGAGTTGAAGTTTCAGAAGTTCATTCTTCGCCTTCGTACCAAGTTTGCAGAACTATTCTACAAGACACTTGAAAAGCAGCTTATTCTAACTGGTGTTATTTCAGATGTAGACTGGAAAGACATTCACAATAAGATTCACTTTGACTTTCAGGTTGACAACTACTTCGCAGAGTTGAAGCAAGCTGAAATCGTTACAAACAGAATCAATACACTTGCTCTAGTTGATCCATATGTTGGTAAGTATTACTCAGAAGAGTGGGTGCAGAAGCAGATCCTACAGCTATCAGATGATGATATTGCACAGATGCAGATTGAAATGCAAGAAGATGTAGAGAAGAACTTTGAGTTGCAGAAGCAGCAAATGGAACTTCAAGCACAACTTCCTCAGTCACAAATGCCTGATGACGGTTCTGGTGCACCAGCTGGACCTCCTGGACAACAACAAAGTGGGCCAGAAGAACCTCAGCTAAGTCAGTAATACTATAAATATAAATAAGAATAATCAAAAAGTGGAGAATATTATGTCAGACTATGATTCATCAGATATCGTTAACTTTGCTATTGACGGTAATATCGTCGGAGTTCAAGCAGCCGTTGATTCTATTCTAAAGGATCGCGTTGCAGAAATCCTAGACGATAAGAAGATTGAAGTAGCAAAGAAGTTTTTTAACACAGAGGACTAATATGGCTGACCAAGACAACAAATCAAAGATGGCGATTCCAAATCAGCCTAAGGACTTGGCTCGTAAACTAGTCAAGGCTCCTGCTGAAGACATTGCCAACTACGTTCTTGGTGATGCAGCTAAAGCTGGCATTAAGAAGTTTGGTGCAGCACATCCAACACTTAGAAGCAATCAGCCAAATATGTCTTCAAAAGAAAATGAAGACACTTTTGATGGTGGTAGCGTAAAAGATGATACAACTCGTCGCGCCGATTATGAAACTGGCCAAGACGAAGCTGCATATCGTAACGGACATGGCGAAACAAACAAAGAAAAAATCAAAAAGAAAGTTGCCGAATCTGTAGTTGCTATGGCTGCACGTAAGGTAAAGGTAGAACCAGTCAATGCACAAAAGAAAGGTGCAATGTCTACGCATGGTTCAGAGCATGAAACCTCAGAAGTTGCTGGTGATGATACATCAGAACCGCAACAAAAGAAGCATCATGTAAAGATTCCACCACAGGTTGTTACCAGTGAATCAACTAGTCCTGATTCACATTTTGAAAAACAATCATCAAAAATGCAATCTGCAATCAATCTTCATTTACGTAATGGCAAAGACTACTGGGGTGCTGTAGAAGCTGCAAAGAAGCATGTAAAAGAAGAATATCTATCAGAACTAGGTGAGCCAATGGCTCCTGCTCCGGCAACCTCAGACAGCCCAGGTTGGTCAGGTCAATCATCTTCATCAGATCAGCCAGGAATGGGCAAAGACGGCAGCAACAAGAACACAGATTCAGATGCTGGCGACGATGACAGCGACGAAGGTTCAGACGAAACTGTAACTGCCGCTCGTGACAATCTTGAAGTGATTGCTACACAAGCCGCTGAACTATACGAAAACATTGAAGACAACGCAAAGCTTCCTGATTGGGTTCTAGAAAAACTAGAACTAGCCAAGAACTTTGTCAACTCAGTCGCAAAGCACATCTCGGACACTAAAGACGAAGATAGTGACGATGAAGACGATGACGGTTCAGAAAACAAAGACAACACCGATACAGCAAAGCCAACTGCTTTCAAAAACAACGGTGAGCAAGCACTAGCTAAAGAAGAAGTCCTATCAGCTAAAGCTGGTCGCGCAGGCAAAGACTTGGGCAAACCAGGCAAAAGCTTTGCTATGATTGCTGCTAAAGCTGGTAAGAAATACGGTTCAAAAGAGAGCGGCGCAAAGGTTGCTGGTGCAATCCTCGCTAAGATTCGCAAAGCACACGGAGTATAATCAGATGAAACTCATTTGCGAAATGCTAGACAGCAAGATTGACGTTCTAAAAGAAGCCACTGAAGGTGGTAAGAAGCAGTATCATATCGAAGGTGTTTTCCTCATGGGTGACCGCCCTAACAAGAACGGTCGTATCTATGAGTCGAAGGTACTTGCCAAAGAAGTTGCTCGTTACACAAAAGAACTTATTGAAACAAACCGCGCTTATGGCGAACTAGGGCATCCTGCTGGTCCATCAATCAATCTAGATCGCGCTTGTATGATGATCAAGTCACTTCGTCAAGAGGGCTCAGATTTCATCGGTAAAGCAAAGATTCTTGGTACACCAATGGGTGATATTGTCAAGAACCTTTTAGATGAAGGTGCTAATCTTGGTGTCTCATCACGCGGTATGGGAACACTGAAATCGATTGATGGTGTCATGCGCGTTCAAGATGACTTTATGCTTGCTACTGCTGCTGATATTGTTGCCGATCCTTCTGCACACAACGCATTCGTTCGTGGCGTTATGGAGAACGTTGAATGGGTTTATGACGTTGCTTCTGGTTCTTGGAGAGCCGCAGAGCAGCTAGAAGAAACCAAGAAAGAACTAAAGAGAATGTCGATGACGGAGATTTCTAATAATCAAATGCGTCTTTTCGAAAACTATCTAAGTTCTCTCGCGACGAAAACATTTTTATAAATAGCACATAGTAAATAAAAGGAAGCAACAGTTATGGAAAAGTCGATTCAAGATAAGGATCTTCGCGATATCGCAGAGAAAGCAGCCCGACATGCACATAAATGTGGCATGTCAAAGGAAGAAGCCCATCAGTATATCTATGATGAAGTAGAAGATGCTAATGAAGGTCATCCACACGCTGCTGCTGTTGCTCACGGAAAACGCCACTACGCAAAGGTATGTTCAATGAAAGAAGAAAATCTAAACGAGTTCGCCTCTTCTGACGGTATCAGCCACACAGCCGATCCACTAGGTAAGGATGGTCATAAAGGTCGTGATGCTGATAAGCTATCAGGTGGCCAAGAAGCAATGCCACAGTTTGCTACTAAAGCAGAAGCTATCAATGCTCTTATGGCACACGTTTCAGGTATGCCAACACAGAAGATCGGTGATATCTTCAAGGGTCTAACCGACGACAACTTCAAGCACGATGCATCAAAAGCCAAAGCTACTCGCCGTAATCCTGGTGCAATGGCCAAGGACGATATGTCAGACGGCGAAACTATCGCACAAATGCATATCTCACCAACATCAGCTAAGGGTTCATCAGCCGCTACTATCGCTGCTGAAGACCTAGACATCATGTTTGGTGGTGAAGAACTATCAGAAGAAGTACGTGAAAAAGCACGTACCATTTTTGAAGCGGCTGTTAATGCGCGTCTATACGCTGAAGTTGCCCGCATCGAAGAAGAGTTTGAATCAAATCTAGTTGAAGCCCTAGCATACAAGATTGAACAACTATCAGAGAACGTTGACAAGTATCTCTCATATGCCGTCGAACAATGGGTTGTAGATAATGAGATTGCTATTGAATCAGGTCTAAAGGCTGAAGTCGTTGAAGGCTTCATTCATGGTCTTAAGGATCTATTTGAACAAAACTATGTTGATATTCCAGAAGACAAAGTTGATGTTATCGAAGAACTATCACAGCAAGTGATTGATCTTGAAAGCCGCGTCAACTCAGTTGTTAAAGAAAATGTTGAGTTGAAGGATTATGTCGATTCTCTAGAAGTTGATAGAGTATTCGCAGAAGCAGTTGATACACTTCCTCTAACACAACAAGAAAAGCTTCGTTCACTTGTTGAAGGCATCGAATATTCAGACGTGACTGAGTTCACTAAGAAGCTTGGTGTAATCAAAGAGACCTACTTCCCAACTGAAGGTGGAAAGAAAACAGTCGCTTTGACCGAAGCAACAGACTATGAAACTGATGACGATGATCATTCAGACGTATCTGGACCAATGTCAGTATACATGAGAGCAATTTCGCAATCTGCAAAAAAGTAAAAATATAAATAACTGTAACCCAAATAGAAAGAAAAAGGGAGAACACAATGTTACTCAACGAACAGATCCAATCAAAGTGGGGCCCAGTGCTTGAACATCCTGATCTTCCAAAGATCCAAGATGCACACAAGCGTTCGGTTGTTGCACAGCTACTTGAAAACACCGAAACCGCTCTACGCGAAGCTGGTGCCCAAGGCTCAATGCAGTCACTTCTAGAAACTTCAGACTCAGCCCCAACTAACGTTTCAGGTGGTTCACTCAACTACGATCCAGTGCTTATCTCACTAGTTCGTCGTGCGATGCCTAACCTAATCGCTTATGACATCTGCGGTGTTCAGCCAATGACTGGTCCAACTGGGCTAATCTTCGCTCTACGTCCACAGTATTCAAACCAGGCTGGTCAGGACGCATTCTACTACGAACCAAACACTGCGCAGTCATCATACTACGGCTCAAACGCTTCTATCACTGCTAATACGACTGTTGGTAACACACAGGTTGTCGGTGGTGCTTCAAGCGATCTTGGTGGCGTCTATGGCGTTTCAAACACTGTCATTGTTTCAGGTAACTCACAGACCTACAACTTTGAAGGTGGTATGCAGACCTCATATGCTGAACAGCTAGGTTCAACCACACTAGGCAACGATTTTGCTCAGATGGCCTTCTCAATCGATAAGGTTACTGTTACTGCAAACTCACGCGCTCTAAAGGCTGAATATTCAATCGAACTAGCCCAGGATCTAAAAGCAATCCATGGTCTAGATGCAGAAACAGAACTTTCAACCATTCTTTCTGCTGAAATCCTTGCTGAAATCAACCGTGAAGTCGTTCGTACAGTTGTTCTAACTTCAGCCCCAGGTGCTGTTGATACTACTAACCCAGGCGTATTCGACCTTGACGTTGACTCAAACGGCCGTTGGTCAGTTGAAAAGTTCAAGGGCCTAATGTTCCAGATCGAACGTGAAGCTAACGCTATTGCCAAGGCAACTCGTCGTGGTAAAGGTAACATCCTAATCTGTTCATCAGACGTTGCTTCTGCTCTACAGATGGCCGGTGTTCTTGACTACGCTCCTGCTCTAAACAGCAACAACCTCCAGGTTGACGATACAGGCAACACCTTTGCTGGTGTCCTAAATGGTCGCATTCGCGTCTATATCGATCCATATGCTGGTGGTAACTACGCCGTTGTCGGTTACAAGGGTTCATCAGCATTTGATGCTGGTGTGTTCTACTGCCCATACGTTCCACTACAGATGGTTCGTGCGGTTGGTCAAGATACCTTCCAGCCAAAGATCGGGTTCAAGACACGCTACGGCATGGTCTCTAACCCATTCGCTGCTGGTGCAATCAACGGTGCTGCTTCAACTACAACTGGTGCACTCGTTCAAAACCAGAACGTGTTCTATCGCCGCTTTACCGTTGCAAACATCATTTAAAAAATAATAAAAGTGATGTTAAACTGTGGGGGGAGAATCGAAAGGTTCTCCCCCTTTCTTTATGTCTAATGATCTGTTGATATAAATACAGTATCAAATGACTTATGCGTGTATTAGGAGATTTTCATGACATTTAAAACACCAGCAAACAATTCTGTAATTCAGCCAGTAGGTATCTCATCTAAACCAACTTTTGGTTCGATGGACAATCTAGGTCGCGTTCGCACTTCGCGTCACCAGAATATTTACGAAGCAGACTTTGAATATGGCGCGCAGCCAATGCGCTGGGAAAACTATGTTATTAGTCCATCTAGCAACTCTTCTATTCAGCAACTACCAGGATCTGGTGGTGTTCGTATGCGCCTTGGTACAGCAAGTGGTGATGTAACTATTCGTCAGACAAGACCATATCATCGTTATCAGCCAGGCAAGACTATGATCATGTCAACTGCTTTGAACTTTGGTACAGCACAAACAAATCAGCGCCAGCGCGTAGGTTTCTTCGATGATGGCAATGGTGTGTTCCTGGAACAAGGTGATCCTGTGTATGCAAACTCTATTACGGCATTTACCGGTAACAGTACAGCAAACTCAAATCTTATTACTGGTTTGTCAAGCACTGCTACTATGTACATTGGTATGCCAGTAACTGGACCAAACATCAATCCAAGTGTTACTGTTAAAGATACTAATGGAACATTAAACATTCCATATACAACAGTTGTGCAAAATATCATCAATAGTACCGCAGTTGCTATCAGTTCACCAACAACTTCAACGACAACTGGTACCAGCTATCAGTTTACAACACAAGCCAATCCATTTGGTATGTTTTGTGTCGTTCGCTCAGATGTCAATCAAGCAGGTGTAGTAAATCACGGCACCAACTCAGGTGTTCCAACAGACTATCGCGTTCCTCTTCCAGCATGGAATGGTGATCAGGCTACAATCAACTCTCTTGATTGGTCACGTATTCAGATGATCTGGCAAGAATATACTTGGTATGGTGCTGGTATGGTACGCTGGGGCGTAGTCATCAATGGTGAATGGATTGTTCTACATTACATCGGTTTCGGTAATAAAGGTCCGATCAATACGACAAATCCACAAATTGGAAACATTGTTATTCCAGCACAAGAAAGCCCATGGTCACGTACTGGTAACCTTCCAGTTCGTTATGAACAGCGCAATATTGGCGTAACTGCTTCACAGAACGATATGTTCCACTATGGTGTTTCTGTTGTTATTGAAGGCGGACAAGATGACCAACGCGGATTTACTTATCCGTATGGTATGTCAAACACTTCACCTAAGAGAACGGTTTCTGGATCTACTGCTCGTTATCCTGTTCTTACTATGGCCAGTCGCCCTATGGCAACTATTGAAATGAGCGGCAACGGAACATACAATGCCATCAACTCAACAAGCACAAACTCAACACTTTATTTTACAACAGCAAATACCTCATTTGATGGTGTTCAAACATCATCATTGATTGGTAACTATACTTCTGGTAATAATATTGTTGTTATCACTTCTGGTAGTACAGCAAACGTTTATGTTGGGCAAACTGTTACATCAAACTTAACGGGCATTCCTGCTACTACAGTAACATCTTTTGTGAACACAACAGCATATACAATATCTGCTCCTGCTACAGTAACACAGACTGGCGCTCAGGTCAATACGTATACTAATAATACACTTACTGGTCGTCATATTTACTTCCCTGCACAAGGAACAAGTAACACAGGGTTAACTGGACGTATCACTTCAAGTAACTCAACAGTCATTACATATGGCAATATTATCACTGGTGCACCTATTGCAAATACTGCATCCATGACTGGTACTCCTTTCCAGATTGGTCTAATCAATCGTGGTCAGCTACTACCAAAGAAGATGTATCTATCAGCCGATGCTCAGTGTATTGTTGAGTTGATTACGTCAACAACTTCAAGCCCTATTCTATTGACTGGTGCGCAGTTCTACACACTAGCAAACACCACAACATCAAACACAACTGCTGGTACAATCACACAGGCAAATGGTATTACATTCGCTAATGGTGCTACTGTAAACTCTATCGGTCTTGGGTCAAACTACTCGTTTGCAATGAGAGACGTTTCGGCTACAGCGATGACAGGTGGTGAAGTTGTGTTTGCATTCACTGCTCCTGCTGGTGGTTCTGGTCTACAAGAAATCGATCTATCATATTTCTTCCCACTCTATAACACTGTTGCTGGTAACCTAACTGACCAGTTGACTGTTGCTATTACAACAGGATCTAACGCAGCAAACGTTGGTGTTCACATCATCGCACAGGAAGCGATGTCATAAGAAAAGGAAAGCACATGCCTACCAGAAAATATGGTTACATTAAAGACCCATATGATCCTAGAGACTGGAAGTTTAGTGCGATTCATGCTCCTAAAGCTGCACCTTTACCAGATAAGGTCAGTCTTCGAAGCAAGTTTAAAGAAAAGCCATACGATCAAGGCGAACTAGGTTCTTGTTCTGCACAAGCAGCCACAGCAGCCTTTACCTTTGTTCATGATGGTGGTCCATATTCAAGACTAGCACTTTATTATCAAGAGCGAGTTCTAGAAGGCACAGTCGAGCATGACTCTGGTGCATTTCTTCGCGATGCAATCAAGGTTCTAAATCTACAAGGTGTTGGTCTAGAAAAAGATTGGCCATACGATATCTCAAAGTTCGCTGTTGCTCCTCCTGCAATCGAAGTTCAAGAAGCATTGGAGAACAAGATTTCTGCTTACTCATCTCTAGCAGATGGTAGTGGTATCGAATATCGTCAATGTCTATCTGATGGATTCCCATTCATTATTGGCATTCAAATCTATCAAGACTTTGAATCGCCAGAAGTTGCACAATCTGGTGTTATTTCAATGCCAGAATACTGGACACAGTGCTTAGGTGGTCATGCTGTTACAGTCATTGGTTATGATAATAACTTTGATCCTAGTGCGAATGGTGCAGATGGTAAAGTAGAACCATACTACGAAGTACGCAACTCTTGGGGAACAGACTGGGGCGACGATGGCCACTTCTGGATTCCAGCAAGATATCTAGAAGATCCCAAGTTAGCTACAGACGCTTGGACAATCCGTAAATAAAAAAAGGGGGAGTAGTTTTGCTACTCCCCTTTAAACTTTGGATTCCCGGGTTGGCCCCGCCCCAACATTAACGCCTTCAAAGGGCGTGGTCCTACTCATTAGACGACCGGGAATCAAAAGAGCATTGCGCTCTACTTATTATTTGGTACGGCTGGTGGGACTCGAACCCACACTAACAAAGTTAACCGAAGCTTAAATCCGGCGGGTCTACCAATTCCCCCACGCCCGCACAAACTCTCTAAATCATAAATAATAATAAAAAGGGAGTATAATCATGTCTATCAAAGATAACATCACTAAGTTCAACGACATGGTTGCAGTGAACCTTACAGATACAGTAGGAACCATGTGGTGTGCTTATGCGTTTGCTTTGTTGGCTCTAATCAGTCTACCAGACGCTATTCACGCTGGGCTTGCAGCTACAATCTCATGGATCGCACAGACATTTCTTCAACTAGTTCTACTTAGTGTGATCATGGTAGGTCAAGAAGTTCAAGCCAGAAAGACAGAAGCTAGAAGCCAGCAAGATCACGAAACGATCTTGGCCGAGTTTGCTGAAATCAAAGCAATGCATGCCGAACTAACATCACTCCATGAGGACAAAGAAGGATGTGGATACGTAGAACAAAAGCAGTAATAGTAGCACTAACACTTCTGTTCTCTGCTCCAGCACTCGCGGAAGATCAACAGATCAATGCTGATAGACCAGGCGTAGGTATCGATGCTGACGTCATTCCACTTAAAACCTTTCAGGCTGAAGTAGGTGTTGATGGTTATGAGTTTAGAATGGCAATTGCAAAGGACTTAGAAGTATTCAAAGATAACACCAGCTTTGGTGCAAAGTATGCTATCATTTATAATCACAAGTTTGAATTATCAGCCAAGCTAGGATATGATAATAACAATGGTGTTTTCATTGAAGTGCCATCAAAGTATATTTTTAACAAATACTTTTACTTGGGTACAGATGTTCAGATTGCTAAACATTCACAGACATATGTGACTGAATACAACTTTACACCAACAGATACACTTACAATCATGCCTTCTGTCTACTATGACACAAAGGTCAAAACTGGCATCTATGTTTCATGGATTCCACCTAAGAAACAGAATCTACAGTTTGACATTGGTTATAGCGAACACAAGTTTACCTTGGGTGTAAGTTCTGCATTTAGAGTTTTACAATAATATTGGTACCCCTGGAGGGTCTCGAACCCCCAGCCGAGCCGTTATGAGCGGCCAGCTCTAACCAGTTGAGCTACAGGGGTATGGCGAAGGTGCACGGTACCGCCCCGTGTTCTTCGGTTTTGGAGACCGACACATCACTTTAATGCTTCACCGACATGAAATGGCGCGCTGGGAGGGATTCGAACCCCCATGTGTCCAGTTAGCTTTCTCCTGATTAGAAGTCAGGCGGCATACCAGCGCATAAAGCTTATCTAGTTTGATCTAGCGCGATATCAGACCAGTCCAGCCAGTCTTTCTCTTCGACATCCAACTTCTGACCAGAGCGATATCGTTTGATAAGTTCGCTTCGCATATTGGAGATAGCACGATACCCATGCCTGAAAGTAGGTAGATAATACTGCTTAACCAACATCATAACATCCTAACAAATGTGTATTACTTATTCGCCATATTCACTGGTCACAGCAAAGAAACCAATGACCATAAGAATAAGACCAACAAACATTCCATATACCATATGGATTACGCTTGGAGGATCACCTGCAACACAATCTACTGCGCGATGACACGCTTCCCAATAGTCATCAGCACTGGCTGAACTTGCGAGTACCAAGATACCGACGATCATCAGACCAAAACCAAAAAACTTGCTCATAGTGAATCTCCAAAAAAAGGAGAGCGAGGTCCACTTAGGCGACTGCCAATTTGCGAAAGACCACTCGTTCGCTCTCTATATTCCCACTATATACGATTCGCTAAAAATGTCAAGCATAAAACTCTAGACTTTTGACGGTGAATTTGATATAAATAGTGAAGTAAAAACAGATAGGTAACAGCATGGCAATACATCTTTATGTGAAAAAATGCACACACTGCGAACTGAGATATTTCGGTAAAACAATGGGATCCGATCCCACATCATATACGGGTTCTGGAATCTACTGGAAAGATCATCTAAAAAAACACAATTCTAAACAAGAAACGTTAGAGTTGTTCTCGTTTTATGACGAGGAAGAAGCTAGAGATTTTGCAATCAAGTTTTCCGAAGATAATAATATAGTAGAATCTAAAGAATGGGCCAATCTGATCGTAGAGAATATAAGCGGCGGCAGAATATCAGGATGGCAACACACCGAAGAGACCAGGCAGAAGATGAGGAAGCCTAAATCTAATAGCGCAAAAATGGGCAAATACGAGCGTACTCAGGAATGGAAAGATAATAAATCTAAAATCCTACTTGGTAAAGAGCCCTGGAATAAAGGAAAAACTGGAGTGTATTCGGAAGCTACTCTATGCGCGTTTAGGGAAAATGCAAGAAATAGGGGTGATGTTTGGAAAGAAAAACAGTCTATCGCACAAAAATCTAGACCAAAAGAATTGATGAAGGAAGCAGGAAGAAAAAGCGGATTAGCGCGAACTGGAATCAAACGAGGTCCATACAAAAAGAAAGATGTTTTATGACAAATCCAACTCAACCTGTATCAATCGACTTTCTCAGCCCGCTTGGATATAAGTTTAATCTCACCAAGAATCCAAATGTTGACTACTTTGCCCAAAGCTTTGATTTTCCTCGCATCAGTCTAAGCACTAGCAGAAATCAACAGACACCTTTCGGTAAGATACAGTTGCCAGGTACTCCATTGACGTTTGATACATTCTCGTTGACATTCAAGATTGACGAAGACATGTACAACTACTTTGAAATCTATGACTGGATGACTGGTATTGGTACTCCAGAGAGTTTCAATCAGTATGCAGCATTGAATGCACAGCCAAACGGTTTCGGTGTTCTGGTAGACGCGGACTTGATTGTATTGAATGGTACAATGAATCCAAATCTTAAGATCACATTTAGTGATGTCAACCCTATTTCACTGTCGGGTTTCAGATTTGATTCCACTGAAACTGATGTAAACTACGTTACGGCTACAGCAGAGTTTTCATATAGAGAGTATACCTACACCAGATTATAATGACTGATACCTAAGTCATAAAATGTATTTGTGACTGATATATCAGTCATTTGTAATAAGGAAGTGAAATGAAGCTTGAAGAAATCTATGACCTCTGGGCAAAAGACTCAGAGATTGATACCACTGCGATTGATCAGGTTGCAGTAAATATCCCAAAACTACATCATAAATATATGCAGATACTTTCTAAGGAAAGACTACAGCTTCGAAAACTAGAAACAGATTACAAGCAGTTGTATCATCTGAAGTTTGAATACTTCATGGGTACACTTGATCGCGAAACACTAGAAGAACGTGAATGGAAACCTAATCCTCGCGCTATTCTTAAGTCTGATATTCCGATGCATATCGAGTCAGACCAAGACATCATCAATCTAACACTGAAGATTTCATATCAAAAAGAAAAATCAACTGTACTAGAATCTATCATTAAGATTATTAGTGAAAGAGGCTGGCAGGTTCGGAACTATATTGATTGGCAGAGATTTAAGAACGGGACATAATGACAGATACTTTATACATCACAAAGATAAACGAGGTACACATTCGTATAGATTGTGAACGAAATATAAAAATGGAATTATCCGAATATTTTACTTTCGAGGTACCCGGCGCAAAGTTTAGTCCAGCTTACCGAAACAGAACCTGGGACGGCCGCATTAGACTCTACCATCTAATGTCGGGCACGTTGTATGCAGGATTGTTTCAAAACGTCCTAGCATTCGCTCGTAATCGTGGATATGATGTCCAGTTTAGTGATGAGTTTAACGAAACACCATTTTCACTAAGGGAAGCTGAAGATTTTGCTCAATCCTTAAGCCTCCCGTTCGCACCACGCGATTACCAGTTAGCGGCGCTGGCACATGCGGTAAGAAAGACAAGATCGCTCCTGCTGTCTCCTACCGCTTCTGGTAAGTCATTGATCATTTATATGATCGCACAGTATTACGCTAAAAGAACTCTAATCATTGTACCAACTATTTCTTTGGTTCATCAGTTAGCAGATGATTTTAAGTCTTATGGCTATGATGAACTAGTACACAAGATCACTGCTGGTGCTGACAAGAAAACAAATGCAATGATAACAGTAAGCACTTGGCAGAGTATTGTCAAGCAATCCAAAGATTGGTTTTCACAATATGATGTTGTAATGGGGGATGAAGCACACTTATTCAAAGCAAAGTCTCTTACAACAATCATGGACAAAATGGTGAATTGCAAACACCGATTTGGATTCACAGGCACATTAGATGGTATTGAAACAAACAAACTTGTATTAGAAGGGTTATTTGGTACAGCAAAGCGAGTTGCATCAACGGCCGATCTTATCGACCAAAAGCATTTAGCGGAACTGAAAATCAAGATTCTTGTTTTGAAGTATGCAGAAGAAGTCCGCAAGGTCAACAAGGACAATGACTATAAACAAGAGATGGATTTTATCGTTGGTCATCAAGGGCGCAACAAGTTTGTTAAAAACCTTGCTCTATCTCTAAAAGGTAATACTCTACTTCTTTTTCAATACGTGGAGAAGCACGGAAAAGAGTTGTATAAATCTATACAGGATGCTGCTGGCGATAGACCTATACATTTCATTTATGGCGGTGTTGATGGTGACGTTCGCGAAGAAATACGTAAGCTGGTAGAAACGCAGACAAACACCGTGATATCATTACACTTTGATGACTTCATTCTCAAAATAAAAGATGGCCAAAACGTACCTCTAATGGATGGTACAACGAAAAAAGTTGACAACATTACAGAAAATGATGATGTTGACACCAGTAAATGTATAAGTAATATACAGGCGTCAACATTGATAGGCAAAGTTATATGGACTACACGAGAATCTACGGAGAGTTAGTACAACGTGGAAAGACTAGATGCATCAATGTAGATGATTATTATGAAAAACACCACATTGTTCCTAAATGTTTAGGTGGCACTGATGATTCCAGCAATCTTGTGAAGCTAACACCAGAAGAACACTATGTTGCCCATCAGCTTTTGATAAAAATGCACCCAAATAATCCTAAGCTGATATATGCGACAACAATGCTAATGTATCATAATAGTGATAGACGTTTGTGTAATAAAGAGTATGGATGGATCAAAAGATTGCACAGCAAAAATCTTAGTGTATTTTTTAGAGAACAATGGATGAATCTAACACCAGAAGAATATGACGTTAGAGTGCATAATATGAGTTGGTCGGAAGAGAGACATAAGCAACACACAGAATATATGAAAAACCGATACTCAGACGAAGTTTTTTATAGTAGATTTGTCACAACCATGTCGGAAGTGAATGGTGATATAGATAAGAGACAAGACGCTAGCTATAAGTTGAAAGAAAAATGGAAAGATCCTGAATATCTAGAAAAAATGAAAAATAGACCAAAAAGAGGTTCTGACGGTAGCAAACTAAAAGAGCGTTGGAAAGATCCTGCATTCAAAGCAATGATGCTAGAGAGAAGAAAGAATAAGAAAAATGAAACCAAATAAAGTGGGACAGGAGGTTGAACATGGCGCGATTATCGTAGCCAGTTCTGGTACGTTTCTCCACGGGTGTTAATATCAAGAACATTCACAATATCATCTTTGCTTCACCAGGCAAGTCCAAGATCAAAACACTTCAGTCTATTGGTCGAGGGTTAAGAAAGTCAAACATAAAAGATTCTGTTACTCTTTTTGATATAGCAGATGACCTTTCATGGAAGTCCAAACAGAACTATACTATGCAACATCTCAAAGAGAGAAAGAAGATTTATGAAGAAGAAGAGTTTGCTTTCAAGATTTATGACATCGACATCTAAAGAACCTGTTCCAACACACATTCTATTAAAGTTGGTAACAGGAGAGTTGGTAATGTCTAGGTTCGATACCGAGACTGAAACTGGATATGTTGTTGAGTATCCAATGGTCGCGAATCGCTATTACGACGAAGACACTGGTAAGTTTCAAGCTTATCTTACCTCATTGAATCCTTTCGATGATGTCAATATTCTCTTTACTTTAGATAAGAAACATGTTATATTCGTATCTAATCTAGAGCAAGAAGTAGTTACATTCTATGAGAAGAATGTAACAATGAGATATCAATCTGAAGATGATGATCAATCTCTAATACCACTAAGTTCTAGTATTCATTAAAGCACATTGCTTATTATATACAAGCTGTGGAAAAAGTCAAGAGAAAAGGGAATATATTATGGCACGACCTAAAGATACCAGCAGACATTATGTTGACAACAAATCATTCTACAATGCACTGATTGATTATCGTAAGAAAAAGCAAGATGCGCTAGAAGCAGGGTTACCAGTACCAAGAATCCCTGAGTATATTGGTGTGTGTATCTTCAAGATCGCAACTAAGCTAGCCACCAAGGGTAACTTTGTCAACTATTCTTATAAAGAAGAAATGATTTCAGATGGCATTGAAAACTGCATCAGCTACATGCACAACTTCAATCCAGACAAGTCGAACAATCCCTTCGCATACTTTACTCGTATCATATATAATGCCTACGTCCTTCGTATTCAGAAAGAGAAGAAGCAAACGTACATTAAGTATAAGGCCTTTGAGAATGCGGTGTTAGTCGGTGCTGCTACAGAGTATGGAGATTCGGATAATCCTAACTCTACAGAAATGAATAACACTGATAACATGACCAGCTTTGTGTCTGATTATGAAAAGAAAATAGCAGAACGCAAAGCTGAGACCGCAGAGAAAAAGCCAAAGGTGAAAAAAGGTATTGACAAGTTCATAGAAAGTGACTAAGATGAAGACAGACAAAAATAACATTCCCGCAGGCGTAGAAGCCGTTGTGAAGAACCTGTTTGATCCAACGAACAATGTTTATATTCGTGACAACTTCAAGCGCACCTTGATGAATATCAGAGACTACTGCGATGATGCGGTAAAGTTCTATGACAAGAAACAAGCACAAGAAGAGTTGGCAAAGCCAAAGAAACGAAAGATTGCATAATATGGCAAACTGGTTTTATCTTGCTGGTAGCGTAATGTTTGCTATAGGTACAATCATTAATATGTGGAGGTGAGTATATGAGCTTTTTTGATAGTGATAAATGGCGAGAATCGATTCAAATTCAGCAAGAAGCCGAAGATAAGTACGAAGAAGAATGTGACTTGTATTGGGACAATATCTCATATGATGAAAAAATCAAGTCTTTCTATTCTGTATGTAAACGCATCCGCAAAGGTGATATTAAAGATCAAGGGACATATCGGTATGTTCTTTATGATGTGTTTGGTTTTGGACCTGATGCCTATGCAATAGGTATGCAGTGTGGATATATGGCGCTTCATAATTGTATTCTTCCCCCTGAAGATGTGGAAGAATTGTTCAGACTGCGGAGAGAAAACGCAGAGATGAAGAAGCTATTGTCTAAACTTGATGATGATGGAAAGTAATACATGAAGTTTGCTATTATTACAGACCAACATTTCGGTGTACGTGGTGACAGTGTTGTGTTTCATGATATGATGGAGAAGTTCTATTCTGAGTTCTTCTTTCCATATCTCATGAAACACAACATCAACCTCATTCTAGATACGGGTGATACGTTTGATCGCCGCAAGTACGTCAGTTTCTATACGCTCTCGCGCGCGCGATCATATTGGTTTGACAAGATTCGTGACAACAATATGTCTCTGGTCACACTGGTTGGCAACCATGTAATTCCTTACAAGAACACTCTGGAAATGAATGCTCTAGACCTTCTGCTATCAGACTATGACAACATCAAAGTGATTTCTAAGCCTAGCGAAGTAGACTTTGGTTCAATGAAGACGCTGCTGCTTCCTTGGATCTGCGAAGACAATCAGAAGCAAACAATGGATCTGATTAAATCGACTGATGCACAAGTTGCATTTGGTCACCTAGAACTTGGTGGTTTCTCCATGTACAAAGGTGATACTGGTCATGAAGGTATGGATGCCAGTATCTTCCAGAAGTTTGACTTCGTTGGTTCTGGTCACTTTCATCATCGCTCAACAAAAGGCAATGTAACATACTTTGGTTGCCCATATGAAATGACTTGGAGCGACTTCAACGATCCTAAAGGTTTTCATATCTTTGATACTGAGACTCGCAAGGCGACTTTTGTAGAGAATCCTTTTCGTATGTTCTACAAGTTTGTCTATGATGACTCAAACGCAAAGTTGACAGACTTTACCGACATTGACTATAGCCCATACAGAAACACATACGTAAAAGTGATCGTCAAGAACAAGAACACTCCCTATTGGTTTGATATGTTCATTGATACGATGGAGAAATCTAGCCCAGCAAACATCCAAGTTGTTGATGATAACTTGAATCTCAATCTCGAAACAGATGAAGACATTGTGGATGAAGCAGAAGATACTTTGACGATTCTGCGGAAATACACAGACAATCTTGAACTGGATGTGGACAAGAAATCTCTTGACAATCTAATACGTTCCTTGTATGATGAAGCCATGAGCATCGATTGAGGTAATATGATTCTATTCAAAGTAGTACGTTGGAGGAACCTGCTTTCAACGGGCAATACCTTTACAGAAGTCAAACTAAATGAAGCCGCGTCAACTCTGATTGTCGGTGAAAATGGCGCTGGTAAGTCTACCTTTATCGAAGCGATTTCGTTTGCTCTTTATGGTAAACCCTTTCGCAAGATCAATAAGCCACAACTCTTGAATGCGATCAACGGCAAGAACTTGCTTGTTGAAATCGAGTTCGCTATTGGTAAGAAAGAGTATCTGGTTAGACGTGGCATCAAGCCAAACGTCTTTGAAATCTTTGTTGATGGTTCTCTACTGAATCAAGAAGCGAAGTCTGGTGACTATCAGGACGTTCTGGAGAAGAATATCCTAAAGCTGTCGCATAAGTCATTCTCACAGATCATCACGCTCGGTGCTTCTACCTTTGTTCCTTTCATGCAGTTGCCAGCACAGGCTCGGCGTGACTTCATTGAAGACCTTCTGGATATCCAGATTTTCTCAACGATGAACAACCTACTGAAGACACGTATTCAAGACAACAAAGATGCACTAAAGGATGCCAACACACAACTGGCTCTTTGTGAACAAAAGATTGATTTGAATAAGAAGCATATCGAATCACTTCGGCAAAACAATGAAGACTTGATCGACATCAAGCACGGCAAGATTTACGAACATGAAACTCTGATCGAGACTGCAAATGCCGAGATTGACAAAATCTCCGAACAGATTGACGATTTGAAACTCAATATTGGAGATGAGCAATCTATTACGGATAGATTGAACAAGGTCACTACGCTTCACTCTGAGTTGAAGTTCAAACTGACCGATCATAACAAGCATATCAAGTTTCTTCATACTCACGATCACTGCCCGACTTGTACACAAGACATTGATCCTGTTTTCAAGGAAGAAAATCTAAACACAAAGATTGCCAGTGCAGAAGAGTTAGACACAGCCTTAACTAAACTATCAGAAGAACAGGCGAAGATCAATGCACGAATGAAAGAGATTGTTGATATTAGCAATCAAATCTCAGAATATAATGCAGAGATAATAGACCGCAACAACAAGATTCGTATGTACCAGAAGTATAACAGCGAGTTGCAGAAAGAGATTGAAGCACTTCGTAATAAGCAGACTAAGGTAGAGACGGATGCTGTTGATCTAAACAAAGCCAAGAAAGAACTGAAAGACGTTCACACACTTATTGAAGAACTAACCGAAAATCGTTCTTTGTTGGGTACTGCTGCTGTTCTGCTGAAAGATGGTGGTATCAAGACCAAGATCATCAAGCAATATGTTCCTGTCATGAACAAGCTAATCAACAAGTATCTTGCGGCTATGGACTTCTTTGTCCAGTTTGAACTTGATGAAAGTTTTGATGAAAAGATTAAGTCGCGGTTTCGTGATGAGTTCTCTTATGCGTCATTCTCTGAAGGTGAAAAGATGAGAATAAATCTGGCTTTACTTTTCTCATGGAGAGCAGTGGCAAAACTTCGTAACAGCGCAAGCACAAATCTCTTGATTATGGACGAGGTTTTTGATAGTTCTTTGGATACAAGTGGTACGGACGAGTTCTTCAAGATTCTAAGCAGCGTAACGGCTGACACCAATGTGTTCATCATTTCACATAAGGGAGCATCACTGATGGACAAATTCACTAACATCATTCGTTTTGAGAAGCAGAGAAATTTCAGTGTTATGGTTGTCGAGTAGCTTGTTTACATTTATCCAAGTGCCATCTAAGAATATTACCCTTAGACGCAATTATTAAACAATGTGGACATAACTCTTTAGGTCTATTTTTGTTTGATATCGAGTTTTTTAGTTTGCTTTCGTCGGACACCTTTGTGCCTATCCTGGGCCCTGTTCGTTTTCTTACTAATTCTAAACTTTGCGGAATGCCTCTTAGTTTCGCTGCTCTTTTTTCTATAGTTTCGGCAGAATGTTTTTTGCCTTTATTTTTCTTGCCAGTTATAGAGACTTTGATTTTGTGTTCTTCGCTCATAATTCTTCCGGAACATCCTTCTCCTCCGTCCGTTCTATTGCGAAGAATGCCTGTTCCTAAATCTTTTCTGCCATACCATCTAATAAATCGACGTTCTAATGCGAATGCCCCAATCTCTGAAAGATTTGTTTCTAGAAAAACTATTTTAGATTTGTCTTTGGGAATAGAAACAGAATGTTTTTCGTACATTCTTCTTGATTTCCCTTTACCTATGTAGTAAGGTGTGTTGTCAGATTTTCTGATATATGCATAGACGTAATAAGTATTCATGGCTGGACTCCTTGTACGAGGACTAGAGTGGTTGGATACTGGTAATATCGTGAACCACAATATACTTATATAAATTTTAATGTGAGGATTAACAATGACTAACTACGAAAAAGTAAAAGAGTTTCATACGGTGTTTGGTCAAGATGCTCCAGATACTCCAGGGTTTCCTGCAAAAGACGTTATTAAACTTCGCATAGAACTGATTCGTGAAGAGTTTCAAGAGCTAAAGGATGCTATCAAGGATAAGGATCTTGTAGAAGTTGCCGATGCTCTGACTGACATTCTATATGTCACATATGGTGCTGGTATTGCTTTTGGCATCGATCTGGATGCTTGTCTAGCAGAAGTGCATCGTAGCAACATGACAAAGCTTGGTAAAGATGGTAAGCCTGTTCATCGCGAAGATGGCAAGATCATCAAAGGACCTCATTACGAAAAGCCAAATCTTAAGCCAATCCTAGGAGTAAACTGATGGCTATTCTACCTCTTGTAGATAAGAACGATCTTATTCTCAAAACAGAACTTGAATATTTTGATTTCAGCAATCCACCTACTGATCCTATTCAGTTGGCTCGTGATCTAGCTGAGACTATGATTGAGAACAAAGGCTTGGGGCTTGCTGCGAATCAGGTCGGTCTGCCCTATCGTGCATTTGTCATCAATGGCGAACAGATTCTTGCATGTTTCAACCCAAAAATCGTTGACTCTTCCGCCGATCAAGTGTATATGTTAGAAGGCTGCTTAAGTCATCCTGGGCTATCTGTAAAGATCAAACGTCCAGCTGTGATCAAAGTTCGCTTTACTGTGCCTAATGGTGAGACTAGAACAGAAAAGTTTGAAGGGCTAACGGCTCGTGTATTTCAACATGAACTAGATCATCTAAACGGCATTGTCCATATCAATCGTGCTAGTGTGATTCATAAAGAACAAGCTTTCAAGCAAATGAAAGCGTTCAACAGAATCAATAAGAAGCTAGCCATCGCATAATACGGAGTACATTATGGAAGACAATAAGTCTGTAGTTGATGAGTCTACTGAGTACGAAAGTCTGATTGACTCAAAAGATATCTCTTACGGTGTGTCTACTCTAGATGCATTCTTATCTGAAGATGAAACTTTGGAACAAGATGATGTGAAGTGGAAGAAGCATTGGGTAGGAATGCCTGAGTTTAAGCAAGAGACTAATCCACCATACAAGCAGATTTATGTAAGCTTCCGTAACAAGGAAGACTATGAAGAGTTTGCCAAGTTGATCGATCAGCATCTTACTATCAAAACAAAAAGTATCTGGCATCCAAAGCTAGATCGCGATGCAAACGCGCTTCGTCGATGGATTGAAACTGATGACTAATCCAAAATATCCTGTTTATATCATTAGTAAAGGTCGGCATGAATCAATGCTGACCTCTCGCTCATTGGCACGAATGAAAGTGCCACATTACATTGCGATTGAACCACAAGACGAAGCGCTATACGAACAAGCACTAGACAACTTTGGTATTCGCGAATATGTAACTCTGCTTGTTGCACCTTTCAGTAATCATGGTGACGGACCAGGGCGTGCTAGAAACTGGTGCTGGGATCATTCTATCTCTATTGGTGCAACTAGCCACTGGGTAATGGATGACAACATTACAGACTTCTATCGCCTTCATGAAAACAGCCGCATTCGTGTTGAATCTGGTGTAATCTTCAAAGCTGCTGAAGACTTTGTTGATCGGTATGAAAATGTTCCTATCTCTGGTTTTCAATATCGTTTCTTTATTGCTCCTAATCAGAAGTATCCACCGTTTGTTACAAACACTCGTATCTACTCCACGTTGCTTATCCGAAATGATTGTAAGCATCGCTGGCGTGGTCGTTACAACGAAGATACTGATATCTGCCTTCGTGTATTGAAAGATGGTGATTGCACCATTCAGTTCAATGCCTTTCTTCAAGGCAAAGCTGCAACACAGACTGTCAAAGGTGGTAACACTGCTGAGTTTTATCATGCTGAAGGCACACAAGACAAGGCTCAATGGAGAGATGGCCAGCTTAATCCAGAGGGAACAATCAACAAGTCACAAATGCTCGTAGACATGCATCCAGACGTGGCCCGCATGGTATTTCGCTACGGTAGATGGCATCATTACGTTGACTATGGTCCATTCAAGAAGAATCAACTAAAACTTAAGTCAGATGTTGATCTAAAGTCTATGCCTAAAGTCAACAACTATGGTATGAAACTAGTTCGTTTGAAGAAAGAAGATATATAATGCATAAGTGGACTCGGCGTCATTTGGATACGGCTAAGAATATCTCAACTTGGTCAAAAGATCAATCTAAACAGATTGGTGTTGTTGCTATTGGAAAAAACAACAATGTTCTAGCCACAGGCTATAATGGATTTCCAAGAGGCATCAAAGATGATCATCGTTTGAACGATCGTGAGACGAAGTATAAGTATGTCGTTCACGGAGAAATGAACTGCATCTATAATGCTTGCTTGAATGGCATTTCTCTTGACGGAGCCAAACTATACGTGTATGGTTTACCTGTATGCTCTGAATGTTGCAAAGGTATCATTCAAGTTGGCATCAGAACTGTTATTGCAGAAGTTCCTAAGAATCTGCCTGAATACTGGAAAGAATCCACAAAACTCGCTAAAGACATTCTTGAAGAAGCGGGTGTGATTTATCTGCAATATGAAATGGAAGGTGAAGAATGAGTGAAAGTGATGGATTAAATCCAGTTGGTCTTGGAATAGAAACTTGGGAGGACTTTGTAAGACGGCAGGTAGCAGACAGCCCGTATAAACGCCCAATCGACACATATTTGGCAGATGAACTTAATCGTAAAGAAATGGAAAAACACCATAATCAATATACTGAAGAAACTAATGAAGAGTTTTTTCGTAGAATACAACCATCAAAAATCGATTATAAATACAATGAAGACAAAGCGCTTCAAGAAATCGCCGATTATATCGATAAGACATACGGTGAGCATTACTCCCAGAACAAGTATCAAGCTACAGAGTTCATCATTGATGGCGGTCACGGAACAGGTTTCTGTATCGGCAATGTGTTGAAGTATGCACAACGATACGGCAACAAAGGAGGATCACAAGATTGGCGTAAAGATTTGATGAAAGTGATCCATTACGCTATTATACAACTACATGTACATGATCTAGAATATGGAGAAAATCACTAGTCTAGTCTTTATATAAGTAATAGTGTAGGTCGCGGAGACTCCCCAGAATCCCACCTACTCTATTGCTAATATGGAGCAACAGCATGATTACATATACGCCCTATACATATCTAATAGGATGGTCTAAACAAGACAGATGGTACTATGGTGTTCGCTACGCCAGAGGATGTCATCCAAATGAACTTTGGATTAAATATTTTACTTCTTCTAAGCATGTGAAGAAGTTTAGAATAGAACACGGCGAACCCGATGTTATTCAGATCAGAAAAATCTTCGATTCAAAAGAATCTGCTGGCATATGGGAACACCGTGTCATAAGAAGAATGAATATGGTGAAATCCAATAGATGGCTAAACAAATCTGACACTAAAATACATGACAGAACTGGATGTAATCATAGTGTTGAAACAAAAGAAAAACTGTCTATCAAAAGAAGACAGAGAGAATCTAGTGGAATGCTTGGACACAAGCACTCAGATGAAACTAAAAGACAATATAGTTTAGTTAGAAGTTCTGCTATGCGGAATAAAACTAAACAAGAACGTAATGATATGCTTAATGCGGCAAGATCAAAGGTTCAAGAGATGATTATTCCAGGCAAAGGATTACCTTGGCAGGATAAAGTGAATAAGAACCCAGATAAGATTCGAAAGTCTACTCTTTCAAATACTGGAAAGAAAAGGACTCCAGAACAAAAACAAAGAATGAGTGAAGCAAGAAAGCTTTATTTAATGAAAAGGAAAGAAATAATGACAACTGAAATGGAGAATAAATAATGGACGTCCGTGTACCTATTGAAGAACTACGTAAGAGGAAGCTTTTTGTAAGTACTCCAATGTATGGTGGTGCATGTGCAGGCATGTTCTGTCGTTCGACTAATGATCTATCAGCACTAGCCGTACATTATGGTGTTGAAGTCAAGTACTACTATCTGTTCAACGAATCACTTATCACTCGCGCTCGTAACTACTGCGTTGATGAGTTCCTTCGGTCAGACTGCACACACTTGATGTTCATCGACTCAGATATCGGCTTCAACTCGAATGATGTTATGACTATGCTTGCTCTAATGAGTGACGAGTCAGAGTATGACATCCTTTGTGGTCCATATCCTAAGAAGTGTATCTCATGGGAAAAGATCAAGATGGCTGTTGATAAAGGCTTTGCAGATCAAGATCCAGGCATTCTAGAAAAGTTTGTTGGTGATTATGTTTTCAATCCTGCGAACGGCAAGAACGAAATCAAGATTGCTGAACCAGCCGAAGTTCTAGAATCTGGCACTGGCTTCATGATGATCAAGCGATCAGCGCTACAGAAGATGACAGAAGCATATCCACATCTAATGTATCGCCCAGACCACGTTCGTACCGCAGCGTTCGATGGCTCACGCGAAATCCCTTGCTTGTTTGATGCTCTCATTGATAACAAGCACGCCCGTATTGGCGAAGAAATCCGTGAGTACTATAAGAAGAATCCTAAGGCTACACAGGAACAAGTCATTGCGTTCGTTGATGATACTAAGCATTCTGCTTTCGGTCATGAATACTCAAATCGTTACTTGTCAGAAGATTATATGTTCTGTCAGTGGGCTCGTCATGCTGGTCTAAAGGTATGGCTTGCTCCTTGGATCCAACTACAGCATGTTGGTTCATACGTGTTTGGTGGTTCACTCGCTGATCTAGCAGCCGTTGGTGCTGCTGCTACTGCTGACCCATCAAAGTTGGGCAAAAAGTCTTGATTTAATCCCTGCTGTTTGTTATAACGGTGTTTCCAGAGTGATCTTTGGAAACACCACATTGAAAAGGATGATACTATGAAGCTAAGTGAAAATACCCTTACTATCCTCAAGAACTTTTCGTCAATCAATCATGGTATTCTGTTTCGCTCGGGTAACATGATTCGCACTATCTCACCACAAAAGACTGTGATGGCGAGTGCAGAAGTTCAAGAGACGTTCGACCGCGACTTTGCAATCTATGATCTATCAAAGTTTCTCGGCGCCCTAATGCTGTTCGATCAGCCAGAAATCCACTTTGGCGAAACACAGGCTACTATTGCCTCAGATAAGCGTAAGCTAGTATACACCTACGCTGATCCATCAACGTTTGTGACTTCGCCTGCAAAGGATCTAAACTTTCCTGCTGCTGAAATCAATCTCAACATCACACAGGAAGACCTTACTAAGGTTCAAAAGGCTGCTGGTGTTCTTGGTCTTCCAGAAACAATCATTTCTGGTGACGGCGAAAACATCTATCTATCGGCTGATGATAGCAGAAATCCAACCAACGACAAGTATAGCATTATCGTAGGTACTACTGATCTTGTATTCAAGGCTATCTTTAAGAACGAAAACATCAAGCTTCTACCTAATGACTATGACGTTTCAATCTCTAAGGCAGGTATCTCAAAGTTTACTGCTCCTAGCATCACATACTTCATTGCGACAGAGAAAGATTCGACCTTCAACTGACATTGATACTATGTTTTAACTGATGTTACATTGAAAGGTTTATATTATGCTGACTGATTATTTGTGGTGCGAAAAGTATCGCCCAAAGTCGATTGAAGATTGTATTCTTCCTGCTGATCTAAAGACAACATTCCAACAGTTTGTTGATCAAAAGAACATTCCAAATCTACTGCTCACAGGTGGTCCTGGTGTAGGCAAGACCACCGTTGCTCGTGCGATGCTAGAGCAACTAGACTGTGATTATATCATCATCAATGGTTCATTGAATGCTGGTATTGATGTCCTGCGAAATGAAATCACTGGCTTTGCATCGTCTGTTTCGTTCAAGGGTGGTCGTAAATACGTCATCATTGACGAAGCAGACTATCTGTCCGCTGACAAAGTGCAGCCAGCGTTTCGTAACTTCATGGAAGAGTTTAGCCGTAACTGTGGTTTCATTCTGACATGTAACTTTAAGAATCGGCTTATCGCGCCTCTACATTCTCGGTGTTCTGTTGTCGAGTTCAACATCGCCAAGAAAGATAAGCCTGTTCTTGCGGTTCAGTTTATGAAACGTATCTCTGGCATTCTAGATGCAGAGGGTGTTACGTATGAAAAGCCTGTAATCGCTGAGTTGATCAATCGTCACTTCCCAGATTGGAGGAGAGTTCTAAATGAGCTTCAAAGGCATTCCGCGACAGGCAATATCGACAAGAGTATTCTTGGTGGTGATTCTAGTGGTAACTATGCTCCACTACTTGTCGCACTAAAAGAAAAGAACTTTAGCGCTGCTCGTAGATGGGTAGGTGAAAATCAGGACATTGATAGTTCGACTTTGTTTCGTGATCTGTATGACAACATTTCGGATATCGTCAAAGACAATTCTGTTGGTCAGTTGATTCTACATCTAGCCGAGTTTCAGTATAAGGCAGCATTTGTCGCCGATCAGGAAATCAACACCGCCGCGTTCGTACTATCGATCATGGCAGATTGCGATTTCAAATGACCAGTGTATTCGATGTAATGAATCTTGCCAGTGATGTTGTAGAAGTAGAAGAAGAGGACTTTAGAACTAAAACGATCTACAGCCCATTTGACTTCATTGACAGCATCAATACACATAAGAACCTATTCAACGGACCACACGATCCAGCGCAAGTGGAGAAAGAGTACAATCCTTGGATTGTCAATCGCGGGCTATCTTTGTTTCAAGATACCGCAACATTAGCAAACATTGTTAATCAATACTATCACCTTGACAAGAAACTTCAATACGATTTTTTACTAAATACTGTTAGACCAAAGTTTCGGAAGTCGAAATGGCCTAAGAAAGAAAAGGATGCCGATTTAGACATTATCAAAGAAGCATTCGGTTACTCAGATCGAAAGGCTGAAGTTGCTTTGTCTATATTGTCATCCGAACAGGTAAAAACGATAAAGAAAAGATTAAGTAAGGGTGGCACAAATGAAACTGACAGTAGAGGCTCTAGTAGAGGTAACCCTAAAAGAGCCAGACGATTTCTTAAAGATTAAAGAAACGTTGACTCGTATTGGGATCGCTTCACGCAAGGACAAGATCCTGTATCAGTCCTGTCATATTCTGCATAAACAGAAGAAATACTATATTGTTCACTTTAAAGAGTTGTTCGCTCTTGATGGCAAACCAACTGATTTCTCGGATACAGATGAAGGTCGTAGAAACACAATCATCAATCTTTTGTCAGAGTGGGGTTTACTCACTATTGTTGAACCAAAGAAAACAGAAGAACCAATCACTCCACTAAATCAAATCAAGATTTTGTCATACAAAGAAAAGCATGATTGGAATATGGTTGCGAAATACAACATAGGACGGTCCTAAGGACGTAAATGAACTATATGAATGTGGCTCCAAAGGACTTCAACTTATAGACTGAGATGCCCGTTGACCTGGACGCACTTTTCATACTGTAATATCTAACTCCCGCATACAACACCTCCCTAGAGTTAGATAATCCTAGTTTAGACACTCTTTCTAGTTGACTAGAAGTAAAGGTTCTCTTGAGATTAGATCGACCAGTGTGCCATTCTTTAGGAATATGATCATACTGGTCGATTCTTTTGTTCTCATTACCATTAGTGATCCATATCTTCTTACACATCGCCGTTGATCTTTTGTTGTTTGCGATGGGAGTATGTGATGCTGCTAACATATATCTGTCGTTTATTACGGATCTATTGTCTGTCTTGTTCAGCCATGTGTCTTTAGTAGACACATTCATTCTACGCAAAACTTTATGTTCCCAATCTAATGCTTGGATGCGATCAGAAAATGTTCTTCTAATCAAAATCACATCGGGTTCACCATTTTCTTCACGAAACATCTTGACATACTTGGATGATGTGTAGTATGATGTCCATAGATCGTTCGGATGACAACCTTTCGCAAAGCGAACACCATAGTACCATTTGTTGAGTTTAGACCAACCAATGAGATATGTATAGGGCGTATAAGTAGTCATGCTGGAATCTCCCAAGTTTCTAGAGTAGATGGGTTTCTTGGTCGTCACCGCGATCTACATTAGTATTTATATAAAGACAAACTTTCAGGATGATACATTATGCAACCATGGGAACCAGTATGGACACCTACACCGAAGCTACCACCCTTCATATGGGAGTGGGTTGTATTTGGTGATCCTAATGCAATCGTGTTAAAGTTTAGAGAAGAGAAATCCTGGTGGTTCAGAATGAAGACCAGGATTCTTCTCGGCAGTAAGTGGAAACGTTTATAAATAACTCGTCTATGCCAAATGGGTAGACATTACATCAACTCTCGCTTAAATAGGAGAACTAATATGGCTAACACTTTTTACGGCTCAAGCTTTGCTTTTACCCCAGAAATAGATAAGTTTTTTGTTGGATTTGATCCTCTAGTACAGAAACTAGCATCAGCGGCAGAGCAGACAGCAAAGCTTTCTACGAACTATCCACCATACAACATCAAAAAGATTGATGGAAACAAGTATGTCATTGAAGTGGCAGTTGCGGGGTTCGCGCGCGAAGACATTGACGTTGAACTCTCTGATGGTAAACTAACTATTAAGGGTAATGTCAAGTCGGGTGAACCTGCTGAAAAAGACTCAAAAGGCGAATGGACTTGGCCACTATTTCTACATCAAGGATTGGCAATGCGTCCATTTACGCGCCAGTTCACACTTGCTGATCATGTTGAAATCACTGGCGCAGAACTTCTAAATGGGATTCTTCGCGTTGGTTTGGAGTATGTCATTCCAGAACATAAGAAACCGAAGAAGATTGACATTCAAGACAAACATGATATCCATACAACAAAAAAATCTTCTTCTACCGCAGAATATCTGGCTGAAAGAGAAAGAAAATAAATGCTAGAAAAATACATCGTCCCTGTATCAAGAGTTGCAGGGTTTACCATTGCAGGTCTATGTTTGATCACTATGTATAATCTTCTTGCACTATAAGGAGATTGTCTATGTGGCCTTATACTGAGGACGAATGGGATTATCTAGGATAATCTATAAATAGAGAGGGGCATATTGTCCCTCTCTTTTTGTTTCAAGGACTATAGCGATGAGTTTCTACACAGATGTAATCCAAAAGAGCCCATTGTTTCATACAACAAACATGGTAAACTCTTTAGACTTGTTATTCCCAGCGTTCAAAGCCAAAGTCGAAGCACTTATGGCAGAATCTGCTGCTGCTGGTCAACCACTAAAAGTTCTAGAGACATATCGCTCAAATGAACGTCAGTTGCAGCTATTCAATCAACATGCAACCAAACTGAAGAATGTTGGTGTGCATCATTATGGGCTGGCTTGCGATATCGTAAAGCTGATCAACGGTCAACCTTCGTTTGAGGGAGACTATACGTTTCTTTGCAGACTAGCAACAAAGCACGGTCTTATCTCTGGTGCAGATTGGGGCTCTCCTAAAGCAGTACATACATTCAAGGACATGGATCATGTCCAGTTTGTTTCTGTAAAAGATCAAAACAAACTCTTCAATGGTTCATGGTACCCAGATGCCAACTATGATCCTTATCAAAATCTATAAGGAATGTCAATGCACAAGTTTGGTCACTTTCTAAGAGAAGATATCTCTCTTACGTTTCAGTATCATGATGAGTTGAATCCTCTTATCTGGGATGGTGATGAACTAAAGCAGAACATCAAAGAACGTCTTCTATTGATTGGTAGAATGTTTGCTGTGTTTGCCAATATTCCAGAAGATGCTATCAAAGACATCGTGTTCACTGGTGGCAATGCAAACTATAACTATACACCACATTCCGATCTAGACGTTCATCTACTGATCAACATTCCAAAGATTCCAGGTATCAACCGCGTGTATCTTGATGATTATCTTTATGATAAGAAACTGTTATGGGGATACAAACATCCATCGCTGACTGTCATGGGATATCCTGTTGAACTATATGCGCAGAGTTATAGAGAGAAGTTGGTGTCACCTAAAGCAAATCGTGGTGTCTACTCTCTAATGCAAGACAAGTGGCTGTTCAAGCCAAGAAAAGAGAAGCCAGGTGACTTTCACAATGACACAGGCTTTAAGAATAGACTTGAACATCTAATCAAACAGATCGAAGATGTTCTCACAAAGACTGGTGACCATAGCGAAGACATTAAGCGCCTCAAGATCAAGATCCGCAATATGAGAACTGCCGGCATCCATAAAGCAGGCGAGTTGTCAACAGAGAATCTTCTGTTCAAAGAACTTAGAAATAAAGGATTTATATCTAAACTAAACGACTATATACAACAAGCCGAAGATTCTAGTCTGTCTTTATAATTTTTGGTATCAGTTTACTGTTTACTCCACAGAAACGATCTTTATTTGCATAAAAGACATCTTTCTTGATACGAACCATTTTGTTTTCGTGTAAATCGTATGCAGTTATTCTGTCTTTTTGATTGTCTGACATTTTTTTCTTTGATTCGTCTGTGTGGATTTTTCCTAATTTTGCCTGTCTACATTTTTCCCGATGTTCGATCGATAATGTTTTACCTATACGAGATTTCAACTGTTCTTGCGTTAGTTTTCTTCCTTTTAATTTCTCAGAATGTTCTGGTCTCTTTTTTCCATACCAATAATGAAGTTCTCCCTTTTGACATTCGGACATTTTGCATCTAGTTTCTTCTGTTATATTTTTTTTACTTTTAGATATTTTTTCTTTACATTCTTTAGACCGTTTGCTTCCATAATTTGGAGATAAATTTCCCTTTTTGCCAAACATAGGATGATTGTTTCCCGATGTTTGGCCAGTTGATGCATCTTCCATTATAAGATTTGCCCAGTTTGTAGATTCAACAATGTTGTTTTCTTTTGAGAATTTAAGTGCAAATTCTGTAGCAAGCTTTTGGCAATCAAATCCAAAAATTTCGACCGTTTTAGGATGTCCTTTGTGCTTTGTTATATGTCTTAGCCACAACTTTCCAGATCCTTTATATCTAAAAGGATCTTTCTTTTCTGTTTTGCCAAAATATTTAAGACCACAATGGTTACATTGTTTAATATAAAGATAAATAGTCATGCTGGAATCTCCTAAGTTTCTAGAGTCAGTAGGATGGCACTCCGTGACTGACACTTTTATTTATAAAAACGAAGAACTTCGTAATATGGGCTACATTGATAAGCTAAACGAATATCTGATAAAAACGCAAGATCGACATTTATCTGTTTACTAATCTCTCGCTTTGGTGTAAGATGAGCCATTGAGAGATTCTAAACAGTTGAGGTGATATGGATTATTATACAAACACATTCATGCAACGCGGCAAGATGTATGTACGCGGCATTCAAAACGGCAAACAAGTAAAGCAAGTTGTCAACTATAAGCCATATCTGTTTATTCCTACAACAGAACGTACGAAGTATAAAAACATCCATGGTTCTCCTGTGGGTAAGATCGACTTCGATTCGGTTGATGATGCAAAAGAGTTTCAGAAAAAATATGAAAACATCGATGGAATGCCAATCTATGGCATGACTCATTTCATCTATCCATTCATGTATGACACATTTCCAGGTGAAATCAAGTACGATCCTTCTGCAATCTCTGTTGTCAGTCTTGATATCGAAACTGTGGTTGGCGATGTAGATATTGCTACTGCCATTCAAACAACTCCAAATGAAGTGACTGCTATTACCATTTCGCGCAATGGTAAGAAAGCGGTGTTTGGTTGTGGAGATTATACACCACACGAAGACAACATCATCTACTACAAATGCAAAAATGAATACCAACTGTTTCAGAAGTTTCTAGATATCTGGAACTCCTATGATTATAGCCCAGATGTGCTGACTGGTTGGAACGTAGAGTTTTTTGACGTTCCCTATCTTGTTGGTCGCATTCGGATGGTTCTAGGAGAAGATGCTGCGAAGCGTCTTAGCCCATGGCAAATGCTTCGCGAGTATGATGTTGAAATCAAGGGACGTAAGATGACATCATACTACATGATGGGCATCACTGTACTTGACTGGATGGCACTTTACAAGAAGTTTACATACACATCACAGGAATCCTATCGTTTGGATCATATTGCCAAGATCGAACTTGGTGATCAGAAGCTAGACTATAAATCACAAGGTTACACAAGTCTACAAGATTTGTATGAAAGAAACTTTCAGCTTTACGTTGAATACAACATCCATGACGTTCATATCGTTGATCGGCTAGAAGATAAGATGAAACTGATTGAACTGGTGTTTGCTATTGCTTATGACGCAAAGGTAAACTATCAGGATACACTAGCATCTGTGCGCCAGTGGGACGTAATCATCCACAACTATCTGATGCAACGAAATATCGTTGTAGACAATCAGAAGAAATCTGGTCGTAGTGATGATAGTCTTGTTGGTGGTTATGTTAAAGATCCAAAAACAGGTATGCATCGTTGGATGGTTTCATTCGACCTTAACTCTCTGTACCCACATTTGATTCAACAATACAACATCTCACCCGAGACGTTTGTTGAAAAGATGTGGGACTTCTTAAGCATCGATCAACTGTTGAGAGTTAGAGACACTGGGTTGCAAGGCTCTGAATACTCTTATGCAGCCAATGGTTGTGTATATCGCAAAGACAAGCAGGGCTTTCTTGGTGCTATCATGGCCAAGATGTATGATGATCGTGTTATCTATAAGAAGCAGATGATCAAAAATAAAAAACTTCTAGAACAAATTGATTCTGAATTAAAATCAAGAAATCTACTACATATGAACTAACTTCGCCTGAAGGTGAGATATTCATTACAAATATATTGACAAATTTCTGTGAACAATATAAATTGGCATTTACAACACTATGGATAAACTCTGAAACTGGTCGAATTCCAGTTAAAGGTAGAAACAAAGGTTGGAAGTGTATTAAAATTAAGGATTAAATATGGATTTAACTACATTGACAAATGAGGAGATCGCAGCGCTCCGTATGTCAACTGTTAAGGAGATCTCTCGCCTTGATAATCTTCAAATGGCGAAGAAGATTCAACTTAACAGTGCATACGGCGCGCTGGGTTAGCAACAAATACTTCCGTTGGTATGACATCAACCACGCTGAAGCTATTACTATGTCTGGCCAGCTTTCCATCCGCTGGATTGCTGATCGTATGAATGAATACTTGAACAAGCTATGTGGTACGACAGACTATGATTATATCATTGCATCAGATACAGATTCTATCTATGTGACACTAGCACCTCTGGTCGACAAGATCATGCCAGATGAAACGGACACAAAGAAGATCGTTGAAGTTCTAGATAAGTTTTGCCTTAGTAAGATTGAACCATTCATCGATAAAGCATATCTGGAACTATCTGTTCGGATGAATGCATATGCACAAAAGATGTTCATGAAGCGTGAAGCTATTGCCGATAAAGCAATCTGGACAGCAAAGAAGCGATACATCCTAAACGTCTGGAATCAAGAAGGGGTTGCATACGATTCGGCAAAGCTGAAGATGTCTGGCATTGAAGCGGTCAAATCATCAACACCACAATCTTGTCGTGATAACATTAAGAAGGCATTAAATCTTGTCATGAACGAAAGTGAAACGACACTGCAAACGTTCATCGCAGATTTCCGTAAAATGTTTACACAGTTGCCTTTTGAGGAAGTGGCATTCCCTCGTGGTGTCAGTGATCTAGACAAGTATGAAACCAAAGACATTGAAACGTATGCTTCTGGTACTCCTATTCATGTTCGTGGCAGTATTCTGTACAATCGTATGCTAGAGCGTCATGGACTAGGTAATAAATACGAGCAGATAACAAACGGTGATAAGGTGAAGTTCTGTTACATGAAAACACCTAATCCCGCTAGAACAAATGTCATCTCCTGTCCATCTGAGTTGCCATCAGAGTTTGATTTGGAGAAGTACATCGACTATCCAATGCAGTTTGATAAAGCGTTCATTGCACCACTACAGGGCATTCTGGATGTGATTGGTTGGAAGTCAGAGAAGATCGCAACACTAGAGGACTTTTTCAGCTAATGGACGAAGATTTTGATTTTGGATTTACATACACCACAACCGAAGATATTGCAGCACCAATCATTGTCTCTAAGACAACAAAGAATGAGGAAACGATTGACAAGCTACTCAAAGCTATCACACCACTACTAGACAATCTAGCCAAGGATGCAGACAAAGATGTCATCCATTGGCCAAATCGTGCTGCAAAGATTGAAGAGTTTCGCAAGAAACTATACAAAATCGCTGGAAAAACATTGACTAAGAAGTGATTTTGTGATACAGTGAATACTGGTTTAAACCAAGGAGAAAACCAAGGAGATTATATGAGCATTCTAGACAAACTACGTAAAGCAAGCACAATCAAGGAAGCAGATGTGCTATCGGATTCCAAGTTCTTTAATAAGAAGGACATGATTCAGACTTCCATTCCCATGCTCAATGTTGCACTATCAGGTAGTCTAGACGGTGGTATTACACCAGGTCTAACTCTCTGGTGTGGTCCATCAAAGCACTTCAAGTCATTCTTCTGTCTTCTAGAAGTCAAAGCGTACCTTGACAAATATCCTGAAGCTATCTGTCTCTTTTACGACTCGGAGTTTGGTGCTGGTAAGAAGTATTTTGAAACCATTGGCATTGATACTACTCGTGTTATTCATAGTCCAATCACCGACGTTGAACAGTTCAAGTTTGATGTTATGCAGCAACTTGAAGTGATTTCTCGTGGCGACAAGGTAATCATCTTTGTTGACTCTGTTGGTAACTTGGCTTCTAAGAAAGAAGTTGATGATGCCAAGGATGGCAAGTCTGTTTCAGATATGTCACGGGCGAAGCAGATCAAGTCTGTGTTTCGTATGATTACGCCACATCTAAACATCAAAGACATTCCAATGGTCGTTGTGAATCACACATATCAGACACAAGAAATGTACTCAAAGGCCGTCGTATCTGGTGGTACTGGTATCTACTATTCTGCTGATTCAATCTTCATCATTGGTCGTCAACAAGAGAAAGATGGCACCGAAGTCACTGGTTACAACTTCATCATCAATGTTGAAAAGTCACGCCATGTTCGTGAAAAGTCCAAGATTCCTATTGAAGTTCGTTTTGAAGGTGGTATCTCAACATGGTCTGGTCTACTAGATGTTGCTCTAGATTCTGGTCATATATTGAAATCTGGATCTTGGTATCAGATGGTGGATTTCGATACTGGAGAGATTTCAGATAAGAAAATCCGTGGAGGTGATATTGAGAAGTCTGGATTTTACAAAAGACTCATCAAGGATTCGCGTTTCAAAGAGTTTATCGAAAAGAAATATATGCTTTCAAATGAAACAATGATAACAGATGAAGAGATTGACGATTTTATAGACGATTATTGTTTATTAGGTGGGATGGCAGTCCGTGACCTACACTCTATTTATAAGAAAGACTTGATATGATTGAAGAACATGTAATCTTTTCACATCTACTTTATAATGAAGAATATTGCAGAAAGGTGATCCCATTCCTGAAGACCGAATACTTCCAAACACGACCTAACAAGATCGTGTTTGGACTTATTGACAAGTATGTCAAGACTTATTACAGGGTGCCTACAAAGGAAGCTTTGCAGTCTGAAATCTTGTCTCTCACAAACATTAGTGAAGATGAGTATTCAATCTGCAAAGATACTGTACAGACATTCAATGCAGACTTGGCTACGTCCATTGATTGGTTGTTTAACGAAACGGAGAAGTTCTGCCAAGAACGGGCTGTGTATAATGCAATCATGGATTCCATCAAGATTATTGATGGTAAAGATGACAAGCGTGGTAAAGGAGCATTGCCAGAGATTCTAACTGAGGCTCTAGCAGTGTCTTTTGACACTAACATCGGGCATGACTTTCTTGGTGATGCTGAACAGCGATATGAGTTCTACCATCTTCGCGAGGAGAAGCTGGAGTTCGATCTGAAGTATTTCAACAAGATCACCAAGGGTGGTGTATCAAAGAAGACTTTGACCTGTATCCTAGCGTCCACGGGCGTTGGTAAGACAATGTTTATGACCCACTGTGCAGCCAATCACTTGAACATGGGCAAGAACGTTCTCTATATCACCATGGAAATGTCTGAAGAGCGGATTGCAGAACGTATTGACGCCAACTTGATGAATATCACGATGGACGAACTTCGTGATCTACCGAAAGATTCTTTCAACAAGAAGACCAATCGAATCAAGTCGTCAACACAAGGCAAGTTGATTATCAAGGAGTATCCAACATCATCTGCTGGTGCTGCACACTTCCGGCATCTATTGCAAGAACTTCGTATTAAGAAGAACTTCAAGCCAGATGTGATCTATATTGACTATATAAACATCTGTGCGTCTACACGTATGAAGATGGGTGGTTCTGTTAATAGCTACATGTATATCAAGTCTATTGCAGAAGAACTGCGTGGGCTTGCTGTTGAGTTTGATCTACCAATCATCACGGCTACACAGTCAAATCGTGATGGTTATAACTCTTCTGATCTTGGGCTAGACAACACCTCAGAGTCGTTTGGTTTGCCAGCAACAGTAGACTTTATGTTTGCTCTGATGTCAACCGACGAGCTAGCTGATATGAACCAGATCCTTGTCAAGCAGTTGAAGAATCGCTACAGTGATATCAACGAAAACAAGAGGTTTGTTATCGGTGTCAACAAGTCTAAGATGCGTTTTCATGATGTGGATGATTCTGAGCAAGAGAATATTCTAGAAGGTCCTAAGAAAGATAAGTATCAGGACAAGCCGGTAATGGACAACACTCAGGTCGGTATTCGTGCCAACGAAGAAGACAATATGAAGTGGATGACTAAGGCTGCCGGCCGTAAAGATTTTAGCGGATTGAGAATGACTTGATATACAGAATCAGAACGTTCGATGGTAAGTACCACATTTTTGAGACAACCACTGGGTTTACCATCTATTCCTCAGCCGAGGAAGACAAGGTGAAATCTATCTGTCGTTTCTTAAACTCAGGAGGTGGTTTCAATGGAGCCACCCCTGCATTTTTTTGCCACAAAGTTGACATTACCGATTGACATTTTTTCAGAATCAGCTACATTGAGAATGTAGTTAGTGAGAAAGGTGATTCGTTATGATTAAGATTTTTGCTATTGCATTCGCTCTGGTTGCCCTAGAACTCTTTGGGTTCAAGGAACTCGTTAGTTTTATGCATCCCATTGCGTTGATTAAGTTTTTCATCGCTATTCCGTTCGTTGCCATTGCTGCGATTACCGCTTGGTATCCCTTTGCGGTCGGCATCTGTGGCGGTCCTGAACGCTTCTGATATCTCTTGACATTTATCCCGAATCGTGCTAGGTTCAGAACCTAGCACGCGTGCTAGGTTCAGAACATAGACGATGGAGATGAAATGGAAGTTCACGTATCAGGTATCAATGCGCGCAAAGCTGAGGAACTCACCGAAGCGGCAGAGTTTTTTGCGCGCCAGTTGATGGACCCTCGCATGGTTCGTAATCTATCCATTGATCTGGAAATTGAAACAAACCTAGACGTTCATGGCGAATGTGTAGACGAAGAGGGCACAAGGAATCCACGGTGGTTCACGATTCGCCTCAAGCGCCAGAAGATAGAAGATATGATCAGAACGCTAGCGCATGAAATGGTTCATGTCAAGCAATACGCTAAGAATGAACTGAAAAGCGGCATTGTGATTGTGTCTAGAGGCAAGCTAAAGATGACCAGCAAATGGCACGGCGAAATCTGGAAACCTAAGCGCAATGAAGATTTGTATTTTGATTCGCCTTGGGAATGTCAGGCATATGGAATGGAAGTTGGTCTCTATCACAAGTGGTTTGCGTTCATCAACGAGCGTTATAAGTAGAGTTATATTCCCTTCGAGCGAGCAGGCGAACGCAACTGGCTGTTAACCAGTAAAATGCTAGGATCGATACCTAGGAAGGGAGCCACATATCAAAGGAAACTACCATGTTTCATGTATATGCATTGAACGCAGAATATGAAATGGTTGTTGAGTGTCTGGTCGAAGATTATAAAGCTGCTGTAAAACTTGCTGAAAGTCTAGACGCTATCTATAATAAAGACAATGTTTGTCTTGAAGTGGTGATTGATGACACTGAAAAGGTCTAAGTGAAATAAAGGATTGTTATGAAGATTGGTATTACATGTTCCTGCTTTGATCTGTTTCATTCGGGTCATGTTCTTATGCTTGAAGAAGCTAAAGAACACTGTGATTTTCTTATCGCAGCACTTCAGACTGATCCTACGATTGATCGTCCAGAAAAGAATAAGCCAGTTCAGGATGTATATGAACGTTGGTCACAGTTAAATGCCTGTAAATATGTAGACAAAATCATTCCATACTCCACTGAAGGAGACCTATATAATCTTCTACTCACCCAGAAGATTGATATTCGGTTTGTAGGAGAAGAGTATGTGTCTAAAACTTTTACTGGCAAATATATGCCAGGCATTGAGATTTATTATAACAGACGCGAACATAACTATAGTTCTTCTGGGCTACGTGAACGTATTATGAAAGGATAAAATATGTACCAGACACATCTGTATGATCCCACAGAATATCTACCAGAAGTCGTTCCAAACGTAGTCTTCAAAACTCGTGTGCGTGACGATTCGATTGAAGGACCAAATCCTTATCGTTGGGAAAAAAGGACTTCGTTTGACTATTTTGCAAACAAGCGCGTAGTTATTTTTTCTCTTCCTGGTGCCTTTACACCTACTTGTTCGACATATCAGCTTCCTGGTTTCGAAGAAAACTATAAAGACTTCAAGGCACTAGGCATTGATGATGTATATTGCATCTCAGTCAATGATGCCTTTGTAATGAACGCTTGGGCCAAGTCACAACAGCTTCAGAAGGTCAAGGTCATTCCAGACGGTTCTGGTACATTTACCAGTGGTATGTCGATGCTAGTGAATAAGGAAAATCTTGGCTTTGGCACACGTTCCTGGCGTTATGCTGTAGTGGTAAACAACGGCAAGATCGAAAAGTGGTTCATTGAACCTGGCTTTGGTCACAATGTCGATGATGATCCATACGGCGAGACTGCACCTGAAAACATTATGAAATGGCTCAAAACTGCTTGACATATTCCACGAATCCGCTATGATGGGAATATAGAGAGACAAAGCTTCTCTCTGATACAAAATGGAGATTGATTATGTTTAATGTTGGTGATCGAGTTAAGCTTACCAGTTCGGCAACGGGCTATATTGACGAACCTGATAATGGACTTGATGTCGGTAGTCTGGGTACTGTCACTGAACAAATCGATCCATATGGACGTCCATATGGACCATATGGACAAACTGATGGGATATATTGGCGGGTACAGTTTGATTCTGGTTATTTTGGTCGTCATGACCATTCGGTTTGTATCTTTAAAGATGAAATCGAGTTGGTAAAAGAGACAGTGCAAGATGACATTATCAAACTACTGAAGCTTGCACAGGCTGCTATTATTCATTATTCTCAAGATCCAGATGCATCTCGATATCCAGATGAAACAATCGCCTTGCGTATTGAAAAGTTTCTTGCAAGCAATACTTGATACATAAACATGTTTTATAAGTAGAACATGAACAACGTAACGAACTTTAAAAACTTCATTGTCGAGTCACAAAACACACTCCATGCCTTTGACATGGATGAAACTTTGTTTACTCACGATCCAGGATCACTCGCTATTCATGTAAACGATGAACATGGCAAGCGAGTGAAGTCTTTAAGTAATCAACAGTTCAATACGCATAAGTTAGATCCAGGTCATTCATATGATTTCTCTGATTTCAAATCATCGAGCAAATTGCATCAAACGGGTAAACCTATTCGTAAGATGCTTGCTAAGATGAAAGCCATTCATAATAACGGCGGCAAGGTAGAGATACTAACTGCTCGGTCTGACTTTGACGATCAACCTAAGTTTGCCGAGTTTATGAAGAAGTATGGAGTAGATATAAATAAAGTGCATGTTCGTAGGGCTGGTAACATTCCTGGTGATCCTGCCGTAAGAAAACGTGATATTTTACACAATCTCATTAATCAGAATGGATATAAAAACGTCCATCTCTATGATGATTCTAAAGACAATCTAGCACAGTTTCTTTCATTGAAACAACAACATCCTGGTGTTAACTTCAATGCTCATCACGTAAGTCATAACGATGACACTGGTGAGACTACGATACGCACAACGAAAGTTTAATGCCGATATAGTATAGTGGTATTACCGTGGATTTGTAACCCTCTGACAGGAGTTCGATTCTTCTTATCGGCACCAGACTATTTTGATGATCAAAATAGTTAATGGAGCATACGGCTAACGGGTTGGGTCACCTGATTTTCAGTCAGGAATAAAGTCGGTTCGAGTCCGACATGCTTCACCAAGTTTATTGTCTACCATTAGCACAGCCTGGTAGCGCATCTGCTTTGGGAGCAGAGGGTCGGGAGTTCGAATCTCTCATGGTAGACCACTCCATATAAATAAGAGCATGAAAATGAAAATATTCAAAGCTTTCAAAGAATCGACCACAGAGACACCAGAGAACATTCAGATTGAAGTTCTAGGTGTTGATGATACATGGCGTAGAGTTGAAGGTGGTGTTCCTAATCGTGCGCAGTCTATTGCTCGTGCATTAGAGTATACCAAAAAGAGATATCCTAAGAACCGAGTTCGTGCTGTTGGACAGAAAACGGGCAGGTTCTACGATCTTTTGCCTTGATGTTTATTTTTTAATGTTTCGCTTATTTTTTTCTTAGTCTCTTCACTTGGAACTTTACCAAGTTGAGCAAGTCTCATTTTTTCTTTATGAAAGGTAAATAATGGCAGTTAGTACACGTAAGACTAAGGTCTCAAAAGGTATTCACTCAAACGTTTCCAGAGCAACTACAAAGCTTGTGAAGCGTGATCGTTGCACACTAACGCATGAACTTGATCTTGTTAAAGCATGGCGCGCTGGTCGTAATCCTTGGATCACTATTGCTAATCCTAATAAGAACCAAACAAACATGCTGAATATCCGTGTTCGTGCAAATGAGTATTGGGGCAAATACAAGCGTAGTTCGAACGCAACACTGGCTCAAGAAGACTAAATAATAAATAGAGTGTAATCTAACACTCAAGGAAATAATGATGCAGCGGTTGCTATCTATCCCTAGGATGTTAGCTTCCGCTGCATTTTCTTTTCTAGCAAAGCGGAAGCTGCCTCCATCGTTACCTGCAAATCAAGTCTGGCCTTACGGTCAGGCTATTGTCGTGCCTGGTACCACAGTGCTTTGCAACTCGTTCTATCTCGTTCTTTATGATGAAAAGAACATGAGAGCGATTCTTTCTGCTGAAGTAACACAGCCACCACATGATCATGTAGAAAGAGACGATGCATTCTGCTCCGATCCTCGCCTGAAACGATCACCAACACCCGATGACTATACAGACAGTGGATATGATCGTGGGCATTTAACACCTGCGGCTGACGCTGGAAACGAAGTCCAGATGCGTGATACGTTTCTGATCACAAACGTTGTACCTCAGACACCTAAACTGAATAGAGTTCTTTGGAAAGAACTGGAAGCGATGGTGAGAGGGATGGAGACGCAATACGTGGTGACTGGTGCAATCTATACTGATACATCTACTTGTATTGGAGAACGTAGGATTCCCGTTCCATCGGCGTATTACAAAGTTGTCTATCTCAAAGATCGCTCTATCAAAGTTTATATGGCGGACAACGCTGAAGGATCTGTGGTGGTAGAAAAATCTTTATCAGAGTTAGAATCTTTGGTGGGATACACATTTCCCTCTTGACATTATTCCCGAGTCGTGTATTATCAGTAATGTAGTCAGTGAGATATAAGGTGATTCGTTATGACTGTTTCTGAGTTGATTGAAGAACTGATGCAGTCCGATCCTGATGCTGAGGTTGTGCGTGAGGCGATATGCGCCACCAACATCAAGCGCGATATTATCCGTCAAACCCAGAGCGCGCGCCCCACCACCGTCAACCTCTATAGAACTGCCGAGCAGCGTGCGGATGCGGTGCGGGTGGCCGCCAATCGCCAAGTGATGCAAAATGGGCAATGGACCGATGCACCCGTGCAGGCCGCGACCGTTCAGAAAATTGAGGATATTATCCTGATCGAGTGCGCGATCTGCGCCGGTCGGGTTTCACTGGCTAGGGTTTTCATTTCATGAGTACGCGCTTCAACCCCTTTAAGGCGGACAAGCGCTGGCAGGAAATTTGGGAAGCGCAGGCCACGTTTGCGGCGCCCGATGCCAGCGATCCGCGCCCGAAATCATACGTCCTTGAGATGTTCCCGTATCCGAGCGGGCGCATCCATATGGGCCATGTCCGCAACTATGCGATGGGCGATGTGCTGGCGCGCTACAAACGCATGACCGGCCACGCCGTGCTCCACCCGATGGGCTGGGATGCCTTCGGCATGCCCGCTGAGAATGCGGCGATGGAAAAGAAAGTGCATCCGGGAGACTGGACGCGCCAGAACATCGCGGCGATGCGCGCGCAGCTCAAGCGGCTCGGGCTGGCGATTGACTGGTCGCGCGAACTCGCCACCTGCGAGCCCGACTATTACGGCCATGAGCAGGCGCTGTTCCTTGATTTGTACAAAGCGGGGCTGGTCTACCGGAAGGAATCGAGCGTCAATTGGGATCCGGTGGACAACACCGTGCTCGCCAATGAGCAGGTGATTGACGGGCGCGGCTGGCGCTCGGGCGCGCTGGTGGAAAAGCGCAAACTCTCGCAATGGTTCCTGAAAATCACCGACTTTGCCGAGGAGCTGCTGGAAGGGCTCGATACGCTCGACCAATGGCCTGAAAAAGTGCGCACGATGCAGGAGAACTGGATCGGGAAGAGCCAGGGGCTGAAGTTTGAGTTTCTGGTTGAAGATTCAACCGAGACGTTTGAGGTTTTTACAACGCGGCCTGACACGATGTTCGGCGCGTCGTTTGCGGCGATCGCCGCCGAGCATCCGCTGGCCAAGCAGTGTGCGGAAACTAACCCGCGCATTGCCGATTTCATCGCCGATTGCGCGCTCTCGGGCACGGCGGCAGCCGAAATCGAGACAATGGAGAAGAAGGGCGTCGATACCGGATTGCGCGTGTATCACCCGCTCGATCGCTCACGGACTTTGCCCGTTTATGTCGCCAATTTTGTGCTGATGGATTATGGCACCGGCGCGGTGTTTGGCTGCCCGGCTCATGATCAGCGCGATCTGGATTTTGCGCGGCGCTATCGCCTGCCTGTCATCCGCGTGGTGTCGGATGGCGATAAGGTTGATGCGGAGTTTGAGGGCGATGAAGCCTATACTGGCCCCGGCAAGCTGGTGAATTCTGATTTCCTCAATGGCATGAGCGTGGATGCCGCCAAGGCTGAAGTTATCGCCCGCGCCGAGCAAGAAGGCTGGGGCGAGGGCACGACCGTGTGGCGCTTGCGTGATTGGGGCGTGTCGCGCCAGCGCTATTGGGGCACGCCAATTCCGATGATCCATTGCGAATTCTGCGGCGTGCTGCCCGCGCCGCGCGCGCAATTGCCGATCACACTGCCTGAGGATGTGACGTTTGACGTGCCCGGCAATCCGCTTGATCGGCACCCGACATGGAAGCATGTCAATTGCCCGAACTGCAACGAGCCGGCGCGACGCGAGACCGACACGCTCGATACGTTCGTCGATTCAAGTTGGTATTTTATCCGCTTCGCCAGCCAGCCCAAGGACAAGCCGTTCGACAAAGCCGAGGCCGAGGCGTGGCTGCCGGTGGGGCAATATATTGGTGGGGTGGAGCATGCGATTTTGCACCTGCTCTATGCGCGCTTCTGGACGCGCGCGCTGGCGCGGATTGGGCGGTTGAATGTCGAAGAACCGTTCCGTGGCCTGTTCACGCAGGGTATGGTGACGCACGAGACTTATAAGGATGCGTCCGGTAATTGGCTCTCACCCGAAGATATTAAGCACGAGGGGGGCGCTTTAACGACGCTGTCAGGGGAGTCGGTTACAATCGGCCGCGTCGAGAAGATGTCAAAATCGAAGAAGAATGTCGTCGATCCCGACACGATTCTCGATCAATACGGTGCCGATGCCGTCCGTTGGTTCATGCTTTCGGACAGTCCGCCCGAGCGCGATCTGCCATGGTCGGAAGCGGGCATTGAGGGCACATGGCGCTTTGTGAACCGGCTCTGGCGGATTATTGAATCGCATGATGCTGCTGCGCAGGGCGAAGACAAATCCGTCGACAAAATCCTCCACCGCGCCATTGCAGGCATCGCCGCCGACATTGAGGCGCTTGCCTTCAACAAGGCGGTGGCGAAGGTGCACGGCCTCGCGAACGAGCTCGAGAAGGCCAATCCCTCGGCATCGCGCAATGCCGCTGTCCATGCGCTGGTGAGGCTCATCGCGCCGATGCTCCCGCATCTCGCGGAAGAGGGCTGGGAGGCTTTGGGCGGTTCCGGTCTGATCGCGGACCAAGCCTGGCCCAAGCATGATCCTGCGCTGCTGATCGACGATGAAGTCACCATTGTCTTTCAAACCAACGGCAAGCGCCGCGACGAGGCGAAGGTGGCCAAGGGCACAGCCAAAGATGAGCTAGAGCGCCTCGCGCTCGCCAACGCGCATGTGCTAGCTGCGCTCGCGGGGGCCGCTCCTAAGAAAATCATTGTGGTGCCCGACCGATTGGTGAACATCGTCGCATGATAAAACGCCTCGCGCCCCTGCTGCTCACCCTCGCACTGCCTGCCTGCGGGCTGCACCCGCTCTATTCGAATGGGTCACACGGCGCGGCCGGGCAGTTCCTCGGCGATGTCGGCGGAGGAGCCACTGCGGGCGTGTAAGGCTGTGGAGCCAGCATGATATGCCAACCTTGCTGCGCATTGGCGCGTTCCGCTTTTACTTTTTCAGCCACGATACCGACAATGAGGCTGACAATGTTGATATCTTGAGCCCGCTCGCACATCGCGAGGAGCAATCGAGCGACGTTGGGCGCGTGGATATCGACCCCGAACAAAATCGGCAATTGCTTGACAATAATCGTGATTGCCAAACCAAACGCGAAGCCCCGCAAAACGGGGCGTGCGATGAAGCCGGACAGACTGCCCAACCGCAAATAGCCGGCAGCCACAAAGATCACCCCGGTCAGCGCGACAATCAGCGTTGCGAATACTTCCGGAGCTTCAATGGTTGTTCCTAGCCCGCCGATGGCTGCGGCGAGCATCGCCGCTGACGAGGAGGTTGGCGCGACAATCGCGAACCGGCTCGTTCCAACGAGTGCATAAACGAGCCCACCGATGATCGCGGCGAAAATCGCATGTTGCGGTGCAAACCCCGCAATCGCCGCATAGGCGACCGCTTCCGGCAACATCAACCCTGCAACCGAAACACCCGCAATGAGATCGGCGCTACGCCCGCTCATGCGCCCATCCGCTTACATTTTTTCAATCTTCGCCTGCAGTGCTGCCAATTGTGCTTTCAGATCAGCAACCTCATCCTTAATCTCCGGCGATGTCGAAGGCGCTGGTTGCGCGGCACCGGATGCAAGTCCGAACATTTCCATGTTGCGCTTGGCCAGTTCCGCGATTGGCCCTGCGGTAAAGGCACCTTCTAACGCCGAACGGAACTGCTGCTGGTTCCGCTGGAAGGCTTCCATTGATGCTTCGAGATATTGTGGCACCATCGCCTGCATCGAATCACCGTACATCGAAATGAGTTGGCGCAAGAAATTGGCTGCAATATATCTAGATTGCACAGATGAAGAGTTTCATGGTATTCACGAATCTGTGGACAAGTATCTGAAGCGCAAGGCTCCTAATGCTCCTGTTGATAAGGAAGCACTTAACAAGCTTCTAATGGATCATAGTAAGATTATTCGTGAACTGCGATCCAAGGGTATTATTATTTTGTATCACAGCAAGCAACCAGACAAACCCAAACCACCACGTAAGCCTAGGGCACCAAAGGTAGCACCAGAGCCATCTGCACCTGCTGCTCCAAAAAAGACTAGACAACCACGAAAGACTCGTGTATAAGTAAAGTCAATAGCGCAGACGTATTCACGATCAACCTAGGCACTGTCAAGAATACGTCTCATATAAATACTACTGGAAGTTTCTACTTCCATTGTACTCTTACAACGCTTCAAGTCTGCGATGGCTAGTAAGCATTATATCTACAGTATCACGTTATACTATCGATATGATTCAAACGAAACAACGACGATCTTGCATTTCCAGTAAGAGGGAAATGGATGTAGAAGATACCATATACATTTACTTTGTATCTTCTCATAGCATAGCTGTCTGTACGGGTTGAGATACCCTATAAGACTTTCAGTTGTCGCCTAGGTCTTCGAACCTAAGAGGGAAGAAATGTCTTACCTAAATAAAATCTTCAAGGCGATTGCCACTCTCGCACTGTTGGTTGTAATACCACAAGCAATGGCACAAACACCAAAACACGATCAAGCGCAACTAGAATGCGTAGCACAGACAATCTATTTTGAAGCCCGTGGTGAGCCACTAAATGGCCAGGTTGCAGTTGCAAATGTAATAATGAATCGTGTAAAACAAGGCTATGCTAAAACTCCATGTGAAGTTATTGCTATGAAACACCAGTTTAGCTGGATTCATCACCATCCTAAGATTGTATATCAAGACCTATATGAAAAGAATAAGCAAGTTGCTCGTTCTGTTTACTACGGACATGTAGGAGACAACATTAATGGCGCAATCTTCTATCATGCAAACTATGTAAATCCACATTGGAAGTACAAGAGAGTTGTGACGATAGGTCATCACATATTCTATAAAATCGCATAAATAGATTTAGGGGTGGCTTCGGCTGCCCCTTTATCTCTTGACAAAACATACAGGATCGACTATGTATACTATATATTCAAAGCCAGGTTGCTCAAACTGTACAGCAGCCATAAATCTTCTCACATCAAAGTCCATTCCATTCGTTGAAATGGATATTACAGACGAAGAGACAAAGAATCGTCTACTAACTGAAGTGCCACATGCGCGCACAGTACCACAGATTTTTTATAACGAAACATACATTGGAGGGTATAATGAACTCAATGAACGAATCAAAAACGAATCTACCAACGTCCTATTTGGATAGTCTAAAACATTTCGAGTGTAAGGTCAAGTTTCAGAAGAAAGATGGTTCAGAAAGGACCATGCTTTGTACCTTGCGCCCAGATGCTCTACCGATCCAGACTGACCTAGAAGAGCAGATCCAAAATCGTAAGATCAATGCTGATGTTGTATCAGTATGGGATCTAGAGAACAATGGCTGGCGATCATTCCGCAAAGATTCTGTTGTTGATTTCAGTGTAGGGGGTTTTGTATAATGAAAACTTTTAAAGGCTTCTTGGAAGAAGCTCCCATAACAATTAATAATACACCAATGCACGGGTCACATTCTAAACCACCTATCGTAATCAATGTGCCTCCTATGCATGGTGATCATGCGAATGTGAAAGAAATTTCAGAAGCAGGTCATGGAGGATTTGGAGATTTTAGACCTACAATTGATCCTCCAGACTTTGACAAAGAATATCCAAATCAAAATTCTCATCTCGGAGAAACTCATAAAGATGTTGATGGTGCATTGGAGAAAGAGTATTCAAATATTCACCAGAACAATAGTTCTTTTTCCAATGCGCTTAAATCATACACAAAAGATTCAACTACAATAAACAATCACCTTACACACAACGAAAGTCTACTACATAAATATTTACATCCTATAACGCACTCCAGGATAAGTGCTTTGGATTCTCAGTTGACTTCTCCAGACACAAAATTGAAACATGATTTACACGTATATCATGGAACATCTGCTTTTAATCCAGATCAAGAAGCATCAAAGCATCCAGACCGAAAGATCAAAATGCCGATGTTTTTATCAACATCTATTAATCCAAAAATTGCACATAATTTTGCGGCATCTGGTGATGGACACAAAGATGGTACTAAAAGACATATATTGCATATTCACTTAAAAAAGGGTCAGCAGGGTGGAGTGTATATAGGAAGAAAAAGTAAATTCTCCAATAATGAATATGAGCAACTTTTACCAAGAGATACAACTCTAAAGGTTCATACATTGCCTACTGTACTAAGTGATGGTACACATATATGGCATGCTCATTTAGCAGATTAGGAACATAGAATATGAACGAACTAACACGCTGGGAATATATCCGAGCATTTATTGCTAAGTGGATTGTGATCAACATTGCAGCACGTATTAGCAGTCTCGCAGTGGCGTCACTGATGATAGAAACATATGAACTTTATCATCAAAAACTAACAGAAGAAATGGAAGCGGTGGAACCAAATGAGCAATCATGACCTAATGGAACGCAATGAGTTAAACAAGAACTCAAAGGGTGGTACAGAACTACTACAAGAACGTCTATATGCGGGTGGTGTTCCTCGTGAACTTCTAGAAGACACACAGATTGTTTTCTCACGCGCTCGTGAACTAGACGAAACCAAGACGAAGATTTACTACTGCCATGATCTACCAGAAGATCCAGAGTCGTCGCGACTTTCTGATCCAATGTATCGTAAGAAGTTTGATAAGTTTGTTTTCGTTTCAAACTGGCAGATGGAACAATACAACAACGTTCGTGGTGTACCATATAGCGATTCTGTTGTCATTAAAAACTCTATTGAACCTATCGACACTATAGCAAAGACTATTGATGATAAAAAGATCCGATTGATCTACACACCTACTCCACATCGTGGTCTAGATATTCTGGTACCAGTCTTCATCAAGCTAGCCGAGAACGATCCCAACATCGTTCTGGATGTTTATTCATCATTCAAACTTTATGGATGGGAACAGCGCGATCAACAGTATGAAGAGTTGTTTGAAATCTGTCGCCAGCATCCACAGATTAACTATCACGGCTCTGTAAGCAACGAAGATTTGCGCAACGCATTGTTGAACGCAGACATCTTTGCATATCCTTCAATCTGGAAAGAAACATCCTGTCTTTGTTTGATCGAAGCCATGTCTGCTGGTCTACTCTGCATTCATCCTAATCTAGCAGCACTACCAGAAACTTCTATGGGCTTGACATGGATGTATCAGTGGAGCGAAGATAAGAATCATCATGCAAACTCATTCTATCAGGTTCTTTCACAGGGTATCAACGTTATGCGTAATCAAAGAGACTTGATTGCACAGGATCTTTATCTACAGAAAATCCAAGCAGATCGTACATACAACTGGAACACTAAAGCAATGGAATGGTCAGGCCTTCTAGAATCTCTAAAAAATAAATAAAGTTAGACAGGAGACTTGTGTGAATACCAACACAGCCATTTCTACTAATGTGTCTATTGAGATAAAATCAAACATAATCCAGTTCCCGTTGAAGAACAGAACAAACTTCACGCAAGAACACTTAGAAGAGATGCGAGAGCAGGCGCTTCTAAACAAGATTGATTTTGTTGGATTTGTAACCGATGAGTTGATGGAAGAGTTGTTCTTCAAAGTTGGTATGCTTGGGTTCAACTTTGATGACGATGACTTCACCAAAGATGTTGCATTAGTGATCGAATCTTTACGATCTTTGATTCTAAAGAGTATGGGTGTCAATCATGGGCTGCAACAGGCGGCTCAGCAGTTGATTGATTTCCCAGAAATTGATGATGAAGATTTTGAGGAATAACTCTTTATATTATATCAAAAATGTTGTATATATAGAATGTAACAACATGAAAGCAACCTACTATGATTATCGTGGATTTTTCACAGATTATGATTTCGACTCTTATGGTACAGATTGGAAACCATAAGAATGTAAAGATTGAAGAAGATATTATTCGGCATATGGTGTTGAATGCTCTTCGCGCACACAAGGTGAAGTTTACTGCCGAGTTTGGTGAGATGGTCATTGCCTGCGATGACAAGAACTATTGGCGCAAGCAGGTTTACCCCTATTACAAAGCCAATCGCAAGAAGGAACGCGATGCGTCCGAACTTGACTGGAATGCAGTGTTTGAAACGCTGAACAAGATTCGTCAAGAAATCAAAGACTTCTTTCCCTATAAAGTCATTCAGGTAGAACATGCCGAAGCGGATGACATCATTGCAACTCTTGTCAAGCAATATCATTTGCGCGAAAACATTCTGATTCTTTCAGGCGACAAAGACTTTGGTCAGTTGCAGAAGTATCCTAACGTCAAGCAATACAGCCCTGTACTCAAAAAGTACATCACTTGTACAAATCCTGACTTGTTTCTCAAGGAACATATCATGAAGGGCGATGCGTCTGACGGCATTCCTAACTTTCTGTCTGCTGACAATGTTTTTGTGATGGGAGTTCGTCAATCGCCTATCACCTCTAAGAAGTTGTCGGCTTGGATTCTACAAGAACCCGAACAGTTTTGTAATGAAAATATGTTGCGCAATTACAAGCGCAATCAACTGTTGATTGATCTTGATTGTATTCCTACTGAAATCTCAGAGCAAGTTCTGGAACAGTACAATACTCAGAAGAAAGATCGTAGCAAACTGTTCAACTATTTTGTAGAAAATCGTTTGAAGAATCTCCTAGAGTGTGTTGGTGATTTTTAAGATGGATATTTTAAAACATATTGATGATACGACAAACACTATTCGTGAAGATTGCTAATGAGTCGAAAAAGAGTTGGGCCACCAAAGATCAGTAAAGTTAAAACAACAAAAAGCGGCTCAACTCGCACATACACAAAAAGTTTGAGCGGTAAATGGTCTATTACAGGTTGGAGTGGAAAGACTCCTCGAAGAAAGAAATGATAGGGAATAAACAATGTTAGGTATCTCAGAGATTTTGAATAAGATTGACGCTGAACCAGATTACGAAAAGCGTCGTAGTATGCTAGCCGCAAACGTAAACAATCCTACGTTTATGGAAATCCTAAAGATGACATATCATCCTGGTGTTCGCTGGCTTCTACCAGAAGGTGCACCTCCATACAAGCCATGTCAGTTTCTAGATCAGCAAGCAATGCTCTATAACACTTTCCGCAAGATGTATCTTTGGGTTGGGCCAGAAAATCCAAACATCTCGAAGGCAAAGCGTGAAGCATTGTTCGTAAACTTTTTGGAAGCACTTGATCCTGCTGATGCTAAACTTATCTTGGCAGTCAAGGACCGCAATCTTCCATATGTAAACATCGATGAACAACTCGTTCGTAGTGTATTCACACTTTTGCTTCCACCTAAGCAGGAAGCAGATACAACAGTAGCAGAACCAGCCCCAGTCAATCGTCATCGCGGTCGCCCTAAGAAAGTAGCCGTAAATGCATAAGTCTAAGAAGGTCATGAAGTTCAAGGATTGGTACGAAGAATACGAAGTGAACAATACTTCTCAGTTGAGAGAGTATCGTGAACACAAGAAAAATAAACGTCTAAGTAGAGCAATCAAAACACTTGATATTGACCAACTTTTACAAATGGAAGACGATGAATAGATGAGTTATTGGGGTTATCACCTACTTTTGGATTGCGGCGGATGTGATATCGCTTCAATCACAAATCCAGAAAAACTAGAGCATTGGGTAAAGGAACTTGTCAAACGTATTGACATGATTCCTTATGGTGAACCCCAGATTCTTCACTTCGGTCACAATGAAGTTCATCTAGAAGGATGGACAGTGATTCAACTCATAGAGACAAGCAACATCATTGCACACTTCAATGATCACACAGGAGAAGGATACATCGACATCTTCTCTTGCCGTGAATATGACATCGATGATGCTATCAATGTTGTCAATGAGTTTTTCAGCCCAGCTAGAATCCGCAAGACTTTTATCACGCGGCAAGCAGACTGATTTTATAAGTAATCGTAAGGAGTAACTACATGCCAATGTACCAATACCTCATTCCTGAAACACAAGAAACGTGGGACGAGTTGTGGTCTTATGCATCACACAAGCAGTTTCTCCAAGACAATCCACACATTCAGCAAGTATTTCATATGCCTATGCTCGTAGGTGGTACTGGTGATCGTGTAAAAACCGACAGTGGTATGAACGATGTTCTAAGTCGCATCGCCGCTGCTAATCCATTTTCTCCACTCGCAGAGAAACATGGCTCTAAGGGGATTAAAGAAACAAAGACTCGTCAAGCGGTCAACAAAGTAAAGCAGAAGCTTGGCGGTGCTTTGACATAATGTGCCGGTGACTTAACGTAAAACCGATTAAGGAGTCTTATGGCTACGACAAGAGCGGAAAAGCGAGACCGTAATAGACAAAGTAGACAAAACAGAGAGAGAACATCAGAAGATAAACTAAAACTGTATCTATCTAAAATATCACCTGCGACGGACAACCAACGCAGATCCTTTGAATACTATGATGGTGGTAAGAACCTTTTGCTCCATGGAGTTCCTGGTTCTGGCAAATCCTTCATCAGTCTATATCTTGCTCTTGAAGAGGTAATGGAAGACTTAAACAAACCTCGTAAAGTAGTCATCATTAGAAGCGCACAATCATCTAAGGCTATCGGTTTTCTACCAGGTAGCGCGGCTCAAAAGATGGAAGTCTTTGAAGCGCCTTACATCTCCATTTGCGCAAAACTATTCGGCCGCGGAGATGCGTACAACATCCTAAAACAAAAAGGCATTGTTGAGTTTGAGTCAACATCATTCCTTCGTGGAACCACAATCGACAATGCGATTATTATTGTTGACGAAGCACAAAATCTATCGTATATGGAGTTAAAGACGATTCTTACCCGAGTCGGGGAAGGGTCGCGCGTGATCGTATGCGGAGACATCAATCAAGATGACTTGACAAGTTCGCGTTACAATGAGACATCTGGGCTTAAAGCTATGCTGTTGATTCTGATGAAGATTCCTTCTATCAGAAAAGTTGAGTTCGAAGTGGATGATATCGTTCGTTCTGGATTTGTCCGTGAGTTTATTTTAGCAGAACTACAACAGATTGGTTATTTTCGTGATACAGAAGAAGTTCAGGCATAATCTTGTAACACTGCCTGGTATTGATAGGATTGATGGTGATGATACCACGGGAAGGCTTTATCGTCTTCCCGATGGTTCTAAAGTTCCGTCTGTAACCACTGTCCTAGGGTGGTACAAGAGACCACAGTTGGCGGAATGGCGCAAGAGGCTTGGTGAGGAAGAAGTTCAAAAGGTTTTGAAAAGAACTTCTAGTCGTGGTACCAAAGTTCATGCTATCTGTGAAGATTATCTACACAATAAAGAGATTGACAAAGACAAAGTAGATCCATTTGCATTGTTTTTGTTTACATCCATTCAAAAGTTTATTGATCGTATTGACAATGTTCTTGGTGTTGAGTTGCAGATGTACTCCAATCATCTTGGAGTTGCTGGAACTGCTGACGTTATTGCAGACTTTGATGACCGTAGGTCTATCATCGACTTCAAGACATCAGATAAACCTAAGAAAGAGGAGTGGATTGATACATACTTCATGCAGATGGCCATCTATGCGGTCATGTATGAAGAACTAACTGGTGTACCTGTGAATAATCTTGTTGTTATCATTGCAGTAGAGAACAGCGAACCTCAGTTGTTCATCCAAAGAAGAAACCAGTGGATTGGAAAAGCAGTCAATGTCATCAACACATACTACGATTATCACGGATTAACTCGTGGACAAATCACCAAAGTTTAAGAAACGCTATTTTCTGATTTTTATAACAGAAGAATCGGGTCGTGAAACCGATATCGACTATATCGGGCTGAACGCAAAGTCATTCAAAGACGCAAAACGAATCGCTAGATGTGTCTATGGTGAGCATGGACCAAATCATATAGTTTACAAAAACGTAGAGGTGTGAGACGAATCTAGCTTGACATTTTATCGCGAATCGTCTATTGTCAGAAAGTAGACAAAGAGAGAAAGTGATTCGCGATGGTCAAGTTTGAAAAAGCCAACTTCGAATATCACGGTGGATACCTTCACTACAACCACAACGGCGAACGTAAGTTTGTCGCCCGCTTCAAGCATCGTGGTCCAGTCAACAAGGCTAAGTTTCTTGCGGTTCTGAAAAAGCACTACAGCGTTGACGAATATTTTGCCAAGATTGCTGCTGGTCGCGCTCCTCTTCAGATTTTTAAAGATGATGGTCTTCTGTCGTTTCATTACGGTGAGCATGGCGCTCACAACTACTTTGTTCTTGATGGAAAGGTGATCTAATGACTGTTGAAGTACGAAATCGTTCCCCAGAATCATGGGGACCACTAGCTGACACTGATGAAAAGACTTTTTGTTCTATTATCAATGGTCGTGATGCCAAAGATAATCTGAAGGCACATATCAAGAAGCAGAAGAAACTGAAGACATTTCGGGTGACATACGTCCGTCAACTGGTGTCGGACTTCTTTGAAGTTCGATCGGTAGACAGTTATGGTGTTGACGCCGCAGCCCGAAAGTTTTATCAAGAAAACAAAGACCAGATTGTGTTTCGTGAAAAGGTGAAGTCCGACTGGGCGAAAAGGTATAATGATGACGAATACGATTCTATTTCTTTTAAACAGGTGAGTAAATGAAAACTTTTCTATATGCAGCCGGCATTCCTCTGGCTTTATTCACAATCTTTTATGGGCTTCCTCGTCTGGATCGTGACGGCAAACCCATGTGTAATACAGGAAACTGAAATGACTGTTACTGAAATCGTTAATGAACTTCTACTAGAAATGGAACTTCTAGAAATGCAAGAATACACGCTAGCCGCTGAAACCATTCGGAAGTTTCTTCGCATCGCCACTCCGATTCAGGTCAAGGCTCTCGAAGATTTCGTTTGACATTATTCACGAATCGTGTATGGTGAGAATGTAGCAAAGAGAAAAGGTGATTCGTTATGGAAGTTCAAGTTCTTCATTTTGATCGCGACGGTCTCGGCAATCGTTGGTTTGAGCATATGGCTACGATTGATCTGTCAAGCTACATGTTTGATAATATGGGAGTAGAAGACGCTCTGGAATATGCCTATCGTCACACTCAGAATCTCGGTGGTTCCTGGGCGATGGAACGAATGATCGATCATAAGGGCGAACTTTATGAGAATCCCGATTTCAATCCTCATGTGATTGTTGTAAAGCCTCTTGATGGTGAAAATGGCAAAAAGTGGGGTCATCGCTCGTCTATGGTCGGTGACCGTATGATCATTGATGGTGAAGTTTTTGAGGTTGATACGTTCGGCTTCAAGAATGTGGAGGGCGAATAATGTCTTTTAATCCTCGTCACGGTGGTCCTTATGATCGTGGTAGTGCTGATGCCTATTATGGTCGCCCCTACAAGCCACACTTTTATGAAAAAGCTACGTATGCATCACCTCTTGTGGAAAAGTCTGATATGACCCCAGAGCAGATTAAAGAATATGAGGTTGGCTTTTATGGGTTGACATCCATCGCGAATCGTGCTAGGTATACATAATAGAAAACGGAGATTGTCATGAACGCAGATTATTTTTCAATTTCAACAGACACATCTTTCATGAACGATGTCTGCACTGCTTCCAAGATGATCCTAAACACTCCAGAGAACGTTCGCGATATTCCCTGCGATACATGCCCGAACGCTGACATATGCGCTCTGGCCGTGACTGACTGCGTTGCATCTCGTGTTTGGTACACTACTGGTGATTTTCTTGACAAAGACGTTGCGCGTCTCATCCGAAAGGCTAAGTGATGGAAACGGAAAAATCATTCTCATCCTTTGAAGCACTAACACACTTCTCAGAAGTATATGATCTACTTGACAATATTACATATTATGATCCTATTCGCGGTTGGGTGTTGATTCTCGATGAAGATTTCGATGAAGATTATGAAGGTCCTCAGCAAGGTTGCTGAAGCCTCGGAACCGTTTGCTAGGGCCAAGATAGCCGCTGCTCTCGTTTACAAAAACGAAATCATCGCGATTGGCACTAACAAGAACAAAACGCATCCACTTCAAGGCAGATATGCAAAACATGAAGAAGCTATATATCTTCATGCAGAAATAGATGCAATCGCTAACGCACTGCGTAGGCATGATGCTGATACCGTGGCTAAATCCAAACTCTACATCTATCGGTGTAAGTGGACACATAGCAAGAAACCTATGATCACTCAGGGATTGGCTAAGCCGTGTGAAGGCTGTATGCGCGCTATTGCAGCGTTTGATATCAAGCATGTTTGTTATACATTAGAGGACGAAGGTTATGAGTGGCTATAATGGGTAAACGAAGTGACTTTGACAGAGTAGAACGTGACTTCTATCCTACTCCGATGAAAGCCGTTCTGCCTCTGTTGCCACATCTGAAGAAGTATTCTAACTTCTATGAACCATGCGCTGGCGATGGCAGATTGATTGATCATCTTGATTATCACAATCATACTTGTATTGAAGCATGGGATATTGAACCACAAGAAAAGTGGATTCTACAGTCAAATGCTCTTGACATTCAGTTCAATCCAGTATATTATGGATGGAATATAGATTACATCATCACCAATCCACCTTGGGATCGCAAGATTCTTCATCCCATGATCGAACACTTCAGCAATCAACTTCCCACTTGGTTGCTGTTTGATGCAGACTGGATGCACACCAAGCAATCATCCGCGCTGATGAAACGCTGCGAAATGGTTGTATCTGTGGGTCGTGTAAAGTGGATTGAGGGAAGTAAGACAAGCGGGAAAGACAACTGTGCTTGGTATCTGTTTACAAATACAACAAACGCTAAAACTGTTTTTTATGGAAGGTAATGATTATGGATAAGTTTATTATTGGTTTGTTTACTGTTTTTGGCACTATCGTTCTCGGTTGTGCTTATGGTCTGCTGATGGCATGGCCTGTTATGTGGCTATGGAATGCTGATCTTGTTCCTGCTATGACTATTTTGCGCCCTATTGGTTGGATTCAAGCATGGTGCATCTCGATTCTAGTATCGCTTCTTGGTTCTCATGTGAGTGTGAGTAAAGATTGGAGTAAGGATTAATCATGGCAATCTTTATTATTGAAACTGTTTCTTCACACCGTATGCGTTATGCGGTAGAAGCACATACTCTTGAAGATGCTAAGAATGAAGTTGCCCTTAAGACATCATTCTATGATGATGACTGGCGTGAAATGTCACAATATCATATTGGTGAAGTTATCTCCAGTGGTCATGAAGTCACACCTGAAGAATATTTGACTATGTTCGATGAGGACAACGATTATCTCCGAGACGCATGGCAAGATGAACGTAAGTTTCAACAGATCAATCATATCGAGTATCCTGGCATCAAGGCTATCGATCTGGACGATATCTGATTTTTTCTGAAAAAACTGGTTGACATTTATCTCCCTTTTGCTATGATGAGTTATCAGAGAGCGAGAGGGAGATTTTTTATGATCAAGGTTGGTGATTCGGTCCGTTCGTGCATTTGGCCCAACAAAGATCGCGTTGGTGTTGTCGCTGAGATTGACGGCGCTCTAATCTCGGTGTTTTTCGGTCGTGAACATGCCCCGCCCTTTCCTGATCCATTCTGGTTGTACTGCAAAGAAGAACTGAGGGCCGTTGATCCTCTTGAACTGTATAAGTGAGGCTTTATGATTGATCCTGATGTGTATGAAGATGCGTATGGTCGTCGCGGCTGCAATCCTGTTGATTGTATGTCCTGTGGTGGCAGTGGTGTAGAATATGGTGAAACTTGCATCACTTGTGGTGGTGAAGGTTTCCTGATCGATGACGAGGAAGCTATCCTGCAAGATCGTAACATCGTTGAACTGATTCTGGATGAAAAACTGGATGACATCAAGGCTCATCTGCCCGCCGAAGATCGTGATCGTCTGACTCAGTTTGAGAGCAATATCCATTTTGATATTGCTCGTCGCGTAAGGCTGATTGGCATGAAGCTGGAATATCTCCGTGAGCGTGGTATTGATCGTAAAACGTTTGCAATCGATCCGAAGCACAGTGTTGGTGTTGATGCTTTCCTGCGTAGTGTTGGTGTTGATGCTTTCATGCGTCCTATTATTTTCAAGAACTTTGATAACGACATTATCAGTGGTCTGAAGATTGGTGAAGACGTTCGCAACACGATCCGCAATAACCTTGGTCGCACGGCAAAGTACGAAGCGATTCGTGATGCTTGGTTTCCTGGTGTAATCTTTAACTAAGGATGTTCGCGGTGGTAAAGATTCGGTGTAAAAATACGGGTGAGGTGTATGAAGCTGTAGAAAACTATAGCGGAGGCACATATAAACAGAAGCGGGGTACTTTTCGCCCATTGCTTCTAGAAGAATGGATTGAAATATCCTGATATCGCCCTGCCTTTTCTCTTGACAGTTTGTTTTATTTTTGTTACACATTGCGTATACAAGATGTACGAAAGGTCTCTGTAAGTGAATATCTTTTATATCGATGAGTCTGCACAGCAATGCGCTGAGTGGATGGTTGATAAACATTGCGTCAAGATGATCGTTGAGACGGCACAACTGTTGTCTACTGCACATCGCATTCTTGACGGTGATGAGTATGTTGGTGAATCTAAAACTGGTCGTAAAGCAAAGCGTTGGCGATTGAATGATGGTCGTCAAGATGTTTTGTATTCTGCTAGTCATATCAATCACCCTTCTGCTGTGTGGGTGCGACAGTCGGTAGAAAACTATAACTGGCTTGTAGATCATCTGTTTGCTCTTGGCGATGAGTACACTTATCGTTACGGCAAGAAACATTCGACAATCGAAAAGCTTGGTTATCAGTTGCAGTCTCCACCTTACAAGTTGAAAGAATGGGACTGGACTCCAATGCCTTGCTGTATGCCAGACGAATACAAAGTGTCAGATGATCCTGTATTGAACTATCGAAACTATTATGTCAATGCGAAGGCATATCTGAAAAGTTATAAGAATCGTCAACCACCGCCATGGTGGCCAGACGATTCTGGTGTCTTTTAAAATTACCAGGGTCGTACATTTTACCACAGTGCTTACATTCTATTTTTGCTGGTTTGGTAAATGATGTAACTTTACGTCCCTTTCTACTCCTTAGAATTTTTAATTCTTTGGCACGCTCTTCTCCGTGAATTTCTTCATACGTTTTCCCTTTGAGATATTCTTTCGAAACGCCAGTGGTACGTTTTCGTATTTGTTCTTTTAGCACTTGCGCCTTTTCCTCGCCGTAAATCTCCTCATATCTCTTACCCTGTCTTTTGGAACGCAGAGCGTCTTTCGTAATTTCTGTATGATGCTTTCCAAGCATTCCTCTCGGATGAGTTTTATCTGGACTTTTATTCCACGACATTAACGAGTTGCTGTCCAATTCTTCTTTCATTTTATCACTCCGGCGCTGTCGTCTATTTTTGGTCCAGTATTTTTTCGCGCCTTCTTGCATCTTTTGTTTTTGTACGGTGGATCTTGGAGAACTATTACCCTCTCCACCCTCGCATACATTATGCAATATTCCGTTTGGATCTATATTTTTCCTACCATACCACCTAATATATCGTCTTTCAAGAGCACATGCTCCTACATTACTAAGGCGTGTTTCGAGAAATACAATTTTAGATGTGTCTTTAGGAGTAGATATTCTACCATGATCTATAAATGCCCTTGTGCCTTTACCTTTACCGATATAGTATGGTGTGTTAGCCGAAGATCGTAAATAGGCATATACGTAATAAATAAACATTGCTGGTGCTCCTTAATAGCAGTAGTGCGGTTGGACATGCCACTGTCGCGAACCGTATCTATTTATATGAAAACACATCTTCACAAGTGGACTAAGCGTGATGCACCGGAATGGATAGCATAAATACTCCTAAAAAGGAGTATACTATGGCACAGTTAAGTGCAGCCGAACTAAGAAAATATAGTTGGCGCCCAGAAGTCTTTATCAAAAAGATTCAAGACAAATCGCCATTTGAAATATCTGGGGGTAAGAAGGTAACTCTTCTTGCCCCTGCTTCTGTTATTACTACTTTACGTTCAGGATCTAACTCAGAACTAAATGCACTTAGGATTGCGGATATCGAAGGAAATCTATACAAACTAAGTGATTTTGTAAAAAATAAAGAGTTTGGTGGTAAAGGCGAAGGATCTGGTATGATCAAAGAAGATCGTGCTTTGGCTTCACTTAGAGAGCAGATAAATAAAGCAAAGACTGATATAGGCAAAGCAACGATACAAATCAAAATAGGAAACACAACCTATGATGTATTTGATGTTGTCTCTACACCAGGAACACCAAAGTCAGACTTTCATCTGATAGACAACGACGGTAAAGAAGTTGCATGGATATCACATAAAGACGGCTCAAGGGCAAAAGACTTTCAGCAATGGGGCGGCGTATCACAAAGCAAAGAGCCGACGATATACTCCGATAGAGAAACACAAGCCCTTATTAAGGACATCAAAAACAAATATCCTAATGGATTGCCCAATGTCACAACAGTCGCAAGAAAGATCAAAGAGAAGCGTTTAAAGATGTTGTCTGTATATGGCAACGAATATGGTAAAAGATATAGCCGTCAAAATGTCACTTTGATGTTACAGGGTGATATCAAGCTATCAAAATCTGGTTCATATTATATCATAACTGCTACTCATACACATTTGAATGGTGAAGATATGACAAATGATTATGAACCTGTGTTTATGGCAATATATAAAGGCGATAGAAGTGACTTTGGTATTAGAGGAACTCGCGTCGTTATTGCTCCTCTTGGATGCAGAAAGATTACAGAGTTTATATAAATACAACATAATCCAGCAATCAAGGCATAATGATGATCAACTTCCTATCATTCTTATCAGAAGCAGTAGAACACATCGGTGGTATCCAACATATTGAGCATCCATCCGATAGAACATTTGACGGACCAGAAGCGGCACAACATGCAGTAGACACGCTACGTGGTGCAGCAACAGGAACTGCTCCAATCTCACGTAAGATTGACGATAAGATGTCATACAATGTCATCAAGACTCCTGATGGTCGCGTTGGTGTAAAATACAAGGGCAAAGGTTCGCATTACAACTTCACCAGCGAAGATGTCGATACACAGCATGGGCACAAGCCATATCTTGCTCATCCTCTGAAGCTATTACTAGAGCATCTACCAAAAGTCCTACCTGATCGCCCAGGCGAGTGGCAGGGTGGTTATATGAGCGATCCATCAATGAGAACAATCTCAAATGGTCGTATCTCACATCAACCAAACACAATCGAATATTCTGTACCAACAGACACGAAAGAGGGGCAGAAGCTTCGCAACTCTAAAGTCTCTACAGTTATTCACAGCGAACTTACAGGTCCGAACAGGGAAGCACATCCTGTTACGGACCTTTCTGAGTTTAAAGAGCATCCAGACGTTCACATGGTGAGTCATCTAGTATCACACGATGAACAACATGGCATTGATCCTGTTGCAAAGCGTCAAGCATTGACACATCTAGACCGCGCTGAAAAGCTAATGAAGAATCACACCTATGATCATTTAGCTGGCCACGAGATTCCACTTCGCACTTATATCAACTCAACAGTATCGTCTGGTGAAGAGCCAACGGTTGAAGGATATAAAGAGCATCTTGGTCGTTCTCATCAAAAGAAAATCGATGCTGTTAAGATGCAAAAGACCAAAGACGCTAAGACAGCCGAACGCGATGCTGCAATGAAACACGTTGAAGAGAATGCAAAGTCTTTTGGTAAGTCGCTAAAGATTCATGGGCACGTTCAAAATGCCACCAACATTCTAGCAAGAGCATTGGCCAAGTCTGCACATGGCGGATATGGGCACGCGATTGAAGGCAAAGAAACTGGACCAGAAGGTTTCGTTTCAAACGGGCTAAAGATCGTTGATCGTGGTGAAGGTGGCTTCAGTCAAGCGAATCGTGCTCGAAGTGCCATTCTTCGCCATTCTCCCAAACTCTCAAAGATGGTAAGTTAATATGGGCGATTTTTACGATAAGATTACAAAGAGAATCGAAGCTGCCAAGGGCACACAGTCTGCTATTCAAGCTGGTGCAACTATGACTGGTTCTCAGCCAAATCAGATTCTAATCAATCCAGACGTACAACTTCGTACCGAAGCTGCTGATCCTGATATGTTTCGCAAGCATCACACACTGTTCTGGGGTCGTGCAAATCCACCACATGCTGGTCATGAAGCAGCATATGATGTTGTGAAAAAAACAGCAAAGAAGAATGGTGGCACATCGTCAATGGTTCTCACGCGATCACAAGATCCAAAGAAGAACCCATTAACACCAGAACAAAAAGAAGAACACGCTAAGGCTGCTTTTCCTGATGTCAATACTTCTGTAACAGATAAAGACCATCCTACACTAATGCATCACTTGTCAAAGCTACACGAGAATGGTGTTACTGATCTACATCTTGTTGCTGGTTCAGATCGTATTCCAGAATATCAAAGACTACTTGACCAATACAATGGTGTTCATGGTCCACATGGGTACTACAACTTCAAAAAAATCAACATCCATTCGTCTGGTGATCGCGATCCAGACGCGGAAGGCGTTGCTGGTATCTCTGCATCAGTCATGCGCGGGCACGCTGGTGCTGGTCGCCAGAAAGAGTTTGAAGCTGGTGCACCATCTGCAATGAAGCCAGAACAAAGAACAAAAATGTATAATGACGTTCGCGCTGGCATGGCTGCTGGTAAGGGCAAGAAGGGTCTGAAAGAAAGCATGGAAGACTGTGATATCTGCGGCAGAACGGGATGCTTGGTTCACAGAAGAAAGTACTAATCATGGATCCAAGAGTGTTTAAACCTAAGTTACCACATGTACTCAAAACTGGCTCAGTTGGTAACAACCCTGGATTTCAAAGCAAACCTCGCGTTTCTGAACCTGCGATGGCAGTATCTAAGCAACAGCATTCTATTAAAAAGAAAATCACAGGCACAGATATTCGTTCTGATCGACCATATGGTGCACAACCAACTAAAGCTGATGCTGTGACAAAACACCTTAAAGACCAGCAACATGCTTTAAAGATACACAAACAAAACTTTGCTAATGCTGCTCGTGCTAAAACGAATCCAGCTAAACCACATAATCCACAGAATGCTGGAGACAAAAATCCACTTTCGGTGTTTGAAGATGTGAAGCCAAAGAAGTACAAGAAAGCACCAAACTACAAAGATAAGCAGATCATGGGGCTTAATGCCACTTTTGGTGGTAACAATCAGAGTCAAGGGGATACAACAGGCGTGACTACAAATCCATACGAAAGTGCCCGATACAACATTCCTTTTGATCGTGCTGGCTCAGACGATAAGCCTATTGGTCTAGACAAAGACCTCGAATCAAAAGATACCACAAAGCAACTGAAGCGCCGCAAAGCAATGAAGCTTGTGAAAGCGTATGTTGATGAAGAAGGCATTGGCGGTGAAGGCACTTCAGGTGGTTGGGGAGCAGAGAATGCTGGTGACCCAGGTGCTTCTGCTAGTGGTGGTCAGAACTATACACTAGCAAAGAATGCAAACTCTAAAGGCTACAAGAAAGCCAAGACATTCAAGGCGATGAAAGAATCGCTTTTTTCTGAAATGGGTTTCGATGGCATCTCTGGTGCAACTGATGCAAGCCCAAATCAAGACGAAATAAATACTGGTACTATCGGTCAGCCATTGACGATTGACTCAGCTATCAGCAATGAGAAGCGCAAAGCCAAGAAAAAGGCAGTCAAAGAGGAAATCGAAGTATCACTTGGAACCACAGGGAAACGCAAGAAAGTGTTTTCATCAAAAGTTCCTATTCGTATGGCAGACGGTTCTATTAAATCATTACCACCTGGTAAAAGTGGAAGTTCAGGGCATTAATAGTGAATGAGAAAGAGCAAAAACTTCTGAATAATCTATCTAGACTTCTGGGCAATCCAGAAGTTTCAGAAAGTGCATTTAAGCAGATTGAAGAAGCGGCTGCAAAGAAAGAGAAAGAGCGCAAACTATTAGAACAGTTTGAGAATGCTCTACTTGGTGTTGCTGCTCCAAAGAAGATTGAAGAGAAGTCTGAAGTTATTGTAGAGACATTTGTTGATAAGCGCAATGAGACTACTCGACAAATAACACAACCTAACTCTGCTGCCACTCCAGTTGAACCACAACCAAAAGTTCCTGAGACGATTATTAAATCTGCGCCGCCAGAGATTCCGCCAGCAATGCGGAAAGAGATAGATCAACTCAAAAAGACAGTGCTGAATCTACATCAGTTTGCCTCGCGTATCTCTCAAATGGGAGGCGGCGGGGCTGGTTCTGTTGATGAACTAACCTTTCGCGCAATCGGTGTTAATACAAACTATACAGCAAAGAACCATGATTATTATATCGGTGTTAACTGTCCTACAACATGTACGATCACATTACCACCATTGAAGAAAAGTGGATATCAGATTGTCGTGAAAGATGAGAGTGGTCAGTGTGCTATAAATAACATCACAGTGGTTGCATCGAACGGCGACACAATCGACAACGACACTTCTGCAATAATGGGTATTAATAATATGAGTTTGACTTTTATCTATCGTAATGGCTGGAGAATTATCTAATGTCTTTTGTTTTCACTAATAACGTTGCCATAGAAAACAGCAATAGTTCTCCTATTACCAATACAACACCGCTTCCAGTAGTTGGTAATATTGCTATCTCTGGTGTATCTAACACAAACATCTACAATAGCAATGGCACATCAATTGCCAACACAACACCACTTCCTGTTGGTGTACAATCAAACACAACAAACTACGTCTATGTTCAACAAGCTCCAACGTGGTCACAAGATGCATTATCAAAGACTAGAACATCAGCTACACTAAACCAAGAATGGTATGTTCCTGTAGTTGATGACGATACGTCATTTAGATGGTCACAAGCACTAAACGGAACAAATGCAAACAGCCAATTCTTAGCAAACACTGCCGAAATTCAAATGACTAGTGGTAACACTGCTGCTGGTTATACATATCGTCAGACTTTTTCTAAGTTCAAGATTGTTCCTGGTACATCACACCTAATCTATACTACACTAAACTTCACAGCTAACACAACTGAATCGGGTGTTACTAGACGATCTGGTATGTTTGATCCATCAAATGGTATCTATTGGGAACAGGGTGGTGCATCAGCAAATACTCTTGCCATTGTTGTAAGAAGAACTGTTGCTAATGGTTCTGTCATTGAAGATCGTGTATATGCAAACAGCTTTAATACAGATAAGCTAGATGGCACTGGTCCTTCTGGTTTTAACATCTTTACAAATGGATTCAACAAATACTATACGTTCTGGTTCGACTTTATTGGTGGTAGAACTGGTCGTATTCGTTTTGGTATGGGCACACCTATTGGTCCACAAATCTGTCACGTTCAAAGCTATACTGCACCTGGGCTAACAACAAACTTTATCACTGACAACAGCTTACCGCTTCGTAGAGAAATCTTCAACTCATCTACACAAACGACACCACCCACATTCAACATGTCTGGTATTTCGTTTCAAGCAGAATCACCGTCATCGTTTAATCCATCACCTACTACTGCATATAATACGAATGGATACATTTCAGGCACAACACTAACACCAATCATGTCTATTGGGTTACGAGCTGGTGTACCGTATCAAAGCGCAGATATTACTCCTGGTGAGTTTAATCTTGTTGATATTAACAACCAAGGCAAAAACTCTACTGCCGCAACGTTCTTATATACAGTCGTATATAATGCCAATGTAAACGGAACATATGCATTTAATGGCAATAGTGCGGTATCTAATTCAAATACAGGCAGAGCAAGTCAGTATTGGACCTGGAGCAACACAGCAACAATAACTGGTGGATTGACTGTACTTTCTGGCATCACACAATCAGGTGCAATATCGGCAGCATTTGATGGTCTACCTGGAACGTTTAACTTGGGCGCAGATATCAATCAAAACCCTGCAACACTGACCTTGTGTGTGAGACAGTTGGCGGCTGGTGGCGGTACGTCAAACGTTGTGTCATCTTGGAACTTTATCGAGCAACTATAATGAAAAACTTTGGCACATTCACAGAACAAAAGATCAAACTGATTCAAGAGAAGTTGAAGTATGGTATTGGCGATCTTGATCCTGTTCTAAGCAAAGACACAATGGATTATCACTATCACGGGCTGGCTGCCAAATATGTTGAAAGGTATAATAAGAATGAAGGTGATAAAGACTTTAACTTTGGTGGCGCTATTCTGCATAACTTGTATTTCGCTCAGTTCTGCGAATCAGGATCTTCTGAGTTTGGAGGCACAGCAAAAGAAAAGATTGGCGGAATACAGAGCCTATATGAAAAGATAGAAGAAGTCGCAAAGGGCATTCAAGGATCTGGATGGATCTATCTTGATGATAAGTGTGATATTCATGTTATTCCAAATCACGAATATCATTCAGGAATGAAAATAGTTCTTTTGATTGATTGGTGGGAACACGCTTGGGCGCTTGACTATAAAGCAGACAAGATGGAGTATCTGAAGAACATCTTCAAGATCATTGACTGGTCGGTAATCTCTGGTCGATTTGTTTCAATGCTAAAAGAAGAAAGCGAAGTTGCTTCTATTCCTGCTGGTCCACAAGGGCAGATGCAGGATGTATTGAAGAATCCATCTCTAATGCACAACGACAAGAATCAAGCATATGCCGCTGCTGAAAAGATGGCATCAGAACAAACCAACATAGATGATCGCGCATACATTCTTTCATACAGAGACTACCAGCGCGCTCATGTCAAGCAATTTGTTGTCATATATAATAAGACATTACTCTCACAGGCTCCAGACTGGAAAGAACGTGGGTACACGATTATTGGCTGGGTTTCAAGAAAAGACGGCAAAGTAATCAAAACACCAGATGGCAGATACGTAAAGGAACAACAATGAGCGATCTTGGCGATGCACTTAGGGTAGCACTAGCAGACACATTTGCTTTTTATTTGAAGATTCATGGGTATCATTGGAATGTAACTGGCGAAGACTTCTATGAGTTTCATAAGTTTTTCAATAAACTATATGATGAAGTGTGGGAAGCAGTTGATGCTATAGCAGAACACATTAGAGCAATTGATGAATATGCTCCAGGATCACTCAGTCGTTTCTCAGAACTGACAAATATTGAAGATGCTGTAACTATTCCATTGAAAACAGGAAATGTTTCTACTGCTGTGCAAATGGCATCACAACTTTTACATGACAATGAAATCGTTATTCAATCGCTTACTCGTGCATATCATGAAGCAGAAGCAGAAAAAGAACTTGGTGTCAGCAACTTTCTACAAGATCGCATTGACATTCACCACAAACACGGTTGGCAACTTCGTTCTACGGTAAAAAACAGATGAAAGATAGAATACCATACACATATAGAGTAACACATATTACTTCTGGCAAACAATATTATGGTTGCAGATTTGCAAAAGGTTGTCATCCTGACGATTTGGGTAAAGAATATTTTACTTCTTCTAAAGTGATAAAGGATATCATAGATAAAGAAGGAAAAGATGTTTTGATATTTGAAGTAAGAAAGACCTTTGATTGTGTAGTAAAGTGTCAAAAGTATGAAAATGAAGTTTTAAAAAGATTGAAAGTTACTCAAAACGAAAAGTGGTTAAATCGTTACTATGGTCACATATACAAAACTGAAGATCAGTCTTTGGGTGGCTTAAACCTTAAAGAAAGACGAAAATCTGATAAGTTATTTGATGAAAACGTTCGTAACAATATTTCTAAATCAATAAAGATCGCCAATGAAGAAGGAAAGTGTGGCTTTTCATTAGGACATGCAAATATCGCGGGTAGTATAGGCGGAAAAAGCAAAAGCGCAGAAAAACTAAAATCATGTGAAGCCAACGTCAAGAAAGCACAACAAAGTATAATGGGTTCTGTGTGGATATTTAATCCCACTATATCAAAAAGAAAACGAATAAGAAAAGAAGATTTAGAACAATATCTTCAGATCGGTTGGATCGACAAGATGGGTTCCACAAAGAATCGATAATCAGTTTTTATAAATACAGAAAAGAATCCTGTAGGAGCGCCCGATGCCAATCAATAAAGATACACCAACATCTGAAATCATTCATGACTTTGTGAAATCAAAGAATCCAAAGTTCGCGGGCAAGAGTAAGGCCGAGCGAGTGAAGCAGGCTGTTGCTGCATCTTATAAGGTTCATGGTGAAGAAGTTGAAGAATCAAACAACACACCATATGTAAGAAAGAGCAAGACAAATCCAAATGCTTGGGATGCAATGAACAAGCACGGTAAGGTAAAGACGTTTGGTGCAGAGTTTAAAGATTCTGCTATGCGTCATGCCGGTCTCACTAATGAAGAAGTTGAACATATTGATGAGATATTCAGCGATGGACCTGAAAAATTTACAGATGATCATCCAGCACAAAAAGAGTTCTACAGCAGACTTAAAAGTGAAGCACATCCTTTTTTGAATACAAGTTTTAGAAAGTATGCCGACAAAAGAGATTCTATTAAAAATGAAGTCGCAAAAAAACACAATGTTGATCCAAAAAGCTTTTCAGATTTTTCATCCGATGATATTTCAAATTTGACTGGCAGAAAATCTACGAAAGAAGAAACCGAACTAGAAGAAGCACGAGGTCGCCCAAAGAAGGATCTTGGATACACAATCAATCCTAATAATAAAGAAAAACTCTATCATGATAATCCCGAGCATATGGATCGCATTCGCAGGCTTCGCAAGAATGGTGTATTGCCGCCAGAACAACACGCGCCATCAGAACACATCATCAACATACTAAGGCAAGCTTCTACCAATCAGACTGGTGGTCAAGACATCAAGTATGAGAATGGTAAGACACATCACGTATCAGGCTCTATGGCATCAAAGACATTAGATCACTATAATAGTCTACCAAAGCCTGCGGATAAAGAAGCATTTCAAGCCAAGATTCGTAAATCACATGAAGAACACAAATCATCCTTAGGGGAAGAAGTAATGTCAGAAGAAACAAAAGCGCCACTTTGGGGTGTAAGTTCATCAAACAAGTTCCGTAATCTGGAAGAAATGGATAAATCTCCAGAAACCAAGTTTGATCGTGCAGGACAAGATCGTGCTAAAGATAAAACAGCAACTCCAATCGGTGCAAAGAAGTTTGTCAAAGATGCCGAATCTGCAATGAATAAGTCTTTCAGTAAAGAAGAAGCCGAACTAGAAGAAAAGAAGCTAATCGGCAAGCAGAAGAAGCTTGATAAAAACGACAATGGTCATCTAGACGCTGAAGACTTCAAGATGCTTCGTAAAGAAGAGTTGATGTCTCTGTTCGCAGATGCACTTGAAGAAGGTATCTTTGACGAGTCAGATATTGATCGTCGAGTTGAGAAGGAACTAGAAAATCTGGAAGTCCAGATTTTAAATCTGGAAGAGTTGTCAAAAGGAACTCTAGGTTCTTATGTTAAGAAAGCAACCGTTGACGTTCATAATAATGCATATAATGCTGGCAAAAAAGAAGGAAGCGGTAAGCGATTTGATCAAGAGAAACTTATGAATGGATTTGGTCGACAAATCGGTATTCAAAAGGCAGTAACTAAACTTGCCAAAGAAGAAACCATCAGCGAATCAAATGAACAAAAGGTAACACCTTATACTGCTGCTTCGCGCTATCATGCTGTCGAATCTGCTGTTCGTGATATCATGTCACAAAATCAGAATCTAAAGAAGATCGCTGAAGAAGAAACATTTCGTAGAAACAATCCAGGTCTATTCAAGGATAAATAAGTGCCTATTATAGCACATAATATCATTATCACGAATAAGCAGGAAGCCGTACCTCAGATCAAACACCAAGAAGAGGTGCATCTGAAAGTATCGGCTCCTCCTGTTGTGAAAGTAACGGCTAATGTTGCTGTGGTGCAAATCCCAGACTTTGTTGAGAAGCCATCTGACTACGTTTCAAGCATGTTTCATTTGCATAAATAGATAAATAATCACAAAAGAACTCGCAAGGAGAATACGAATGGCTTTATGGAAATCAACAGATCAAGCAAACTCTGCACCAAAGTTTTATGGCATTACTGCAAAAGATAAAGCTTATGCACAGCAAGCTAACGTCACTACAACTGGAACATTTACTCAAGGTAGTAATGTCATCTCTTCAATGGCATCAACTGTAGGTGTTACAGTCAATCAGCTAGTCATTTCAAACACTGTGCTGGCTAACCTATCATCTGGTGCTATCGTTACAGGTATCATCAACTCAACCGCAGTTCAAATGTCACAGACATTTTCAGGTACAACTGCTGCTAGTGCAAATATTACTTTTGATTATAACCACGTAACTGGTTATAACCTATACAACAACACTACACCAAATGCATTCCAGAACAACCAAGCTCTTGGCGTATTCAATATGTTGAATATTCCAAACTATGTTACTGTAACTGCAAACACCATTGCTGGCAATAACATTCTAACCAATCCAACACCAGCATTTGCAAACACACAGACGGGTGCCCTTTCACAGGGTAACGCGATTATGACTGGTCTAACATCGACCGCAAACATTGCTCCTGGTATGGCAATCTATGGTACTGCTGCTAATACAACTGGCGGTTCACCAGTTTGGTCAAACACTGGCTCATATGCTGCTGTTGCTAACGTGATCAACTCAACCGCTGTTCTATTGAACACCACATCACCACTAACAAACGCATCATCAACTTTCTTCTTCTCAAAGATTGCACCAGGTATGGTCGCTTCTGGTAATAACCTACCAGTACTACCAACACTTTATGGTACAACTTCAACAAACACCGCAACAATCACTGGCACCATTTCAAATGGTACAATCGGTTCAAATGGTAACATTCTAAACGTTACATCATTTACTGGTCCAGTACTTGCTGTTGGTCAAGAACTACTTGCTAACGCAACTCTCGGTATCGCAAACGGCACTTATGTTGTTTCATCAACTGCCACAAACGGTATCGGTAACTATGTACTAAGCGGCAACTCAATCTCAAACGGCGCTTCTGGTGCTACTGTTACAATGTCAACTGTTCTTCCTAAGGTTGTTGCAGTCAACGCTACTACAGTTACACTATCATCAAACGCTTATGCGACTGGTTCTTCTACTGGCAACACTGTAAACTTCTCAACATATGAACAAACAGTATTTGGCCACAGCCAACATGCTGGTTGGACAGAAGTTCGTTACGGTTCAGGTCCAGTTGCTACATTCACTGTTAACTCAACTTCAACTTCAGGTTATGCTAACGGAGAAACAGTCATCGTATCTGGTGGTTCTGCTAATGCTCTCGGCATTATCACAACTAACGCTGGTGCTGCTGGTTCAGGCGCTAACATCGCTTCTGTTGCACTTGCTTATCCAGGTGCTGGTTTCACCAACACTTCAGTTGCTTCACTAACCTATCAGCATCAGCTACACGTTGCTAACGTTACAGCAACTGGTACGCCTTCAGGCTATGTTGTTGGCGACAAAGTTACTGTCACTGCTACTTTTGCTCTCGCATCATTCACTGGTGTTATTGCTAATGGTATCCTAACTGCATCATCAGTAACAGGTACGATCACAGTCGGCAATATCATCACTGGTACAGGCGTTGCTACAGGTACACAGATCCTTGCACAGCTATCAGGTACTGCTGGTGGTGCTGGAACATATGTCGTAACCAACAGCGTCAACGTTGCTAGTGCTTCTATGGCATCATCTGGTCAGATTGTTGCTGCTACTGCAAACCTAACATCAACTTCAGTTGCAAACTCAAACATCACGATCACAAACCCAGGATTGTTCACAAACGGTCTAACAACTGCTAACCTAGTATTCACTTACTCAAATTCGAGCGGTGGTACAGGTACAGGTACAGGCATTACGTTTGCTGGTTCATTTGGTGCAGCATCTTCAGGTGCACCAGTCAACGTGACACTTGGTGGTCGTTCTGGTCGTACATACGTTGAAACACTAGTTGCTCTAACTGGCACTTCACCTTATGTAACTGAAAACGCTGCTGATAATGGTACATTCCCTAACTCATAAGTAATAGTATAACAACAACACACTAGGGGTTTGAATATGTCAAATGGTCCGATTAAGATTACACAACTACCTGTTGCAACGACAACAAATCCTACACAGGACTTGATGATCATTGTGCAGAATACTGCCGGTACCAATACGACATATTCTATTACTCCTAGTGTGTTGTTAGCACAAACTGCTTATTATACTGCAAACAACGCAAACTATCTAGGTGGAGTTGCTGCTGCTTCTTATCAGCTAAACTCCACCCTTGCTGCAAACATCGCATCATATCTTCCAACATATGCTGGCGTAGTCAATGCATCCACTTATACTGTTGGTTCTTTCTTCTTAGCAAACTCAACCGCAACTTACATTGGCAACACTTCTGCAAACGTACAGATCAGTGGGCTAAACGTTGCTGGTACACCATCCGCACTTGCTGGTTTTGGTAGTTCTAATAGTTCTGTTGATATCGTCATCACCAATGCCAACAATGGCGTCAATGCATCATCCGACTTTGCTGCTTATGATAATAACGGTCTAGTTGGAAACAACTTCATTGATATGGGTATCAGTAGTTCCACATTCAGCGAATCATTCTGGACTATCAATGGACCATCAGATGGTTATCTCTATACTGGCAACACCAATCTTTCAATTGGTGTTGCTGCTTTGGGTGGCGGCACAACAAATTACATCAACTTCTTTGCCAATGGCACCCTCATCACAAATGAAGTGATGAAAATCACAGCAACCAAAGTAAACATCGGCAACCAAGCTGCTGGTGCAGTATCGCTTACTGTTGGTAACGGTTCAGTCAATGCTGTAATCAACTCAACGACTGTTGTTACTTCTATTGTCAATGCAACTACAAACGTTTCTACCGTAACCGTCTATGCCTCAAATGCGGCAGTATATGCTAGTGCGAATGTTGTAATCAACTCTTCTGGTGTAGCTGTTGCAAATGCTACTGGATCTCTTCTTGTTTCAACTATTGGAACAACTCAAGGTTTCTCTGCAAACGCAGCACTAGTTACATTAGGTAACAATACAGTAAACACACAGATCAATGCCACTCACTTCTTTACTGGTAACTCAACTAACTACGGCTTTGGCAACTCAACATATGAAGCTTTAGTTACTGCGGCTGGTGGGGTAAACACCAGTGTCTATCTGATCAACTCATCTTCTGCCAATGTTGGTAATAGCACAGTTTATGGATTCGGGAACTCAACTGTTGAAGGATTGTATAATACAGTAGCAAACACTAGCGGTGTATTGACAGCATCAAACTTGTCTATCGGCAACTCAACATCAAACGTTACAATCAACTCAACTGTAGTTGCTATTGGATCCGCGACATCGGCCGCGAATGGTGCTAGTTATCTTCCAAATGGGCTAAAGCTAAATTGGGGTTGGGTATCAGCCAGTTCTTCTGCCGGCGCCGTTACTTTTACATCACCTTACACCACAAACGCATGGGTTGTTATTGCAACAAGCAACACCGCAGTCGCTACATATGGTGCCGCTGTTACCGCGTGGACAAAGACAGGTGCAACAATCTTAACAGCAAACGCCGCGGCAACTAATGTGTTCTGGCAAGCAATCGGAACATAATGATATTCCATAATGCATGAAAAACTTGATGAAACAAACTTTTTATTATATTCAGCTAAACATTATGAAAATGCACAATGTTATGACACTGTGGAGTTTTATGATGACTTGAAGAGATTCAAGTATCTGAAAAGACTATTCAACATCTATTCTGAAAATGGTGATTTGAGGGAGAGGCTGATACTAAATCATATTATCGTCATTTATAATGTGTTTGGTTTAGTACCAGCCACTCGTATGTTGTTCTTCAAGTTATATGAATACAAAGAAATGTTGAAGCCCTTCCTTGAACTTCTAAACTATATGCCAGATCATGTTTTAAATATTGGGCTCCAAGGTATAAACATTAAAAACACAGACATTGAGTCTGATATATACATCAAGAAGAGGCTAGAGTCAATATGAAAAGCTTAAGAGAACTTCAAGAAGAAGTCAAAAAGACCCCATGCAAGGTATGTCACGAAGTCAAGTGTGATTGCAGCAAAGAAGTCAAGGAAGACGTCGAGTACCAAATGGCTCGTACAGAACTTGAAACAGCAAAGCGCGCTTGTGAGAATCTAATGAAGATGCTCAAAGGTGAAGGCGATCTTCCTGCTTGGGTACAAACAAAGATCGCTAAAGGCTCTGGCATGTTAGATGCTGCTGCTGACTATATGATGTCAGGCAAAGAAACGGGCGACGAATAATGGAAAGCTTTGCTTCTTTTTGTGAAATGAAAGATGATCCTTGCTGGAAGGGTTATCAGATGGTGGGCAAAAAGAAAAAGAATGGCAAAGAAGTTCCTAACTGTGTCCCCGTCAAGGAAGATGTTCTTGTAGAGCGCGGCGCAGACTCTAAGGGATACTATCGTTCTACCGAATCTGGTGCTGGATTGACAGCAAAGGGCGCTAAACACTTTGGTATTCATACTGCCGTTACAAAGAAGCCAAGCGAACTAAATCCTGAAGGCAAAGCAGCGAAGCGCAGAAAATCATTTTGTGCTAGAATGAAAGGCAATCCAGGTCCAATGAAAGACGAAAAGGGTCGCCCAACACGCAAAGCAATGTCTCTAAGAAGGTGGCACTGCTAATGAAAAAGTTTAGAGATTTCAGAAGCGATCTAAACGAGACTTCTGGTGCGGCACCAGCAGTGGTGGACGCAGGTCTTGCTAGTGTGATAGATCCCAACACAGGAAAGCCAGCATCGCCTCCAGTGTACAGGAAAAAGCAAAAAACCTACCAAGAAAAAGAAGCTGATCGCCAGAAAGAATACGCTAAAGGTCCATCACAGATGCAAAGACGTGTAATGGGTGGAGTAAACATGGGAGGGTTCGGTGCTTAACTTTGTTTCAAATCTTTGGAATACTATCAAGGGATTTTCACCTTCTGGTATTCTTATGTCTTTGGCACCATATGGCATTGCACTATTGATTGGTGTACTTGGATACAACTATGTTTATGATAAAGGATACAATGCAGCTAAGGCACAATGCAATGCTGCTGTGATCCAATCTACGGTAGATGCTCAAACGATACAAATAAATAACTTGAAGAAACAACTTTCTGATGAGCAAACCGCTTTACAGAATGCCCAGACAAGTAAACAGATTGTCGTCCAGAAAGTTATACAGGCAAAACAGGTGATCGACCATGAAGTACAAGACATTCCTAGCTGCGATGTTGATGCTACCGTTATCGGCGTGCTTAACGGCGCCCGCACGACCACCAGTAATAGTAACTAATCCTTGCAATCCACCTGTTGCTTTCACAACAAAGCACGGTGACTTGCCAAAGGTAACACAAACAAAGTTAACAGAAAAACAAGTGATCGATTTGTGGTTAGATGATATTCAATCATATAATGACCTTAATGTTGATCATTCGTCATTGATAGACTGGGTTCAGACTCACTGCAAATAAGAGGAATACAATGTCTGATTTAGAAACCAAAGTTGCCGTATTGGAACGCGATATCACACAACTTACAAGTTATTGTGACAAAATAGACGTAACAATGGAAAAACTCACGGACATTTCCATTTCTCTTAAGGAAATGCTTGCTGTTCATGAACATAAACTTGGGCAACATGCACGTGCAGATGAAGACCTTTATGCTCTTCACCAGGAAACCAACAAACGAATCGATTCGCTTCATGTTGATCTTACTGGCATCAAAAACAAGCAGGACCTACATAAGTGGTATTTCACAGCGACAGGCGTTGTGGCTTGCTTTATTCTTTTCAAAATGGGACTTATCCCATTCATGGCACCTTTTCTCTAAAAAACCCTTGACATTGGTCTACAGTTGGCGTATTATACAACTGTAGATTCAGATGTATAGGATGAATATGAGTGACTTGTACCTAGATGTTATGTATTGTAATATTCTATCCAACAGGCTAGAACGATTCAAAGTAAAGAAGTCTAGCCCATATGTAGCCAACTTTAGGTGCCCGTTCTGTGGTGATTCGCAGAAGAGCAAATACAAAGCCCGTGCATATTTATTTCAGCACAAGGGCAAGACGTATTTCAAGTGCTACAACTGTGGGCTTGCTCATGGGTTCTCCAACTTCCTTAAGAGCATAGATCATACTCTACACCACGAATATGTTGTAGAGAAGTTCAAGAACAGGGCTGATATCAAGACCAAAGAACCACCAAAACAAGACATTGCTAGGTTTACACCACCAGCTTTCCTGAAGTCTGGTTCACCTCTACGTAAGCTGAAGAAGATATCTCAACTGACATACGATCATCCTGCTAAGAAGTATATACTCTCTAGGAAGATCGAAAACAAACATCATGCAAAGTTGTTCTACTGCACCAAGTTTGCGGAGTGGACTAACAGCATGATTCCAGATAAGCTGGATACGAAACAAGATGAGTCTAGACTGATCATTCCGTTTCTTGATGAAGACGGAAACATGTTTGGCTATCAGGGTAGAAGTTTTAATCCAAAGTCAAATCTACGCTATATAACTATCATGCTGGATGACAGGCCAAAGATTTTTGGTCTTGACACTGTTGATAAAAACAAAAGGGTATACTGCTTTGAAGGACCACTCGACGCTACTTTTGTGGCAAACAGTATTGCTATGTGCGGCGCTGATGTTACTCTGGATCAATCCTTTGTGGACGTTGTTTACGTTCTTGATAATGAGCCTCGCAATAAAGAAATCGTAAAACGTCTTGACAAAATGATCGATAAGGGTTATAGTGTAATGATATGGGACGATACGTTCAAGGGCAAAGATATCAATGACATGATTCTGAATGGAGCAGATGTTGAACACATCACAATCGTCCTAGAGAAGCGAACATTTAGCGGGCTAGAGGCTCGTGTGGAGTTGATGAAATGGAAGAAAGTATGAGCAGCGTTAATCTTGTAGGCATTACTCAGCCAGATTACGAAACAACAGGGTGCATCGATGCATCAGAGTTGGTTGCTTGGGCCGCGCGAGTTAGCAATCCTAGTAATCAACAAAATCACGAAACTGCTCCAAAACTGCTTCAATATTTAATCAAGAATCAGCATTGGAGTCCCTTAGAATGCGTACATATTAGTATGCGTATTTCTACCACGCGTGACATCGCCCGACAGATTCTTCGCCATCGTTCGTTCTCGTTTCAAGAGTATAGCCAGCGATATGCTGATCCTACTAAGGACTTGAAGTTCGTTACTCGTGAAGCGCGTTTGCAGGATCCAAAGAACCGGCAAAATAGTGTTGAGACAGATGATCTAGAATTGGCTTCGATGTGGGAAGATGCCCAAGCCGATGTTCTAATCGCAAGCAAGAAAGCATATCAGTGGGCTATTGATAATGGTATTGCGAAGGAACAGGCTCGTGGAGTGTTGCCCGAGGGACTTACAGAATCCGTACTAATCCTGTCTGGTAGTTTAAGGAGTTTTGTCCATTATATTGCGGTCAGGAATCATCCCGATACTCAGAAAGAACATCGTATTGTTGCCGAACAGATTACTGAAGTAATCCTAGAACGGTTTCCAGATATGCGGGAATATCTGGAAAAGGTCATATCTGATAACTATTCTTGATTCTTTTCGCAGAAAGTAATGAAACACCGTATTATAGCAGAACAATGTTGGGAAATCATCACCGAACGGTTCCCTGCTATTGTGGAAGCATTGAAAGATGTGTAAGACTTATACCACGACAGTATTTGAAGATGAAGACGGCGAAGCATACGTTGAAATTCCACTAGACATTCTCAATCAAATGGGATGGGATGAAGAAACTTTGTTAGATTATCATTTACATGATGACGGTTCTGTGATACTAAGGAAGAATGATGACACATAATGAACGAATTGAGATTCTAGGCAAAACTGGTGAAAAGATTGTATCTAACTGGTTAAGTCGAAATGGGCATCTAGTGGAGATGTCGTTGGACAACTATGATCGAACCAAAGACATGATTGTTGACGGCGATAGGCTGGTTGAAGTTAAGACAGAACAACCCTATGTATACAAGGATTGCGTTTCTTTTCGTAAAACTCAATTGACAAAGTGTAGCAAGGTAGATGATCTATATGTCGTCACTTCGCCTGCTTTGATTAATCCTAGATATAAGCACAATGGAAAGATTTTCAGAATCGATCCAAAGAGTTTTCACAGTTTCTCTTATCGAACCAAGTTTGGTATTGAAATGGTTGGTATTCCATTTGATCAACCTGCGGTGGAAGAAGTATATGTATTGAGTGAACAGGAAAGGAATGAGTTGATGAAGTATTCTCATTCTGAATATAAGTCTAGGTAGGAGAATAAGTAATGTCAGTAAGTTATTCAGCAGTGTTTCTAGCGAATGGTACACAGGTAGGTACTACTACAGGTCAAACATCAGGCATTGACATTCAAGAAGAAATGAATGATGTTGCCAACTACTTCAGAGGTAATACACTTGGAGTTTCGTCTCTAGGAGTACAAAACTGGGACACTTTGAACATTACAGCGAACAGTCAACAATATACATTCAATAGGTAATAATGCATGATTTATGTTTCTAAGCGCGATGGAAGTAAAGAACCACTAGACCTAAACAAGTTCCATCGTGTATGTCAGTTTGCGTGTGAAGGGCTTTCTGGTGTATCTGTATCAGAACTTGAAATCAAAACAAAGATTCAGTTTCACAATGGCATCACGTCCAAGGACATTCAAGAAACACTGATCAAAGCCGCGGCTGATCTTATCTCTGAAGAAACACCTAACTATCAATACGTTGCTGGTCGTCTAATCAACTATCAGTTGCGTAAGGAAGTGTATGGACATTATGAACCTGTATCATTATTTGTTCATTATGGGACCGTAAAAAATGCTGGTTATTATGACAAGGAACTAGATGATTCATATTCAGATGAAGAGTGGATTGAACTTTCCAACTACATCGACCATGATCGTGACAATCTTCTTACCTATGCTGCTATGGAGCAGTTTCGTGGTAAGTATCTAATCAAGAATCGTGTTACTGGTCAGTTCTATGAAACGCCTCAGATGGCATTCATGTTGATCGCCATGACATTGTTTCAAAACTACAAGAATGACCGTATCAAGTGGGTAAAGGAACTATATGATGCTATCTCTACATTTGACATTAGCTTGCCTACTCCTATTATGGCTGGAGTTCGTTCTCCTCAGCGTCAGTTTAGTTCTTGCGTGCTTATTGAGTCGGATGATTCTCTCGACTCGATTAATGCCACATCGTCTGCAATCGTTAAGTACGTTTCTCAGAAAGCTGGAATCGGAATCGGCGGTGGTCGCATTAGGGCTATTGGCTCTCCCATTCGCGGTGGGGATGCTGTTCATACTGGCGTTGTACCATTCTGGAAACATTTTCAATCTGCTGTTAAATCGTGTTCGCAGGGTGGCGTAAGAGGTGGTGCAGCAACCATCTACTATCCTCTTTGGCATCTTGAAGTTGAAGAACTTCTAGTTCTTAAGAACAATAAGGGCACTGAAGACAATCGTATTCGACATATGGACTATGGCGTTCAGTTCAATAAGGTGATGTACGAACGACTTCTATCTGGTGGTGTAATCACTCTATTCTCGCCTTCTGATGTGCCTGATCTGTATGAATGTTTCTTTAATGATAATGACAAGTTTCGTAGTCTCTATGAGAAATACGAACGCAATCCAAAAATCAGAAAGAAGTCTATTCCTGCGATTGATCTATTCTCAGCTTTCATGCAAGAAAGAAAGGATACTGGTCGAATCTATCTGATGAATGTTGACCATGCTAACGATCATGGTTCATTTGATAAGAAGAAGGCATTGATCAAGATGAGCAATCTCTGCTGCCTTAGCGGAGATACTTGGATTACGGTTGAGCATTCTGATGGTTCTATAGAAGATATTAAGCTGAAAGATGCTGTAGTTGGTGATAAAGTTTATAGTAGAAATATCAAGACGGGCAAAAATGAGTTCAAGAATATCAATGCTTCATTGAAAACCAGAGAAGGCGCGAAGGTCATGCGTATCACAGACATGGAAACCGGAAACTCTATTGTTTGTACTCCCGACCATCGAGTATACACAAAAAATAGAGGATATGTTGAGGCTAAAGACTTGCTAGAAACAGATCAACTGTTAATAGAATAATCTCTAAAAAGTAAAATATATAAATAGTCATGAAACAACTAAACCTACTATTAGGAAACATTTTATGGCTATTGTATATAAAATAACAAATAAAACAAATGGTAAAGGTTATGTCGGTTACACTGTTAGAAATTTAGATCAAAGATGGAAAGCTCACCAATCTTCTGTTAGACAGGGCAGTAAGTTTAGATTTCATTCTGCTATTCGCAAATATGGTGTGGACGATTGGACTTTAGAGATTCTCTTTGAGTCTGATGATGTTGAAGAATGTAAAAGAACAGAAGAACGTTATATAAAAGAACTTTTTCTGATGGATAATAAGTTTGGATATAATGCTAAGCCAGGCGGTTGTGGTGGATGGATTGTTCCCGATGAAAAATACTCACAGTGGCTTTCATTAATGAAAATAAGATCAGATGGGATAAAAAACGGAAATAGCACAAAATACACTAATGATGATTTGGTTGATATTGCCATACAAGTATTTTATGATTTAGGTAGAATCGTTGGACATTCAGCTTTAGTAGAAGAATGTAAAAAGCGAGACATTAGATTTCCTAAATCATTTAGACCATTTAGATTTAATGGTAAATATGAGAACATGATAAAAATCATTGAAGAAAAATCAGGTATGTCGTATAATCCATTCTTTAGATCAGAAGAACATCGTGATAAGTTACGTCAAGCAAATCTAGGTAAATCCAGTCACAATAAAAATACCAAAGTTATTGTATTAGAAGGTAAAAGAAAACATGTTAAGTATTGAATATCTGGATCAAACAGAAGATGTATATGATATTGAGGTGGAAAAGAACTCAAACTTCTTTGCTAATGGTATTCTAGTACATAACTGTGAGATCACCCTTCCCACAACACCACTAAAGGATATTAATGATGAACAAGGTGAAATATCGTTGTGTACGTTAAGTGCGATTAATTGGGGAAAGATTAGAAAGCCAGCTGACTTCGAAAAGCCATGCACCATTGCTGTACGCGCTTTGGATGCCCTACTGGATTATCAGGACTATCCTGTTAGAGCCGCTGAGATTGGTACTCGCAACCGTCGTCCTCTTGGCATCGGCATCATTAATTTTGCTTATTGGTTGGCTCGTAATGATAGCAATTACTCTAATCCAAATCTCGATCTTGTGCACGAATATGCTGAAGCATGGAGTTACTATCTTATCAAAGCCTCGGTCGACCTGGCAGAAGAAGTAAATCCATGTCCTAAGCATGCTGATACGCTTTACTCAAGTGGTATCTTGCCTATTGATACGTACAAGAAGGAAGTTGACGAGATAGTTCAACCAAACTATAAGATGGATTGGGATAGCCTTGCTCTTCGCGCAGCTACAGTTGGTATTCGTAACTCGACTTTGATGGCTCTAATGCCGGCAGAGACATCGGCACAAATTTCAAATTCAACGAATGGTATTGAGCCTCCTCGTGCGTTGGTATCAATCAAGCAGAGTAAAGACGGTGTTCTAAAGCAGGTTGTTCCTGATATCAAGAAACTAAAGAATAAGTATGAACTACTGTGGGACCAGAAGTCACCAGAAGGTTATCTGAAGATCATGGCAGTTCTACAGAAGTTTGTTGATCAAGCTATCTCCGTGAACACCTCCTACAATCCAGCGCACTATCCAGATGGTAAGATTCCTTTGTCTGAAATGATCGGGCACTTGTTGATGCATTACAAACTCGGAGGCAAAACCCTATATTATTTTAATACCAATGATCAGTCTGGTGAGATTGAAGATTCACTATCACCAGGTAAAGTTGATGATGAACAATGTGATAGTTGCACTATTTAAGGAGTTTTTATTATGCGTTACTGGATCGATATTGACTTTGTTTTAAAAGATGAAACTCATGTTTGGCGACAAACTTTTCCTGCAAATCAAGTAGAATGGATAGACGAAAGCGATGTCAGTATTCAATAAAAATCGATTTGACGCAACACAACAGACTTGCTTCTTTGGTGAGAATGTAAACATCGCTAGATATGACAAACAACGCTATCCAATCTTCGAAAAACTAACTGATAAACAACTTGGTTTCTTTTGGCGACCAGAAGAAGTTGATCTGTCTCGTGATGGCAAAGACTTCAAGGCACTAAATGACCATGAAAAACACATTTTTACCTCGAACCTTAAGCGTCAGATTCTACTTGATTCTGTACAAGGTCGGGCTCCTTCGCTTGCTTTCCTCCCTGTGTGTTCGCTACCAGAGTTGGAGACCTGGATCCAAACTTGGGCGTTTAGTGAGACGATTCATAGTAGATCGTACACTCACATCATTCGCAATGTATACAGTGATCCAAGTAGAGTATTCGATGAGATGCTCAACATCCCAGAAATCTTAGACTGTGCTGGTGATATCAGCAAGTATTATGATGATTTGATTACTCTAAACAATACACTTGGTTGTCCAGAATCAGAATATGGTTATACGCCAAAGTATCGATATGATCACAAGAAAGCATTATGGCTATGTCTCAATGCTGTCAATGCATTAGAAGGAGTTAGATTCTATGTCTCATTCGCATGCTCTTGGGCATTTGCTGAAGTCAAGAAAATGGAGGGCAATGCTAAGATCATTAAACTCATTGCCCGCGACGAGAACGTTCACCTTGCCTCAACTCAAAACCTCCTCAAGATTCTACCGAAAGAGGATGAAGACTTTGCGAGAATACGGGAAGAGACACGGGCTGATTCCATTGATATCTTTCAGCGAGTTATCGATCAAGAGAAGAAGTGGGCACACTATCTCTTTCATCAGGGATCTATGATTGGTCTTAATGAACAACTACTTTGTGATTATGTTGATCATATTGCTGCAAAGCGTATGGGAACGATTGGTCTAAATGGTAAAGCTGGTCTTAATCCTCTACCATGGACTGCTAAATGGATTAGTGGTTCTGATGTACAAGTAGCGCCGCAACAAACGCAGATTACCAGTTACGTTTCTGGCGGAGTTAATAAAGACGTAACTGAAGAAACGTTCAAAAGTTTTACCCTATAATGTATTTTATTCCTAATATTGAAGAATGTCTACCTTTTGCTCGGGCTCTAGGCGCGAAAACACTTAGAGAAATTGTAATATCTCCTAGAGAAAATGATAAGCCGTTTAATTGTCATAATAACTGTGAGATAAATCCCATATTAGGATATTATATAGTAAAAGATGGGCATAATATTTTACATGCATTCAAGCATTCCGTGCTTGATGTCGGGGATAAACTTGTAGACATAACACCAACTCTTGACCATCGTACATATAATGTGTTTTGTTATGGCACCGAACACCGAGAAGAACACATTACGTATGTGAATAATACAGTCTTTATAAATAGAATAAAGGAGACTGATATGTGTTACTACGTTTATGGTTTGATCGATCCAAGAAACAATCAAGTGTTTTATATCGGTAAAGGAAAAGACGATAGAGCATTGTCACACTTTACAGAACATGAACTTGCTCGATCAGGAAACAATAGAAAAACAGCAAAAATAAGAAAACTAAAGACACTGGGATATTATCCTGTTATAGAGTTTTATGCCCAAAATATTGAAGACGAAAATCTTGCCTACGATATCGAGTCATCACTCATAAAAAAATATGGCAGAATAGGATATGAGGAATATGGCACACTTACAAATATCTGTGAGGACAATAGACCTCCTAACCACAAAGGAAAGACATATCTAGACATATACGGGGCCCGCGCAGAAGAACAAAGAAAAAAACGACACGATTTGCAGTTGTCTGTCGGGGGTTGGTTCAAAGGACATACGCACACAAAGGAAACTCGCACAAAAATTAGCAAAAAAAGTTCTGGTGAGAACAATCCTAGATTTGGTGTTATCGTAAAGGGAACTGAAACTGCAAATAAAATAGGCGATGCGAATAGGGGCAAGAAACACTACAAGCGTCCGGACGTAAAATTGCTATACGTAGATGGATTAGATTTATTCATTTATAGCAACGATCTTAGAGACTATTGCAGAGAAAATGGATACTCTTATGCCACCTTTAGTAAACAACTTTCTGATTCGTGGCCAAGAAGTAAACGGGGAAAAAATATGGGACTGTTGATAAGGTATGCTACCACCGATGAAATCACCAGTTATGTTTCTGGTGGCGTGAAAAAAGATATCACGGACACGACATTTTCTAACTTTACCCTATGACAACTTATATAAGTATACGTGAAGCAACCGAGGTTGACTATCCTAGAATGATAGAGATAGAGAAAGCCTCATTTGAAACAGACACGATTACGATTGATGAACTTGAAGACTACCAATCATTTGGTTGTAATGTCAATGTTCTTCAGATCAATGATGATATAGCAGGCTTCTATATAAGTTATGTCTATGATGACGATCAAGATCAATCTGAATATCTAGAAACTTTAGAGATTGACCCACAATACCGCGGGCAAGGATACTCTAAACTGCTTTTACAACACTATATCGATAATAAGACTATACCATGGTCCCCTCTCACTTTACACTGTAGAGTAGAGAACGATGTGGCTCTGTCTTTATATAATGCATACGGCTTTACTATTACTGAAATGGTCCTTGGCTTTTACGATGACGGAGGTAATGCATACAAACTCGTAAGGAGCTAATACAAAGAAATGAAAACCAAGATACACCCTATCTTTGGTAATGTTTCGCAATACGATTTACAAGTTTACGAATTAGAACTAGACCTGGAAAACTCGCGTGAAGTGGACGCCCTCGAACAAGGTTGGTTGATCAACGACAATAAGTGGTATAACTCACGTTCTGTCCGTATCGACTGCAATCTATTCGATAAGAAAACTAAACCACTAAAGGGTTATAAAGTAACCCACGTTGAATCGATTGAGGATATGTCAGACGTTGGTACCGTATTCGGTATGTTTACAGCCAGACGTAACCTCGATGACATTTATACAATAGAAATCGATCTAGATCGTGCAACATGGATTCTTGTGTATAACAATGCAGGAGACTTGGTTGCATTTTCTAAGATGACAACTTATGACGGTGGGCTTGAAACACAGTTTACCGCATGGGACTACTCAGAACCAAAAGCTTCTATCTCACGCCACTTAGTGGCATATGAAGTAGAGTTAGCCAAGAAGATGGGATATTCTCATCTTTACATTGGTTCTGGTTATGGAAATATTGGTATCTACAAGTCACAGTTCAAAGGCTTTGAATGGTGGGATGGAGAACAGTGGTCAACCGACATTGATAAATATGTCGAAGTTTGCTACAGAGACGACTCCATCAAAACCCTTCAAGACTTATCTGGATTGATTAATGGCCCTACCTAAAGTTCATAGTTTTCGTGTCCATACGATGCTTCACGATCCTGCCTTTCAGAAAGAGATTGGTAGGACCGTGAAGATCATCGACAAGTATGATGTTCCTTATGTCGCTGGTTATTCCAAAGACGGTAAAGACATCTACATTGATAGACACTTAAACGTAAACTTTAATGGTACAAATATTACAAAATACCTCCTTGTTCACGAAAGAGTGGAGAAGGCCTTGATAGATGTGTTTGGGCTTCGATACCAAGAAGCCCATCACATTGCGTTAGCAGTAGAGCATGACGCGGTTGTTGGTGATGGTATCAATTGGAGAGATTATTCCAAGTTTGTTGATAAATACGTCAAGAAACTTGATCATGAAAACCTCAAGTTATCACCACCAAATCTAGACCTCACGCCCTACGAAGACGAAAAGGACTTCTCCAAGTTCGTGAAAAAACGGAGTAAACAAAATGATTGATTGGATCGAATGTTCTATATGTGAAACAGAATACAAGTTGATTAGTAAAGAACCAGGCATACAAGTTGAGTTTTGTCCATTTTGTGGCGTTGATGCTGATAGCCAGTTCACACCAGAAGAAGTAGACGACGAAGATGAAGAGTTCGACAGTTAAATGGATTATGAAAATCCATGGATCTATGATGGGGAACCCTTTACTGATGCACAGGCTGATGGTCATTTTGCATTTGTTTACTTGATCACAAATAAAGTTTCTGGTCGAAAATATCTGGGCAAAAAACTCTTCACAATGGCTGGATATAAGACTATAAAGGGTAAGAAGAAGAAGATTCGCAAGCCTAGCGATTGGAAGACCTATTATGGTTCTTCTCCAAGTCTGAAAGCAGATGTTGAAGATTTAGGCAAAGAAAACTTTTCTCGCGAGATACTAAAAGTTGTTGACAATAGATCATCCGCCAGTTATTATGAAGCGAAAGAGATGTTTGCTGTGGATGCGATTCTTTCAGATGAATATTATAATGATTGGTGTACTATAAAGATTTCATCGATGCATGTGAAAGCAATCTATAAATGAGATAGGTTCTGTCAGTTGTACCTTAAACGACTGTCAAATGTTATAACATTGTTTTATTTTAATGGAGAATACTGAATGAAGAATCTTATGTTTGCCCTCGCGGCTCTTACCGCTGTTGCTGCTGCTCCTGCAATGGCAGATAGCTTTACTGGTCCTCGTGTAACGGGTGTTGTTGGTTATCAGAACGTCACCGATCTTCCTGCAAATCGTAGCTTCACCTATGGTGTCGAAGCTGGCTACGATCACAAGCTTGTAGGTCCTGTTACCGTAGGTGTCGAAGCTGGTCTAGACAACGTGTTTGATCGCACCGATGTTAACGTTGGTGGTCGTCTTGGCTATGAAGTAACTCCACATACTCTAGTGTATGCCGGTCTAGGTTATGACAACCTCCGTGATCTAGAAGCACACAATCTCCAGGGTCTTCGCGCTACCGCAGGGCTTGACGTTAATGTGATTGGTCATGTCTCGGTTGGTGCACAGTACACCCACACCGATCTTGGCGCTGTCAAGAACAATGGTGCGGCTGGTACGGTCACTCTCCGCTTCTGATAAATAGAAGACCACACCCCAGTGAGAATGCCCTCCGGGGGCATTTTTTGTGGTTGACATTTTTATCGAATCAGCTATGATGAAAAAGTAGTCAGAGAGAGAAAGTGATTCGTTTCATGAAAATGTTTGTTGCTCGTAATCACAATGGGACTTTCATTGCTAAAGGTGTTGACCTTGGAAATCTGATGGAAGAAGTCATGCTCTATGAAGAAGTGACTGGCAATCGGTGCACCGTCGGCCGAGAAGAGTTTGAAGTTGAACCCAAGCGCAACATTATCGCTGAGGAGATTTAATATGGCTGACAAGTACGGTCGCGGATATACTTTCACCCACGATTGGGCTGGTGGTATTGTTCTTGCTGAAACGGAAACGGGCTGGACCATCTATTTTCAGCCTGGCGATGACGCTGCAAAGATTGATGATTATTTCGATCTTCTCGTTGGTGAATGCGGATACGATGGACAGTCTGCATTACGAATCATCTGGGAAGAATATAAAGGAATGGCTGCTTAATATGACAATGCATCTCCTAGGTCCTGCTTATACCACAAACTCAACTAAGAAGCGTAAGCCGCAACTAAACACGGCGAAGTATGCTCAAGATTGGGTGGACTATAATAAGCAGATGAAGCGGCTTGGTTTTAAAACCAAGACGTTCCAAGAGTATGTTGCATATCGACAAGGCAATGCCGCATACAAAACAAAGACCGTTAAGACTGGTATGGAAGCTTCCACATACGTTCGCAATGCGCCCAAGTATGAGACTGGTGATGGCATCGGTGTGACGTTTGCCAAAGCGCCTAACACATATACGGGCGACAAGCTGCTCGGCATCGCCACGATGCATAAGAGCAATCTGGTACCTGTCTTCAGTCAGGAAGACGCGGAAGATATTTCTAAAATGAGGCGATGACCGCTTGACATTTATCGCGAATCTGTTATGATGAAAATATAGACAATGAGAAGGAATGATTCGTTATGACTGATATCCAAAGCAAGATCAAGGCTCGCATTCGCGCTCTCTCGGCTAAGACCGTCAAGAATGGTTGCTCGGAAGAAGAAGCACTTACCGCAATCAACATGGTGGGTAAGTTGCTCTCGCAATATAATCTGTCCATGAACGAGGTCGAACTTCGTGATGAAGTTTGTGACACTTTGAAGATTGATATTGGCAGCAAGGTCCGCAACGGCGTCTATTACGCTCTCTCGGATATCGCTGGCTTTACCGATTGTAAGGTGTGGACCAATCGTGGTGCCACTCTGAAGTATTGCTTCTTTGGTCAAGAAAGCGATCTACTGATGGTGAAGTATCTTTATGATATTATCCTGTCGGCTATGGCAACTGAACTGGCAAAGTTCAAGAAGACTCCTGAATATAAGGGAGCATATAGCAAGAAGGGTGCTACCAGTTCGTTTACCACTGGTATGGCAATGCGTATTGGTCGTCGTCTGAACGAAATGAAGGCTCAGATGAACGGCGAAGAAAAAGCTGCACGAGGCGGCAGCAATGCTTTGATTGTTCTGAAGAATCAGGTTGTCAATCAGGCATATCGTGAACTTGGCTTGCGTCTTAAGAAGAACTATGGTGGTACCACCATTCGTGATGGTGCAGCATATCGCAGCGGTCAGTCTGCTGGTGATCGTGTCAATCTTTCTCGCCCGATCAATGGTCCTGGCGGCAATGTTTTGCGCATTGCTGCTTGACATTTAAATCGAATCAGTTATAGTAAAAATATGAGGTCGAGTGGTTCGACCGATTTGAAAGGTGATTTGATTATGGCACATATGATTGAACAACTCTCTGATGGATCTTTTAGTCATGCATACGCTGGCGATCTGCCCTGGCACGGTCTCGGCTTCAAGGTCTCTAATGACCTCACTCCTGAACAGATGATGGAAGCTGCTCGGCTTGACTGGACAGTTGACACTGTTCCTCTTCCTGCAATGTATAACGGTCAGAAGATCAACACTGGTCACTCTGCTCTGATCCGTAGCAGCGATAGCAAGGTGCTTGACGTTATCACGGATGACTGGAAGCCTCTTCAGAACCTTGAAGCTTTCCAGTTCTTCAATGATTTTGTTGGCGCTGGTGATATGTCCATGCACACTGCTGGTTCTCTGATGGACGGCAAGATGGTATGGGGTCTTGCAAAGATCAACGACTCTTTTGAACTGTTTGGTGGAGACAAGGTTGAAGGCTTCCTGCTCTTCAGCAATCCTCATCAGTATGGTAAGTCGATTGACGTTCGTTTTACTCCCATCCGTGTTGTCTGCAATAACACTCTGACACTTGCTCTTGGTGGCAAAGCTTCTAACATGGTGAAGATCAATCACCGTCGTGAGTTTGATCCTGATATGGTCAAGGAAACTCTCGGTATTGCTAGTGATAAGCTTGCTAAGTACAAGGAAATGGCTGCCTTTCTCGGCACCAAGAAATACAGCAATGAAAACATCGTTGAATACTTCAATCGTATTTTCCCCAAAACCTCTGACAAGAAGAACTCTGTTGCAGAAAAGGCTGGCCAGTTGCACAGTCGCGCTGCACAGTTTGCGATGGAAGCACTCCATGAACAGCCTGGTGCACAGTTTGCAGAAGGTTCGTGGTGGCAGGCAATAAATTCGATAACATATTTGACTGACCACGTTCTTGGTCGGTCAAACGATACTCGCCTTGCTTCTGCTTGGTACGGTGTCAATCAAAAGAAGAAGATTGATGCTCTAAATCTTGCGATGGAATACGCTGAAGCTTCTTAAGTCTCCTGTCCTGAGCATGACGGTAAAATGCTCATCTTCCTGGAGATTATGTTATGAACCCTGTTATTAAGAAAATCGGTGAAAGAACTGGATTATACATGGAAAATCACTTCTCTGGTGGTTTTCCTAATGATTCTTTAACTATTGTCGAAGATTTTGCTGAGGAAATTATTAGAGAAGTTATCTCTGTTCTACATAAGCGATACATGGGTGACCATAATCGAGAAGATATGGAAGTTCTTAATTGTATTGTTGATATTAAAAAACATTTTGGAGTTTAATAAAATGACTAAAAGTGATAAGATTAAGTGGGGTCCAGCAATCGACGTCAAGGTAGTCCGCGAGCGGCCCGACTGGCTGAAGGCCAGCGAAATCTGCGCGATCAAGGATCGTGGCACGTGGTTAGGCGAGGGCGGCACATGCAAGGCGTCGATGTGGTCGGCCATCAGCTTGAGCAGGTCGGCGGCGATGTGGTCCTGGCATGAAGACATCACCCAGATCAAGCTGATGGTCGATCATGACTACTACACCTTGCAGAAGTACAACGAGATGTACGGCACGTCCTTCACGTACTGGGGCGGGCAGAAAGAGAAACCCGACGACTGGGACGGCATCGCCGTAGTGCTGCGTAATGGCAGTACGATCCCCAGCCCAATCAGTTGGAGCTCCAACTTCTCGGGCAGCCCAATCAGTTGGAGCCACCCATGCCACCCTTGGATGAAAGGCGTCAATGGGAAGGGCGACGTCATCGGCTACACGCGCAAGGTGGAACCTGTAACCAAGAATAATACTGAAGAAGCAATCCCGCAGTGGGCGCTGGACGAGGCGAAGACGCGGTTGAACGAGGAAGTTGGTTGGCATCTTTATACGGCCGAAAGCTCCGCACCCAAAATCCTCGCCCGCATGATCGTGAAGCTGAAGCAGCCACCTGTTGATCCTGACGAGGAAGCTTTGAAGCGGATACTTAAGACTGTCTGCGTAGTAAAAGAACACTGTGGTGGAAACTGGCATTCCGCCCTCGCTCAGTACAAGAAGGAGATTGGCCGTGGTTGATAATATGCGAGTTGTGCGTTTTTATAAGAATCGATTCGTGTCAACTACTCAAGGTGCTGTGAACCAAAAAGAGTATACAGGTCGAACTGAAATCCAAATCAAAGTACATGTTAACAGTGTAGTAGGCGATAAAGTTGTAAGTTCTATGGAATGGCAAACTGTACCAACTGTAGATATGGAAGGTTGAAGTATGTCTTGTAGTGTTCCAGACTTGCTGGTGTCTCTACCAGCCGTCTTAATGTTGGCCATGTTCGTGTATATCTTTAAGCGACATCTAACGTTGGATGCTGCTTGGAATGAAGGCTTTGATGCTGCTAGTATGACACACGATAATAATAACCCTATCGGGCATATTATTGGTCAAAATACTGTTGACAATCATGTTGAAATCATGGTAGAACATAGAGACGGAACATGTGCCCGCTATAGAAAGGTTGAAGTATAATGTCATATAAGACTGTTGAACTATCGTATGAGCAACTTGATCGGATTGTCTGGAAGACTCTTGAAGAGACCCGAGACAATCTTACTAAAGACCTAGGTGCAAATAACAACGTGTTTGTCTTTGGTGATCCAGAGGCAGATGATATTGAAATCCAGAAAGCCATTGATGCGTTTGATCTAGTCATTGACTGGTACGTACCACTGGTACAGGATTCCAGGAGTCCTGGAATATTCCAGGAGAGTAATCCGATAACTTAAAGTATATTGATGGAGAATATGTAATGAAAACGGATGATGGCGGCTTTGGTATTTGTGTTGTATATCTTTTAATCGGTGTACTAGTAGGATATGCTATCGCATTTGATCGCATTTTGTCTTGTTACTAACACCTGGAAGAATGATGCAATAAAGCATCATGATATAAATACCTAGGTATCATTGCCACTTTATAATAGGAGAAAACTATGAGTATTGCATTAGGAATCGCGATTGCTATTATCGCATTTGTCGCTGGTCTTTTTCTAAGCCCAAAGGCTACCGCTGAAGTTGAACAGTTGAAGGCTGATCTTGCCACTGCTGAAGCAGACATCAAGGATCTGGAAGACCGTATCAAGGAACTTCTTACTCCAGCACCACCTCCAGCGCCTGCTACGAAGGTATCAAAGCGCAAGGTAAACTAATCTCTTGACATTTTATCATTGAAGTTTTGGAGTTTTGAGTCATGTCTTTGATTGCTTTTCTTGAAGATGATGATCCTATGGTCAATGAGATTCAGACATTATCAGAAAAAATTCGCCAAAGACGAATACAGATGCTAGTTCATTCATACCTCTATTATGAGATGGATAATAGTATCATTGATGACCACAAATGGCAACAATGGGCAGATGAACTAGTAGAACTACAAAGAAAGAAGCTTCTGATTGGCTTCTATGATGAAATGTTTAAAGATTGGACGGGCGATTCTGGTGCTTTTCTAAAGTTTGATCCTTGGGTCAAGAAGCGCGCGTTGCAACTTTTGAAATATAAAAGATAGATATTGATTGAGTTTGCTCTTGACATTTTATCACGAATCGTATATAAATAAGTTATCAGTTGTTTGAACGCGGACTGAAAGATGTAAAGACGGGAGTTCGATTCTCCCCATCTCCACCATCTACAATGCTAGTGGAATATGACTGTGATCTGCCATTGAAAGAGATGGCCAAACAGATACAGATTAGTATTGTAGTTGATGGGGATGACCTGGGATCGATTTGCATTGGATAGGAAAGTCTAGACTGATTCGCTGGCCGAGTGGCTAAAACTGTAAATGTCAACCTAGTTGCACATAATGATAATGATTTTGCCGCGATGAAAATCGCCGCCTGATCTAAACATCATTCGGAGTTTTGGTGCTGTACTCTGTCAAATAAACAGCACCACCGTATCTTGCTTTATATCTGCAAGCATTACCGCACAACTTTTTGTTTGGATTTCTTGTCTCAATCCGAGTTTTACATACAGGACAATCAAATATCCTATAAGGTCTAACATTCGGATTATTTTTCCAGTATTCCTTTTTCAGGTCTGACATTAACTTCTTTGTTTGCTCTGTATGTGGTTTTACGCCTTTTTGTCCCCTGTTCCAAGCTGGATGAGACTTGCCTTTATTAGAACTACCATTACCTCCAGAAGAATGTTTCTTCTGATTGTAATATCTAACAGTTTTGTTGTAAATATTGGGTGTCCAATAAAGTTGTTCGTCTTTGATCATGTTTAGCCAACGCTGTTCTGCTTCACGCAAATCTTTGTTGTCTCCTTTTAAAGATTCTGCGTGTTCTTTTCTAATATAATCATACATTGAAGAATTGAAATATCTAGTTCCATGTTTTTTGGTATGCATTCTAAATGAGTTATATGCAAACAACATTTTCTGTCTGTGTATACTTCCTCGTTCACACATTCTAATCAGAAGTAAATGACATATATAATGTTCTTTTGGTGTCAACAAACCCAAATTAGCATTAGAGTTGCTTCCATTGAATGGACTACACTTTGGAATTATGTGGTGCTTCTCAAAATATCCTTGACTTTTGTTTAGCATTGTTTATAATAGAAAAGTAACATTTTGAGTATTTGTTGGTTAAAAACATTATGGACTCCTTTATTATATTGTATATATTTATGAAATTTGTAATGGTGGTAGAGATTATACCAAAACAAACTGTTGCAAAACTGTTGAGATTGTGGTAAAAGGAGATAAGTTCATTATTAAGGAGAACGTGAATGGATGAGTTGAAGATCAAAACACCAGCAGAGTTTGCTGAAGAGATTGAAGAGTTAATATGGCAGTATGATATTGATTATATTGATGCTGTTATGCTATACTGTGAACGAAACAATCTAGAAGTTGAGACAGTGGCGTCTCTAGTAAAGGGCAATGCCAATCTGAAGTCGCGAATGCAGAGTGATGCCGAGAACTTAAACTTTCTGCCAAAAGTCGCCAGATTGCCTGTATAAATACATTGACACCAGAAGATATATGGTGTACAACAAGATATACATTATGAATACTGTGGATAATAAACATACAACAACTATACAAACATAAGGAAATATATATGGACTTTAGCAACCTCAAGCGTAATAGCGGTTCAAGCATCAACAAGCTTAACGACCAGCTGAAGAAACTCAACACAAATGAAAACCAGTCAAGCAAAGACGACCGCTTCTGGTATCCTGCAACAGATAAGACTGGTAATGGCTATGCTGTTATCCGCTTCCTTCCTGCTCCAGGCGAAGAAGATGTGCCATTCGTTCGTGTGTTTGAACATGGCTTCAAGGGCCCAAGCGGCACTTGGTATATCGAAAAGTCTCTGACCACACTCGGTCAGAACGATCCAGTTTCTGAGTATAACACTCAACTCTGGAACTCAACTACCGATGAGCAGTCACCAGCCCGTAAGCAGGCTCGTGAACAGAAGCGTAAGCTAAACTACGTTTCGAACATCTATGTTATCAAGGATCCTGCGAACCCAGAGAATGAAGGCCAGGTTAAGCTTTTCAAGTATGGTAAGAAGATTTTTGATAAGATCAACGAATCAATGAATCCTGCTTTTGCGGATGAAGAAGCAATCAATCCATTTGATCTTTGGACTGGTGCTAACTTCAAGATCAAGATTCGTCAAGTTGCTGGTTATCGCAACTACGACTCTTCAGAGTTTGAAGCTGCTGGTCCTCTGTCAAAGGATGACAATAAGCTTGAACAGATTTGGAAGTCAGAGCATTCTCTACAAGAGTTTGTTGATCCAAAGAACTTCAAGGACTATGATACATTGAAGCGTAAGTTGCACGCGGTTCTTGGCTTGAATGAAGCGGCTGCGGCTCGTCGTGAAGTCTTCGAAGATCCTATCGCTCGTGCTGAAGCACCGGTGCAGAGTCAAGCTGCTGCACCAAAGATTGCAGCCGCACAAGATGATGTGCCATGGGCAACAGATGATGAAGACGATGATCTAGCTTATTTCAAGAAGCTGATATCAGACTAAATAGAATACTGGAGCAATGGCAGAGTCTGGCTTATTGCACTCGCCTTGAAAGCGAGAGAACCCGAAAGTCTACCGTGGGTTCGAATCCCACTTCTTCCTCCAGAGTAACTTAGGGGTAGCTTCGGCTACCCCTTTTTTATTGTGATGATGAATCGTCTGGTGTTGGATCGTTTGGTCTACTAGTGAACTTCTCAGCGCCAGCAAAACCAATACCAGCAATCGCGATGTCACGAAACGACTCAAAGATAAACTGTTCAACATGAAGATTGAAGAACGTATTGGAAATACCTAAACCCATCATAAAGAATGTTGATATGAATGCCAAAACACGCTTTGATGATGGATAACCATCGATGTCTTTAAGTAGTTCTGCTATCCATGGAAAAAACTGTGATAGCCATGCGAATAGTTTTATCATAATGATTCCTTATGTTCCTGCGTGATGTTTATTGCCCTGTGCTGGTTCTTCTGCACCAAAATAAGATTCTACTGATTGCCACCAACTACTTGAAGACGAACTTTTGTTGCCCTTAGAACCACCTGGTGGTGTTGGTGAAATAGGCGAAATATCTGGCATCTTACCTGCATAAGAGTCTGATAAGATTTTCTGCTGCTCTTGGTCGAACGTTCCCCAATGGTTCCTAAGTTTAGGTTGTTTCAACTTGATCGCTGCTATATCTATATGCATGTGATCGCGTTCAAATCCTATACCAGTGATACCTTCTTTTAGTGCTGCTTTGAGAACTAGCGTTCTACCCGCATTTGATTGTAGAATAGGATTTCTAGAGTAACCTATGTCTAATGCTGTACCAGAATCGTGTCTTGTGTCAGGTCCTACAGCGCGACGGTGATCGTCTCTCGCGCCTGTAATGATGAACTTGGTGCCGACATCTTTTTCTATTCTTTTGAATGCACCAATGATATCTGGATCAATGCCGTGAAGTGTGACGGGATTAGAAGGATCGGTTTTGAGATTAACTCCCTCAACTTCTTGTGCAGTTAATGGCCTTACTTTTGGTAAAGGCATATTAGGCAAATCAGAACGACTGTTAGGATTTCTTCTTGGACCAGATGCTGGCTTACCTGAAAGACTTATTTTTGTCGTTTCTTCATTTTTAGACACAGACACAGTAGAACCATATTCATCTCCTTCAGTATAGTCTATCTGTTCACCTGCTCCCATAGGAACTGATGTAACGTCTAGTCTTTTAATGTCAGATTCTTTTTGTTGTGAAACTAATGTGGGAGCAGATTTCTTTTGATTCGTTTGCCCAGCGGTGCCTGATATATTCGAAGCAGCTTCTTTTACCTTGCGTTCGTCATCTTTTCTTTCATCTTCAACTGTATAAGGCTTACTCTTATCGCCTTGATCTACATTTGATGTCTGTTCATATTGTGACACATTCGCAGCTTTTGTTTGTCCTCTATCACTCACTCCGATATTAACAATAGACATCAAAATGTCATATACATTGTCCATAACTGTTGATAGTGTAGTCTCTACCGTAACGAACATCTTCTTTAACATTTTGAAAATGTTTTCGCCGAATCCTGCAATCAATACAGATGCAGCAACAACAATGCCAGCAATCATGCCTCCCATGTCACCATCATCATTCTGTTCTTTGGTTACAGCAAGTTCTTCTGGGTTTGTTTCCATTTTTGGCTGCAACTTAACAGCATCTATTTTCTTTGTTATAGAAAATATTCCAACGGCAGACAGAATAGCAACACCCAAATCATGCGTAAGCGCACTAATGCGGTTCTCTTCAGTGAGAACTTTAGTTACGACCTCTACTTCTTCTTTAGGCTTTTTGGATTTAGACCAAAAAGAGTTGATGGTTACATTCGGTATCATTAGCCCATACCGACGCCCATAGCAGGCTCATTTGCATTGAAGAATACTGAGACACGATCTTCATACGATGTTGAAGCAAATGGAGAAGGAATACCGTATTGCTGTGATTGGTTCAACTTAACACCTCTCATAGGCATTGTACTTCTCATTGATCCTGAACTGGATTCCATAGTTTTAGAAGAATAAGGTGGTGAAGATCCCTTTTCAGATTTATCTGGTCGAACATTTCTATCTGTTCCTTCAGCATGTACGATAGAAGATTTCGCTTGTTCGAATGACATACCAGAAGCATCTGGATGCTTTCTAAAGAAGTTCCAGGTGTTCTGTAGTTTGTGATTCTTCTGATTGTGTTCGTATAACCATTTAGCTGCTTTGTCTTGTGTAGTCTTATCAAAAGTATCATTAGGAGAAATGATACCATTGTCCATAATAGTTTGTAGTGTAACACTGTTTATAGAATATGCACCTAATCCACTATCAGCACCATGTGGCAACTTACCTCTAGAGTTAGGTATCAAAACGTTTTTTTGGAAATCGAATACTTCTGATACTTTTAGTTGAGTTAACTTCTTACCTGGGAACTTATCTTGGATTTTACCAAACTTTCCATATCCCAATACAATATCATATGAAGAATCGGCGATTTCTGTCTGTCCACCGCCGCCACCGACTGTATTTTTTTTGTCTCCAGCAGTTGCAGGATTGAATCCTCCAGCAGTTGCAATGTTGCCAGCAGTTACTGGTGTTGTACCTGTGATTAGACCAGCAGCTATTTTTGCTTGGTTCAATGCATCAGAAGCCATATCAGATGCTACATCAACTACTGTCTTTTCGCCAGTGATGATCTGCCAAATCTTTGTTGCAAGATACTCACCTACACTAGCACCGCCAAAGCCTCCGATAAGTCCACCCACCACGCTGCCTACTGCGGCACCAACTAGATTGCCCACACCTGGTATGACAGTACCCAAAGCACCAAAGAGCGCACCACCTGCCGCAGCACCACCAATGGCACCTAACTCTGCTCCAATGAATGCACCTAATGCTCTCACGAAAGCCTTTTCGACTTCATTCCATGATCCTGTACCAATACCAACTTTTAACAAAGCAATCAATGGATCTAAGAACATCAGAAACTTAGCATACTTTGCTATTCCCTGAAGTATTCCTCTAATAGGGACAAGATAGCTGAGTGCCTTTGCCGCTTTACTTGACATTTTCATTGCGCCACGACCGGCACCTTTTGCAAGCATTTTGCCTAATGAGTCCGCTTCTCTGGTAACAACTTCATCTTGTGCCATCGCGATTGGTTTGCCAGACTCATAAGCTTGTTTATCTGAAAACATATTCTTGAAAGATTCGTTGAACTTTTTAGGATCTTTCAATACTACGTTTCTTAGCAATGCTCTTTGTGCAGACTTCAATGATTGTTTTGTGCCTTGCCCAAACTCACCGCGACTTTGCTTATAATATGTGTCAAACATGCTGCGAAGATACTTCTCTTCTGCACCAACTTGTGATATCTTAGTTACACTGCCTTCAAATGGCTGCAACTTTGCTAACAGTGTACTTCCTGTTCTGGAAGCCCATTGAGACAAACCCTCTAAAGATCGTGTCAGAGTTTTAGATGCAACTAGTAATCCAGCAGCTAATCTTTGTGTACCATCCCATGTCCATTTTGCGAACTTGTTATACCAATCAAGTATCGTCGGCATCAAAGCAACGGTTAGAAATGGAAGAATAGAACCGCCAGACTTATCGTTTAGTCCTTTGGCTTTGGCTAGCCATGGATAAGAATCTTTAGTAGAATATTTTAGAGTTTCTTCCTGGCTCGATATCTCTTGCTCTGCTATGCGATCACGTTCTAGTGTGAGGTGATCGCTCAAAACTTTCTTGATGCCGAGCATATGGTTGTCTAGTCGTGACAACTTGTTATCAATAAGCGTAAGTCTAGAAACGATCAACGCCATAGTGTTGCGTTGCATCGCTTGTTCAACATCACGAGGATCTGGCTTTTGATTTCTGCCGAACCAGAATCCTTTTGTCAAAAGAGATTCTTGTTTTGAGATGTTTCGATTTACATCATCAAAGTTTTCTGAAGCAGAGGTGCTAGTTGAGCCAGCATATGTGCCCGATGATGTTTCTTTTTCTACCGATTCTGTGCTATCTGCTTTATCGTCTTTGTTTTTACCAAAGATCGACCTAACTGTCTTCCCAATCTCACCTATCTCTTCAGCACCAATCAACTTGTTAATGATGCCACCGCCTCTTTTAGCAGCGACACCAGCTTCTGCTGCTTCACCTGCAATAGCGCCACCTTCAGCGGCCATGGCGCCACCTTCTGCTGCAATCCCACCAACTTCAGCGGCACCAGCAATCATCTCGCCAGCTTCGATAGCACCTATGATTAGAGGAAGAACCATTCTTACTTGCTTTCTTTACTGACTGTTCTTTTCGGCTTCTATTTCCTCTTTGATCATATTAACGTAGATATCACGCTCAAAGGGTATTAGACTTTCTATTTCATCAATAGTGTAATTATGATATTTTTTCATAGAAAATATCAAAGAATAGTAACCACCCAGATCATTGTGCATCAAACCAAGGTAAAAAAATCATCTAGCGAAGACAGTTCGATTTCTCGTTCTGTTCCCATGCTGTTTGTATATTCGATCTTGTAATATAACTTAGGCATAGTATCAAAGAACTTCTGAATATCGGTAAAGGCAGACACACTTAAAGATTCCACAAATGTCTGTAGTTCTTCTGGCGTTTCATCTTTCGCTGGATAAACGTTCTCGGCATCATAGACGTAATCAATACATGAAGATATCATGAACAATGCAGCATCTTCTTCCGCGATGTCCAGTTCTTCCATTTTGAGAATCATAGTTGCAGTTGGATACTTTAGAACAACGCCGACTTCTTTGTCTACTTTGATCTTGTTCTTGTGTTCTGGTGTATGAACGATTTCGATTTGATCTAGAGGAACTTCGAAGTCATAATGCTTTTGGTCTTCATGATCCATATATCTCAGCTTCACCATGTTGTCCACAGATTTGGCTCTGATTTTGATGAAAAGGTATTCTAGATCAAATGTGGTGAGGTTATCCACATCGACAGATGAACCGTCAGATAACACCACACAGTTGTTGATGATCTGCTTAAGCGCGTTGACGATTTCTTTCTTTGTTCCGCCTGCTTGTGCCATGAGAAGAATCTTCTCTTCTTTGACAAGAAACGGGCGAAACTTGGCATTCTTGTTTGTTGAAGGAATAGTCACATCAAACAAAGGCACTTTGAGTTTTGGTAAAGCCATAATAATCTCCTTGTATTATGATAGATAAAAGTCAGTGTAACTTATAGTCATGTCTACTTTGACGTATTGATCTGTTGCACTCCACGATAAATCGATAGGTGACATTGATCTAAGAAAACATTTATTGAAGTTGTATGTAATCAACTCCTTGGCACCAGCAGTATAAACAATAACTTTTGTTGTAAAAACAATATCATCTTTATACGCAACTTCATAAGGAGATGCTGTATTTGAGAATAATCCGCTGCCACGACTTACATTCAGATCGGTGTTGGCCATAGAATATGATTTATTAAATGCTGCTGTCCCTGAAAGTGTGTTAACAAGATCAACGATACCTATTGGCCGACTTTCTGGAGCAATGATAGTCACACGTAATGGCTGAAATACTGGTCGATAAGGAACATCTTCTAATGGACCATATCCATAACGTCTGATCTTTTCGGTGTCTAGAGAAACATCTGGAAGTTCAACTCTTTCTGCCAAGAACTTATACACCTCATTGTCTAATTTAGAACCAGTAAAAACGACTCTATATAAAGTCGATCTTAAAGTTCCTCCTGCGCCAGATAGCTCTGTTTTGAACCTTTCGATAGAAAACTCTTGAGGATCTACAGGCGGTGGCGCGCGGCGGGCAGTTACCACAATATCCGGATCTACGGGCGAGTCTGGACCTGTTGGTGTATTAGTAGGTGGATTAGATGCCATTATCTTGAACCTCTATTGATAATCTGCTTAGAATCTTTCCAGACTTGATCTTTGCTTGCTTTCGCGAAGTTCTCAACAGGTAGAAACAATGCGATGTCCCATTCTGCTGGAACAATATAGATAAACTTCGATCTTAGATGACCTGTTAGATACTGCTTGATGCAAGGCTTGATGTACTTATTCGTAGCCGCAGCATTCAATATGTTATAACTGATATTCAACTTAGCGTTATCACTCAGATTTGCATCATTAACATACGGATAGAGCATGTCCATCAACTTCGCTCTCAGAACTGGTGGTAGATAGTGTAGATTGATGCCGATGAAGCCGTCTGGAGTCTTCTTCAGAGGGAAAATCAATGGGAACATATCGTAGTAGGGCAAAGTCTTTTTGTACTTTGGATCGTATTGGAACATGTACATACGACCAACCTGAATCTGATTGGTGATTGCAGTCTTGTTCGCTAGTAGTCGCGTCTCGGTAATACTGGAAAGCTTCTTGGCGGTGTTTCGAAACCAGTTACGTGCCTCTGTTGTTCGCCCAGGAACTTGCCCCTGTCGAATGCCTTGTGCTAATGTCTGATCGAATAAACCTATTGCGATGTCGAATATCCTAAAACTATAAATAATAATGTAGATCGCGGTGCCCGCCAAGAAACCCATCTACTCTAACGCTTACAAGGAGCATCAGCTATGTCTATTTATACATCTGATATGGAATGTCGAATATGTTTTCGAGATTTCAAGTCTACTTTATCTCTAGCTAGACACATATCACAAAAACACAATATACCATCAGAGACATATTATCTTACTTACATCGGCGACAACAAATGTGCGCTCTGTTCGTCTGCTACCAAGTTCAAACGACTAGGAGTTGGATTTTCATCCACATGTGGACACAAATGCGGCGCAAAGTTTTTTAGAGAAAATCTAAAAAATGATGATATACGCTATGATAAGTTTATCGATAAAGTCAAAACAAATCAAACTAAAATATGGAAAGAACGTTATGCGGACGGCAGTATTGTCGAACTAAAAGAAAAGATGAGAGAAAGCAATACTGCCTCTCATCTTTCTCCGCAAGAACGAAAAGAGCAATACAGTAGATACTACACCTGTGATGAAGAAACTATCGCTAGACTAAATAAAACAGGCGCAGAACAATGTATTAATAATATAACAACAGGAAAAGCTGGATACGTATCCATGTCAAAAGGTAAGTTCACTCCCAAAAATCCAAGTAAGTATATGGGAGATCCCACAAACATAATATACAGAAGTTCTTGGGAACTACACTTCTTTATGTATTGTGACAAGCATCCAGAGATATCAGGATGGGCATCAGAAGAAATGACAATACCTTATGTCTCTCCTATAGACGGTAGATATCACCGATACTTTCCAGACGTACTAATAAAGAAAAAAGACGGCAAAGTCATATTGGTTGAAATCAAACCATATACGCAAACACAGGAACCAAAAAGACCTAAAACACAAACAAAGCGATACATTGAAGAAGTAAAGACGTATGTTGTTAACCAAGCCAAATGGAAAGCAGCGAAAGAACACGCGGATGACAAAGGATGGGAGTTTGTTGTGATGACGGAAAGAGAACTTTACTCAAAATAGAGAAGATGAACTTGCCTTTCATTTTTTCTCTATAAATAGTTTGTGCATCGTATTTATAGGGAACGAAATGGCCGATACATCAAACTATCAATCATTTGCAAACATTACGGCAGTTCCACAAGGTCTTGTTCCAAGTGCAGGCAATGGCATCAGCCCAGGCGGTGTTCCTAGTACAACTCAGTATTCGATGGCGGCTGCTGGTGTTGTTATGAATAGTGTCAGCAATATATCTTCTCCTATTTCAGATGCGGCTTTATCTGGAAGTGCTACATTCAACCCATCTACAAACCCATTAGATACGGGCGACAATAGCAACTCTAATCCTGCACAAAAAACAGCAACTACACAACAAGCTACTTCTGGTGCTTATGCGATTTCTTATCCTGGAGATTTGCCAAAATATTATATGACACTTGGCGTCTATGATTATGTTCGACAAAAACCTTTAGAATCTACATTGGTAACTCCAAAGTACACTATTGCTTTGCCTCTTCCTGATGGTGAAGGACTAACAGACAATACAAGTACACAGTGGAATGATAGTTCTTTGGGTCATTGGGGTAATGCTCTAGAAAACTCAAACGCAATACAAAGTGTTTTAAGGAACTTTCTTGGCAACAAAAACGCTTCTGCGCCAGATAATGACTCAGCAAAAACCATGATATCCGATTTAGGAGGTGATGCTCTATTATACATCGCAGATAGTTTTGCTAAAAATGCTTCTGCTGAAATGGCTGGCACAATAGAATCTGCAACTGGTTTGGCACCAAACCCAGCACTTGCTATGACGTTCAAGCAAGTTGATTTCAGAAAGTTTCAGTTTTCTTGGCTACTGTCTGCTAGAAATAATGCAGAAACAGATATTATCAAAAATATTGTTGTTGCCCTAAAACAAGCACAGTTGCCAAACTTTACTAAAGGGTCAAGTCTGATCTTTCAGTATCCAAATATCGTTCAGCCTGCCTTTTTTCCTAAAAATGCACAGAACTATATGACAGACTTCAAGCCTTGTGTTATCACTGCGGTTAATGTTAGATATTCGCCTGCCTCCAAATCACCTTCATTTTATAGCACTACAGGAGCACCTGTGTTTGTGGAGTTGTCTATCGCATTAGAAGAAATGCAGATCAGATTGCCAGGCGATTACCAGCTGGTAAACCAGTCTAACACAAGTCCAGTAACAGCTAAAGCAAGTCAAGGTGCGCAGACAGGGCTTGAAATACTAGGCATATCAGCAAGAGGCATTACGCCACCAACATCGGGCAATAAAAACACAAAACCAACAGATCCTGGTGCATCTGACGCGCAACAGCCAGGAATGACTTCTGCACATCAAGCGGCAGAGGCTGCCCGCGCCAAAGGACAGAGTGGTTATGAACCTGTACATGGTGGTTAAATGACAAAAATGAAAACGATTAATAAAATAACAAGCAAACGCATTTTAAGAGCCAAACATGACACAATACTTTAAGAAGTTTCCCGTAATCAACTACAATGGTAGCCCAGCTATCAACTTGATGTCGCGTGTCAACATGTCCAAGCTAGCCTTAGACAACCTACAGTCATATTATGATTATACCATTCCAGACAACACAAGACCAGACAATCTATCTTATGATTACTATGGCGATCCAGATTATGTATGGCTAATCTCTTTAGCAAATCAGATCACAGATCCATATTATGACTTTCCTCTCACTGATACAAACTTAAATCAGTTTATCATTCAAAAATATGGTTCGGTCAGCTTCGCGCAAAGTTACATTCAATACTTCCAGACAAACTGGGCAACAGATAGTTCTATCATATCACCCACAGAGTTTAACTTGTTGTCGACAAGTTTTCAGAAATACTGGTCACCAAACTTAGATTATAACAACAACATCTACGAGTATGTGCGCAAACAAGAAGATTGGATTGTATCAACAAACATGATCCAACAGCTTCAGGTTTCTTATTCAAATGAAATAACCACAGAAGGTGGATTGGTCATTGACACAGAGAGTGGATATGACATGACAGGACCAGAAGGCGTTAACACTATTTCATTCAACGTGGGTGAGACTGTTCAGCAGAATGGTTACACAATAGGTACCGTTGTATATGCCAATACTTCAGAGATGACAATCCAACACATCTCTGGTCAAGTAGTGGGCAACACTTCTATCTATGGTGCAACAACTGGACCAATCACAGGGTTCTACTCAAACGCATCTGCAACTGTTTCTTCAGTTACAACAGTTGCAACAAATATTCCAACAAATGAATGGTATTATTGGACACCAGTAACCGCATATGATGTTGAGACTTCGAAGAACACATCAAACAAGAGCATCAATCTTCTAGACAATAGATATGCAATCCAAGCAACACAACAACTTAAAGACCTATTGCTGACATAATGACACAACAATATACAAAACCAGATTCGGTACAAATCAATAAAGTCATGCTCTCATCGGTGAGTGGGAGCAAGCAGTCTATTGATATTACACAGTATGTTGTTTCTATTGACATCTATGAAGATATGATGTTTCCATGTATGCGCGCTGATATTCTATTCATCGATTCGGTGGACATCATTACATCTTATCCGATCATTGGTGAAGAACTCATTGAAGTATCATTTCAAAACCCTGGAGTTGATACAATATTCGACCACACCTTTCAAGTTGTAAGACAAGGTGGTCATATGTTCAATCAGACAGGTACTTCAAGAACGTATGCTGTTCATTGTATTAGCCCAGAGTTTGTCACAAACACTTCACAATATATTAGTGAAAAGCAAACGGGCACGATTGATTCTATTATCGATAATATTCTGAAGAAACATCTGAATACCAAAAAGAAGTTCACCACAGAGCCTACTAAGGGTTCTCAGACAAATCTAATCAGCCGACTAAGGCCATTCCAAGCGATTGACTTTCACAGAAAGCGTGCAGTCTCACAGCAGTACGCTTCGTCTTCATATTGTTTTTTTGAAAATCAAGATGGGTTCAATCTACTGTCCATGGAATATTGCTTAGATCGTGGTCAAAACAACATTAGAGCATCGTTCATCTATGACAAGACACAGACCACAGATTCGTTAAAGAACAACTATCGCAGTCTTCTGGATATTCAGCAAGTGACATTGGTAGACAATACCAAGAAGCACACTCAAGGTTCATTGAATAACACAGTTCGCAGGTTTGATTTACTTACAGGTAAAGTGCAGACAACAAACTATGTAAATATTCAGCAACAAAACAAGTTCAAATTTGCTTCCAAAAAGCCTATTGCATTGAACACTTCTACATATGAACAGAAGTATGGTAACACGGCTGCGACCACATTACTTGTACCACATAGCAGTGAATATGCAGAAAACTATATTGATACATCAATAGGTCCAAAGCATTCATTTGTTACCAAAATGGGGCAGAATATATATCAGATGTATATCAATGGTGATGTGACAATCAGAGCAGGTGATGTTATTACGGTGAATGTGCCAAATACAACTGGCGATACTTCACCAACATCAGACAATAGATTATATGCAGGCAACTATCTTGTAAAGAGCCTTAGACATATTATTTTGAATACACCATTATCTGGCCAATCGTATACCATGTCAATGGAACTTGTGAAGGGGTTTTACGAAGATTATGCATAATGACCACAACTAGAATGGGCGAGAATGGAATGCGTTGGTGGCATGGCGTCGTTGAAGATATCAACGATCCAAAGCAACTTGGGCGCGTTCGTGTTCGTATTACCAATGAGCATGATGATCCCAAGATCAAAACAGCAGACTTGCTTTGGGCTACTCCTATTCAGTCTCCCACTTCAGCCGCGAATGCTGGTGTCGGTCAAGCACCTGTTGGTATGGTCAATGGTACACACGTATTTGGTTTTCATTTAGACGGCAATGAAAAGCAGCTTCCGATGATCTGGGGCACATATGCTAAACTACCAGACGGCACACAAGCGACAAATGACGTGCCTGGTCTTGCTCGTGGTATCAACACACTTAACATACATAAGTTTGGCACAGAACCAGGCTCAGCATATGCAGCAAAGTATCCGTACAATCAAGTGACAGTCACACGATCTGGTCATGTTATAGAATATGACGATACTCCTGGTCACGAAAGAATCCGCGTATTTCATAAATCAGGCACATACACTGAAATAAATAGTGCAGGACAAAGTGTTTCCAAGATTGTTGATGATGGATGGGAAATCATAGTCAAGAATAAACATGTTTTTGTTGGAGGCGACACTACAGTTATTGTAACTGGAAACTGCAACATGATTGCTAATAGTATTACAATGACATCTGCAACAGACATTTCAATGTATGCTCCAGGTGGATTGCATGTTCTAGGTTCTGGTATAACTACAAGCGGCGCCATTGTTTCTGATTTATACCCATCAGGAACATTCACAACACCGACAGGCGATAACGTATATTTTGATAGTGGTATTATTACAGGAATAGATTAATCATGGCATCAACTCCACCAGTAACTACATCAAATCTTACGGATTCGATAACAGCACTAAATGCTGCTGCTCCTTTGGCTATTAATATTCCTCCATTTAGTCAAAGCGAAATTGACTTGATTAATGCATCTGTGAAGACTTCTTTACAGATTGCCAAGATCAATAGTGACATTCAAGACATCGATGTTAATATTGAACATATCAACAAACTCACTGCACAGATTCAATATACAACGAATTGTGATAACTTACAGAAGATTGTAAAGCGTAATCTGGCAGGCATTGAATCAAAAGCTAAAAAAGCAATACAACATGAACTGGATCTTGTAAAGCAATATCTTCCCATTTCTAGTTTACCTTCACCTAATCCTGTATCTATTGTTAACTGGTTGGGAAAATTGATATTTGGTACAATATCACCACAACTTGAAGCACAGATCAAGTATACACTTGCTATTGGCAAACTTGGATTTGCAGTAGAGAAACTAGTAGTTGCCGTTGAGGCGGCAGCGCCTAGACTTGAAGCATGTGCTATTCAGACTTTACAGCAACTACAGAACGAGATTCTAAATCTAGAAAATCAAGCAATATCTGCCGCAACTAAACCAATCAATACAGTTATAAATAACATTGATACGGCGGTATCTCAGTTGCAAAATGCTGCTATTAGCACAGTTACAGGTGCTTTAGGCAATAATAATATTGTGACAAATACACTTGTCAGTCAAATCAATGCAGTATCAAAAGCAGTTGATATTACAACAGGTACTGCTGCATTAAGTGTTGTTAATGGCATACAATCAACAGTTTCATCTGCCGCTGCTCCTGCTCTACAAAGAGTAAGCCAGATGCAACAACAAGTCACAACATTATTAGGATCATCTGGCTCAAATGGATATCCTATATACGACACTTCAAACACTGCGAACTTCTTAACTAGCGCGATTGCTATTGGAAACACACACGCAGAGTTTTTGCAAAATTACGTATCAAACGTGACAATAACATCTTCTCCATTTACTGGCACCGTGACTTCTGGCAATAATCAGATTATACACTATGATGTAAACACGGCCGTATCAATCGGTCAAGTGTTGGTTGCAGCCGATGGATCTATTCCAGCAAATACAACAGCAGTGTCTATAAGTAATACGCCTGGTTCATTCTCTGCAACTATCAGTACATCACAGTCCTCTGTCTTAACGATGTCGCCTATAGATAGTAATGTTGTGATTGGTTTGGCATTGACATCAACTGATCCCGCATTTGCTAATGGTTGTACAGTTACGAACGTATATAACAATCTAGTTACTGTTTCTGCTCCTTATTTAGGAACAACACCAAACACGATTACTTTAAACTATATTGTAAATGCTATTATTATGTCTAATAATGCTACATCATCAAATACAAGTGCAAGTATTACATTCAATCAAATACCAATTCCCGTAGCAGGAACATAATATGGCACAGTCATCGTTTAACCAAGACAAGTTCACACCGACTACCAAGCAATCACTTCTCTTTAGTGACATGTTTGATAGCTTTCTGGTACATCCAGAGTTGCACGATCTTGTGTTAAGAAAAAACGAAGACTCTGTAAAACAATCTGTGATGAACATCATCTTGACTAACAAATATGAAAGACCGTTCAATCAACACTTTGGTTCGAACATTCAGAACTTTCTATTTGAGCCAATGACATCATTTACCCAGAATAACATTCAAACAGAAATCATGAATGCTATTAACAACTTCGAACCTAGAGCGCAACAAGTCAGTGTCGATGTTACACCAGATGAAGAGAACAATGCGTATAACATTAGCGTCTCATTTTACATGATAAATAGTTCAGCACCCGTTTATCTTTCGACCATATTATACAGAGTACGCTAATGGCAAATACCAATATCACGTTGACATCTCTGGACTTTGCGGACTACAAGAATAGTCTCAAAACTTTTCTACAGTCTCAGTCTCAGTTCCAAGATTATAACTTTGATGGTTCAAATCTCAGCGCAATCTTAGACCTATTGTCATACAACACATATATGAATGCGTTCTATATGAACATGGTCGCATCTGAAATGTTTCTGGACACAGCACAGCAACGCGACTCGGTCGTTCTTCGTGCAAAAGAACTCAACTACGTACCACGTTCTTTCAGATCATCATATGCTCTGGTTGATCTAGTTGTTGCAAATGTTAATCCATCTATTGTTTTGCTAACTATTCCATCAGGCACATCGTTTACTGGCAGAGCAGGCACAAACAACTACACATTCTCGACTAATCAAACAATCGTAGTGCAAGCCAATACAGATGGCAATTTCTATGCATCAAACGTTGCGATCTATGAAGGCACTTCGGTAACAGATACATTTACTGTACAGCCTGCATCCAATACAGATGTTCAACAGTTCACACTATCAAACCCAACTATTGATACCACATCACTATCTGTTGTGAGTATTGAGAATGGTGGTGCTAATGTTATTCCATATATACTTTCAACGACATTGCTTGATTTGACAACGAACTCAAATGTTTACTTTCTACAAGGTGCAGACAATAGTCAATATCAAATCATCTTTGGAGACAATGTTGTTGGGCGCAGACCAGCAGACCAAGCGATTGTTGCGGCCACATATCTCGTCACAAATGGTCAGTTACCAAATGGCATTGCATCATTTACTCCAAACGGCACACTAGGCAGTTCATCGAATATCACGGTGAACACAGTATCGCCAGCACAAGGCGGTGACATTGGCGAAGACATCAACTCGATTCGTTTCAATGCTCCACGCTACTTTGCAACACAAGATCGCGCAGTTACGACATCTGATTATGAAACTCTTCTCACTGTAACTTATCCAGAGATTCAAGCAATCTCAGTATATGGTGGAGAGACAACATCACCACCACAATACGGCAAAGTGTTCATCTCATTGAAGCTATATAACTTTGATAATATTCCACAAGATAAAGTCACAGAATATTCACAGTTCCTTGCAACTCGTGCGCCATTGACTATTGTTCCTGTGTTCGTTGAACCAGACTACACGTATGCTTCTGTTGCTACCACTGTCAAGTACAATATCAATCAGACAACACTACAGCCAGCAGATATCTCTACATTCGTTACATCTGCTATTCAGACTTACAATCTACAGTACCTTGACAACTTTGCATCAACTCTACTATATTCGCGTCTGGTAGAAGCAATCGATTCTGCACATCCAAGCATCATTTCAAATCAGACAGAATATTCTGTTATGAAGAAACTATTGCCAACATCTGCAACACAGAACTATACATTAACGTATAACATGCCATTCAACACTGAAGGTCAATCAGGAACTACTGTAACCACCACACAGTATATTGTTGATGGTGTTTATTATACCATTGAAGACACAGGCGCTTCATTTAATACCATTACACAAACATACACAGGCAATCTGATCGTATCTGGTCAGCCATCGAATGTTGTTGGTACTGTTGACTTCACTAACGGTGTCATTACACTAACCAACTTCTTTGTTGACTCATATGTAGGTGATGCTATTCGTTTCTATTGTCAGTTGCCAGAAAATGTCAAAGATGTTTCAACATCACAGAATGTTATCTTTGAGATTCCAAATGACGAAATCATTGTCAACGTCCAAATCGTAAGGCAGTAAGTTGAGCCAAGTCGAACAAACTATATCGAATCTGATTCCTAGTCAGTTCCCTTCATTCTATAATGAACAGGGACCTAATCTGATTGCATTCATTCAAGCATATTATGAATGGATGGAACAGTCATATGATGTGGTACAACTAACTGTCATTGATTCGACCACACAGTTTGCTAATAACGAAGTTGTATACCAATCAGACTCAACAAGTAATATCATATCATCTGGCACAGTTGTGAGTATATCAGGTTCCACTATCACTGTCAAGAACATTTCTGGTACTTTTTTATCTAATACACAAATATATGGTGCAGCGTCAGGTGCTGTTGGTTCTGTAGCTGTCGCTGGTGCGCCTGTGCTGCTTGGTAATCCTATCTATATGGCTAGACAGCTAATGTCTTATGCTGACGTGGACACCACTCTGGATGACTTCCTGGTGTATTTTACCGACACATATCTAAGTGGCATCCAGTACACATCACTGGCAGACAAAAGACTTACCGTAAAGAAAGTCCTTGATCTATACAGAGCAAAGGGTAACATTCGCGGGCTAAAGCTTTTGTTCAATCTGGTGTTTGGTGAAGATATCACTGTTTATCTACCAGGAGAAGATATTTTCACAACATCTTCTGGCACATGGATTGTTCCACAGTATCTAGAAGTCACTGCATCACCACGTAACGCAAGCTTTGTTGGCAAGACTGTAACTGGTGTTTCGTCTGGTGCAACTGCATTCGTTGATCATATTGTCAAACGCAAGATCGGCGCACAGCTAATCAATCTATTTTATATCACAAATGTTTCTGAAAAGAACTTTCAGACTGGTGAACTACTCAGTTATGATAACGATCTAACCAACGTTCCTTTTGTCCTTGGTTCACTCAGCGAACTTATCGTGCAAGAAGGCGGATATGGTTTCAATGTTGGTGATATTGTTCCACTTAATGGCCAGTTCGGGGCACAGGGCACAGGTCGTGTTACTGGTATTTCAGACGTAACTGGTATCGTTAGTTTCATAAGAAATAATGGTGGCTGGGGATATGCAAATAATGCAAATATTTTAATATCAAACACTGTCATTGGTCTGTCGAACGTTCACACAACACTACCTACAAGTCAGGCGCCATTTGAAAAGTTTTCTAACGTAACTTTTGTTAATCCATCAAATCTGTCTGCAAATCTATATGCAAACTCTTTTGCTTATGGTGCAAATGCTGCTGTTGCTGTTTATGGTGTTACTGGATCATTTACAACAGGCGAGAAAGTTACTACATCAGATGACATTACAGCGAATGTAATCACATATTCATCAAATACTCTTGTTGTTACTGGATTATCAAATAGCTATTTTGGTACTGGTGTTACAGTAACAGGTCAAACATCTGGCGCCACTGCTACAGTAAACAACTTCACCACAGAGATTGGTGTTATTGGATTGACTGGCGCGCTCACAAACGCATACACATATGTTGTAGCGAACTATCCACGATACTTGACAGTTACAAGCAACACTGCTGCATTTGTTCCTGGTGAACTAATCTATCAAAGTAATGGTAGCGCGAACGTTGCCACAGGTATTCTATTAGCAGCAAACTCCTCGCAGTTGACATTGAACGTATCAAACGGTGCGTTCGTCACTACGTATCAAGTAGAAGGCAATGTGTCTAGCGCAAATGCTGTTATTTCTGCTGTCTCTGCTGCACAGAACGTTTCGGCCAATATCATCAGCATTTCAACTGGCACTTATGCGAACATGGTGTTGGGAGTAATCAACTCATCTGAAACGATCTTTGATTACGCTGATATGATTGATGGATATAATAGTAACGGTCAGTTATATCTTTCATTATCATTAAATGCTATTAGTTATGGATTCCCTAAGTTTCCATCGGCAAACTTGACTGTTGGTTATTTAAATGATATTCTATCGTTCAGCGTTCTACAAGTTGGCGAGATTGAATCTATTTTACAGACAAATCCTGGTGAAAACTATAATCATTCACCATATGTCGAAATCTATCAGCCATATGTGGCGGCACTCAACAAACAAGATTATGTAATCACTATTGCAAACCCTAACGGTTCTTTTCTCTTAAATGAAGAAGTCACGCAGAATGTTGCAACAAATAATGCCATAACTGTAAATCTCACCACAAAGCCTTCATTTACTGCTGGTGAGTCTGTATATCAAGTAAACAGTACACCTGCTGGCACATATCTTGCAAATAGCGTTAGTTCTATTCTGTTGGCCAATACAGGTGCACCAAACTTTACTTCTACCTTTGCTGCGAATAACTATATTCTAATCGGCGGTAAAGACTTACGATTTGTCACTAGTGTTATCAACTCAACGGCATTACAACTAGCATCAGCACCAAGCACCGAGAATGTCGCATCTTCTGTGTCTATTCTATCTTCTATTGGTGTGGTATCGAATATTCCACAAGCGAATATTCTTTATGTCTCTAGCCCTATTAATACCGCCAACGTTTCGAATACAACAACATTTGTGGCTTCACAGAATGTTTTCGGATTAACGTCACTCGCAACATCAAATGTAAGTTCAGTCGGTCTTACATCATATGGCACAGCGATTGGTAAAGTTCTATCTGTAAATAATAATGTGATGAGTGTTCGTCGTTGGTCTGTCAATCAAGATTTTAGTGTAACTGGAAACAATATTGTTGGTGTACAGAGTGGTACTTCCGCAAATGTTGTTTATGTCGCCGCAAACACAATATCAAGCTATGCAGGCGATAATGCAAATGTAACGGCAAACGTTGTTACAGAAACAGGTACTGTCACATCACTTGCCGTTCAAACATCTGGTATTGGTTATGTCAACGCTGAAACTGTTACATTCTCTTCAAATGATGGAACAAGAACTGGTACAGCTATTGTCAATCTAGGCAAACAAGGTGTTGGCGTTGGGTTCTACACATCGACAAAGGGCTTTTTGTCTGCTGATAAGTATCTACAAGACGGTGAATATTATCAGACATTTTCTTATGAGATTAAATCATCACTCGACTCAAGTCATTATGAACAAATGGTAGAAGATGTTGTTCACATGGCAGGAACTAAGTTGTTTGGTGCTGTTGTGAAATCAAGTACAATATCCAAGCAAGTGGAAATATCTAACGCTAACACTGGTCCGACTACACATTAGGATTAATAATGGGAACTACTACTCAACTACTCACAAACAAATATAGACTTCAGAATGCTCAGGCGTTTGTTAACTCTGTGTCTTCTGGATATTATGTATTTGCGGGTCAAGCTGGCACATGGACAAATGGTGTTCCTACACTATACGATAATCCAAACACGACCGAGTTTACTGCATACAACACAATGCTGTTTGGTAAAGCATTGAACTCCTCAGATGCTTCATTGATGATTAGTGGTGTTGCATGGGGCCATGGCTCAGTTTATGCAATGTATGATGACCAGAATACAAATCTTATTAATGAAAACTTTTATGTATACACATCAATAGGCACACCAGCGACTTATTATTATGTCTGGAAGTGTCTATACAACAATAACGGTGCAGCATCTACAGCACAGCCACTATACAGCGATACGATTGCTGGTGATCCATATTATGAAACATCTGATGGATATCAGTGGAAATATATGTACAAGTTCCCCGCTTCGTTGTATAATACTTTTGCTACTGGCGGATATATTCCAGTTTTACCTGATGCCAACGTAACAAGCAATGCAGTTTCTGGTGCAATCGACGTTATTGTTCCTGTTGATGGAAATAATAATATCACAGCAACAACTGGCTCTGGATACAACAACTATTACAACAACACTTTCTCTGCATCATCAATCACGAATACCACATATCCTTTAGTTGTTCTTCCACCAGACGCATCAAGTATAAATGAATATTATGATGGTTGCTATCTATATGTGACTTCTGGTGTTGGTGCAGGGCAATATAAGCAGATCACCAGTCACTACTCAAACACAAGTGGCACATATTTAACTTTGGCGTCACAGTTTGCGAACACACCAACCAATGGTTCTCAGTATCTTATTGCACCTGCTGTCACGATTCTGAATAGCAGCGATGCAAATACGGCTGCGGCTGCAATCGCGCTTGTCAATGCTGCGGCTGGTAATAGCATTTATCAGATCCAAGTCCTAAATCGTGGTACTGGTGTATATGCGGCTGGAGCTTATGTGAATGTCTCTCCTGCTGTTGGTGTGTCAAACACTGCAACCATTCGCGTTATCGCTGGTCCTGAAGGTGGGCACGGTGCTAATGTAGCAGCCGAGTTGTTTTGCAATACAGTTGGCCTAAGCATCACTTTTGCAAACTCAGAAAGTAATACAATCCCAACGGTAAGCGATTATCAGTCTATTGGTATTATTCGCAATCCACTATTCTCTAATGTTACGTTTACTGTTTCTGGAAATACAGGATTATTTACTGTAGGTGAGACAGTCACACAAACAATCGGTAATACCGTTTCCACTGGTATTGTCACAGATGCTTCGCCATTAGAAATCACCAATGCAAGTTCTACATGGGCAGTGTCAACAAATAGTTCTTCTGGTCTGATCCACGGCACAACTTCAAATACATATGCTCAGATTACAGCATTTACTATTAGTGGCAAAACAAAACCATTTACCACATTCACACAGTTCTATCAATATAGTGGATATTATACCACAAGCACTTTTAGTTCTGGTCAATCTGTTTATCAGGGCAATCCAACGGTAAACTCTATTGCTAACTCGACAAGTCAACTTGTGGCAAATGCGATCTATTACGCAGGTAATACAACATTAGTATATGTTACAGATAAGTTTGGTCCAATCTATTCGAGCAATACGATCAACTCATTCTCTGTGGCCGCTAATGGCACTGTCACATCACAAGACACTCAATCATTCACTATAAATACAGTAACACCACCAGATTTGGTACCAGAAAGCGGCGATGTTCTTTATATTGAAAACTTTACGGCGATCAATAGAGCAAATACACAATCTGAGACCATTCAGTTGCTTCTAAACTACTGAGGATTATAATGCCAATCAATACTGATCTTTCCGTATCACCATATTTTGACGATTATGTCGCAAACGAACAGAACTATTATCAGGTTCTATTCAAGCCAAGTGTGGCGGTACAAACTCGTGAACTTAACGTTCTTCAGAGTATTGTTCAGAATCAGATTGAACAGTTTGGTGACAACATCTTTGATAGAGGTACTATCGTCAAGGGATGTAACTTCCAATACTTTACCAGTTATCCTTATGTAAAGATCAATGACATTACTGTCGCTGGTGGAAAAGCTTTAGTTAATAACTATGTTGGTTTATTCGCCACCAGTTCTTCGACTAATCTAACGTCATATATCGTCGGTTCAAATACTGGTTATCTATCACAAGCACCATTTCTTAATACGTTGTTTGTCAACTATACGAACTCTGGTGCAAATAACAACCAGACTGCATATTTGCAGAATGATATTCTAACACTCACAGACGCAAACGTTTCGATCTTCGCGGTCAATGTTCCTGTTGGTGGTGTCGCTGCTGGTATTTCTAACTCAGATTCTGTTGTGTTCTTGTCAGCTATTGCCGTACAGAACTCAGCATCACTTGGTAGTGGCCAAGCACTTGTTGGTAATACTGTTTACACAGGAACTTATCCAGGTACAGTTCGCGCAACTGTTGTTGGCGTAAATACAACTGCGATTGCAAATACGATTGTCCTCAATCTTGCACCATTCTCAAACAGTTCATCATACGATATCTCAAATACTTCTGTAACTGCAAGTGCATGGACATTCGCAAATAGTGCAGCGATCAAGATTGGTAACTCATCAGTAACAGTTGATCCTTCTGCCACGATTACTGGTATTATTGGTTCTGGTGCAAATGCCGTTGTATCTACTTCGGCTACAGGTCAAATCCTTTCTGCTTCGGTGGTAACTCAAGGTAAGGGATATGTCATTCCTCCTTATGTTACAGTCAAGACTGCAAATGGTACTGCTACTGTCGCGCAGATCGCAGGCAACACATCGCTTCTTACTGCACAGAACTATGCCGCGCAGGTTACTGTTGCAAACACTGCAACATCTGGTAGCACTGGACCAGTTGGCTTTGGATATGCGTTCTCCGTCTCTGGTGGCGTGATCTATCAGAAAGGGTACTTCGTTAACGTTGCACCGCAATCTGTTGTGGTATCAAGCTACAGTCAATATCCTGATCAAGTTGTTGTCGGATTTAATACAGCCGAAACAATCATCAATAGTAATATTGATGAAACTCTGCTTGATAATGCAACAGGTCAACCAAACTTCGCTGCACCAGGTGCTGATCGTCTTCAGTTAACACCAACACTCGTTGTCATCAATGCGGCTTCTGCTTCAGCGAACACACTATTCTTCCCAATCACTGCATTCTCGAATGGTCAGCCATATCTACAGAATCAGCAAACAATCTACAGCGCCATTGGTGACAATATTGCATCTAGATCGTTTGACACAAATGGCAACTTCTTGATTGATCCATTTACATTTGCTTCAACTGTAACTGCACTAGACAGTTCAACGAACTCAACTTCACAATCACAGAAATTCAATCTTGTTGTTGATCCAGGCGAAGCATACATTTCTGGTTATAAAGTCCAGACGTATTCAAGCTTCTTTCTACAAGCCAACCAAGGTACAAATACTGTAACATCGAACGCACTATTCACCACATTGAACTATGGCAACTACATCAATATTCAACAGATTGGTGGTATGTTTGCATTCAATACTGGTGACTACGTAACACTATACGATACTGCAAAGACATTCCTTTCAAACAATGCTGCTTATTCATCAGGTAATACAACACCAGTTGGTAACGCAATCGGTACAGCGCGTATTCGTTCGCTAGTGCCACAGTCTGGAACACCAGGCAGCCCAAGCTATGTTGCTTCGCTATATCTTTATGATATCGATCTATATCCTGGCAAGAACATTCTAAACGCACAATCTGTTTATTATAACAATGGTATCAACCAGGGTATTGCTGATATTGTTCTCGTAAGCAATCCAACAATAAGTTCAACGAACGTTGCGATTCTTTCATCAGCCACTAACTCGACAATGCTATTCCCAGTTGGCGCAAATAACGTTTTAAGCACTGCGAACCACTCGTTCAACTATCAAGGCTTGTTCTCAACAGGAATATCTAACGTTGCTGTTAACGCTGCTTCGGGTGTTATCACGCTTCAGCTTGGTGCTGGAGAAATCTTCCCATACGGTAATGGTGCAACACTATCAAACAATCAGATGCTAGAACTAAGTCTAGTATTCACTGGTTCGAATGCACAGGCAAATGCTAACGTAAGTTCATTGACTTTGATTACCAGCACATCTAACACAATCGTTACGGTAAATGCTGGATCTACATCATCACTTTATGCTGGCGAGTATCTCAAAATCTACTCAAATACTGGTGGAGAAATCAAGAGAGTTGCAACCGCTAATGCTAGTGGTGGTGCAATCACTGTTGATACATTCCCAGCAAATGCAAACACTTCTGCAAACGTTGTGGTGTTCTATCCAAAGAACGTACCAGTGGCTTTGCCTACTGGTTCAGTCACAGTATCAGCGAATGGTTCAAAACTCTCCATCAACCTTGGAGCAGCGATTAACACCACATCATCAAACGTATCTATTGTTACACCAGTATATGCCACTGGCCAGTCAGTCACACAAAAGACACCAAATCGTGATACCACTGTAGCAATCAACGTTGCAAATGCTGTCAACTCAAATACTGGTCCATGGGCACTAGGCTTCCCAGACATCTTCCGTATGAAGAAAGTCTATAAAGCACCTGCTTCGAGTGTTATTTCTGGTAGCACAGTTGTTACAGCAAACGTAGCAAACTCTGCATCTATTCCTTCAACTTGGATTGATGTCACAACAAACTTCTATGTTGACCACAAACAAAATCCAGACTTCTACGATATGGGGTATCTACATTTAACTCCAACGTCACAGCTTGCAATCAATACAACAGATGCATTGGTAGTACAGTTTGACCACTTCACTGAAACTGGTGGTGGCTTCTATACACGTAGTTCATATCCCGTAAATGATGCTCAACCATATGCAAACATTACAGCAACTTCAAGTGGTTATATCAACACTCTTGAAATCTCTGAGATGTATGACAGTCAGGGCAACTACTACGATCTAATCGATTATGTTGACTTCCGTCCAAGTATTGCAAATACTGCTAGTATTACAGTAGCTAATACTGCCAAGTCAACAATCAATCCTATCGACTACGGTGCATTGACTACACAGATTCTAACTGGTACATTGACAAGCGGCAACGTAACAGTCAATGCTATCTCAAATACATCTGTAATCACCGTCGGTACTTCAGTATTCGCAACCAACTTTGGCATTCCAGTTGATGCGACTGTTGTATCTATTGTCAACTCTACTGCGATTAATATTTCTTCAGCCGCGACTTCAAGTGGTTCAGCAAATCTAATCTTCAGTGGTGAAGTTGTCAAGTTCGGTACAGAACCACTTAGCACTTCGTATCAGTTCCCAACACCAGGTACCGCACACTCTGCAAACCTTGTGAACTATCAGGGTCGCGTTGATCGTCTAGTAGTTGATACAAAGGCAAATATCGTTTCTATTCCTGGCACACCTGGTTCAACTAAGTTGGTACCACCTGCTGAGCCAGCGAATACGATGACAATCAATCTAGTATTCGTTCCACCATATCCTTCTGTACCACAGAAGCTAGATCAGAACTATACAAATATTATTGATAAGCATGTTGCTAACGAAATCTATTCATTTGCTCGTGTTGCAAATCACACGATTTCTGTGCCAACATCTTCTACAACAAATACACAAATCAGTCAGCCACTTGTTTATACTATGTCTGATATCAATAGCCTTGCGAATCGTATTGCTGCACTAGAACAGCAAGCAAGTCTATCTGCACTAGAACAGAGCGTAAGCGGTCTAGCGATTCCATCATCAATCAATGGTGCTATCAATCGCTTCAAGTATGGCTTCTTCGCTGATACATTCCAGAGCAACAACTACACCGATGTGAACAATCCACAGAACACAACAATGATTGTTAACAACGAAGTAGTTGCAACTGTATCTTCTTACAATGTAGGCTTTAACTTTGATACTGCCGATGACACACAATCTGGTGTTACTGGTTCACTATTGACGCTTCCATATAGTTCTGTGCCACTATTTCAACAGTTGGTTGCAACTAACTCTACTGCATATGTTCCACCACCAGTGACATATACAGGCACAATGTCAGTATCACCAGCAACATTTACCATTCTAACAAACGTACAGTCAACACTAGGCACGACATATTCTTCACTAGGATATCCATCAACTGGTTGGTACTTGTGTAGTGCAAGTGGTATGGATCTAAGTGACTGGGGTTCATTCTTGCGTTCATATGCAATCTGGATCGGTTCTGGTTATGATATTACAACAAATGTTTTCGAAACTGTTGTGAACTTCCCAACAACTGGTACATATTCATTCCAGTTTGCGGCAGATGATACGGGCAGCGTTACACTCGACTCAACTGTTCTGATATCAGGCGTTTCGTATAACACTATACAAACCGCATCACATTCAGTTTCCGCTGGTCAGCATACTATCATTATGTCAATCACAAATACTCTTCCAGATGCTGCTGGTGGTGCATTGGTAATATATAATCCAAACGGCACAATCTTGTGGTCATCAGCACAAGCAGTAGGAACATAATAATGGCAGGTTCTATTTACACGATAACTAATGGTATTGTAGGTCTACCAAACGGTTACACAAACTTGTCTGTACCACAAGGTTCTATTATAACTCCACCAACTATTGGTCCAGATACACCACTCACAACACCACTCGGTGTAACTATTGCTGTAGAACAACTTGCTCGTGCCAGCAACTATACCGCATCAAATCAAGCATTCAATCTTTCTGCTACTGGATTGAAGCCAAACACTATTCATACATTCACATTCAACGGAACAGATGTTTCTTCTATGTGTCAGCCAACTGGTTGGGATCTGGGTGGTCAGTTAATCACAAATGCTAATGGTGCAATCTCTTTCACTTATTTCTACAACTCAGGCATTTCAACTGGGACTAACGTGACCGCCACACAATCATTGATAAATAATCTGATTGGTAATAAGATAGGATTGTTGAGTAGTGCAGATGGTACATCAACTGCTCAGGTGACAATCACTATTGCACAACCAACACCCCAAACAATACCTCTGATAATAAATTCATATTGGTATACAACTTGGGGACTAGACCTCTGATAATAAATTCATATTGGTATACAACTTGGGGACTAGGATATGATCTGTTCGCTTAATATTTAATCTGATAGGGCTATAATGTACATTAACTCGCAAACATTTTATTTGGATCCAAACTCAGTTAATCAGAGTGCTACGGTATTTCTGACAAGCATTGATTTGTATTTCCAAGAACAACCTAGTGCTACAAACAATGCGTCTGGGATCAATAATCCTACAGTAACGATTAGTGTTTCGCCTACAGATACAACTGGAGCGCCGCAATATACATCTATTCTTTCTGGTTCTATTGTCAATCTTCCATATGCATCTATCAATGTAGATCCTAATGCTACCACTAAAACAACATTTACTTTTGCATCTCCTCTTCAGTTAGACACAGGAAAAACATATGCGATCAACGTTCAAGCGGATGACCCTGCATATGTTTTATGGACCGCACAAGTAGGTGATGATATCGTAGGTGCTGCACAGAATACGGGATTTACTGGATTTGCTGGAGGTACACCAGGGCAACTATTTGATTACGGCAATAGTGGCAACATTACTCCTGTCAATAATGCACAGTTGAAGTATGGTGTTAGTGTTGCACAGTTTAGTTCAAATAACGCGACATATCAACTTGTCA
>Ga0208507_1000027_pt1 | contig 123867 bp, 148 predicted proteins | sample CryBogCBH12Aug01_FD_184626 | JGI IMG/M metagenome (GOLD analysis project Ga0208507, IMG submission 184626) | Freshwater microbial communities from Crystal Bog, Wisconsin, USA - CBH12Aug09.1 (SPAdes) (version 2) | ecosystem: Environmental > Aquatic > Freshwater > Lake | place: Crystal Bog...
AAGCCAGTAGATCCCGTCAGACCTGTGGATCCCGTCAAGCCAGTAGATCCCGTCAGACCCGTGGGTCCCGTCAGACCCGTGGGTCCCGTCAGACCCGTGGGTCCCGTCAGACCTGTGGATCCCGTCAAGCCAGTGGGACCTGTGAGACCCGTAGGACCCGTGAGACCCGTGGATCCAGTCAAGCCCGTGGCACCCGTGAGACCCGTGGATCCCGTCAAGCCAGTGGGACCTGTGAGACCCGTGGATCCTGTGAGACCTGTAGGACCCGTATATCCTGTGACACCCGTAGCTCCCGTGAGTCCAGTAGGTCCAGTGGCAATGGCACCCGTCGGTCCTGCTGAGCCCGTCAAGCCAGTCGGACCTGTCAATCCAGTCGCGCCTGTTGCAATTGCGCCCGTCGGTCCTGCTGAGCCCGTCAAGCCAGTCGGTCCAGTGAGTCCAGTGGACCCTGTGGCAATCGCACCTGTTGCACCCGTTACTCCGATGACTCCAGTGGGCCCAGTCACTCCTTGGTAGCCAGTCGTTCCTTGCGGCCCAGTCACTCCTGCTATGCCCTGCGGCCCCAGGGGTCCTTGCAGACCAGACGGACCCTGCGGTCCTGTGTATCCAGGAGGACCAGTGACACCTGTAGGCCCACTTAGACCAGTAGCGCCAGTCCAACCTGTTGTACCCGTCAGACCCGTTGCACCCGTGACTCCAGTCGATCCCGTCAGACCCGTGGTACCTGTGGCGCCTGTCAAGCCAGTCCAACCCGTCACACCCGTGGACCCAGTGACTCCAGTGGGACCCGTCAGACCTGTTGCGCCTGTAAGACCCGTCGGGCCGCTGAGACCTGTGGATCCCGTGAGACCCGTCGGGCCACTCAACCCCGTGGACCCAGTGACTCCAGTGGGTCCTGTAAGACCTGTGGGGCCCGTGAGACCCGTGGAACCCGTCAAACCACTAGGACCCGTTAATCCAGTTGGGCCTGTGAGACCCGTGGATCCTGTCAAGCCAGTAGGTCCTGACAGACCTGTCCATCCAGTGGCACCTGTCAAGCCCGTTGTGCCCGTGGATCCTGTCAATCCAGTGGAGCCCGTCAGACCAGTCGGGCCACTCAGACCTGTAGGTCCTGTCAAGCCTGTGGATCCTGTCAGACCTGTGGGACCTGTCACGCCCGTGGGTCCCGTCAGTCCACTAGCACCTGTCAGTCCAGTCGAACCCGTCAAGCCAGTGGGTCCCGTGACACCCGTTGCACCCGTCAAGCCAGTGGGTCCCGTAGCAATTGCACCCGTTGCGCCCGTCAAGCCAGTCGGGCCGCTCAGGCCAGTCGATCCCGTGGAACCCGTGGGGCCCGTGATACCTGTAGCACCCGTGAAGCCTGTTGCGCCAGTCCAACCAGTCGAACCCGTGGAACCCGTCGGACCCGTGATACCTGTAGCACCCGTGAGACCTGTACCGCCTGTCCAGCCCGTGGCACCCGTGAGACCTGTGGGCCCACTCAGACCCGTGGAACCTGTGGAACCCGTAGCACCCGTCCAGCCCGTTGCACCAGTCAGACCCGTGGCACCTGTGAGACCCGTAGATCCTGTCAAGCCAGTAGGGCCAGTAGCAATGGCACCCGTAGCACCCGTCAGTCCAGTAGCGCCCGTTACTCCAGTGGGTCCACTCAGACCTGTGGAACCTGTGAGACCTGTAGAGCCCGTGACTCCAGTAGGGCCCGTCAATCCAGTAGGGCCTGTTGCAATAGGGCCAGTAGCACCCGTCAGACCCGTGGCACCACTCAATCCCGTGGCGCCCGTCAGACCTGTGGATCCAGTCCAGCCAGTCGGACCTGTTGAACCTGTAAGACCCGTGGATCCCGTGAGACCTGTGGATCCAGTCCAGCCCGTAGGTCCTGTGGAGCCCGTGAGACCTGTGGATCCTGTCAAGCCAGTCCATCCTGTGGGACCAATGTATCCGATAGGTCCGCGGTCACCGCTGATTCCCTTCGGACCTGTTGCGCCGCCCGCGCCTACTGCGCCCGTAGGACCGAGATATCCGCTGAGCAATGAGATGGTAACCGTTGAAAAGGTCAGGGTAGCAATCGCAGAACTTGCAATGTACATGCCAACCGACTGGCCAGGAGGAAGAAGGAACGTGGTCGATGAAGCAATGTATGCGCCCCCAGAGGTCGTGGTCTCACCCTGCACATTCGTAGCAGCTCCACCTGCAGAGAACCCCGCATAGGTATTGAAGACGGGCGTTCCCGAGTACCCAGTCAGGTATGTATACCACGTGAACAGGAGAGACAGGGATGTAGATCCATTGTTAACAAACACATCGGCCGTATTCGAAAGAGCAAAGTTAGGAATGCTTGTTGAGTTTGCAGAGTCAAGGTGAAGGTATGGAATGAGCAAATCTGTGTTGGCGGCCAACGCAGGTGTGTCTTGCGTCGTATAGGTCAATACAGACACGGGGTTCGCCTGACCTGGCGGTCCCGTGGGTCCTGTTCCGCCAGGAGTGCCGCTCGAACCGACGCCGACCCACGGAAGGTCGTTCCATACATTCACGCCGTCGCCGATCTTCATTTGGTTTGCATAAGGCTGCCCCGGAGACGGAAGAACAACTGCAGGCTCTCCAGCAGACAGTACGAGAACGCCACCCACTGCAGTCCAGTTGGCGAGCGTATCTCGCCGCAACTCGAACTTAACAGGATTGACAGGCATTATTAATAGGTGAGCATACATTTGTATCAGCGTTTCCTCCGTTCAACAACACGTAGTTGAGAAGCGTAAAATACGCGCTTCCACCGTCCATGACAAAGTCGCCACCGCCATCCAGCACATTCGGGTGTCCAACAAATGCGGTACCGCCATCGTAGTCGTCTGACGATACCCCGCCATCCAGGACAACGGGTTCTTCGTCGCCCGAGAACATACCATCGTACACATCGCACACTTGCTGGCATGCCGATTCGCACAGACCTGAAATGCTGTACATTTCCAAGACTCCGTTCGTGAATCCAGATGTGTGGTTCGTTTCACGCAAAACATGACACGGGTTCCCATAGTGCCCGCTCACAACCGCCTTGCGACGCAGAGTCTGTGTGTAGGACGATGCATCGCGAGTTCGGCCCGTGAACCGCTCCTTGCCCACGGAAACGGGCAGAGGCAATGACGGTCCCGATTTCGTGTTCTCGGGAAGGGCCGATTGGTACCCAATCCACACGATAAAACTTAAAAAGAGTGTGGCAACTACTGTGCCTATCATTGTTCCAGGCTTAGATATCATCTACATTGACTTCATCCTCCTCAGCGATGAACTCAATGCCACCCTCCTCCGTGGGTGCATCTGTCGCAGCCCTCGCAAAGATGCGCTTGTCTGCGGTCGGAACCATTTCCTGGTAGCGGGCAATCTGCCTGTCGTTGAAGACCGACATGATCTTCCACGGCGTCCCTCCCAGGCCTGTATCAGCAAGCAGCACCACACTGCCCACATCAATCCAGACATCCTTCTTGTTGCGACCCCGCAGGCCGCCGCGCAGAGGCGCATGGACCAGCTTGTCCACGGGGCGCGTCTTGCCCCCAATGTCCTCGTCGACTACGAAGAAACATTCCATCATTCCTGAGCCCAGGCGCCGCATCACGCGGGCAATGTGGACTCCATCCGTCTCAGCCTCTTGCAGAAGATCGTCGAGCAATGCGTCATTCAACTTGTTGTTGGCCTTGGTCTTGTTGGACTCAGAGTTGCGCTGCGAGCGGTGGCCAGAGCCTCCAGTGGTGTTGCGGGGCATTTTGTATGTAGTGTACACTCTCTTGTCCGTTAGGACCGCGGTTTCCGTTTTTGGGCGGCCCTCTGGGACGGTCCCAACGGACACCCTTGAAAACGGATTCTTGACCACCAGGCCAACCCAGAGTGGCCCCCAACTAACGGACAAAATGAACTCCGCACTCTCCCACAACCTCGACCTCGCCATCCGCCGCTCTGCACCTGCATTCAAGATCAATGCCGACGAGGTAAGCCGCCGCCTCCTCGCCATTCTGTTCCCGGTTCCGAATGTTACGCTGCCAATGGCGCCGCTGCCTGCGCCCGTGGCCGCACCCGCCCCGGTTCTGGCGCCCAAGCCTGTGGCCAAGGCCGAGGTCCCAGTCTTCACCTTCACACCGACCCTGACCAAGAAGTTCGCGGAGATTGCCAAGGAGTACAAGGTAAGCCCCGAGGACCGCAAGCAGGACTTCCTGGAGTTTGTCAAGCAGATGTCCGCCAAGGACTACTCTGCAAAGGCTCCGCAGGATCACATGCGCGAGTTCCTGAAGCCTAAGCCCCAGATGCCGTCCAACGCGGCCGCTGCGTGCGCTTCGATCACGGCGCCTCCGCCCAAGCCTGAGATGGTGGAGGTCAATGAGAACTGCGTGCAGGTTCTCTACAAGGGACGCGAGTATTGGGTCGGCGAGGACTCGAAGCGCGTCTACCTCACCTCTGCGGAGGGAGTAGACGAGTTCGTGGGTCAGGTGGGACTCGCGGAGTTTGACGGGATGGTCATGCCAGTGGACGAGGTCTAAAGACCCAACCCACAACTCAACAACAAATCAATTTTTCACTGAGGGCAGTGGCAGACAGCAGGGTTTGGGCGCTTGGTCCACTTCGGGAGGGAACGGACCCATAGCCGCACCCACAGTCGTGTTCTCCGAGGGGAAGGCATTGGAGTCCCGAGAGAACTGTGCACCCCCAATGATGGCTTCCTGGCGAACATACGATGTGTAGGCCGATGCTGTGTCTTGGCGTTTCTGCGGGTAGGGCGAGTAGATACGGAAAGTGAAGTCAAAGTAATTGTACGCGGCGCTACTTGACTTGATTGCGATGCGCACGGCAAAGTTCCCAGCCGTCAAGGGCATTCCAGAGAAGGTTCCCGTGATTGTGTCAAATCGGATTCCGTTTGGAAGACCGTCGTTCGTGAGGAAGAAGTAGACAGTGCTGCGGTTCACTGTAAGAGTGATCGGTGTCATGAATGTGTACTGCATGATCGTGTATGCCGTGTTCACGGGAGAGATCAGTTGAATCGTTGGATCAATACTCGTAGCCACCAATGTCGAGTTTGATGCATAGGGGTAGAGTGCGTTGAACCCAGGCGACAGTCGGGTCACGGATGGATACAGGGGTGTATCTGGCACAACAATCCAATCAGCAGACAAGTCTGGAGACGGATTGATCAGACTCTCGTGCGCGCTTACCCGAATGGTCCACGACGAGTTGGAATAGAGAATCGTGGATGTCGCAAAGAGACCCAAAGGCAATGCCAGGTTGGTCCAGGTCTGTCCGTCGGTTGATGTTTTTGCGTACACGGGAAATGTGGAGTCCGTGCCAAGTGCAATCCAAATCCCAGCTCCGTATGTGACCGCAAGCCCCGACCTGGCAAAGTCATTTGTACTCGCATTCCAGTTGAACCCATTGTCGGTGGACCACCGAAGCGTCGTCGTGAGAGAGGGATATGAGGACCCTGCAGAAACCCACGGCGTTCCAGCTGGGACATCAATTGCAAAGTCCCGCGTCTCTGTGAAGAACCCTCCAGTGGATACGAACCCACTCGTGTTCGTAAAGGATGTAACCGTCGTCCAGGCTGGGGCGATTGTGGCCTGTTCGCCCGATCCACTGACGGGGTTGTTCATTCGGCTGATTCGAAGAGCAGAGTATATCTTGTAATTGTATCCGCCCGTCGACACATTTACCTGGCCTCCACCTGCCATGTAGACGTCGGCCAGAGGGGAATAGCGAAGAACCACGGTTCCATACGGGTTTCCGTCGACATTCGATGTCGCAATAAAGAACGGGTCTCCGTAGACCACGAATGGATTGGTCGACACATACGAGGGTTGAACCTCAAGGGCCCAGTTTCCAGACCCCGTTGTTCTGGAGTATCCAAGTGTCCATGTCTGCCCGTCATCGTCGGACTTGAGGAGGTAGACCCGTGTTACCGTCGTAGGACTCGTGATATTCTGCCCGACACCAAGAGCATACCATGTACTGCCAGTTCCCGAGTAGACAACAGAATACGCGCTGCGGTAGAGTGTGGTCGATCCCTGCGTAGCCGTCAGGAAGGTCTTTGACGAAATCGGATAGTTTACATCGCCGTAGAAGATCGACCCGAACACTGTAGATCCATGCGAATCGAGCCCCGACAGCGACACAATGTATTTGCCTGCCGAGTTCAACTGGATGTCGCTCGATGTTACACCGAGAGAGGGAATGAAGTTCGTGGGGTCCGTGCTGACCTGCGTGTTTCCCGCGAACAGCGGGCTATAGAGGACAGTGGCGTATCCTGGGATCCCTCCGAGAGGCGAGTATACGGCTCGAAACTGATTGTTCCCTGCTTGAAATTGTCCAAGGTAGTTGAGGGCAGTCGACAAGAGTGTGACCGTAGACGCAACAATCGAGTTGCCCGTTGAAACATCAACCTCAATATCTGCCGATGCCGCCAGTGTATTTGGATAAATTCCATCGTACAAAGTTCCGCCTAGGACACCGCTCGGAGTGATGGTCAATCCATAGGTCTGGCCCTTCAGAGCAAAGGTTGCAGGGGTCGCTCCCGACGACAAGAGGGCTGACAACGGGATCGGGGGCACAACCTGGCCTGGGGGCAGCGAATAGGTTGCCGCTGGGGCCGAGAGCAAGAGCGCGTCCAAGATGATCGTGTAGTTGTACCGAGTGGTCTGTGCAGAAATTCCTGTAGACCCAGTGACGAAAAAATGATCGCCCGTCCGCTGATAGCAGGTTCCCGTGATAAGACCCGTTCTGCTCATAACGAGACCAGTGGGCAGGGCAGTCGCGACATACGAGATGATAACTCGACCGCTGAGCGTTGTCGCGCTGATTTGGATCGGCGTAATCACCTGATTCTGGAGGAAGACAGGTGTCGCAACCGACCATGTGAACACATCGTTCAAGACGGCAAAGGGTACAGACTGAGTGGTCGCCAAGATACCATCATTTGCAGTGACGCTTGCAACAGTGGCAGAAATCAGTGTCGTCGGAACCCCAGAGAAGGTGATGCTGTTTGAATTCGATGTCACCGTAATACCACCCTGTGTGAAGCCTGTGGTGGAGAAGGCGATTGGCTGACCAGACAGAGAGTTTGCAGTCAGTGTGAGGTTGCTCGAATAGTACCCAGGAAGCGGATTGACAAGAGGACGGCCGATGATAAAGTTCAACGATGCGTCTGCAAATGGCGTCAGGGTAAGCACATCGTTCTGCGAAATGACCGTGAACCGAATCGATCCACTCACTCCCGTCGAACTCACGGCAGTTGCCGTGTATGTGTTTGAGCCTACAAAGGTGGGGGTTCCCGTCAAGGTAGCGACACCACTCGTAGAGTTCAACGACAAGTCAGATCGAAGGTCGGGCGATGAAATGGAAGTAATCAAGGATCCCCCTCCAAAGTAGCTCACTGCATTGAAGGGAATGGGCGTGATGGGGAGATTCACGAATGTATTCGGAAAGACGGCATTGTTCGCAGGTGTCGTAAACACGACAGTCTCTGTGTAGTTGAAGGTCAAGTTGGTCGACGCAGACAACTTCCCCGAGAACACGCTGGTGACATCTACACGAAGGGGTACAGTGACGGACTGCGTGCCAGTGGAAGGTGTTGCCACAGTGGGCGTTCCCGATAAATCAATGATATTGTCGCTCGGGTAGAACGGGTACCCAGTCACGGGATTACCCGACGAATCCGTAAAGAGCAGGCCACTCGGGAGGTTGGAATACGGATACGCAAAGGACAGGTTCGAGGATGAAATCGGAGGAATGGCGGTGAATCGGGCGGGTGTGATGGGGACACCCACAGTCAGCGACAAATTGAGAGGGCCGCCGAGCAGCTGAACGCGCTCGGACAGAATCTGGATATTGATGTTTGCAGAGACCACTTGCCCCAGCGTGTTCGAAGCCACGAGGACATAGTTCGCGGCCCCCGTGGTTGCTGCAGGTTGTCCACCCAGGATGAACAGGTTCGAGTTGGATCCATAAAACTTCATTGCCGCTGGGAGTGACGGCTGGGTAAAGGCGGTGTTCGAGTCAACGGGAACACTTGGGATGAACGAGATTGGCGCAAAGGCCTCGTTCGCATACACTACGATCTTGCTCGGCAGTGGGTTCCCCGACGAGTCTGTGAACCGCCCTGCTCCGCCAAAGACCAGGTTCGAATACACATTGCTTTGGTTGTCCACAATGACCAACGGATACCCCGTGGTCGAGACGATGGAATTGAAGCCGTTCGACCCAACAAAGTTCACGCCCGTCGCGTCGGTCGACAGATATCCCAGCAGGTTCGTGGAGGTATTGGAAAAGGTCGCAAACGTGTTTCCAGGCGGAAACAAGAATCGATAGGTAAAGGGCTCATATGCATAGACTTGAATAGCCCCCGTTGCTGTGAACGGTGGACTTGCCGTTGCAACGAGGAACGACATTCCCTATTACTTAGCAGCAGGAAGAACTGCTTTAGGTGGCCGAGCGGCTGTCTTCTTGGCCACCTGTCCAGCTGGAACAAGTGCACGCACAACCTTTGTCTTCTTCACCTTGGGGAGATTGACAACCTCTGGAGGCGCATCTGCGGGGGCGACTACTTCTTCGCGGGGGAGGTTGAGTTCGTCAAACCGTTTCTGGGCTTCCTCAATAGCCAGGTCCCGGTAAACCAAGTCGAGCTTCAGCTTCAAAAGGCTGGAGTTGCGATCCATACTCTTCATCGCGAATGTTTCGAGTCGCTGAATACCAGGTGGTGGGCTTGAATGGAATCCGTTTTTCTTCAGTCTTTTCTTGGGTCGAGTGATACTGGACATAGAGAAAGTAGGCAAAGGTGCTCAAGACGAGGACAAGTAACACGATGTTAAAGACCATCGATGTTGCTTGTGTCAGTTCGTTGCGCCGTCCAATCAGCATGGACTCTACGGCGCCAAGGGATGCGAGATGTTGCATTGTTGAGTCGCAGGAGTCCATACGGCTCCAAGAAACGACAGAGAGGCACGGGCCCACGGATCGGATAAACAGGAACACACATGAATGCGAGACCCATACACAGAGGCCAACCTAACCAGGTCGTGAACCTGTCGGCGTGTCTGCCCTCGAGTACATACTGCGAAGGTTGTTCCTTGGTATCGGAGACAATCCATTTACTCCGTGCCTGTAGACGACAGGCTCTGTGTATACGGGTTCTTGGTGAAGCCCTCGAGAATGCCAGTGTTGTTGCGCTGGACATAGATATCCTCCTGCAGGGGGTTGAAGTACTTGACCGAGCCCTGGAGCTCCGACTGAGGAGCCTGTCCGCCAATGTTCATCAGCGGAGTGTCGAAGCGAGTCGCCGCCGCAAAGATGCTCTCGTCGCGGTGCGTCGCCACATTGTAGGACTGAGGACCCGTCTGCAGAGACGACATGCCACCCACGGGGCCACCAGGTGTCGGGCGGCCCTCGACTGTGAGCTTCATGAACTGCTGGAAGGGCTCTGTGAAGGAACGGATATAGGTCTGGTAGGTGTTTGCAGACTGCGGGCCACCAATGAACTCCTCGGAGGTGGACTCGCGCTTCTGTGTCTTCATCACCTGCTCGGGGTACATGGCACCTGCAACCTGCTGACCCACAGCCGTGTTCAAGTGGTCCATCTCGCCATCCTTGCCCTCCAGAATGACGAAGCGGTCGGGCTTGTTCTTCTTGACGGGCGCCTGGATACCCACTTCCGAGATGAAGAAGGCACCAGGAACCGCCTCGCTCTTGTAGGTGAGCTTGGGCTTGGAGGCCACACGGATCTCGTCAGTTGTGAGCGGCAAGGCGTACTCGCGGGCGGCATCCTGCTGGTATCCACCTGACGGCAAGTTCGTGTATCCGTCATTCACGCCTGGGCCCACTTGGACACGATCAATCGGGAACACATTCTTGGTCGCCAGACTCGTGACCATGCGCGACTGCTCGAAGTCCGTCTCCACAGGCTGACCCCACGGGTTTCCATTGCCCTTCTCAGGTGCGAAGAACGCAGGCGATTCCTCCTTGTGGAAAAAGGTCTGCTTACCCGTGCCCGTGTAGGTATCCAGGATACCGTCCGTGGCGCCCGAGTACATAGACTGGGTCATGTTCGCACCAAAGAACGGGACCATGTTGGCGTGTCCTGTCGGAGTGTCAATCACCTGCATGGCACCACCTGTCTGCTCAGGGTTCACAAAGGTCTCCATCGGATTGACGCCACCGCCCTGCATGGCCTCCTGCTTCTTCTTTCTAGGATTTGTCTCATTGGCGAGGGCGTAGCCAAGAGCCGCAAGGCCCATAAGAAGAACCACGTCCATCTTTGTGTATGACCAGACAAAATGTGCTAGGAACTGCTTCGCGCTTCAGGCTGGCGAGTCGGTTGATTGGTCTGAAACGGAGCCACGGCACCATCTTGCGGCTTGAACAACAGGGGAACAAAGGGAAAGGTGGATTCCTGGGATGCAGGGAGCGATGATACGCCTGTGGTTTGGTAGCTCTTCTTCGTGAACGGTTGCAGCTTAGGGAGGCACGTGTCCATTGTTTTCTACCATAGAAATAACGGAATGCCGAAAAAGGGCGTCATCGAAAAGACCGAAGAGAAGGCGGGCAGCTTTCTGTGGATGCCCGACGTGGTTGCACCCTTTTACGACATTATGAAGTCAGTCTCCACAGCTGCCCGTACCATCCTGATCCTTGTCGTCGGACTCTTCATTATTCTCACCTATTACGGATTCGTGCAGGAGGCTCGAAAGTCGGGGGCTACACTGGGCTTCTCGTTGGTGGCCCCTGCCGTTGGTCTGCTCGTCGGTGGAGCGATTCTCCTCTTGTTCATTATCTTGTTCGGATCGGCCTTTTCCCCTGTAGGCGTGTTCGGATATCCCATCTTGAGCACCTATCCCAACACCTGTCCGAACACACATCCAGAGCGCAACGAACTGTTGTGCTACAAGCCATGTCCCGCGGGTCGTCATCGCGTAGGCGATGTCTGCTGGGCCGATACCAAGGAAAATGGCGCAGGAACCCCAGTGGGACTCGAGAAGTGTCCAGATGGATGGAACAACTGGGGACTGGTGTGCCAAGAACCGATCCGTTGCGGTCTGAAAGATGGATGGCTTTTGCAGTGTACAGGCGGGAACCTGGTCGGACGCCTGAACCATGGTGGAAACTGCCCTGGACCATCGGATGCAGGTGGTCTGCCAGGGTACGATGACTGGTATGACCGCTGGAGCAATGCAAACGCAAAGAAGGCACGAACCAAGAAGGAGTGCAATGAAGCACCAGGCACCCACGGAGATGAGCGGACATGCGAAGAAGAAACCTTGGTAAAAGAAGGCGTGCACACGGACAAGGTGGATGGACTGTGCTACAAGCCGTGCCCTGCTGGAATGACACATGTGCCTCTGATGCCCTATCTCTGCGTCAAACAGGAGTCTGACGGAAAGCCGATGCGTCTTGATTATTACGATGCGGACTCCAAGGTGCCTAGCATGGTTCAGTTGTTCGGGTTCTTCAATCCTATCTGATTACTTGTCGGGGTTTCCGCCCTGGGCAAGTACAGCGGCGCGGGCAGCAGCATTGGCGGAGTTTGTAGCCGCCGTGTTCGCCGAGAACTCGGCGCTGGGCGGAGCAACACCAAGAGCAGCCGCTGTCTGTGCCGCCAAAGCCGCCGCCGCTGCTGGCGTGGTCGGGGCTGGAGGCGCCGCAGGGACTGGAGGCGGCGGCGGGGGTGCCGAGGGAGCAGGAGGAGGAGGAGGCACAAGGACTGGAAGCGGCGGGAGTACGGGTGCCGCATTGCCTACATTTGTGCCCACCGACGCAGGTCCCGTCGGTCCCGTATATCCAGTCGCACCCATCACGCCCATGGGCCCCGTCGGTCCCATTGCCCCAGCGGCTTGGCATGTGCTGCATCCGCAGCCCATTCCGTGATCGCCATACATACTATTCATTCCCATAGGACCCGTCATGCCTGGCATTCCATTCATCGGAGTCTTCATCATCCACCACGGGACAGCAACGCCAGGACCAGCCGCTCCAACATTCGCAGGCTCGTGGATGTAGGTGTACCCGCCAGGCCGATTTGCATCGAGAAGGTTCGCGTCTGACGCATTCACTGCAAAGGTCTCCTTTGTGTTGGATGCGGTAACCTTGACGGGTGCAGAGGTACCTGGTCCCACAAGACCCGAGAGGTTCTGCTCGAACTGAGTTCCGTATGCCATGGTTGCCCGAGCACCCGTGTCTAGCGCTCCATATCCCGACCACTGCGAACGCGAATACGGCGAGACTGTGAAGGAGGACAGCATGCCCTGGAAGCGGTTGACCATGGCATTGAATGCACTCGAGTCCACGCCAGGAGGAGGCAGGGGCAGCTTCAGATTGGAGCTGGCCGCGGGCTTGTATCCGTAGCAATTGACACCAAACTTGTAGGAAGGGTCAAAGTACCCACCGTTCACACCCACCTTGCCGCAGGCAGTGCGCTTCGCAGGGCTGGGTTCCTGCTGAAGTGTCTCCCATGTCGCGCGCTGGGTGGGGAACAAGGCCAGACCACCCGCCGACCAGCCATATCCACACCACTCGGCGCCAGAATTGTAGGCCTCATTAATCTGCTCCAGAGTGGCCAGGTTTCCGCCAAAGGCCGCGCACGCTGCAGGAGCCTCGTCGTAGGTGAAGCGGTTGTTATCGACATGGAACACCTCCATACCCACCAAGCCGCTACCCGAGTCGGGCTTGTCGGGAGCGGGTGCGGGTGCGGGCTTGACATAGGTCACCAGCTGCAGAATGTCGTTGCTGATGAATCCGTAGGCCCAGAGAACCACGGAGGACAGAACCAGCACCAGCCAGAACACAATGACGGCCAGAAGAGACCCGCTCATGAAAAAGACGAAAAAGGTTAAAATCATTACGACAGACAGGCTCATCCCCACGAACCCCGCGGCATTCGTGTTCAGGGTTGCAGTTGCGGTTGGAGTACTGGACATCCTTGCTTATTCCTTGAGACGATAATAGAATAGCAGCCGCATCGTATCCGACAACGGGAAGTTGTGCGGGCCGTGGTTGTGGATCCGCATATCGTCAAACTCCACCCAACTCGACCCTGGGGGCTGCGAGCGTCCGTAGGTCCACCAGTGTCCGCCATTGAAGCAGACCACGCTTGACAGGGCGTAGCGATATCCATTGATGTTCAGCAGCGGCGAATACGAGACAGATGTGTTCAGTGTTGTGCAGTGGAACACAAAGACATCTGGAAAGGTCGACATCAGCAACTGCTTCGTGCACCCCTTTTCCTTGCACTTCTCGCAGGTCCAGTCAGGAATGGTCACGGGTTGGACTGCTTGTCCGATGGTCGTGATCAGCCCCTGCTTCTTGGCCGTCGGCGTGACCGAGAACTCGATCAGCGAATCCGTTCGGATGTCGGCGTAGTCGCAGTGCGTGCACTTGACCTGGTGCGACATTCGGAACCGACACAGCTTGTCCAGGAATGGAAGCTTGTCACAGAAGAACTCCAGCAGTTCGTGGGAGTCGCCAATGCCCTCACCTGCAGGCATGAGGTCGGTATTGATGGCTTCGTACAATGCCTTGAGACCCTCGTCTCCACGAGACCCCCAGATTTCTTGAAGACAAAGGTCGACTTGGTTGTTGGAGTCAGCCTTTTCCTCGGTGTAGCGCTGTTGGACCTCAGGGAGGCGGTAGATGGCTTGAAGAGTTGCATTCACCCAGCACGAGCCACGCTGATTGCGGAGTCCGAAGGTTGCCATCTTATTTCATAAACACTGTATAATCTCCACTAAACGGTGACGGATCTCCTTCCGTTTTTGGAATCGAGGGGAGCGTGAAGTAGCCAAGGTCTGTGGGGGCGCGACATCCAGGAGAGTACAGCGTGTTTCCATCGGCACCCACTTGGCAGGGGCTTGGCAGGGTGAGGGTGGCGGTCGCATTGTTGTCGGGGAGATTCGATTCCTTGTTGTTGGGACCCAGCAGATTCGGGTACTTGACTCCCGATCCACCCCACGATGCATTGCCTGGTGTGCCGCTAGACGGACCGATGCCGCCGCTGTTTGGGCCACCCACTTGGAGACCCGTCAGGGCTGCAGGTGTCACCTGTGCGGGAGTTCCTGTCGGGGTGTATGCAGGAGGAGGCATGCGCTGAGGCTTGGGCTTGGATGCAGTCCGCTTCATTACAACACCTGGCGGGGGCGGCGGAGGGGACTCTTGTTTCCAGTATTCACCTGTCAGTGGAGTCGCACCAGCTTCACATTTCCCCGTTCGTTGGTTCAATCCGTATCCATCGGGACAGATAGCTGCAGACGGGCCCGACGAACCAACGCAACATGCACATCCACCCCGAAAGGTGGATCCAGGTGGACACGTGGGGGTGGTCGGTGACGCATCCTGTCCAGTGTCAGCGGCTGACGGCGACACACCTTGTCCAGTGTCTTGCTTGAGAAGGTCCGCATACGATGTGTCGCCCACATTCGTGCTCGGTCCCAGCGTGTACCCGCTCGCGGTTGCCATGTGTTCCTTCTGGAGGGTCGCAGCGATACAGACTGCAGCCAAGATGAACAGGAGAATCCACCCTGTCCGAGTCATTACTCTTATCAAATATTTTCAACGGGTGTTAATTCGTGTCCCTTGCGCTCGGCCCTTGACGGAACTGTCTGCGGGGTGGGGCCTAGGACACCAAGCGCTGATTCACTGAACGGCCCCGTCGTATCCACAGGGACATACTCGTCCTCTGTGCGAACACGCACCTCGTCGACACCATCCTTGGGCGCCAGCAACCGCGCAGAGGGCTCGAACTTCACTTGCTTCTCCTCGCCCGCCGATTTGCCCATTGCAGCATCAATGTGGAAGGCTTCCATAATGATGGTCTTTAGCGCCGCCGGGTCGGTGCCAGGGTAGGCGGTTGCCACGAAGATATCGACATCTGATTCCTTCGGGCGGCTCGGGGCAGGGGCATAGACCTTGTCGTAGAATGCATCGAGTGCGGTGATGTAGGGGGCGATGTCAGTACCAAAGGGTGTGTTGGCGAGTACCTTGCTGGACCACAATGTAGTCGCATCTGGACGCGACACTGCTGCAAACCCACCTGCGGGTTCCGTGAAGTGTTCGGCACTTGTCATGACCAACAGGGCCACCAGCAACAACAAGGGAAGCCACCACATTGTTATTGAACGACACAAAACCAATTGGCGTCGACGGTCGGCTCGGGAGGAGGAGGCTTCGGAGTGTAGGTCGAGGACGGCACCGTGTCCAAACTAAACTCACCTCGGGCAATGGCTGAGTTCGTTGCGTCCACACCCTGCCAAGTGGGGCTCAGTGCGTCATACTTGGCTTGGGTCGACGGATCGCGCGGCGCAAAGGTCTTGAAGGATGCAGCCGTGGACTCGGTGTAGTCCTTGTACTGCTTCAGGATGACGGGCTCATTTCCAAGAGGACGGAGGGGAGGAGCAGACGACCCAATGCTTGTCATTTTCTAGTAGGTGATATAAATGGCTCTGCTCTTTTCCAATGGAGGTGCCAAGATGGAGGAAGCGCGGAGGTCTCTCCGTTCGCGTCCTGCTCTTGTGTTGTTCTTCATGAATGGTTGCCCTCACTGCGTTCGCAATGAACCTGCATTCCGCGCTGCTGCCAAGAAGATGAAGGGCAAGGCAAAGATTGTTCGTATCGAGTCCAAGGATTTACCGCCCGAGGAGGGCGTCACTAGTTTTCCCACCATGAAGTACCGCCCTGCACATGGTCCCGATCGCGTGTTGCCAGGGTCTCAGACCAAGGGCACTGAGATACTGTCGAAACTGGGTTTGAAGGGAGGCCCTGCCACGCGTCGTCGCAAGGCCGACACTCGCCGCACTCGCCGTCGGGTCTAAGCTCGTGTGGCATTCCAATCCGTCATGCTCAGCTTCTTCTCACCTGGGTGGACAGCCGCGTATAACTCTGCGTCGCTCGGAGTGGCCATGGTACCCTTTGCAGGCACATACCCCTCGTTCAGGATCTTGTCCGACCCCTTGCCGCCACCGAGGAACTTCTTGTAGCCGTCGAGGTCATCCGTCGGCACATTGTGGAAATTGATCTCAGAACGCATATTCGCATAGACATCGCTGGTGTCCATGTACAGGTTCGAGGTTTGCGCGAAGGATGCATTCACCTTCTCACGAATCTCGCGGCTCGTGATTTCGGCAGGCGGCGGCTTGTTGGGATTTTCGTTAATGTCGATCAAAGACGGATTCATGAAGGGGTTGTCCTGCGTCGGCTTCGTGGTGTCCTTCCCCACGTAGCTGGACACAGTCGGAGACCCTCGGAACATCTCCTTGGCGACGGGGAACCACTTGTGCAGCGCAATCGTGATCATCATGGTCACGGGGATGTACAGAATGTAACGGAAGTCCATGGAGCAGAGAAACAGCAGGCTCGACAGGTACGTGACAAAGCGCACCACGGCATTCAGCGACTGGTCCACAGTCATATTGGGAGTGGGGACGAAGGACAGCCATGTGTCCGAGCGAAACAAGACAGACGGGTCTGCGATCCAGAAAGGTTCGCTCATCTCTTATCTTCACTTGCGACCTTTTTCGTGCAGTTTCTTCTGAAGACGAGCCTGCATACGAGCACGGCGGGCCTCGGGGGAGTTGCCCATAATGACTGCAGAGGTATTGCCAGTCGTGTTGCCCTGCTGTCCGACCACCATCTCATTGAGGTACTTGCCAAAGGTCGACTGGAACTTGGCCCGCAGGGTCTCGAGTTCACGAATCAGTTCCTTCTGGTTGATACGCCCCGTGCGAATGCGGTCCTGCAGAAGGTCCTGCGCCCGCTTCATGATGGTCTGAATCGCGTGACTGCGCTCGGGGTGCTGCAGAGCCTCCAGCAGCTCAGTGGGGTTCTCGAAGTCAATTCCAATGTCATCAAAGTCCATCGACGACACGAGGTCCCCAACCACAGTCACGAGGCGAGTGTTCAGGATCAACTCAAAGATCTCGTGGAGCGAGGCAGATGTGTCCTCCTCCTCCAGCATCTTCAGGATCTCATCGGTTTGGGTCGTGCCACCGGGGAGCATGGCCTTGACCGCGTCCAGTGCCTTGGTCAGCGCCGCCTTGGGATCGCCCTGCATGAACGAGTACACCAGCGCCATGTGGAGCTTCTTCCATGCATCGTCCGTTCCAGGCCAGGCGCGGCGCATGTCCACGCCCTCAAAGAGCTGGACAGCCTCCTCTCCTCGGAACAGCGTATTGTCCTTCTGCACCACCTTCATGGCATGGGGCAGGAGTGCAGTTTGCAGCTGAGTAAACATCTCCTCCGTCGGCTTGGGAAATGTCAGGGAGGGCGACGCCTCCTTCAGGTGGTTGATAAGTGCCCGTAGGTGTTCCATTGTAGTTAGTCAGACATTTCCCTTACCGTCTCTAGACGCGAGTCTGTCCGTTACCACCCCGAGATGCGAACTGCGCTTTCTGGGCCTCCGTCATGCAGATACATCCCTCATCGCTGACAAAGGGACTCGGGCAGCAGTCGGGGGACTTGCGGTTCTCGTCAAAGGCAAACAGCTTCTCGTCCTCTGCGATCTTGTAGGGTGCAGGGTCGACCTTTCCAGGTCCCGACACACCCTCCTCGACGGCATAGACATCCGACTTTGGCACGGGAGACCCGATCTCGGTGGCCATGGTAAAGGTCTCCGTCTTTGGAAGTTGGAATGTCACATAGAGTCCGAGCAGGAATGCCGCAACGAAAAATGCCAGAACAACGGGGGTACGCTTCATTACTAGGAGGCGGCGAAAAAACGGATTCTGTGGCGGCTGGCTAACGGACCTCACCATGGACCGTCTTTCTCTCCCCGAGCTTAAGCAGGTTGCCCGCGCCCGTAACATCAAGCAGTACTACATCCTCAAGCGTGCCGAGCTCATTCGGCTTCTGAGTCTCCCTGAACTACCTGCATCCTACCGTATCGAGAAGATGACCATCCATGAGCTCCGCGATGAGGCCAAGAAGCGGAATATCCGTGGGTTCTGGAGCCTTCGTCGTGACCGCCTAGTGTCGCTACTGTTTCCTGAATACGCTGAAGGCATCGAGAACACTACCCCGAAGAAGCACGAGGAGGATGAGCGCGAGACACAGGAACATCATGATCCACAGGAGCATGATCCCAAAAATGTAGGGGTACAGAAGGTTTAAGATGCGTTGGAGAAGAGGTCGTAACACGAACTCCTCCAGAGGTTCCTGGACCGCCGCTGACTGGAACTGCTCCAACACATCTTTTACCAGGGGGTCTAGCAACTTCCTCATGAAATTTGTCTGTGCGTGATAATAAACTACGATGAAGTTCTCGCAGCAAAAGATCCTTCGTCTGGGCGCCGTCCTTGTTGGAATCGTGGTCGTCTATGGACTTTTCACTTCGTATGCCAGCGGCAAGGGTGTCGTCCTTGACGGCATGTCCACTCTGTCTCCGCAGGAGCTGGGTGGTGAGGGCTCGGCCGCGCCGATGGCCGACGGTGGCCCGTATGTGCCTGCGTCGGAGACGAGCAGCCTGGGTGGCAACGCCGTGCAGGTGAGTGGCATGCAGGGTGCTACCCCGACCAGCCAGCAGACCTACACCCAGCGCACGCTGGACTCGGGTGACCTTCTGCCCAAGGGTGAGATCGGTGCGTCGTGGGCCGCCGTGAACCCGACTGGCGTCAATGACCTGCAGGGCCAGAACTTCCTGCAGTCGAGCTACCACACGAATGTGTCTATCATCGGTGTGGGCCAGACGAACAGGAACCCGACCTACGACATCCGCTCCGAGGTTCCCAACTCGCAGTCCAAGGTCGGGCCGTTCCTCAACTCGACCATCGACCCCGACCCCTTCCGTGCGTCGCGCGCCCTGGATGGCCTGTGTGCTTAAACTCCCACTACTACACAATGCTCGCCGTCGCCGCTGGTCTGACAGTGGCAGCCCTAGCTCTTTATTATGCAGGACCTAAGAACACCGTTGCGATGGAAGGCTCGGACGGCAAAACCTACGAGATGCAGAATCTCCCCCATAAGGAGGAGGCTCTGAAACGAATGGTCAAGATCCACGAGAATCTTGAGAAACTGAAGGTGTACTACACCGAGCCCGCACTAGCTGCCGATCCGCCTGTCGGACGCTTTCTGGCCAACTTCAACTCGGACGTGTTTGTCGAGAATGACATGCAGTCGTCGGACACCTCGTACTCGGAGAACAAGGGGCAGAAGATCGTGGTGTGCCTGCGCGACAAGACTCGCCCTCCCGACTATCCTCTGGTCGATGAGAACACCATCATGTTCGTGATTCTGCATGAAATGAGCCATCTCATGACAGAGACCATCGGTCACACACCCGAGTTCTGGAACAACTTCAAGCGGGTCCTCCACGATGCAGTCGGTCTGGGCATCTACAAGCCCGTGAACTATGCACAGAGTCCCACGCCCTACTGCGGGATGAAGATTACGGATACTCCGATTTGAGTAAAAACCTACCCCAAACACAATGAAGACAGTTCCCATTGCAGGAGCGGGGTCCGTGTCGTTCTTCGAGGACGATACATTGGACATTGTGCGACAGCACATCGCTCTTGCCGTGAATTCGTACCCCACTCGGTTGTATGTTGAGGCCCATGTCTCTCTGCCCGCCGAGTACTACTCAGACCCTCGGCACTGGGAGGCCCTGTTTCTGCGTGTGTCCCTCAATGGTTCTCGCGTCGACAAGGAACTGTTCAAGATCTATCTGGAGCAAGTGCGCGGTCTGGGTTTGGTGGAGCCGCCAGCGACCCGCGAAGAATGGATGGCGCGCCCCTCCTCTCTTGAATCTGTTTTCTTACCTGGCGCACCTTTCTTGGAGTGGAGGCAGTTTGGTATCGCCGACGACCGCTGCGTAGTGCTGCCCCTGCCTCCGAAGGATGTGGATGTTCCTGCGTCGCGCATTCCCGTCTTGAGCGGACAAAGCCTGTTCGAGACCTTTTACCCTGAAGGCAAGGATGTGCAGGAGTTCCGAGTCACGCCATTGCCCGCTGACCCCTCGCAGATCGTGCAGCGCGTGTACTTTCCCCTGCTCCAGTCCGATACGCCCCAGCGCTTGTCGGATTCCGAGATCACCTCGTTGCGCACCACGACAGACCAGCTCAAGACGTTGCTGGACCTCGAGGCGCCCCAGCCTAACCACGTGTCCATCCTCCGAGCCAAGTGGTTCGTGCCCTTGGTTGATACGGAGTTCAGTGCACCTCGGGCCCGATTCGAAGAAATGTTCTACGGACTGACGGTCAACAAGAAGACTCCGTATGTTGGCTACTTCACGTCCCAGCAGGAGAAGACACGCCACAAGTTCTTTGTCACGGATGAAACCACGAAGGAGCCCTATGTGGACATGACATTGTGGAAGTCCTGGGTGTCGAACACGCAGCCGCAACGCAAGTTACCGACTCTTCTGTTGTACCGGGGAACCAGTCGCACCTCCTTTGATCGCATCGCACTGACGAACAAAGACATTACTTTCACCGCGTGGCGCACCAAGGAGTCGAAGGAAACGATGGACGAGATCAAGGAAGACTTTGTCAAGTGGTTCAAGAGCCTCGATGCCATTACGCCGTTCGTGGAGACACAGGACCTGGACACGGGGCGGTGGGAACTGCAGGATCTGTCCATCTTGGCGTCGTATGCAAAGGAGATTGCCAACTTTGACATGTTACGGTTTCCGTGTTTGCGCGCCGTCTTTTCCACGCAGGACGATTCGTTTCGTCTGATGCGGGCCGAGCACCTCTCTGCAGACCTGACCCCGCAAGAACTGAAGGCGTACCAGCTCCTTCACGAGACGGACGAGTCGGATGCAAACACTCTGGTAGCCGAACTGGGCATGACGCAACCTGACGCCGATGCCCTGGTCCGCAAGTTTTTGGCACTAGGAGAAGAGTTTGACATTGAACGAGTTCTGCGTGGATACCCCACCTTCAAGTATCGGAGCAAGGAAGTCATCGTGTCCTCCGTGACCAATGTGGAGCGCGTTCTGCAGTATGCGAGCCTGCTCCGCCATGTCTTGACGTCCGACGATGCGGCGGTGAATGCAGTGTGTCCCCGTCGCCTGCAAGTTGTCGAAGCGGCATCTGCTCCAGCCGCAACCGTCACAGTCCAAGAAGGAAACTTTGAGGTCGACGATGACCTCGCCGCCCTCCTCGGATTGGAAGAAGAGGCGCCTGCAGGGTCCAATGCTGCTGCAGCCCCTGCCGCAGCACCCCCTCCGATAGCCGTTCCTACCAAGAAACTCAAGGTGGAATCGGGAGATGGAACAACCTACAACTACTTCAACCGCCGCCTTCGCAAGTTCAATCCCAAGATCTTCGACGACACATACCCCACCAACTGCGAAAAGACCAAACAGGTCCTGGTCCTTACTCCCGAAGACGAGGCCAAGCTTCCTGCAGAGTACTCGGCCCGCGCATTCGACACGCTGGAACTCAAGGAGCCCGACGGCGTGGCCATTTGCCCCCAATACTGGTGTGTCGTGGACGAGATTCCGTTGCGAGCCGATCAGTTGGTGGACAATGCCTGCCCAGTGTGCCACGGCAAGGTGATTACGAAAAAGGCCGATCGTACGCCCGAGTTCAGTGTCATCAAGAGGAACCAAGACAATGTGTTCCCCGCCTACAAGGAAGGACAGCCGTGCTGCTACAAGGAGAAGCGGGCAACCGAGGTCATTGCAAAGGATGAGACCAAGGACGATACCTACATTCTCGGCACATCCAATCTTCCCGAGAGGCGTCTCGGGTTCCTGTCCGACCAACTGGCTCGGTCGTTGCGCATCAAGACCTCCTACAGTACCAGCGTGCCCAAGAAGCGCATTGAGGCAGGCAATTCCGATATCTTTCGCATCGGTGTTGGCCGCCCCTCCAAGACATTGCCCGTGTTCCTGAAGGACACCACGCCGATTCCCGCCCCCGACAAGGCCGTGGAGCGACTGATGCTCTGCTCGTTCTTCCGTACTTGGACAGACCTGGGTGATGGAGAGACACAGTCGGACCGCATTGTCTCGGGCATTGCCGCTGCGTACCAGAAAGGCAGCCTTCCTGCTATGGATGAACTGGAGTACGTCACTTCGATTCTGAAGTGTCGCGTGATCCGCGTATCGACCAAGACCAATACGGTCTCGTGTGGATACTGGTCGGACTCATTGAGCGCACAGTCTCGCACTATCGTCCTGCTCGATGGAGACATTCTGGGCCATGTGATGCGACGGGCCGTCAAGGCAGGGGACAAGTTCGAGTACAAGGTCGATATCCAGCAAGAGCCCTTCAGCAAGGACACTGTTCGCACTCTGAACACACTGCATTCGCAGGCGTGCGCATCGAACACGCCCGATCTGCAGTCAGCCCTCACCGAGCTTCGTGTCAAGTCTCAGTCGAAACCGCAGTTGATCCACGATCCGTTTGGGCGCGTGCAAGCGGTCTTTGTACCCAATGTGGTTGTCCTGCCGATTCAGCCGAATACGCAATCGCCGTTGCCAGGTATCCCGATCCGCAGTGGATACGCAGATATCAAGACGGACGAACTTCCTACGCAGGAGGACCTACGCGGATTCCTCGATGGAACGCAGCATTCTGGGTTCAAGATTGCCGAAACCTTGGCAGATGCCGAAGGGCGACCCACCGAGTTCTTGTTGGCGTCTGGATTCCGCGCGCCCTTCCAACCAGGGGCGCCCGCTCCAGGCGTTGCGGCCAAGGAGGTTGTGGGTACAGTGCGCACAACCAACGAGGAGCAATTGGTCAACGGACAGCCCAACGAGGAGGATACCAATACATTCCGTGAAGTCTCGTATGCCGCCGAAGTCTTTGACTTTCTATTGTTCTCGTTGTCCAAGGACATTCAGAGCGCAGACTTCAACCCCCTACGCAACAGCATTCTCAAGCGGGATGCAAACCTGTACAAGCGATTGGAAGCATGGATGACCAAGAAATCCTACTGGGACGCTACGGCCAATCCTAGGGACTTTGTCAACAAGGTGCGGACTCCCTGCGGGCAGTTCAGACAAAAGGACGCGTGTAATGCGTCGTCCTTGTGTGGATATACCTCGGGTGCGTGTCGTATTAAGGTCAACGAATCCCCTGACAAGAAACCCGTCGTTCTTCGCAGGATGGTCAAGACCTTGATGGAAAATGATAAGCAGCGTGCATTGGTGCTCGATGAACGGATGTCACCTTTCTTCAGCACGGTGCTTTACATGGAGATGCCGCACGAGCTTATCACAACTAGTGTGTGAAGACACCGTAGGCAATCAGACCCGCAGTCGCAAGCATGACGTATGCATGTGTCGTCTTACTCGGGTCCTTGTCCGAGAAGATCATGCGAAGGTGCGACCCAACGATGATAACAAGTCCAAGGATGACCGCCCAAGTATGCATTTATCTTATACATACATTTACGCCTTGATCTCCGCCTTCTTGAAGTGGACCTTCAGGAACGACTGGAGGTTCAGGTACGTCACCTCGTCCTTGTCCGACACGCGCAGGAGCTTGGCCAGCGCGGCGTTCGGGAGGATGCGGCGCTTGAAGTTCGGGTCGAAGCAGTTGTGCTGCTTGACGTAGCCCGAGATGAACTTCGTCACCTCCGTCTGCGAGCGCTTGTCGCCCGACTTGAGGCCCATGAACGCCGCAAGCTCGTCCGTCAGCGGGCGCTGAACAAGAAAAGCATTGTTGGCGCGACGGGCCTCATAGACCTTGAGCTCCTCGGGCGTCATGTCCTTCGGGTCCTTGCGCTTCTTCTTCTTGCCGTCACGGGCCTCGCGCTTGGCCGTCTTGATGGCGTCCTGGACACCCTTCACGGCGTCGCGCAGGCGGGTCTGGAGCTCAGCGCCCAGCGCCTTGAGCTTCTCACCGAGGGCGGCGAGCTGGACCTCCGACGACTCCGTGGACTCAACCACGACAGGGGCGGACGGCGTCTCAACGGTCGGCACCGTGAGCGAGGCGGCGCCCGCGGCGACCTTCTCAACCTTCACGGCCTTGGCCTTGACCACCTTCGGGGCCTTGGGGGCCGCCGCCGAAACAGGGGCAGGGACGGCGACGACGGGGGCGGCGGACTTGGCATCGGACTTCTTGGCAGGCATCTTGTTTGCCTTAACGAGAGAGGAAGAGGAAGACATTTCTAACGCGTTGGTATACTCTTACCCTACGGCGGTCATGTAAATCGCTTGCGTCAGGAAATCGGGGGAGGGGCGCATTGTATACCTTAACATCCTCTGCTTGGTGCAGACATAGTAGGTTCTGTAGGCGACGACGGGGTCTGGGTTCTTGTATTCGTCAGGCATGGCTGGCTTGGGTGGTGTCCACTCTTCGGAGAGACCTTGCGGGGTGTTCATGCAGAGCCAGACCAGGTGCTCCTCGCACTTGTGATGCTTGCCGTATCGGTATGTGTACTCCTCACACAACTCCAGTCCGAGACGGCAGAGCCAACGGTAATTGGCGCTCGACTCACGAACCCACTTTGCACAAGGGTGGTTGGGATGGGTCTTCTTATAGGCGTTTGACGGCATGGGTGTCCCACAGACCCAGTGGGCGCAGTACAGGAGCTGGCAGGTCTCAAGGATCATCTTCACGACGTGTTTGTCGCAGTGAAGGCGAGCCGCTTCGACAGGGTCGAGGGAGAGGAAGAAGATGTTCATGGTGGCGGGTATCCGTTAGCCTGCCACTGCTAAACCCATTTTTAGCAGCGATATAGGGCCGACAGAACCATGAACACAAAGTCGTAGGCGTTGGACTCCATCAGCATGAAGATCAATGCATTCAGACTGGTCATGATGTAGGAGTTGGGCGTCATCTGTCGACCAATCTGGAGGCCTCGCGTGCAGTAGACCAGCGCACGATGAGGGCGTCTTTGCATCCCATTCAGATCGATCGACAGGATGCGAAACATGGTCGACAGGTTGTCCTTGGTCAAGTCCACAAACATGTTGGGATGGACATCTTCAAACCCGTAGACCCGGAAGATCTGACACACGGCCGTCCACCTGCGAAAGATACGGTCGGCAGTGAGAACGTCTGTCTCTGACATTGTCGTCATGCCCTTCTTGCGGCGGTAGATCCATATCTTCTTAAGGCGCTGCTTCACCTCGTGGGCCAACTCGACATTCGTGTACGGATTTGTGGGCGCTATGGATCGTATCGACCAATCCCACAGGGTGCAGAAATCAAACCACCACACCTTGCCTCCCTCTTCCAGGCCTACATAGTCAAACGGGTGCTGGCGATTCTTGGATTCAAGAGTCACGAGCTCCTCGTCGTTCACGCAGTCGCCACGGCACAACACGCCAGGCCCGCACAGTGCGAGGTAGCGCCTGAGTTTCCACCCGCGAAAGATGGCTTGAAAGCGGATCAATGGAGCAGACCTGTCTTTCATGACACTTGCCCAAAGCCTGGGCGTCTTGACACCACGATGGTGTCCACACATCGCATGCCCAACCAATGCAGTGTGTGGACACTGGTCATCGGTCTTCTTGTTCTTTGTCGATGCACACCTAGGCATCCCTTGATTGATTGGTACAGTTTCTTGAAAGTTGGATTCGTTCACTAAAAACGGAAAGTGGCCCAGATAGGTCAACCAGTCTTACAACACAATCAACATGTCTGCTTCCGCCATCGTTCCTTCTGAGACTCTGGATATCAACCGCGTCACCATCGGCGAGATCCGCGCCAATAAGGCAGGCGGCAAGACCGTTCCGATTCGCTACAATGGCCAGAACTTCCAGGTCCGTATTCCGCGCATCTTCTATCCCGCTGGTGTGGTTGTGCGCACCGATGATCAGGGCAAGAGCAGCTACAGTCTGCTTGCATCTCTCAAGGGATGCGACACCTTCGTGAAGCAGCGTGCGCCTGGCGATCTCGGTGAGATTGGCCAGCTGTACAACTTCATGCTGGACCTTCAGGAGAAGATCATCCAGCATGCGATTACGAACAGTGGCAAGTGGTTCGGCAAGTCCAAGTCGGAGGCAGTGCTCCGCGAGACGATGAAGCCGATCCTGAATCCTAGCGTGGAGAAGGTGAATGGTGAGTGGGTGCCGAGTGGCAAGTATCCGCCCAGCCTTCGCATGAAGATCTCGGTCTGGGATGGTGCGGTCAGCCTGGATGCGATGGATCCGAATGGCGAGTCCATCGCCGTGACGCTGGACAACATCGAGCAGGTGTTTGCCAAGCGCATGGAGGGTCGCATGGTCATTGCGCCGAGCATCTATGTCACGGGCACGGGCTTCGGCGTGACGTGGCGTGTTGTCCTCGCCAAGATCTTCCCGCCCACGCGCATGTCTGCCAAGGCGGCCTTCGCGGACATCAAGGAGCCTGAGGAGGCCAATGCTCGCGAGGATGCGGATGAGGAGACTGAGGACACGGTCCAGGTCCCCGTTGCCGAGCCTGAGGAGGAGGAGCAGGCCCCGCCTCCACAGATGAATCGGGCAAACACGGGTGGTGCTAGTGCGCCTCCTCAGACTGCGGCAAAGCCTGGTCGGAAGCGGGCTGCGGTGGCTGCAGCAATGTAAAGACCTTCGAACCAGACGGAGGCTTGTGAAGCGTCAAATATTCATCAACAAAGAACACCTTGGACAGATTAGGTAGATCAAGGTAAGAACCAACACAACCCGCATGGAGTGGCTCAAGAGAAGCCCATGCACACTTTTCACATGTGTATACCTTCGGGGGGTTCAAGACCATCTCGGGGCTGAACACGCGGACGGATCCCTTGGTACACTGCTCAAGGATCGTGGCGGCGGTGGTCCATCCCTCGGAGGTGAACCTCTCGTAGACAGACTCTGGAAAGACTGACCACAGACTGTCTCCGATCTCCCACCCCTTTTCCTGTAGGAGAGTTGCGAATGGGCTCTCGTAGTACCATCGCAAATGGACATCTGCATGGTCAATCAGGTCATGTTCGGCCAGTCCCACGCGGTCGAGATCTTCATCGTAGAGCCAGTAGACATTGGCGTGCGTGTAGGCAGGATCCCGACGACCACGGTACACCTCGCGACCGTCCATAGTCCACAAGTCTGAAACCACATCAATGTCGTGTTCTGTAATGTCGGTAGATACTGGGTACACCACGCGGCGATCGATGGCAGACAACATTGTTAGCCTGCGGCACTTAATCAAACGAGACCACAACGCGGACATCGTGACGACGGACAGACTTGGTGGCGGAACGGCTGAGCTCGTGGCGCTTGCGTCGCCCCTCCTCCGTATTGGTCACAACCTGAGAACACGCCTCCATGTCTGCATGAATCTCATCGTAGTGCTCCGTAAGGTAGTCCAGAACCTCGTCCTGCACAGCCCACTCAAAGAAGTTGAGCTGACCTACCGTCGTGTCCAGTCCACGAAACTGGATTCGCTTCCACCTGCAGAAAGGGTCAAACATCTTCTTGTTGTACGCCTTGAGATGTGCCTTGTATACCAGGTAGACGATCACATGCTTGTTGTCCTTGGTCAGGAAGGACACGTTCTGCTTCTTGGAGTAATTGGTCACAAACCAGTCAATCAAACGCAGACTGAGCTTGGACTCACCCTTGAGGATGGATTGAACGCGCTCGAAGGTCGCGGGGTTGGCATAGAAGTTCTCGAGGCGGTGGAGAACCCACTGTTCCTTGCTTTGAATTACAGTATCCGTCATACCTAATCTGTGTTTCACCAGTGAAAATGAGTTTAGGAGTTCAACGCATGGAATCTTGTAATGGATGACGCACTTACGCAGTGTCTCTGGGATGGACCCTTCACACACCTTCAAACGCGGATTCGTCAGTTCGTCCACTTCTGCGCAGGGTTGGTCCCTCTGTCTCACCGCGTGCTTCGCCGTCATGTTCTGGCTCGCGTGCACGAGTTGATGAAGGGCGAGCTTGGGCGCAGATGGGCTCGAGACCGCAATGTGCGACGGGTCATCCGTATCTACGGGCAGAATGATCAGCGAACGGCGGCGTGGCACTCCAAGCGCGGACAGATGATCACGGCCTCGGAGTTGGGTGCCATCTTCACGGGTGGTGAGACGCGGCGTGCGGTCATGATCCGCAAGCTGGATCCGCCTGCTCCATCAACAGGCCCGCCGTGTGCACCTCTGATCTGGGGTACACGATTTGAGCCCATTGCCAAGCAGATCTACGAGGAGGAGACGAACTGTTCCATCACCGATGTGTCGTGTGTCCAGCACCCAGTCCATGCCTTCATGGGTGCCTCTCCCGACGGCATCATCTTCCCCAAGGGACCACGAGACATGCGGCATGGTCGCCTGGTCGAGTTCAAGTGTCCCTTCTCGCGCGTGGCCAAGGATGGCGTGCCGTCCGCATACATCCACCAGATGCAGATGCAGATGGAATGTACGGGCATTGACGAGTGTGAGTATGTCGAGTTTCGATTCAAGCAGGTCTACTATGCAGAGTGGGTTGCCTTCCAAGGTCGCAAAGGTATCTTTGTGATCTTCGAGGATGACACTGTCAGCTACACCAAGGACGCATCCTGGGAGCAGGAGCACCAAAAGGTGCACTGGATTCTACAGTCTGTGAAGAAGGACTTTGTGCCGCGCGACCCTGCCTGGCTTCCCAAGCACTTTCCCGAGCTGAAGGCCTTCTGGGACGAGGTGGTCCAGCACCGAGCCAATGGGACCAAGCCCACGTCACCGCCGTCCACAACAGTAACGATAGACCTTTAACCACCACGGACGCCGATCGGCAAACTTGGCGTTCCACTCCTTGATGGTGAACCGATTGCCCATGCTCAAATTACACCGACGACAAATGGGATACAGGTTGTCAAGAGTCGTCTTGCCACCCTTGCTCTCAGGCACATCGTGTCCGCATTCAAAGTCAAATACATTCATGCGGTTCTGACACCACACAATGGTACATGGGCTCGAGAAGACATGGCCGCAACGGAGAATCCACACCTGTTCTCTCAGGGCGACTGGGATTTTCTGCTTATGAGCCATTGGGAATTACCATGTCTTTTCCTGTAGACGACCAGGAGGGGGTCCGCCAGTGACATTGATGTACGACTGGTACGCATTCACCTGAAACGGAGTCTGGAGTCCTTCAAGGGGCGGGGTCGTCACCTTGGGACGGGGCATATGGTTCGTGCGCTGGGAATAACTGGAGTCTGTCGTCACATCTGTGCGGACGATTCCACGCATGTCCTGGAACGCGGGGTCAGGGCGCTTGGCCTCGGAGGAGAAGAACGTGAACCACGCGAGGCCGATGGCCACCAAGGCCACGAGAAGCACAAGGAATTCATTCATTGTTTAGAGACCCCGAAAAAAAGGGATTGTTTCGTCTCTTGCTCATCAACAAGTATGGCGCCTTCCGAAGAGACAGCACTGGAGACCCTTCGACTCTTCCTCTCTCGCCGCGGACTTCCCACGGAGACGATTCGTGTGACGACCGAAGATCTCGAGAAGGTCAATCTCTACACCATTGGCAAGATGCTGGTCATCTTCAACCAGAAACAAACCACCTCCGTCCCCGACATTGGAAACTACCGCAAGTTTGCTGCCGAGCACTCGTACACCAATGGCATCGTCGTCGTATCGAGATCCAAGCCATCTGACAATGCACTCCTGCAGATGAAGGCCGCATCCAAGGAGCGCATGCACTTCTTCTACCTCCCCGAGCTCCAGTACGACATTACACAGTCTCGCTGGTCCATGCCACACCGCATCATGAAGCCCGATGAGATTACGGAACTCCTCAAGGCCAAGAACATCACCAAGCCCGAGGTCCAGCTGCTCTCGATTGATTCGCAGGATATCCAGGCGCGTATCCTTGGTGCCATCCCGGGAGATGTGATTGAGGTGATTCGTCACAGCGACACAGCGGGGCAGTCCAAGGTCTGGCGGTACTGCGTGGTGGATGCAAATGTTGTTTGAAGACAATGAGTGCACCCGTAGCCGACGGACAATTGGCGGACCTGGATGCCAAGTATCAGCTCGCGCGTGCAGACTATGATGCCAAGGTCTCAGCGGCCCTGGCATCTGCCGACCCCGTGGCTGCTGCGGCTGCTGTAAAGGCCAAGCAGGAGATGGTGAGTCTCACGGAGAAGATGGTGTCCGTTACGACGCAAACCCCGACACCTGATCTGGACACCAAGCATCGTCAGTTTCTCGATCGCCTTCACACCCTGCAGGCAGAATACAATACCCTGTCGGCGAGCAACGACCAGCTGAAGACCTTGCAGGCGATTCGTGCGCGCGAAGAGGAGAAGTTCGAAGGTCCCTTTTACTTTTTCGGCGGGCTCTTTGCATTGTCCTGCTGTGCACTCTTGGCCACTTTGATCATCAAGCACTAGTACACACCACCCACAAAGACAGCAAACACGCCAATCACGAAGATAGCCACTGCCTTGGAGATCATGATGGAGGTATCCTGTATACGATCCGCACTGTTCACTTCGGACTTGGTAAGGGTGTCCTTGAGGGTGGGAAGTGCAGTCTCGTACGATGCGATTTGTTCGTGGAGCTTGCTGACATCCCCGCCCAGGCCGCCGTTGTCAGCCAATTGACGCTGGACATCCTCCTGCATGTTCATCGTACCCTGCTGTTCCTCTGCAAGTCTCGTATCCAGTTTCGTCTTGGCCGCCGCCGTTGCCTGTGCAGCCGCCGTGTCATTGGGATTGAGCGTAGACGCGGTCAGCAGAGTCTTGTAGTTTGCCAGTTCGTCCTGCAAATCCTTCGGCAATACAATCGTCGCATCCGCCTTTCCAGATGGAGTCGGATTCGTCAATTGCTCACGCCCCGTGAGATTGATAATAAACAGGAGGGTTCCCGCGAGAAGGACAAGCCACTCGAGCATTATCTCTTGGCTAGTAAACAAAATGCCCGTGCGTTCCTTCCTCGAACTCGGTGGCCCAGGCGGAACGGTTCACACGCCCCTGACAAGTGATGCTTCTGAACACACGCGCTACATCCGCATGGCGGCCACCATTGCCCCGTACATCAACAATGGCGTGTCTCCAGTCCCCAATGCCCTCGGTTGGCGGAGCATGGATGCGAACCGTGATGCTCGGTTGATTGCCCCGATCTACGGCAAGATTCGGGCTTTTCTTCCGAACAGAGGATAATGGATAGCGTTCACCAGTCGTCTCGACTGCTCAAACAGGCATCGGACGACTATGATGAATTTCTTCACGACACACCCACACCTCGGCAGGCGACTGCGGGCTCGATTGACTCGCGCGCGTCCAAGGAACGCCAGAAGATCCTCAAGGTCCAGGCCATGCACCTCTATGTCATCCAAGTTGCCCTCTTGACGATCCTGTTCTGCATTCTGGCGTACTGGGTCCTGCCCGACTGGGTTGCTCCGATGGTGAGTCTGTTGATTCTTGCTACGGGCATTGGGTCAGCAATCTATCTTTCACAGATATAATGGGTCAACAGTTCTCTGCCGCCACGGTCGCTGCCGAGCTAGCCGCTGCCAATAAGCTGCAGACGGACACTGCAACCGCAACTGCCAAGGCGCAACAAGAGGTCGACAAGTACACCATGGAGTTCAATGCGGCCCAGACTCAGAAAAACCAGATTCAGACCACCTCCGAGCTCATGCAGAAAGCGACGGGGCTGTACTCGGGGGTCTCTGACGACCTTCATTACACAGTCAATCAGTTCGATTCCCATCTCAAGGACTTGCAGAACAAGATCAACATTACCAACCGAAAGACCGCGGCTCCCTCCTGGTGGCCTTGGCTTGATATCTTTTTGAATGTGATGCTTGTAGTGGTACTGCTGTATGCAATCTACTCCTTGGTGCGTCGTACCTATTACGTTCATCCTCCAGCTACCCAAGTCGGATACCATTAGCAATGGAGATCAACGACTCACGCACCGTACTCGACTTCCAAAAAAAGACCTTCTGCGGTCATCCGAGGGCGCATGTTCGCAAGGTCCTCTTACAGAACATCCAGTTGGGACACGCGGATTACGCGTGCTACTGGACGCTCGAGATGCTGTGTTCGGGATTGGTACATTCCCTGTGGGATGCCTTTTTCGAAGCCGCGGCTCTCCACATCAACCGTGGCAATCCTGCGGTCTTTACCTACTTGGCCAAGGCGTACGAGGACTACATGCCAATCGAGGGAACCTATCCGCTTGGCTCCATGACCAGCATCCGCAACAACTTGGATGTCCGTCGCATGGTGTGTGAAGTCGCAGCCGCCATGTCGGGATCTCGCAAGAACAAGCTGCCGACCCTGCCGACCCTCAAGCCGATCCACGACTTTGACCCGATCACGATTCAGGAGAGCGTGCGTGCTCCCTCGTCCATGTACGGAAAGCTGGTCCTGCGCGCGAACGACCCCATCTCCGTCATGGTGCCCATGAACGAGTTCTGCTACTGTATTCGCGCCGATGTGCGTGACCTGACGCGCTCTCTGTATTGGATGTCGTGGGTCATGACCTTTTGCAGAGAGCACAAGAAGGCGTCCAAGATGGTTCTGCCCTTTGCCAACCGCTCAGACGAGTTCGTATCCATGGAGCACGGCACTCACCCGGTGTGGATCTTTTGGGAGGCCGTTCGCAAGCAGGCGGGTCTCCAGGCCCGTCCGTACATTGAGATTCTCTACAAGATGCACTGTCTGCGGTGGTCGCCTTCGGACAAGTCCAAGCGTGCCCTGTTGTTGGCGGCGATTGTCATTGTGTGCGAGTCCAACTTGGACACTACGCCCGTATCTGGAAACACGCAGGCCATCTCGACCATGCTGGAGGGAATGCCGCGATGGATCGACGCCATCCAGCGGATGCAGCAGTCCTTTGCCCAACCCTGAGCCCAAAAACGGAATGCCAGAGACCGAGTATATATGTCTTACTAGAATGTTTAAGCCCTCTATCTCTGCCACAAAGGTTGCGGGTGTCTGCGGTCTGCACAAGTACCAGAACATCGATGAGGTTACCTACGAACTCTACTGCAAGGACAAGACTGTTGAGCCTAAGATTCGAGCGATTGAGGCCGAGCTCGGCCTCCGATCCTTTGAGTCTCTGAAGACGGATGTGTTCAAGGACGGGAATGTGAAGCAGGTTGTCTATGCAGCTCTGGACGCAGCCAAGTCGGGAGATGTGGCCGCTGCACTGGAGGATGTCGAGATCCACGCTCGCATGGTGCTGACTATGCGATACGGCCACCTGGGAGAGCCCGTTCTGAACCGCCTGGTGTCCGAGGCTCGCGGTGAGGTGTCCAAGAAGCGCGGTCTTAACAACGAGGACAAGATTCTGAACACCTACGAGACGGACAACAATGTTCAGGTGGTGGAGCGCAACACCAAGAACATGAAGATGGAGTTCCCCACCTTCCGACTGGCGGGCCGCACGGATGGATGGGTGGCCGCTCACAATCGGATCGTGGACAGCAAGGACCGCACGCGCTTCTTTCCCGAGGTTCCGATTTACGACGAGATTCAGTTGCGGACCTACATGAAGATGTCGGGTGCAGTAGAGGCAGAGCTGATTGAGCGGTTTCCTGCACACCCTACACGCACGACCAAGTTCGTGAATGACCCGAACCAGTGGGCCGTGATCGAGGACTCGCTGACTGCGGCAGTGGCCAAGATGAACCAGATTCTCGAGTCGCCGACTGACCTAGAGCGAATCATCCGTAAGAATACAGTAAGGAATGGAGGTCCAGTGCACTGAGTCTCCTCCGCCATGGGCTAACGCCGTAGGCAAGACAATCGAGATACACTACTTTTATACTGGACTGGGTCGCATCAATACCCACACACAGATGTTCCAACTCCTGCAAAAGGGCGACAACGGGCGCTTGATTCTATTCGAGCGACCCCATCCGATTGGTGTTCTGTCGCGCGTCTACCACACCGAGGCCGTGACCTACACAGAGTACTCGGTGACACCCCGCCGCTGGTGTGAGCGCATAGACCCCGCAACAGCCTTTTACTTTGAAGAAGTGCGTAGAATCGTGCCTGAGAAAAAGTGAGTTCAGCACAATGGAGATTTGGGAAACACTCCTTCTTGCCTTTGGGTCGATTAGCGTCTTCGTTGTCCTCCACCTTGCAATCTTTTTGCTGGTCCGATGGATGTACCCACCGACTGTGATGCCGATGCCGATGGTCCCGCCTACACCCATTGCCACACCCCCTGCAACCGTGGCTGCTCCCGCTCCCATCCTTGCACCCCCCGCACCGCCCGCGGAACCGCCACTTCCTGAGTATTACACGCAGCCTCCGAACAAGAGCAATGCTACAGCGGATGCGATCACTTTACCCATGGCACCCTCTAGTCAAGAAGGGTCAACCAGCCTCGACGACTTGCAAGGTCGTCCCCCAGTATAATGGGCTTCCAGGCTGGGTGTTGATGGCGCATGATGCATCTGGGGTTCCTCGTGTCGTGTGGACGGACGGGAAGACAGAGGAGGTGCTTCCCATCGTCATGGACGATCGGCTCTGTTTCGATACCATTCTGCGCGGAGTCCGTTTGGGCCCCAAGCAGATTGTTGCGTACGATCTCTGGACTGTGAACGGAGAGCCTGTTCACAACCGCCTGTCCTTCGGAAAGAGACAGGAGGTTCTTGCATCGCTTCTTGCCGAGTTTCATCAGCCCGACCTGACGGCCATTACCACAATCGGCAATGCGCCCGCGAATGCGTTACTTCGTGGATACGAGTGTTACGATGACATGCCTGGGTCAATGGGAGTGTTTACCGAGCAGCCTCCCCTCCTTCCAGAACATATTCCCGACGAAGAGTAAATGGCTCGTCATTCTTCCAAGCGAAAGGGGACTCGCCGTTCCCGCCGCAAGACAATGCGCGGTGGCACGGTGGCTACCACGCCTCTCGGTGCTGGACAGCAGAATATTGTCGGAACCATGTTAGTTGAGCGCACCAATCTCAGTGGAGGCGTTGGTTACCCGTCGGCCACGGACGGCGGCGACCCGCAGCCGTTTTCCACAGGCAGCTATGCGGCGGCGGGCGGACGTCGTCGCCGTAAGACAAAGAAGGTCGAAAAAAAAAAGTCCGTAAAAGCCATTAAGCGGTTGCTGAAGGCCAAGGGACTGAAGGTCTCGGGATCTCGTCGCGCAGTCACGGCCCGTGCGCGCAAGGCTCGCATTCCGATGAAGGGAGGTCGCAGTCCCCTGACGGGTTCGCCGTACCAGTCCTACCAGGGCGGCAACGACAATGTGGAACGCGGACTGGCCAGCCCCTTCTTGAGGGCCAACCCTGTTGACGGCAATGTCCAGAACATCCCTGGGTACGGCCCTGGGTCGTCGGAGTTCATTTCGAGCGGCTCGGGCGGCCTCGTTCCCGCGTAACGGCGTCGGCCCATACATACGGCATGTAGGTGGGGTCGTTGGTGACAATGAACGGTCCACCTCGACGCAGACCCTCCAGCTGCATCTTCTGCATGACGAATGTCAGCTCGACATACTCTGCGTACTCCACCCACGCTCCCCACGCAGTCATGAACGATGTCAAAAAGAACAATCCATCCGACACATTCATTACATATGAAAAGAAGGCTATCAACGGCATGAGAATCATCTCGTTGATATGCTTGATTCGTGGATAGAACTCCGTCGTATCCCAGGAGGTCGACAAGGTTATGTATCGTTCAGCGGTTTGGAACGCGGTCTTAGGCATTTGCCTCGATCCTTACTCCATCGGCGGGAAACTTCATAGGCTCCATTGTGCGCGGGTCCACGAACATGAGGTCCGTATCCGTGGTACAGCGAATGAAGCGGAACAGAAGGTCCAGTGCAATGGTGTTTCCAGGCATGAGGTACCGCTCCACTGCTGCGGTCAGATCCACGCCCGTCGAGGTATCTCCAATCCAGACCCACGGGTTCTTGTACGGCCTGAAGGGGTCGCCCCGGTAAGGCGTAATCTCCTCGCACTCGTAGAGGATACGGCGGCGGCACTCGTCACCGCGATTCCACTCCTCGACATAGATGGAATCCTCGGGAACACGAGTCATGTCCTCATCGTACTCGTAGTCCTCGGAGATCAGATACTTGCGAGTAGCCGTCTCGAAGGGGCTGAAGAAGGCGCCGATGGCGCGACGAAGGCGAAGGCAGAAGCAGGAGGTGAACATTTTCAGCGGGTAGTGTCATCGAACCTCTTCCACTTCGAATTCGTTTTCGTCACTACCGCGGGGGCGCTCGTATCGGCAGGAGGCTCATCGATGGCAACCTCGTTGCCCTCTCCGCTCACGAATGTCTCCTTCGTAGTGCCCTGGACCAGAATCACTTGGTCGAGGTTCACCTGCATAGACATGGCTGTCGCAAGAGCCGTGACTAGAAAGGGAACCGCCACTACGAACCACGAGACGGCGGTGAGGCCGATTCCGCAAAAGGTGTTCAGCAGGTAGACGAAGAACATGCCCACAACCAGCTTAATCGCAAAGGTCACCCACAGTCCGAGACCAATGTCCAGACCCAGCTGGACGACTAAAAAGATCAAGTACAGCAATGCAGGTGGGCAGAGTTCCTCGATGAAACGCATCTTCAGCTATTACACTTCCTCCAAGAAAAGTAATGGACGCCACAATTGACACCGTGATGTCCTTGACGAATTGCACGCGCGAGGAGGCGGAGGGCGCGCTGACCATCTACGGCGGGGACATGATCAAGGCTATGGACCTTCTCTTCAAAAAGCCCGTGGTCGCTGGAGACAAGCACATTCCGATTCCCCCCAAGGCGGACACTGGCCAGGACGAGGAGCAGAAGGCGCTGTGTGCCCAGGGCCGCGAACTCATGGACAAGCTTAGCGTCGTATTTTCAGGCGCCCACCGGAAAATCCTAGAGCAGACCCCGCAGGAGGCTGAGTCACCTGTGCCTGGAGATTCAACGAGCCAGACAACTGAGACCGCGACTCAGCCGAGCGGATGACGATCGGATTCTCTCGGACAAACGCTTCGACCTTGTCAGCAATACGAGGAGCCTCTGTGAACAGGTCCATGGCATCAACGCATGACCTGGACATGTCCTGACGCATTGCATAGTTTTCAGGGTCATCGAGAGAGATAACCGCACTCACCCACTGCTCAACACGGTCGCGCTCGCATGCGATTCCAGCAGGGACAATCCATGCCTCTACGCCCTCGGTGGTTCCAGGCGGCGGCGCACTCGGATTGGGCTTGGAGTAGATCACGGGAATGCGATTGTACATGGCCTCCACTGCAATGCGGCCAAAGCTCTCGTAATTGCTCGGAAGCAACAGAATGCGGGTTCGTTTGAGGATGTTGCGAACATCATCGTCAAACTTGATCCACTCAATGTTGGACGGCGCAGGCGGCACCCACAGCTCTCCGTAGTAGGGAATGACACCAAGGAACTTGCGATCGGGAAGAGCCCTTGCCAGTGCAATGAACTGGTGGACGCCCTTGTTGACATTTGCATTGACCAATGTAATCATGTCGCCCGTCGGGAAGGGCTCTATCTTGATCTTGTCCTCGTGCATGATGGGGCGAATCACCTCCGTGCGGACAATTGTCGACGGCCACGGAACGGTGTTGGAACGGAAATTGGCCTCCATCGTGTGATTGATGAAGAACAGCATCTCCTTCCACCCGCCCGTGATATTGTCCTTGATGGAGTTGTAACGGCCATCGAAGTGGCAGGTGGCAATCATCGGACGATCCAGTCCTCGACTGTTGATCTTGCGCACAACGGGCAGGGCAGGTGCATGGGGGCAAATCCAGACCTGACTGGATTCAAGAAGCTCCGTTCCTGCAGTGTAGTGCATGAACCGAAACCCTCGGTACGTCCCTCCGTTCCATCCTTCCTTGGGTCGGTCGGTCGTCATAAACGCAACCTGATGGCCGCGCTTTTGAAGTTCGATGGCCAAGTCAATATCGTGTAGAAATGCACCGCACAAGTCGGGCATTCGTGTTGCAAAGAAAAGAACCCTCATTATGTTGTTGTATCCAGACGTTTTACTTGGATTAAGCGTGTGGGGTCACCGCCGCGCGCCCACTTGTCCTGGACCCAGTTGTCGGGGTTGGAGTACTCCTGCTGCTTGACAGGAATCAAGGGCTGGTAGTAGTTGGGAATGGCCTTGTCCATGATGGTGGAATTGTCCTTTGTGGAGCGCTGAAGCATCGAGTGAATCAATCCAGATTCAGTATCGACCTCCGCAGGCGAGCCACCGCCCATGTTGGGGGTCGTGGCAAAAGGGCGGACCCACAGCTGCTTCGGCCCCTTGACGCGCCACGCATCAGGGTCTCCCCAGCGAAGTTCAGAGTTGGTGTCCACCTTGCACCCGTTTCCAGGCATAAAGAATCCACTGGTCGGGATCATACCAGGCTGGTCCGCCATGGCCAGGGCAGGGTTGAGAGCATCCGAGCATCCACCTTCATTCGTGGTCTGGCTGCGGCTCATGGCAGATTGGTTGGCAACTGCATCGGCGTCGGCCCGAGCGGTATCGTTCTTGCCTCGCGTCAGAGCGTAGAAAAAGTCGATGGGATTCGACGACATGCTTATCATCAAACCCAGAAAGTTTCACGCAAAACGAACAGTAAGACGAAAGGCAACAGAGTCTCAATGGTTATTCTCCAACCCTGTGATTGGCACGAGCACGATGTTTCCATCAAGGTCGGCAAGACGCGAGTTCAGGAGTATGTGGTTGATGTGTACGGCCGCACTCAAGACGATCGGGTGGCGTGTGTCCGCATCACCGGCTTCAGTCCGTATTTCTACTGCGGAGGTGCGGACCCTGGTCGTTCCGTCCAAGTGAAGAAGTACGATGTGTTTGCAGGCTTCAACGACTTGGCAAAGACGACCATGTGGAAGGTCTCCTGCGCAACCTTGAACGAGTTCCACGAGAAGAAGCGCTCCATGGCGGACCGAGTCTTGTACGAGTCGGACCTTCCGCCCTTCCTTCGCCTTATCCACGAGCGTCACCTGGGCCCTGGCTCTCCGTTCGAGTTCGAGGGCATTGAGATGGCAGCGTCGGAGGATATGGCCGTGGACGTGATGTACACCTGCAAGTACACGACCATCTCTCCCACCTCTGCCTCGATTCCCCTGAAGGTGGCCTCCTACGATTTGGAGGTCTGTCCGCTGGTGGGCCAGCAGTTTCCCGTGGCAACCAAGGATCCCATCATTCAGATCGGAGTGTCGTTCCGCATGTCCGACGACCTGATGACGCCGACTCGCAAGTCGGTGTTCGTGCTGGGCAAGGTCAGTCCATCTGACGATCCCAGTGTGGAGTTCGTGGGATGCCAAACAGAGTCGGATGTTCTCCGTGCCTTCCTGAACTGCGTCCTCGACGAGAACCCCGACATTATCTGCGGGTACAATACCTTTGGGTTCGATGATGGGTACGTCGAGGAACGGTGCAAGCAGCTGCATCTGCTCGACGAGATTAACCTGTCCCGTGGACCTGCGGCAAAGAGCAAGCGCGGAGACCAGTGGGTCACCAAGTTTGCAGAGACCAAGAAGTTCGAGCTGGCGTCGGGAAAGTATGACCTCCGCATTCTGTGCCTGCGGGGTCGGCTGTCAGTGGATCTCCTGCTGAACATGCGTCGCGAGCACTCGCTGGATTCCTTCAAGCTGGACTCGGTCGCAGAGACATTCCTTCGTGGAAAGGTAGTGCGCCGCGGAACGAAGCAGATCTTCACCTATAGCACGCGCGGACTCAACGACGGCAACTATGTGAAGTTTGATATCGTAGGAAACACCTCCGATCCGTACCGCGACGGAGCCAAGTTTCAGATCTACGATGTCCAGAAGGATTCGTTCCGTATCAAGACTGACGACGCTCTCTTTGACGAGTTTGACGCGGAGACTCTCAAGAAGTTGCACTGGACCTTCACGAAGGATGACGTGGAGCCGCACGAGTTGTTCCGCCTTCATCGCGAGGGTGGACCCGAGGGCAGGGCACGCATCGCCAAGTACTGTATTCAGGACTGTGACCTGGTGCTGACGCTGATGGCCAAGCTGGACACGCTGGTCAATACTCGCGGTATGGCGGATGTGTGCAAGGTCCCGATGCAGTATGTGCTGACACGGGGTCAGGGCATCAAGATCTTCTCGGCCGTGGTGTACTATGCGTCCCAGCGCGACCAGGTTCTGCGAACGCTGGAGAATGTGCAGGGCGACCAGACGTACGAGGGCGCCATCGTCATCAGCCCCAAGATTGGTATGTATCTTGACCAGCCCGTATCGGTGCTGGACTTCAACTCACTGTATCCGTCCAACATGATTGCCTACAACCTGTCGCCCGACACGCTGGTCTGCGAGCGCCACTTTGACACGGAGGGTCGCAAGCTCGGGCACTTTGGATTGTCGATGGAGACAGTGCGAGAGCTGGAGGGAAAGTACAAGCTGGATGAAATGGACTACGAGCTCAAGGACGACGAAGGCGTGGTTACGGGCAAGGTGGTGTGTACCTTTGTGCAGACGAATAAGGAGACACCAATGCTCATGGGTGTGCTACCCAAGACCTTGGAGATTCTGCTGGCGAAGCGGAAGGAGTTCAAACAAATGATGGAGGATCCAAAGTATGACGACGCTCAACGATCTGTCTACAATGGTCTTCAATTGGCTTATAAGGTGGTTGCCAATAGCGTCTACGGACAGACAGGTAGCCGAACGTCTCCTATCCGAAAACTCTGTGTCGCCGCGTGTACCACGGCAGCGGGACGAAAGGCCCTCTACAAGGCCAAGGACGTGGTGGAGTCCCAGTTCGGTGCCGAAGTCGTCTACGGTGATACCGATTCCATCTTCGTCAAGTTCCCCACCAAGGACCTATCAGAGTCCATCCGATTGGGGCTCGAAGCAGGTGCCGCCATCACTGCTCAAATGAACCGCAAGCCCTACAAGATTGCCTACGAAAAGACCTTCTACCCGTTCATCCTCTTCTGTCGCAAGCGGTACGTCGGCATGAAGTACGAGGAGGACCCGAACCCTGCCAAGGCCAAGCGCATGTCCATGGGTATCGTGCTCAAGCGCCGCGACAATGCACCGATCGTGAAGGATGTGTTCGGTGGCGCACTGGACATGCTCCTGCAAGAGAAGGATGTCAAGAAGGCCGCTGCGTATGTCAAGCAGAAGCTCAAGGATGTCATCGATCAGAAGGTGCCACTGGAGAAGTTCGTGCTCTCCAAGTCTCTGCGCGACGACTACAAGAACCCCGAGCAGATTGCCCACCGCGTGCTGGCGGACCGCATGGCCGACCGTGACCCAGGCACAGCTCCCAAGGTCGGTGATCGCGTACAATTCGTGTATGTGGAGGGTGCCAAGAAGGGTGCCAAGCAGGGTGACAAGATTGAGCATGTCGACTATGTACGGGCCAAGAAGCTGACCGTGGACACCACGCACTACATCACCAACCAGATCCAGAATCCAGTGGCCCAGCTCTTCGCACTCTGCATTGAGAAACTGGACGGGTACAAGCCGCCATCCGAGTCCTATGCGTCGATGCACACCCACTACATGGAGAAGCTGAAGGACGAGGAAGAGGCCACGCTGGCGGTCCTGGCCAAGAAGGAGAGGCAGCTCGAGGGGCTGATGTTCCTAGACTCTCCTGACCTAAAGAAGGTCGTGCGCGCGAACCAGCACGGGCCTTTAGACGCATTCTTCGGTAAGAAGTAATGGAGGCCACACCAAGGCCAATCGTCGTATCCGTTGAATACGAGGACGGATACGATACCCTAGTACGAGCGAACACACACAAACCCCTTTTCAAATGGTCCCAACGAGACCGCGCATTGATGCGCCTCTTTCGCACTATTCAATTCAGACGCTTGGCCGACTCGCGTAAGTTTAGGCGGTCCGACCTGCCGACGGAACTTAAGGACCCCGACCCCTACGAGCCCGAATATGTCTTCTACTGCTTACGGCTTACGGGATGTTCGGTTTAGAGATGTATGATGCAGTCTGTTATCCCCTTGCTTCGAGACATTGTCAACAGTGAGACGCAGTTTTTTAATCGTGTGGTTGATCTGCCCGACGCACTTCGGAATCGCGCCATTGCCAATCGCAGTCGGCAGACCCTGGTCATGCTCGACCTGGTTCGCACTCTGGTTGAGCCCGTGCCCATCCGCAGTCTCCCGACGACTCGCGGACAGTTTACAATCGACCTGACCCAGGATCTTCTGCGGACCTTTCACGAGCCTGTTGCCGTCCTCCCCTCGGCGGCGCAGATCTCGGCGGCTGTCGAGCTGAATGTGACTCCGCCAGCTGGAGAGCTGTGTGCGATTTGCCAGGACACCATGGCCGTGTCCACTCGTCTGAATGCATGCCGTCACTACTTCCACCACGGATGTATTACCCAGTGGTTCGGAACCAGTGTGCGCTGCCCCGTGTGTCGAAACGATATACGCGAAACCGACGAGGAAGAGGAATGATCGTCGTGTGCACGCCCACCCGCAACCGAGGCTGGACGCAGGCCTTTTCTGAGAGCTGTATGAGGGCGCAAACTCTGCAGCCCGACCACTGGATTGTGCTGGATAACTCGGATACCCCTGAGCGAGGATGGGTCACGAGCGGCGCCCTCACAGTGAAGCGAGTCGAAGGAACCAGGACAATTGCGTGGATGCGGAACCACATGCTCGACATGGCACTGGAGCTGGGTGCAGACTTTATCGTGTTCTGGGACGACGATGATTACTACCCGCCGCAGAGGATCCGCACGGGCGTGGATGCGCTAAAGGCGAATCCAAAGGCAGAGATTGCCACGTCGTCGATGATGTACATGCTGCTCACCCAGGAGAACTGCCTGATGAGTGTCGGTCCTTACGACGACTCGCACGGAACTGCATCGACCTATACGATTCGTCGAGAGTATGCGGCGACTCACCGCTTCGATCCCATCAAGACCTTCGGTGAAGAAATGTCCTTTACCCGGGGATGGAAAGCCAAGATGGTTCAGGTTCCTGCAGAAGACACCATCGTCGTCATGGGGCACAAGGGCAACACCGTTAGCAAGTCCGATGTCTTTTGGAACCCAGACAGGTACCTGGGAAAGGTTGTCAATAACATCAACGGGAAACAGGCGTGGCGCTCGCGGTGGGCGCTATCGCAAGAAGTATGGGATCTGTGGAAAACCACATTCTCTGTCGTAGAATCTCATTTACTTCAGGACTTTGTTTGAACACTGGGCATGGTGGTGGAAGCGCCTCTGACTCGCCGTACTGCAGAGAGTGGAGCATTCGACGCACATCGTAGTGGCACGTCTTGGCCATGGACTGGAGGTCCTGCTTGGGGAACAAGGGCGTCAGGTCGGAGATGGACGGGGGGAAACAACGCAGGCTTTCAATGCGAGCACACGCCTTGAAAATTCGCGGCACCTCATTGCAGGTCATCAGAATGGGAAGAGTCCGATCGGGGGAGATGAACCACTCGACCAACCTGCGCTGGGCATGAGAGTCCGAGCCATCCACCTCATCCAATACCAGACACGAGGCCTTGTTGTCGCCCCGAATCATCGAGGTGATGCTCCTCGTGTGACGATACGACGCAATCAGACGGGCAACATCCTCGTGGGACCGCATAGCCTGTGTCGCATTGATTTCAAGAGGCTCCATTCCACACGAACGGATCGACGCCAGGGCCATGGTCGTCTTCCCGATCCCCGGAGGACCGTGAAGCAAGATCACATTGCTGTAGGGCTTCTTGTTCAAGTATGTGTTCAACCGTGCCTTTGTCTCTCGGTGTCCGACCACTTCATCCAAGAATTGAGGCCGACGGACTTCACTCCACATATACGTGGTTAGAGAGGGTTGAGAAAATGCTTGCGAACTACTAATGGATGTTCCGCAGCACGTCTTGCGGTCCCTGTTTCGGGATACTGCCTTTCCCCTCATCCAGCACCACGTGGATTCCTACGACGATATGCTGTCTGCGCGCATTCCCACCTTCTTGAAGGCCTCGAACCCCGCCGAGCTCGAGCTGCCCGACAAGCGCTATATCCGTGTCTGGTTTGGTGGCAGAGAGTCGGACAAGCTGAAGTGGGTCGCGCCGACGGATGACATGGGCAACGCCATTGTTCCCCACGCGTGCCGCCTCGACAATACGACCTATGCCGTGACGCTCGTCGCGGACCTGGAGGTGGACTATGTATTCCCCAATGGGTCCACCGTCACCAAGGTCTTTGCAGACTTTGAGGTGGGGAAGATTCCGCTGATGCTGCGGAGTCGTCTGTGCTACCTGACGGGAATCGACGGGTATTCGGTGGGCGAGTGCAAGTTCGAGCTGGGTGGGTACTTTGTGATTGACGGGTCCGAGAAGGTATTGCTCACGCAGGAGAAGTTGGGCAACAATCTCTTTTACTGTGGAAAGCGGACACAGGTCAAGAACCCCGAGAATCCCAGTGGTCCTGTCGAGACCTCGGAGGAGCTGGAAGTCAAGGCCTCGTACGACACCAAGGAGGAATACTATGCAGCCGTGCGCTCCGTGTCCGAAGACGCCAGCCGCGGCCCCTACTCCCACTTTCTGGTGATTCCGCCCCCCACGAAGCGGACCGTGAATCGCCTGGCATTGATCACACTTCCTGGATTCGAGAACCCTGTACCCGTGTTTAGCGTGTTCCGTGCCCTGGGGCTCACCACGGACAAGGATGTGTACGACACTGTCCTGGCGGGAATGAACGACCATGATCGGGTCGCCTACGATACCCTGTTTTATCAGTTGGTCCTCAGCCACGAGGAGACGCTGTCCTTCTCGAAAAAGACGGACCTCCAGTTGTTGGTGGACCAGTCACGTACCCGATCCCGCCCTGAAGTGGTGCGGACCCTGCACGATATGCTGTTTCCCCACGTGGAAGTGGATTCCGATGTGGGTGCGCTCTATCGCCGCAAAGCGTACCAGCTAGGACGGCTTCTGCGCATGGCGATGGAGCAGGCTCTTGGCTTGACGGAGCCCACGGACCGCGACCACTTTCGCTTCAAGCGTCTCCAGACCTCTGGCGATCTGTGCTTCGGAGAGTTCCGTCGTATCTTCCGCGAGACATCTCGGAACATGCTGCTGGAGCTGGACAAGAAGGTGAACCAGTACGAGCGCGCGAACTATGCAGGGGATAAGCTGGTCAATGTGCTGCAGCCCGAGAACCTGAGTTTCTACTGGAAGAAGTACCGCCTGCTCTCCGAGTTTCTCAAGTCCTTCAAGGGGTCGTGGGGAGGAGCCGAAGGTATCGCGCAAGAGTTGAGCCGCGTATCCTATGCAGGTGTGATTAGCCATTTGCGCCGCACCAACTTGCAGATGGACCGCACCTCGAACAAGAAGGAGCCGCGCCGTTTCCACGCGTCTCAGATGGGTCTCATGTGTCCAGTGGATTCCCCCGACGGACGCAACATTGGGTACATCAAGGCTCTGGCCATCATGGCTCGAATCTCAACGCCTCTGTCGATGGATGTCGTGCGCGCCATGATCAAGCCCTTCATTCGCCCGATCGTATCCGTCCACCCCTCGACGTGGCAGCCGACCTGGACCCCTGTGTTCTTGAATGCGGATTTGGTCGGAGTGTGTATCGGCAGGACCGAGGAGATGCACGCCCACCTCGTGAAGGAGCGCCGAACACGGAAGTTGACACTGTCACTGGGCTGGGACCGCGTGGCCAATGTGTACACGCTCACCTGCGACGGTGGCCGCCCGATCCGCCCCGTCTACCAAGAGGGCGTCACGGCAGATCGCGTGCGGGCCGCCGAGGGATGGGAACAGATTTCGGGATTGATTGATTACCTGGATGCCGAGGAGCAGAACATCACGCGCTTGTCCATTGAGCCCTTCCACCCCAAGTTGCAGTCGGAGATTCACGCGCTGTTCGCCTTGTCGGCATTGACAGGCATCATCCCCTTCTCGGACCACAATCCAGGCACGCGCAATGCCTTTGCAATTGCCCAGACCAAGCAGACCTGCTCGTGGTTCCACACCAATTACCTCAAGCGATTCGACACCATTGCCGTGACCTCGGTCCTGCCCCAGATCCCCTTGACACAGACATGGGTCTATCGCGAAATCATGGGCGCAGGTGGTTGCATGCCGCACGGAGAGAATGTGATTGTGGCCATTACCACCTACATGGGCTTCAACCAGGAGGATTCCGTCATGATCAATTCCTCGGCCATGAAGCGGGGGTTGTTTCAGACCGTGTATTACCACTCATACGACTTCATGGAGGATATGACGGATCCTGCGACGCAGATCCACACAGAGTTTGCCAACCCCGCTGTCAATCCCCTGTACAAGGATTCCGTGAAGCGCAAGGAGGGCTTCAACTATGACCACCTCGACGCTGAGGGTGTGATCCTCGAGGGCACCGAGTTGACGGAGGACACCATTCTGGTGGGTATGGTGGCACCGATTCAGGACATTAACGGCAAGATCACGGGGTACCGCGATGTATCGGAGAAGCCGAAGCGAGCTCAACATGGTCGCGTAGAATCTGTGTATCGGTATGCGACTCGCGATGGCTTGAAGGGTGTAAAAATCCGTGTAGCCGAGGAGCGCTACCCTGTTCTCGGCGACAAGTTGGGAAGCCGCCACTCTCAGAAGGGAACGCTGGGCATTGTGCTTCCCGAGGAGGACATGCCCTTCACGGCTCGCGGAGTACGCCCCGATCTGCTGTTCAATCCCCACGCTCTTCCCACTCGCATGACGATTGGACACTGGATGGAGAGTTCGTGGAGCCGCTTGGCCCTGAAGTTGGGCGCATTCATCGATGCCACGCCCTTTACGACAACGGACAGCATCCCCACGCTCAAGCAGGTGATGATGGAACAGGGATTCGAACCGTATGGCACAGAAACCCTGTACAATGGTCAGACAGGTGAAATGATGGAAGCCGATATCTTCATGGGTCCCACCTACTACCAGCGCATGAAGCACATGGTAGAGGACAAGGTCAATGCTCGGTCCACTGGTCCGCGCAAGCTGCTGACTCGCCAGCCGCTGGAGGGTCGCGCGGATGAGGGTGGTCTGCGTATCGGCGAGATGGAGCGTGACGCCCTAGTGGCTCACGGAATGGCCAAGTTCACGAGGGAGAGCATGATGGAGCGCTCGGATGCCGCGGTGGTGCAGCTTGACACGGAAACGGGACAGCTAGATACCAGTCGTGTTATGGTAGAGATGCCCTACTGCATGGAACTGTACACGCGGGAGCTGGAGTCGATGCATATTACTGTCCGCATGAAGACCGAGTAGACGAGGTGATTTACATGGCCCGAGTAAGAAGACTCAAATGGACAGCGTTGCGTTTGTCATTCCTATTCATCCACCGTTTTTCCACTATCTTCGCAATTTTCTCGGACAGCTGCCACCCGCATCGAGTCGAGTCTATGCCGTCTTTTCCTCTCCAGAGGATCGTGGTGCATTTGGCGAGCACCCCGCAGTATCGCCCATCGTGATTCCACAGGGCCTGACCTATGACCCGCACTCTACCGCAGGGATCGTGGACTTCAAGAAGTTCTACGCCCTGTCCCAGTTGAAGAACTCGCACCACGAATACTTCATCGTATGCGACTCGGAAATTCAGTTGGTTCCCGAGAACTACACCCCCGAGAATGTCCTCGGCAAGATCGAGGCCATTTTCAAGAACAAGCAGATCTACGCATCGAATGGAGGAAGTGGCAATACAGTTGCTGCGTGTACCGCGTTTCCAGGAGACCTGGCATTGCGTGCAAAGGCGCTGACCGAGGACTATGGATTGGTGTTTTGGTGGAGCAACCTTCCAGTGTGGAAGCGTGAACATCTGCCCCATTTCTTCGAGCTGCTTCCGATCCCTGCCGAGATCTACTCGCGGCCTGATTACAACATCTACCAGGTGTACCTTGCACTGTACCATGACTTCAGATTCCTCAACTTGACTCCGCATATCGGAGTGTACTCGTCTCTAGAGGGATTCGCAACCCGGAAGGAGGAACTGATCGATCGCTTGTCTGCTCTTGGATATGGACATGCGTGGGCGATGACCACGCAACTCAATTTGAACCGAGACAAGCTCACGCAATTGGGGACTTTCCTGGCGTATCACCTCGACCGTTACACGACGCCAGATTGGTGGGCGCCGTAAGTTTTGGGCGCTTAAAGGTAAGGATGGAGGATATAGTATTGAAGATGTCTGACCACATTTACGTCACAAAGCGTAATGGCGATCGCGTCCCCGTTTCCTTCAACGAGGTCTTGACTCGTCTCCAGCGTCTTGCGGATGGACTCGACCATGTGAACCCTGATTTGGTCGCACAGAAGGTGTGCAGCCAGATTCAGGACGGGATCAAGACCTCCGAGCTGGACGAGTTTGCGGCCGAGACCTGCGCCATGATGCAGGCCCGCCACCACCCGAATTACGGTAAGCTCGCGGCTCGTATTCTTGTCGACAATCACCAGAAGATGAATTCCCAGACAATGTTTCACATCGTCAACCATCCGATGTACTCGGAGGAGTATCGCGATCTCGTGAAGACGCACTGGCCGACCTATACCTCCATGATGTCGTGGGAGCGGGACTTCATGTTCGACTACTTTGGGTTCAAGACCTTGCAGAAGGGCTACCTGCTCCCTGGTGAGCGCCCCCAGCACATGTGGATGCGTGTGGCTATCCAGCTCCACGGAGACAACTTTGTCCGTGTGCAGGAGACCTACGATGCCTTGTCCCAGGGGTACTTTATCCACGCGACGCCCACGCTCTTCAATTCGGGTACGAACCACGCCCAGCTGTCTTCGTGCTTCCTGGTCCACATGCAGGAGGACAGCATCAAGGGTATCTACGACACGCTGGCTGAGTGCGCACAGATCTCCAAGTGGGCGGGTGGCATTGGCCTGTCGATCCACAATATCCGCGCACGCGATGCCGATATCCACGGTACGAATGGCAAGTCCACGGGTATCGTGCCGATGCTGAAGGTCTTCAATGACACGGCCAAGTATGTCAACCAGGGGGGCAAGCGCAATGGTTCGTTTGCAATCTACCTGGAGCCGTGGCACGCGGATATCGAGGAGTTCCTGCGCCTGAAGCTGAATACGGGCAATGAGGATGAGCGTGCCCGTGATCTGTTCTATGGTCTGTGGATCTCCGATTTGTTCATGCAGCGCGTGGAGCAGGATGGATATTGGTCGCTGTTCAGCCCCGACCAGTGCCCGGGCCTCTCGGATTGCTGGGGCGATGAGTTCAATGAGCTGTACTGCCATTACGAGCGCAAGAACCTCGCCATGAAGGAGATCCCTGCCAAGAAATTGTGGCAGATGATTGTAGATGCCCAGATTCAGACTGGAACTCCGTATCTGCTGTACAAGGACGCGTGTAATGCCAAGTCCAATCAGCAACACCTCGGAACCATCAAGTCTTCCAACCTGTGTACCGAGATTATCGAGTTCACCTCTCCCGAGGAGACGGCGGTCTGCAACCTCGGGTCTCTGGCTCTCCCCAGGTTCGTCGAGCGGAGCTACGCCCACGACGGAGAGTATCGGTTCAATTTTGACCTGCTTCGCAAGTATACGACCATCTTGGCTCGCAACTTGGATGTTGTCATTGACAAGACCTATTATCCGACGGAGAAGTGCAAGACCTCCAATCTCCGCCACCGCCCCATCGGAATCGGGATCCAGGGCCTCGCAGACGTCTTTGCCATGCTCCGACTGCCTTGGGGGTCGCAGAAGGCAACCGACCTGAATCGGGAGATCTTTGAGAACATCTACTACGCCGCTGCCACGCAGAGTATGTTGGGGGCATCGTCGGACTCGTGGCGCAGTGTGTCTCTCGACAATTCGAACGTGTACCCGAGCTTCGATGGATCCCCAATGAGCGGGGGCAAGCTCCAGTGCGACCTGTGGGGAGAGACGCCCAAGTCAACCTACCTGAACTGGAATGGGCTTCGGGAGTTGTGCAAGACGGGAATGCGGAACTCGTTGCTGGTGGCTCCCATGCCCACGGCATCCACCTCGCAGATCCTTGGCAACAATGAGTGCTTCGAGCCCTTTACGTCCAATCTGTATTCTCGCCGTGTTCTGTCGGGCGAGTTCATGGTCGTGAACAAGTACCTCGTGGAGGATCTGGTGAAGCTTGGACTGTGGACAGCGGATGTGCGGACGGAGATCATTGCGAACAATGGCTCCGTACAGGGAATGGCCGCGATTCCCGAGGAGATTCGCGAGCTGTACAAGACAGTCTGGGAGATTCCGATGAAGACCTTGATCAACATGGCTCGGGACCGCGCGCCCTACATTTGCCAGTCCCAGTCTCTGAACCTGTTTCTGTCGGAGCCCACACCCTCCAAGGTGTCGAGCATGCACTTTTACGCGTGGAAGCAGGGACTGAAGACGGGCTGTTACTATCTGCGCACCAAGGCGGCTGCGAAGGCACAGCAGTTCACCGTGGAGCCGAGTAATTGCTTGACCTGCTCGGCCTGATTTTCCCGAGTAAGGGTAAATGGCTGTGCTTGGTATGGCAACTGCTCTCGGCGGTCGTCGTCGCACGCGTCGTAAGCACAGGGGTGGTGCCCCAAGCTATGTTCCCCTCGGAGGCGAACAGGGTACGGGTGGTAGTTGGACTTCTGCACCCGAGAAGCCTACGTACAATGATGGAGGCGTCCGTCGTGGAACGGTTGGTGGCGGGTACTTTGGTGCGGGAGGAATTGACCCTGGTTCGTTTCCTGGTGTTGGCGGTGCACGCAAGACTCGTCGCGCCGAACTGAAGGCAATGTCCGTTGGGACGCTGCGCAAGATGCTGAAGAAGCTCGGACTCAAGTCGACGGGCGTCAAGACAACCCTGGTCAACCGCCTCAACTATGCGCCTAGGCTGAAGGGTGGTGCACCGCACCCAGTGAATTTCGGACATGACTCGCATGGATACGACGGGGCTGGATATCGCGGCGCCCTTGCACAGGCGTAGGTGCGTTCTTTTCTGGGTCAAAGATAAATGCCCCCTCAGCCTCCTCCGCCCCCGTCGCCGCCTCCGCCTCCGCCTCCCATGGGTGGCCGCCGCACTCGTCGTGGCCACAAGTCGACTCTCAAGGCCAAGACCCTGCGTCGCATGCTGAAGAAGAAGGGAATGAAGACCACGGGCAAGAAGGCGACCCTGATGAAGCGTCTCCACATGCGCGGTGGTGGCGGTGCTCTCGCTCCGTCTCCGTTCGCCTCTGGTGGCGATTCGTCCCTCGGCCCCGCATCGCCCGCGGGCAACTACGGTGAGCCTACTCCCTCGTATGCCGCGGCAGTCTCATCTGGACTGTCGGGTGGTCGCCGCCGCCGTCGTCGCGAGTAATTTCAAACACAACTAACAAATGCCCCGTCGTCGCACACACAAACGCCACCTCGTTGTGCCCATTGTCACGGGGCCCATCGCGGGAGGAAGTCGCATCTCGCCTGCACTGGTCGGGTCGTCTACAGGAACGACGCCTGCACACTCCACATCGAAGGACTGGACGGCAGACGCGCCGCCCCTGGGTCCTAAGGTAGGTGGACCTGGATACAGCGACCCGCGTACAGGGGGTCGTCGTCGGACCCGTCGTGTCCGTCGCAGTCGTCGTCGCCACACTCGCCACTGACTCCGCGTTTTTTCTGAAGAGTAAACATACACTGAAATGTCTTGCTCCGATTCGTCTAAGACAACCGAGGCCGAGTGCGTAGCCCCCGCCGTCTGGACGCCCGCAGCGGGCGGCCGCCGCGGAATGAAGGTCAAGACCCTGCGTCGCATGCTGAAGAAGAAGGGAATGAAGACCACGGGCAAGAAGGCGACCCTGATGAAGCGTCTCCACATGCGCGGTGGTGGCGATGAGCTTGGCTCGCCCATCAAGGCGACAGAGGGCGGTCGTCGTCGCCGTCGTCGCGAGGAGGAGGGTGGCAGCCGCCGTAAGCGCCGCGAGGAGGAGGAGGGTGGTCGCCGTCGCCACACTCGCCGCGGCTTCATGGGCATGCTCTAAAGTGCTCCCGCGATCTCTGAAATCAACGTAAACAGCTCATCCGAAAACCCATAGTGGCATCCATTCGTCTCCGTCACCGGTGGCTTGCGGCTACTCGTGTTCTTGCGATGCACTAAACTCACAATCACATTCTGGGGAGACAGCTCCCGACACATGTGTTCGCGACCGCGAATGAATGCGTCACCCTCAGCCACCTGGACCTCAGGAAACTGCCGATCCATCCAGAACTTGCGAGTAAAACACAGTGTTGCCTCGGACACCCGCTGGCTCATGGCCAGCGTCGGAGGAGGCACATTCATGAAGGATACGTGCTTGTGAATCTCGTAGCATGGCAGGATTGTTGAGAACAAGCACTCCTTCTTTGGTTCGGCCAGCAAGTGGGCTACGCGGGTCAGGATCGAGTTGGTGGGATACACATCGTCATCGTCCATCATCACCAGCACATCGTGACTCGCATACTCCACGGCCAGATTCCGCTTGGCACCAATGGTCAGTGGCGTGTCCACCAGAATGTACTTGACATTCGGCATGTCGGTAATCAGCTCCTTGATGGGATCGTCTCCGTCATCCACAATGACCCACTCGATCTTGGCATCGGGGTAGGACTGGGCCACCCTGCAGTACTTCAGCAGAGGGATAAAGGCACGGCGATTCCGAGTCAGGGTGATGATCGAGATACAGGGCAGATCCTCCTCCTTGGGCATATGCTCTTGGATGGAATAGCGAGGACGCCCCTTCAAGGTGTCGATGCGCTTGGCCATGCGCTCCACGAACTCTTCGTGACGGTCCTCGTACTGCTTGCGGCACGCGTCGGACATTTCCCGAAGGTGTGCATCTGGGGTTCCGACATAGACCTTCAGGGCCTCCACCACAGATCCCACATCCGTATCTTCCAAGACACCCATGCAATGCGGGTGCGGAACCTCCTTGGTCGTCGAAGTCCACAGAGCCGACTTGGTCAGCTCCATAAAGGGTGCAATCGGACTGATCAGGGGCACACAGCCACTCGACATGGCTTCATTCACTGCGTGTCCGAATCCCTCGGCAACGGACAGGCACACGACCAATCCCGACTCGGCCAGGAGCGCATCGTAGTCCTTGTCGCTCAAGACTTCCGAGACCAACTTGATCTTGCCCGCCACATAGTCGGGGAGTATACCAATCCTTACATGGGCAGGCGAGTGGACAATGGTCAGCTCGGGGAGCAGTTCGTATAGCGATGGATCTTCGTGCTGAATGCGCATGTAGGCCTGGACAATAGGCTTCGGGTGGCGCCAGACATTCTTGCCCACAGGAACAATGCCCTTGTTGTAGTTCTTGACGGGCGTGTACTTCTTGTCGATGGAGGTCCATCCCACGTAGTGCACAGGCGCGCACCCGGGAATGGCCTCGAACATCTTCACTGCGCTGTGCGTCTTGACCCAAATCTGGTCGACCATGGCTGTGTATGGAAACCAAGTTTGGTAGGTCCACTCGGGGTTCGGGACCCACACATTCATACCTGCAAACGGGAACAGCGCAGGGTTGATAACCTCGATAAAGACATTGATCTCAGCCTCGGGGCAGTGAGGCTGCTGGTGCGGAACGTGTCGGATCTCGGCGTCGGGTCCCAACACGTGTGCAAAGAGGGCGTGTAGAATCTGGGTATCTTGGGCCAAACCCGTCAAGGGCGTTGCCGTTCCGATCAAATTCACTCGCATTGTGTTACACTTGATTGCGTTTCGTAAATGTCTTCCGCGGATGTGCTCGCAGAGTACGACGAGCAAGTCCCATTGCTTTCCACGACTCCTTGGTCCGAGGCGCACAGGGTGTCAGGACCATCGGACGGTCAAAGAACCACTCGTTCGTTCCGAAAGACAGGACCTTGCGTATCGGGGCATCCTCGACCTTGCTTTCCCATGTCTCCGTCAGCTTCAGGCAGACTTGGTACATCTCCTCCGTTCCGTATCCATACTGCCGATCGGTAATGTCCGAGCAATAGGCCGAGTCGTCCAGCACAAAGGTTGTCCCATTCCAGGCCAGACCATCCACAGGCCGAAACATGGACCACACGGGTTCCCACACGAACCAACGCGAGCCGATGTGTAGATAGGCGCGATCGTGGAAGCGGTGTATCATTACCCGTTCAGAAGAAACTCTTGAGCTCGCCTGTCCGCGAGCCATAGACCTGTGTGGCCACGGGGTTCGCAATCGGAGCGGGGAAGTCAAGAATGTCCTTGCGGTAGTAGACATACGCCTCCACCTCCGACATGATGCTATTGCCGCAGTAGGAGACCACACGGTCGTTCAGCTCTTCCAGAGCCTTGGCCACCACACTGGGGTCGTTATCGCCATACTGCAGGTAGTAGCTGCGCATGATGATCATCAGGTCGGCCTCAGACTGGTCGTCGATCGAGTACTTGCCATTGCTACGAGCGTGCACATCGGCCTTGATCTTGGCCTGAAGGTTCGATATGTTGGCCTGGCTGAAGAACATCTGGTTCAGCGGCGTGCACGAATGACGGTAATTGATGCGCTCCATCATCGTAGACGGAACCACACCCGCTTCGGGGGAGTTCAGTGTGACAGGAGGAACACTCTGTCCCTCCTGCGAACCCGACAGAGGAAGACGGCCCGTGTGTTTCGGGGCCGCTTGGATGGCTGTGCCTGTGTAAAAGTCCGCTAAACTGGGGACAGAGTAGTCAAGGCTGAACTGCATTGTGAGTTCACTACACAATATTCTGTCCAAATTGGCTGGTGTCGGGAGATGCACAAGTCAATTCCACGGTATATGTGGGCTGCAACGATGTGTTCAAGAAGGGCAAGTTGGACCCCACCAAGGACTGTGGTTCTAACACATTCGAGTTCGTATTGGTGGTTCCGTATCCATTGATGGCCCCGGGGTACTTGGGAGTTGCATTGCCCTGGGCATCCGAGACAAAAAAGTTAGGAAGCACGAATCCATTGTAGGCTGCCACATTGGGCAGTGTCCGCGCATACCCTGCAGACAGGTCACGAGGACCCATCACACCGTTTCCAGTATCGACATAATCCAACAGTGCCAGAACTGGCAGTGGGTTGCCTACGAGGTTCTTGATAAAGTTGATCTTCGACGTGGGAGTCAGCGGAGACACTTGCATGTTGCAGAGCGTGGTGGTATCGAACAGGACGCGGTCTCCGATGCGGAGGTCGTTGGAACTAAAGTACGAGTAGTCAGCAGCAAAGCACTTCAAGAACAAACCACTCGAAGCATCGGCCTGGATCAGCGAGACGGCAAGTGTGTCCAACTGGGTAAACGGTGTTCCGATTGGATCCGTCAGGTTGATTGTCAGTTTCTGGAGACTCGGAATCGGAGAGGGAAGCTGATGTGCCTCAAGCCCCCAAGGCTCATAGTCATAGTGCTGAACGCCAATATCAAGGGTAAAGTCCGTCTGTGTGCGCGTCTTCTGCGTCAGGGCAGAAAAGGTGCGGCGCGTAGGTTCATTGCCACCGTAGTAGTCGCCGTAGTAGGTATCCAGATTCAAGAGGAGATACGGGTAGGTCGAAAAGGCAGAGTATGTCTTGCCCACGACGTGCTGCGTGATAGCCGCCGAATCTGCATTCCCTGGAATACTGGGTACGATCAAAAACTGTTTCTGAGGGAGAATGGCGCGAACCATGCGAATGGAGGTCACGAACACTGCCTGGTCTACCGTGCCAAAACCAAGTCCCGATGGCTGAATAAAGTAGTTGTCATTTGGCAGATTGCAGTTGGGCACATTCGTCAGGGATGGGTTGTAAGGCGGGTACGAGACGCCATTGTAGATCCATCCAGTTGTGTTCGGGAGCCCAGGCACAGTGTTTTTATGCCCAAGCGTGTTGGATGCGTACAACGGCACAGTGGGATTGTTCCCCGTGACGGGCTTGGAGACATACTGGGGAACCTGGCTTCCAAATGAAAAAACTAAGTTTGAATACGGATTGGGTTGCTGAACAAAGTTTCGGTGAGCCGTGTCAATCACAATATAGCGCTTCGAGATCATTGTTTGGGGAAGTTGCTGGACAGCTGTTGCTGCGGCTGTATTGGCCCATCCCGATGTAGACATTGTGTCCTTTATCCTAGGGCCTGTAAATCGGCAAGCCAGAGAGTCTCCGCGTTCGTTGTCTGGAGCCTGGAGATCTCTGCGCGAATCGTCTCCATCTCGGCAATGTGCTTGTCGCTGACCTCCTTGGTGAAGGAGGACACGGGCAGCCGCATGATGTAGTCGTAGGACCCCTTGATGGTCTGATAGCCATGCTGCTCCAGCAGAGAGTCGCACTCCATTCGCGTCTTGCGCCTCAGGTTCGGCACCTGCACATCCTCGCACTGGCTCACGATGAATCGAACCACATTCGTGTGGAGGGGAAGCTGCTCCTCCAGCGCCTTGATCTGGTGGTTGCGCCGCGTCTCGTACAACTCCAGACGGACGCTCCAGAAGTCATTGAGAATACTGTTTAGGCTGTCGTACTTGGTGATGACACCCTTGGAGTTGAAGGCGTGCATGTTGGTGGTCTTGATCTTGACCGTCAGTGACTTGACCAAGGCAGCCTCCTCGATGCCCTTGATGCGAATGTTAATGTCCTGGTCCGTAGAGGTGTCCACAAAGTCCTTGATGCGACCCTCGGCCAGCTCCTTCTCCAGCCACTCGCGGTAGTCGGCTGTCCACTCGCCAGGCGGGAGCTCCGTCACCACGAACTCGTCGCCCACTTTCTTGTAGACGCCCACTGCGCCCTCCTCCGTGTAGGTGCCCTTGAAGCCCTCATAGTACGGGACGAGCTTCGTGCTGGACAGCGGAGTCCCAGCTTGGATCTTGGCAATCAGAGCGTTCTTGATGACCTTCGGATCGCACGGCGGAATGTTGGTGGAGTATCCAGTGCCGATACCGCGGGCCCCATTGACCAGCAACATCGGGAGCACGGGCGCATACCACTCGGGCTCCACGGGCAGACCGTCGTCGTCGCGATACGTCAGCACATCCATGTCCTCCTCGCGAACCAGCTTGCGCACAATCGGCTGGAGGTAGGTGTGGATGTAACGGGGAGACGCCGAATCCTTGCCGCCCTGCAGTCGCGTACCGAACTGTCCCTGCGGAACCAGCCAGGCAATGTTGTTGGCGCCCATGAAGGTCTGGGCCATACCCACAATGGTCTCATTCAGCGACGCCTCACCGTGGTGGTATCCCGTGTGCTCAGACACATACCCTGCGAACTGGGCCACGCGGATCTCCTGCGTGAGGTTCCGCTTGAAGGCCGCATACAGGATCTTGCGCTGCGAAGTCTTCAGTCCGTCCATGACAGACGGGATGGAGCGCTCCAAGTTGTAGTATGAGAAGTGGATCAAGTCCTTGTGGATAAAGTCACTGTATGGAAGCTTGTTTCCAGTCGGAATCAGCACCGATCGGTCATAGCCCTTGAGCCAGTCCTTGCGGTCATCTGCACGCTGCTTGTTGAAGGCCAGGTCAATGGCAGGGTCCGACTCGGCAGTGTAGTCGAACTTGACGGCGTTGACCTTGGTGAAGTAGTCCTTGGCCTCGTCGCGCGTCGAAGTACCCAGTCCCTTGTAGTACTTGACCTTCCACGCTGGCGACTTCCCGTCACCCGCCCTCCATTGCTCGTACTCGTACTGCGAGTAGAAGACCTTTGTCTCCTTGCCCCGATTCGCCTTGACGATGGGCGTAGCCATGTAGGTCAGGAACCCAGGGATGGCAATGAGCTCGTGCCAGAGCTCGTGGAACAGGTTCACCAGCAGACCACGAATGTGGCTGCCATCGAGATCCTGGTCGGTCATGATCATGACGGATCCATAGCGCAAGTCGGCCACAGTCGCATACTTCTTGCCCGAGGTCAGGCCGAGAATCTTCTTCAACTCGGCAATCTCCTTGGTCTGCTCGACCTTGGAGTCAGACGTGTCCTTCACATTCAGCACCTTGCCCTTGAGCGGGTAGACGCCGAAGGTCTTGCGCTGCTCTTGGGACAGACCACTCAGGGCCATGGCCTTGGCTGAATCTCCCTCGGTCAGGATCAGCGTACACTTGGCCGAGTCCTTGGTGCCCGCCAGCACTGCGTCATCCAACTTGGGAATGCCCGTGATTCGGGACTGCTTCTTGCCGTCCGTCTTGGAGTTGTCCTTGGCATCCTTGGCCGACTGCGCCTCGACAATGGTCGAGACCAGGTTCAGCTTGGTCACCACCTTCTTGAGCATGTCGTCGGAGAGCTTGGGGCTGGACCCGAAGGCAGTCTGCTTAGTCGTCAGCGTCTCCTTGGTCTGGCTCGTGAAGCTCGGGTTCTCGATCATGGCCGTCACGAAGACAGCCAAGTTGTCGCGGACCAGGCCCGGCTTGACCTTGATCTTCTTCTTGGTCTCGAGGAACTCCACCACGTGGTTGACCACTTGGGACGTGACTGCATCCACATGGGTACCGTTCTTGGATGTCCAGATACCGTTCACAAAGGACATGGCGAACTGCTTGTCCGTCGGGCTGTCGGCAATGGCAATGTGCCACCGCTCATTGGGAGACTCGTACACAATGGTCTCGCACCCGAAGCCCTTGGCGTACTCAGTCAGGTTCTTGCACTTGACAGGCGTGCCATTCCAGCTGACCTTCACATCCTTGCCCAGCGTCATGGCCAGGTCGTAGACGCGGCGCTCGATCAGAGACTGCATGTCCGCAGAGATGTTCGTCATGCCGAAGCGCGCAAAGTCGGGCGTCCAATCAATCTGGACCGACGATGTCTTCTTCTTCCAGGCCTTGAGAACGGGCTCGCTCACCTTGGTCATGTTGTCCTTGAAGTCCTGCGTGTAGTGAAGCTGGCGGCCTGCGTCCTGGACATGGACGGTCATGCTCTTGGCAAAGATGTTGACCAGCTTGACTCCGTAGCCATTCTTGCCGCCCACCAGCTTCTTCTCGTCCTTGTTGTAGTTGGTCGACGTCAGCAGCTCGCCGAAGATCATCTGGGGAATCCAGACCTTGTGCTCGGGATGCTGGGCGACATCGATGGGCTCTCCGTCATTGCGAATGGTCAGCGTCTGCCCGTCGCCGACGACATAGACCTCGATGCTCTTGACGGGCGTCTCGGAGTTCTTCTGGCGCAGACGGATGACGTGGTCGTGCGCATTCACCAAGAGCTCGTCGACCAGCTTGTAGAAGCCAGGGTTGACAGGAATGGTCGCAGACTTGAAGTTGTCTCCGTCGCGCACAAAGACCTCCTCGGGTCCAGTGACGATGCTGCCGACATAGGTATCGGGGAGGTCGAGGATGTGCTCGCGGTGCGTCTTGCGTTGGTAGTTGGTTGAGAGTGCCATGGTAAGATAGTTCAACCACACACCATAGTCTTTTCGTTTTTAAAGATAAGATGCAGGGCGTTCAAGGCCCTCAAGGTCCGCAGGGGTTTCCAGGTGCTACTGGTCCCACTGGATTCCAAGGATCACAGGGTCCACAGGGGCTTCCGAACGGTGCAGCAGGTGCTGACTTTTATACCTCCAACACTCGACTGAACCTCTACTCCTTCACGACGGGCTCGACACTTGCATTCTCAAACGGAAGTGCATCTACGTACTACAACATTACGTCCACGACGCCATTGACAGTCTTGTCCAATGCGAGTCCAGGTGCAACCAGTGCAGGGGCGTTCTGGGTCTTTCGAAACAACACGTCTGCTCTCATAACGGTCACGGGGCTTGTCAATATGTCTGTAACATACGCAGGGGCAACGCCTGCATACGTCCTGTACATTGGAAGTGGAAATGCCATGACCCTTGTGTCAGCTGGAGGGTCATCCTTTATTGCGTTTTAACAAATGAGCACTGGCCCGACGGGTCTCCGAGGACAAGATGGACTACAAGGGGCTCTCGGTCCGACGGGACCAACGGGCATAACGGGACTCACGGGATGGGGAGGGTCTCCTAAACCAGGTCCAAATGGAACGGGGACATTCCGATTGTCTCAGGTTGCGTCGGGTACAACGATCACAGTGACGACAGCGTCAATGGGCACATCCTACTACATCACGACACCTGGACTCACTACGATTGTACTGCCATCCTCCATGGCGGGCATTACGGCAGGCGCCTTTTGGGTGTTTCAGAATGACACGAGTCTTGCACTGTACATATCCCTGACCAATGGAACTGCACTGTACATGGGTGCACCCGCTGCATCCCTGCTTACCGTACCGAGCAATTCAGGGTTGACTCTCGTGTACACGGGAACTGCACAGGGTTATATTGTTTTTTAGGAGTAATGCTAGCGAGCGCACTGCTCAAGGCGTACCCGGTTGGCGGCACGGGACCCGTACTTCCAAGCTGGTCGCTTCCAAGTGGAAGTCAGTTGTATCCCATGCGACAAGGGCTTCTATACAGCTTGCCCTACAACAAGATCTTCTGGGTGTCTCGAAATGGATCGAACTGGAGCTTCTTCAATGTTCTGCCCACGGGTGCAAACGGAACGGTTCCATCCCCATTTCCACTTCTTCCTTCGGCCACAGGGACATCGTTTGCTCTCAACTCGGTTGTCTTGAACCAGGATAGCACAGTGGCCTACTCGCTCTACGACACGAACCTGGGCTCTGGAGTGAAGAGCTATCTGTATTCTGCAACATCCTCGGGCGGGTCCGTGCTTTACGGGGACAATACGCTCTCCATGCGTGGTATGGTGATGGACCCAACCAATAGCTTTCTGTACATAACGGAACAGACGGGTAACGCCATTGTAAAGGTAACAACGGGCGGGTCGCTTTCGAGCTTCGTGACAGTATCCTCGCCAAATGGTCTCGCAATTGACGGCGTGGGAAACCTCTATGTCGGACTGAATGGGTCGTATGTTTCGCGCGTAACGCCCTCGGGGACAGTCACTGCCTATTCGCTGGCAACCTTTACGACGCCCTCGGCTCTTGCGTACGATGTCGTGACGGCAATGCTAGCGGTGGGCGACTCGGCGACTGGGACAGTATACGGCGTGTCTCCGTCGGGGTCCACGGTACCTCTTGCAACTGGGATTGGGTCTATCGCGGGAATACTTGCAGTCGGTGGCCGCTTCTACATCTACGATGCTGTCGGAGGAATCAGGTCCATCGTAACCACGAGTTGAACAAGGCCTTCGGGCATTGTCCATCCAAATGTCACGCCCTTGACCTGGCTCTGCAGCGACGCAACCGCCTGATCAATGCTCGTTCCCAGGAGGTAGGCGACATACTCGGGCAATGTCCTTGACACGCTATCCACACAGACTGTGGGCACTGTCAATGGCGTAGACAGAACAACCGCGTGGTCTGGGAACCCCAGACCCGCCCACGCATGAAGCTTGTCGACCAGTCCGTTCGAGGATGTATCGAACAGTCCAGTCAGCGCCGCACGGTCAGCTGCCTCCTTTGCCGTGCGCGCGGCGACTGTACTTTTTAGGTCATCCAGAGTGACTAGGATTGTTGCCATTTTGTTTACCTTCAAGAGTTTTCACTAACCAGTCCAGACAAGAGTATATGCCACCCAAGAAACAGCTTCAAGAAGCACCCGTGGTCTTTTCCTTAAGGTTGCCGTTAGAAGAACATGTGCCGATTCCCGCAGAAGGTGGGACCAATTACTCGGATATCCTGTCGGCCGTGGAAACCTCAAAGGTTGCCGAGCGGTTCAATACGGAGACCATGCGGGAGATCTTGACGCGGACCAAGAGCCCGACCTACGCATCGACCACCTCCTGCTTTTGGTGCTGCTCGCCCTTTTCGTGGAAGGCCTGTGTTCTGCCCATAAGCTACGATGCCTACGAGAACATGTACAGCTGCGAAGGTCACTTCTGCTCTCCAGAGTGTGGACTGGCCTATCTGTACGCCGAGACGTGTTCGGACACCACTCGCTGGCTCCGTCATTCTCTCTTGGTGGATCTGTATCGGACCGCCTTTGCAGAGAAGGAACTGACGCCTGCGCCGCCCCGCGCGGTTCTTCGTATGTTTGGAGGTCCGCTGGACATTGAGCAGTACCGCGAGTACTTGACGGTCTCCGACGAACTGGTCTCGGTTCAGCTGCCACCGCTTCGTCTTCACGTGCCGACAATGAATGTGCAGGGGCCCGCCCGCGATGTCAAGAAGTTTGTGGCTCTGTCGCAGGATACTGTCGACAAGGCGTCGAAGGAACTTCGTCTTCGTCGGTCCAAGCCAGTGCACTCGGCTGCGGCAACCTTGGACAAGTGCTTTTCATGAGTGATCACAATGGAGCGGGTGCCAACGGGAACGATTACGTGTGAGCGCAGTAACCAGTCGCAAACGGCAACCTCTCAGCAGCGGGGTGCCGCTCCTCAGAGTTTGTATTCCACACGCATGGATTCGGTCATTCATCAGGTCACCATGCTACCAGCCATGAAGAGTCTGCTGTCCGTTACGCACCACGACTACCTTCCGAACGAATTCGAGCCCGTGCTCCTGGAGACGGATGTGTACTTTGAACTGAAGGACCTCAAGGTGGTGGAGGGCCACCTAGACAGCATCAAGTTCATGCTGACCTGCTACGAACACGATGTCCAGCACCTTCAGGAGTTTGTGGACAATTGCAATGCTGCCTACGAGCGCCGCATGGCCAACAAGCTGGGTACCCATCGCTACTATTTCGATCAGATGGTGAACTCCAAGGCCAAGAGCACGCAGAATCCCCTGCCCACAACGCACCTGGTCTACACCAAGGCCAAGTTCGTGACCAGCCGCACCTTTGACAATGTGTTCTTTCAGCAGAAGAAGCAGGTTCGTCATCGCACCAAGTTCTTCCTGGAGCACCGCGAGTGGTACGAGCGCAAGGGCATTCCGTATACGCTGGGGTTCCTGTACCACGGACCGCCTGGCACGGGAAAGACCTCCACCATCAAGGCGATTGCCAATGAGGGGCGGCGCCATATTATCAACATCCAGCTCTCGGAGATCAAGACCAAGCAGCAGCTGCAGCACCTCTTCTTCAATGACGAGATCCATGTGTACAATGGAACCAATCTGGAGCGCTACACCATTCCCGTGTCGGAGCGGCTCTATGTCATTGAGGACATTGACGCCATGGGAGACACGGTGCTGAAGCGCGAGTGGAAGAAGCCGACGGTCACGAAGAAGGAGGAGCCCGAACCCTTCATGCACCGCGAGGAGGAGAAGGATACGCTGGACTTGTCGTTCCTGCTGAACCTGCTCGACGGCACCCTGGAGGCCAATGGACGGATTCTGATCATCACGACCAACTTTCCCGAGCGCATCGACAAGGCCCTAATCCGCCCAGGGCGCATCGATATGATTGTGCATTTCCAGAAGTGCACGCTGGAGGTGGTCAATGAGATGGTGTGTTCTTTTTACGACAAGGAAGTGGCCCTAACGGACACGAGTCTGGATGGCAAGTGGACACCTGCGGAAGTCAACCAGATTCTGTTTCGGAACTTTGAGGATTCAGATGCAGGAATCAAGGAACTCGTTGAACTGGCTACGAAGGACCTGTACGGATTCCAAGATAATGCGTAACCAGCGTCAGCAAGTTAGTAACATAGTCCATGATGTGCGACTGGTTCACGGGAGAGATCTCGAGCCACATCGTCTTCATCTTTCGGATTACGGGAACGATGGTCTCGTCCTTCTCGTATTCCTTGAACGGGTACTTCAAAAAGAAGTCTGCATTCCGAGCCTTGATGGTCTCGGCAAAGGGCAAGCAGTGCTGCTCGATTCCAGCAATCACCATCTTGGGATTGGTCAGCTTGGCCATCTTCAGATTGGCCAGGTACGACGGAAAGTCGGGGTCCTCGGGGAACACCACGATCAGTTGTTCGATAAAGCTCTGAAATTGATCAAAAAATAAGGTCATCACTTGAGACCTCGACATTAGTGTTCTACCTTACTTTCGTGAAACCCCTTTGAATTCGCCGTCCCTCTGCTTCTGGAGCTGCTCGAGGCGGGACCCGAGGTCGTCGTTGCGACCCGCCTTGTCACCGTCGTAGCTCTGCTTGGTAACAGGCTCGGGAGCTCCCGGGGCAGGTGCAGCACCCAAGAAACTGTAGTAGAGCTGGTCCGTGGTTGCCGCACTCTTGCCATCCCAACTGGAGTACGTGTCAGAGAATCCACCCGATGTTCCGAAGGACCATGACTCGAGACCCCCCATTGCCGATGCGCCAGGGACCGCCCCAGGTGTGGCTGCAGGAACGGCAGGAGGGACAGCCGTCACGGGAAGGTCGCGCCGAGACGAGACAGGCTTGGCAATGTATCCAAAGATCGCCTGGCCCACAAAGACATCCTTGGTCTCGGGGACATACAGAGTCGGCACTCGCTGCAAGAACGGCGGAAGCTCAGACCGCTGCTTTCCGTCAATCGCAACCATGCGGCAAAGATCCTGCTTATTCAGAGTCTTGAGGGTGTCCAGAATCTGCTTGCTGTGCGAATCACGGCTGCTGTAGAACAGAATCGGCTGGCTCATTGCGAATCAAGTCGAAAAAAACGGAAAGAGAATCACGCACACAAGAAGTAAGCATGGAGAACCTCAAGACCAGCCTTGAGGGCTATCGCATTGACTTTGAGTTGAACAGGGTGCCGATTCCACTTGTGAATGGCCTTCGTCGTATTCTGCTGGCCGAGATTCCTACAGTCGTCATTCGTGACATTGTCATTCGCTCCAACACATCTCGCCTGAACCACGAGATGCTCAAGCACCGTGTATCAATGCTGCCCGTGAATGTCCACCCCTCTGAGGTCGGGGTCATTCGCGACGCCAAGCTGCGGCTTCACTTTGATCCCAGCCCCGAGGTCAATCGTATCGTGACCTCCGATGACTTTGTGGTGTCGGGTACCACCCGCAAGGACATTCTGCTGAAGGACCGTGATCTGGGAACCCCCATGCTGTTCCTGAACCTCAATGTGGGTGGCAAGCACCCCGAGGATGGACTGCACATCGAGGCAACACTGGGCGTGGATGAGCGGGGGTCGTCCCAGGTGTGTGTGGCAACCTTCAAGAACCACATTGATCCCGAGCGGGCCAAGCTGGATCGCGACACCTACCTGCTGGGCGAGGGCGCGGCGGCGACCAAGGATACACGCATCTTTGACAATCACCTGATTCAGCGCTCCTTCGAGATGGATGAGCAGAGACGGCCCACGCGCTTCGACTTTGCGATTGAGAGCATTGGGGTCATCCCTGCACGTGACCTGCTGAAGATGGCGGTTGAAGTGTACAAGCACAAGGTCACGGAGTTTCTGAAGGAGCCCATTTCCAAGACCGATGACGGCGCGTACAGTATCGAGTCAGTGACAGAGGGCCATACACTGGGCTATCTGGCCCAGACGCTTGTCCTCGAGTCGGGGCTGGTGGACTATGTCTCCTACGATCCTGGGCACCCTCTCGTGCCAAAGTTGACGCTGCGATTTCGTAGCAAGGTGAAGCCCGAGACCGTGCTGGAGCGCTTCCGCACGGATGCGATGGCCTTGTTCGAAAGCATTCTTAAGGGTGTATAATGGATGAGTTCTTCACCTTTGAGGCCAAGGATGTGCAGGTCCTTGGGGAAGTGGTCTTTGAGGAGGAAACTCAGCGACCGCTGTCCACACGCTTTTACACTCTCGATGAGCAGATCTCCGATTCCTACGAGCGGCTTGTCCCCCGAAACAAGCGCGTGACCAAGTTCAAGCTGAAGGAGATTGAAACGGAAGTGGGTCGGTATCGCGAGCTGTATTCTGCGTATATCAGCGCGACTCCCGAGAGCTACGACTTGATTGAACCCAAGACTCGGCGCTCGTTCCCGTGGATGTTCCCTGTCTACTCGTCCAAGGACCGAACGTCGTATGTGTGGGCAGACTGGGCCTCTCTCTTTTCCCCAGCGGCGATTCGACAGGCAAATGCATATCCTCGTATGATTTCGTCTCTGCCCAAACCGTATGAGATTCCGCAGACTGGCACGCCCTTTCCCGTGACCAAGGCAGAAGAGGCGTTGAGTCTCGAGGGCAAAGATCCTCTGCGGTACCTTCCAGTCTTCAAGACCACTCGGACCAAGCGGCACGAAGACGAAACCATCACGCTCATTCCCGAAGAAATCCAGGGGACGGATGACAAGCTCAACTTTGTGGGCTACTACTTGACGAAGCGCGGTGTGGAGATTCCCGATCCTCAGGTCGACCATCCGTTCTTTGGCGACGACAAGCCCAAGTATATCGAGACCCAGGCCCCGATGCACGAGGTCATTCCCGAGCTGGATGCGGTTATGACTCACGGCGTGAAGCGGACCACGGATCCATATGGAGAAGGCGCCAAGTACCTCAAGGTGTACGATGTGGCCCTCTCGGCAATTCCGTGGGCCTTGTGGAAGCAGCGGTTCCCTCCTGAGCAGATTGTCAATGAACTGCCCCCTCAGGTCGACTTGCCGTTTCCCGAGGCGAAACAGGATGCTCCGTCTCAAAAGCTGACCGAGCAGTATGGCGTTCCGTACTTCCCCGGCAAGTCGTCGAGGCTCTGGCTTCAGGAGCGAGAGGATGCAGGTGGGCTGGTGGCCACCATGCTCCTATCCAAGGCGTCCGATGCAGGTGTGGCTCCGATGTTGGCAAGCGGAGAACTGGGTGAGATTGTTCTGCCTCCAGCCGACCGTACTCAGTGCAATTTAACAGATGTGCCGTTTCAAGAGTTTTTGCTGCGTGGTCTGTTGCGTGGGACTAAGGACCAGGTGTGTGTTCCCCTCGAGATCATCAAGCAAGAGCGTCATCAGGTAGGCTACAAGGGCCGCAAGCTGTGGAAGGACTCGACTGCCAATGATGTCTTGATGCCCACAATTCGTCTGTTGGCCACGATCAAGCCACCTCCACCGTCCACCAAGGCACCCGCGCTTTCCAAGTTTGGCGCACAGCCCACATCCAGCCAGCGGCAGCGTGTGTTGGCTGTTCTGGCTGACCCCGAGCGTCTCCCAGAGGACAAGGAGGCAGATGTGCAGCTCCTTTTGCGGGAGTCCATCCACTCCAACGAACAATACACCGACAAGGAAGGGTTGTTTGTTCTGTGTGAACACACTCTGGCCATACTGAAGGGCGACATGGAGAAGGATCGGATAGGGTTCTATCGCTCGTGGACGGCGACGATCGACGGGTTTCGCGTGTGCCGCGTGTGCGGAGAGCAGGTGAACAATGATGTGCTGGTTGACCAGGCCGAGTTCACCGAGGATGGACGCATGGACAAGCACAACGATGCCTTGGATCGGACCATCATCGGTCGTGCCGAAGTGGCGGACTACACCCAGAGTCTCCACGCCATGCTGCCGCTGTTTGTGATGACCGATCCGTCGGATGCCACATTGTATCTGCTTCTGTCGTTGTTGCAGGTCCTTCCCGACCCCGCTCAAGTGACGCCCGTTCTGCAGTATGCCCGTACGATCTCCACTGCCCTGGCCAAGACGGACAATGACACGACTCGTCGGGCCCGCGGAACCGTGGGCATCGCCGCCGCAGCTGCCCTCCTTCAAACCCATCTTCCTGCACTGACGCCCCGTCGTTCCTTTGGTCCTCGTCCGCTGATGCTCGATGGATACCCGCGCGACTCTGACAAGGCCGAGGGCTTCACGATTGCGGATTCCTTGTCGATGGTTCTGCGCAAGACTTTCGAGGCCTTTCCCACTTCCTTCCAGGGTCCGTCTCTCCAGGTGCTTCGATTCGCACTGAACGAGCCCAAGACGCTTCAGAAGCAGGTGCTCGGACTCCTGCCCAAGTTCGTCAAGCAGTTTTCCGAGCAGTTCAAGAAGGCAAAGTCCGAGTTCTCTCTGCGCCCGCCTGCTCCCGAGCCTACCATGATGATTCCCGTGGTCATGCCCCCCGAGAAGATGGGAGTCTTCACACGATTCTCTCCGTGTCCGTCGTTTCGGTTGACATGGATCAGCAAGCGCCTTCCACTGTCGGTTCAGCCGAGCGTGCCCCTCCGTGCAGGGTTGACCTCGTCGCCCTTGTCGCGTCGGATCCGTATGGTTCCGTCGCCTCGGTCGGAACCCGCTGCGGTTCCAGTTCCCGAAATCTCGAAGCGTCTGAAGCTTCCGATCCCCGCGCGTATGGGACTCGAGCCCACCGATTCATGGACCGTGAACTCCTTGTTGATTGCCCGGTTGTCGGCCATTGCTCTCCGCCCGAACCCCGCTCGTACTCTGGACCCCTCGGCATCGTCGGATCTGCTGCGCGACATCACCAAGGGGTATATCCGCGAGCTCCTGGATGTGATTGCAAAGGACCCCGAGATGCGCCGAGTGTACGACAAGATACGGGGAGAGGATGTGATGTTCTATTCGGTACTCACCCCAGTGACCACGGCCCGCACAGAGACAAACACACTCCGAGCCAAGGAGCGCTTTGCTGTTACAGATCGCCTGCGCGGCATGACGGATTCGGATCGCGATATCACCAAGCAGTTGATGGACCGCGGACTGGCTCCCTTTATCGTGACCGTGGCCGACCGCGACATGTTCTCCACTCAGTTGCGTGAACAGATTGGCACTGCGGCAGATCGCGGCGAAGACTACGATGAGCATGAAGACATTGGCCCAGACCCTGCAGCAGAACGATACGACCTCAATGGAGACGACACGGTGGTGGAGGACGACAATGTCCCTCCAATCGGAAACCGAGAAGCCGAGTAATTTACACCCGTGCCCCCCGTAGTAGATAAGATGACGACCAACACCCGCCTGCTCCAGCTCCACCTGCTCTATCGGAATGCGGACATTGAGGACGACGATGTGATTGTTGAGCGCGTTGCTCAGGTCCCTGCTACGGCCGATCCTCTGTTTCGCCTGACCTTTTCGACGCACACTGCGAGCGGCCACGTGTCTTACCGCACCTACTTCAATCGCCGCAACCTGGGCATCTACCTTCAGGCCATTGTGGACAGCCTCGGTCTGGACGATGATCCGTTCCGCGTGATCCAGGTGAGCAGCAGTATCTTCCCCAGCTTCATGTACCGTGTCGAGGATCTCAACTGGGACACGCGTGCAACGATGATGGATATGATCATGATGTCGCTGAGCTCGGATGTTGCCCGCCTTCGTTAGTAAAACGGATTAGACACATCAAACACAAACACAACTCATGCTGACCCTTCAGGGATATCGCATCCCGAAAGACCATCGTGAAGCCATGTTGAAGAAGGAACTGACTGTCCGCCCATTCTCCATCGTCAAGCCGCAGTTTCAACCCAAGTACAAGGTGTGGCACGAGGATTCCAAGTGGCTGTACCTGCCCAAGCACTTTGGTATCGAGCGCTACGGCCAAGTCGCCGAGCGTGAAGTGGCCAAGACCGCTGACAAGCACTGGGAGTTCGCGGGTGCCATTCGCCCCGCTCAGTTGCCTGTTGTGAACTCCTTCCTGCTCCCCGAACCGCACGACGGCATTCTGTCTCTCCACACGGGTGGAGGCAAGACCGTGTGTGCTCTGTACATTGCGTCGAGGCTCAAGGTCCCGACGCTGGTGGTCGTCCACAACACCTTCCTGCGTGACCAGTGGATTGACCGTATCAAGGCCTTTCTGCCCAAGGCGAGAATTGGCAGGGTCCAGGCCGATGTCGTGGATGTGGCCGACAAGGACGTTGTGATTGTTATGCTCCAAACGCTTTCCATGAAGGAGTTAAATGATAACCTCTTCGCCCCCATTGGCTTGGTTATCGTTGATGAGTGCCATCACATTGCTTCTGAAGTGTTTGTGCAAGCGCTACCCAAAGTTACGTCAAGGCACATGCTTGGTCTGTCGGCAACTCCCGAACGAAAGGACAAATTGATGTTCGCCATTCACTGGTTCCTGGGTCCGTTGCTGTACAAGTCGGACACGGGCGATTCTGTGGACACACAGGTTCGCGTGGAGATGTACGAGTATGAGAATAACGACCCCGAGTTCAATGAGATCGTGGTGTCGTCGCAGGGCATGGTGTCAGTGCCCATCATGGTCAACAAGCTGGCGAGCTGCGAGGACCGCACTCGCTGGTTGGTCCGTATTCTGACCGATGTTCTGGAAGAGGGACGACAGGTGCTGGTCTTGTCCGACCGAGTCCAGCACTGCAAGGACATTCTCGAGGGACTGCCCCCCGACATCAAGGACCAGGCATGTATCCTGAGTCAGGCGGTCAAGTCGGAGGTGCGCACCGAGTACTGCAAGACCAAGACGATTCTGATTGCGACCTACAGCATGTGCAAGGAGGGATTTGATGTCCCATCCTTGAATACACTGGTAATGGCTACACCGAGACCCGACATTGACCAGATCGTTGGTCGCATCCTGCGAGTAGAGAAAGCTGGGCGCGCTGTGCATCCAGTTATTGTGGACATCGTGGATCCACAGTTCAAGCGTCAGTTTGGAGCTCGGAATACTCTGTATAAGAAGCGGCAGTACTGCGTGGCCAGGATGGTCATGCCGTCTTTACCATCTGCGCAACCGAAGGAGTCGTCGGCAGTGTCATCTTCGGGCCAGGTGTCCGAGGAGGAGGACTGAGCGGGGCCGAGTGTCCCAGTTCATTGGCCGAGTCCACGAACACTTCAATCTTGTTCAGTCCATTGGTCTCCTCGGGCTTGGAGATGTCATTGTAATCCTTCATCTTTTGCGCAAAGGCGGCTGTCACCGAGCCAGGGATGAGGGGGCTCAACTCGGCCAGACGATCGTATTGGTCCTTCACATACTTCAGGAAGTCGCCGGGCTGCATGCGCTCATCGCGCGGCAACCGCAGTTCCACATTGATGAAGCGATACAGTTTTGCATAGTGGATGGCCGACATGCGGTGTCCCTCGGCGCGCTTGGCCCAGGCAAAGTAGGTTCCAATCGTGTTCAGAACACCAATCACAAGCGAGCCCACACCCAGAGCAGTCGCCGCCAGCTGGTGGTCCTGAAACAGGCTCGACGAGCCCGCGTTCAGAAACGCCACTGCACCCGACCCCACAATCACAGGCAGGTCAATGTACACCTTGCGACGGTTGAAGATGCTCTCTGCCTTCTTGTGCATGATCGCCAGACCGTTGGCCTTTTCACCTGTCTGCGCAAAGTACTCTTCCAGCGCGATCGTCCAACTGATCCGCTCACCAAGCTGTGTAGAGGCTCCCGAGTCTCCCATTTTGTTTTTAAACGCAGAGAACAATGTTGTGGCCGCCTAAGTACTACCGTGGCTTGTCCACGAGGAGGAAAGGCCAGCGTCGCCGCGAGTTGACCCGCAGGGCCCGCATGTCGTGGAAGAACCCCGCAGCCTACCGCCCGTTTGCGACAGACCGCGGAACGAAGCGCCGCCCATCCTCGTATTCCTCCAGGTTCCACAGCAAGTACCCTGGCGTTGTTGGGTTGCCTGCGATCGCAAAGGCCACCCATGTTCCCGAAGGTACCCTGAAGCAGGTCTACAATCGTGGAATGGCCGCGTGGCGCACGGGTCATCGGCCAGGTGCGTCTCAACAAGCGTGGGGCATGGCGCGAGTTCACTCCTTTGTTCTGCACGGCAAGACGTGGAGAACGGCTGATAAAGATTTAGCGGGAAAGTCATAATGAAACGGTTCAGGGCCACCACGGAGGAAAACGCCCTCTTGAGGCGGTTCAATAACGTGACTCCGTCGACTGCAAAGTACAGCGAGACCTTCACGGCGTCTCAGCAGCTCAGCGTGCTCGGTAACGCAGCATTCAATTTTGGTACCAATCCGTTCACGGTTGAACTGTGGGTCTACCCAACCACGATTGGCTTGGCCAACTACGACCTTGTCGACAGTGACAATGGATCCACGTACTTTACAATTGGCATTGTCGGACAAGCAGGAGGCGGTGCGCTGCGCCTTATCGTCAACAATGGAATGGGAGGCAACACGACTGGACTGTCTGCAGTAGTCCTTACGACAAACACATGGTACCACATTGCCATGATGCGCAACGGAGACTCCGCCTCGCTGTTTGTGAATGGAACCTGTGTTCTTACGGTGGCTGGTCTGGCTGCGTACTCGATTGGCACAAGCACTCTGCCGTGGTATATCAGTGGCAATTCAACCAGTGGTGGGCAGGCAAATCGGTTTATCGGAAGCCTTACCAATGTACGCATCGTCTCGGGACAGGACGTATACGCATTCGGAACCACGGTTGGGATTCAGTATTTCGTCGTACCCACTGCACCGCTGTCGGTCATCCGAGGAACTCAGCTGCTCTTGCAGGGGCTTGTGGATGTCGGACCCAATGCATTCACTGTGACCAATACGGGCGGCGTCACCGCGGCAAGCACACCGTCTCCCTTCGCGTAAGCACTCAAAACATCTCCTCACTTCATAACAATGCAGCAGCAGTACGACTACAACGGGGTACTCGTCAACAAGAGTCAACCCACGAAGGTCCTTCGTAAGGTGACAAAGATCTTGACGATCGATTCCAACGACCGCGACCCTGCGCTTTATGTCAAGACCAATGGTGGTGCTCCTGTTTCGGATGCGGGCGACTATGTGGTCTACTTGCCCCGTGTCTACGAGCGGGTGACAAAGATCGCACTCAAGGCGGCCATGGTGCAGGCGCCCGTCGTTCTGTCTACATCCGCCACGACCATCGGGTTTCAGCCAACGGACAGCTACATCCTCCTGGGTCTCGAGGGACTGAATCGCAAGGACGAGACCGCACCTGGTGCAGATCGGTCTGGATATGTCGACTCGTGGTTCGCGAAGCTTGCGAATGACGTGGGTGTTGCGCAGGCAGGTTCCACGATTGCAGGTGCGCAGTCCAGCGGTTCGGTCGTTACCTACACCACCGCAATCACCCACGGGTTCTTCGTGGGACAGACAGTGTGTATCACGGGGTGCTCGGCCGCGGCTGCCAACCTTGCCTTTGTGCAGATTGCGTCGGTTCCGTCGACGACAACCTTCACAGTGACCAGCACGGCGACATTCAATTCCAACAACCTGCTCACGACGGGTGGAACGGCCTTTATCCCGGGGACGCTGTTCTACAATGACGCAACCTACGACGAGCAGCATGTGGAGTTCACGCCTCCGATCAGCCGTCTGCAGCGCCTTCACATCACGCTGCGTCGTCACACTCCGTTTGGTGGTATCACCTCCACGACTCCTCTGACAGCACCGATTACATTCGGAGCCTCTCAGAACAGCTTTACCTTTGAGATTGAATACCTCGACAATGGGTTTGACGACTTCTCGACGATGCAGACGCGCCTCATGCCTACTGACCGCGCATAGACTTGCCCAGCATCACAAAGGTATCAAAGGTGAACAAGAACATGACACCTGTCAGGATGTATAAAAACATGTCGTGATGGGAGTTCGGCTCGTACCCCGTCTTGTTCTGCTCGACCATGGCCAGGATCTTATCCATCTTGGCCTTCATATCGTCACCCCCGACCGTGAAGGACTCGCGAGCGGCAAGTGTGGGCCGAGGCGGTGCCGTCGGGATCGGCTTGAAATTGGATGTCTCGGTGTTCGTGTCTAGCGGCAGAACCGACGTAAGATCGGCCACTGCCTTTGCGGCAGCCGTGTTTACCTGGCGCTTAGGCTCTGCATGTACATCCGACTTACCCTCCTTGACCGTCGTCCGAGCCTTGAAATCGCCCCCATCGGGATATGCGTCCTCGAGCAAGGTATAGTCCATACCACACTTGTTCTTGGGCGGGCAGAAAAATATAGAGGGTTTGTAGTAAAATGCGTCTCTCTGGAACCAATGAACTCTATGTCGTCGTCGCGCTTGCCGTGCTGAGTGTCGTTGCGCCCAAGATGATCAAGCCACTGACGGGCGGACTGGTCGGTCGCGCGGTGGCCACGGCGCTTGCGGCGTACCTGGCTCTCTACGTCAGCGTCCCCGTTGCCCTCTTCTGGACCATCGCGGTGCACGCGTCCATGTGCCAGTGCAGCGGCGGCACGGAGTACATGTGCGACGCCACGAAGACGTCCCAGGCGGATTGCGAGTCGGCGACGAACGGTGGTCACTGGGATTCGAAGGCGAACAAGTGCTCCTGTGCGCCGAGCAAGTAAATTCCCACTCCTAGACAATGATTGACATTCTTGAGAACCACAAGCTCTTTTTGGGTATCATGTTGATTCTCGTCAATGTAGGGTCGCGCCACTTTATTGACGAGCTGAGTGACGACCCGAAGGTCTATGAGCGCAACATCCTCCTCCGACGCATCGCAATCTTTGCAGTGTGCTTCGTCGGCACGAGAGATCTGGTGTATTCCCTGCTATTGACGGCTGGGTTCATTATCATCGCGTCTGGCATGTCAAGCCGTAGCCGCGAGGGCTTCGAGGAAGTGAAGAAGGAGAAGATGTGCGGGGCCCACGACAAGGCCCCGCCGCTGTTCCACGATGACTAAAATGGATTCGTGAAGCTTCACTCGTGGAGACTACCATGGATCTCTACGCTCTCTTTCTTCGCGAACGCCCCGACGGCACCAGCTTGTTCGACCTCTTCCTGACCGAGTGTCAGAAATGGTACGACCAGCCTGCCCATACCTTTACCGAGATGCGCACTCGTGACAACAAGAAGGTTCGTGGCGATGTATTCGAGGAGTTCTGCGTCAAGTACCTGAAACATGTCCGCAAGTTGAAGAACGTCTGGCTGCTGAAAGATGTACCTGACGAGCTGCTGACTCAACTAAGCCTCAAACGCCCGGATGTCGGAATCGATATCGTGGCGGAGAGTGATGGCAAGTACTATGCGATTCAGTGCAAGTACAAGAAGCACGTGTCCCACAAGAAAAACGTAGTGACATGGAAGCAACTGTCAACCTTCTACGCGCTGGTGCTGCGAACGGGACCCTGGGCACAGTACATCGTCATGACGAACTGTGACTATTGTCGGCATATGGGGAAGAAGACAGCGAAGGATGTGTCGATTTGTCTGCGGACATTTCAGAACATCACTCAGGAGCAGTGGGTACAGATGTGTGAGCTTCGTATGTCTGAACCCACTGTTCCGCAAGTCGCACTAACGCCTCAGCAGCTCCGCGAAGCTCGGCTTGCTCGTTTCTCATCTCAATCCGCTGCTGGAGGTGGCTCACCCGCTCCCTGAGACCACGCAGTTGTGCGTCCTTGTCGTGGTATTGGTCTGCACGACGCCGCCGAAACAAGTAGAACATCGAAGGAGTCGCATCTTCAAGGGCTGCAAGATCCTTCTGAGCCCTAGCGAGTTGGACTTCAAGTGTGGGCATTTTTACTATTGTCCGTTGGGTGGGGATGAGTCCGTTTTTCAGCGCCTCCGAGTGGAACGGGTGCGTCGACGACGACGAGTGCCGCCCGACTTTGCCTTCTCCACTGCCTTCTTGAGTTTCGCAATCCGCGCCTTCAGGTCTGCCTCAGACGGCAACTTGCGCAGATCACCCACTCGGCGGTGATACTCGTGGTGCTTTAAGATTTCCTCTGCCTCATGCAGCTCCTTCTCAAGTCTTGCGAGTCCCTTGGGCATTTATACTGGAGGCAGATTATTCACGACGACGGCGGGTCTTGCGGGTTCCACGACGACGCCGCGTCCCTCCACGCTTACCCTTGTGCTTCCGAGTGTGGTGTCCACGAACATGAGCATAAATCTTTTCCGCTGCCCTCTGTTCCTTTGCCTGCACCTGAAGAGCCGCTTCTGCACGCTCTTGTTCTGCCTCGTGTGCCTTCTTCCGCGCCTCCTTCTGCTCAGGCGTCAGCGCTGCCTCCGATGCCTTTGCCTTTGCAGCCAACTCCTTCCGAGACTCCTTGGAAAAATGTATGACGGACCCCTGCATTTATATTAGACTCAGATTAAAGCTTAATCACCACGCTGTTCTTCCCCGTGGAACCAGCCTTGTTGTTCGGCTTCTTCGGTGCAGGTGCCACAGTCTGCTTGATGTCCTTGAGGAGTTCATCGATCGACGGCGGCGGGCGCATCTCGGGTGCGGACTGCTGCGAGGGCATCGGCGGCATCGCGGGGGTCTTACGGACTCCGATACGAACGGGCTTGGTCTCCTGCGGTTGGCGGGGGATCATGTTCGGCGGGGGCGGCGGGGGCACAGTCTGCTGCATAAAGCTCATGAGACCCGACAGAGGATTGGACGGCTGCTGGGCCTGCGACGGCTGGGCACGCATCTGCTGAGTCTGGTTCTGCATGGCGGCCGCGGCCAGCGAACGGGCAATGTCGGGGTTCTGACGCATGATGTCGTCAATGTTCGGGATGGGCGCCTTGCGAGCCATCTGGTTGGTCAGGTGGACCATGTAGATCATCATACACGTGCGCAGAGGAATGCGGACCATCGGGTGCATCTTGAGGTTCTCACCATACAGGTCGTACAGCTCCTCAAAATCGTCCTCCAAATCCGCCACATTCATCTGGGCCGCCTCCGACAGACCATCGAGCTGGAGTCCAAAGGCCTTCATCATCTGGATGTTCTTGGACCCGTACTCCAGACCGCTCATGCCCGTTACGAACCACTCGGAGAACTGCTTGATGGTCGCGTCCATCGATTTCTCGCGCTTGATGAACTCGAGCTCCATCTTCATCTCCTCGATGGACGAGTCCATGGTGAAGCGCTTGCGCATCGGCACGCCCATCTTGGACAGACGCTCAAACTTGCGCAGGATCTCGTACTTCTCCTTCATCATGGCATCATCCGACACGCGCTTGACCTGGGGAGAATACGGCTCGGCATTGAAGTTGCGCATGCCATTCACCACCTCGGGGCCCGTGTTCTCGAAGGAGGGCACCAGGTTCGGGGCTGCGGGAGCCGAAGGCGCAGACGACCCGCCACCAAACTCCTCGAAATTGAGCGTAGGCAGATCGATGGTCTCGATGTTGGCCATGCCGCCACTCACCATGCTGGGATTTACGAGGAGGTCTGTCTCCATTTACTTCTCTCACGGGTCTGTTTCGTAAGCTTGGAACGCAGGTGGTTTACTTGGAATGCTCCAGACACCACAATCCCTGCAAGAATGAATCCGCAAGATCGTCCTTCTTCGGATGCTTGGCAAAATGTTCCTGCCACACCTGAGGCACGAGTGCGCGAGCATGCGTTATGCCTGTCGTTTTGCGTCCTTTATAGCTTGCAGTTGAATCATCCACTGTCACAATGTTCGACAGCTTGTGAGTCGCTGAGACCCCCTGGACTCGAAATCCTCGGCAGCAAAAGTACATCTGGAGCATTGCCTGGACTCCGAACATTCGACGGTCCATTTGGTTCTCCACGCACACCAGGTCCGCCCCTGCCCACGAAGACGCCCGAGCATCCAGGCTCGCGATGATCGACGGTGCCAGGTCCAACACAGACCCCTGGATAGCCGAGGACACGCACTTCTTCCACGTGTTCTGCTTGTGGTGGTTGTAGAGCAGCTTGACCAAATCCGCTTTCGTGGTTGCCTCTGTCGTCAACCCTGCTGCCGCGAGCTGCTCGTGAAGCTGATTCGGAGTCAACTTGGTCAGCTCCTTCTTGGTCGGCGCCTTCTTTTTGCGGGGTGCGTGCTTGGAACACGCAAAGGTTCCGTTGGACGCATGTTCGTAACGAGCCGCTGTCTTGCACTGATGACATCTTGGAGCGCCGACACCTGCCCGTTCCCCAAGGACGTCAATAATATTCCAGTCTGTGATTCGGACGTCTGTGCGGGATGTGCCCTCGAGGACACAGTAGGCGAGGTTCCTCAGTCCTGGATCCAGACTAACTACCTTCATTGATATTTAAGGCGATGTTTGTATAAATGCCGTGTGACTGCACCAAGTACAAGGACCCTGCGCCGATCAGGCTGTCGTGGATACGGAAACCACCACCCCCGCCTCCTACCACCACGTCACCTTCGGTTCCTTCGCTCAAGCGGTCGCCTTCAGTAGCGAAATGAGCGTGGGCTTGGCGTCCGTCTTGCTGAAGGGAAGACCGCGCTTGCTCAGCATGTCCTGCAGCTCCTTCTTGGTCTTGCCCTGAAGCGCATCCACATCGATCGGGGCGGGCGGGCCGTCCACAACCTCGGCGGCAGTGTCCTCGACTGACGCGCGATCGTCCTCGTCCTCCTCGTCAGCGGGCGTAGGAGCAGGCGCGGGACTGGGTTCATGTTCAGGTTCAACGGGGACTGAGTTGTCCATGGCGTGCGTGATGTCGCCGATGGCCATGAGCACCGAGTTCATGTTCTGGAAGAGGCGCGTCTGCTGCCAGTACAGCCAGCCCACCATGCCCGCAAGGACAAAGACCATGGACGCAAGAAGCGCGACAGCAGCGTGAAGGAGCTCCATTTGATGTGAACGCAAGACGCGATTCCTCTCAGGAGAAACGAAGAATCTTGCCCAATGGTAAACGATGAAGACGCTCTATTGGATCGCAGGCTTATTGGTTGCGGCCTTGCTGCTGCGTATGTACTTCAATGGAGTCGACAAGTTCACACTGCAGGGAGACTACTGGGATGTCCCTGGAGGCACACCTCATGTGCGGGAGGAGATCCTGCACAAGACGGGCGCTGGCAATTACGACTTTGTGTACCACGATTCGCCGTACACACTAAATTAAGTATTGCGTTTCAATAAATGCCTGCGAAGCACACAGTCTACTTTGAGTTTAAGGTGCGAGGCGATCCGACAGCAGAACAGAAGAAGGTTTTTGTAGATTGGTTCAAGAGCAGGCTCGGAAAGAAGTTGACGGTGCTGTACCACGCGAACAATACATTTAGTGTTCGGGGTCCTACGGATGACGACGAAGCATTGACCAAAGCCGACTGTCAGGTGGTTCTTGACAATATACTTGATCACCACAAGATCCTTGAGGACCTCCCGTTTTCTGGGGTTGAAAACTTTAAGACTACGACAAGCGCTAAGCTGCGCGGGAAGAAGGGAGGCTCTCGTCGTCGTCGCAGGTCCCGTCGTGGTACGATGCGCCGTTAGAACTCGTCGTCCAACCGCAGCTCGTCGCGAGTGGTCGTGATGGCCCGCGAGTAATCCGACACCTTCTTCTCGAAGAAATTGGTCTTGCCCTCCAGACTAATCAAGTCCATGAAATCAAACGGATTCTGTGCACCAAAGATCTTCGGCGTGCCCAACTGGACCGCCAACCGATCTGCCACGAACTCAATGTACTGCGACATCATCTTGGCGTTCATGCCAATGAGCGAGCAGGACAGCGCATCGCAAATGAACTCCTTCTCTAGCTCCACCGCGTGCTTGACGATTTCATGGACAGTATCCTCGGATATCTTGGTCTCCAGCGTGTGAAACAGGGCCACGGCGAACTGGGTGTGGAGACCCTCGTCACGCGAGATGAGCTCGTTCGAGAAGGTCAGACCTGGGAGGAGACCGCGCTTCTTCAGCCAGAAGATCGAGCAGAATGCGCCCGAGAAGAAGATGCCCTCCACGCAAGCAAAGCCCACCAGACGCGTGGCAAAGGACTTGTCAGACCCCATCCAGGTCAGGGCCCACTCCGCCTTCTTTTCAATGCAGGGGATGGTGGTGATTGCATTGAACAGCTTGGCCTTCTCCTCCTGGTCCTTGACATATGTGTCGATCAACAGAGAGTATGTCTCCGAGTGGATGCCCTCCATGGCGTTCTGGAAGGAATAGAACAGCTTGACCACCTGCGAGCTGACCTCGCCCTGAAACCGCGTGACAAGATTCTCCATGACGATTCCGTCCGACCCTGCAAAGAAGGCCAACACGCGGCCGATGAAGTGCTTCTCGGCATCTGACAGCTTGGCCCAGTCCGCAATGTCCTTGGAAAAGTCAATCTCGTCGGGGGTCCAAAAGACCGCGACGCTCTGCTTGTACATGCGATACAGGTGCTGCTCGGACGACTTGATCGGGAACAGTGTAAACGCCATTATATCTAGACGGCGATTATTGCCTAAACGAAAAGTTGTGGAGACTACATAATGAGTAGCACCTCGAACGTGCAGGCATACCTGACCTCGGTCTTTCGGCCTGTCTACACCTACACTCCAGCCACCTCGAACTTCACGACTCAGCTCGACATTTCCAATGTGAACACTGTGACCGCAAACACGCTGATTGCCTATCGCGCAGACATCTCTGACTCCAACAGCAATGTATTCGTTGGAACGGGTGCGGGTGTGAATTTCCTGAACCTGCAGAATTCTTCGAACAATACGGCACTGGGGTTCAATGCGGGTAGCCAGATCTCTAACTCATACGATGTCATTACGATTGGATATACAGCTGGCCAGAACATTTCCAACACGACCAACACCATCCTCCTCGGAAACAACCTCGGCGGAAACACGAATGCGCTCGTGAATTCGATCTGGATTGATCCGTTGGGCGGAACAGGTGCAGGCACGGCCTCTTGCAACACAATTGCCATCGGTGCAGGCACAGGTCTTGTGGGCAGCTGCAACATCTGGATCGGGACGGCGGCAGGTGCTCAGAACACGGGATCCAACAACATTACCATCGGGCATTCGATCGTCCCAGCGACTGTGCCGACAAACTACTACATGCAGATGGGATGGACTTCGAACATTGTTATGGCCGCCGACCTCTCTCAGAACGCTGTCTCCATTGGAAAGGGTGATACCAGCATGGCGTACATTGACGGAATTGGTCGCGTACCCAACCTGGTCTTGGATGTATCGGGATCTGGACGCTTCGGAGGTGGTCTCGCCCTTGGAGTGGATCCTGGGCAATATACCTTGGATGTCAACGGTACGTTCCGCGTTGACGATGGACATGGAGCAATCTACTACCAAAGCGATGTCAAGGGATATCCTCGCTTTAGCACATCGGGCTTTATCCGTGGAAAACGGGGTCTGTCTTCCACGGAGGGTGTATCGGGAGCAGCGGGTACGCCGTTCATGGCGGGCAATCCGAATGTGGCAATTGCCCTCTGCGTCGGCGTGTCCATCATTGCCGTGTCAGACGACGCCCTGATGGTGTTTTGGAGTGGAACTGGAGCTCCTGTTACACTCAGTGCGAATAGCGCTGGCCACATCAACGTGTCGTCGCCGCCAAACATCAGCAGCACTCTGACCAATACACCGTTCACGGTCTCGTTCTTCCCCTTGGCAGATCCCACTCTATACGCCGCGGGCACTGGTATTTAGCTTGTCCACCATCTTGCGAATCGACACGGTAGACACACCCGATGCCGCCGACACATCGGCCAGCCGTCCCTTCAGGACATGGGAGACCACGCCCGACACAATGGTCTTCGGCGTGTGCTCCATCTCGGGGAGCTGGGTGATAAGCAGCAGAACCTGGGTCCGCTCACTCTCGGTCACGCTCATCTCTGCACAGATCCTCTCGGCGATTCCCAGCTGTGTGTTCAAGACGGACGACACCTCGGACTCGAACCTTGCCAATCCCTTGCACAGGGCACGAATCGACACGCGGAAGAGATCCGCCACTTCCTCGTGCGTCCGAGTTGCATTGTGCTGACGGCACGCCACAAACACGGATCCAGCCATCAGGGCTCGACGAGACTCGCCTCGGGTCTTGCGGGCATCCTCAATCCGCTTGAAGGTCGCGCAGGCATCTTGGATGATGGCCTTAGGAAGTCCGATTCGAGCACAGGAGGCCTGAATCGCATCAAAGATTCCCATCCACGAGCGCTCGCCGTGGCTCGACAGAGACCACGACGACAACTTGCCAATCGACTTCGATTCGTCGGACTGCCCAGGCGTCCGCTTTCGCATCATCATGGATCCGTACGATGCCTCGGGAAGGAGCTCATTGATCACGCCCCCCGTGCGAGACGGATTGCCCTCCGTCTCCGCGTAGATCCTCCATTCGGCGGATTCGTCAATGTGGCTGCCGAGGATTGTTCCGCAGCAGCAACAGACTTTCTGTCCCTCCTCCAACTCAGTGTCAGGGTGTTCACAGTTCATGAGATGTGTACGTGTTTGGAACAAAAAGTCCATTTTCAAGAACGGTACATGCTGTTCATTGCGGTCGGGTCATATACCATGGGCCTATATGTGGTGAGCAAGGGTGGGCGGTGAGAGGCACGCTGTTGAGTCCGCAGCCACGACACCAATAAATACTTGTCGTCGTTTACGGGCCACACCAGAAACCCAGATTCAGTCAGCGTCTTGGTCAGGTACTCTCGCGCCTCTGACACCTGGAACAGCGGATATCCAAATACAAAGTTGGGAACTTCAAACACGACATATGGGGCGTTGGGATTGTGGATCGCTTGTGCGCGAATCTTCGCGTAGAGCTGGGCAAGAACAGGACGCATGGCGGACATTCTCCGCTCCCTGCGTTCCTCTTGCTCGTCCCATACATCACGGGCTTTCAGCATCCTTGCCTTGTCTACACACTATGTTCCGCTCAATTGCACTCGGCGGCGGGGGTGTCCGTGGAGCACTTCACATTGGTGGGTTGCGTGCACTGGCAGAACGACAACCGTTGGTATTCCCTGACGGAATCTACGGGTGTTCCGTCGGGTCCATTATTGCAACATGTCTGGCGTTTGGGTTGAATGTCGACCAGATGGAGTCCATGCTGAGCACTGAGTTTGTCTTGTCCAACTTTATCCCACCTCTGTCCTTGTCGGCCCTGATGTCGTTTCAGTCCAAGAAGGGCATGTTCTCGATGGACATGCTCGAGAATGCGCTCTTGACTTCCTTTGCTCGATTCGGAATTGACCTTCGAGGAAAGATGATTTCCGATGCGCCGCAGAAGTTGTGGATCGTGGCAGCCAACCTGACGCGCAAGAATACCAGTCTACTTACTGGTCAAATTCCATTGCTGGCTGCCATCAAGGCGTCGTCGTGTATTCCAGGCGTCTATCAGCCCCAGATCATCAACAACAATGTGTTCCTCGACGGAGGAGTGAAGTGTGACTGCATCGTTAGCGTGGTGCCCAAGGGAACCTTGGTCTTTCATATCGGATATGCGCAGGGACCGCTGTTTCCGTCTGCACTTGAAGCGATGGAGATTGGGGAGTTCTTCCGCAATGTCTATGCCAATGTTCGCGAGGGCCTGCGACCCAAGTACCCGAATGTGTTGGATTTTGAAGAGACCAAGCTGGGTCCTCTGTCAGATGTCACAGAGGAGGAGAAGACATACATGTTGACGACTGGATACGAACAGGCCTCACGCTTTTTCTCCAAACTGGGATACCAGAAACTGGTTGAGCGAAGCAGTAGTGACGCGCTGAGTGAAGTCCGTGATGCCGTCTGAGGACTCGAGCTTGATCGTCGGATACCCCTCGATGCCGTAGGCAGTGCACGTGGCTACATCCTCTTCGCAATTCACTGTCTTGCCGACAACCTTGGTCGTGCCGTATGTCGCAGGAAGGTGAAGCGCCTCCCATTCGGGCTTGGCCTTTTGCGAGTGACCGCACCAGTCCGTGTAGAAAAAGTACAGGGTCGCATTGCCCTCGAGCGTCTCCCGCAGAGCAGGGCGCAGGGTCGGCTTCCAGTAGATATAGGTCAATACCACAATCAGGAGGAGGAAGGCCGACTCAAGCCAGTACATTGTTGAAAGAGACGAGAAATTCTACGCTGCTTTTCATACCAGCGGCGATAGGCCTCTTCTGCAGATACGTTCTCTTTCAGTTGCATCCACGCCACATCCGTGGTCATTCTCTCAGGCTCATAAGGACGCGGGTTCACGACGAACCATCGTCCTTGGTAGCGTAAAACGAATTCAGGCATTAACATAGTCTCTTTTGCTAAAGGTAAATGGAAGCAGTCGGTAAGGTGATTCTTGCCATTGTCCTCAATTACGGGGTCCATTACGCATCGATGGCGGCCCATAACTCGATGTGCATGCCGCACACTGTCCAGGAAGTTGCACAATCGCTGTTTCTCACCGCCAGTCCTGCATGTTCGACCCTTCTGACGATTGCTCAGCACACGCAGAATGGATACGCCGCTGCCGTGACCACGGGCGCTGTTACGCTGGTAACAGACGCACTGAAGGTCGCCGCTTAGACGCGCAGGCCACCACCCGGGAAGCCGACCAGCCCAGCGCCGATACCGAAGCCAGCGCCCGTGCGAGCCGAGGCCCCGACGCTCGGGGCGTAGATGTCGAGGATGGCGAAGGTGGCCGTCGCGACGAGGGCGATCATGCCAACCTCCGACACCTTGAGTGTCTTCCCAGGGAACACATACGCGGCGATGGCCACCGCGAGGCCCTCAAGCGCGTACTTAATGACGCGCATCAACAGATCCGACATATCCAGGCCAGGGGCGGCAGTAGGCTTCGGCTTAGACTCCATTTTATTCATTGGTCGCGAAAGAAATTCATCCAGACCCAGACCCGAGGAACAAACGGATGCCAAGGACGACTGCGGCAATCGTCCAGACGAACCACCAGGAGATGTAGTTCGAGACATAGTACAGGACGACATAGAACACGATGGCATGGAGCAACGCACTCCACACGACACCTCCTGGGAGGCTCGGTACGATCACGCCAGGACAGAGCAGGAAGAACACGACTGCACAGGTGTAGAGATCGTACATTATATCCTCCAAAGGTATTTTCACGCTGGACGCCCATCAGACAAAATGCCTGCAACTGAGCTTCCCATCACCGAGGACGACGGCACCCGTATCGACTATTTAGATGAGGATCCCGAGGTCCCGAACCAGCGCTACTGCATCATCTCGTTCATCAGCCCCGAGAAGGTGATTCAGCAGAAGCAGGAGTTCTACTTCAAGGAGTTCGTGACGTGGATGGACTACCAGTGGAAGGTCAAGGGCCTCGAGCACCTCATGGCGTTCGTCTCCAAGAAGTACTCCATTAAGGTCGACGACCTTCTGAAGGACGCGGAGGAGTTCGTCAAGGTGCGCAACGAGGAGGTCAAGGCCACTGATGTCCACGAGGAGTACCAGGTGTTCATGCTCAAGCACGAGAAGGAGCTTCAGGAGAAGTTCGATTCGACCGTGAACTTCCGCACGAACATCCGCGGCGTCAAGGTGCGTCGTTGCTTCCCGTCCGTGGAGGAGACGCAGATGTTCGCCAAGGTCCTTCAGCGCAAGTACCCGAAGGACAATCTGTACATCGGCAAGGTCGGTTGCTGGCTGCCGTGGGACCCCTCGGAGCACCTGATGCCCGAGGTCGAGTACGCCGAGCGCGAGCTGAACGAGCTCATGCGCAAGTACAAGGAGAACGAGGTGAACAAGGACATGTTCTTTGCCGAGCAGCGCGACGAGTCCATCAAGAAGCAGAAGGAGGAGAATGAGCGTCGTCGCAAGGCCAATGCGCTTGAGGCGGCTGGCGGCACGAATGCCGCGGCTCAGCTGACGGATCTGGCTGTCCCTGTCCATCCGACAGAGGGGGTCATCCGCGAGTAATTTGTTGGAGAGATGTAAATGGGTGGGTTTGACGAGTTTTTCAAAGCTATTTCCAGTCCTAGTGCGGGCAAGCGTCGTGGGGGCGTGCGCCGCGGGTCAGTCGCTAAAGGAATAATGGCCAAAGATATTGCGTTAGCACTTAAAGCCCAGGGAGTAGACGCAGCCGCTGCGGAGGAACTTTCGACCCCGCTCGCCAGTGCACAGATGGAGTCCGACGAACAGACTGACGAAACGCGGATTGGACAGAGTATTCAGGTGGTTGGTGATGTGATACAGTTAAGCGCGTCGACCAAGTCGTTGTTCGAGGGCAAGCTCGAAGACTTCTTGAAGACACTTGCCACTGTATGGGCAAATCTTCAACTGTATGGCCCAGCTGCAGCGTCGGGAGTGGTTGTAGGTGTGGGTGCTGCTGGTGCTGCAGCATGGCAGTTTGACTATGTCAAAGAGGCTGCCTACCTCTTCTTACCCATCATTGCCGAAGACATCAAGAAGTACGCTCATGACAACATGGGAGTTGCTCTCACATCAGCTGTGTTGTTTCCAATCTGTCTTTACATCTTTAGTATCCTCCTCCTCAAGTCGGTCATGAAGAAAACGCCCTCACCAGCTTCTGTTGAGAAGAGTGCAATCTCTACATTTGGTCTGGAACTGAAAGGCGAACCAGACGCGGCTGAACTCAAGCAGGCACTTGCTATACTCGATGCGAAAGTGGCCGCGGCAGAAGCAGCCATGAAGGCACAAAATCCTGTTCCTCAGTGGACGGGTGCCAACGCTGTGCCGCTGGGAATGCCCAGCCAGCCCCAGCTCACGAACGCTGGCGGTCGTCGTCGCTCTACTTCCCGCCGCCGTCGCCACCAGTCTTATTTACCCAAACGGACACGGCGTTCTTCTTCTGGACGGCGCCAGCGGTATAGTCGTCGGCGGCGAGAATAGCCGAATGGAATGGCTGATTGTTCGCCCACAAGGTTGAGTCGCACATCCTGAACGGCGGATGCTCGGCGGCCTTGTACCAGAACACCTGGTCCTCCAGCTTGTTGGAATTCACATTGTTGCAGATAACCAAGCACTCAAAGTTCTCGGTGCACTGGTCCATGAACGTACAGAACATCTCAAACGTCGGAAACATACCTGCGTAATTCTCGTAAATCCTACGACGATTACCTAGGATATTCTCGCGGAGAATGAAGACAAAATCCACGTTCGTGCGCAGATTGGGCGTGATACCCAGCGGATACTGCATAGTGATGATCGTCATCATGTCAATGTGACGACCGTTCATAAACACATATCGCGTGGACTCCTCCTTGATCCATGACGAATCATACAGACAGTCGTCCAGAATCAGGAAGGCGCGCGGGTCAATGTTCGACTGCCCTCCACCGCTAGTCTTGGCCGTGTTGCGCTTCTGTTTCATGGTCATCTGGCGCTTGATGACATTCATGACAATCTGGGGAGTGTACTTGTCGTGAATGAACTTCGACGGCACCATGTGCTGGAAGAACTCGTTGGCCACCTCCGTACCCGAGATCACTGTGCCCACAGGGAAGTCCTGCTGGCAATTGTAGAGGATATCGCGCACCAAGAAGGACTTGCCCGTGTCCTTCTTTCCAATCACCACCATCATGGGACTCTTCCGCGAATCAATCTCACATCGAGCCTTGATCATCCCAATATCAAACTTCTTCAGCGAAAAGTTCATCTTGTGTTGTCCCGTGGAAAGAATGTAGGCGTTCAGACCCAGTGTTTCATTCCTTCCAGTTCAAGACAATGGTGAAGGAACTAAGGACCCAGTCTCTGGATTTAAAGCTGCATCGCTACCCGAAGCTTGATGGCACTCACTGGGATTTGAACCACATGCAGCCCTTCTTCCCTCCTTTGGAGACTCTGTTCAAGACGGAACGGCTGTCCAACTTGTCGGAGTACGGTGTCAAGCTGCCCGAGGAAGTTGAGTCCGTAGTGGATGCGAGCAGTGTACGCACCACGAAGATTCGCACGACCCCCGTCCATCGGAAGACGACCATGGTCCTGAGCCCGTTCAAGACCATGAAGGGCGTGTATGCAGTGCCGTCGCTTCCGAAGCCAGCGGAGGTGGCCAAGGAGATGGAGGAGCAGACGCAGAGCCCCCACACGGCAGGCTATGTCGGGGCCATGACTTCGATTGCCCTGTCAGGAACGGGGTGTGCCCACTTCCCCAAGGTATTTGGTGTGTACACGGCCGTGGCCACCAAGCACGAAGTGAACATCTCGGATGATTACGAGGATCTCTGCGACCGCCCGTGGTTTGCCGACCAGATTGGCAAGACATTCGAGCTCCGCCTTCACGACGATGGAGCAGAGGGTGGATTCACGCATACGCGCGGTCGTCGGTCGGCCGTGGATCTGGAGGACGCCCGCATTGAGCTGGAGACCACTGATCTGGAGGCGGTTCATGTGGAGACCCCTCAGACTGGAACAATGGTGGAGGAGTACGAGATCCAGTCGAGCGAACACAGTGAAGAGTCGGACGACGAGGACGAAGATGTGTATGAGATTGAATCGTGCGACTGTGAAGACGAATCAGAGGATGAATACGATGAGCCCGAGGAAGACGACGAGCCCTTTGCGTGGGCCACCTTCAAGGATGTACCCGTGATCACAACTATCATGGAGGTATGCGAGGGCACTTTTTACGACCTGCTCAAGGTGTCCAGTGATCCCGACCACCACATGGCCTGGGTGGCGCAGATTGTGGTGGCCCTTGCCCACGCTCAGCGCACTTGTGGATTTGTTCACAATGACCTCCACGGAAACAATGTCATGTTCGTGTCCACGACCGAGGAGTTCCTGTACTACAATGTGGCTGGAACCTGCTATGCCATTCCCACCTACGGAAAGCTGATCAAGATCATTGACTTTGACCGCGCGGGCGTCTCCGTCAAGCTCCAGGGTATGAAGGAACCGCGTTTCTTTCTGAGCAGCCAGTTCAAGCCCGACGAGGAGGCGGGTGGACAGTATAATTGCGAGCCCTTCTACGACCAGTCGCACCCGCGTATTGGACTGAATCCGTCCTTCGACCTGGCGCGGTTTGCGTGTTCGGTGTTCTGGGATATGTTCCCGAAGGGTCCCGATGCACTGACAGGAAGCCCTCTGCGCGCCATCTTCCTGGCTTGGACCACACTTCCCGATGGATCATCGGTCATGTTCCGCAAGAAGCGCGACAACCACGATCGCTACCACGGATTCGGACTGTACAAGGCCATTGCCCGATACTGCAAGGACACGGCAATTCCTCGCAAGGAGATGGCCAGGTTCAAGCAGTTCGTGGTGCCGCGGATTCCTGCTGGGCAGCACTTTTTACTGATTGAAGGATAATGGCGCTCACCGAAGGATTGAAGTTCAAGTACTCCCTGTATTCGGCTCTCCTGTTCTTTTTAGTGGCCAGTCCCACTTCGTTCAGGTTGTCGTCTCGGTTGTTTGGTGGCGCCGTAGCGTCGAAGGGCGGTTGCCCTACGGCGGTTGGGTTTGCTCTTCATACATTTGTCTTCTTGGTCGCCCTATACGGACTGATGTCTCTTCCGCACGACGAACACATGACCAACTCGCGCGCGCTGGCCCCGCTTGACTTTGAGAAACTGACTCCTCCTGCGGGTCTGGAAATCGGTTCGGATCCCAAGGTTATCGGATAGACAGTGAAAGTTTCTAGACAATGAACAATGCCAACTCGCAGTCGCATCTCTCCCCATGCAAGGACGACGGTAGAAGCCCTCGCAAAGCACATGGGTATCTCCTACGCCGCTGCCCTCGCGAAAGTGCGGGCGGATCCGAAGCGCTATGGAATGACAGGACATTTGCCTGGTCACACGCGCAAGCGCGGTGTCATGGGTGGACGGACACGCCGCCGCCGTCGTAGCTAAAACTCTGTCTCCAATACAATGACACACGATCGCGTAAAGGCCGAGACGAAGCGACTGGTGTCTGCCACGCGAAGGGTTACTCGAGCCAAGAAGATACTTGCCCAAGCGAATGCCGCGCTGAAGGTAACAAGGAAGCGTATTGTGGACGCCACGCGGGCACAGAAGCGGGCGGCCAAGGATTAGAACTCGGGCTTGCCCACGAACATATCCTGGACGGCCGCGATCACAGGCTCGGCTGCCACGGACACACCATCGGAACCACCCAATGCAAAGACGACTCCACCTGCGAGCGTACCCGCTCCAGCTGCAATCTTCGCCCCGTCAAGGAACACCATCGGCTCCTCCTTGGACCGACGGTCCATCACATACAAGACAGCTGCCACAGCCACAACCACTCCCACGATCATGGCATAGTAATACATCTCGTCCATTTGTCTGGCTCTCATCTTTTTCAACTCACAGATTCAACGCAACTGCCTCTGACGACGGCTTGACGTCCACTTCTCCCTCGGCCTCGGATTCTGTGTCAGACTCAAAGTCATCCTCGCTCAGCCCAATATCCTCACCCAGCTTGATGGCAGGCGGCTCGTCATCCGAGTCCTCCGCCTCCGACTCAAACTCCTGTGTCTCGTTCTCTCCAAACTTCACAGCGGGCTTCGGCTCCTCCACGGGCGTCGGCGGCGGCGCCACAGGCTCGGGAGCAGGCGCAGGCGCAGGGGCCACCGCACCCTCCTCGGGGGCCTTGAAGTACGCCTTGCTGATCTCCTTCCACGGGATGAAGCTATCAATGACCTCGTTCAGGATGTCAGCCAGCATCACCTCAATATCACGACGATTACGGGCCTGCTGCTCGGACGTCACACCCACCGTCTTGAACAGATACGCATTGGACCAGAACCCCCGGGCCGCCACGATGTAGAACTTGTGGATAAAGACCTCCATGGACGGCCGCGTGAAGGGAATGTCGACATGCTCCGACCGCACCTGCTGAAGCGAGGCGAATGCACGGATGTAGCTGACAAAGACACCCAACAGCAGGTCTTCCATGTAATCGCACTTGGATGCAGTGGCAATACGATCCACCTCCTTCTTGAGGGTCTCGGGGGTCCACTTCGGCACCTGCGTCAGCAGATTCTGGAACGTACGCAGGATCTGGTCGGGCTGCTTGTTCCGATCACACGCCGACTTGGCATTGTCGTAGATGCTCCAGAACCCGTCGGCTACATGGGGAATCACGACGCGTCCCAAATTCTCACGAAGGGTCTGCTTGACAAAGTCGGTGGACATTTGTTTACACGCGAGGAGTCTGGTTTCCTTAAACCGACGCAGATGAAGCTTGTGTTGATTCTCATGGTCAAGAATGAGTCGGCCATCATCAAGCGCTGCCTCGAGGCTGTCGACAAGGTGGCAGATGCGTTCTGCATCCTTGACACGGGGTCGACAGATACGACTGTTGAAATCGCCGAGGAGTTCCTCGAGACGCGGGTAGGATGTGTCACAGTCGAGCCGTGGCGGGACTTTGGATACAATCGGTCCGTCAGCTTTGTTCGCGCCCATGCTTTTCTGAAGGAGCAGTGCTGGGACCTCAAGGATACCTACGGCCTTTTGCTGGACGCGGATATGATCTTCAACCCAGGAACTCTCCTCCAACAGAACCTGACGGAGCCTGGATACACCATTGTGCAGGCGGCGGGAACACTCGAGTATCCCAATACCCGATTGGTTCGCATGGACTTCCCCTGGACCTGTGTAGGCGTGACCCACGAGTACTGGTCGGGCCCGACCACGCACCTGCCCAGGTCGGTGTGCTTCATTGACGATCGCAATGACGGGGGGTGCAAGTCTGACAAGTTTGAGCGCGATGTTCGTCTGCTGGAGAAGGGGTTGCAGGATGAACCTGGGAATGGTCGCTACATGTTCTATCTGGCCCAGTCCTACCACTGTCTGCGGCGTTGGGACGACGCGCGACGCATGTACAAGAAGCGCATTGCCACAGGAGGATGGGACGAGGAGATCTGGTACAGCCACTACATGGTTGGCAAGTGCTGGCTCGACCTGAACAACATTCCCAAGTTTGAGTACTGGATGCAAAAGGCGATTGCCCTGCGGCCCACGAGGGCAGAGTCCTACTATCAGCTGGTCAAGCACTTTCGCGAGCACTCGAGGCACTTCAAGGCCTACCAGTACCTCATTGAGGGGAAGCGCGTGCCCATGAGCTCCGATTCTCTGTTCCTCGAGATGGATGTGTACAAGTATCTGTTTGACTATGAGCGCACGATTCTCGATTTCTATGTCCAGCCAGACCGCAAGGTGGGTATGCGCACCTGCATGGAGTACCTGCTCAAGACGGACCACAATCGGACCAATGTCATCTTCAACTTCCAGTTTTATGCACAGCCCGTCGTGGCTGTCCACACGGAGTTGGGTCCGCGCCTTCCGACGCCGTTCCCGGGATACAGGCCCTCTGCAATTTCCGTGTGCGGATATCCGATGGCCAATGTCCGCTACATCAACTACTGGATGGAGAATGGGGAGTACAAGACACCTCCGAACCAGCCCGTGCTGACGGAGAATGCGTATGTGAATCTCGAGACCATGACGGCGGTGGCAAAGATGGACGATGGAACGGTTGGCATGCCCAAGGTTCCGCACCACGTGAAGGGCTTGGAGGACCTCAGGTTGTACGAAAACACCGATGGACTGTCCTTTGTGGCAACGACGCAGGAGCACGCAGAGGGCAAGGTGCGTCTCCTCAATGGTCGGTATGGGTCGGACGGCAAGTATTCTGACTGCAAGATCCTGGAGTCGCCGTATGGTCGCCAGTGCGAAAAGAACTGGCTGCCCATCCAGGGCACGGACATGATGATCTACGGATGGTCGCCATTCGAAGTGCTCGACCGCCAAGGGATCCGTAGGTCCATTCCAACACCTCCGCTGTTCTCTGCGTTCTGTGGGTCCGCGCCCCCGATCTTGGTTGGCGACAAGTTCTGGACGCTGGTGCATATGGTGGAGTACGCAAAGCCCCGCAAGTATTACCATCTGTTCGTGGAGACACAGTCTATTGACAAGGTCACACGGATTACTCTGCCCTTTGTGTTCAAGTCGGCTGCTGTAGAATACTGTCTGTCGTGTCGGTTGTCCGACCCCACAACGGTGTCCTGTTATGTCAGCTTTGCCGATGCCAATCCTGCCCAAGTGGACATTCCGTTCTCATCGCTTGAGTGGATGTCAATCTAGATGCGCAATCACTGTACGCATCAAGTTCGAATATGCCGGGCGCTGATAGGCCAGCTTGTCCTTGAAGAAATGAATGGTGGGAAGCTTCGAACACCAATATCGGTCAATGCACGCCTCCGAGTTCTCTCCGCCCGTTTCTATCATGATATTGAGACCTTCCCGCGCAACACGAAGAACCTCGGCCGAAGTGGGCTTGTGCAGAAAGTACGCAGAGGATGTCGTGCACGGCTGTTTGCTGATGGACAAGAGATCGTCGTGTGGAAGTCGAGGCTCGAAACGAGCCAGGGATAAGAAGCACATTGTATACTCGTACGACCTGCGGAAGAACTCTGCGATCGATCCCTTGACGCGATCCACGTCGCCCGTGAAGACAATGTCGTCTTCCACAATCATACAGGTCTTCAGTTCAGGAGTGTCCTCAAAGTGCTGCATAACATCCACATGGTTCTTCGTTGCTCCTGTATATGGCGAAAGCGGTCCACCCGTCTTGGCTTTATAGTGATGAACCTTGTGGAGAGGGGCCGCGACTCTTGCCAGAGACGACAATGTCTCCATATACCGATCGACTCGCTCTTCCAAGTTGAGAATGTAGATAATATCCACAGAGTCCCAGCAGGGGTGAGATTCGACCACGTCGTGCTTGACAGTGTAGAAGAAGCTCACGTGGCGATACATCTTGTTGGTCCCAGGAAGCGCGCGGTGCCAATCGGGGTAGTCTCCGTAGACAATGACAACTTCACCCTCTGCGGGTTCGCGCTTGGGGTCGAAACTTGCAACCACCTTCCCAAGACATGCAACCAAAAAGTTGGAGTTCCGCATAATGTGTGGGTGAATGTCGGCAAACTCAAACGCCCTCATCCAGAACTGCGCTTTTTGCAGGTCTCCGACATGCATGCATGCGCGAAATGCTGCATCGTATGTGTCCCAGCGATGGTGCCAGGGGATACTCAGAGGATCCAATGAGTCGGTGAGTCGTTTCACGAGGACGAACTGGTCCTGACCCTGCAGGATGCTCACGTCTCGTGCGACATCGAACATATGGGAAAACTTGGGCTTGCCGTCCCAAATGACATTTCCCACGAAATCGTATTCATCGTCGTAAGGCCGATCAATCCACTCCGCGTGTTCGCCTACATAGGCGCGGTTGCATGTGTGAAGTAAGAGGTCTGGCTTCACCAAGTCGTACACATACTGCGTGAGGAACTGCTCGTCGAACCCATACTCCACTTCATGTGTCGGGATCATGAGCGGCAGCGGCTTCTTCCAGCCGAAGGTACCTGCCATGATCTTCGAGGAGTGCCAGTAGTGATCGCGAATGCTGTGATACATCTTGTCGGACTTCAGGAACTGGTCAATGCACCAACGGTCTCGAGCCGTAACACGAGAATCCGTGTCTCGCACAAAGCCCACTTCGGCCGTGTGCAAGGACAAGTAGCGGAGCAGGGCATTGATCGCGCCTCCTCGGTTCGTGATGTTGACTTCCACGCCCTCGGGAATGACCCACGACGGATCACAAAAGCCCTTGTGCACCACAATGGTAAAATCGGGGTAGTACTGCTTAATGATCTCGATGTTCTCCAGGAGACCCGTGTAATAGTTAGGCTCCGTGCCGTAGAGGCAGAAGGAGAAGACCTTCATTATGTATACATGTGCCTGAAGGATTCATTCGTCTGCCGCAGGGTGTCCTGCAGAATATGCCGACACAAGTCCGAGGTGATGGTCAGAGGAAGCTTGATGTCCTTGTAGAAGACATACTTCTTGGCCGTGGTCTCTCCTGCGATGCGGAGGAGGTTGATACGGGTCACCAAGGTCTCCACGGTACGGATCAGGTTGCGAACACCCTCCTCCTCCTTTGAGTACTCGGAGATCAGGTACTTGATGGCCTCGTCGCTCATGGTCAGCTGGTCCTTGAGCTGGATGCGCTCGAGGATTTGCGGCCAGATGTACTGGTTGACGATCGAGGCCTTCTCCTCCCAGGTGTAGCCCGAGCAGTTGATGATCTGCATGCGGTCCTTGAGCACGGGGTGGATCTTGCTCTCGTCGTTGAAGGAGAAGACGAACAAGCACTGGGACAAGTCAAAGTCCACTCCAGCAAAGTAGCGATCGTGGAACTGGCTGTTCTGCGAGCGGTCTGTCAAGTGAATCAGCATGCTGGTGATCTCGTCTCCGTGCGCAGTCGTCGAAATCTTGTCCACCTCGTCAAAGTACAGAACAGGGTTCATGCACCGCGCAGCCATGATGGAGTCGGCAATGCGTCCCCAGGTCGAGCCCTCGTAGGTGTACGAGTGACCCACAAAGTTCGAGGCATCCGATGCACCGCCCAGAGAGAAGAACTCGAACGGGCGCTGGAGGACCTTGGCCACACCATGACGAGCGAACGAGGTCTTGCCCACACCCATCGGACCCTTGAGCGCAATCACATTGCCCACGGACCCAGGGTTCGACATCCACTGGGCCAGAATCTGCATGATCTGCGTCTTGGCCGATGTCATTCCGTAGACGGCCGTGTCCAGGGTCTTGGTCGAGTCCTCCAGAAAGCCAGCACACTTCTCGGGGCCATCCTTGATGGTCACAGGCAGGGGCACGCACTTGCCGAACGGAATGCGGAGGAACGCATCGACCCAGGAGCGGAGCTTGTACCCTTCGCCCTCCATGGACATCTCCGTGAGAATGTCGATCTTCTTGATGACGGACGCCTTGATGGTGTCGGCAATGTCAAGGTCCAGGACACGGAACTTGTAGGGAACATCGCCGTCCAAGACCAGCGTGGACAAGCGCTTCATCTGCTCATTGAGACGACGACGCTTGGACTTGGGAAGATCCTCGTAGTACTCCTCCTCGTCCTCATTCAGCTCAATGGCAGGGGCCTCCTCTTCCTTCTCCTTGGACCGACGAGGTGCGTGGCCCTTCTTGCCCACATACTTCTGCATGAGGTGCCCGATGAAATCCTCCTCGTCCGACTCCTCGTCCGAATCCGACTCGGACTCTTCCTCAATGTCGATGCGCCCCTTACCTGCCATGGTGTGGATGTGAAGCTTAACAGACACCTTGGCTCCCTTGGGAATGCGAAGCGAGCTGCTGTCCTCCTCCTCGGACTCGCTTTCCTCTTCCTCGTCTTCACAGTCTTCCTCCTCCTCTTCTTCGGATTCGGACTCAGACGGAGGAACATAGTCCTCGTCCTCGGACTCGGAGTCGGGCTGGTTCAGGGTCTCGTCCTTGACCCACTTGGTTGTCTTTCCATCGCGCTTACGAAGATTGTACCGACTGGGCATCTTGCTGCCTCACAAGGAAAAAAAGAAAGCCAATCCCTTTTTGTCGGTCTACTAACAATGAGCGATCCTGACGCTGCCCAAATCAACGAGATCGCCGAGAAACAGCTGGAGAAGATTGAACAGGAACAGACAGAAGACCCGAGTGTCAAGACATCCATCCGTGTCGTGGAGGCGTTCTTGAAGTCGCATCGGGTCATGTGTTACGGGGGCACAGCCATCAACAATTTGCTGAAACCCAAGGACCAGTTCTACGACTTTACTCGCGAGGTGCCCGACTATGACTTTTATAGCGCCACGCCCCAGGAACATGCGATGGAGATTGCAGACAAACTGAAGGCTGCGGGCGTCCCCGATGTGCAAGTGAAGCCGGGCGTCCACTTGGGAACCTTCAAGGTGTTTGGTGATTACACGGGTGTAGCGGATGTGTCCCAGATGGATGCAAGCTTGTTCGATCGGCTGTGGGATGAGGGGTATGTGAAGGAGGGGATTCACTATGTGACTCCGAACTTTCTGCGCATGTCCACCTATCTCGAGCTGTCGCGCCCCGAAGGCGATGTGTCTCGGTGGAACAAGGTGTACACTCGAATGATGCTTCTGAACGACGAGTATCCGCTGACCTGCAAGGCTCACGCGCCGCCCGAGGAGGTTCTGACTCCTCAGCGCAAGAAGGAGGTGATCAAGATGCTCCAGTCCGAGCCCGTGGTGCTGTTGGGATTCAATGCTGCCGAACGCCATTCGTCGCATGCGACTTGGACGAGCCCCGTGACCCTGTTGGCAGAGGCCGATGTGATTGCCCGTTTGACCAAGGGACACAAGGCCCACGTGACGGAGGCCAATGCGATCCTTCCCGAGTGCACGGAGGTGATTGAATCCGACGGATGTATGTTCCGCTACTACGCAACGCAGGCGTGCCATAGCTATCATGAAACCGCGGACGGGATCAAGATTGCCAGCATTCCGACAACGCTGCAATTCTACTTTGCATATGTGTATTCGGGGATTGACGAGGACAAGGTAAGCCACATTCTCTGCGTGGCCCAGCGGTTGATGGAGTTGGCCCACCACGCCAATAAGCGCCGATTCAAGTTGTTGACGCCGACGGACTGCCTCGGCGAGCAGTCGAACCTGCACGACATGCTGAAGGAAAAGACAAAGCTGTATGGCGAACTCTCCAAGGACCGAGCGAGCAAGGAGTTCCTGACCTTCTTCTTCTCGTACTCCCCCGATGTTGACAAGGGACGGCGGACGACGCTCAGGAAGCAGCTGCGCGAGCTCAAGAAAACGAAGTAATGTTGCCCGTGGACATGCTGGGGAATCCACCCGAGCAGTCGCACTCACGATATCCATTCAGAAACTGACGCACGAATCCATTGCCATTGGGCGTGTGGCTCTGGTACGCATTGCGACCACCCCAAGCAGGAATGGTGTTTGAGATTGCATTGTTCGTCGTGTAGATCAGCTGGACCTTCTGCTGGTACACCACGTCCGATGGGTTTTGAATGCGCATGCTTGTATTGCCCGATAGATCGGTACCACGACGACCGCCTGAACTCATTTAGTCTTTATGCAGATTTAAACGGTCCAATATACCATCCAAGATCCGAATAAGGCGGCATCGAGGGCATGATGGCCGACGCAGAGGGCTGGTCCTTTGCCATCCGCTCAATCTCCTCGGGCTTCAGCGTCCGCGAGTAGTAGGTCAATCCTGAGATCGTGCCATCCCAGCCAAACTCGCTGGATCCCACGATTAACGAATCCGTGTTCTGGAGGGGCAACTGCGACATGGTGTGCGTCTGGCGAAGAATGCCATTGATGAAGATGTTCAGCGCGTACTGATTGACTTCCACGACCACATGCATCCACTTTTGAGCGGGGATGTTCGGGATCAGCACGCTCTCCTGGTTCCCGCCGTAGGTATTCATCTTGATCAGCATGGCGTTGGGCGTGGAATCGAGATACACACCCGGGCAGTTGTTCTTGTTGAAGATCACCCGCTGACGGCCGTAGTTGAAGGTAAAGTCATTCACTGTGATCCAAAACGCGTAACTGAACACGGCTCCGTCGGGCTGGTTGAACGAGCGAAAGATGTGGGCGGATGGATACATTTCCGTCTTTCCAGATTGACCCCCAGGTAAGATCACTTCCATTGTCGAGTCCGACGGCCGAGACAGGACAAATACATAGAACAACACGCCGATGACGATTACACTGGCAGCGACCACGATCCACTCCTGCATTGCTTCTACTCTACAAACTATGTTCGCGTGAACCCCCGTGCTCCCAGCCGAAGCTGTAGGGTACTCGGTGTATCGGGCGGAGGCGGTGCGGACCCACGAGTCACGAGAACACTTGCCAGCATCTGCTCATGCGTAGTGTTCCGCTGGCGCTCGAGAATAGCTGAACTAAGGGCGCGGTCTCGCATCTCGTAGATGTAGTGAATGCGCTCTTCATCGGGCTGATACTCCGTTCGAATGTATCCCGTCCGGGCAAGACGAATTGTCCAGTCCAAGTCCTCGCCGTACAATGCATCCGTAAAGGCAACGGTCTTTGCAATGTCGGCCTTCATCACATTCAGGTGATTCGGTGGGCGGAGAAAGGTCGTCTCGTTCGCCATGGGCTGGTCAAGCTTATTGGCGATGCTGTGCGTGAAGGTCCAGGACGAGATTTTTCCGCGAAGACGACAGCAATCAAACCCGCCCCGAATGCATGCAGATGCATCTTCAAAGTACTCTCGCGTCACGCGATCGTCATCGTCAATGAAGGAGACATACTTTCCTTCTGCGGCCTGAAGCATCTGCTGCCGCTTCGCACCAATGCTGAGAACACAGGCGTCGAATCCAATCGTAACCTTGACACGGAGGTCTGGGCACACTGCACGGGATGTCTCATGAATGAACCTGAGCAGCGACTGCAATGACTTCTCGCGTCCAGGCATCGTCGCAATCAGAATGGTCCAGTCGTAGGAATAGGCCTTCCTGTTAATGTATGTGGCCATGTCGTCTGTCCAAGCCATCTGATTCTTGATATAAAGTGCGTCGTATCCACCGTACCCGTGACCAGGGTGTTCGTGGCGAACAATGCACGTCGGAATATACAGGCACTTGTCAGCGAGCGTTGTCTTGCACAGGTCCGTGAACTCCGTGTCGCAGTAGAAGCTCTTGTAGCTCGGCTGGTAGATGTAGCCGAATTGGTTGTACATGACACGCCCCATGATACTCAAGGTATTCAGGGCGTTTCCTTGGTGTCCGTCATTGAACCAGAGAATCCCATTGGTATCGGGAAACGAGGCCATCATGTGCGAACGAATGGCATCGTCGTAGCCCTTGATAATGGGGACCATGTCGTCGGACACTAGCATGACAATGTCCCACGGATAGGTAATCTCGGACATGTCAGCATTACACGCTTCGATCTTGGTCTTGTTGTTCCCATAAAAAATGCGACACCACTCTGCATTTCCCATGATGCGGGTAAACTCTTCTTGGACGAGGGATCGTGTCATGCTGTCGTCATCTTGGTCGCATGACACGGCAATTCCGATACGATCGGGGCGTGTTGCCATATTGCAATACGCCTGGAGCGTCTTCAGTGCCTGTTGAGGCCTGGAGCGGGTAGGAAACTTTAGAAGGAGTCGCATTGTACTAAGTGGATATAGATGTTTAACTACTTTGATTCGGTGCCACCCGTAGGTCCAGTGGATCCCGTAGGAGAGACAGCCTTTGACGGGTCCGTGGGGCCAACTGGCGCATTACTGCCCGCTCCTCCAAACGGATTCCAGGAGGCCGCGGACACACCTTGCAAGACTGCGGTGGATGTCACGGGCTTACCTGTCGAATCTTCGATGATGATGGTGTATCCAAAGAGATTGTAGACCGTTCCAGTGGGGCCTGCGGCACCATCTCCGCTGACCAGGGACTTGCAGCTGGTTCCCGCAGCGTAGAAATCGCGAGCCTCGGCGGGCTTGAGTTCCTTGCCCGCGCCGTGGACGCCGCAGATGTATCCCGAGAAGCCGCCATTGGCACCCACCAGGATGTTGCCCGTTGCCGAACGGGGCACCGCTGGAATGACCGTGGACTTGACAAGGTTGCCATTGATGAACACATCCAAGTTGCGCTGGAAGGTTGTCACGGACACCGAGAACCATGTCTGCAGAGGAATGTTCTCAATGGCGCAGAGCCAGGTCGATCCCGTATCCGTCGATCCCACGGCCGATCCAGGCTGGTACTTGCCCACGCTGGTCGAACCACTCGTGAAGGTTGTCAAATACACATTCAGTGTATTGTCCGTGGGGTGCAGAGTGATGCGAGGGCTCACGGTGGACGGGTTCGTCGAGTCCGTCCGCATCAGGACCTCCTTTTCCTTACCGAACTTGTAGTCCCAGTCCTGGACGAACATCCAGAACTGTAGATTGTAGTCTGCCCCAGGATTCAGTGGAATCGCAGAGGCTGGAATTGTGCCACCCACCTTGGCGTCGATGGGGGTAGGAGAGGCATCCACGGTCTTGCCAGCACTCACGCTGCGGAATGCTGCAACCACCACGATAATTACCAGAAAGCCCACAAACAACCCCAAGAGGACCGATGAGGTTGACGACATGGACGAAGGAATATAGGGCTGGGTGGCCACGGGAAGGACTGCCGCCACGCCTGGTGTGCTTGTAGTCGCGCCCATTTGTGTTTACAAGGGAACTTCTTTATTTGCATAATGGAAAAACGGACTTCAATCCTACAACGAAACCCAGTCGTAATGTATTGTAATAACTGCGGAGAGAAGGGCCATGTGTTTCGGGGATGCAAGGACCCTGTGCTGTCGTGTGGGCTGGTGGTTCTGGATGCCCCACAGATCCCCGCGGATGTCAAGGCTGTGAAGGTCCTGATGATTCGGCGGAAGGACAGCATGAGCTTTGCAGAGTTCATGCGGGGCAAGTACGACCCGATGGACACGGACTATGTGGGCCGACTCTTGTCCAACATGACCATCGCGGAGCAGCAGGATATCGCCCGCAAGCCATTCGATGACCTGTGGCGTCAGCTGTGGGGAGATGACCACACCTCGAACGAGTACCTGGTGTCCAAGGAGAAGTTTGCCTCCCTGAACCGAACGGGCATGGTCTCGACCTTTGCGTCTGTGTACGGTGAGCCCGAATGGGGGTTTCCCAAGGGTCGTCGTGTGCGGACCGAGACGGATCTCGAGTGTGCCCTGCGCGAGTTCAATGAGGAGACCAATGTTCCCCGCGAGGCCTATGTGGTCCTGAACAACATCCTGCTGGAGGAGACCTTTACGGGACTGAATGGTGTCCAGTATCGCCATGTGTACTTTGTGGCCCTGCTGACCAAGCCCGAGCTCGTGAATCTAGGTCAGAAGATGACCTACATGCAGAAGCGGGAGATTTCGGGAATCGGCTGGAAGACACTCGAGGAGTGTAGAAACTATGTGCGACCCCACCATGTGGAGCGGATTCACATGATCGATTCGCTGACGGAGATTGTGCGAGCCTACGAGTCACAGTGAACATCGATTCCTAGTGCAGTCAGGAGTGCTGTCTGGGCCCCGAACGCATAGTGGGCAATTTCGCCAATCACCAGCCACACGAAAAAGTGAACCCACACATTGCCCTTGAAGTACCATGCCGACGGCACGGCAAAGAACAATAAGGTGCCCACAATGTCCACGACGGAGAAGCCAAGGAAACGGTAGGAATGCCACCCTTTTCCAACTTCCCCCGCAATGTTTTTGTATGGACACTTGGCCATTGTGCTCACACGCGAAACTTTGCCAGGTAGATTGTGATGCAGTAGGCGACCACACTCAGCACGAACACCCACCACCACACCGGGAAGACCGTGGCCTCACGATCACCTGTCCCGAACGGACGAATCCGTCCCTCACGCCCGAACGCAACCGTCGGCTTGAGGTACAGGAACCCCGCCATCAAGAAGAGGAAGATGGACACCATCCAGATGCGATGCGTCTTCCGTGTGATAGCCTCCATTATCAAATCGTGGCGAAAAACAATGAGCTACGTCCTCCCCAACCGAAAGGCCTTTGCGGACTTCATTACCCGCACCTTTCTGAAGTACCGCAAGTCACCCCGCGAGCCGCAGGATGCCGACGACAAGGAGGAGGATCTCTGCAAGAGTCAGTCGAACGCACGCGAGCTGCTCCACTACCAGAAGTTGATTCGGGATTACCTGCTCATCGAGACGCCCTATCGCGGCATTCTGCTCTATCACGGCTTGGGTTCGGGCAAAACCTGTTCGTCGATTGCCGTGGCCGAGTCTCTGCTGACGACCCTGAAGACGGTGGTCATGACACCCGCTTCTCTCCAAGCCAACTACATCGGCGAGTTACGCAAGTGTGGCGACCCGATCTATGCGTATGAGAACCACTGGCGCCAGCAGCAGCTGACCGAGGAGACGCGGGCGACGGCCAAGACGATGGGTATCTCCGACGGATTCCTCGACCGCAACAACCGCTTCTTTTCCACTGTCCCCAATGAAAATTCGAACTTTGCCGACCTGCCCAAGACGGAGCAGGATGTGATCCGTGCCCAGGTCGAGGATATCCTGAGCCAGCGCTACACCTTTGTGAACTACAACGGCCTGACCCGCGCGGCTGTCAAGGAGATGGTTCCCGAGGACGGACCCAACCCCTTCGAGGACAAGGTGGTGATTGTCGACGAGGTCCACAACTTCATCTCTCGTATCGCCGACAAGGACGGCGTGGTGAGCCCCGTGTACCAAGCCTTGTACAAGGCCAAGCGCTGCAAGATTGTGGCATTGTCGGGAACGCCCGTCATCAACCGCCCCAATGAGATTGCCTACCTGCTGAATCTCCTGCGCGGACCGATTGAGCGCATCACCATTCCCTTCAAGCGCATCGAGGGATGGGACGAAGACAAGCTGACCGCCACGTTCCGCCAGCAGCCCGAAGTGGACACTATCGAGTTCAATGCGTCCAAGAAGGTCGTGATGATCACTCGCAACCCCCCGCAGTTCCGCTCGGTGTACAATGAGAAAGGCGATCGCATTGCGGTCCAGTACAAGGCCGACATGAAGTGGGTGGCCGTGGCGGCGGACTGGATCAATGGATTCAAGACCAATGTGGAAGTGGAGTTGGCAGGTGCGGAGATTGATATGGAGCGGGTGTCGCTTGAAGAATTCGAAGGTCTGCCTTCGCCGTTTGCCGAGTTCTCGTCCATGTTTCTCGACGGACTGTCAGTGAAGAACCCGCTTCTGTTCCAGCGGCGCATCCAGGGCTTAGTGTCATATTTCAAGGGCGCTGACGAGCGTATGTTGCCCCGCCGTGTCGACGACGACAAGATGCTGGAGAAGGTTCCGATGTCCAAGGAGCAGTTCACGCACTATCTCGGTCAGCGCTGGGCCGAGCTGAAGATGGACTCCAACAAGGGAAAGAAGTCGCTCGACGAGAACCTGGGTAGCTACCGCGTTCTATCGCGTTTGGCGTGTAACTACCTCCTGCCTGCAGAGTTGCGAGCAGAGTTCACGAGCGAGGAGGCCGAGAACGAGGACAAGGTGGTCGACAAGCCCGCTATTCTCGAGAAGCTCAGGACCAACCCCGAGCGCTACCTGTCCATGAAAGCACTGGAGGTTCTGAGCCCGAAGTTCTTGCGGGCCTTGAAGTTGATCCAGGAGTCGGTGGGCGAAGCAGAGTATCGCAACCAATTCGTCTACTCCCAGTACCGTGAGCTGGAAGGTCTTGGCGTCTTTTCGGCCATATTGGAAGCCAATGGATGGCAGCCGTACAAGCTCGTGAAGCAGAACGGACAGTGGGCCGAGGGCGAGATGGATCCTGCCAAGCCTGCGTACACCATGTACACGGGCAAGGAGTCAGCTGAGGAGCGCGAACTGACCCGCCAGATCTTCAACAATAAATTTGAATCCTCCTTTCCCGGGGCCTTGAAGACGAGTGTGCAGGCTCGCGGCAAGAAGATTCTGTGTTTGCTGATGGCCTCCAGTTCAGGCGCTGAGGGTATCACGTTGGCCAATGTCCGCCATGTGCACATTCTCGAGCCTCACTGGACACCTGCTCGTCACGACCAGGTCATCGGACGCGCCATTCGTATTTGCTCCCACGCAACGCTCCCCGCAGAGGAGAGGACAGTGCGTATTAGCTTCTATGTGTCTGTCTTCACAGATGAACAGTCCAAGTCCAACGAGTTTCCGAACATTACTCCGATTCGTCGCGCAGACACGACCATGAAACGCTACGAGGGTGGAGGACCTGTCGAGACCTTCATGTCGGCCGACGAGTACCTGTACGAGATTGCGTTTGAGAAGAACCAGATCAACCAAAAGATCGGCCTGCTGCTCAAGCAATCAGCGGTGGACTGCGAAATTCACCGCAAGCTCCATTCCAAAGAAAAGCCAGTGATTTCCTGCATGCGCTTCGACAGCACCATCACAGGCGAGGATCTGGCCTTCAAGCCGTCTGTCAAGTCAGAGGATCTGGATTCCACCTACCTCCGCAACATGGAGCGCAAGACACGCCGTCTGCAGAAGGTGGTGATCAAGGGAATCCTGTTTCTGATTGATCCACTGACAACGGAGGTCTTTGATGGCGTGGCATTCGAAGATAACAACCGCCTGATTCCCGTGGGTCGCAAGATCTCCGACACTCAGATCCGCTGGGTCCTGGAGGGCAAGCCGACTTACGAGGCCCGGTGAAGGTCCTCGAGCCAATCGTCGCATACCTTGCTCCAGCTCTTGAACGGATAGGAGCGAATCGCCGCCTTGCGAGAGTCCAGTTTCTCCACAGCATCCAGCATGGCGTCTCCAATGTCCTCGCGACTAAAGGTCGGTGCCGAGAAGCCCAGCGGCATGGACCCCGCAAAGTACTGGAGGCCCGACGCGGGAATGAAGTTCGCCACAGTGGGGTCCAGGAAGGCGGAGTAGCTTCCGACCGTGGTGACCACCTGCGGGGCGCCCGTATACAAGTGCTCGAGCTGGCAGAGACCGAAGCCCTCGCCGTCCGATGTGTTCAGTCCAATGTCGGTGACATTATAGATTTCGTTGATCTGGTTATCCGACAGAGTGTTCGGATGTGCAGTGTCCACGATCATCAGACGCTTGCTGAATGTGTCGACATCCAGCTTCGCAAGTTTCAGCTCGTTAATGTAGATGCGCTGGAGGTCATAAAAGGCGCCCTGCTGGGGATTCATGGCAGTCACGACCATGAGGTACAGGGGCGCATCGGGCTTCTTGGTGAGCATGTGCGCGAAACCCATGATCATCGTGTCAAGACGCTTCCGCTGGCTGTTGCGATTCGCATTCAGGAAGACCACTGCGTCCGTCGGAATCTTGAGCGTCCGACGCAGGGCCATCCGCTGGTCTCGGCTCATACAGGTGAACTCGGATGCATCCAGACCATGCTCAATGACCTTGAGGGTGGGGCTATCGCCGTAGGATGCATAGATCTTGGCCCACTCCTCAGTGAAGCAGTAGATCGTGGTGGCGTGCTTGTTCATGGCATCCACCAGCGGCTGGGCGATACCCGTGTACACCTGGTCGACATAGAGCCACAGCTTGAAGGGAGAGGTCGCCTTGTCGTACTTCATTGCCTCGAGGAACTTGCAGATGATTAGCGGGTCATTGTAGATCATAACCACATCGGGCCGAACCATCTCCAGGTACTCGTTGATCTTGTTGAACCCGAATCCCTCCTCGCGCGGATCCTCGTTGGCAGCTGCGTCGTATCCCGTAACAGAGTCTGGAAGCTTGCGGATGTTCTTGCGCTCGGGATGACGCTGGAACCCAAAGTGGAACGTCTTGACCTTGGGGGCAATCGACGCCACCTGACGAAGGAGATTGTACGCCACCTTGGAGTACCCAGTGGTCTGGTCGACGTGTGTGCTCACGAGAACAAAGCGCATTATGTAATTCTCTCGGCTGTGTATAAATAGTATGCAGGTCAACTCTGCCCAGGATTACCTGACGTCCGTAAAACGCCAGATCATTGGCAACACATATGCAAGTGATCCCCCCGTCAAGGCGAAGAACAAGTCTGGGTACAACTACACGATTCTTCAGGCCAATCGGGCAACGGTCTACAACAAGTTTGTCTCGGCCGCGTGTCGTGGAAATCAGACATGTAGCGGATTGGGCAAGTCCTTCACATCTTCATGCTGCGTGTCGAGTGGAAGTGTTCTGTATTAAACAATGATGTTCCGTAACTACAAATGCCTGGTGCACTCCTCCAGTTAGTGGGGGTTGGGGCTCAGAACGAGTTGGTGAATGGCAACCCGTCCATGACCCACTTTCGCAACACATACAAACGCCACACGAACTTTGCCATGGAGCATATTCGCGTGGACTTTGGAACTGCCAATCTCAACTTTGACTTTTCTCAGCCTCGCAAGCTGTCTGCGCGCATCGATCGGTATGCTCAGCTGCTCAACGATGTGTACCTGGTGATTACTCTCCCCGACATTTGGTCTCCGCTGGTTCCCGTGACGACTCCGCCGACAGGCTACGACAGCCGATGCAGCGCCATTGGATACGAGTTCGAGTGGATTCGCAATATCGGGTACAACTTGATCGACAATATCGAGCTTACCATGAATGGACAGCGGATCCAGACAATGTCGGGTGAGTGGATGAAGCTGTATTCCTACATGACCTTTGACGCGACGAAGCGCTCGACCGTCGACAAGATGACAGGAAATGTCACCGAGCTCTATGACCCTTCGAATGCCTACGATCGGCAGGGACAGTATCCCCACGCAGTGTCGTACGCAACCCCAGCCCAGGACATTTCGGGTAATACCATCTTCCCGGGCAGCTCTGTTCCCGAACCGTCAATTCGGTCCAGGCAGTTGATCATCCCCCTTCACTTTTGGTTCTGCGAGAGCGCGGGGTCCGCTCTTCCGCTCGTGTCCATGCAGAATACGGAGGTGTACATTAATGTCACTCTGCGTCCTCTGAAGTTTCTGTACACGGTGATCGATGTGGCTCCCACGTCGTCAACCTATGGCCAGCGCGTTCGTCCCGATGTGTTTCCCATGAGCCTGTTTCTGACGCCATCCCTGCCGAATGGTGCCCCCACGAACCCTGGCGTGACGACCTTCTTCCCCGACCCGTACCTGGAGTGCAACTTCTTCTACCTGACGGAGATGGAGATGAACCAATTCGCCACGGCGGACCAGAGCTACATGTTCAAGGAAATCAGCTACGTAGGCGCCGAGGGCCAGTACGGTCCCAACACGGACTTGCTTCTACCCATGCGAAACTTGGTCACTCGTGTGACGTGGGTCGTTGCTCGTTCAGACAGCATTGCAAGCAACATGTGGGACAATTACACGAACTGGCCGAACCCCGACCGAGCTCCGTGGACCGTGAACACAACGGATGTGGCCACGAGCCTGTATGCGTCGGGCCAGAACCAGGTGAGCTCAGTGTTTCCTCGGGACAGTGTGGTGGATGGAGTCATTCTGTTTGATGGCAATGAGCGTCTGCAGGTCAAGCCAGGCGACTACTACTCGCTGCTCGAGACCTACCGATTTGCGTCTGGAACAACCGCTCTCAAGCTTCCAGGCGTCTACATGTATTCCTTTGGCCTCGACAACAACGAGTACCAACCGTCGGGTGCGGCGAACGGAAGCACGATTAACAAGGCGGTGTTGCGGTTGACCCTTCTCCAGCCCCTGCCAGCCCCGAACCAGCCAGATGCTCCAACGACAACCATTGTGTGCATTCTCAAGTCCACTGCACTGAGCACGAATCCGCTGGTTATCCCTCCAGCGCTGGTTGGACTGTACACGCCCGACCAGCTCGTGACAGTCGTTCAGAATGCCACCACGGGTGGAAACTCGACTGTCGTGTTTCAGTACACCTACACTGTTGGTGCCTATGTGGAATCCTACAACTACTTGCGTGTCGTGAGCGGTCTTGCCAATCTTGTGTTTGCTTCTTAACAATATGAGTAACCCACCGCCGCCTGTCAAGGTCAATCCGTACCAAGTGCGGACGGCCCCGAAGGAGGATGAACCCGTGACCTCCCAGTCCTTTGTGGTTCCGACGATTCCCACTGCCCCGTCCTACAACTTTCCGAGTCCCCCAGATCCAGGGCTTCGGATTGTGAGTGCCAAGTTCACATATGGCAAACAGACATTCGACATCATCAAGTATCTGAACGCGAATCGGTATGGGGGATATGTGGAGTACCCCGTCAAGAAACTCATGAACGACCTGCGAGACGACGGCCTTCTCACGGAACCCGACGATCCAGTCTCCATTCAGGTGAGCCCACCTGTCGCGGCGATTCAATGGATTGATCCCGATGGATACCACACAAGGAGTTTTACCGCGGACCAGATCATCATCCTCGGCAAACTGTCTGCGTGGGGTCTGTTGATGAAGAAGCCCAGTGAACTCAGTTGGAAGGCCGCCCTCGCCGCGGGCACACTCCAGTTTTGGCTGACCGTGATTGTCTTTTGGATCTTGATGATTGTCTGGGCGTACCAGATCTGGAACCACATTCTGATCTCTGGACTCACTCCAAGTAATGTAACGGAGAAGAGGTTCGGTGCGTATGGAGTCATCTTTGCAACGGCCGCGAGTATGGTGGGTCAGTTCGGACCAACCAAGTATGTCATGGCATTCCTCGCCGCCCTGGCCCCCGTGTGGTCCTTTGCCATTCAATTCACCTTTTGGTACTTTGTCGAGAGCCAGCTGCCAAAGGGCAACGAGATGGTAGAGAATGGGCAGGTGCCTGGAACAGGAAAGGGGTCGATCAACTTTTCCGAAGGGTTCTCTGGGTTGAGGGATAGGTTTTTCGCGCCTAAACCATAATGATCGACGGCATATGGTTCGTCGCAGGCGTGACCTTTGGGTTGCTGTTGTCCACGATTGTCATTCCTCCCAAGCGCACAGTGTCCAAGGTTCCCGATCCCGCCGACGGACAGATGGTCTATCACACGGATACAGGGTGTGTCCGTGTGGAAGCCACGGAGGTTCCATGCACATCCGAGACAGATTCCTTCAACCTTCTTGCCTCTCTTAAGAAGTAATGGTGCTCAACATCACTGCCGCAATCGATCGTGCTCGGCCCTTCTTTTCGTTCATCATTGGTCTCGGGTTAGCCGCGCTGCTGTTTCATCGCGACTTCACGACACAGCACACACTTGCCTTGCCACTGGACGACATCAAGACCAAGACGAATCGAATCGACGGAAAGTGCTATCGCTACCGCGTGGAAGATGCGACATGCGAAAAGATGCCTTGAGTATAAACAATGGACAGTGACTCCACCTCTTTGGACGCCTTGCTCCCCTCTCCGCAGGGCAACCAGTCGGCGCCGCCTCTGATCCCGATGCCGTCCACCGAGCAGACGACACAGGGCTCGATGGTGCCGTCCTTCAAGCCGTCGCTGCCAGCCATGGGATTCATGTTCCGCAACCTCAAGCTGTATTTCTGCTTCTTTGTCGCCGCGGCGATTGTTTCCATGTCGACGCCTCGCAACATGCTCCTCCAGTACCTGCCAGCCATGTACACGAGTGGCGGCGTGGTGTCGTGGCAGGGTGCGGGCGTCCTGGGCGCCGCCGCCGTGGTGATTGCCCACCTGCTCTCCGTGTTTCTCGGTAGTTTGGGGATTTAAGACACGCAACACTTCATAAGGAATGAGTGACACCCCTGCGTGGGTGTATCCCAACATTTGCTTGGGTGCGGGTGCGTCACTGACCCCGTTTTTCGTGAATACGCATCGGGTGACACATGTCATCAATTGCGCCTTCTCTGACGACTCGCCTGCGTGGTTCCGCCGTCTGTATCCGAGCCGGTACGCTCAGCTGGACGCCTACGACTCTGTGCAGGTCAAGATTCTCGACTGGTATCCACAGTTCGAAGCGGCCATGCGTGCGTTCCTGCGTGCCCCGAACGCCATTGTGTTTGTTCACTGCCAGGCAGGTATCAATCGTTCAGCCTTTCTGCTGCTGTACTACATGTGTAAGAACTTCGGATTGGACTTTGCCACCCTGTTGTCTGCCGTTCGCAAGCAGAGGCCCCAGATTTGTTCAAACCCCGCTTTTATGAAGGAAGTCACGGAGGCACTGAAGAACCCATCTACATAGACAACCACAAGTTCAGTATGGATGTATTCAAGGTGAGGCGGATACGGGAAACGGGATCGGCGTCCATCGGGACGCTCGATTCGGTTCACCAAGATATTGTCCAGGGATTGCGCGAGACACAATCAAAAGCGGAGGCCATGGCGGAGTTGGCCCAGTTGAAAGAGCGGATTCAAGCCGTTCGCGCGTCCAACGAGATTGGAGATGTGATTCAGTGTTCCCAGTGGGAAGCACGCGTCAAGGAGTTGGAGCAAGAGGCGGTCCAGTCAGACCCTATACAGGAGTACTACTTGAAAAACATGGACATTCTGATGGGCTACTACAATCGAGAGTCGGGGGGCACCTCGGCCACGACGGTTGCGCCCAAGGATGCCAATACCTTCTTGAAGTACTTTGCCACTGCCGCCTCCACCGACACGGGAATCACGCGCAAGCAGATGTTCGATGAGTATGTGGCTCGCATGAAGCTGGGCGCAGTTCCCGAAGCCACACAGCAGCAGACGGAACACTGTGCGCAGTGCAATGTGGCCCGCGAGGAAATCAGCTCGGAGGGTATTCTGGTGTGCCCGAAGTGTGGGTCGGAGGAGTATTCGTTGGTGGTGTCGGACTTCCAGTCGTTCCGTGATCCGCCGAAGGAGCGGAACAATTACGCGTATAAGAAGATCAATCACCTGAACGAGATCCTGAACCAGTTTCAGGCCAAGGAGTCCACCATGATTCCCGAGGAGGTGATGAACGAGGTGGTGCTGGAAATCCGTAAACGTCGCATCGACAATATTGCCGATCTGACGGAGAAGGAGATTAGGGAGATCCTGAAGAAGTTGGGACGGTCCAAGTACTACGAGCACGCGGCCCACATTTTGTCAAGGTTGAACGGCAATCCGCCGCCCACCATCACGCCCGAGATTGAGGAGAAGATACGTGCCATGTTCCAGGAGATTCAGGCGCCCTTTTTGCTGTATTGCCCGAACGACCGCACGAACTTCCTGTCGTACTCGTACATCCTGTACAAGTTCTTTGAGCTGCTGGACTTGGATGAGTACAAGGTGTACTTCCCGCTGCTCAAGTCGCGGGACCGGTTAATCGCGCACGATCACATATGGGAGCGCATATGTACATATTTGTCTTGGCAATTCATCCGTTCTGTCTAACGAAGCAGTGAAAACACCATGGGGTCCGTGGTGACCACCTCGTCGCCTGGGTGAGACCAATTGAACATGTCACCCGGTTCAATGAACATGTCGTGCACAATGTTGTTGGCCTTGCAGAACTGAGCAAAGAATGACTCGGAATTGAAGGGGTAGAGACCTCCTGAATCCCAAGATCCATAGGTGAAGAGCATGGGACCCAAGAGTGCAAAGACATCGCGACGGGCCACCCAGAACTGCTCCTGTCCGAACGTCACAACGTTGTTGTCCCGCAGTGTCACCTCCGCCGCGCCTGTTTGGCGAGTACGAATCCGCTCGCTGCCAAAGTAGGGCAACGACAGGTCCAGTTTCTCTGTGAGAATCGAGTCGGTGCGGCACCTGACGACAATGTCAAACCGCATATTGTTGGCGCGCTCGTAGTCCAGAATCATCTGCCACGCCTTCCACACCTGGTAGTACTGGATCACGGTTCCGCTGCTGTGGAGGTACCCCATGTTCCACCCCTCGCCCGACCTCCCAAAAGCCTCGGATGTGATGGCTGGACGGTTACATGTGTCGAGGAAGTACATGAATGCATTGAACTCTGCGTCGCGCAAGGAGGGAAGAATCAATGATCCACCGTACTGAGCACCTTGGAAGTAGGAGGCGGTGACTGCTGAGTTCCCTGACTCACAAGCCAAGAACATGACAGCGTCATTGGGGAGAAGAAGGTTCTGCTTGAGAAGACCAGCTGTGCGCCGTAGACCCCGCTCTTGGCCGTTCACAATAACTGCGATGGGCATTGTGTAGGACAAAGGAACAAAACGTGGAGTATTAACAATGCCCGATGCAAGCTTGTCGCCCACACAGGGCATGATTGCCCTTGGAATGATTTGCACAACATTGATTGTGCTGGCGGGTGTTGGGGTTTATCAACTCTCTCGTGCGCCCCCCGAAGCGATCGGGCAGGCCTTGGTGATTGGAGCTACGGGGTCGGCGGCATCGGGTGTGATTCGTGCGGCGGAGGGTGCGCCCCAGGGCGGCCGTCGGCGTCGCCACAAGACCCCGCGGAAGCACCGTAGTCGGCGTCGCCACTAGGCTGTATCCGTGTAGGCAAAGAGCGTCAGAGCCACCAGACTCATAGCCACGGCGATCCATCGGGCGCCATGGATCTTTTCGCCGAACCAGAAGACTCCTATCAGAGTGACCATGATGTCACTGGACAGGTTCCACACCAAGTTGACGACTGCGAGGCCTTCGCCCGTGACCCTCATGGCTTGCAAAAAGAGAAAAGGCTCGAGTGCATACACCAAGGTCGCAAACGGCAGACCTGTGCGGATGGGCCACGAACCTGTGCCCACCTGTTTAACCGTGGACATCATCACCAAGTCAAGTCCCGCCATTACCACGCCAAACGCGACAGGAATCACCGAGAAGCCCATTGTTCTTCTCAAGAGTATATAAAATGCCTGGAGAGACTGATGCCACCAAGGGAGTGTCGAATGAGGTGATCGTGGACTACTTTTACATCATGTTCTGGATCGTGGGTCTGGCCACAGGTTTGGTGTTGATCTTGGAGCTGTACGGCATTGCCCTCGCCCCGAAGCGTGGCTTTGCGGTGATGCTGGCCTCGGCTCCTACGCTCATCCTGACCTTCCTGAACGCGGCGTTCCTGTACATCCTGTCCGTGCGCGCCCTGAAGTAGACTCCATATGGGTCTTGGCGAGTTACACATATCAATACTACCATTCGCAATGCATTGGGTATACGTTCTCCTGTCCGACGATGGAGACATATACGTAGGCGAGACAACCCGACTTTTCAGGCGTTGGAACGAACACCAGACAGGTCGCGGAGGTGCTAATACTTCGGCAGGTGACTATAACACTGTGATTGGACTATATAAGGTCTCGTCAAATCGTTCTTTTCGGAGATACCTTGATGACATATCGGTGTGGAGAGTCGAACGACACTGGGACGACGATGTAGACAAATACGACGCTCTATCAATAGAAAACCTTATAACCGAACGTTATTTGGTTGAACGTGGTATTACGAAGCAGGACATAAAGGGTGGGCGTTACACTATCGAAAGTAGGTGTGAGAATTTCTGCTTCGGAGGCGGCGCGGCTGCATACGAGAAGGATAGACCCCTCTGCAAATGTGGGTATCCATGTGAAGTGAACCTGAAGAAGGATACCACCAAGATTTACTTTACGTGTCCTGTGCCGACTTGGGTAGAAGGATATGAAACACCAGAAAAGTGCAATTTCTGGGAGGAGTATGAACCATACCGCACGACAAAGCTTACACTTGAAGCAATGCGCAGTGCATTCTGGGTTCGCAACATCCCAGAGTGGGGCAATCTCCCGTGTCTGAAATGCAAAAGTGAGCAAAACGAAGTCCTCTGGAGGCTTGGTGTCAGACATCGTATATGTAACAAGTGCTTCCAGAAACACTATGACACATTAAAGAAGGAGTACGAGAACAAGACCCGCAACTTATCTGATGTATTCGCAGACTGCGACGATTAGACCACATCCTTCGGGTCGAGACGGGCCGAGAATGCGAACAGCCAGAGTCCAGCCTGTGCGCACTTGTCCCTGACCTTGTCCGACAACTTTGCATCGATCGCCTTGTGAGACAAACGCATGTTCAGGTTATCCAGGCGGCGCATCATCTCGTCTACGGAGATCTTGTGCTCCCTGGTGATGGCGACAAAGTCGTCGAGAAGGCTGTCGCTGTTGAAGTTGGGTCGCTGTGGGCGACCACTCGTGACCTTGAGGGGCTTGTACTTCTCGCAGAAGGCCTTGCGGGCAGCAAGGATTGAATCCATATCTGCCATTGGCTCGTCCGTCACATAGAGCTCGGGAACCGACACTGCCTTGTTCAGCCGCAGAAACTCAGCCTTCACCTGTTCATGCGTTGCGTCCCACATGATGTCCACGAGAATCGGCGCAATCTCTGTGATTCCAACCAATGCCTCTCGGCGGTGGTTGGACTCGTAGCAGTACAGCTTCTTGTTGATGCAGGCTAAGTACATCATCCCGTCAAGGCGCCCGGACTGCTTCACGAAGGCGTGAATCTCGGCCACGCGCTCTGCGTCAGGCGGTCGGTTGTGCTTCCACCGCTCAATGCCCAAGTCGTTGAAGATGTGAAGAGGAACCCAGTAGACATAGTGACTGCCATGGTCGCCGCCTGCGACGTTGTTGTCGGCGAGATACTTCTGAATGTGTGCCATGTTAAAAGAGCTGTGGTTGCCTGTAGGGGAATCCGTTTTTACTGGGCGATCGGCAGCTCGTGAATCTCGAAGAAGTTCTCCTTCTCGAGGTACAACAAGACCACGTTCTTCTCTATCGTGGCTTCGGCAAGGCATTCCATCCACAGTGTATCCGCGCAGCCCCCGTTGTATTTCACGAACTCTTCTAGAAACGGCATCCATCTCGCCTTGATTGCGTCTGTTGCGTCCTTGAGGGTCTTGTAGGTTGTAGGGAAGATGGTTCGGCTGCACTCGCAGGTCGCTTCGAGGACAATGAAGATAGATGCCATGGTGACTGCAAAAGGGGTTTGTGTTGGGATGAAGGAATCCGTTTTCAGCGGTACGCGGGTTGAAGGTGGGGGTTCTTGGGCATACCATTGACAATGAATGGGTTGGGTGCAGTGGGTGGCGGTGGAGGTGGTGGAGGTTGTGTTCGGACTTGCTCTTGTTCATACTCCATGCAGCCACATGTGTTGAAGAACCAGTACCATCCGCATCCTTGTCCGATGAGCGAGCAGGCGGCCATGCCGCAGTAGGCGAAGACTTCCATTCTAGACGAAAAGATTTGTTGGTGGGCAGATGGAATCCGTTTTCAGCTTGTCCGCTCCCACTACGTAATGTACGCAATCTTCTGGAACGACAATGTACACATTGGGAACGGCGAGTACATCCTGGACGAGGCGACGCTGCGGGCTTGGCTTGGCCGTCTACGCTTCAAGTATCCCGACATGCAGCACTGGGGGCAGCTGGCAAACGGCGAGCGCTACGCCGAGACCATTCCGATTCCACTAGTGAACGATCGAGCGTTCGCATCTGATATTTGAACGCTCGATGGTAAGCAATGTGGCATGTGGTGCTGATCCCACTCTTACTGGCCGCCAATGCTGTCTTCTTGTATACACTTTTCAATGGAATACCAGAGTTTGACGCGCTGACAGAGGAGACGAAGCAGGAGTTCACAGGGAGGTTGAATGGGATAGCATTCACGCTCTACTGGATGTTCATGGGGGTCTTCTCACCGAACCCAACCGCTCGCCTTGCAGAGTTCGTGGCATACACACTCTATGATATTGGTCACATGATGACCTATAGTTCGAAGGTTGACTACTACCTCCACCATATCACCTTCTTGGTGATCTGTGCAGTCGTTGTATGGGTTTTGGGACCCGCCGAGATGTCTCTTCTCTTAACTGCCTCTTACTTTCTTGAATCCACAAACCCACTTCTCTCCTTGTCGTGGATGCTCAATGTGTTGAAGTATCCGATGGACGATATACACAAAAGTGTTCAGGCCATCACCTTTGTGGTATGGACACTGGTCCGTATGGTCTTCTTCAATTATTGGGGCTACACTACCCTCACAAGTGCACACTTACCATTCTTCGTACCTTGGGTCATACTCAACTGCTACTGGTTTTGGCTGCTGTGCAAGAAGGCCATGAAGTCGGTCACCAGCTCGTCTCCTTCTCCAGCCGCCGCGTCTCCAGATCCGCAGTCGGCGGAGGATACTGGATCCGTTCGCTCCAATCCACGCGAACGGCGTACGTAGGGCTGTGTTCCATGTGTCGAATCTCGGTCGAGACATCGCAGTCAGGGAAGTGCTCCTTGATCCAGGTCAGCATGGTATCAAAGGCCAAACCCAGACTCATCGACTTTGAGGACGCGTAGGTCATGTACCCAGCTTCTGCAGTCCGTCGGATCTCCTTGTAGAACTCTTCGGCCGCGAGCTGGCCCTTCAACTCCTGTGCCCGATGAATGAGGGCCTCCTTCTCGGCGACGGCATTCTTGGCGGCATTCTGAAGTTGAGTGCGGGTGATAGGCTCCATGGTAAAAGGTTTGTGGGTGTGGACGGGCAAATTCATTTTCAACGAATCCACCAGCCCTCGGCGTGCTTGACCTCGTAGCACCTATCTGCCGTGTGGTACAGGCGTCCACAGCGACTGCACCAGTCCTTGGCTTCTGGGTTCTCCTTTGGCGGGCGGCATCCCTTCTCGTGCTGTTCGCAGGCGTAGCGGTTGGGGTAGTCCGACACGCACCATTGGCAGGCCCAGCTCGTGTTCTCGGGCTGCGTACAATCCCCGACCTTGTGCCCCGTTGCGTGGCACTTCACACACGCGTCGGGCGGCGCGTGCATCAGGAACCGAATCGCCTGTTCCTCTTCGTCAGGGATTCGCATCTCCGCGCATCCGTAGTGGCGCACGGAGTCCAGTCCGTGCTTCTTCATCAGGGCAAGCGTGGTATCCAGAACATCCGTGCCGCTCTTGACGGGGCGTGTCTCGACGATGCGCACGGGGTTGTAGGTCTGGATCCACTTGGGGCCGAATCCGCATTCGTAGTAGGCGTAGGTGTGCTCGACATTCTGCGACTTGCCGACAAAGTACTTCCCGCAGGTGAGTTCGAGAATGTAGAGGTGCTCCATGGTGACACGATGGTTTGTCTCTGTCTCCAGAAATCCGTTTTCTACGGGTAATACAATGCAGTTCTACCAGATCTACTTCTTCTTCCTGAAGGTTGTCGTGTTGGCCCAGGTCGTCTTGATGGCGCTCGGGTTTGAAGTCGCCAAGAGCCCGTTGTTTGCCATTGTGGACGCTGTCTTCAAGATTTCGTTGGGACTGTTCCTTGGTATCTACTTCTGGCTCTTCCGTCCGAAGGGCATCAACTGGGAAGATGGGCTCATCATCTCGGTTGGTGGCTTTCTGATTCTGACAGAGATTCGATTCGAGCCGCTACTGAGGCTCTACGATGAACGCGACAAGATCATTTCCACTGTTTTCCATACAACTTCCTAATCGGAATGTGCGACTGCTTGAACACAATCTCATCGACAATCTGAAACGGAGCAGACACAGGAACAAATGCAACTTCGTGATTGTGGATCGTCGTGATCACAGCTGTGTCGGGGCACTCGCGCCCCATGAACCGCAGAGCATCTTGGTAGGTCTTGATCCCCTTCAGCTGGCTTTTCTTCACTGTCTTTGTCCCGATCGTCACCATGGGCTTGTCTTCGAACCCGAAGCAGTTGCCCATTGTCACTTGGCCCAGCTAACTTTAAAGCAGTTTGTCCACCACCACCGTGTGACCATGCAATTGGGAAAGTTGCCAACAAGAGCCGCCTTGGCTTGGTCTCGTGTAAGGTTCCACGGGACATCGATGTAGTCATACGTCAATCCCGACCGAGCGGCAAGTTCAATCTGGCGAGTGGCAGTGTTGATAAAGTCCTCGGCTGGATCGTAGCTCGCGGACACGGCGCGCAGGTCTTCGGCAGACGGCATTGTCGTTTAGGCGACGGACATGTTAAAACGCAATGGAGCAGTTTGGTGCAAACTTCAAGGCGTTGAACATTCCTGCACGCAAGGCAAAGTTAGATCAGATCACGATGTTTCTGCGCCAGCAAAATGCCACCGTAGAGGCGGAGGCATTTCAGGCGTTGCGGTGCTGTTATCCAGCGTTTCCACTGTCAGCAAGTGAGCGGGCGTTTCAAGAGTACATTGCATGGGGCGAGATTGCTAGAATCCAAGATCACCCGACGGTGCGGCATATTCTGTCGCAGGGTTGAGCTGCAGAGAGCTCAGCTCTCAGTAATACTGAGGGAAGGTCACGCGGAGTCCGTAGTACACCAGGCCGAACACCAGGGCGTGGGTCACGGACTGGACCAAGAGCGACTGACCCGGCGGCAGGGCAAGCAGCACACCAGGGGTCAGCACCACAAAGAGAATCATGGGGGTGATAACGTTGAGATCCATTTATATTCTGTGTAAGACAATTCCACCTGGCGTTCGGCTCACGACCGCTCGACCTTGATACTTGTTCTGCAGAATTCGGACGATATCGGACAGATGCTTACGGAGAACACACGGCCTGCGCTGGTGATCTCCGTCGACAATGTCGGAGTAAAAAAGATAGGTTTTGCCAGTCTTGAATGCATCGTCGGCTGCGAAGGAAACCGTTTGTACAGAGAATCGGATCTGCTGGCGCTCGACGACTTCGTCCGCTGGGTCCATTGTCTTTTACGCAGAGTTGTATCCGTCTCCCGTGGCGGGGATTTGGTTGAAGTCCAAGTGAGTCCAATACTGACGGCCCCGTGTCCCGTTCCGCATACGAAATGTCATGTCCGAGTAACTGTTCCAGTGATAGCCTCCGCCATCCGCGAACATCTGTTGAAGAAACCAAGCCGTTGCCTGATCGTCCGACTCTGACCACATTGGGTCGCGTGGAATCGGAGGCGGTTGCGGTGTCACTGGGTCTGGGCTCGTCAGCATGAGAATCGAATTCACAATGTCTCCATCGTACCTGCGCAACGCACGAACCGCATCGCCTCGCGTGACTTCTGCCTGCGCCATGACAAGCGAAACATCTCCCTCAGAAACTTCCACACCGTCTCCGATGTTGATCATGCGCCACCCCTGTGGCGGACGCGGCGGCGGAGGAGGCTGGGGTGGCTCAGGACCCAACGCCTCCTGAATAAGGTCAAATAGAGCACCTTGCCCCTGTCCCCGCCCCTGCCCGATATCTATCCTCCATCTCGACGTATCCCCCATGAACAATGACATGGCGTGCCTTTCCACTCCCTGTTTGGCGGGCGCTTCGGTCACACCAAGCGGGTGGCGACACATTGGACAGTTGGGATTTTCGCTGGACCAGCGAGTCAGACAGGCAATATGGAAGGAGTGTTTACATGACAGCGTGCAGTGGCCAGTGGTGGTGGTGACGGATTCATAGCAGATTGAACAATCCTCCATGAAGGCGTACTTTGGCTCTTTGGTATGACTTTCGTTTTTAGTCGTACAACCCATCTGCACAACGGGGAATACGGATACGAAGGAGTGGCGTTGACGGCGCAGTGGGCTGTGCGGGCACGAACCCACCCGAATGCTCAAAGTGAATCTCAGTCATGTTCCCAAGATCCTTGATTCGCCCCTGCATCCACAGCCACATGATGGCAAAGGCGTTTCGCTTCTTGTTCTTTGGGCGGACGATTCCACCCGCTTCTACGCAGAGGATTACAATGTACGACAGGTCGCCAGGGAGTACGCTTGCTCGGATGAACTCGGGGGTTAAGGTGTGGGCTGCCTTGGTAATGCGGGGCATGCTGATGGTGTCCTCGAACATATCGATGCGGGCACGGGAAGCAGGGCGGACCAATGTGTCGTAGGCGTACGCGTAACACTGAGGGCAATTGATGCACTCCATGTTAAAAGTATCCTTGTTCTGTGCTGCTGAATCCGTTTTTCAGCGGGCCGATACGTAGGCAATGTGCTCCTCAAGCGTTCGGAATCGCTTCTGGTCGGCAACCCACCACGCATTGTCATTCTCAAACTCTGGGACCTTGGGCTTCAACTCGTGTCCCTCCTCGCCAAAGAGGTCGCGTAGAAAGCCCTCATAGTTGGCGAAGTGAGGCACATTCTCAATGAAGACACACATTCCGTGCTTGGCGATGGTCTGCATGGACCGCATCGTCCTTCCGACGGAAGAAACCGAGTGTCCCTTGTAGTCCATCCCAGCACCCATTGCAGACATCATGGGGTCCATTGACCCACCAAACCCCTCTGGGTCGTTAAAGTCGCGAACCCAATGCCATCCATTAAGCTTGTCAAGAGCCGTCTCCGCGGACTGAAGCATGTGGTTGAAGTTGTCATCGTAACCGAGGAGCTTGTAGTTGAAAGGCATTGAAAAATAAATAGATGGATGCGCGCGGATTCGTTTTCAGCGGCTGGTGTTGAAGAACCTGACCATGTCAAGAGCACGAGCGGCTGCGTTGCGGATGGCCAGATCGGACAGCGTTGTTGAGGTTCGCCAATCGTCACCGAGTGACGCCTTGATGCAACGGTCATAGATGACCACCTGGGGAATGTCGGACGCCTCTCGCTTGCGGGCCAGTTCGAACACCGCATACCGCACCGTCTCAATCTGGTAGACATCCAGTTTGTTCCAGTGAATGGCATCCGCTGCCAGTGCCTCGTACCCGTGCTTGAACGCGTACTGCACGATACGGAGAGAGGATACAAGGCTGCCCCCACTATGTCCCTGCTTTGCCATCTTGGCGAGGATGGCATGAAGAGGAGGTTCGTGAATGTCGGCGGTTGTGCGAATCCAGTCAACGGCGTCTGCACGTTGTGTGGCCTGGATAGCATCGGCGTAGTCTGCAGATTCGTTCGGGGTGAATCCGAGTGTGAGGAAGAAGGACTCCATTGTGTATGCGGGGCAATGTAAAAAGTGTTTTGTGTGGGGAATCCGTTTTCAGTAGCGGCTCGCGCGGTCCAGCTTGCGCAGGTCGTCCTGGTCGTAGCCCTCCCACATCTCCTTCTCCGCCTCCGCAAGGTCGGCACGGCGGTTCTGGAGAAGCCAGGACCAGTCGTCTCTCTGGCCCTTCGTCAAGCCGCCACGAAGGCGTACCTCAATCTCGGCAATCTCGGCGCGCATGGACTCAAGCGACGTGTGGCGCGGTTCGGGCGACGGCGGCAGGGGCGGCGGCACAGGGTTGATGGGTCCGTAGCGAACCTCGTAGCACTTGAGGCAGTAGCTGTCGCTCCACAGCGAATGGGAGCCGCATCCCCGACAAGGGTCGCTAGACTCTTCGTCGCAGGACGGGCACATGCGTCCTGAGCCGTCGCAGGTGCACCTGGTGCGATGGTTTGCCCACTCGACGGTACAGCGGGGGCAATTGCGCGCGATGTCGAGGTGGCAGGTGCATTGCAGGTCCTCATCGTCCGTGCCGCACCAGATGTCCCACTCGGCATCGTCGTCGTGGAACTCCCAGCAGCGGCCCGTGTGATCATGGTCGTAGTCAACGAAGGCCCGGTTGCATGGGTGGTCGCGCACCGAGAGGCAGGTGTGACAGTAGTCAGACCCGACAATGGTGGCGCCCACGTCCCCGCAGCCAGGGCAAGCGCACATGGGGCACTTGCTGTTGGCAATGGGAACCTCGCGGTTGCAGGTCGTCTCGGTGCAGAAGAAGGTGTGGGAAGACATGGTGTTGGTGATGGAAGACATGATTGCTTGTGTGTTGGCGCCCAATGGAAAATAAGTTTGGGGTAAATGAATCCGTTTTCAGCGGTTGTCTGCTCAGAACCGAGAGCCAATGTCGAACAGCGAACCATTGTGCTCGTGGGCCACAGCACCCGTGTATGTGACACGACCCTGGTGGACAATGTCGTCCCAGGCGCTCGTGTCCTCCTCAGCATCCAGCTGCTCATCCGTGAAGCGCTTGTAGACACGGACCTTGCGCTTGACTGTGGTCCATCCCTTCGTGTCATCCTCCATCAGAGGCTCGCACCGACAGGGCCACATGTCTCCGCCTGGGAGACGAACCTGGTACGCAGGGTTTGTCTTGCACTCCTGTAGGGCGAAGATGTAATCCTCGCGGCGCTCCATCTGCTGGTGGCGCTCGTTGAAGCTCATGGAGTCGTAGATGGGATAGCGGATCTCAGCCATAGTAGAAGAAGACATGTTAGCGGTAAGGTCTCATGGCCCTCCGCCATAGGAATCCGTTTTTAGCGACCATGGATGCAGTTAGTGAACTGCGGTTGGGTCGTTAGGTGGGGGTTTCGGGGTTGTTTCTACTTGCGCTTGAACACCAGCTTCCAGACCAGGCCGCACACAACGGCGAACAGGACGGCGTGGGTGAGGTTGACCGTCAGCGTCGAGCCACCCGGCGGCAGGCGGACGAGGACACCCGGGATGAACGCATAGAACAGAACCGCGTGAAAGAGAATCTTGCCCCACATGTTGATTTATTCATAGCTGCGACAATTTTCACGCGACCCAGTATAAATGAGTGCCTCAGCCGCTCCTGCTCCTCCTGCTACGACCGACAAGGTTGCAACGACGACCACGGTATCCACGCCCGCGGGGTCAGCGAGTGCCACGGCGCTCCTTCCTGCGTGGCTCTCTGGAGGCTACATGACAGTGTATCTTATCCTCTTCTTCGTGTGGATCGTGGCCTACTATATTGGTGCAGCCAAGATCTCCTACGACCAGTCGGGCTCGGGGCTGTATGCATTCATCGCCTTCTTGTTCGCGCCCCTCTACTACCCGTACTATGCGTTCTTCGTATCCAAGCCTTCTACAGTCGCCATGATGGGCGGCGGGAGGGGTGGGATTGCAGGGAAGATCCGCGAGGGAGCGACTCTGGTGGATTCGTTTGCAAAGGCGATCCTGAAGACGGTTCCTAAACGGGTTTAGGTTCTCCCTGAAACAGGAAAATGAACTTTTTGCTGAGGTCATCAAAGAAAATGAAGATCGCATATAGGAACATGAAGTTGCCTCCGTATTGCTCGACATAGTGCTCAAGCGCTGGCTTCAGAGGAATGATGGGAATAACAAAGCGAACCATATAGGTCACCCAGAAGGCTGCGATCACCAAGAGGGACACCTCGGCGATCACATCCGACCACTGCAGCCACGCGGGCTCCTTCTTCCACTCCTCCGTGTAGTCGGGAAAGAACTGACCGATTCCGTAGGACACCAAAAATCCAAGAATCGCATAGAGGACTCCGATGACAATGAGATTGATGGTCAGAGCGATCACGTGTCCCTCAACCTTGGGCAACGAGTTCAATCCCGCGTTCTTCATTATTTAAACACGAGACAAAGAGTATAGTCATATGACGGTCGCAGGCTCCCTCGTGACAACCACGGCGCTCCGCACATGGGGCAAACATCTGATTCTTGACGCGGCGGGCTGTTCTCCGAAGATGATTGGAAGCGCAACCGTAATTACAAGCTTCGCACGGTCGCTGGTCAAGCGCATCGACATGGTCCCGTTTGGGTCGCCACAGGTTGTCATGTTTGGAACTGGAATCAAGAAGGGTTACACGCTGGTGCAGCTGATTGAGACTTCGAACATCACGGCGCACTTTGTGGAAGAGAACAACTCCATGTATCTGGATGTGTTCTCCTGCAAGGACTTTGACCCGCAGGTCGTCGAGGAGGCGGTGAAGGAGTATTTTGATGCCCAGGTCTTCAAGTCGACAACGATTCTGCGCGAGGCACCTGTTGAGCGCCTGGCTTAGAAAGGTACGACGCGGTTGGGGCCATCCATGGAGTCCAGAGAGCACTGGCCAGCCTCGGCGCGGGTCTGGTCGCCACAGAGCACGCGTTCGCGCTGGGCACCAAGTGGCACGGGGTTCAGACCCATCGTAATGTCCGTGGAACCAAACTGTTCACGGCTGTAGTAGGCAGCCACCACGACCACAGCCAATGCAGCGATCAGTAGATACTGGCGCTTCATTTGCTCTTACGCGAGAGAAAGGTCTTGCGAATCCAATTACGGTCGCGCTTGAATGTCTTGGCCGTTCCAGGGGCGCGCTTCTTGGAGTAGACAGCGACGGCATTCAGCTTACGAAATGCCGAAAGCGGACCCACCTTGCGAACGACCTTGCGCAGAGTGGCCCGACGCGACCGCATGGAGTCCTTGGCATGGTATCCCATCAAGGCACCCTTGCGAAGGGTTCCGATGCGATTGCGACGACCGCCCCCGTTCATCTCACTCTTTCCAGCGGGGCGCGTTGCCAGGCTTGGGATATATCCAGCTTCGACGACACCCATTTGTGAACCCAATGGAAAATTATTGAGAGGCCATGGAATCGCGCGCCGCCTTCTTGGGGCACGAGGAGCACTTGGGCTCCTGTGCAGCTCCCGTCACGGTACTGATGTTCGGCAAGACGACCATGGCTCCGATCACAACGAGAATGAGAACCAAGAGAATGATGTCCCACATTTACTAACGGCCGAGAATCCCATCTGCGCAATCGGAACACACAAATCCCCAGGTCTTGTAGAGCTCCACGTTCTCATTGAGTGGCATGTCGTAGGCGGAGCAGGTCTTGCACTCTTGGCGGTCATCGGGAGCAGGGTGGAACTCGGTGGTCGTCTGCTTCTTGCGACATCCACAGCGCCTGCCGCAGATGAGGCTGTCACATGAAGTGGTTTGAGGGCGGCGACCATGCTTGCGGCATACGATCGTGTCGCCTACTCGGTTCACATGGGTGCAGTAGCGGTCGCACGGAGTTTCGGGTTCCGCGCGCAGGGGGCAGAAGTAGCGGGTGCCCCAGAAACACTTTGGGCAGACATACTTCTCGCAGGCGCTGCAGTTGGGCTTGAAGTGGATCACGAGAGTGGTTG